>Ga0180218_1000016_pt1 | contig 543112 bp, 503 predicted proteins | sample eDN3rd37CKraftBY_FD_151334 | JGI IMG/M metagenome (GOLD analysis project Ga0180218, IMG submission 151334) | Enriched backyard soil microbial communities from Emeryville, California, USA - eDNA 3rd pass 37_C Kraft BY (version 2) (version 2) | ecosystem: Environmental > Terrestrial > Soil >... | reverse complement strand
GAACTTCAACCAGGCCATCCGCATCGCCGACCGCGGCTATGTCATCGTCCACGGAAAAATCGAGTTCGAAGGCAAAAGCGCTCACGACCTCAACAACAACGACCTCATCAAAAAATTCTACCTGGGACTCTGAGCGGCAACACGATATCAGGCTCCGCTTCTTCCCGAGATGAGGGTACAGCAAGCCTTCGAAGGGCCCGCATCCCGCTTTATGATTCGAAGAGCATCGCTGGTGCGATGCTCATGATTCGGGATGCATTGCTTATGCGTTGCTCCCCACCATGAGAGGAAGCAGGCGCGACGCCGCCGCCTTCACGGCCGCCAATCCCGCACGAGCAGTCAACGACCGGCATTGGGGCCTGATTGACTCACTGGCGACGGAAAGACCGGAAACCGGAACGACCTGCTCCCGGTTTCCGCGGAGAGACGAACGACGATACGACGGGCGATCATCGCCCGCCTTATGTCGGCTCTTTCATCCGCGTCACGCTGACGAACTGCTTGCCCGACATATAACGCCGTTCATTCGCAATCTCCGGACGCGGGCGGCCTTCCTTGTCGCCGTCGAAGGTCAGTTCGAGCAGCAGGCCGCTCGGATCGTGCACGAACAACTGCCAGAGATTGGTGCCGGGCACGATCTGCGCACGCCATTCCCTGCCCGTTGCCTGTACGCGCGCGAGGCACTCGTCCCAGCCTCGCACCATCAGACTGAGATGATCGACGGCACCGGTGCCATCAGGCGCCTTGCCGTCGACCAGCGCCGGACTGCCGGCATAGACGTGGATGATCGCTGTGCCGTCCCCGAGCGCGAGCCACGCGCCGGGAAATCCGAAATCCGGCCGCGGCGCCAGCGTCAGGCCGAGCACCTCGGAATAGAATTTCACCGTCGCATCGAGATCGACGGTCTTGATCGCCAGATGAAACAATCCGATCGTCTGCATGATCTGCCTCCGCGTCGTTTGAGTGGCGCTTCTGTGCGGCACTTCACTGCGCCTTGAGTCTCGCTCTGCAGCACCCGGTCGCAGGCCACAACGTGGAACCGATCCGCGCCGCGACCCGCTTCGGCCTTCATTCCCCGCCGCTATTTGGCTTTTGCGTAGGGATAGATCAGCTTGCCGGAAGCGTAGGCCGGCGGATCGACCACCACCTGCGTATGCATGTCGCGGAATTGATCGACACCATTGCCCTTGACGTTGCGGAACTGCACCTGCAGCACGCGCGACTGCGCCCATTCGCCCGACTTGTCGAACTTGACGTCGCCAAGCACCGTCTTGAACGTATTGGCGTGGATGTATTCGGCGAGCTTCTTGTCGTCGAGACTCTTGGTCGCCGTTACCGCCTGCTCCAGCACCTGCATCTGCGCATAGGCTTCCGTCGCCATGTAATAACCGAGCGGATCGACGCCCTCCGCCGCGGCGCGCGACTGATATTTCTTCATCATCTCGGCGACACCGGGGAACTGCATCTTCTCGACCGGCAGCCAGAAGTCGTAATTGACCCAGCCGTTGAGCAACGGACCGAGTTGCGCTTTCATCGCGGTGTTCTGCGGGCCGACCATGGCACCGCCGATCAGTTTCGGCGTGAAGCCGATCTCGGCGACGGCGCGCACCATGCCGACAGAATCCGGCGGATAGGAACACACCACCACGACGTCCGGTTCGGTCGCGGCGATCGCGCGCACGATCGGCGTAAAGTCGGTAGTCGCCGGCGGATAGGTCTTGTCGTAGACGATCTTCAGGCCCGCCTTCTTGGCATTCTCGCGCGCGCCGTCGGAGGCATTGCGGGAGAATTCCTGGTCGGCGGCGACAATCGCCACCGTCTTCGGCTTCGGATCCTGCTTCATCGCCAGATCGATGAAACCCTTGGTGAAGGACGGCTTCGGATCCGGTCCCGACGGGATCATCACGAAATACTTGTCGTACTTGAACTCGGTATTGACGCCGAGCCCGAGCAACCCGATGAACATCTTCTGGCGCTGCATCACCACCGGCATCGCCGGCGCCAGCATTGCTGTCGCATAGCCGCCGATCACCAGATCGACCTTGTCGATGTCGAGCAGCTTGGTGTAGATGCCCGGCACCGTCGACGGATTGCTCTGGTCGTCATAGTAGATCAGTTTCACCGGACGGCCGAGCAAGCCACCCTTGGCGTTGATATCCTCCTCCCAGATCTTCTGGGCGAGCAGCGCCGATTTGCCGTTCGGGCCAAGACCACCGGTCATCGCCATGCTGTAGCCGATCTTGATCGGCTCCTTGCTCTGCGCTGCTGCCGTGCCGGTGGAAAAGGCCAGCGCCGCCAGCGCACAGCCTGCGCCCACTGCACCGGACAGAAACAGGGATTTGATATGCGTCACCATTCGTCGTCCTCCCGTTGATTGTTTTATGGTCGGTCGTCTCAAGCGGATCGCTCGTATCCTGTCGCGTCATCGGAGCCGATGATGTCATCAGGTCTTCATGCCGATATGCGTCTCTCCTCTGCTGCCGATAATGATCTCGGCGCGCGCCGTAGCAAACGGCGTGCGATTATTTGGTGAATTCGCCGGCCTCCAGCATCACCGTTTCCACTTCTCCGGCACCACCCCGGCGATGCGCCGCCGCCGCATCGTATTCCGGCGAACGAAAGCAAGCGACACCCTGCTCGAAGGTCGGGAATTCAATCACCACGAAGCGGTGGAATGTCGCCGGCCCCTCCATGATCTCGTAGCGGCCGCCGCGTGCCAAGACCTTACCGCCATATCTGGCGAGGATGCCGGGGACCTGATCGGTGTAGCGCTTGTACGCCACCGGATCGGAAATGCGTGAACGGGCTATCCAATAGGCTGGCATGTTGTTTCCTTTGCCGAGCGGTGACACCGTAGCTCCCGCGCCGTGACCGAGGGAGACTCGCATGCCCCGCAAGATCATCGACATTTCCGTGCCGCTTGAAAACACCGTTTTTGCGGATCCGCCTGGCTACGGCCCGGAAATCGAGTACCGCGATCACCGGCAGACCGCCGGCGAGATCCTGCAATTCTTTCCCGGATTGACGGAAGACGAACTGCCCAACCGCGAAGGTTGGGCGATGGAATGGGTGCGCCTGTCGACGCATTGCACAACGCATCTCGATGCGCCGTATCATTTTGCCTCGACCATGGACGGCGGAAAGCGCGCCATCACCATCGACGAGGTGCCGCTCGAATGGTGCTTTCAGCCCGGCGTGAAGCTCGATTTCCGCCGGTTTCCCGACGGCTATGTGGCAACAGCGCGCGATGTCGAAGACGAACTGGCGCGCATCGGGCATTCACTTTCGCCATTTGAAATCGTGCTGGTGAACACCCGCGCCGGCGCTGTCTATGGCGAACCGAATTACGTCGCCAGCGGCTGCGGCATGGGACGCGAGGCGACGCTCTACCTGCTGGAGCGCGGCGTGCGCGTCACCGGCACCGACGGCTGGAGCTGGGATGCGCCCTTCGTGCACACGAAGGCGCGCTACGCCGAAACCAGGGACGCAAGCCTGATCTGGGAGGGCCACCGCGCCGGGCTCGAGATCGGCTACTGCCATATCGAGAAGCTTCACAATCTCGAAGCACTGCCGAGCCGCGGCTTTCAGGTGAGCTGCTTCCCGGTCAAGGTACGCGGCGGTTCGGCCGGATGGACGCGGGCGGTGGCGATCATCGACTAGAATGTGTTCGGCGATGCATGCCCTCCGGCCCGACCCGAGGGCGGACTCTCGCCCACGAGACGGAAAACGTTCGAAACGATGGGCTCCAGATTTTTGATCTAATGCGTTTTCTTCACGCGAACGAAAGTCCGCTTCGCTCGAAACGCTCTTAATGGTTCCACGGCGATAGCGGCAGGATCACCGCTCGACGAAATCGGCGCATTTCTGCACCGCTGCTTCGCCACCCCACGGCGCGATCGGCACGCTCGAGGTCGAGTTCTTCGGCGAGCCCTCGATGATGCGGTCGGAGTAGACCATATAGACAAGCACGTTACGCTTGACGTCGCAGCCGCGCACGATCTGCATCTTCTTGAAGAATAACGAACGACGCTGGCGGAACACGTCCTCGCCCTGCGAGAACTTCGCCTTGATGCGGATCGGGCCGATCTGCCGGCACGACAGCGAAATATCCGAGACTTCCTCGGCGACACCGATCCAGCCCTTGAAGCCGCCCTTCTCCGGCACGGTGAAATGGCAGGCGACGCCTTCAACCTCCGGATCGTCGAGCCCGTAGGTCGCAAGCTTGTCGTTCGGCGACAGCCATTTGAACACCGTTGACTTCTTGAAAATCAGATCCGGTTCGTCGGCGGCATGCGCCGGAACCAGATTGATGGCGAGAGCGGCCAACGCAAACAGCAGAACAGATCGGCGCACGGCAGGGCCTCCCGGAGAACCGTCGAAAGCGGAGACTGAAAATAGGAACGCTCGCCGGGAATGAAAGGGCGCGCTCTTGGTCTCCCTCAGAAAAGCCAGCCCGTGCCTGAGCACATGTCTCGGGTCCAGATGCAGACCAATTGTTTCCTTCCCTCATCCTTCGAGGCACGTCCGCGGGCGTTCCTCGGGATGAGGTGCAAGCTCTCGTTCCGCCTCTTCTTGAAAGCCAGCCGCTCCGCGTCATCCCAAGCCAGCGCGAAGCGGCCCTCGACGAACAATGCGCCCCCGCAGAAACTACGACCGCAAGGGGACGCCTCTTTCGCAGCAGGCTTTGTGCCTGCTACGCCGCATTCTTGCGCGCGCTCACCACCTGCTCGGCCGGACGGCCGGTCAGTTCCGCCATATGATCGAACTGACTGGTGAAGCTGCCGACGCCGGCACTGGCGGAGCGTACCTCGACGATCAGATCGCCGATCTCCGCCTCCGGCATCATCGCCCTCACCACGTCCCAGCCTTCCCAGCCCTCACGCGTATTGAAGCCGAGGATCTGCGCGCGGCGCGCCGACAGGATGGCGTTCATCCGCGCCGACGCCTCGCTCGGCGTGACGATCTCGACCAGATGGATCGGCTCCAGCAGCACCGGCTGGCACTGCGGCAAGGCTTCCGCGATTGCCAGGCGCCCGGCCATGCGGAATGCCTGGTCGGATGAATCGACCGTGTGATACGAGCCATCGACAAGCGCCACAGCGATATCGACGACGGGAAAGCCGAGCGGCCCGTGCTTGAGACCCTCCTTGATGCCGCCCTCGACCGAGGGGATGAAATTGCGTGGCACCACGCCGCCGGTGATCTTGTCCTCGAACACGAAACCGCCGCTGCGCGGCAGCGGCCGGATGTCCAGCACCACGTCGCCGTATTGCCCGTGGCCACCTGACTGCTTGCGGTGCCGCCCGCGGACCTGGATCGGTTTGCGGATCGTCTCGCGGTAGCCGACCGCCGGCTTGTGCGTCTCGATGGCGATGCCGAAACGCTGCATCAGCCGTGTCGTGGCAACGCGCAGATGCATCTCGCCCTGCCCCCACAACACCACTTCATGCATTTCCGGATTTTGCACGATGATCAGCGAGGGATCTTCTTCCGTCAGTTTGGCGAGCGCCAAGCCGAGCTTGACGTCGTCCTTGCGCTCCTTGGCCGACACGGCCACCGCCAGCACCGGCGGGTCCGGCCTGATCGCAACGAGTGGCGGCAACGCTTCTTTGCCAGCCGACAGCGTGTCGTCGGTTGCGGCGTGATCGAGCTTGCCGAAGGCGACGGTGTCGCCGCTCGCCGCCGCCGTGCATTTATCGAACTGCTGGCCCATCGCCTTGAAGACACCGGACACCCGCCCGGCCTCACGCTCCGGCGTCGAGAATACGGTGCCGTCGCTGACTTCGCCGGCCAGCACCCGCGCCAGCGATAGCTTGCCACCGTGTTGCGTGTGCAAAGTTTTGAACACCAGCGCGAGCGGATCGCGGCTGCTGCCGACGCCGAGACGCTGCGCCGTCTGCGCGACGCCGGCCACTTCGTGACGCAACGCCTTCAACAGCCGCAGCACGCCATTGGTGCGCGTCGCGCAACCGAGCAGCACGGGGCAGACCTGCCCGTCGCGCAAGTCCTTTGACAGATCGTCGAACACGACATCGCGCGGCGGCTGGATATCCTCCAGCAATTGTTCAAGCAGCGCGTCGTCGTGATCGGCGAGCGTTTCCAGCATGGAGAAGCGCGCCGACTTGCCTTGGTCGAGCGTCGTGCCTTCGAGCGGCACCACTTCGGATGGCGCCGCTTCCTTGTAGACAAAGGCGCGCTCTAGCGCGAGATCGACGAAGCCGGTGATGATGTCGTGCGAGAATGTCGGAACCTGCCGCATCAGCAATTTGACACGCGAGGCAGGCTGCAAAGCGAGCAAGGCGTCGTGGACGCCGGCATCGGCCTTGTCGATCTTGTTGAGGAATAGCAGGCGCGGGATTTTCTGCTCTTCGAGCTCGCGCAGGATGAGCTGAAGTTGCGACAGCTTCTTCTCGTCGAGCTCGCAGACCACCACCGCCGCATCGACGACCGGCAGCGCGGCGCGCATGTCGTGCATGAACTCGATCGAGCCGGGACAGTCGATGAAGGTGTAGCTGTCGCCCATGAACGTCGTCGTCGCCACCGACAGTTCGACGCTCATCTTCTGGTAACGGGCCTCCTTGCTGGCATCGCCGACCGTGGTGCCAGCCTCCACCGTACCCTGGCGCGAGATCGCGCCGGTACGGGCGAGGATTGCTTCGAGCAGCGTGGTCTTGCCGCTCTGGAACGGCCCGACCAGCGCGATACAGCGGGGGCCGCGCGAGCCGGATCCCGCGCCGGCGGCGGATCCCTCCGCGGCCGCTTCGCCGGGTGGGTTACCTTGTGAGTTGCCCGGTGGGTTGCCCGGTGGGTTGCCTTGTGGACTGCCTTGGGCAGCATCCTGCTGAGACAGGGTCGTCTGAGACATGCGCGCCTCCCTGCTGCGGGCGGCGCATGGACCGTCGCCGGCCCGGCAGGGTCATCGTCTCAGGGAAAGAAGGGGCCGGTCAAGGGCACAGATATTGTTCCGGCATGAGGAATCCCCCTGCGGACTCGTCCGCAGGCTGCAATCGGGCTTCGGCCTGCAGGCAGCGGTCGCAAAGGCCCGTCAGGACGGCGCCGCCACAAAGCATTCGATTTCCTTCAGCAACAGCTCCCAGGCTGGCTCATCGGGCAGCGGTACATGGTTTTCGGACGGCAGCGTCGCAAAGCGCGCGCCGGGAATCATCGCCGCCATCATCCGGCTCTGCGCGACCGGCACGACATGGTCGTCGCGTGCGTGCAAGACCAGCGTCGGGACGCGCAGGCGCGGCAGCAGTTCGACGATATCGATATCGTCGCAAGCCACGCGCAGCCGTGCCGCCATGTCGCCCGAAGTGGTCAGCTTCTGCATCTCGGCAAACCAGCGGATCTGCTCCGGGGAGCCGTTCGGCAGATACAAGGATGCAAAAGCCCGCATGAAGGCGGAATCGGCACGTCCCCATCCTTGCCGCATCATCCCGAGCACCGTCTGGGCCGTTGCCGCATCGTCGGCGGAGCCGCGCCGGTTGCGGCCCTGCGGATAGCCGCCATACAGGATCAGACGCGACACCCTGTCCGGATGTGCCACGGCAAAGGCAACCGCGGTGGCCGCGCCTTGCGACAAGCCGAGCAACACGAAACGCGGCAGATCGAGCGTCGCGACCACTGTCTCAAGGTCGCGGCAAAACGCCGCGAACGAGACGTCGGCGGCCTCCCAGTCCGCGAGCCCGTTGCCGCGGCCGTCGTAACGGATCAGACGAAAGCGGGCCGCGAGCCGCCGCAACATCGGTGACCAGATCGGACTCTGCCAGTCATATTCCAGATGATTGAGCCAGTTGGCGGCCTTGACCAGCGGCGGCCCATTGCCGACCGCCGACACCGCAAGACTGACGCCATCGGACGTGCGACAGAAGCTGATCTGCTGATCAAGATCGGCTGCACGGTCGAGCGTCCAGGGATCGTCGCCGGCATCCGTCTGCACCGTGCCGACGAAGCGCACACCCTTGCGCGCCACGGTTTTGATCAGCCGCTGCGCGGTACCGTCGTCGCCGATCACCTTACGCGCAGCATTGATGCGGGTGGCAAGCGTCGATTCGGAAACGATCCGCCCGTGCCACACATGCGCGATCAGGTCGTCGCGGGTGACCACCCGGTCGCAATTCCGGATCAGCAATTCGATCAGATCGAAGACCTGCGGCTCGACCGGAATCAGCGCGCCGCCGCGACTGAGTTCACGCCGCGCCCCATCGAGCATGCAGTCGCCAAACCGATAGCGCACCAAATATCTCCGAGCGCCATAGCCGACGGGAAAATGCAGTATTTCTCAAGGAGAAATCAAGGCCGGCTCAAAGCCGCCGCGCCCGCGTCGAGGCATGCTCTCCCCCAACACCGTGGTTGGACGGGAGGTCCGGATGGTTCGCCCCGACAGAGACTATCGCCGCTGCAGCAACGGCGTGATCGACTACGACTATTATCGCGCGCTGGCCACGCGGCTACGGCGCAGAAGCCGCCGCCGCCTGCTGGCGGCGGCAGCCATAGCGCTCAGACACTACTTGAGGTTGCCGCAGAAGCGCTGGATGCGCTGGCAGGCCTCGTCGAGGTCTTCCGTCTTCGTCGCATAGGAAATGCGGAACGCCGGGCCGAGGCCGAAGGCCGAGCCCTGCACCACCGCGACGCCTTCCGCCTCGAGCAGTTCGGTGACGAAATCCTCGTCGGTCTTCAGCACCTTGCCGGTCGGCGCGGTCCTGCCGATGGTGCCGGCGCAGGACGGATAGACGTAGAAGGCACCCTCCGGCGTCGGGCATTTGATGCCGTTCGCCTGGTTGAGCATCGAGACGACGAGGTCGCGGCGCTCCTTGAACACCTTGTTGTTGGCAGCGATGAAGTCCTGCGGCCCCTCCAGCGCCTCGACCGCCGCCCATTGCGACACCGCCGAAGGATTGGAGGTGGACTGCGACTGCAGCATTGCCATCGCCTTGATCAGCGGCTTCGGACCGCCGGCATAGCCGATGCGCCAGCCGGTCATGCAATAGGCCTTGGAAACGCCGTTGATGGTCAGCGTGCGCTCGTAGAGCTTCGGCTCGACCTGCGCCGGCGTCGTGAACACGAAGTCGTCGTAGACCAGGTGCTCGTACATGTCGTCGGACATGATGTGCACATGCGGATGCCGCAGCAGCACATCGGCCAAGGCTTTCAGTTCGGCGCGCGAATAGGCGGCGCCGGTCGGATTCGACGGCGAATTGAGGATCAGCCATTTGGTCTTCGGCGTGATCGCCCGTTCGAGTGCATCCGGCTGCAGCTTGAAGCCGCTCTCCATGTCGCTCACCACCGACACCGGGGTTCCGCCGGCGAGCAGCACCATGTCGGGATAGCTGACCCAATACGGCGCCGGGATGATCACCTCGTCGCCGGGATTCAGCGTCACCATCAGCGCATTGTAGAGCACCTGCTTGCCGCCGGTGCCGATCGAGATCTGCGACGCCTCGTAGTCGAGACCGTTCTCGCGCTTGAACTTCTTCGCCACCGCCGCCTTCAGCTCGGCGATACCGTCGACATTGGTATATTTGGAGGCGCGGCCGCTCTCGATGGCGCGGATCGCCGCCTGCTTGATGTTGTCGGGCGTGTCGAAGTCCGGCTCACCGGCGCCGAGCCCGATGACGTTGCGGCCCGCCGCTTTGAGCGCGCGCGCTTTATCCGTGACGGCGATCGTTGCCGACGGTTTCACGCGCTTGAGGTGCTCTGCAAGAAGGGCCATGATTCACTCCGGGTCGATGCCGCGCCTGTCGCGGTCCGTGCCGTTGGTAATGCCCAAGGTCGCCGCCAGCAAGAGCCCTGACCGGACCCATCCATTGAAGAAATTGATGGCTGCAATCGCCGCAGCGCATTGGAGCGCAGATGCACTGCAAATGGCCCGGTTCCGCTTGAAACAGCGGGAGGAATCGGCACGGACCGCGCCATGATGCTACCGGCGTCCCCATCCCGCCGATACGCTGTCCGGTGAGCCGACACCTCAGCCGTCAAGTCCTGGCCAATCTGCCGCAGCGCCCTGCTGCGCGGAAGGTCGGCCGAGCCCTGACGACCTGCTTCGCAATCGTCTGGCAGTCGTTTGCAGTGCCAGTGAAAGACGCCGTTCCCGCTGCACTGCACACACACCGACAGGGCGTCGATGTTCGACTGGCGCATCTGGCAGGACGCAACTGCCCTATACCGCCTAATGGCGCAGCCCCGGACCGATCAACAACAGAAACAGGATTCCACGCCGTCGCGATGCGATGGCATGAATGCAGTCCGAAAGTCGCTCTCGACTTCGTCGTCGTGCTGTCATCTGATTGTCGCTCGTCGGATTGCCGATTGTTGCGTCGCGCGCCTTGCTCTCGCCCGATTGCCCCCACCATATCCGGACGCGAGTCGGGCAGGCTCCTTAGCGCACACACGCACATCGCCGAGAGGACGGGATGTATACGCTCTATTCGATGCAGCGATCGGGAAACAGCTACAAGGTGCGCCTGGCTCTGGCGCAGCTCAACGAGCCGTTTCGGCTGATCGAGATCGACATCCTGAAAGGCGAAAGCCGCACGCCGGAATTCCTCGAAAAGAATCCGAACGGCCAGATCCCGCTGCTGGAGGTCTCGGCCGGCCGCTATCTGGCGGAATCGAACGCCATCCTCTGGTATGTCGCCGGCAAATCCCCACTGGCGCCGGACGACCGGCTGGCGCGCGCCGAAACCATGCAGTGGATGTATTTCGAGCAGCACGCCATCGGCGCGACGCTCGGCCAGGCCTATTTCTGGCTACGACTGGTGAAAGGCGGACGCGAGCTGCAGCGCCACAGCCTCGAGGAGTGGACGGAGGCCGGCTATCGCGCGCTGCGGATCATGGACCGCCATCTCGCCAAGCATGCGTTCTTTGTCGAGGGCCGCTACACGATCGCCGACATCGCGCTCTATGCCTATACGCATATCGCCGACGATTGCGAATTCGACCTGCGCCCCTATCCGGCGATCCGCGACTGGCTGCAGCGCGTCGCCGGTCAGGACGGTCATGTGTTGTTCGACTGGCAGCCACCGGCACCGGCGGAGGACGCGGCACTGGCCGTCGCCGGATAGCCGCAGCCCGCGGCCGCCATCGACGGCCCGCCAAACAGTCGCGGCGAAGGACCAGAGGGCGCTTCAGGCGAGAACGCTGAAAAGCGCCCGGATGGCAGTATCCTAAAGCAGCATCATAAAAACGTCACGCTTCGTTGCCGACTGCGCCGCAGTCCGGCCGAACCGTTGCCTGCTTTGCCGGCACAATTGGGGATTGCGCACACCGGCACGATTCGCCGGAGTGCATATCGTGCCGTCGACCGTCACGCAGGCGAAATCGGAGCCGGACTGCGGAGCCGGATGCATCATCAGATTGCCGCAGCCATCCACCGCAGCCATGCCCAGACCATCCGACACCTACGGCTTCCATGGCCCGCTGGCCCGACCAGCCGCCTCCCTGCCCCGGCTGGTGGCGACGCTGGCGCTGGCGGCCGGCACGGTGATCGCGGCGACCGCCGTATCGATCGGCATCGTCCGGGCGGACGGGACCGAAAGCCTGATGGCCGACCGGTTTGTGATCGACAGGCTTGCTGACCACACGGACGGCGTCCTCGAGCTTGCAGTGCTGCTCGGCGCGCTGTTCCTCGCCGCATGCGTCAGCGTGGCGCTCGCTTCACGTCGCAGCGCGCGGCGTCCCGCACCCTCCGATCATGTGTCGCGGCACCCGCCGCTGTTCTGAGTTCGCCTCCTCGCCCGCGCCGATGCCCTGAAAAGGCCGGACGCAGCCGCTATGCTGTTGCGCGACAGGTGCTTGGCAAAACAGGTACTTGGCAAAACAGGCGTTTGGCAAAGGCGACCCGCAAAGAAACCATCCGACCGGGAAAAGTGAGGAAGATCTACATGTCTGGACCGATCGGCCTCCTGCCGCGGCTTCACCCCGCTGCTGCCTCGCCAGCCGGCGGCCTCGCACCGGTCGTGCTGGCTATGGCCGCATTGGCGCTCGCCACTCCCGCCGAAGCGCAGACCTTCCGCATCGAAACCGGCCGTGTCGCGGTCGCCACGCTCGCCAAGGACCTCGCCCATCCCTGGGCGCTGGCCTTCCTGCCGGACGGGCGCATGCTGGTCACCGAGCGCCCCGGCCGCATGCGGCTGGTGACACCCGAGGGCGGACTGTCCGCACCGCTGGCCGGCGTGCCGAAACCTCATGCGAGCGGCCAGGCCGGACTGCTCGACGTGGCGCTCGACAAGGACTTCGCGGCCAACCGCACGCTCTATTTCTGCTATTCGTCGGACAGCGGCGGCAACGCATCCGTCGCCCGCGCCCGGCTCGATGCCGCCGGCACGCGGCTTGACGACGTCAAAGTGATCTTTACCCAGCGCGGCCCCGGCGGCAGCAACAATCACGGTTGTCGCGTCGCGCAGGCGCCGGACGGGCACCTGTTCGTGACGCTTGGCGATCATTTCGGCCCGCGCGACGCGGCGCAGAACCTGGGCGTCGACAACGGCAAGATCGTCCGCATTGCAACGGACGGCGCGATCCCGAAGGACAATCCCTTCGTCGGCCGCGCCGGCGCCGACCCGGCGATCTGGAGCTATGGCCACCGCAATCCGCAGGGCCTCGCCTTCAACCCATGGACCGGCGACCTGTGGGAGAACGAGCACGGCCCGCGCGGCGGCGACGAGGTCAACATCATCGGCAAGGGCAAGAACTACGGCTGGCCGGTGATCGGCTACGGCATCGATTACAACGGAGCGAAAATCCACGAGGCCACGGCGAAACCGGGCATGGAGCAGCCGATCAAATACTGGGTCCCCTCGATCGCGCCCTCCGGCATGGCGTTCTACACCGGCGACCTTTTTCCGCAATGGAAGGGCAGCCTGTTTATCGGCGCGCTGGCGGGACGGATGCTGGTACGGCTGTCGCTCGACGGCAACCGGGTCACCGGCGAGGAGCGCCTGCTCAAGGAGCTTGGCGAACGCATCCGCGACGTGCGGCAGGGACCGGACGGAGCGCTCTACCTGCTCACCGACAGCGATGCCGGGCGTCTCCTGCGCGTCACACCGGCGCCATGATGCATCGCATATGAGCGTCGATCCAACTGCGTTGAATCGAACGTCTCATCCATCCTTCTGTTTGGTCTAAAGCGGCGCGCGGAAGATGAAATAGGCGCCCGAGGCTATCAGCGCGAAACCGACGAGATGATTTAAGGTGATGCCCTGCTTGAGATAGACGATCGAGAACACGGCGAAGACCGCGAGCGTGATCACCTCCTGGATCGTCTTCAGCTCGGCGGCGGAATAGACGGCGCTGCCGTAGCGGTTGGCCGGCACCGCCAGACAATATTCGACGAACGCCAGCCCCCAGCTAATGAAGATGACCTGCAGCAGCGGCACCTCCTTGAAGCGCAGGTGCCAGTACCAGGCGATGGTCATGAAGACGTTGGAGCCGATCAGCAACACAATCGGCCACACGGTTGCAGGCAAAAAGCTGGGCATGATGTCCGCCGGGATCGTTCCGAGAGATCTGCCGCTTACCACACAGGTCGCGCCGGCAACATAATCGTGCGGCATGGTTCTCGCTGGCGTAGCCGCCCCGGGACGCTCGGGGCCGGCCCGCTGCCGCGTCTCGGCGGCCGGAACCGTTCGACAGCCGCGATGGTCGACACCTGTTTTGCCGGCGTCCGGTTCGTGCGCGCCGCCGCCGTCGCGGTCCTGCTCATGGCCGGCGCGCATGCGACGCTGGCCGCCGGTACGCAACCGACAAAAGCTGCGCGCCCCTATAAGGCGGTGGCGGTGACGATACCCGCCTCCCTGAACGACCCGACCTTCATCGCCTTCCGCCGCGAACTTAGCGACGTCGCCGAACGGAAGGACAAGGCGGCCCTCGGTGCGCTGATCGTGCCGCAGGGCTATTTCTGGGAGCTGGAGCCCGGCACGCCCGACGATCCCGGCCGGCCGGCACTCGACAGGCTCGCCGCGGCGCTGGGTCTCGACAGCACCGATACAGCCAGCGCCGGAGGCTGGGCGATCCTGCACGGCTATGCGCAGGACCCGGTCGCCACTCCGGCACCCGGCCGCAAGGATACCGTCTGCGCACCGGCGGGGCCGCTATTCAACGAGCCCGCCCTGCACGAGGCCATCAAGTCCACCGACACCGATCCGCCGGACTGGGCCTATCTGCTGGTGCCGGACGTGGTGCTGCGCGGCAAGCCGCAGCCGGACGCGGCGGCACTGGAAACACTGCCACAGGTGTTCGTGCGGATGCTGCCGAACGGCGACGCCGGCCCGTCGAAGATGCTGCACATCGTCGCGCCGTCCGGGAAGACCGGTTATGTGCCCTCCGACGCGGTCGCGCCGCTCGGTACCGACCAGATCTGCTATGTGAAGACCGCCGAGGGCTGGAAGATCGGCGGCTATATCGGCAGCGGCGAAGCGCCGTAGCCGCAAAGTCCGGACGCTCGCATGTTCGAATCGAAAAGCACCGCCCCTACCGCCCGGCGCGTCGCCTGCGCCGGCTGCGGCACGGTGTTCGGCTGCGGCTTGTCCGGCAGTTGCTGGTGCAGTGGCGAGGACTACCGGATGCCGCTGCCGGACAATGCGGCCGAGGACTGTCTGTGTCCTGACTGCCTGCGCAAAAAAGCAACGGAGAAAGCGCTGATGCTACGCATCGACGCCGGCGACAGCCATCGATAAGTCCTCCGGGGACCGCCGTCGCCCCCGGTCGATCGGCAATCAGCGCCAGCGCATTAGCCGCGGACGGCCCTGGCGCCCCAGATGAGGATGCAGGCGCCGACGAAACCAGCCACCAGATAGCCCAGCCAGCCGCCGAAGCTGACGCCCACCAGGCCCAGGATGGCACTGGCGATCGCCGCACCGACGATGCCGAGGATGATATTCATCACGATTCCGGTGTCGCTCTTCATCACATTCGAGGCGATCCACCCTGCCAGGCCGCCGATGATGATGGCGGCAATCCAGCCAATGCCTGCATCTCCCATAGCGAATCCTCCGATTGAATACGGCAGCCAGTCGGTCACGAGTCCACGGAACTGTCAACGCGGCAGAGCGCCGTTCGCCGTCTGCCAGGGCCGGACGGCAGGCCCGCGCAGCGTCATGTCGGGCCGCGGCCTGCCTTGACGTTGCCTTTGGCGTTGCCCTCGTCGCTACCCTTGTCGCCCGGGTCGAGGTGCAGCTTGTGCAGGATACGATGCACGATCGGCGCAAAGACGATGCTGAACGCCGCCAGGAAGAAGACGCTGGCGTAGAGGCCGAACAGCCCCGCAAACAACTTTCCGGCAGTGCTGGCCGGCATCTCGACCAGGCCGAAGCCGCTCAGCATATAGGCAGCGTGCAGGATCGCATCTTCGAGCGCCTTGTTCTCGAAGACGATGAAGCCGGCGACGCCGACAAGGACCGACAAGGCCATGGCGCCGATCACGATCAGCGCATGCGATGCCATGCGTCTGGCAAAGACTCCGCGCGAGATCAGTTCATCTGAAATTTTCTCGTACATTGCTCTTTCTGCCCGAAGCTCCCTGTCCGAGGCTTCATTCAAGGCCGCTGCTATCCGAAGATCCACGATCCGGAGATCCTTCCCGGGGTGCCCCGCCGATGGGCAACCGGACCGCTTCGCACGAGATCGCCCCGACGATCGGGCAACGCAAGGCGGGGATCGTTTTTCTTCCGGCTGCCAATTTCAAAACCGGATTGTTCTCTTATTGCAGAGCGACACAGAACATTCTCTCGCGCAGAGTATTTTATTTCGGAAAAGGTTGCACCCTCGATACGGATGCTCCAGATGAAGGCCCCAGCAACGGGGAGCCGACCATTTTGTTTCACGACAATCTCGTGCTGTTCGCCGGCTTCGGCATCGGCCTCGCCTACGGCGCGGTCGGCCTCGTCAGCGGCTTCTGCCTGCTGACCAGCCTGCGTAACTGGCTGACCGCCGGCGACGGCGTGCGCATCCGCAGCTATGCGCTGGCGATGGCGACGGCGATGATCGGCGCGCAGGCACTGGCCGGCTTCGGCCTCGTCGACCTGAAGCAGTCGATCTACCTGCTGCCCTCGTTCTCGGTGCCGCTGATGTTCACCGGCGGACTGGTCTTCGGCTACGGCATGGTGCTGGCAAACGGCTGCGGCTCGCGCGCCACGGTGCTGCTCGGGCGCGGCAATCTGCGCTCCTTCGTCGTCGTGGTGACGCTCGGCATCACCGCGCAGATGACGCTGCGCGGCCTGATCGGCCCGGCGCGCGTCGCCGGCGTGCAGGCAACCGACGTGACGCCGGCGGTGAATTCGCTGCCCGGCCTCATCGCCGCCGACGGCGTCGGCCGGCTGATCGCCGTGGCGCTGATCGCCGGCGCGCTGATCGTATTCGCCGCCGGCAGCGCGGCATTCCGGCAGGCGCGCGGCCAGGCGCTGGCCGGCATCGCCATCGGCCTGCTGATCGTCGCCGCCTGGTACGCCACCGGCCATATCGGCGCCGAATCCTTCGAACCGGTGCCGGTCACCTCGCTGACCTTCATCGCGCCGATCGCCGACGGCGTGCAGTATGTGATGCTGTCGACCGGCATGACGATGAACTTCGGCGTCGCCACCGTCGCCGGCGTGCTCGCCGGCAGCTTCCTCACCGCGATCGCCACCGGCCGCTTCGAACTGGAAGGCTACCGCTCGCCACGCCACATGCTGCGCTCGATGACGGGCGCGGCGATGATGGGCATCGGCGGCGCCTGCGCGCTCGGCTGCTCGATCGGCCAGGGACTGACCGGCATGTCGACGCTGGCGCTGGCTTCCTTCATCGCCTTCGCCGGCATCCTGCTCGGCATCGCCGCCGGCCTGCGCGGCCCGCTGAAGGCGCCGGCCATCGCCTGACGGCGGCGCCGCCGGCTCAGCCCCACGACGCCCCGTGTTCGAGCGTCGCGAGAATCTCGCGATGCAGGTCGAAGAACTGCGCATCTTCCGCCTGACGCGGCCGGCTGCGGCGCACGTCGATGACGCGAGCGATATGCGCCGGCTTGCCGGCCAGCACCACGACACGGTCGGCCAGGAACGCCGCCTCCAGCGTGTTGTGGGTGACCAGCAGCCCGCTCGGACGATGCTCGGTCCACAGATCCTGCAACAGCAAACGCAGCCGCCGTGCCGTCAGTTCGTCGAGCGCGCTGAACGGCTCGTCGAGCAACACGATATCCGGCTGGATGGCGAAAGCGCGCGCCAGCGCCACGCGCTGACGCTGGCCGCCCGACAGCGACAGCGGATAGCTGTGCGCGTGCCGGGCGAGACCGACGGCGGACAGCATCTGCCGCGCCCGCTTGATGTCGGCGCTGGCCGCATCGACCGCGACGGCGATGTTGTCGGCGACATTGAGCCAATCAAATAGGCGTGCCTGCTGAAAAACCATGCCGACGCGCGGCTGCGGCCGGGCACCCTCGACCGCGACGGAACCGCTGTCCGGCGTTTCCAGGCCGGCCGCCAGATGCAGCAGCGTGCTCTTGCCGATCCCCGAAGGTCCGACGATCGCCACCAGTTCGCCCGGCGCAACCGCAAGCGAGAAGTCGCGCAACACCGGTTCCGCCTCGCCGCCGGGGCGGACGAAGGTCTTGTCGACATTGTCGAAACGCAGCGACGTACTCATACCAGCGCCTTTCGTTTCCATTGCGTCAGCCGCCGTTCGACGACCTGGAACAGGCCATATTCGATGGCGGCGACGACCAGTGCGAAGACCAGCGTCCAGGCCAGCACTGCCGCGACGTCCTGCGAGATGAACGCGGAATTGAGCGCGTAGCCGACGCCGGTGGAGAGGCCGAAGACTTCGACCAGAACCACGACCTTCCACGCCAGTGAAAAAGCAAGCCGCATGCCAGCCATCAGGAACGGCAGGATGGCCGGCAGCCACAGCACCCGCAGCCGCTGCCAGAACCGCAGCCGATAGACATGCGCGGTCTCGATCAGTTGCGGATCGACGGCCTCCAGCCCCTGCGCCAGGTTGACGGCCAGCGCCGGTGCGATGCCAAGCGCGATGGCGATCACCGAGGTCTTCAGGCTCAGCCCGAACCAGATGACGCACAACAAGGCCCACACCAGCCCCGGAACGGTGAGGCCGAGCAGCAATGCCGGTTCGAAGAACGCCTTGGCGAAGCGGTTGCGTGCCGAGGCAAGACCGACGACCAGCGCCACGACGAAAGCGAGCAGCAGGCCGAGAACGATGCGTCCGAGCGTCGTGCCGATCTGCAGCGCCGCATCGCCGCTCGCGACAATATCGACGACTGCGGCGCCGATCGCATCGATGTCGGGGATCAGCGGACTGCGCCAGCGCGCCGCCATCACATGCCATCCCGCCACCAGCAGCAGGCAGAACAGCACGCCGGGCAACAGCCGCGGCAACAGCACCGCCACAGCCGCGCGCAACGGCGCCGCCGTACGGCGCGACACGCGGGCCAGATCCCGCTCGCTCAGAACCGTCATGTCAGCCCGTCACCGTGATGCGCGCGTCATAAACCGGCCGGTCGGACCGTTTCGTCAGGATGCCGGCCTTCACCGCCTCGTCGATCTGCCTGTCGATATTGGCGAAGACCGCGCTTCCCCATTCGGTGGCGTAGATATCGATGATGCGCTTCGGCAAGAGTTCGATGGCCGCACGCTCGCTGTCGGGGATGCCAAACTCGCGATGCAGTTCGGCGAGCTTCTGCGGATTGCGGTGCAACTGCCGATGCATCTCGGCCAGCGCGTTGGCGATGCCGTTCGCCAGATCCCGGTTCTGTTCGACCCAGGGCCGATGCGCCGCCTGCCCGACCAGAAACAGCGGCGCGGTATCGCCCGTCGCCTCGCGCCACATGTCGCCGACACGGGCGATCTCGCGGGCGCCGCGCGCCACCAGCCGCGTCACCGTCGGTTCGATGGTGATGACCGCATCGACATCGCCGCGCTCGAACAGCGCGACATTGGCCGTCGGCGGACCGAAGATCAGCTTCACGTCCTTCTTCAGGTCGATGCCGTGCTGCAGCGCCGCCAGCCGCGCATGGCGGAACGTGTCGCTCGCTTCGTGCTGGGTGGCGACGGTCTTGCCGATCAGATCGCGCGGCGACCGGTAGGGGCTGTTGTCGCGGACGATCCAGCGGCCGTGATTGTTCAGCGCCGGGCCGAAAATGACGATATCGCTGCCGCGACCGTTGAGTTCGGCGGCGCCGAGCGCGCCGAACACGCTGACATTCGCCGCGCCGGTGGCAAGCTGCAACTGCACCTGCCCCGGCGTGCCCTTCACCCATTCGATGGCGAGACCGTCCGGCAGTTTCACCGCGCCGGCGTCATAGAGCGGACGCCAGATGGCCCCGGCGGTGCCGGGACCGCCGTCGGTGACCCGCAACGTCGTCGCTGCCGCTGACGCGCGCACCGGCCACAGTCCGGCAGGCAACGCGGCCAGCGTCAGCGCCTGCGCGGATCCCGTGAGGAATCCGCGCCGGCTCGGCGCGTCAATTGGTGACGAGCGATGCATGGTTGTTCTGCCCCGCCGTCAGCTTCCAGGACTCCATCCAGTGATAGGCCTGATCGAACTTCTCCACTTCGTAATGCTCGGCAGGGACGTAGTGGATGAACTGCCGCCCGAGTTCGTCCGGCTGCAATCGGCCCTTGGTAATCTTGACGATGTGGTGAGCGTATTTGCCGAAGTCGGCATTGATGCGCGCGACCGCTTCGTTGAGCGCGGCGAAATACGCATCCCGCTGCTCGGCGGTGAAACGCGGATGGATCACCTCGGCACCGCGATAGAAGGTCAGCGCGACGATATGGCCGCCTTCTTTCAGCGCCAGCGAGATGAAGGGTTCCATCACCGTCGCGGCACGGATCGCGCCCGACTTCACCTGATCGTAGCGATGGCTCGGTTCGCCGACATGCACCGTCTTGACATGTTCGCGACCAAGCGCGCCTTCCAGAAGCTGCAAGGTCGTGTAGTGCGATCCGGTGAAGTCGTTGATGCCGATCTCGACATCAGCGAGATCGCGCGGCACTTGCAACTCATTGTCGAAGCTGATGATCGCCTGCGCCGCCACCGCCGGGCGTAGCGCCGCGATCTTGGCGCGCTGCTCCTTGCCGCGTTCGATGCGATCGATGCTGCCCCATTCGCAGACATTGTAGGTATCGGCCTTGCCTTGCTCGAACAGCGATTCCTTCAGCCGATGCAACGGCTTCTGCTCGTGCGGATTCTGTTCGCGGTCGCTGTAGCCGGCGGCGTAGCTCAGATTGACGCCATGCTTGGCGAACAATCCTTCCTCCAGCGCGACCAGAACCGGAAGATCGAAGACCGGCGGATTGGGAGCGATGCGGATCTCGAATTGCGATGTCGACGATGATGCCATGTTGAACACTCTCTGCTTCGCACCACAACGACTGTGTTGCGCTGCACAGGAGGCTATTCACGGCACTCGCAAAAGCAATGAAACGCGCTTGCATTGTTTTCAGGAAAAGAGAATGACACTGCTGCAGATGTGATCATTCACGCACGCTTTGTCACTGGTTTTTCCAGATGTCGCGTTTCGCAGCAGAAAATTCTATCCGATATTTTCTCCCCCGCAGCATCCGAGCGTCGGCATCTTCGCTCTGCGCGAACCGCTGAAAGCGCCGGTGATTGTTCGGCATGCATGATCGCAATGCGGCCGCGATGACCGCCTAGGGATCGATGTCCTGTCACAACAGGAGGACGTGATGATCGCGCAGATGCTGATCCGCACCGCCGTCTTCATCGCGATCGTGGCGTTGCTGCTGTTTGTTCCCGCCGGCACGCTGCATTGGTCTGCCGCGTGGGTGTATCTCGCCGGCACGGCGATCCTGAGCGTGGCGTTCGGCTTCCGGCTGGCACGCACCGACCCCGGCCTTCTGCAGGAGCGAATGAAGCCGGTGTTCCAGCCCGGCCAGGAACGCTGGGACAAACTCCTGCTGACGATCACGCTGGCGGCCTTCGCTGTTTGGCTCGTGTTGATGGCGCTCGACGCCGTCCGGTTCCAGGCATCGCAGGTGCCGCTGCTCCTGCAGATCGTCGGCGGCATCGCCGTCGTCGTTGCGACCGTCATCGGCTTCGTTGTCTTGCAGGAGAACTCGTTCGCCGCACCGGTGGTCAGGCTGCAAGCCGAACGCGGACAGCATGTCGTCGATACCGGCCTTTACGCGCATGTGCGCCACCCGATGTATGCCGGTGCCATCCCCTATTTCGTCGGCGTGCCGCTGCTGCTCGGATCGTGGCATGGCCTGTGGGGTGCGCCGGTGCTGACGGCGCTGCTGGCGGTCCGCGCCGTGCTCGAAGAGCGCACGCTGATCCGCAAACTGCCCGGCTATGCCGATTACGCCGCGCGGGTACGCTACCGGCTGATACCGATGGTGTGGTGAGCGGCCCTTTTCTCGCCACCGGACTCGTCCCATATTCGCGGCAATGGCGAAATCTCCCGATTCCCGGCATCCCGGCAAGCATTCGAAAAAAGACCCGGCAAAACCGACGCGCGCGAAGGCGGCGCGCGAGGACATGGGCGCGCTCGATCCGTCGCTGGCGGACATCCTCAACCCCGCGCTAAAAGATGGAACCGCCGGCCCCGGCTCGGGCACCGGCAGCCATCTGCAGCCGCCGCCGGATAATTCCTTCGACCGCCGCCGCGGTCTCGCGGACGCCTACAAGGCGCGCAAATCGGTGTCCAAACCGGAGCCGAAGGGATTCGGCGAAGCGCCGCAGACCGGCTTCGATGCCGCCCCCCCGGCGATCAATCGCAAGCTGGCGGAAGTGCTTGGCTATCGCATGCCGGAAGCCGACGAGGCCGACGAGGCGGAAGAACGCGACCTCGTCCCTTCCGGCGTCACCGCCACGGCACAGTCGCTGGAGCGGCTGCTACGCGAGGGCCGCCCGGAACTGACCGAACAGGTCTGGACGCCGCACCGACCGCCGCGCCCGGAGAAATCCGAAGGCGGCAAGCCCCTCGTCATCAAGTCCGACTTCGAGCCGAAGGGCGACCAGCCGCAGGCGATCCGCGACCTGGTCGAGGGCGTCAAGCGCAACGACCGCACGCAGGTTCTGCTTGGCGTGACAGGATCGGGCAAGACCTTCACCATGGCGAAGGTGATCGAGGAGACGCAGCGGCCGGCGCTGATCCTGGCGCCGAACAAGACGCTGGCCGCGCAGCTCTACGGTGAGTTCCGGAGCTTCTTCCCCGACAATGCGGTGGAATATTTCGTCTCCTATTACGACTACTACCAGCCGGAAGCCTACGTCCCGCGCACCGACACCTATATCGAGAAGGAATCCTCGATCAACGAGCAGATCGACCGCATGCGCCATTCGGCGACGCGCGCGCTGCTCGAACGCGACGACGTCGTCATCGTCGCCTCGGTGTCCTGCATCTATGGTATCGGCTCGGTCGAGACCTATTCGGCGATGACCTTCACGCTGAAACAGGGCGGGCGCATCGACCAGCGGCAACTGCTCGCCGATCTCGTCGCCCTGCAATACAAGCGCTCGGCCGGCGACTTCTCCCGCGGCACCTTTCGCGTGCGCGGCGACACCGTCGACATCTTCCCGGCGCACTACGAGGATCGTGCCTGGCGCGTGCACCTGTTCGGCGACGAGATCGAGAAGATCGAGGAGTTCGATCCGCTCACCGGGCAGAAGAGCGACGACCTCGAATTCGTCAAGGTCTACGCCAATTCGCACTATGTGACGCCGCGCCCGACGCTGATCCAGGCGATGCAGGGCATCAAGGCGGAATTGAAATGGCGGCTCGACGAGCTCAACGCCGCCGGCCGCCTGCTCGAAGCGCAACGGCTGGAGCAGCGCACGCGCTACGACCTCGAAATGATGGAGGCGACGGGAAGCTGCGCCGGCATCGAGAACTATTCCCGCTATCTCACCGGCCGCAAGCCGGGCGAGCCGCCGCCGACCCTGTTCGAATACGTGCCTGACAACGCCATCGTCTTTCTCGACGAGAGCCACGTCACCGTGCCGCAGCTCGGCGGCATGTATCGCGGCGACTTCCGCCGCAAGGCGACGCTCGCCGAATACGGTTTCCGCCTGCCCTCCTGCATGGACAACCGGCCGCTGCGCTTCGAGGAATGGGACGCGATGCGCCCGCAATCGGTGTGCGTCTCGGCGACGCCGGGCCCATGGGACATGGAAGAATCCGGCGGCGTGTTCGCCGAGCAGGTGATCCGCCCCACCGGCCTCATTGACCCGCCGGTCGATGTCCGCCCGGCGCGCACGCAGGTCGACGACGTCATCGGCGAGGTGCGCGAGGTGGCGCGCAAGGGCTATCGCGCGCTGATCACCGTGCTGACCAAGCGGATGGCGGAAGACCTCACCGAATATCTGCACGAACAGGGCATCCGCGTGCGCTACATGCACTCCGATATCGACACGCTGGAGCGCATCGAGATCATCCGCGATCTGCGGCTCGGCGCCTTCGATTGTCTCGTCGGCATCAACCTGCTGCGCGAGGGTCTCGACATTCCCGAATGCGCGCTGGTCGCCATTCTCGATGCCGACAAGGAAGGCTTCCTGCGCTCGGAGACGTCGCTGGTGCAGACCATCGGCCGCGCCGCGCGCAATGTCGACGGCCGCGTCGTGCTCTATGCCGATCACGTCACCGGCTCGATGGAGCGCGCGATGGCGGAGACCAGCCGCCGCCGCGAAAAGCAGATGGCCTATAACACCGAGCACGGCATCACGCCGGAGAGCGTCAAGAAAGGTATCGGCGATATTCTCGCCAGCGTCTATGAGCGCGACCATGTGCTGATCTCCACCGGCAAGACCGGCGACAGCGGCGAGTTCGAGGACGCGGCGACCATCGGCCACAATTTCGAGGCGGTGCTCGCCGATCTCGAAGCGCGCATGCGCGCCGCCGCCGCCGACCTCGACTTCGAGGAAGCGGCGCGGCTGCGCGACGAATTGAAACGCCTGCGCGCCACCGAGATGGCGGTGCTCGACGACCCGACCGCGCGCCGCGTGATCGCGGCGCAGAACCCGAAACTGCAATCGAAAGGCGGACCTTCCGCCCGCGCGGCACTGCGCAAGATCGAGGCGCGCAACGCGGCGCGCGATCTCGCCGCCCCCGCTCCCGATCCGCGCGCGCGCCCGCACAAGCCCGATCTCGACGAGATGGGCATCGCGCAATATCACGAGGTGAAGCCGCACCGTCCGGATGCGAAGCGGCCGCGGAAACCGGCTCTCGACGAGATGGGCCCCGGCGTCGAGGCGATCCCGGCGAAGAAGAGCGACGGCCCGCGCTCGACGCTGGGCCGGCCGGGCATGCGCGGCGGCTTCAAGCCGAGGCGGCGCTGATGCGGCGCGCGCGCCGCTGGCAACGGCCGGCGCAGGCTGCCGTCAGGCGTCCGCCGTCCACCTCCTCCTGGATCGTGCTGGCAGTGGTGGCGCTCGCCGCCTGGGCCTACAGCGAGTGGACGAAGACGCCGCCGGCGAACGGCCACATCGACGGCGAGGCGATCGCCGGCACGGTGCGGATCGTCGACGGCGACTCGCTGGAGATCGGGCAGACGCGCATTCGGCTGTTCGGCATCGACGCGCCGGAACTGCGTCAGCTCTGCCGCGATGCGCGCGGCGGCGACGTCACCTGCGGGCTCGCGGCGCGCGACGCGCTGACCCGTCTGATCGGCGGCCGCGACGTCTCCTGCGCGCCGGCCGAAGCGCCGAGCTACGATCGTATCGTCGCCATCTGCAAGGTGGACGGGACGGATCTGTCGGAGGCGATGGCACGCGACGGCCACGCCATCGAACTCAAGGCGCACAGCAAGGGCCGCTACGCAGCAGCTGAACGCACCGCCCGCGACGCGCGACGCGGCATCTGGGCGGGGGAATTCGAACGGCCGTCGGAATGGCGGCAGCGGACGGCGAGATAAGCGGCAGCCGGCGATGGCAAAAGACCACCCTGCTGATGCCGCCTGCACGTGACGCTGCAACCCCAAGGCAACTTCAAGCCCAAGACAGATTCAAGCCAAACAGTTTCAAGCAAGGCATCTGTCGGTCCACGTCATCCTGAGGCGCGAGGCCGAAGACCGAGCCTCCAAGGCCGCGCTTCTAAGCCCAAGTCTCTAAGCCCAAGTCTCTAAGCTCGAGCCTCGAAGGACGCGGCGGCCACGATGCCCGCCTCATATTTCGAGACGCGATCCTGCCGGATCGCTCCTCGGCATGAGGGTCTGCCCAAGAGCCATACCTAGAAACGGCTCCGAGCAGCGAAACCCCTCGAAGGGCAAGACGCCACGTTCTTCATCGCATGTCTCAGGGCGCGATCACTCCGAATCGCTGATGCTTCGAGACGCGGCCCTGCGGGCGCTCCTCTGCATGACAGTGTTATTTGCTGCTTGTCTTCTTCTTTGTGACGTTGAGCGCGACCGCCGCGCGGATCAGCGCCGTCAGCGCTTTCTCGTCGATCCTGTCGCCTTCATGGATATCGATGGCGCGACGCGTATTGCCCTCGAGGCTGGCGTTGAACAGGTTCGCCGGATCGTCGAGCGCCGCGCCTCTGGCGAAGGTCATCTTCACTGCGGCCTTGTAGATCTCCCCGGTGCAGATGATGCCGTCATGCTCCCATACCGGCACGCCGCGCCATTTCCACGTCTCGACCACGTCGGGATCGGCCTTCTTGATGATCGCGCGGATGCACTTAAGCATCTCGCCGCGCCAGTCGCCCAACTCCTTGATACGGGCGGTGATGAGGTGAGCGGGAGAGTCGGCTCCCTTCTCTTGCTTCGAGGCGTTTTTGCTATTCTTCATGGCTGTTGCTGCTCGCCCGTCACTTGAGTCAGCGCTTTGTGCTATCAAGAAGCGCAAGCTTATCAAACAAATCGGGCATTTCGCTATCTCGTCGTCGGCCAAGCTTCTCGCCTCGATGAAAGCAGGGATGTTTGACACTTCTCAGCCCCTTCGCTCCTTCAAAGTGAGCCCAACCACCGCGGTTCATACGAATGCTGATAACGACTACAAGTAGGGCACGGATGACGGTAGGCCTGAGATCGCCGCCTGCTTCGTTCGGGACGAAACTCCCAACTCTCGCGAACGATAGTAGTCCGTCCCGATTTCGAGCAGCGCGGATGCAACCTACGGCGTACCCAGTGATTTTGCATCTATGTCTCTCCCGCACGTGGGGTGAGTAACCTACGGGGCAAGCTGCAAAACGCAGATTGCACTTTGTTGGCTTGCTCTGCCTGATTAATGTGCCAGCGTTCCAACCCACCCCTATCTCTTTCGGCGCGGCTCCGGGACGAGTCGCGCCTCGGTTGGCACAAACGTTCCGGCTGTCATCCAGTCGCTACCGAAACGATTTACCTCACACCCGATCTTAGCAAGCCGATTTGCGAGATCGTTCCGTGTGCCAGCCGCATCGGAGAGTTTCACAAGATGTTTCCCAGCAATGTCAGAAAACGGCCGAACTTTGCCGATTTGCACGATAACCGTCTTTTCAGGATATGCGCCAAGAGCGAGGCCAGCTTCGAAAATAACATTGGGCCTCGCCTGACCAGCCAACTTTCCGTCACCAAACTTGTCGTCGTCGTCCCAGAACTGCTCCTTGAGGTTGGCAAGTTCGTCTGGCGAGAACATCACCACGACGGCTTGCACGCGCGCCATCGCTGTTTCAATAATATTGCTTACGTTGGGATTGTTACCTCTAGCCTGATTGACCGCTTCCTCCCATTCCATTGGGTTAAGCCCCAGCGATCTAAGAAATTCGAACATCGACTTACGAAGCGCAGTATCGCGACCATGCACGACGAATACTGAGTTACTCCCTACAGTCACAACCACAAGTCGCTAACCGCAGTTATTCTCCTTATCCAACGCGGGAATCAGAAAGATTGATTTAGCTCGATCGACAATTACCTTGACAATATTCCTATAGGACTATATACCTTCACTCATCTTCCCCTTCCGAGGGGCGTTGTCATGAGGCGTCATGGCGGCGGGGGAGGGTGCGGCGGCCTGCGCGCGCGGTTCGCAGCCGCGCGTCCGGGAGGTGCCGGGCAGCCGTCCGCCCCTACTATGAGGGGCCGCCCTTCGGGGCTGGACGTGGGCCGGATGAACGCGGGCGAAAGCCTGCGGGACAAGGGGAAACACCAGTCCCTGTCCGGTCCCGGAAGCACGGCCCCGGCAACATAAACCGCCGCGAGACGGGGCGCCGCAGGGCGCGCGTGCTTCGCAGGAAGCACGCTCCGCATCTTCACCGGTGCGGGACCAAAGACGTTGCGCCGTGCGGCGCTCCGTCCCCCTCGGCCATCCGCCGGGGGCCGCAGGCAAGAGACGGCGTCCCCGCGCCGACAACAACAGGGGCGCTGCTGCACGCCCGCGCGCAGAACAGGCGACGGCGCAGAACAAGCGACGACACAAGAACAGGCAATGGCGCATGCGTGCCAGCCGGTTTTTGGGGCTCGCGCCGATGCAGCGGCCGCGCCACAGTCCCGCCCCGCTGCCGAACCATCCGAACAACCGCTTCACCGCCGGGAGGCTTGCCGATGTCCGACTGGAACGCCCGCCAGTATCTCAAATTCGAGGACGACCGCACCCGCGCGGCGCGCGACCTGCTGGCGCAGGTGCCGCTCGTCGCGCCGCGCCGCATCGTCGACATCGGCTGCGGGCCCGGCAATTCCACGGAGCTTCTGGCGCAGCGCTTCCCCGATGCGCAGGTGAGCGGCGTCGATTCCTCGCCGGCCATGCTGGTGCAAGCGCGCGAGCGGCTGCCGGGCTGCGACTTCCGCGAGGCGGATATCGCCGCATGGGCGGCGCCGGCCGATACCGATCTGCTGTTCGCCAATGCGGTGCTGCAATGGGTGCCCGACCACATCGGCGTGATGCAGCGCCTGATCGGCGCCCTGCCGAAAGGCGGCGTGCTGGCGGCGCAGCTTCCCGACAATACGCAGGAGCCCTCGCATGTGTTGATGCGCGAGGTGGCACGTCGCGCCGGCTGGAGCGAGCCGTACCGGCAGCGGCTCGCGCGGGTTGCCGCCGCGCGCGCCGACCTGCCGCCGCCCGGCATCCATTACGACCGGCTGCGGCCGCAGTGTTCCCGTCTCGACGTCTGGCACATCGTCTACAACCATGTCCTCGACGGCGCCGAGGCGATCGCCGAATGGTTTTCCGGCAGCGGGCTGCGTCCGTTCCTCGATGTCTTTGCCGGTGACGATGCGGGGCGCGCGGCGTTTCGCGCCGCCTATGTGGAGGCGCTTGCCGCTGCCTATCCGGCCCGCATCGACGGCAAGGTGCTGCTGCGGTTCCCGCGGCTGTTCATCGTCGCGGCGAAGTAGCGGGCGCCATGCGCCTCTACCGCCCGCCACCGGTTCCATCGCGCAGAAAACCGCCGACCGTCGTCGATGTCGCAGGACGGCGCGGGCGAATCACCTGTAGAAATCCGCGCTCTTTTTCGCGAGGTTCACCGAGGTTCGCCCATGTCGATGACGCCCGAGACACCGTTACCGCCCCCCGGAGCCGCAGCGCGGGCATTGCGTCCCTTGCCCGCGCTGATCTTTTCCTCACGCTGGCTGCAATTGCCGCTCTATATCGGCCTGATCGTTGGTCAGGGCGTCTATGTCGTCCTGTTCATCAAGGAGTTGTGGCACCTCGTCAGCCACTCGCTCGATTTTTCCGAACAGCAGATCATGCTGGTGGTGCTCGGGCTGATCGACGTGGTGATGATCTCCAACCTGCTGGTGATGGTGATCGTCGGCGGCTACGAGACCTTCGTGTCGCGGCTCAATCTCGAAGGCCATCCCGATCAGCCGGAATGGCTGTCGCACGTCAATGCCAGCGTGTTGAAGATCAAGCTGGCGATGGCGATCATCGGCATCTCGTCGATCCACCTGCTGCGCACCTTCATCGAGGCCGGCAATCTCGGCGGCACCGACCGCACGACGAACTACACGCCCGAAGGCGTGATGTGGCAGACGATCATCCACGTCGTCTTCATCCTGTCGGCCATCGGCATCGCCTATGTCGACCGGCTCGGCCAACTGACCGAGATCGAGGCCACGAAGGCCGGGCATCACTAAGGCAGTTCCAGGAAAAGCGCGAAGCGGTTTTCCGTCCGGAATTGCGTCGAAGCGAGGAAACAGATCGTTTCACCATGTCCGTGAAGCGGTCCGGACCGGCTTCCGGTCAAGCGACTGACGGCTCCTCGTCCCGGCTCAGCGCATGGGCACTGGCGATCGCATGTTCGATCGTGTCCTTGTAGGTGGCGTGCGGCGGCCTGACGCCGTGCGCAACGAGCACGCGGCGCAGACCCGGCGTCGTGCCGGTCACGAGCAGCCTGATGCCGCGGTTGCGGGCCTTGCGGGCGATGCCCTCGATGGTATTCGCCGCGGTCGAATCGAGGAACGGCACGCCGGAGAAATCGATCACCAGCGCCTTGCAGCGCTCGCTGCTCATGAAGTCGAGCGCCTCGCCGACCGCCGAGGCGACGCCGAAGAAAAACGCGCCGGTAATGCGATAGACGATCACCTCCGGATCGGTAGCGAGCTTGACGTCGTAGGGCGTGCGCTGCCCGTTGGCATCATCGGCCTTGTCCTGCGGCACCAGCGGCACTTCGGCTTCGACGCCGGTCGCCTGCGCCATGCGGCTGACGAACAGCAGCGTGCCGATGGCAAAGCCGACAACGATGCCGGTCATCAGGTCGACGAAGATCGTCAGCAGGAAAGTAGCAAGCAACACGACCGAGTCGCCGCGCGAGGTACGGATCAGCGTCGCGAATGCGCCCTTCTCCGCCATATTCCAGGCGACGACGATCAGCACGGCAGCAAGTGCCGCAAGCGGAATGTAGCTCGCCAGCGGCGCCGCGATCAGCATGAACAACAGCAGGAACGCCGAATGCAGCATGCCCGCGACCGGTCCGCGCGCGCCGGCGCGGATATTGGTGGCGGTGCGCGCGATGGTGCCGGTGGCGCAGATGCCGCCGAAGATCGCCGAGCCGATATTGGCAACGCCCTGCGCGACCAGTTCGCAGTTCGAACGATGGCGACGCCCGGTCATGCCGTCAGCAACGACTGCCGACAACAGCGACTCGATGGCGCCGAGCAGCGCAAAGGCGGCGGCATCGGGCAATATGGCCTGTACACGCTCGAGCGAAAACAGCGGCAACGCCGGCGCCGGCAGCGATTGCGGGATGCCGCCGAAATGCGAACCGATGGTTTCCACCGGCAGGCCGAGGACCGCGACGGCGAGCGCGGCAGCGACGACAGCGATCAGAATGCCGGGCAGCGCCGGCCGCCACATGCGGATGCCGACGATCAGCGCAACGGTGAACACCGACAGAATGAGCGCCGCCGGGTTGAGCGTGCCGGACGCCCCGAACAGCACCTGCAGCTTCGGCAGCAATTCGCCGGGCTCCTTCACTGCCAGCGTCAGGCCGAACAGATCCTTGATCTGACTCGCAGCGATGATGACGGCGATGGCGGCGGTGAAGCCGACGGTGACCGGATAGGGCAGGAACTTGATATAGGTGCCGAGCCGCAGGAAGCCGGCGATCACGAGGAAGATGCCGGCCAGCACGGTCGCCAGCAGCAAGCCGTCAATGCCGTGCCGGTCGACCGTTGCAGCGACCAGCACGATGAAGGCGCCGGCCGGGCCGCCGATCTGGAAGCGGCTGCCGCCGAGCAGCGAGATCAGAAAGCCGCCGATGATCGCGGTATAGAGACCGCGATCCGGCGTCGTGCCCGAAGCGATAGCGATCGCCATCGACAGCGGCAGCGCGACGATCGCCACCGTCAGTCCGGCAAAGATGTCGGCCTTGAAATCACCGGCGCCGTAACCCTCCCGCAGGATGGTCACGAGCTTCGGCGTGAACAGATCGGTGAATGTCGGGCGCGTACCGGCCCGAGCTGCAGATGGATCCATGGCTTCAAGAATGTTCGTTGCGGAAGGTGGCGGGACCATATCAGCCCCGGGACGAAAAAGCCCGCCTTGCAGAGCATGGGCGCATCTGCGGCCCGGCTCGCATTAATCTCTGATTTACCGGACACTCTCTGTTCTCTGATTCGCGGATGTTCGCTGATCGTTCGAGGCCGATCATGATCTTGGGTGCAGCAGCGATTTCGCGACTAGTTCTAGTAACCGTACTGTGGCTTTGCGTGATCGCGGACGCGAATCAGGTGCACGCAGCCGATTCGTCCTTCGCACGCTGGCTCGAATCGACCTGGCCGGAGGCGCGCAAGCTCGGTGTGTCGCGCGCCACATTCGATGCGGCAACGCGCGACCTCACGCCCGACCTGTCGCTGCCCGATCTGGTGATTCCCGGCCGGCCGCCGGCGAAAGAACGCGGGCAAGCGGAATTCGTGCAGACGCCGGCCGATTACCTCAACGAGGCGACGCTGCAACGGCTGGCGGCGCGCGGACGCGATCTTGCCGCTCAATATCGCGACACGCTCGCCCGGATCGAACGGATGTTCGGTGTGCCGGGTCCGATGGTGCTGGCAATCTGGGGGCGCGAAACGGCCTATGGCAGCGTCAAGCTCCGCTATGACGCGATCCGCGTGCTGGCGACGCAGGGTTTCACCGGCCGGCGCAAGGCGCTGTTTCGCAACGAATTCGTCTACGCCTTGAAGATGCTGGAAGACGGCTATCCGCGCGCGCAGATGCGCAGTTCATGGGGCGGCGCCATGGGGCTGACGCAGTTCATCCCGAGCGAGTTCTACAAATATGCCGTCGATCTCGACGGCGACGGGCATGCGGACATCTTCAACTCGGTGCCGGACGCACTCGCCTCGGCGGCGAAGCAGTTGCACGGCAAGGGCTGGCAACCAGGCTCGCGCTGGGCGGTCGAGGTGCGGGTGCCGGCGAACATGGATTGCGCTATCGCCGAGCCGGACCATCAACGACCGGTGCGCGACTGGCTGGCGCACGGCTACGCGCCGCTGACACCACTATCTGCACAAGAGCAGGCGCAGGCGGCTTCGCTGCTGATGCCGGAGGGCATCTACGGACCGGCATTCCTGACTTTCAACAACTACTACGTCATCAAGGAATACAATTTCGCCGATCTCTATGTGCTGTTCGTCGGCAATCTCGCCGACCGGATCGCCGGCGGCGGCAGTTTCCGGCAGGCGTGGTCCAAGCGTCCGGCGGTACGCTCGCAGAGCGTCGAGACGATTCAGCGAATACTCACCGCTTCCGGCTATTATCGCGACAAGGTCGACGGCAAGGCGGGCATGAAAACCCGCGCAGCGATCGGCACCTATCAGAAGGCCCGGCGTCTGAAGCAGGATTGCTGGCCGAGCGAAGAGCTGTTGCGGGCGATGCAGGCAACGCGATGACATCCGCGGCCGCAAGCATCCGGCCACAGCGTCATCGTCGACGCAGCACAGCTCCGGGTCTCATTTCGGCTGCAGCTTCAGCGCCGCGGAATTGATGCAGTAGCGCATTCCCGTCGGTCCCGGCCCATCATTGAAGACATGGCCGAGATGACCATCGCAGCGCGCGCACAGAACTTCGGTTCGGATCATGCCATGGCTGGTGTCGCGCGCCTCGGCAACGCTGTCGCCGACCGGCGCGGAGAAGCTCGGCCAGCCGCAATGCGACTCGAACTTGGTGCCGGACGAAAACAGCGGCTCGCCGCAACCGGCACAGACATAGGTGCCCGACGTCGTCGTCTTTTCGTATTCGCCGGTGAACGGGCGCTCGGTCGCCTTCTCGCGCAGCACCGCATATTGCATCGGCGTCAGTTCGCGCCGCCATTCGGCTTCGGTCTTTTCCACCCTGTCAGTCGTATTGGTCCTGTCGGTCACGCTCGCTCCTCCGTTCCTGCATCAGCCGCGCGGTGCGATGCTGCGCCCTCAATTGGTCGCGGCCCGCACCAGGACCGGCTTGTCGCGATAGCTGCCGGTGAATAGCCGTTTCAGGTTCTCCACCTTGGGTCGGTCATTGATATAGATATAAGGCTGCATCGGGTGAAGAGTGGCGTAGTCCTGATGATAGTCCTCGGCCGGATAGAAACCGTTGAGGGCACCGATCTTGGTGACGATCGGCCGCTTGTAGACCGCTGCCTTGGCAAGCTGTGCCACATAAGCCTGCGCAATGCGCTGCTGCTCCGGCGTCGCCGCGAAGATTGCCGATCTGTATTGCGGGCCGGTGTCCGGTCCCTGCCGATCGAGCTGCGTCGGATCGTGCACCACCGAGAAGAAGATCTGCAGGAGCTTGCCGTAGGAGACCACCTTCGGATCGAAGGTCACCTCGACCGCTTCGGCGTGACCGGTGCGGCCGGAACCAACGGCTTCGTACTGCGCGGTGTCCTTGCTGCCGCCGGAATAGCCCGACACCGCCTTGATGACGCCATTGGTATGCTGAAACACCGCCTGAACGCCCCAGAAGCAGCCGCCGGCCAGCACCGCAGTCTGCAACCCTTCGCCGGGTGCAGCATCGACGGCAGGCGGCGGCACCATGACCGCCGTTTCGGCGGCCGCCGGCAAAGCGAACAGCGCGCTGGCAACAACACCGACAGCGGCGCAGGCAATACGGACGGTGCGGAGCAGCGGCACGGATCGGATCATGGTTTGCACTACGGTTTGCGTCATTGGCGTTCCCCGGACTGGGTTCGACGTGCACCGACTATAGACGGCAGCCACTGCCACCTGTTCACACGAATTGACACATGTCCGTGACAGACGGCGACAGCCCGCGCCGGCGTCACGTATCGGTCCGCAGACCGTAGGCTTTGCCCCAGCCCAATCCATCCTCGGTCCGGGCGCGGTTGCGATATTCGCACGATACCCAGCCGTCATAGCCGAGCCGATCGAGCGCATCGAAGATCGCCGGATAGTTGATCTCGCCCTCGTCCGGCTCGTGTCGCGACGGCACCGCCGCGATCTGCACATGGCCGACGACCGGCAGGTGCCTCTCGAAACGGCGGATCAGGTCGCCCTGCATGATCTGCACGTGATAGAAATCGAATTGCATGCGGACATTCTGCCTGCCGACCTTGCCGATGATTTCGGCGGCATGTTCGACCGATTGCAGGAAATAGTCGGGCCTCTCCATTATATTGATCGGCTCGATCAGCAGCTTGATGTTCTTGTCTTTCGCCAGATCGGCGGCGCGCGACAGATTGGCGATATAGGTGCGCTCGGCAGCAGCGCGCTGATGCGGCGGCACCTTGCCGGCAAGGCAGTGCACGGCATTGCCGCCGATCGCCACCGCATAGTCGAGCGCCGTGCGGAAGACCGCATCGAATTCGCTCTCGCGGCCGGGCTGCGCGGTCAGGCCGAACAGCTCCGGCTCGCCGCGCTCGGTGTTCAGCCCGAGAACGGTGAGACCGTGCTTGTCGACCTCCGCCTTGAGAACTGCCGGCGGAATATCGTAGGGAAACTGCAGCTCGATCGCCTTGAAGCCAGCGTGCGCCGCCGCGCCGATACGCTCCGGCAGCGTCGGACGCTCGTTGAACATGTAAGCGATATTGGCGGCGAAACGCGGCATGATGCGGTCTTTCGCGATGGTGGCGGAATGGCCCACGACGACGGAGCCGGCAGGAGGAAGCCACAGGATAATCCGGCGCATGCGCGCAACGCCAGCGCAGCATGTGACGGCGGAATTTACATCCCGACGAAATCCCGAATCGCCGTCAGGAAAGGCTGCGGCTGTTCCAGCGGCGGGCAATGGCCGCAACCGGGCAGCTCAACATAGCGCGCACCGGAAATGCGTTCGGCAATCTCCTTGTTGAGTGCCGGCGGCGTCGCCTGATCCGCTTCGCCGCACACGACCAGCGTCGGCACCGCGAGCTTGTCGAGCAGCGGCACGAGGTCAATTTCGGCGAGGATTTTGCAGGCAGCATGAAAAGCGCGCGGATCGATGCCGAGCAGCACCTGCTTGCGGTCGTCGACCTTGTCGGGATGCTGCGCGAGAAAGGCGGGCGAAAACACGCGTTTGGCCGCCACCGCAGCGACGGCATCGATATCGCCGCTGGCAATCCGCTCGGCCATATCATGGAAGGCCTGCCTGCCCTGCGCGGGAAATGTCGCGGCGGCATCGCTGACGATGAGCTTGCCGATCCGCTTCGGATGATCGATGGCGAAGGCCAGCGCCAGCGTGCCGCCGAAGCCATTGCCGAGCAGGATCGCATCGGGGCCGATGGCGAACTCCTGGAAGCCACCTTCGAGACGCGCAAGATAGGCATCAAGCAGCGGCAGCACCGTCGGCTCGGAGCCGTGAAAGCCGGGCAGATTGATCAGCGTCACCCGGAACCGCCGCGTCAGGTCCGGCAGCACCGCATCGAAGGCATGGCGGTCGGCCAGCAGTGAATGCAATATCACGAGATCAGGCCCCTGACCGGCCCGCACCGCGGTCAGAACGCCGTGTCCGGCGGTGAGTTCTTCCATCTGCATCCGGATCTCCTGCGTTCACCTCTGGCAATGCGCCCGGCACCGTTCGGTTCAATAGGCGGCTTCGAGAATCGCCTTCACATCCGCGAAACCGGCCGGCCGCGGATGCTTGACCGCAAGTTTTGCGACATCCTGTGCAACGGCATCGATCCGGCCGCGGTCGAAGCCGATCTCACGCAGCCCCTGCGGCAGCGGAAAGCCTGACAGCATCACCCCCAGCGCATGCGCCGGGTCATCGGTTTGCAGCGCCTCGCACAGCCGCGCGAAAGCGTCCGGCGCCGCCTCCAGATTGAAGCGCGTCACATGCGGCAGGATGATCGAATGCGTTTCCGCATGCGGCAGGCCGAGGCCGCCCAGAACGTGCGCCAGCTTGTGATGCAGTGCTGTGCCGGAAGTCAGCACGATGCCGGCGAGCCATGCGGCGGCAAGGCACTCGCAGCGCGCATCCATGTTGCTTCCGTCGGCCACTACCTTCGGCAGCGCATCGCCGAAGCGCCGCATCGCCTCCGTCGCCAGCGCCGTGCTGATCGGCGTACGCTCGGCGATCCAGAGACCCTCGACGCAATGCGCGATCGCGTTCAGCCCGCTCGCCGCGCTCACCGCCGGCGGGAGGCCGATAGTCAGGTCCGGATCGTAGAGGATGGTTCGCGGCACGGCGCGCGGATCGCGCAACGTCACCTTCTTTTCGCCTTCGGTGGTGCCGACGATCGGCGAGGCCTCGGAGCCGGAATAGGTCGTCGGCACCGCAAGGATCGGCAGGCTCAACGCGATGGCAATGGCCTTGGCCAGCCCGATCGCGGCACCGCCACCGACGGCGACGATGCCGTCGGCGGCGTGTTCCTTCGCCGCGACGATACCCGCATCGGCCACCGCGCGCGGCACATGCACCACCGCCTGCGCATGCACGCCGACGCAACGCGCGCCGAGCAGTTCCGCAGCATGGGCACCAAGCCGCGCCCCGCTGCCCGGCGTCGCCACCACCAGTGCGCGCCGCAGTGCCAGGCGTTCCGTTTCCTCGCCGAGGCGCGCGAGGCTGCCGCTGGCGAACACCACCCGCTGGGACGGCGAATCCTGAATGAATGTCAGCATGGCAACCTCAAACAATCCGATCTGATGATGTGGGATTCTGCCCAGCATGGCGTTGCGCAACCATCTTTGCCGCCATCGGTCATATCGCCGTTATCGGCTCGCTTTGCGGACTCCCCTGTGTAAAGATTATTATCGGGAAAACCTCGCGCACGCCAAACCGGCAGACGACGGATCGCCGCCTCTTCCGGCAAGGCCACAGAATAAAAGGCCAGACGATAAAACGACAGACAGGGGAGGACAGGCGGATGCTCATCACCAGACGGCAGTTCCGGACGCTGGTTGCCGGCTTCACGGCATTGATCGCGACCGGCGGCTTCGCCGCGGCGCAGACCTACGGCTTTGCCACCATGCAGCCCGGTACGCTGAACCACACCACCGGCTCGGCCATCGCCAAGGTGCTCAAGGACAAGACCGGCATCAATGCCCTGATCCAGCCGACCGCCGGCGAATCCGTGCTGATCCCGCTGGTCGCACGCGGCGAGGCGGAGTTCGGCATCGCCAACATCTTCGAGGTCGAGGGGGCGAAGACCACCAACAAGGATCTGCGGCTGATCGGTTCGATCCAGACGTTGCGCGGTGCGTATTTCGTGCGCAAGGACAGCGGCATGAAGACGATGGCCGACCTTAAAGGCAAGCGCGTCGTCTTCGGCTATTCGGCAATGAAAACCATCGACCCGCTGGCCCGCGCCATGCTTGCCACCGGCGGCCTGTCGGAGGCCGATATCAAGCCGGTTCTGGTACCCAATGTCATTCGTGGCGCAGACGAATTCGCCGCTGGCAATGCCGACATGTTCTTCTTCGCCTTCGGTGCCGCGAAAGTGCGCGAAGTTGACGCCACCGTTGGCGGCATCCGCGTTCTGGAGGTGCCGGAAAGCGGCATGGCCGCGGCCAAGAAGATTCTCGCCGGCGGCTATCTTACGCCGGTGAAGCCGGGGCCGTTCTATGTCGGCGTCGAACAGCCGATGAACGTCTATGCCTGGGACAATATGCTGTTCACCAACAGCAAGGTGAAAGATGATGTCGTCTATAAGATGATCGATACCATGGTGAAGGCGAAGGACGACATGGTCGCCATCCAGCCGGCGATGCGCGAATTCACCGCCGCCGGTCTCTATAAGAAATACGACATCCCCTACCATCCCGGCGCGCTGAAATATTTCAGCGAGCACAAGATCGAAGCCAAGCCGGTCGACTGACGAGCAACCGGTGAGCGAGGAAAGAATCATCCCGGACGCGGCGACGTTTGCCGCCGCTGCGTCGCGCGCCACAGTCCTGTGGACCAACATCTTCCAGTCGCTGCTGGTGGCGGTGGTCGTCACCTGGGTGCTCGATCTGCCGCGCCGCGTATTCGGCGTGTCGTTCTATGTCGAACAGATGCTGGCGATATCGCTTGGCCTGACGATCGCACTGGCGTTCATCGCCGAGACCGGTCGTAAACGGCACTGGAGCGACTGGCTGGCGGTCGTCGTTGGGCTGACCACCTGCATTTATATCGCCGTCCGCTACGAGGACCTGACGCAGCAGAGCGCCGAGCTGCCGCTCGAGGGCCTGGTCGTCAGCGCCATCCTGATCGTGCTCGTGCTGGAAGGCAGCCGCCGCATCTCCGGCTGGGGCTTCGTCGGCATCATCCTGGCAATGGCGGTCTATATCTTCATCAGTCCGCATCTGTCCGGAGATTTCCAGACCCGCTACGTCTCGCCGGAACGACTGACCATCTATCTCGGCCTCGATCTCAACGGCACGATCGGCCCGATTCTGCAGGTATCGGTGCTGATCGTCATCCCCTTCACCATTCTCGGTCAGGTGCTGGCGCGCACGGGCGGTGCCGACTTCTTCGCCGATCTGTCGATGTCGGCGATGGCGCGCTTCCGCGGTGGCGCCGCGAAAATTTCCGTGGTCGGCTCGGCTCTGTTCGGCATGATCTCGGGTAGTGCCGTGTCGAACGTGCTCGCCGTCGGTATCGTCACCATCCCGAGCATGGCACGCTCGGGCTTCTCGAAATATCGCGCGGCAGCAATCGAGTCCGTCGGTTCGACCGGCGGGCAACTGATGCCGCCTGTGATGGGCGCCTCCGCTTTCATCATGGCCGAATTCCTGCAGGTCCCTTACGGCCAGGTGTGTATCGCCGCGGCTATTCCAGCGATCCTCTACTATGCCTGCCTGTTCTTCCACGTCGATCTCGAATCCGCCAAGGAAAAGATCGGTGCCATGCGGGAAGAAACGCCGCCGCTCGGCGAGATCATGAGATCGGGCTGGCACTTCCTGGTGCCGATTGCTTTTCTGGTCGCGGCGCTGATGTATCCGGAAACACTGATGCTGACGCCAGAGAAAGCGGCAGTGATCGCCACCCTGATGCTGATGGGTTTCGCGCTGGTGCGCGGCTATCGCGGCAAGCGCATCAGCCTTCTGGACATGCTCAAGGCGATGATGGAGACCGGGCGCGTATCGCTCGACATCATCCTGATCGGCGCTGCCGCCGGCATCATGGTCGGCATTCTCAGCATATCCGGCCTCGCCTTCAGCATGACGGCGCAGCTTCTCACGCTCTCGGGCGACAACCTGTTCCTGCTGCTGCTTCTGGTGGCGGTGCTCGCCTTCGTGCTCGGTATCGGCCTGCCGACGGTGAGCGTCTACATCCTTACCGCAACCCTGCTGGCGCCGGCACTGATCAAGCTCGGCGTCACGCCGATGGCCGCGCATATGTTCGTGATGTACAATGGCATCCTGTCGATGATCACGCCACCGGTCGCTTTCGCCGCTTATGCCGCGGCCAATATTGCCGGAGTCTCGGGCTGGAAAACCGGCTGGCTCGCCTGTCTCGTCGGCTGGTCGGCCTTCCTGCTGCCGTTCCTGTTCGTCCTGACGCCGAGCTTGATGATGGATGGCCCGTGGATCGAGATCCTGCTGAATTTCGGTCGTGTCCTCTTCGGCATCTGGCTCGGCACGGCCGCGGTCGTCGGCTTTGCCCTGGCGCCGCTGACGCTGTCGCAACGCGGGCTGTTCGCGATCCTGGCGCTCGCCGTGGCATTGCCACCCGAAGCCTTCGCCTCGGCAATCTATATCAACAGTATCGGCGTCACCGCGGCCGTGGCGGTGTTGGCCATCGACTGGCTGCGGCAGCGCGGAGACAGCCGCGCCGCGGCATAGCGCCAACTGGAAACGCAAGCGCCGCGTCTGACGGGATCAGACGCGGCGTTTTTCGGCCAGCTTCATCGTCGGCGCGTGGGCTTGAATGCCCGCGCTCGAAGCCGCTGCTTATTTGCCCTCGCGCCAGATGCCGAGCGCCTGCTGTGCCGGCTTGTCGGAGATCGAGAAGAGAACAGCATCGGTATCGGCATGGTGCTGGTAGCGCGTCCACGGCGGCACCACGAACACGTCATTGACACCCCAGTCATAATCCTTGCCGTCGATGGTGGTTTTGCCCTTGCCCTCGGCGCAGACGAAGATGGTGCCGTCGGTCGAGCGGTAGGGCTCGCCGTTGAAGCCCTTCGGAAACAGCGCCAGATTGGCGCCCATGGTCGGCAGCACCGGCCCGCCATTGATCGGATTGGCATAGCGCACGCGGGCGCCGTGGCGCTTGTCGATGTCGCCGGATTTCTTCAACCGCTCCAGGATCGGCCGCATCTTGGCATAGGGATAGTTGATAACCGGGCTGCGATTGCTGACGGCCGGCATACCGTCCGGCAGCACGCCGGAAGCGTAGCGGTCAAAAGAATCGCCATCCTCGTGGTCGGCCTTCTGCATCTTCTCGTCGAAATGTTCGGCAAAGGAGGTCTCGAAGTGGTTGATCGTCGGCATGTCGAGAACATCGAGCCACATCACCGGCTGTTTGCCGGGATTGCCGTGATCGTGCGGCGCCCAGTTGGCGGTGATGATGAAGTCGCCGTGCGACATCATCGTTTTCTCGCCTTCCACTGCCGTATAGGCACCCTCTCCGTCGAGCACGAAACGGATCGCCGAAGCAACGTGGCGATGCACGTCGGCGATCTCGCCCGGCAGGATGAGCTGGATGCCGGCGAACAGCGAATTGGTGACCCGGGACTTGCCGGGCATGCCGGGATTTTCCAGCACCAGGACGCGGCGCTCCGCTTCCTCGGCGGTGATGACGTCGCCCGCCTCCATCATCAACTGTTTGATACGGTCGAACTGCCAGAGCTTCGGCTGTACCGAGGTCTTCGGCTCCGGCGTCACCAGGCCCTTGAGCACCTCCCACAACGGCGCCAGGCTGTCCTTGGCGATCTTGTCGTAATAGGCCTGACGGGCTCCCTGAATATTGTGCTTTGCATCGGCTGTGGCTGCGACCGTCATGACACTCTCCAATCTCTGCGAACCGCGGTTCCCGACGATTTATAGCGCAAATCAGTTGCGGCTGAAACCACTCCCGGCAGGTCCGCCATGTGGGCCAGCCGATGCTGGTCAGCGCGACCGCCGCCGGTCCCCTTCCAGTTAGGTATTGATCGAGCCGCCGTCGATAGCGAGCGTCTGCCCGGTCATGAAATCGCTGTCGGCCGAGGCCAGGAAGACCAGCGCACCGGTAAGGTCTTCCGGGAAGCCATCGCGCTTGAAGGCCCGGCTCTGGATTACCTTGTCGCGCGCATCGTCGAGGTGGGCGGTGTTTTCGAGCCCGGTTTCGCTGAGGATCAGGCCGGGCGCGAGCGTATTGACGGCGATGTTGTGTGGGCCGAGTTCGCGCGCCAGTGTCCGGGTGAACGACACCATGGCCCCCTTCGAGGTGACATAGTGCAGGAAGTTCGGCAGCCCCTTATAGGCCGTACCGGAGGCAATATTGATGATCTTGCCGCTCTTGCGCGCAATCATGTGCGGCGCGACATGCTTCACCATCAGAAAGGGCCCGCGGACATTGACCGCCATCACCTTGTCCCACAACGCGACGTCGATCTCGGTCGCCTTCACCGGCGGCAGGCTGGAATAGAGCGCGGCATTGTTGACCAGGATGTCGATACGGCCGAAACGCGCCAGTGTCGCGCCCACCAGATCGCGTACCGCGGCTTCATCGCTGACGTCGCATGTGACGCTGGCGGCAATATCGCCGGCACCGTGTGCAGGACTCAGCGTCGCATTGAGATCGTCGGCGAGCGGACGCCCGTCGGCGATATCGGCAATCATCACGCGTGCGCCTTCGGAAGCGAGCGCCTCGGAATAGTGGCGGCCAATGCCACGCGCACCGCCAGTGACGATGGCCACGCTTCCCTGAAGCCGTGCCGCCGCTTGCCGAGCCATCCTTGCCATTCTCGCTGTTCCCTCGCTAAATCGCTGCAACCATAGCACGGGGCAGCACCATGAGCGCACAAACCGACCGGCAGGCGATCCGCGACCTGATCGAGAATTGGGGCCTCTATCGCGATGCGCGCGACTGGCCACGCTTCCGTCAGCTCTGGCATCGCGACGGCCGGATGATGGCCACCTGGTTTCAGGGTACTGCCGAGGAGTTCATCAAGGTAAGCCAGGAAGGCTTCGATCGCGGCGTGCGCATCTGGCATTTCTTCGGCGGCCATACGATCGACGTGAACGGCATGCGCGGCATCGCCCAGACCAAGATGACGATCACCCAGCGCGGCATGGTCGAGAATGTGCTGTGCGACGTCGTCTGTACCGGTCGCTTCTATTGCTTTGTCGAAAAACGCCGTGGCAAATGGGGCGTGGTACTGTTGCAGCCGATCTACGAACGCGACCGGCTCGATCCGGTCGATCCGGCGGCGAAGGTCAAGCTTTACAAGAAGCTGCTCGGCAGCTTTCCGGTCGGCTATCGCCACCTCGCCTATCTGCAGACACGCGCCGGCTACAACGTGAAGCCTGACATGCCTGGCCTCGACGGCCCCGAGCTTGCGGCGCTCTATCGACGCGGCGAGCGCTGGCTCGCAGGAAAACCACTGTAGCCCTGTCGCATCAAAAAATGCCCGGCATCATACATGCCGGGCATTCTGCTGACGGCGGCGCACACCGGTATGCGTCGCTCTGTTTGTCTACACTTACTTTTCCGGTCCCTTGACCGACGGTAGTGCCGCGGCTTCCGCATATTTGGCATCTTCGGACTTCAGGTAGTCGACATATTCGGCCTGCGTCGAACCGATCGGGTCGATGCCCTGTTGGCGCAGCTTTGCCTGCACCTCCGGCTTCCTGAGCGCCGCGCGAACTGCGGCATTCCACTTGTCGATGATCGGCTGCGGCGTTCCGGAGCGTACCATCACGCCGTAGAACGAGCGCGACGTATAGTCTTTCATGCCCAGTTCCTGCAGCGTCGGCACGTCCGGCACTTCCGGCGAACGTTTGGAGCCGGCGATCGCCAGGATACGCAGCTTGTCAGACTTCAGGCTCTCATCGACATGATCGGCAAACATCGCATCGACGTGACCGCCGAGCAGATCGGTCATCGCCGGTGAATTGCCCTTGTAGGGAACATGCACCATCTTCACGCCAAGCCGATGCAGGAACAGCTCGAAACCGAGATGCGACGACGAATTGGCACCGAACGATGCGAAGGTCGCCGTACCGTTCTTCGACTTCACCCACTCGACGAATTCGGCGAAGTTCTTCGCTGGCACTTTCGAGCTGACGACCAGCACATGGTCCGACGAGGCGGCCAACGACACCGGAACGAAGTCCTTCTTGGCGTCATAGGGCAAGTTCGGCATCATCCGCGCCGAAATGATAAAGCTCGCGGTATTGACATAGACCGTATAACCGTCGGCCGGCGCGCCGGCGACCGCAGCCGAGGCAATGGTAGTGCCGCCACCGGTCTTGTTTTCCGGAACGATCGTCGCCTTCCAGTCGGCTGCGATAGCGTCAGCAAGCGTGCGGGCGGTAATATCGGTGCCGCCACCTGGCGCAAGCGGAATGACCAGCTTGATCGGGCGCGAAGGATAGCTATTCGCCATTGCCACAGGGACAGCAAACATAAACGTCGCGATTGCAGCGCCGGCAGCGGCGAGCAGCTTCATTTTCAACATGGATCTCCTTTTCATGGCCGGGTCGGCCATCAGGCTTTCACGCGCTCGATGAATTTGGCAAAGGCGGCAAGTTGCTGCGCAATCACGGTACGCGTTGCCTCATCCTTGAGCTCCAGCGTCTTCTCGTCGAACTTGTTCTGCGCCATGCCGACGAAGACTTCCGGCGTGCCGAAGATGAAACAGTTCAGATAGGTCAGCGCCATGCGCATGTGATACTGCATGCGCGCACCGCCGACCGGACCGCCAGAGGCGGACTGGATCGCCACCGGCTTTTCCTTGAACGGCTGGTCCTTCATGCGCGACACCCAATCGAGCGCATTCTTCAAGGCGCCGGGAATCGTCCAGTTGTATTCGGGCGTGACGATGATGATCCCGTCGGCCGCACGAAGAGCATCGGCAAACGCGACGACCGGAGCCGGAAAACCCGAAGCCGCCTGCAGGTCGCCGTTGTAATAGGGAAACGTTTCGTAGGACGGCGCCTCCCTGAACGACATGCCGGCCGGCGCCAGCGCCGGAAGCGTGTTCATCAGGGCGCGGTTGTAGGAGCCTTTGCGAAGGCTGCCGCAGATCGTGACAACATTGATCGTCATCGCAACTCTCCTGTCCGAAACGCGCCCCGCCGGTTGGTCCATGTCCAGACGTGGGACAGACCGACAGGACGGAGCGCGTGCATCAATTATCGGGCCATGGTCATCGAGCTTCGTCGACGATCGGATTGCGCAGCACGCCGATACGCTCGACCTCGACCTCGCAGACGTCGCCGTCCTTCATCCAGACCGGGTTCGGCTTTTGCGCATGACCGACGCCGGAAGGCGTGCCGGTCAGAATGATATCGCCCGGCTCCAGCGTCATGCCCTTCGTCGCATAGACGATGGTCTCCGCCAGCGGGAACATCATGTTGTCGGTATTGTCGGACTGCATCACCTTGCCATTGAGGCGGGTCTCGATCTTCAGCCCCTTGCCACCCTTCGGCAGCTCATCGGCGGTGACCATCCACGGACCGAAGCTGCCCGACTGGTCGAAGTTCTTGCCCGCCGTCCACTGCGTCGTGTGCCGCTGGAATTCGCGCACCGAGCCTTCGTTGGAAATCGAATAGCCGGCGATGCAGTCGAGCGCGTTTTCCATCGTGGCGTGACGGATCGGCTTGCCGACGACCGCAACCATCTCGGCTTCGTAGTCAAGTTGAACCGACGCCTGCGGACGCACGATCGGCGCCCCGTGCGGCACGAGGGACGACAGCACGCGGAAGAACAGCGTCGGCCACTTCGGAATATTATCGGCGTATTTGCCTTCCTTGACGTGGTCCATGTAGTTCAGGCCAAGGCAGAGGATCTTGCCAGGACGCGCCACCGGCAGCGCATATTTCAGGCCGCCAAGGGGCAGGCGCGCCGAAGCCGGCGCGGACTTCGCCAGCGCTGCGAGCGGCGCCAGGTCGCCTTTGTTGGCACGCAAGATTTCGGCGAGATCGGCCGGCAACTTGGCGTCGACCGCCTGCAGGTCGATCACCTGGTCGCCTTCGATTACTCCCAGACGCAGCCCGCTTTTCGATTCAAATCCAACGAGTTTCATTATCGCTCCACTAGTAAGACACCGCGCTCAGAACACCCTGACCGGACGTAAGGCAGGCATATCGCGGACCGCCGCGAAAGTCGCGCTCCGCTTCAGGACTACCAGCCTCGTACCCCGGCATATCCGTCCGGAGCGCGCGCGACAACAATGCGGCCCGCCGTCGCGCCGCATGCGGCCTGTCTCAGAGCGCGGTCTGCGTGTGACCGCAATCCTTGCAGGTGTACTGCACACGGGTGCCCCCCGGTGGAAACGTCACCTTGTTGGCCGCACCGCATTTGCCGCACTTCGTCTCGATCCGCGTATCGACCTTCTTGACGGTCAGTTTCTTCGCCATGGCTTCCCGGACCAGCCGTTCCGCCTCTGCCCGCATATCCTGTTTTGACACTGTTTCGCTCGGTCCCTGATCGGCTGGCCCGGCCCGCTCGCACCGGCGGCCTTCGCGCCTGCGGCGCTTTGTAGCGCGTCGGAGCCGCCACGGAATGAAAATCTTGAGGCCGGCGGGAAGAATCCCGACCGGCCGGATTTCATCATAAAATTCAATGCACTATGTGTCTCAGCAAGGTCATCGGCGAGATGACGGCAAGACCGCCCGCCGTTCAGGCAACAAGGAAGGAGGCGACGGCGCGGGTGAACAGCTCCGGCTGCTCAACATTCGAAATATGCCCGGCACCGGGCATTTCGACGAATTGCGAGCCGGCAACGCGCCGGTGCAGGTCGCGCATCGCGGTATTCGGCGCATCCTTCTCGCCGCAGATAAACAGCACCGGCTTGCGCATCGTGCCGGCACCACTGCTGAAATCATGGTCGCACAGCGCCGCCGCACAGCCGATGAAGCCCTCGACCGGCGTCGCCAGCACCATCCTGCGGACCTTGTCGACACAAGGCGGATTGGCGGCATAGACCTCCGGCGCAAACCAGCGCTGCAACGTGGGCTCAGCCAGCGCCGTCATGCCCTTGGCGCGCGCCAGCGCCATACGCTCACGCCACTGCGCGGCGGCGGCCGGCGTCGAGACGCCCGGCGTATCGCAGACCACCGTGCGGTCGATCCGGTCCGGGTGCTGCTGCACGAGGCCGAGTGCGGTCGCACCGCCCATCGACAGGCCACAGACATGCGCTCGGTTGATGCCCAATGCGTCCATCAGCGCGACGGCATCGTCGATCAGCGTCGCGAAGCTGTAGTCGCCAGCCGGCGCTTCAGTCTTGCCGTGGCCGCGCTGGTCGTAGCGCAATACCTGGAAGCTGCCGCTCAGGGCGCGCGCCTGCTCGTCCCACATCGTCAGATCGGTGGCGAGCGAATTGCTGAAGATCAGCCACGGCTTCTCGCCAGCACCGTCGATCCGGCAATGGAACGTGATGCCGTTGGCTTTGATCGCCGTCGCCTCGACCTGTATCGCTTCATCCTGCATCCTGGCGGTCCCTCCGACACTGCGCGCGTCAGAGGCCGCGCTGCGTCACGAACTTGGTGTTGAGATAGGATTCGATCGCCTCCGAGCCCCCCTCGGAGCCATAGCCGGAATCCTTGACACCTCCGAACGGCACTTCCGGCAAAGCGAGGCCGTGATGGTTGATCGACACCATGCCGCTCTCGCACGCGGCGCCGATATCGGCGGCCGTCTTCGCCGACTGCGTATAGGCATAGGCCGCCAGGCCATAGGGCAGCCGGTTGGCCTCTTCCACCACTTCGTCGAAGGTGGCAAACGGCATCACCGGCGCGAGCGGACCAAACGGCTCCTCGTTCATGATCCGCATGTCGCGGTTGATGCCGGTCATGACCGTCGGCTCAAAGAAATTCCCCTTGTTGCCGATCCGTTTGCCGCCGGTGGCGACGGTAGCGCCCTTGCTCACCGCATCGGCGACGAAGCCCTCCATCGCATCGATACGACGGGTGTTGGCGAGCGGACCCATCTTGCTCTGCGGATCGAGACCGTCGCCAACCTTCAGCGCCTTGGCGGCACGGGTGAAACCGTCGACGAAGCGATCATAGACAGTTTCGTGGACAAGGAATCGCGTCGGCGACACGCAGACCTGCCCGGCGTTACGGAATTTGTTGGCGCTCAGCACCTTCACCGCGACATCGACATCGGCGTCCTCGAAGACGATTGCCGGCGCGTGACCGCCGAGCTCCATGGTGATGCGCTTCATATATTTGCCGGCGAGGCTCGCCAGTTCCTTGCCGACCGCGGTCGAGCCGGTGAAGGTCACCTTGCGGATCACCGGATGTGGAATGAGATAGCTGGAAATCTCCGCGGGCACGCCGTAGACGAGTTGCACCACACCGGCAGGAACGCCGGCATCGAGATAGCATTGCACCAGCGCGGCGCAGGACGCCGGTGTCTCTTCCGGCCCCTTGAGGATCACCGAACAGCCGGCCGCGAGCGCCGCCGAAACCTTCCGTACCGCCTGATTGATCGGAAAATTCCACGGCGTGAAGGCCGCCACGGGACCGACCGGCTCCTTGACGACGAGCTGATAGATGCCTTCGGCGCGCGCCGGGATCACCCGCCCGTAGGCCCGCCGCGCCTCCTCGCCGAACCAGTCCATGATATCGCCGGCGGCAAGCGTTTCCATCTTCGCCTCGACGAGCGGCTTGCCCTGCTCCAGCGTCATCAGGCGGGCAATGTCGTCGGCCCGCTCGCGGATCAGGTCGCCGGCCTTGCGCAGCAGCTTGTAGCGGTCGAATGCCGAGACCCTGCGCCATGCCCGGAAACCGCGTTCTGCCGCCGCCAGCGCACGATCGAGATCGCTGCGGTCGGCATGCGCGACCGTGCCGATCGTCTCGCCGGTTGCCGGATTGAGCACCGGCTCACTCTTCTGGCTGCCGCCAGCGGTCCACTTGCCGTCGATATGAAGCTGAACATCCGCGTACACGGGCATCTCCTTGGGACACGCTGAATTTCGATGCAGGGAAACGATCTCTGACGTCGCCGGAGAGAGACTACGGCACGCTGTTGGCCGTCGCAACGGCGGCTGTCAATCGACAGCCGCGCTCGCGTCGCCCTGTCGAGACAGTCGCGAAATTGTGAGCGTCGCATCAGCGCTCCGATGACGGTGGACTTCATCTGGCAGCGGCGTAGAGTTCGTACACCGTCCAAACTGCAATACCGACAGTGACGATGCCGGCAGCAATGATGCCGGCAGAAGCAATGCTGACGGACGATGTAGAGTTGGGCGCCCTCTATCGAGCACAACTGTTCTATTGGGCACACTGTGATGACAACATCGTCCACCATCTGCCATTCGATCCGCGCGGTCGCTGTTGCCGCGACGCTGGCGCTCGCCGGCTGCCAGACCGCCGGTCCCGACGTCACGCCGACAGCGCAGACCGCACAGGTCGCACCGCCGGCCGATCCCGCGGCCGCCAGGGTCGAGGCTCCGCTCGACGTGCATCAGGCAAGCGCGCGGTGCTGGATGAAGTATGATTCCAATTCCCGCATGACGCTCGACCAGAAGGCAAAGACAGTCGACGCATGCATCGACGAAACGATGCGGGCGCAGCGCCGCTAGCGCCGTCTCGACCGGCGGCGACACCGCCCGCCGACATGCCGGCTTGTTGACACGCGCGCTCGTTATCGCGTGGCTATGCCGCCGCCGGCGGTGCCGCCAGCGCAGCACTCTGACCGCTGCGCACCAGCGCATCCGCGACGAAACCGGACGCCTTCATCTCTTCGACGAATTGTCCCAGATAGGCGGCGCCGGCTTCCCGCCCCTTCGGCGTGCCCATCGCCTGGCCGATCGCCATGAATCGCTCCGCGATCAGGCGCAGGCCGGGATTGGCGTCGGCAAAGGCCTGTACCGATTGCCCCACGCCGGCGCCGGCTTCGAGTCCGCCATCGACGAAGTGCTGCAACGCCGCCGCGCTGCTGGCTTCGCGCACCAGCGTCGCGTGGCGGAACGTGCGCGACAGGTAAAGATCGTAGGCTGCGCCCTTGCCCACCGCGATGCGCACGCCTGGGCGGTCGAAATCGGCAACGGCATTCAGCGGCGACTCGTTGCGCACGATGAACCGACCTTCGATCAGCACATAGGGCGCGGTAAAGGCGATGTCCGTTGCGCGCGCCGGCTCGATGGCGAGAAAGGCGATATCCCAGACATTGCTTTTCAGCGCCTCGAATACCTTGCCGGCCGTATCGAAGATCACGAACGACACATCGACACCGAGGCGCTGCGCCAGTGCGCGCGCCAGATCGACGGAGACGCCCTTCGGGGCGCCGTCCGCACCCGTCTGCGCCAAGACAGTATTACCGAGATTGATGGCGGCGCGAAGCACGCCGGTCGGGGCAAGATCGTTGAGAACCGCAGCGGAGATCGTGGTCACGGAAATGCCTTTCGGTTGCGCAGGTCTGGAGCACGACCATGCGCTGCCGAACGGCGGCGTCCACGGCCGAAGCCGCGTTCCTATACACGATCCGCCACGTCAATGGACCGGGCTCGACTCGGGCTTGGACCTCGAAGAAGGCAAGGTCAGTTCGTCCTTCGGCAACGATTTGACCGACTTCGCCATTTCGAGACAGGTGAGAAGATCGACATAGCTTGGCGGTCCGCCGAGGCTGGCGGTACGGGCGCAACGCTCACGGTCGACGCTCGCATAGTCAGTCCAGTTCTTCACAATGGCCTCGCGCGCGGTCATCTCATCGCTCTTGCAGCCTTCGCTGGTGCGGCCCGGCGCCACCGCCGATTCGGCAGCGCGCCGGCAGGTTACGTCGACATTGAAAGTGGGCGGCGACGGTGGCGTACCGGCAACCTGAAGGGCAAGCGGCGCGGCAACCAGCAGGGGAAACAGCAGCATGGGCATGATCAGCCTCCTGCAGTAATCGACTTGATACGAACGCCGTCGCCGCCCGCAGGTTCAACGCACCAGAGCCGCCTCCCGGGGCGGAGAAAGATCGCCGGCAGTCCGGCGAACGACAACGCATTGACAAGCGGCTCCCGGTTCAGGGAATTGCTGCTATGCACAATTTCTACTACCAGACCGTGCAGCCATCAGATAGGGAGCGCCCCAATTGCGGCCGGAAGTGCCGCGGGCGGCCGGGCATCTCTCTTCATTGCGAACTGACAGTTTGTTTGTGGACTGACAGGGCTCCCGCCGCGCGACTTGGAATCCATCGATGACCACTACTGCCGCGCGCGATTTCTCGCGCAGGCTGCGCGATTCATTGAAAACGCACAGCCTGGACGCACTTGCGACCTGCCTCGACGAAAATGTCGAATGGTCGCTCTATGGTCCAATCGATCTGTTTCCCTTTTTCGGCACGCGCAAGGGTCGCGGAGCTGTCCTTGCGGCAATCCGCGAACTAACGCAGGTCTTGGAGCTGCGCCATTACGAGCCCGAACATTGGCTGATCAGCGGTGCGCAGGCTGCTGCCTTGACCCGCGTCGGCGTGCGCATCCGCGCCAGCGGCCGCATCCTGACGGTGCGGATGGCGCAATTCATTACGTTACGCGATGGCAAGCTGGCGTCGATCAAGCTGCTGCTCGATACGCTCGATACCGCGGAGCAAGTTCTGGGACGCGAACTCGACCTGTCGCGAACCGCCTAGACCGGCGCATACCTGCCAAACATCCGGCCCCGTCGAGCGAACGGTCCGCAAGTCCGCTGACAAGTCACGGCTAAAAATGAATGGAGTCTTAATTCCGGACGGAAAGTCCGGATGATTTTTCGCTGGCCAGCCACAAAAAAATAAAATGTGCCGCAATCGTAACGCGGTTCGGTCACAGTTCCGTGAAGAACATGCCATCCGCAGTGTGCCCGCGTGCGCACAAACGGGTTCACGGAGTGACAAGCCATGGCAACGGTGATGAAAGACGAACGAAGACAGGGCGACCCCGCCGCCGAAGCAGCAGCAAAAGTCGAAAGCGATATCCGCGAATTTGTCCGGCGCGACCAGTTCGCGCCGCGACGTCTGCGCGAAGGGCCGACGACGGCCTTGCCGAGCGCGCCGCAACTGCCCGACGCGAAGGCCAGCCCGCAGACGACCAATGACATCAACGATCTCATTCGCCGGGTCTCGGGTGGCTCGATGGAGGAGATCGACAAGGTGATCCAGGAATTGCAGAGCGTGCGCGACATGCTGCGCAGCGAGGGCGAGCGCGTAACGCGTGAGATCTCCGGCTATGCCAGCCTCAACGCAGCGGCAATGACGGCAATGAAAATCATTGCTGAAAGCATGTCGCAATGGAAAACGCCGCCGATGCCGCGCGACGGCGATCGCTAGCATTTCCCTGACGACAGCATGCACGGACCGGGCCGGCAACGGCCCGGTTTTTTATTCCACGACAAAATCGAAATAAGTGTGCGGAAAAGGTTCCTGCGCCAGCGTGAAGTGCCACCATTCCTTGGCATAGCCGCGGAAGCCGCGCCGCTTCATCGCCTCGGCCAACCTGTACCGATTGAATCGCTGCTGCGCAGTGAGACCAACGGCGCCGCTCCCGGCGGCCGGTGAGAAGAAATCGAACGAGGTGCCCATATCAAGTTCGTGCGCACCGCTGGCGGAAGTACGGACCAGCGTCAGGTCGACCGTCGAGCCGCGCGAATGGCCGGAGCGCCTGGCGATATAACCGAGCCTGAACAATTCGCGCTTGTCGAGCTGCGGATAATGGCGCGCCTTCATCGCCGTATCGGCGTCCTCACGTGCCCAGCGCAGGAAATGCGCCACTGCCCGCTCCGGGCGATAACAGTCGAACACTTTCAAGCCGAGACCATGCTGGCCCATGTCGCGCTGCACCGCAGCCAGCGCCTGCGCCGCACGCTGAGTCAGGATACAGCGCGGCGCCTCATAGCCGTCGATACGGCGACCGACGAAGTTATCGCTGCCCGCGTAGCGCAGATCGACGACGATATCCGGGGCGACCGCGGCAAGATCGACGAAACCCTTCGGATATGACGATGGCTGAAGCAGCGTTGCGGCACGCGACGACGCACACATGCCTGTTGCCAGCGCCAGGCTCACCGCGAATGCCGCTCCGACGAATGCAACGACGTCGCGCACTGTATTCAATGGCTGCATCGTCACACCGTAACTTGGCAGGCCGCCATCGAGAACCGAAGACGCTTTCTCGATCTCGCGACAAGCAAAAGCCCCGCTCCCGCGGGGCCTGCGTTTGCGTCCGGTGTATCGCCAATCAGCCGAACCGCTCCGGCCAAACCAGCGAACCGACATGCCAGCGGATCAATTCATCAGCGGATCGGTACGACGGCTGTGGCCGGTCCCTCGAGATCGACGCGACCGGAGGTATAGTCCCACACCACCATGGCGCCCATGATCGTGACGAACAGCGTTAGTCCTGCGAGCGCATAGCCGATGCCGCCCAGTGTGATCTTGTCCGCCATATCAATCTTTAAGCCCCGCAGCACCGTCGTCGTCCTTCAAACGCCCCGGTTAATGCTTCGTTCCGGCGCGGCTCGTTCAAAAATGGCCCCGGCTGGGGCCATTCGTCAGCTTTAACTCTAATGAGCGGTTAATGCGCAATCCGAAAATCGGCCTTTTTGCCAGATTTTCAATTGGTGACGCGGCGCGGCAACGGATAGTTGGCGCTCTCGTAAAGCTGGCGGATTCCATTACCGTCGAAACGGCGCTCGCCGACCTCCAGATAGGCACCCAGAAGAGCGTCCGAGGGCATTTCCTCGATGGCGAAGCGGATCGCCTCGGCAGCCGTCGGAAAACGCTTGTAGCCGATCGGCCGGCGGGACTTGCGGCTGCGGCTTGGAAACAGTTCCGACGGGGACTGAAAGTTGATGTCATTCATCGCAAAACCTCCAGCCCACTATATGGCGCTGCAGCGCAAAAAAATCCACCCTGCGCGGCGCATAGCCGCTCTGAGGCGCCCGCTTTGCAAGAATTCCTGCAAGAATTTCCGCAAGAACTTCCGGACGATGCGATGATCCAAAAGAGACGAGCGCGGATTCGTCATTTTATTGCGCAACCCGCTGCTCGGTTATGCTGGCGGGCCGGCGCCAGGCTCTGACGTCCGTCCCGCACTATCGTATCACCGTTCCATCAATCGCCGACCTCAGCGACGATCTCGCTGGTCGCCGGATCGACGAGCCAGACACGGTTGTTGACCATCATATATTTATACGGCCGCACGGTCGGAACCTCAGTGACCAGCGTTTGCGGCACCTCGTACAACGTCGTCGCTTCCGGGACCCGCATACCGATGCGATATTGCATCGTCGGCGGCTGCACCGGTACGACGCGTTCCTGGCGGATCGTCCGATAAATCACCGTGCGCTGCTCTGGCGACAGTACCAACGGCTCCTGAGCGACGATGGCGCGTGTCTCGCCGGGCTCACGGGTAATCACGGTCGTCTGCGCGACGGCCGTGCCGGTTCCGGCGACGAGCACCAGCGCCCAGGCAAAGCGGCGGAATTGCGGCATCATGTTTTTCTCCTGCTGTCGTGAGACTCGTCAGGGAAAACGCCAGGGTATGATGCCCCGTTCCACTGTTCCGTCCGCTGCAGGCAGGCGCGATCGACCGCTATGGTTGTGTCGGCAGCGCCGAACGCAACACGGTCACGATCGGCAAAGTCGCCAGCGCCATAGCAGCGACGCAGATCACCGAAGCCGGCACGCTCATCAGGTCGCCGAGTATGCCGAACACTGCCGGCGAGACCGCGCCCGCGCCGATGGTTCCGGTATAGAAGATGCCGAAGGCACGGGTGCGCCTCTCCGGCTCGACAAGATCCGGCACCGAACCGTAGAGCACCGACGAGGTGCCGTTGAGCGCCACGCCGACCACCGGCAACAGCACCAGTGCGGCATCAAGCGGCAGCGGCAGCAACGCCGCGATCCCGAGCGCGGTGACGATCTCCGTCAACCAGACGGTAGCGACGGTGCCGAAGCGTGCGCCGATATAAGTGCAGGCGAGCTTGCCGACGGCGCCGCCGGCGAAAACCAGCGTCAGCCCGATGCCGATAGTCGGCAGGCTTGCACCCTTCGCCGTGAGAATGAACGGCAGGAAGGTGAGGAACGCCATGCGTGTTGCGCTATCGAGCACGCCGATCGACAGCAGCAGCGGAAAGGCGAAGCGTACCGGCCGTCCGCCTGTCCGTGCCGTCGGCGTCGCCGCTGCCGGCGGCAGTGGCGCAAAGCGCGGCGTCAGCAGGAAGACCGCGACCCCGGCGATCAATCCGGCGGCGCCAAGCACCGCCAGCGTCTCGCGCCAGGCCAGCACCACCAGCAGCAGCGACGCCAGAAGCGGTACGGCCATCTTGCCGATGTCGCCGGCGAAATTGTAGGTGCCGAGCGCCTTGCGCGCGCGGCCGCCACCGGAAAACGCGCGCGCCACCAATTCGGAGGCGAGCGGATGTTGCGTGCTCGACCCGATGCCTGCAATCAGCAAAGCAGCGGCAAGCATCGCGAGTCCGCCGCTAACGCCGGCAAGCAGAAATCCACCTCCGGTCATTGCGGTGCCCAGCGCCAGCACCGCCGGCACGCCGAGCCTGCCGGCCAAGCCGCCGGCTGGAATCTGCAAGCCAGCCATTGCGCCGGTGAACAGGCCGCGCAACGCGCCGAGCGCCGCGTAGCCGAGGCCGAATTCCGACTGCCAGATCGGCAGCATCACATAGATCAGATCGGTATAACCATCGTGCAGCGCATGCGCGCCGAAGGCGACGCCCGCGGCGCGGCGCTCGTCGCGTTTGGCAGCAGGCAGCACATCCGGCGTCGCAATGGTCATGGGATCGGCATCAGGAAATGTGCATCATCGGCCCAGATCATCGACATAATCACTGACTTGTCCATCGGCATCGCGGTCGATTTGACTGTCAACGCTACCCTCGCGCACCGGCACGAAGGACAGACTGACGAAAGACAGCACGGTTTCCGCATGCTGATTGACACCGGTGGTCAGCAGCGTGGCAAGACCCCACTGCGGACGGCTGCGGGAGCGGCGCAACGCTGTCACTTCGGTGATGTAGGTCACGGTATCGCCGGCATGGACCGGCCTGAGCCATTTCAGGTCCGTCACGCCGGGCGCCGGACCGGTTATCGCCGGCGTTTCACCGCGTGCCCGCATCTCCGCGGAGACGCGGTTGCGATAAGCGATCATCAGCGGCATCCAGGCGATCACCGTGTGCCAGCCGGAGGCGCACAAAGCGCCGAAATGCGATCGTGCCGCGGCTGCCTCGTCGACGTGGAACGGCTGCGGATCGAAACGCCGTGCGAATGACTTGATACCTTCGGCCGTGAATAGCTGGCTGCCGACGTCGTAGCGATCACCGATGCGCATATCGTCGAACCAGATCACGATGCAGCGCTCCCGGCGGCCACACGCGTGCCGAACATCAGGGTGCAGACCAGCGTCATGATCAACGTGTCGGTATCGTCGAGGACATCGAAATGCAGTCTCACCAGTCCCATGCCGGGACGGCTGCGCGAGACGCGCGTCTCCAGCACCCGCATGTGCACGGTGATGGAGCTGTCGGGCCGCAACGGCGCCAGCCAGTTGATCGCCTCGACGCCGGGCGCGCCCATCGAACTCGATTGCGCCAGCAAGCCGTCGGCCAACATCCGCATCAGCAGACAACAAGTATGCCAGCCGGAGCCGGCGAGCCCGCGCAGCATCGACCGTCGGCCAGCATCCTCGTCCATATGCATGGGCTGCGGATCGAATTCCGCCGCAAAGGCGACGATTTCGTCTCGCGTCACCAGACGCGGGCCGAAGATCATCTCCATGCCGGGATGAAAGTCCTCGAAGGTGCGTTTTGCCATCACCGGCTGAAGTCTATCGCGCTTTCCAGCGAAGCCTATACCGGATTGCGCATTGGGCCCGGGGCAGCACACCTATATCAACGCTTTCCCGATTGTCTCGCCGAGCGTCGCGAGGCCGGCACCGGGCGCGCCCTCGAAATGCACCCGCAGCATGCGACGGCCGCGCTCGATAAGCACTGCCGCATCGCCCCGCGCCTGCGCCGCCTTGATCTGGCCGAAGCTCATCGTCTTGCCGGGAATCGTCAGATCGGCCGGCTCGTCGGCGGTGATCTGCAGGAATATGCCGGTGTCGGGACCGCCCTTGTGGGCCTGACCGGTCGAATGCAGAAAACGCGGTCCAAAGCCGACGCTGGTGGCAAGACGGCAGCGGTCGCGCAGGTGCATGCGGATCGCCTGCAAAGCGGCAGCATGCGCCTCGGTTTGCGCAAGATAGGCCAGCAAGGCGACGTAATCGCCGGGCCGTGCCCGACCGAAATGCGCCTTCAGCCAACTCGCAATGCTGTCGCCCGCCCCGGCATGCCGCAACGCCGCCGCTGTCGCGACATCCGCATAGATCACGATGCCGCCCTCGGCCAGCACCGGCGTTTCGGCAGGCAGTGCGCCGGTCTGTTCAAAGGCCGCGGCAAGCTCGCGCATCTTCACCTTGCTCGCTTCGACGTCCGGCTGGTCGAACGGATTGATGCCGAGCACTGCGCCGGCCACCGCCGTCGCTATTTCAAAACGGAAGAATTCCTGCGCCACCTGCTCCGCGCGCGCGAGCGCCAGATCGACGACCGGGTGGCCGGCGGCAACCAGCGCATCCAGCACTCCGTCGGCCGCGCCCGACTGGTTTCCGAGCCGAAGATTGATGAATATCCGGTCTGCGCCATAGGCGGCCGGCGCCGCTGGCGCCTCGCCATCGACGGGAATCAGCGCCTTGCCGGTCTTGCCGGTGGATTCGGCAATCAACTGCTCGGCCCAGGCGCCGAACCCCGCCAGTGCCGGCGGCGCGAAAACCGTCACCTTATCGCGCCCGGCGAGCCCGGCTTCTCCGAGCGCCAGACCAAGCTGCACGCCGGGATTAGCCGCCGGCGGCACGTCGGCGCCGCAAGAACGCACCATCGTCAGCGCCTCACGCAGCAGGCCGGCGATATCGAACCCAGCAGCGGCCGCCGGCACCAGCCCGAAGGGCGAGAGCACCGAATAACGTCCGCCGATCGACGGCTCGCCGTGGAAAATCTGTCGGAAGCCGTCACGCCGGGCGAGCGCTTCCAGTTGCGATCCCGGATCGGTGACCGCGACGAACTGCCGGCCCGCCGCGGCACGGCCGCGCAGCCGCTCGATTTCGGCAAAGAAATAGGCAAGCAACATATTCGGCTCGACCGTCGAGCCGGACTTGCTGGAGACGATGAACAGCGTCTTCTCGAGATCGACCGCCGCCGCCATCGCCGCGATCTGCGACGGATCGGTGGAATCGAGCACCAGGAGATGCGGCCAGCCGGCACGCGGGGTAAAAATTCGCGACAGCACCTCCGGCCCGAGGCTCGAACCGCCCATGCCGATGAGCACGATATGCGCAAATCCTGCGCCGTGAATGTCGGCCGCGAAGCGTTCGTAAGCGTCGATAGCCGCTTGCGCCTGTGCGGCGCTGTCGAGCCAGCCAAGCCATCGCGCTTCGTCGTTGCCGGTCCACAGCGATGCGTCACGCGCCCACAAGCGGCGAACTCGCCCTCCAGCCCGCCAGGTCTCCTGCGCCCGTTCGACGGTCGCCGTCAGACTGGGTGGCAGCCGCAGCGCCTGCCCGACGATCGCCGATCCCAGCACGCGGGCGCGTTTACGCGCCACGGCGCCGAACAGACTGTCGGCGGCATCGGCGAACAGCTTCACGCCGTCATGCTCGAGCTGACCGGTGACCGCATCAAGCGAGATGCCGGCCGCCGCCAGTTCGTCGAGCACGCGGCGCGCTGCATCAACGTCGCGGGTCAGGGTTTCGGCCACTGTGCCGTGATCGCGGAACGCATCGAGCGTCGCCACCGGCAGCGTGTTGACTGTGTCCCGGCCGATCAGTTCGTCGACATAGAGCACATCGCTATAGGCCTTGTTCTTGGTGCCGGTGGACGCCCACAGCAGCCGCTGCGGCCGGGCGCCATGCTGCGCAAGCCGCTGCCAGCGGGTGCCGGAGAACAGCCGCTGATAATCAGCGTAAGCGAGCTTGGCATTGGCGATGGCGACCTTGCCTTTCAGCGCCGCGAGCGCCGGGCGGCGTACTGCATCGACATTTTCCATCGCGCGATCGATGAGCGCATCGACGGCGGTGTCGATGCGGCTGACGAAGAAGCTCGCGACGCTGGCGACACGTGCGATATCGCCGCCTGTCTCCGCCAGCGCTTCAAGACCGGAGAGATAGGCCTCGACGACCTCACGGTAGACGGCCTGTGAAAACAGCAGCGTGATGTTGACGTTGATGCCCTCGGCGATCAGCGCGCGGATGGCGGGTATGCCCGGTGCCGTCGCCGGCACCTTGATCATGACATTGTCACGCGCACACATGGCCCACAGACGACGCGCCTCGGCGATCGTGCCCTCCGTATCCATCGCCAGATAGGGCGAGACTTCGAGGCTGACGAAACCGTCAGCACCACCGGCGGCATCATAGATCGGCCGCAACACTGCCGCCGCCGCCTGGATATCCTCGACCGCCAGTGCCTCGAACAGATCAGCCGGCGCCCGGTCGCCCGCCGCCAACAGCCGCGCCACCGCTTCGTCATATTCATCGGAACCGGCGATCGCCTTCTCGAAAATCGCCGGATTGGAGGTAACCCCGCGCACACCGTCCCGCTCCACCAGCCGTTGCAGCCCGCCGCCTCCGGTGAAGCCGCGCGCCAGGAAATCCAGCCAGACCGACTGCCCCTGCCGTTGGAGACCAATCAAAGGATTCATCGACGCGCCTCGCCTGCTGTCCTGCACGCCTGCCGGTAGAGTTCACCGGTATGCGCGCCTTCTGTGCGACTGCCCTCGTTTATGCGCACTCGCTTTTCTGCTCGCCGGCACGCCCCTCTACAAGCAGCGCGGCGACGGAACCGGCTGACCCGCAACAGCACACCGCCGCCGGTGGTCGCGCCAGGTTCGTAAAATGCCCCTAACCTTGCGATCCATAGCATGATCCGGTGCACCGAACCGTAAAGCCGGACAAACCGGCAATATTGTGCTGGCCAAATCGCGCGAATGACACCCGGCCACCACACGCACCGCTCCCGGAGCCGGCCGGCGCGCCGATCGCCTCTCTTTTTCATAGCGGATTGATCATCCGGCAAGGCTTGCCAACGTCCCGGCGAGACGATAGCTATGCGCCCGGCGCTGGCCGGGGGGCTCCTTGGTCGTGCGCCCCGCGCGCCCGTAGCTCAGCTGGATAGAGCACCAGACTACGAATCTGGGGGTCAGAGGTTCGAATCCTTTCGGGCGCGCCAAATACCCTAAAATCTGCCTTGGTTGAGAACGCCGAACACCGCCGATTACCGCACAAATTTGGACTATCAGCCGCGAGTTTTGGTGTGCCGGCAAAACAGGTAGTCCCCTTACGCTTCCAGATCACCACATTCCCATTCCCAATTGGCGGCCCATTGACTCCCAATTAGCCGAGACCGACAATCCCAATCGGCTGAGATTCGGAGCTGGCATGTTTGGACGGTTTGTGGAGCGACGGGCAGAGGAAGCCCTTTCGGATACGCCGGTGGTCTTGATTGTGGGACCGCGACGCGCCGGTAAGACGACGCTCGTCCGAAAGATGGGCGTCGCCGGTCGAAGCTATATCACACTCGACGATCAGACGGTCCTCGCGGCCGCCCAATCCGATCCGGCCGGCTTTATCCGGGGTCTGGACGATGCCATCATCGACGAGATTCAGCGCGCGCCCGACCTGCTCTTGGCGATCAAGAAAACGGTCGACGAAGACTATCGGCCGGGACGATTCCTACTGACGGGATCGGCGAACGTGCTGACCCTGCCTCGAATCGCTGACAGCTTGGCCGGACGGATGGAGACCATCCAGATGTTGCCGCTGGCAAAGGCCGAGATCGAAGGCCGGACGCCAACCTTTCTAGAGCGCCTCTTCGAGGGAAAGCTTCATAGCCAGCAGAATGCGATCGTCGGCGATGATCTGGTCCAACTCGTCCTGCTCGGTGGTTTTCCCGAAGCGATCAGCCGCGACACAGAGCGACGGCGGCAAGACTGGCTGCGATCCTACCTTACCTCGATCCTGACGCGCGATCTGCGCGACATTGCCGATGTGGAGAAACTGACCGAGCTTCCGAGATTCGTGCGGCTGCTGGCCGAGCACTCAGGGCAGTTGGTCAACTACTCGCAATTCGCCGCGGGCATCAATGTCACGCATAAGACGGGACAGCGCTATGTAGGGTTACTCGAACAGGTTTTCTTGGTCGTAACGGTACAGCCCTGGTTTACCAACGCGCTGAAGCGCATCGTCAAGACGCCCAAGCTGCACTTCCTCGACTCCGGTTTGCTGGCGACCGTGCGCGGGCTCAGCTTCGACAGAGTGAAGGCAGATCGCGGAACATTCGGTGCGCTCTTGGAGAGTTTCGTATTCTCGGAAGTGCTGAAGTTGATGAGTGCTTCGGACCTGCGTTTGACACCCCATCATTTCCGGGATCGGGACATGCGCGAGGTGGATATCGTGCTGGAGCGTGACGACGGCATGATTGTCGGAATCGAGGTCAAGGCCAGCGCCACGGTAAAAGCGGGTGATTTCAGCGGTCTTCGTGCCTTGGCTGAGGCGTGCGGAGACCGCTTCGCCTTCGGCGTAGTCCTCTACGACAGCGTAGATGTTGTGCCGTTCGGCGACAGGCTAGCAGCGGCGCCATTGTCGAGCCTTTGGGATGGAGAAGCGCGAACGAACAAAACAGCCAAAGGAGGATCGCATGGGCCTGTATGAAAGCTGGTGTGATGCCACCAAGAAGAAGGACAAGCGAAAGCACTATTGGACGTATGTCGAGAAGGACGGCGGGCGCGACGCAATTCGCGATGATCTCGCCAAGACGATCCGCTCACATTACGACCGACTGGAACGCATCGCCGAAGACGTGGAACGGCTCGGCTACAAGGTCGCCGCGAAAATCCTCAGCGAGGCAATGCCCCAGACACCCAAGGGACGCTCCGGCGATCTTGGTGAGATTCTCGCGACCGAACTGGTCGAGGAAGAAATCGGCCTGCGCGTTCCCGTTCGTCGCCTGCGCTACAAGGATGGTCGCAACATGGCGATGCGCGGCGACGATTTTATCGGCGCGGGATACGATGCCGCTGGCGAAAAGCTATGGCTCCTGAAAGGGGAAGCCAAAAGCAACAAGGTGCTCGGCAAGGCCACGGTCACGAGCGCCCGCAAGGTACTCGACCGCGACAACGGCCGCTGCACGCCCGATTCATTACTCTTTGTCGCCAACCGCCTGTTGGAGAGCAATGACCCGGACGACAACGCATTGGGGCGCAGCCTGCGTGACGAGGTGGGCCTGAAATCCCTTCGCGCCGATCGCATCGATCACATGCTCTTCACTGTGTCTGGCAACGGCCCGCATGCTTCGCTGAAAGACGACATCGATGCCACGGGGACCAATCGCGACCACTATGTCTTGAACATTCACGTCGAGGATCATCAGGACTTCATCGCAGCCATGTACCAGGAGGCGGAAGACCTTGGAGACGATTGACGAACTGACCACATTCCTGGCGACAGCGACGGTTGACGGTATTCTCGGCCGTCTCCTTTATCGCGGCGCGGCCTGGTCGTTGATGCGCGAAGACGGGGTGTTGCCGGCGAATGCGCCGCCCCTTGGCGCGACGATCGAGACGGACCTTGCCGAACACGGCTTTGCCCTACTCCGGGGCGCAATGGCCACGCGGGCTCAGGCCGGTGCTTCGCCATTGACTAGCAAGGCATTCGAGCGCGCTGCCAATGCTTTTGAGGCGCTGGTGCGCAACGGCGATCCGGAATCACCCGATCGCGGTTTTCGTCGCACCATCGCCGCCGCAGCCTATCACTTGGCCGGCTTTTCGGCCGTCGCCTATTCCCTGTTCAACGAGACGGCGGGCGACCTCAATGCGTCTCCGGGCGAGACGGCGATCCAACACCTGATTCTGCGCGATCTCGGCAAGTTACGAGGATATGTTCGCGACTGGCTGGCCGACGAGGCTCATGGCGATGAGCAGATCGCCGCCGCCCTGACGGGCGAAGAACCCGATATCGATGAAGTGATATCGACGATCCTCAACACGACGATTTGCCGGGCACTGGCCCATTTTGATTTTGCACTGGAGACCGGCGAACCCGAGCCGATCGAGATCGCGCGCGCGCTTCTTGGCACCGCGGTCAGTCTGGCTGACAACGCGGAAAATGTGCCGCTGTGGTGGATTTCAAACCTCTGCCGCCATCTGATCGACGACCTTTGGCAGCATTCGCTCCACCAGACTCTGCCGACCGAGCCGCCGGAGGGGACGGAGGAAAAATATCCGGATCTGCGACGGCTGTTCATCTCGTCGCTCTACGCGCGCAAGACCTCCGAGGTTGAGCTGTGGCCATCCCAGCGCGAGGCGGCGCAGCGCTCCACGGACATCACGGATGACCTGGTCGTCGCCTTGCCGACCAGCGCTGGCAAGACGCGCGTGGCCGAGATCGCCGCGCTGATGACGCTGTCGGCGGCGCGCCGAGTGCTGATCGTCACGCCATTGCGCGCTCTGTCGGCACAGACCGAGCGATCCTTTAGAAAGACCTTCGCGCCTCTCGGGTTCAGCGTCTCCTCGCTTTATGGTGCCAGCGGTCTTTCGGCTGGAGATGAAGACGCCTTACGCTCCCGCGAGATCATCATCGCGACACCCGAAAAACTCGACTTCGCACTGAGAAGCGATCCGTCGCTGATCGATGATGTCGGCCTGATCGTCCTCGACGAAGGCCACATGATTGGCCCGAGCGAGCGTGAAATCCGTTACGAGACGCTCGTGCAGCGGCTGCTCCGGCGCGCGGACGCGGGCGAACGCCGAATAGTCTGCCTCTCCGCTATCCTGCCCAGCGGCGACGAACTCGACGATCTTACCGCCTGGATTCGCGCCGATGAACCGGGCGAGCCGGTGCGTTCCGATTGGCGGCCGACGCGGCAACGGTTCGGCGCGCTCACTTGGCGTGGGAAGGATGCACTGCTCCGGCTCGATCTCGATGACGATGGCCCGTTCCTCGACAAATTTGTCTTGGAGAAGCCGGCACGGGGGAAAGAGAAAAAGCCCTATCCGCGTAAGAATTCGCACCTCGCCCTGTTCGCGGCGTGGGAATTCGCCAGCCAGGGCAAGCGGACCTTGATCTTCTCCACCCAGGCAAATTGGGTCGAGAGCTACGGCAAACAGGTCGTGAACCTCTGCAAGCGCGGGTATCTGGATTCCCTGCTGGAGGATGAGGCGTCGATCGCCCGCGCTCTGGAGGTCGGCAAGGAATGGTTGGGCGAAGACCATCCCGCTGTCGCTTGCTTGAAAGCGGGCGTTGCCGTCCACCATGGCCGGCTGCCGAGTCCATTCCTACGTGAGCTGGAAGCCCTTTTGTCCGAGGGGGTGCTGAAGGTCATCGTCGCGTCGCCGACGCTATCGCAAGGCCTCAACCTCAACGCCGCCGTCCTGTTAGTACCGGCGCTGTATCGGGCGTCCGAGAAGATCAAGGGCGAGGAGTTCGCGAATGTCGCTGGGCGCGCCGGACGCGCCTTCGTCGATGTCGAAGGCCTCATCGTTCACGTCATGTTCGATAAGATCGACTGGCGAAAGAAGGAATGGAGGAAGCTGGTCGCCTCCGCAAAGGCTCGCACGCTGAAAAGCGGCCTCATCCAGATCGTCGCCGAGATCCTTGACCGCTTGTCACGAGAGGGTGTGCTGGAACGTCATGACGCTTGGGAATATCTCGCCAACGCCCGCGAAGCCTGGAGATCGCCAGCGGAGGAAGCCGCGGTCGCCGAGCGTCTGGCTGCCGGCGCGGAATACGACGATGGCGACGACGATGATGAAGACGGCGGCGATGACGAGGAAGAGACCATTGATGAGGAGCCGCTTTCGCAGATCGTCGAACGCCTCGATGCGACCGTGTTCGGTCTGATCGAGGCACTGGACGCTGATCGGGCCGACCTGCCCAAGCTCCTGGACGAGGCGCTCAAGGGATCGCTTTGGGCGCGCCAGATTGCCCGCGAGGACGAGGACATCGCACCGCTGCACAGAAAGATATTCGAAGCACGCGCCGACCTCATCTGGAAGACCACCACGGCGCAAGCGCGGCGCGGACATTTCGCCATGGGCGTAGGACTTGAGGCGGGTCTCACCATCGACGCCATGGCCGACGAGTTGGCCGGACTCCTCGACCGCGCAGACGAAGCGGCGCTGAGCGGCGACATCGACGAACTTGTCGATGCCCTCGGTGGTCTCGGCGAGCGCCTGCTGTTCATGCGTCCTTTCATTCCCGACAAGGCGAACGCGCTACCGGCTAATTGGAAGGCGATCCTACGTAGTTGGGTGTCTGGCGAGGAAGTAGCCAAGATCGGGCCACAGAACATGCGGGCCGTCGAAGATGCCTTCACATATCGTTTGGTTTGGGCCTTGGAAGCTGTCCGTACCCGCCGTATGTCTCTCGGTTGGTCGCCGGATACGGTGGCGGGTGGAGCTGCTGCTGCGGTCGAGACCGGCGTCCCGCAATTCATGATGTCGATGTTGATCCGTGCCGGTCTTCCGTCGAGGCGCGCGGCCATGGCGGCGGTCGAGGACGCCAAGCCAGTCTTCGTTACGCCTGCCGAGATGAGGGCCTGGCTCGAGTCCGATGAGATCACGGCCTACACCGACGCCGGCGATTGGCCAACGCCTGACACGGCCCCGCTATGGGCGCGGTTCCGAACCGAGGCTCTGAGCGGCGGCATACAGAGGTGGTCGGTCGAACACTATAAGCGACTGCTCGACATCGCAGTCGCTCCGCCTGCCGGCCTGTATCGGATCGTCACCGACGAAGGTGATGGGCGGACTTGGCTGACGACGCCCGATTACCAGCAGGTTGCGGCCTTCAAGAAGGCTGCGGTCGATCCCAAGCCCAGCCTGTTTTCGGGACGGTTGCCCGGAAACACAAGGCTGGTGGAGGCGCTTCGTGTCGGCCGCGGAAAACTTCGTTGGCCACAGGCCGATGCGTAGGGGACGACAGTGACCAAACATGTTCCGAGAGAAAAGATATGACGGACAAACTCGAAGTTTTCCAAGACATGGCCATCCGTGGCCCGATCGCGAAGCGGCCCGAATTGCGCAAAGCGCTGATCGCAGCGGCTGTCGATCCGTGGAGGGTGGATCTGGAACGGTCGGCCGAGGTGGCACGGAACGCTGTGACCTCGGAGGATGTCGTCCTTTTTCGTCGAGATGCCGGCCGGGACCATCCGGCAGCGGGTCTGACGTTATGGGGAACCGAGGATGGCTATTATGTCCCGAACATCGTTCCTTTGGAGACGGGGAGCCTCACCTTCGCACAATACAATGCCGTGCTCACGGATTTTATCGCGCGGATCGCAGCACCAGTCACAGCCCAATTCGGGTTCACAATCTCGACGACGGAACCTCGGCAAACACTTGATGACTGGTTGTCTTCCGACGCTGCTCTCAAGCTGAAGCGCTTTTCTGGCGCGGCTAACAAATCGACGGGAGCAAGCCACCCGTTGGATCAACGTCGATGGTTCGATTTTCTTGTCGCCGTGCATCGCAGCGGCGACAAACCCGGCGCCGACAGGTTGGCGCGCTGGCTGCATGAAGTGGACGGTTGGGACGAGGATTCCGCCCACAATCTTGCGGGTGATTTCGAGACCGCGATCGCTCTTCTTGCCCACTACGAAGAGCACTGAGCCGGATGGACGCACATGCGATTGCATCAGCGGGCGTTCCGGTGCTGTGCATCGATACATGCTCAATTCTGGACGTCATGCGTGACCCGACACGCGAGACGGCGAAACCACATGATCGGCAAGCAGCCATCGATCTCGTGGCGGCGGCGGAATCCGGTCGTCTCATATGTCTTATGGCAGAACAGGTTGCGATCGAGTTTTCCGATCACGACCAGCCTGTTCAGGACGAGGCCGAACGTAATCTCAAGAAGATTAGGGAGCAGGTTGAGCGTATCAACAACCTTTCCGCCGTCTTTGGCGCTCCGGGCATCGTCGACTTTACGCATCTTGACGATCACGTCGGGAGGGCAAGAGCGGTTGTCGGGCGTTGGCTTGCCAAGCTCGGCAAGGTTACGCCCGGCCCTCTGGCTCCCGCCAAAGCATTTGCGCGGGTCAATGCTGGTATCGCTCCAGCGAGGCGCGGCAAGGAGTCCTCCAAAGACTGCTTGGTCTATGAAACCTATCTTGAGGCCGTGTCAGCCTTGCGTGCCGCCGGGGTGAACACGCCAATCGTGTTCCTGTCGTCGAATACCACTGAGTATTTGACCGAGGGCAAGGTTTTGAAGCCCGATATCGCGGCGGAGTTTGGCGCGATCAATCTTGACTATGCGCCCAATATGGGTGCAGCCAAACACGCGCTCGGCCTATGAGGAAATCAGCTTGAGCGTGTCCGCATCGAAACACAATCTGGTTCTCGAACTCTTTGTCCGCACGGCCGACGAAAACTATATCACCGCGCGCTGGTGCGCCATCAATCAGCTCAACACAGACTTTCTTTGGCTTTCAGTTCATGCGCTGGAAAAATATCTCAAGGCTGTGCTTCTGCTTAACGGCGGCTCATCCAAGCGAAGCGCATCCGATCAGAAGCCCTACAGCCACGACATCGTTCGGCTTTACGCGGATGTGAAAACGCTGGCTGGCGCGTTGCTTCCAGACAACCTCGCCAAACCAATCGATCTCGACATCTATCACTGGTCCGCCCGAACGGCTGAGCAGTTCATGGAGCATCTGCTTCGCAACGGGAATGCCGACAATCGCTACCTGATCTATGGCTACGTCACCCGCAGTCAGGATCTGCACATGCTGGACGCGATGGTGTTCGCCATTCGACGTCTCCTTTGCACATTGGACGAGCGTTGGCTGCCGAGTCGAGAGCCGGACGCCCCGACGTTTACGAACCGCGAACTCCTCGTCCGTCAGCCAGAATACTACGGTCGTCTTTTCATGCCACTGGACGATCTGATCGGCGCTCGCGAAGAATCGCCGAAGCGCGCTGCGGCGTTGAATCTCAACATGGCGTTCGCGCCGGATGGCTATCCGCACGAACCGCTCCGGTCCGGCAGCTCATCACGTAATCCGGTAATAATACGCCGCGTCCTCGACCCTTTGGAGAGCGATGATCCCCAGTGGGCGGCGGAAGGCGTCGAGATTGCGCGTTGGTTCCTCGCCAACGTGCAGTTGCCGAAGGGTAGACCTGACGATCCCGGAGTTACGGAACAGATTTTGGCAGCCATCGAGGCGGCCCGGACGAAACATGGCATCACCTGACGCGATGTTGCTTGGTCATGTGCGCCGGCGATCAACCCGATGAGGTGGCATCGATGTTTATGCGGCGTTAGAGGGCTATAGCGTAGACATAGTTCTCATCTTCGCCCGGCGCGGCGCGCCACTCCTGCCGCATCGATCGACCCAACAAAGCACACCCGGCCGGCGCGTCTCCTGCGATCGGCCGAGACGGCGATCTCGGATCGCGGCGACACCCGCGAAGATCAATCACATGAAGCCGGGATTTCGCGGCAGATATTGCGTCCAGTCGCCATAGCCCGGCGATGCCATCAACAGCATCGGGAACGTGATCCGCATGCCGTGGCCGACGGCAAGGCTTAGCGCGCTATCACATGTGCCCGGCAGAAATGCCGATATGTTCTCGGGGGAGCGATCTGCCGCCAGCCGCAACGCCGCGGCAAATGCATCGCGAAGAATGTCGGCCCGCATGACAGCGAGGGGCCCGACATGCCCGTTGGCTCCGATATAGCTGTAGCCGACGCAATCGCTGCCGACGCAGAACAGGACCCCTGTCGTCGCCGGATCGTCGAGCAAATAACGGTGATGTTTCTCCCGCGAGACGCCGATGGCGCGACAGTCGATCTCGGCAAGCCTGCTCATGGTCGCAGCGCTGCCATCGATCGCGATGCTGCGCAGCGCCGGCTCCGGCAGCGCCGCCAGCACCCGCTCGCGCGCCGCCCGGAAGAAATAGATCGGCATCCTGGGAAACAGGCCGTGTTGCATATAGAGGCCCTGCGAAACACGGTTGAAAGCGAAGGTAATAAGCACCTTGTGGGATGCTTTCGATTTTCGCGCGTGCTCCATCGTTCGTTCCAGCAATTCGTTGCCAATGCCACGGCCCTGCTGGGCGGGATCGACGAAAAGCTGGGCGAGGAACCAGACATTGCCGCACACCCAGCTCCAGGCAAAGCCGACAATGTCGTGGTCATCCTCCGCGACCCACAGGCCGCCAGGATCGTCCTCGAGCGAAAACAACTGGAAGCTGGGAGGACTTGCAGCCGCCATAGGACCGAAGCCATGCCGCACGGTCAGTTCGTTGATGCTGGCAACTGCCAGTGCGTCGGCTGCCGCCAGATCCTCCGCTCGCGCCGGTCTGTAGGCAAGTGACACAGGCACCTCCCTCACATGAGCTCCGAACCTCAACGGGCTCCGGACCGGAGCGCTTGCGGCGACGCCGATCATAGCAGCTATCGACAATCGCCGTCTCGGACCCTCCTCGCTTTCCGCAAGGTTGATGGCGATGGCACCGGAGTATGATCCCGACGCACGATTACTGCTGAACGGAAAGCCTCCTCGGGCTCCTGTTTGCTCAAGCCGACGGCCGACCAGCGGCGCCGTCGCCGTCTATGCGCAGACCGCGACGGATAAGCGACGCCCAGCCCTCTTCCGCTGTTTCAGCGAATTCGACCAGATGAAGGTCGGCGGGCGAGATCATGCCCTCGTCGACGAGGGCCTCGAAATTGACGATCCTGCGCCAGTAGGCTTCGCCGAACAGCACGATCGGAGCCGGTGGTGCCTTTCCGGTTTGCTGCAATGTCAGCACTTCGAACAATTCGTCCATGGTCCCGAAACCGCCCGGGAAGATCGCCAGCGCATTGGCGCGCATCGCCAGATGCATCTTTCGCATAGCGAAGTAATGAAAGCGGAAGCTGAGCTCCGGCGTGACATAGAGATTGGGCACCTGCTCATGCGGCAGCGTGATGTTGAAGCCGACGCTGGGCGCGCCGACATCGGCGGCGCCGCGATTGGCTGCCTCCATGATCCCCGGGCCTCCGCCGGTGGCAATGACATTGTCGCGCCACCGATTCCTCGGCGCAAAGGCTCCGCCACGCTGCGACGCGATACGGCCGAATTCGCGCGCAGTCCTGTAGAGTTCTGATCGCTGCTGCCACTGCTCGGCCAATTTCCGCTCGTCATCCGTCTGTGCGGCCTCAACGGCTGCGGCAGCCTGCTCCGGCGAGGGTATGCGCGCGCTGCCGAAGACGATAATCGTCGAACGGATGCCCCAGTCCCGTAACGCCAACTCGGCCTTGCTGTATTCAAGCGCGAAACGGATGGCACGCATCTCGTCGCGCAACAGAAACTCCGTATCCTCGACGGCGAGCAAGGTGCTGCGGGAGGCGCCGCGCATGCCGGTGTCATTCATATCCGTATCGTCCATTCAGGTTTTGACTCCGGGTCCGGCTACGCGATGCCGCGGGATCGCGTCAATGTCATCGTGACCGGAGACATCGCATCGCGGAGCGGCATCCCCTCCTGCCGGCTCAGGCGCTGCGGCGGGCGTCGAGATCGACCGCGCGATCGGGTATGGCGATATGGAACGTCGCACCGATGGTGCCGTCCACTAGGCGCACGTCGCCGCCATGCGCGCGCACCAGTTCGGCGACGATGGCGAGGCCGAGACCTGAGCCCCCGGAACGCGTCGAGCCCTGGAACGCCTCGAACAGATGCGCCCGCGCCTTCTCGGAGAAACCGGGCCCGGTGTCGGATACCTCGATCTCGACCACCGCGCCGACGCGCCGGCCGGTGACGCGGATCTGGCCGTACCCGGGATCGGCCTCCGTGCTCTCGATCGCCTGGCGGGCATTGCGCGCCAGATTGAGCAGCACGCGGAACAGGTGCTCCGGATCAGCGTCGATCATCAGCCCGCGCTCGACCGAGACGATCCAGCGGATCGGACCGTCGTCGGTAAGACCGAGCGCGTCGCGGGTCTCCTCGACCACCGGCTCCAAGGGAACCATCCGGCGATCGGGGGCCGGTTCATTGACCGCACCATAGGACAGGGTTGCCTGACAGAAGTCGATGGCGCGTTCGATGGCGCGCATCAGCTTCGGGGCAAAGCGCTGCACCTTCGGGTCGGCCGAGGTCGACAACTGATCGGAAAACAGCTGCGCCGAAGCCAGCAGGTTGCGCAGATCGTGGTTGATCTTGGACACGGCGAGGCCGAGCGCCGCCAGCCGGTTCTTCTGATGCAGCATCGAGGCGAGATCGCGCTGCATCGCCGCGAGTTCGGTCTCTGCGGTAGCGATCTCGTCGCGCCGGTTCGACGGGACGATGATCCGCGCCGGATTTTCGGGATCCTGATGGAAGGCGACCATATTGGCAGTGATCCGCCGCATCGGCCGCACGAACATCATGTTGAGGGCGAAGTAGACCAGCGCCGCGGTGATCAACGAAATGACAAGCGAGATCAGCAGCACGTTGCGCGAAAAGCGAATCATCGCATTGCGCAGTGGCGTTTCCGGCAGCACGATTTCCAGGAACTGCCCGCCCATCGGCGCATCGCCGACGACGCGAATATGATCGTTCGGGCTGTAGGCAAACATTGTCGTCAGCGCATCGACCACCGCCATGGTTTTCGACACCGAACGCATATCGACATCGTGCCGGATCGCCGGCGGTACGTCGGCGATCGCCAACAGGCGGCGCTGGTCGCCCATTTTCATGGCGACGGCCTTGGCGCCGATGCTGTCGAGGATCTGGCGGGCGAGCGGCTCGGGCACCATGCCGCTCGGTGCCGCATCGAGCACCAGCGCAGCGGTATGGGCCGCAGCCAGCCGGTCGTTGAGCCAGTTGAGGCGGAAATTGGCGATCGCCGGGACGAAAATCAGGATTTCGACCACGGTGACGAACAGCAGGGTCAGCGCCAGCAGCTTGCCGGACAGACCGGGATAGAACCGCCGCCCCAGTGCCCCGTCCGCAAAATACGGCGTTCGCACCGACTGTTCTGCTTGTGTTCCGGGAGCTGCCTTTGCCTCGTTCATCCCACCAATCCGGCCGACATATCACGGAATCTATATGGGTTAGGATGCGCCGCACCTAAAGCCGCGTCAAACCGCCTCTTTCGGGGGGCTCCGGCGCGTTTGAGAGGTTGGCAAAGGTGGCCGGCCGCATTGACGAAGGCCACTGCTCTCCCTTATAAGCCCTGCAAATTCAGGCAAATCCGGCCTTCCCACGCCTTCCAGCGGAGTTTTCTCTCGTGAAGCGGACCTATCAACCCAGCAAGCTGGTGCGCAAGCGCCGTCACGGTTACCGCGCCCGCATGGCCACCAAGGGCGGCCGCACCGTCATTGCCCGCCGTCGGGCCCGCGGCCGCAAGCGTCTCAGCGCCTGAGGCGGCGCGGGATCGCCCATGTCTCCATGGAACGACTGAGACAGCGGGCGGATTTTCTGGCCGCAGCGGCGGGACGAAAGGTTCCTGCCCCGGCCTTTGTTCTACAGGCACGTGAACGGGCGCCAGACGGCAGCAGCCGCGTCGGATTCACGGTGACGAAGAAAATAGGCAATGCGGTCGAGCGCAACCGGATCCGGCGTCGACTGCGCGAGGTCGTCCGGCTGGCCGGACCAGATCGGCTGCGCGCCGGTCACGATTATGTGCTGATCGGCCGACGTGCCGCGCTATCTCTGCCGTTCGCGCGCATCGTCGAGGACTTCGAGGGCGCACTGCAGCGCCTGCATCAGACCACCGGTGCCGCGACGCGGCGCCTGCCTGCGGGGCGACAACGCAGCCAACGGTGAACGGACGAGCACTCAATGACCGACCATAAGAACACCATTCTCGCCGTCGTGCTGTCGGCCCTCGTGCTGATCGGATGGCAGTATTTCTTCGGCATCCCGCAGATGGAAAAGCAGCGCCTGGAACAGGCGCAGCAGCAGAGCGAGCGCACTGCGCAGCCGGGTCAGCCCGCCACCCCGGCACAGACCGCGCAGCCCGGAACGCCCGGCGCCCCGCCCGCGGTGCCCGGCAGCGCCCCGGCGACGCCGACCGTGCAGCCGACGACGCGCGCCGCCGCACTTGCCTCCTCGCCGCGCATCGCCATTGAAACGCCGAGCCTCGGCGGCTCGATCGCGCTCAAGGGCGGCAGGATCGACGATATCTCGCTCGTCCGCTTTCGCGAGACAGTCGACCCGCATTCGCCGGCGATCGTGCTGCTGTCGCCCTCCGGCAGTCCGCATCCCTTCTATGCGGAGTTCGGCTGGGTCCCCGCTGCCGGCACGCCGAAGCTGCCTAACCCGGAAACCGTATGGACGCAGCAGGGCTCCGGTCCGCTCACCGACACCAGGCCGGTGACCCTCACCTGGGACAACGGCGAAGGCCTCGAATTCCGCCGCACCATCACCGTCGACGACAAATACCTGTTCACCGTCAAGGACGAGGTGGCGAACAAGGGATCGTCGGCGGTTTCGCTCTATCCCTACGCCCTGATCTCGCGCCACGGCACGCCGCATATCGAGGGCTACTACATCCTGCACGAAGGCCTGATCGGCGTGCTCGGCGACAAGGGCCTGCAGGAAGTCAGCTACAAGACGATCGACGACAAGAAGAGCGAGCAGTTCGACGTCACCAATGCCTGGCTCGGCATCACCGACAAATACTGGGCGGCGACGCTCGCCCCGGCCTCCGATGCGCATATCAAGGCACGCTTTTCCGCTGGCACCATCGGCACGCTGAAGACCTACCAGACCGACTACCTGCAGGATGCGCAGACCATCGCGCCCGGTGCCACCCATGCCATCAGCACCCGGCTGTTCGCCGGCGCCAAGGAAGTCAGCGTCATCAACCGCTACGAACAGGAACAGCAGATCAACCGGTTCGACCTGATGATCGACTGGGGCTGGTTCTATTTCGTCACCAAGCCGATGTTCTTCCTGATGGATTACATCTACCGGCTGGTGGGCAATTTCGGCATCGCCATCCTGATCGTTACCGTGCTGGTAAAGCTTGCCTTCTTCCCGCTCGCCAACAAGTCCTACGCCTCGATGGCGAAGATGAAGGCCGTGCAGCCGCAGATGATGGCGCTGCGCGAGCGCTATCCGGACGACAAGGTGAAGCAGCAGCAGGAGTTGATGGAGCTCTACAAGCGGGAGAAGATCAATCCGATCGCCGGCTGTCTGCCGATCGTCGTGCAGATTCCGGTGTTCTTCGCGCTCTACAAGGTGCTGTTCGTCACCATCGAAATGCGGCACGCGCCGTTCTTCGGCTGGATCAAGGACCTCTCGGCGCCCGATCCGACGACGATCTTCAATCTGTTCGGTCTCATTCCGTGGGACCCCTCGACGGTGCCGGTGATCGGCCACTTCCTGATGCTCGGCGCCTGGCCGATCGTGATGGGCATCACCATGTGGGCGCAGATGAAGCTCAACCCGGCGCCGCCGGATCCGACGCAAAAGATGATCTTCGACTGGATGCCGCTGATCTTCACCTTCATGTTGGCATCGTTCTCGGCCGGACTGGTGATCTACTGGGCGTGGAACAACCTGCTCTCTGTTCTTCAGCAGAGCATCATCATGAAGCGCAACGGCGTCAAAATCGAATTGTTCGACAACATCAAGTCGATGTTCGGAAAGAAGAAGACGCAAAGTTAAGCGCGGCGCACTGTCACCTCGCCCCCCTGAGATACAGACCGCGGCTGCGGCGAGCATCGAAGGGTGGCGGGCCTTGTGTCACGATTCACGGCCGCTTCGTCCTTCAAGATAGCCCTTGGGGCCATACCTCAGGATGACGGAGCGGGGAGCACGATGACCAACTTCACCCGCAACGAGATCGATGCCGGTCGGCGGATCTTCACCGACCAATGGGATTTCGTCAGCGCTGCCTCCTCGACGGAGTCTCTGCCGAAGCCGCACGGTATCGAGATCGCGTTTGCCGGCCGCTCCAACGTCGGCAAGTCGAGTCTCATCAATGCGCTAACCGGCCGCAAGGCGCTGGCCCGCACCTCCAGTACGCCGGGACGCACGCAGGAACTGATCTTCTTTTCCGCCGGCAATCCGCTGACGATCGTCGACATGCCGGGCTATGGCTTTGCCGCCGCGCCGAAGGGCAAGATCGCTGCCTGGACGACATTGATTCACGACTATCTGCGCGGACGGCGCAATCTGGCGCGCGTCTATGTGCTGATCGATGCCCGGCACGGACTGAAAACGACCGACGATGCGGTTTTCGATACGCTCGGCGCAGCCGCGGTCAGTCATCAGATCGTGCTGACCAAGACCGATGCGATCAAGCCGCAGGAGCTTGCGGCACGCATTAAGGACATCGAAGCCGCTGTCCTCAGGCGTCCCGCCGCCTATCCAGAGGTGTTGTCGACATCTTCGGAAACCGGCAACGGCCTGCCGGAACTGCGCGCCGCGATCGCCAGGCTCGTCAGCGAGCGCCGCTGAGCACTCTGCCCACCCGTCCCAACCGATCAACGGCATGACGGAACCCGCGCGGATCGTTCGCCCGGCAACGGTTTAAAAGCAGACTATTCGATCCTATCTATGCGATACCGCATCGCATCGAGGCAGCATCACGGGTTGTATCACCGTACCAACCCGTCTAGGTTTCTGCACTCACCATAACAATGAGGCTTCACACATCCCCACACGGAGGTCGGGCTATTGATCGATAATTTTTCCGAGATCAACGCGTCGAAAGCCAATTTCGACAACATTTATACGATGCCGGATCCGCGCGCGTATTTCTCCATCCTCGGCGCGCTCGACTACATGATCCCGGATATCGCCGAGCCGGTCAGTCGGCAAATTCTCACCGCCTACGCCCAGCAGCGCCAACGCAAGCCCCGTGTGCTCGACGTCGGCTGCTCCTACGGTATCAATGCCGCCGTTCATCGCTTTCCGCTGAACTTCGATACTCTGCGCCGCCGCTATGCGTGCCATGAAATCGCAGCGCTCAGCCCCGATGAGCTGATGCGGATGGACAGAAATTATTTCTCCGCCTGGCCCGAGACCGGCGTCGCCGACTTCATCGGCCTCGACATATCCGAGCCCGCAGTCACCTACGCAAAGACCGTCGGTCTGCTGCATGATGGCATCGTCGCCGATCTGGAGAACAACATCATCACGCCGGCGCAGGCGAAGATCGTCGGCAAGACGGATATCATCCTCTCCACCGGATGCGTCGGCTATGTTTCGGAGAAGACTTACAGTCAGCTTCTCGATGCGATGCCGCAGACGCCGTGGGTGGTATCCTTCGTGCTGCGTATGTTCCCCTATGACCGCTTCGAGAAGGTGATGGGCTCCTATGGCCTCGTCACCGAGAAACTGACCAGCGCGACATTCGTGCAGCGTCGCTTCCGCGACGAGGATGAATTCGAAAGCACGTTGCAGACGCTGACGCAGCGCGGCGTCGACCCCACCGGCTTCGAGTCGGAAGGCCTCTGGCATGCGGAACTGTATCTGTCGCGGCCGGCGGAAGATATAAGGGCGATGCCGCTCGATGAAATCGTCACCGTCACCAGCGGCCGCAACCGGCCGACCGGCGCGCGCTATGTGCGGGTCGAGACCGGCAACGGCCTGCAGGTGGCGATCGAGCCCTGAGCCGCACTCATGCGGTGCGCGTCGGCCGCCTGTCTGCCGACGCGCCGCGCATGATCCCTTGCGACGTGCAGCGGCGCACATGCAACCGGCCCCGGCAAAAGCATACGGCCAAAAGCCGACTTTCGCTTTTTCAAGGTCATGCTCGTTCTTTCGTACCGAGCATGACTCTCCCGAAAACCGGCGTCCGCTCTGCGGGCTCGGCTCTAGCCGGGCAGCCCCAGCAGTCGTGCGGCATTGTTGTAGGCAACGTCGGCGCGCACACCTTCGTCGACCGCCACCGTGTCCATGAACGCGCAAGCCTCGCCGCAGTCCTCGAACGGATAGTCGGCGGAGAACATCACCCGGTCGCGGCCCAGAGCCGCCAGCGCACAGACAAGCGGCTCCGGCGAATACATGCCGGAGATCGTCACCCAGATATTGTCCTTGATATATTGCGACGGCTCGCGCTTGAGCTTGACGTTATAGAGCTTCGCGCGGCTGTCGAACCGCCATAGCAGATAAGGCAGTGTTTCGCCGGTGTGGCCGAGCGCGAATTTCGCTTTTGGGAAGCGATCGAACAATCCGCCGAACACCAGCCGGAGCGCATGCGAGCCGGTCTCGACGCCCCAGCCCCAGGTCGCGCGCTGCAGCGACTTATAGCTGGCAAGCGCTGGATAGACCGCTTCCGGATCGGCCGGATGCAGATAGACCACCGCCCCGAGCGCTTCCGCGCGCTCCCAGAACGGATAGAGCGAGGGATCGTCGAGATAGACGCCGTGCGTCTGGCCGTTGATCATTGCGCCGCAGAACTTCAGGTCGCGCATGCAGCGCTCCAGTTCGTCGGCGGCCGCCCTGGCGTCCTGCATGGCCAGATGCGCGAAGCCGGAATAACGGTCCGGGCGCTTCTGGATCTGGGTCGCAAGGAAATCGTTCGAAGCACTGGCGTTGCGCACCGCCGTTGCGGCATCGCGCTCCGCTTGCACGCCAGGCCCGGACACAGCCAGCACGCAGCGCTCGATCCCGCCCCTGTCCATGACTTCGAGCCGGCCGTCGCCGAAATCGGTCAACGCCGCCGACAGTTTCTGGACGAATGCCGGCGGCACCTCCGACATCGTCGGCAGCCAGTAGCCCGTCGTCGACGGGCACAGAAAATGCTCTTCCAGCGCAATCTTACGAACCATTCCGTCCCTCTCCTTGGCTTCCCTTGGCTTCTTTTGCGCATGCTCCTGCACGCGCATGTTGCAGCGCAGAATCTGTTTTTCTTTACTGTATCATTATTCGGGTTATTGTGTCCCACAATTCAGGCAGAACAGCAACGGAACGCGCACCATGAACCGACCGTCGCGCCAGGGCGACAACCGGGTGAGCGAAAAAAGCCAGGTGCAAGTGATCGCCCGCGCCGCCGGAATCCTGCGCTCGCTGGAAGATGAAGCGCACGGCCTCAGCCTCAGTCAGATCGCCCAGCGCGTCGGCCTCGCCCGCTCGACGGTGCAGCGCATCGTCGCCGCGCTGGAGTCGGAAAAATTGCTGATCGCCGCCTCACCCAACGGCCGGGTGCGGCTGGGACCGGCGATCCTGCGACTCGCGGCGTCCGTGCGTAGCGATTTCGTGCAGATGGCGCGGCCGTTTCTGCTGCGTCTGTCACAGGAGCTGCAGGAAACGGTCGATCTTGCCACGGTAAAGAAGGATCAATTGATCTTCATCGATCAGGTGGTCGGTTCGCAGCGCCTGCGCACCGAATCCGCGGTTGGCGAGACGTTCCCGCTTTACTGCACCGCCAACGGCAAGGCCTATCTCGGCACGCTCTCCGACGATCAGGTCGCCGCGCTGATCGGCACGCATTACGAGGCGCGTACGCCGCATACGATCACCGAACTGACGCCGCTGCTCGCCGATCTCGCCACCGTTCGCAAGACCGGCATCGCGTTCGATCGCGAAGAGCATACGCTCGGCATCTGTGCCGCAGGCGTCGCGCTGCACGACCCGCTCGGCAATTCGATCGCCATTTCGGTTCCGGTGCCGACGCCACGATTCCAGAACCGGCAAGGCATGATCGTCGAACGCCTGCTCGCCGCCAAGCGCGCACTGCAAACACAGATGGACGCCAAGGCCGCCTGATTACGCATTCACCATACGGACCATGGATCTCATTCACACGACAGCAGCAAAGGGAGGCAGCGCATGGCGAAACGCATTCGCGGCGTGATGTTCGAGGAAAACCTCAAGAACGACATGGGGCTGGAGTTCTACAACCTCTCGCATCGCTTCGGTTACCAGTCGCCGAACTGGCCGTATTTCGAAGACGTCAAGATCGAGCGCATCCACTATATGGCGAAGTCCGGCGTGCTGTCGCAGCGCATCACCACCTCGATGCACAACACGACCCATATCGACGCGCCGGCGCACGTCGTGGAAGGCACACCGTTCATCGACGAAGTGCCGCTGCCGCACTTCTTCGGCTCCGGCATCGTTATCTCGCTGCCGAAAAAGCAGTGGGAGCCCATCACTTACGACGATCTGGAAAAGGCCGCCGGCAAGATCGTGCGGCCGCGCGACGTGGTCATCGTCAACACCGGCTGGCACCACAAATACGAGGACAGCGAGGATTATTTCTGCCGCGCGCCGGGCTTCGTGAAGTCGGCAGGCGAATGGTTCGTGGAGAAAAAGGTGAAGGTCGTCGGCCACGACACCCAGGCCAACGACCATCCGCTCGCCACCGCCATCGGTCCGCAGCGCAACGGCCCGCTGCATCCGCATCTGGAGCACGAATATCGCGAATGGTCGGGCGGCCGCGACTGGAAAGACGATTTCCCAGAATGGGAGCCCGTGCATCGCATCCTGTTCAAGAATGGCATTCTCGGCATCGAGAATATCGGTGGCGATCTCGACAAGGTCACCGGCCGGCGCTGCACCTTCGCGTTCTTCCCGTGGAACTGGGACCGCGGCGACGGCTGCATCATCCGTCTCGTCGCCATCGCCGACCCGAAGGGCAGCTACCGCATCGAGCGCGGGACCAAGTTCAAGCAGGGATGAAGATCGAGCAGAGGTAGACACCATGAAGGTGAAACGATTCAGCGAAGCCAAGACCTACGAGGCGCCCAATCACCGCCAATATTCGTCGCTGCGGCTGATCGGACCGGAGGACGGTGCGAGCAAATTCGTCGTCGGCCTGTCCCACTTCCTGCCGGGCGGCGGCGCCGGACCTGACGCCTCCCCCACGGAGAAGGTCTACACGATCCTGTCCGGCGAACTGACGGTGATCGCCGGTGGTCAGGAAACGGTGCTCAAGGCGAACGATTCCTGCTTCATTCCCGCGAACGAGGAACGTGAGATCGTCAATCGCGGCAACGATGTGGTGACGATGCTGGTCGCTGTATCGGCGCCGCCGAAATGACGACCCGACACCCTGAAGCGCCTGCGCACCGATACAAATACGCCAGCCGGCTGGCGCGCAGGCCTCGAAGGATGAACGGCTCCGCATCCATCCGGTTGCGAAGAAGATCGATTGCCGGGATATCGCAGCGCTGACGCCCGTTTCGTCAGACAATATCCGGCAATGACGTCCGAGGAGACGGAATCCAACTACAAGGAGGCGCCGATGTCCGAAGATTTCCTGAAAAATCCGCTGTCGCTGTTCGACATCAGGGGCAGGAGCGCGATCGTCACCGGTGCCTCCGGCGCTTTCGGTGCGCTGGCGGCGAAGATTCTGGCCGGCGCCGGCGCGAACGTCGTGCTGGCGGCCGGAAACGCCGATGCGCTGAAGCAGGTCGCAGACGAATGCAGGGCGCTCGGCGGCGGCAAGGTCGAGACGGTAGCGCTGCGTCCCTCGTCCGAAGAGAATTGCGACAAGATCGTTGCTACAGTGGTCAAGGCTTTCGACCGCGTCGATATCCTCGTCGTCGGCTCCGGCAAGAACGATGTGGCGAAGATCGTCGACATGGCGCCGGAGCGCTTCCTCGACGTGATGGACGCCAACGTCACCCAGTCCTGGCTGATGGCGCGCGCCGCCGGTCGGCAGATGCTCAAGCAAGGAGATGGCGGCAAGGTTGTGCTCATGTCGTCGGCGCGCGGGCTGCTCGGCCATCCGGCTGGCTATACCGCCTATTGCGCGTCGAAATCCGCCGTTGACGGCATCACCAAGGCGCTCGGCTGCGAATGGGGCGACACCGGCATCACCGTCAACGCGATCGCGCCGACCGTTTTCCGCTCGGCGCTCACCGCCTGGATGTACGAAGACACGGAGCGGGCGCGCGAGGTGCGCAAGGGTTTCCTCGCCCGCGTGCCGAAGGGCCGCCTCGGCGAACCGTCCGATCTCGCCGGGCCCCTGTTGTTCCTCGCCTCCCGGGCATCGGACTTCTACACCGGGCACGTTCTCTATGCCGACGGCGGCTATACTGCGGGGTGACGAGCGATGATTGCGCCGGATAAGGCCCGTATCGCGGTGATCGGCGCCGGTTTGATGGGGCACGGCATCGCCCAGGTCTTCGCCCTTGCCGGACACGCCGTCACGATCACCGACTCATTTCAGGTGACGCTCGACAGTGCCAAGGATCGCATCCGCGCCAATCTGCGTGACCTCGGCGATGACGAGCGCGCCGCCGATCGCGTCATCGCCGTTGCCGACCTCGCCGAAGCGGTGAAGGATGCCGACTACGTCGTCGAGGCGGTGCTGGAAAACCTCGAACTCAAACAGACATTGTTCGCCGAGATTGAAAAACACGTCCGTCCCGACACGATTCTCGCCAGCAACACTTCGGTGATCCCGATCACCGCGATCATGCAGGGGCTGAAGCAGCGCGAGCGCGCGCTCGGCACGCATTTCTGGAATCCGCCTTTTCTGGTGCCGCTGGTCGAGGTGATCGAGACACAGTGGACACGCCCCGACGTCGTCTCGTGGACGATGGATCTGCATCGCGGCGCTGGCAAGACACCCGCCCACGTCAAGAAGGACGTACCGGGATTCATCGGCAACCGACTGCAGCATGCGCTGTGGCGCGAGGCGATTTCGCTGGTGGAGAACGGCATCTGCGACGCCGAAACGGTCGACGCCGTGGTCAAGGCGGCATTCGGCCGGCGGCTGGCGGTGCTCGGCCCGCTCGAGAACGCCGATATGGTGGGCACCGACCTCACCCTCGCCATCCACAACACCGTGCTGCCGGCAATCGACAGCCGGCCTGCGGCATCGCCCTATCTTGAAAAACTCGTGGCGGACGGCAAGCTCGGCTTCAAGAGCGGCGAAGGATTCCGCACCTGGACGCCGGAGCAGCAAGCGGCGCTGCGGCAGACCGTGCTGCAGCATCTCAAGACGGCGCGGACGCAGGATCAACCGGACAGCAGGCCCGGACAGCAGGCAGGCAGAAATCCATAGCCGGACAGAACATAACCAGGCATGCAATAACCCGAGATGACATAACCGGACATGCCACCGAGGGACGCGGACAAGGAGAACGACATGACGAGCAGACCCATCACCCGCCGCACGGTCCTGGCGACCGGAGCCAGCGCGCTCGCCGCGCCGGCGCTGATCGCCGCGCCCGCCATCGCACAGGGACGCACCATCCGCATCGGCCATGTGGCGCCGCGCACCGGACCGCTCGCCGCCTTCGGCGAAGCGGATCCGTTCGTGCTGGAGCAGATTCAGAAGGTTCTCGCTAACGGCATCCAGAACGGCGGCAAGACCTACAAGGTGGAGGTCATCTCCAAGGACAGCCAGTCGAATACCGCGCGCGCGTCCGAAGTCGCCTCCGAACTGATCCTGCGCGACAAGGTCGATCTGATCGTCGCCGCCTCGACGCCGGACACCACCAATCCGGTCGCCGACCAGGCGGAAGTGAACGAGGTGCCCTGCGTCACCACCGACTGTCCGTGGCAGGCCTATTTCTTCGGCCGCAAAGGCGACCCGAAGAAGGGCTTCAACTGGACCTACCACTTTTTCTGGGGCGCCGAAGACCTGCTCGCCGCCTTCACCGCGTTGTGGGATTCCATGCCGACCAACAAGATCGTCGGCGGCATGTTCTCCAACGATGCCGACGGCAACGCCTTCAACGATCCGGTGATGGGATTCCCGCCGGCGCTGGCCAAGGCCGGCTACAAGCTCGTCAATCCCGGCCTCTACCAGCCGCTGTCGAACGACTTCACCGCGCAGATTTCCGCGTTCAAGGCGGCGAACGTCGAGATCGTCAGCGGCGTGTTCATTCCGCCGGATTTCGCCACCTTCTGGTCGCAGGCGGCGCAGCAGGGCTTCAAGCCGAAGATCGTCACCGTCGCCAAGGCGCTGCTGTTCCCCTCCGCCGTGGCGGCGCTTGGCCCGCGCGGCGAAGGCCTGACCAGCGAGATCTGGTGGACGCCGACGCATCCTTTCAAGTCCGGCCTCACCGGCCAGACGCCGAAACAACTCACCGATGCCTACACCGCGGCGACGGGAAAGCCGTGGACACAGCCGATCGGCTTCAAACATGCCCTGTTCGAGGTGGCGATCGACGTCATCAAGCGCGCCAAGACGCTCGACGATCCCGCGTCGATCCGCGATGCGATTGCGGCCACCAACTACAATTCGATCGTCGGGCCGGTGCATTGGAGCGGCCAGCCGGTGAAGAACGTCAGCAAGACGCCGCTCGTCGCCGGCCAGTGGCAGATGAAGGACGGCAAGCTCGATCTCGTCGTCACCACCAACAAGCCGGCGCCGAATATTCCCGTCGGCGGCACGCTGAAGCCGCTGGGATGAAAATTGTCGTCCCCCTGAAGCGCTGCCACGCGGCGAGGACCTCGAAGGTCGACGGCATTCCCCCGGACCGTTCACCCTTCGCGGCGCGCGGCACTCGCATCCCAGGATGACGGGAAAACGCGGCATCTCTTCTCACTCCGGCCCTCTCCCTGCAAGCAGGGAGAGGGAGCACACCACATCCCGCTGAAAGCGCATGCGCCCCATCCTCGCCCTCGAACGGATATCGAAACGCTTCGGCGCCATCGTCGTCGCCGACAAACTCGATCTCACCCTCGCGGAAGGAGAGGCGCTCGGTATCATCGGGCCGAACGGCGCCGGCAAGACCACGCTGTTCGGCATGGCGACCGGGACGTTGTCGCCCGACAGTGGTCGCGTGCTCTTCGACGGCGCCGACATCACCCGCATGCCACCTGAGCGCCGCTGCCGGCTCGGTCTCGCCCGCTCGTTCCAGGTGCCGCAGCCCTTCGGCGGCATGACCGTGTTCGAGAACACCGTCGTCGCCGCTGCCTTCGGCTCCGGGCGCGGCGAGCGCGACGTCTATGGCGACTGCGCCGCGCTGCTGGCGCGCTGCGGCCTCGCCGACAAAGCCAACCGCCGCGCCGACGCGCTGACGCTGCTCGACCGCAAGCGGCTCGAACTGGCGCGGGCAATGGCGACGCAGCCGCGTGTGCTGTTGCTCGACGAGGTCGCCGGCGGCCTGACCGAGCATGAATGCACCGCGCTCGTCACACTCATCAAGGACATCCGCGCCGGCGGCGTTTCGGTGATCTGGATCGAGCACATCGTGCATGCGCTGGTCTCGGTCGTCGACCGGCTGGCGGTGCTGCATGGCGGCACCTTCATCGCCGAGGGCGATCCGCAGACCGTGCTGGCCAGCGCCGCGGTCCGCGAGGTCTATATGGGAATTCCCGCCAATGGCTGACGCGCCGCGCCCGCCCCTGCTCGACGTTCGTGATCTTGACGTCTTCTACGGCGACTTCCAGGCGCTGTTCGGCGTTTCGCTGCGGGTCGAGCCGGGCGAAGTCGTCGCGGTGATCGGCGCCAACGGCGCCGGCAAGAGCACCCTGCTCAAAAGCATCGCCGGACAACTGGCACCGCGGCGCGGCGAGATCGCCCTCGTCGGCACGCCGGCCCATCGGGCACCGGCTTTCGAGATGGTCCGCCGTGGCGTCGCACTGGTACCGGAAGGACGGCGACTGTTCTCTTCGCTCAGCGTCGAGGAAAATCTGCTGATCGGCGGCCAGCTCGGGCGTCCGGGACCGTTCTCGCTATCGCGCGTCTACGATCTGTTCCCTGTGTTGTACGAGCGTCGGCGACAACCCGCCCCTTCGCTCTCCGGCGGTCAGCAGCAGATGGTCGCCATCGGCCGTGCGCTGATGAGCAACCCGACGCTGCTGCTGTGCGACGAGCTCAGCCTCGGCCTGGCGCCGATCATCGTGCGCGACATCTATGCGAGCCTGCCGGCGATCGTCGGCGAGGGTTTATCGCTGATCATCGTCGAGCAGGACATCGTCCAGGCGCTCAATACCGCAAGCCGCGTCTACTGTTTGCAGGAAGGCCGCGTCGCACTGGAGGGCGAGGCACGCACGCTCACCAAGGCGGCGATCTCCGCCGCCTATTTTGGGGTGTAGACGCGCATGCAGTGGGCGAATGCCATTGTCCAGGGTGTGCTGATCGGCGGGCTGTACGCGCTGTTCGCCGCCGGCCTGTCTTTGATTTTCGGCGTCATGCGGCTTGTCAATATCGCGCACGGCGACCTGATCGTGCTTGCCGCCTATCTGGCGCTGGTCGTCACTGCGACGCTCGGACTCGATCCCCTCACCTCGCTCGTCGTCGTCGTGCCGGCAATGGCAGTGATCGGCTATGCGCTGCAACGGCTGGTGCTCAACCGCACGCTCGGAGACGATCTGTTGCCGCCGCTGCTCGTCACCTTCGGCCTGTCGGTCATCATCCAGAACGGCCTTCTCGAGCTGTTCTCCGCCGACAGCCGCAAGCTGCAAGCCGGCGCTATCGAAGTACAGACGATGGAAATCGTCTCCGGCATCTGGATCGGGCTGCTGCCGCTGCTGCAGTTCGTCGTCGCCGTCGCCATCATCGGCGGGCTGCAACTGCTGTTCTATCGCAGCGCCTTCGGCCGCGCCTTCCGCGCCACGTCCGATGACCCGTCGGTCGCCGAACTGATGGGGCTCGACACGCGCCGCGTCTTCGCGCTCGCCATGGCGCTGTCGCTCGCCGTCGTCGCGATCGCCGGCGTGTTCCTCGCGGTGCGCGCCAATTTCGACCCGGCGATCGGCCCGGCGCGACTGATCTACGGCTTCGAGGCAGTGATCATCGGCGGGCTCGGCAGTCTGTGGGGCACGCTCGCCGGCGGCATCATCCTCGGCGTCGCGCAAGCGATCGGCGCGCAGATCGATCCCGGCTGGCAGGTGCTCGCCGGCCATCTCGTCTTCCTCGCTATCCTCGCGGTCCGTCCGCAAGGCCTGTTCCCGAAGGTGCAGTGATGAACCGGCCCGCCGCCACCTCCGCGCCTGTCTCTACGCCGGTTCGTGTCGCGCACGCGACGCCGTCGAGCCGTATCGGCCTTGCCGTCTGCGCCGTCGTACTGGTCGCGCTGATCGCCGCGCCTTATTGGGCGGACCGCGCCTCGCTGCGCCTCTATGGCGAGATCTTCACCTTCGTCGCGCTCGCCAGCCTGTGGAATCTGCTGGCCGGCTATGCCGGTCTGGTCTCCATCGGCCAACAGGCTTTCGTCGGTTTCGGCGGCTATGTCCTGTTCGCGCTGGCGATGTTTGCCGGCGTGCCGCCGCTCGCCGCCATTCCGCTTGCCGGCGCGCTGGCGGCGGTGGTTGCCGTTCCGGTCGCAGCGCTGATGTTTCGTCTGCGCGGGCACTATTTCGCCATCGGCACCTGGGTCATGGCGGAAGTCTTCCGGCTGGTCGCGGCGCAGATCGGCGCGCTTGGCGGCGGTTCCGGCATCAGCCTGCCGGCCGGCATCGTCACCGGCATCGCCGCAAGCCGCACGATGCGCGAACACGTCATCTACTGGCTGGCGCTGGCGCTCGTCGTCACCGTGATCGCCGGCATCGTCGTGCTGCTGCGCTCGCGCTATGGTCTGGCGCTGACCGCGATCCGCGACAACGAAACCGCGGCACGCTCCAGCGGCGTCGGCGTCAGGCGCATCAAATATCTGGTCTATGTCGGCGCCGCCGCCGGCACGGCAATGATCGGCGCGCTGATCTTCCTGACGAAGCTGCGCATCTCGCCGGACACCGCTTTCAGCGTCAACGACTGGACCGCCTTCGTCATCTTCATCACGGTGATCGGCGGCATCGGCCGGGTCGAAGGGCCGATCATCGGCACGATTATCTTCTTCGCTTTGCGCGAGACGCTGTCCGATCTCGGCAGTCTCTATCTGCTGATGCTTGGCGCGGTGGCGATCCTGGTGATGCTGTTCGCGCCCAAGGGACTGTGGGGGCTGCTTGCCGATCGCTTCGGCTGGCAGGCCTTCCCGCTAGAGCGACGGCTGATGCCGCGCCAATAAAGCGCTCACTTCACCATTAAAAGCCGCGCGATCCAGCCCTCATTGCGGCACAATTGCCGAACCGAAAACCCGCTTCCCACCATCGCTGGAATTGCGCCGCCCCCGGATATTTCTGTCTGCCTGCAAAACGGCGAGAAGCCACGGCGTTTTCGAGCAGAGCCGAAGCCGAAGCTGATGCCGGTTCGCGTGACGAAAACCCATCAAAACGACAATCGATAGTTTGCCATCTCTGCTGAAATTGGCGCTAGGACGCTTTCTTCTTCCGCTCCGGCATTTTCCTTCTGGACCCCCGCACCGGCGTGAAGCTCGGTGGATCGGACGCCGGAAAGCTCTCGTCCGATTGCAGCGTCACATCGTCTTCTTCCCGCTCGATTCGGGCGCGCTCCCTTTCCGCGTGGTTCTCTGGCTTGTTTTCCTTAGGCTTTCCACCCGCGCCGAGCTGATCGGTGATTGCAATGGTCATGGAACCTGCTCCGCTCTGCCTGTAACCGTCTGATAGCAACGGCGAACGGGGCGGCGTGTTCCATGCACGGCGATGGCTTGCGATATTCGAGGCAGAGCGCCGGCCATCGGCCGCCGTACTCCCCATTTCAACCGGCGACGGTCAAACCAGCCTGGTCTTGATGAATTTCGGCTCCAGGTAATCCTTGATGCCGATGCTGCCGCCCTCGCGCCCCATTCCGCTTTCCTTGACACCGCCGAACGGCATCTCGGCCGAGGCGATAGCCAGTTCGTTGACGCCAACCATGCCGACCTCTAGGGCCTCCGCGGCGAGCGTCGCGGTGCGCTGGCTGCGCGAAAACAGATACCCGGTAAGGCCGAAAGCCGTGGCATTGGCGCGGGCGATCACTTCGTCGAACGTCTTGAAGGTGGTGATCGGCGCCACCGGCGCGAACGGCTCTTCCTGCATGATGAGCGCATCGTCGCTGACGTGGCCGAGCACCGTCGGCTCGAAGAAATAGCCGCGATTGCGCGCGGCCGGCGCCTGACCGCCCGCCAGCACATCGGCACCACGATCAACCGCATCCTTGACCAGCCGCTTGGTGTGTTCGAGACCCCGCCGGTTGGCGAGCGGTCCGAAATTCACGCCAGGCTCATCGAAACGGCCGAGCGTCAGCCCTTTCGCCACTTGCGCAAACCGTCCCGCGAACTGCTCGTAGACGCCCTCCTGCACGAAGAACCGGCTTGGCGAGGCGCAGACCTGACCACAATTGCGAAATTTCGCACCGGCGCAGGCATCGGCAGCGGCCACCACGTCCGCATCGTCAAAGATCAGCACCGGCGCGTGGCCGCCAAGCTCCATCGAGGCTTTCTTCACTCCGTCGGCACACAGATGCAGGATCTGCTTGCCAACCGGCGTCGAGCCGGTGAGCGATACCTTGCGCACGATCGGCGAGCGGATCAGTTGCTCGGCGATGCGCGCCGAATTGCCGGTGACCAGATTGACGGCGCCGGCGCCGATGCCCGCCTCGTGGCAGGCGCGCACGACGGCGGCTGCGCAAGCCGGAGCCTCGCCGGCCGGTTTGAGGATCACCGAGCAGCCGGCGGCAAGCGCGGCGGCAAGCTTGCGCGCCGGCAGCAGCGCGGGAAAATTCCATGCCGAGAACGCCGCGACCACACCGACCGGTTGATAGATCACGGCCATGCGGGTGGACGCATCGCGCCCGTCATAAACCTGGCCGTAGATGCGTTTCGTCTCTTCCGCATACCATTCGAACTGGTCGGCGCAGGCGCCCCACTCGCCGATGGATTCGGCCAGCGGCTTGCCGGTTTCCGTTGACATCATCACGGCAAGTTCGTCGATCCGCGCACGCAGCAGATCGGCAACCTTGCGCAGCCTGGCGCTGCGCTCCCATGGCTGGACGCGACGCCAGGAGACGAAGCCGGCCTCCGCCGCTTTCAACGCATGCTCGATATCCTCGGGCGTCGCATCCGGAATATGGCCGATGACATCTTCGGTTGCGGGGTCGAGCACCGGTCTCTTCTGCGTGCCGGTTCCCCAGCCCCAATGCCCATCGATATAGAGGCCGAAATCCTTGTCGTGATACATCGAAGACGTCCCGCTGATGAAGCTCAGAGATCCTGCGCGATCCAGGCGCGCTGCACGTCGTCGCACCAGTTGCCGACGTTCCACTGCCCCCATGCGCCCAGTCCGCCGCGTTCGTCCGGTCCGCTGTAGACGGGGACGTGAACAACCGAGAGGCCGGCATGCGCATGCGCCTCGTTTAGTGCCGCCCTCAGGCTGTCTGCCGTCGTGCCGCCGTCGAGCGCCCGGATACCGGCCACCGCCGCCGCCAGTTGCCGGTAATCGACGGCGACGCTGTCATTGGTGCGGAATTCCTCGCCATATTGTGCGAGCTGCAGGCCGGTGATCGCCGCCATGCGGCGGTTGTCGAAGATCACCACCGTGGCATGGATGCCGTGCTCGACCCCGTCGATCAGGATCTGCGGGTTCATCATGAATGAGCCGTCGCCGCAGAACGCGATGCCATAGCGCGGCTTGTCGGCGGCCGCCGCGGCCAGCAGCCCGCTTGCGGCAAAGCCCATATAGGACGCGCCGGTTTCGGTGAAGGTGTCGCCGGTGCGGTCGTCCTCAACGATCTGAAAACCGTTCGCCTGGACGTCGCCGGCATCGAAGAATTTCGCTGCACCGACTTCTCTCGCAAAATCGGCAACGATCTTGATTGCGGCCGGCTGCGGCAGGACCGGTTTCTTCCAGGCCTCGTCCAGAAGCGGCGGGCAGGTGTAGCGCTTGTTCTTGTAATCGGCCCATTCGGCCTTCTTGCCGGCACAGGCCTGTAGCCACGCCTGCTTGTTGGCGTTCGCATTGCGTCGTTCGAGCCGCTCGGCAAGCCGGTTCGCCACCGCACCGATGTCGCCGATCAGCGCCAGCGTCTTGTTATAATGCAGGGCATCGGCAGCATCGCCGTTGATGTTGATGACCGCCCTGGCGTTCTTGTAGCCGATGCCGGAGCAATCCGCCTGGCACACGGCGCGCGAGCCGACGACCAGCAGAAATTCCGCCTGCGCCATCGCATAATTGCCGCTGATCGAGCCCTTCGAACCGCCGACATGCATATTCTGTGGATGCCCGTCCGGCAGCACGCCGGTCGAGCCCGGCGACAGCACGACGGCAGCACCGGCCGCCTCGGCAAGCCGCCTGATCGCGGCATCGTGCCCGCGCGTACCGCCACCGGCCTTGATCGCCACTTTCGGCGATGCTGCGATCATCTCCGCCGCGCGATCGAGCACGGCCTCGTCCGCCGGCGCCAGCGATTGCGGCAGCGGACGCTCCGGCAAGGCCGCGAGATTGACGGTGACGCGTGCCGGCTGCGTGTTGATGGGCAGCATCAGATAGAACGGGCCGGTGCGGTAAGGGTGATTGACCCGCAAGACACCGCGGCGCAACGCGTCGCGCAGTGCCTGCGGCGTATGCAGCACATAGGATTCGCCCATCAGCGCGGTGATGCGGCCGAACAGGCCCTGCTCCTGCTTCGGCACCTGCTGCATGTTGTAACCTTCGCCGTAAGTCGTCTCGTCGCCATAGATGTGATAGACGCCGACGCCGTTCGACGCGGCAGCGAGCGAACCCGCCATCGCCTGCAGACCGCCCGGCCCGATCGAGGTGACCAGCGCACAGACATCGCCGTACTGCCAGCGCAGCGCGGTTGCCGCATGCGCCATCTCCACCTCATTGCGGCAGTTGATGGTGCGTGTCACCTTTTCGGCCTCGTAGAGGCGCAACACCTCGCCGAGATCGGTCGAACCGTGGCCGAAGATCGCAAAATATTTCCGAACGCCCTGCTTGAGCAGCCCAAGCACCAGCGCTTCCGACAGCGTCACATCGACGAGTTTCGGCAAAGCCCCGCTGTCGAGCGCCGCCTGCAATCCGCCGGCCGCATGAATGGCGCGCGCGCGATCGCGTATCTGGCGGCGGGTTTCGCTTTCGGTGCTGGGCGTCAGCATGCTGGTATCCGTATTCGCTTATTTTGAAAGAACGCCGCCTGCGGCATCGCCCGCAGGCGGCAGGCTCATGTCATTCGGCCGCCTGAAGGCGCCCGCGCGCATCGGTACGCTGGCTCCTGCCGGTGCTGCGGCTTGCGGCATCGGCAACCGCGAGCGCCCAGGCATCGCGGATGACGCGCTTGGCGTTGGCGAGAATGATCGTCGAGATCTCGCCGGCGAGCACCGGGCGAACCTCGGCACTGACGATCGGACGCTCGCCCTTGTCGAAGAAGCCGTTGTCGCTGAGAACCTCGAAATAGTCGGAGACGTCCTGCGTATCGATCTCGCCGCCCGCCAGGCCGAACCGCGGCTGGATATCGCCATAGGCGGCATGCCGCCGGTCGGCACAGACGCAATTCCCGATATGCGCGGAATCGAGATAATCCTTGATCAGCGGGATCGCTTCAGCCGCACTCTCCTTCAACAACGGAAAATGGCTGAGGTCCGAAAGCAGGCCGAAATTCGGATAATCCGGCCGTACGACCTTGGCGATATCGAGCGCGTCGGCAAAGTGTCCGATCAGGTTCATCTTGTCGATATCGCGGTCGAAGATCTTGAGGGTGAACTTCATCGTCCCCTCCTGCTTGCCGTACTCCATGATCTGGTGGAGCGAATCGACAAGCAGCTTCTTGGCCTCCTCGCGCCTGTCATCGCCGGGGTCCTTTCCGGCGATCAGCCGCACCACTTCGGCGCCAAGATCGTAAGCCTCGTCGATGCAGTTCTTGACTGCGCCGATCGCGGTATTGCGCTCCTTGGCATCGAAGGAGTTCAGGTTCAGCTTGCCGGACAGGATCCGGGGCTGGGTCGCGTAAGCGACCGACAGATGGCTCTGGTCGAGCAGGTGCCGGGCGGTGTTGCGCACCCGATAGTCCTTCATCCAGCCGACTTCGACTGCCGTCCAGAAATCATCCTCGCAGATCGTCTGCAATGTCTCCACGATCGGGCCTTCCCCGGTTTCGATACCGGGGAACGCCTTGAAGTGAACGATGCCGACCCGCATCTTCTGATACATATTCTCGATCATTGTCCGGTTCCCTTGTGACGGAATCGAGCCCTTTACTTACTTGCCTGAGCAATCGCCTTGCGCAGGATCGGATCCCAGCGCGCCAGATCATCGGCGATCAGCTTGCTGAGATGAGCCGGTCCCCGTTCGGCTTTCGGCGGCACGATGCCGCCCAGCGCGACGAGACGTTTAGCGACCGCGGGATCTTCCAGCGTTTTCTCGAGCGCGGCGGCCAGCTTGTCGACAATCGGCTTCGGCGTGCCCTTCGGCGCCAGAATCGCGCTCCAGATGCTGAGGTTGTAATCCGGCGCGCCAGTCTTGCTTGCCGCCGGGACGTTGGGCAGCGCCGCTGTTTCGGCGCTCGACGAAACACCGTAAGCCTTGATCGTGCCGCCCTTCACCGCTTCGGCGACGCTGACGATCTGGTCGCAGAAATAGTCGATATGGCCGGCGATGAGATCATTGAGAGCCGGGCCGGTGCCACGATAGGCGATCGAGTTGGGCTTGAGGTCGAGTTGGCTGTTGAACAGCAGCCCCGCCATGTGCGAAGCCGCGCCGACGCCGCCATGCGCCCATTTCACCTGTTCGCCGTTCTTCTTCACATAGGCGATCAGCTCTTTCAGGTCTTTCGGCGGAAAATCCTTCTTGGCGACGATCGCCACCGGCGCATGCGACGACAGGCCGATCGGCACGAAATCCTTCACCGGATCGTATTTGAGGTTCGGATAGAGCGCCGGCGCGGAGATGATCGAGCCCATACCGGCGCTGAGAATATAATAGCCGTTCGGCTCCGAGGTTGCCGCGCGAGCCGTACCGATGGTGCCGCCGGCGCCGCCGACATTTTCCACCACGACCTGCTGGCCAAGCTGACGCCCCATGCCTTCCGCCATGATGCGAGACACCACATCGCTTGGTCCGCCGGCCGGGAACGGCACGATCATGGTAATCGGGCGCGTCGGATAGTCATCCGCCAAAGCGGTGCCGGCGAGTACAGCGCCAGCCGCGACAAGTACCGTCGTAAAAGCCGCAATCCTCTTCATCCTCTCCTCCCTTGTCTGATCAGATCTTGTTTTTGAACTCGGATCGCTTCTTGATCGCCTGGCGCATATCGAGCGGCCAGGCTTCCCTCCTATTATTCGGCGGCTTGCAGTTCGCTCCGCTCCTTTTCCCGGATCGCCGCCAGCACCTTCTCCGGCGTTGCCGGCAGCGAACGGATGCGGATACCGATCGCGTCGTAGATCGCATTCATGACAGCGGGAATCGTCGGCACCATCGCCGGCTCGCCGATACCCTTGACGCCGAGCGGGCCGATCGGATCTGGATCCTCGACGATGAAGGACGTGATCTGCGGCACGTCGAGCGAAGTCGGAAGAATGTATTTGGCGAAACCCGGCGTCGTCGTATGGCCGTCCCTGAGCTGATAGTCCTCCATCAGCCCCTGTCCCAGCGCCTGCACGACACCGCCCTCGATCTGCCCTTCGACGCCTTTCGGATTGACTGCGCGACCGACATCGTGCGCGGCCCAGATGCCGAGCACCTGCACTTCGCCGGTCAGCGTATCGACCTCGACCTCCGCCACCTGGCAGCCGAAGACATAGACCTGCCACGGCTTGCCGGAACCATCGACCGGATCGAGACCGGTCGTGTCGGTGCCGAAGGTCGCCGAGCCGACCGGCACGACGCCGCGCTGCTTGCACGTCTCCACGGCGTGACCCATGGTGACGCGATGATTGGTGTGCTCGGCCCAGACTTCGCCATTGGCGGTGCGGATCGTTTCCGGCGGCACGTCCCACAGCGCCGCCATCACGTCCACCAGCCTGCCGCGCGCCTCGCGCGCCGCCATCGCCACGACGTTGCCGATCATATAGGTCTGCCGCGTCGCACCGGCATGCGCAGCCTCCGGCGCGCGCGCGGTGTCGTTGTCGCCGATCACCACGTCCTCGGGCCTGATGCCGATTTCCTCGGCTGCGATCTGCGCCAGCACCGTCAGGATGCCTTCACCGATCTCGGTGACGCCGGTGACGATCTTGGCTGTGCCGCCGTCGTCGAGTTCGGCCCAGGCGGCGGCACGGTCCACCGTCGCGGTGCGGGCGATGCCGTACCACGAAGCCGCCATGCCGCGTCCACGCATGCGTGCCATGGTTATTCCGCTGCCTCCTGTTTGGCGGGGGTGCCGAAGCGCGCGCCGAGCGTCACCGGCGGACGTACGCCGGCGCGACCGAGATCGGAACGTGCAGCACCGCGCTGATTGGGAACACCGCGTTCCCAGCCGCAGCCCTGCTCCGCCGCGTCGAGCACGCGGGACAGGCTCACGGACTTCAACGCCTGCTTGGTGTGGGTGTTTGCGCCATCGCGCATCATGTTGATGCGCCGGATCTCGAACGGATCGAGCCCGAGCCGTTCGGCGAACAGGTCGAGGTGCGATTCGGTGGCGAACTGCGTCTGCAACGCGCCGAACGAGCGAAACGCACCCGATGGCGTGTTGTTGGTATAGACGCCGATCGTATCCATCTGCAGATTCGGAATGTTGTAGGGGCCGGCACCAAGAATCGCGGCCTTGCGCATGACGCCTTCGGTCGAGAGGCCATAAGCGCCGCCGTCCGAAACCATCTTGAACGCGACTGCGGTGATACGGCCGTCGCGGGTCATGCCCATGCGCAAGGTCGTCTTCGAGGGGTGCCGCTTGGCCGTGGTCGCGATCGACTCCTCGCGGGTGAACACCAGCCGCACCGGCCGTCGCGTCTTCATCGCCAAGAGCGCTAGCATGCCTTGGTAGATCATATCCTCCTTGCCGCCGAAGCCGCCGCCCACCGGGCTCATGATGAAGCGGACCTTCGTAATCGGCTTGGCGATGATCTTCGCCAGCATGTGGCGGTGATGCGTGATGTTCTGATCCGGCGAATGGATGGTGACCACGCCGTCGTGGTCGACATAAGCGAGACCGGCCTCCGGCTCCAGATAAGCGTGCTCGATCGCCTGCGTCGTATAGAGTTCGTCGATCACCAGATCGGCTTCCGCGAAACCCTTCTCGATGTCGCCGACCCGGATCGGGATATGCTTGGTGATGTTGTCCGGCGCGTAATCGTGGATGACCGGCGCGCCCGGCTTCAGCGCCTCCTCGGCATCGAACACCGCAGGCAGCATCTCGTAGACGACCTTGATCGCGCCCAGCGCCTTGCGCGCCGTCACCAGATCTTCCGCCGCCACCGCTGCGATGGCTTCGCCGACATAGCGCACCTTGCCGCGCGCCATGATCGGCTGGTCATGCACGAACACACCGAAGCCATCCTCGCCCGGCACGTCGGCGCAGGTGATCACGCCCTCGACGCCTTCCATCGCCTCGGCCGCGGACGTATCGATCGACACGATCCGCGCATGCGGGTGAGGCGAACGCAGCACCTGCACATGCAGCATGCCCGGCATCACCATGTCGCCGGCATAGCGCAACGCGCCCGACACCTTGGCCGGGGCATCAATGCGGCGGACATTCCGGCCGATATATTTGCCCTCGCCGTCGTCGATCTCGTCGAAGGCAGTGAGCGACAGCGCGCCGTTCTGCACGTCGCGTGCCATCTCGACGGCATCGAAAATCTTCTGATAGCCGGTGCAGCGGCAGATATTGCCGCCGAGCCGTTCCTTGATCTCTTCGCGATCGGCGAACGGGTTAGCCCGCAACGCCGCTGTCGCCGCCATCACCATACCGGGGATGCAGTAGCCGCACTGGCTGGCGCCGGCCTTGTGGAAGGCCTTCTGCAACACCGAGAGCTCACCGGTTTTCGCCAGCGCCTCGATGGTTTCCACGGTGGCGCCCTGCGCCTTGGCCGCCGGCATCAGGCACGACTTCATCAGCACGCCGTTGACGAAAACCGAGCAGGTACCGCATTCGCCGGCGCCGCAGCCTTCCTTGTTGCCGGTGAGATTGAGATCGTCGCGCAGCACGTCGAGCAGCCGCTGATGCGGTTGCACCGTGCGGGAGACCTTGCGGCCGTTGACCGTGGCTTGCAGATGAAGATCAGGCATAGGCGGCCTCACGATGCTGGAACACCTGCGGATCGGCGCCGGCGCGTTTTGCCGCGCTGATCAGACCGCGGGTGAGAAAGCCGCGCGTCACGTCGCGGCGATAGTCCTGGCGGGAACGCGACTGCACCAGATCGAGCGGCATGGCGGCAGCGTTCTCGATTGCCTCCATGGACAGGCGAGCGCCGCGCAGCGCCGTCTCGACCGCATCGATACGGCAAGGGATCGGCCGCACGCCGGCGATGGCGAGGCGCACATCCTCGATGACGCGGCCGCCGGGATCGAGCTTCATCAGCACGGTCAGGCAGACGACGGAGATCACCAGCGAGCGGCGATGGCCGACTTTCTCGAAGGTGCCGCCATAGCCCGGCAGCGCGTCGCAGGTGACGGAGAGCAGGATTTCCCCGTCGGCAAGCCCGGTCTTGCCGGGACCACGGATAAAGCTGGCGAGTTTCTCGGTGCGGCGCACGATCCTGCCGTCGCGGCGCGACGCCAGTTCGACCACGGCATCATGCGCGATCAGGCACGGCGTCACGTCGGCGGCGGGCGACGCATTGACGACATTGCCGCCCACCGTGGCCAGCGCCCGGATCTGATCATCGGCGAACCAGATGGCGCAATGTGGGGCCGCCGGCATGGCACGCATCAGCGCGTCATCGTCGAGAAACCGCTGGATCGGCGTCGCGGCACCGATCAGCACGCGGTCCGGACCGATCCGCCGTTCATTGAGTTCGGGAATGGCGCTGACATCGATCAGCGCCGGAACATGGACGTCTCCGGCGCGGCCTTCACGCGCCCAAGGCAACGTGTCGGTCGCGCCGGCGACGATCCGGTAACCGCCGCGATGCGCGTCCATTGCATCGAATGCCTCGCCCAGCGAACGGGCGGTGATGTAATGGTCGCACAGCAGCATGGTTTCATCTCGCTTCTTGTCGGGTCGCCTGTTTTTATTTCTTCGCCGGTGCGTAGAACGTGCCTTCGACCTCGAAGATGTCGTCCTGATTCAACCGGTCGACCTCGATGATGGTGCGTGGCGGATACGGGCCGTTGCCCCACAGCTCGCTCTGCACCTTGTTGACCAGCGGGCGGTGGCGATACATGTCGGTGACGAAAACGACGATGCGAACGGCATCGCGCAACGTCGCGCCTTCCGATTCGGCAATCATCTTCATGTTCATGAAGCCCTGCCGGACACGCGCCTCATCGCCCTCGACCAGCTTGCTGGTCTTCGGGTCGATCCCGCGCATGCCGGCAACGAAGATGAAGTCGCCGGCGCGGGTGCCGAGATTCCAGGTGCCGGTGGACTTGATGGCCCCCTCCGGCGCCAGCGTCTTGACGCCGGCCGGCGACAGCGGGAACTGCTCCGCCGCCGCCGGCAGCATCAGGACCAGCATCGCCGCCGGCAGCAGCATCGACAGTTTTTTCATTTTCATGACGTCTCCCCCGTGATTGCGCGGCGGTTATTCCGCCGCGACTTTTTGAGCGTTATCGAGCTTCGCCTTGACCACCACCTTGATGGCGTCCTCGACACGATCCTTGGCGTAGCGCAGCGCCGTCGGCAGATCGTCGAGCGAAAACGTATGGGTGTGGATCTTGGTGGCGTCGAAACGCTTCTGTTTCATGAACGCTTCGGCGCGGTGCGTGGCGCTCTTGCCCTCGCCGCGAATACCAAAGACGTAGATATTGTTGCGCACGATATGCGCGATATCGACGGGCGCCTCGCCGTGCGGGAATGCCGCGAGGCAAACCTTGCCGCCGCGATTGACCATCTTGATCGCGTCGTTGAGACCGCTCGGCGCCGCCGAGCATTCGAGCACGTAGTCGACGCCCTTGCCGCCATTGAGGTCTTTCACCGCCTGCACGACGTCATTGACCTTGCGGATATTGACGACGTGATCGGCTCCCAGTTCCTTGCCGATCTGCAGGCGGTTGTCGCGTGTACCGGTAAGGATCACCGGCTGCGCACCGAGCGCCTTGGCCACCGCCACGCCAAGCAGCCCGATCGGCCCCGGCCCGGTGACGACGACGCTCTCGCCGGCGACGAGACCGCCAAGCTCGGTCAGGCCGTACATCGACGTGCCGGCGGTGACCACCAGCGTCGCCTCCTCATCCGACATGTCGTCGGGGATCGCGACCAGCGTATTGATGTTGTTGACCTGATACTCGCAAAAGCCGCCGTCGGTGGTGAAACCGTTGGCGCGATGCCCCTTGTCGACGTCGCCGTAGTTCAGGCCGTAATTGTGGCACGACGTATACATGCCCTCACGGCAGCGCTTGCACTGGCCGCAGCCGGCATGGATCTCCACCGTGATGCGTTGGCCGATCTTGTATTCATCGACGCCGGGGCCAAGCGCGACCACCGTGCCCATATATTCGTGGCCGGGCGTCCAGTCCTTGTTGAACGGCAGCCCTCCCTGAATCATCGCCGGCGGACCGTGATAGATGTTCTCGATGTCGGTGGCGCAGATCGCCACCGCATCGATGCGGACCAGCACTTCCGCGCGCTGCGGCACCGGCACCGGCTTCTGTTTGAGGGTCAGTTGACCGGGATCGCCGAGCACCCAGGCTTTCATCTGGTCCGGGATCGGGAAATCCTTGCTCGTTTTCACTCCTGCCGGCGCGTACATGTCGCGTCTCTCCTGTTAGCGAACGAACTGATGGTTCAAGCGATCGCAACGTCCGGCGCATCGGTTGCGGGAGATTCCGCCGCGCCGGGCTTGGTCTGCGTCTGGGTCTCGCCGAACGCAGCCGACAGCTCGCGCGCGGCGGCAATCACCGCGTCGCGCACCATCGCGATGTGCTCGTCATTGGCGCGCATTGTCGGCATCGAGGCACTGATTGCCGCAACGACCGCGCCGGCATAATCGCGCACCGCCGCGCCGACGCAGACGACACCGGGCTGAAACTCCTCGCGGTCCATCGCATAACCGGAACGCCGCACCTGCCGCAGTTCTTCGACGAAAGCGGCGAAGTCGGTGATGGTATGCTGGGTGAAGGCGCGCATTTCGCCGGCGAGGCGGCGAATCTCATCCTCAGGCAGCCAGGCCAGCATCGCCTTGCCGGTGGCGGTGGCATGCACGGCGTCGGACTGGCCAACATTGCCGGTATCGACGCGCACCGCATGGCGGCCGTCGCGCTTGATCAGCGTCGCGATCGTGTCGCCCTGCAGCACCGCGAGATGCACGGTTTCGCCGGTTGCGCGGTTGAGGCGGTCGATGAACGGTTCGGCCCGACGCGGCAGATCGACCTGCATGCAGGCATGACCGAGCGAGAGGATTCGCCCGCCGAGCGCATAATGGCGGCGCCCCTGCACCTTGGCCACGAAGCCGCGCCGGATCAGCGTCGCCAGCAGATGGTGGCACGTCGAGATATTGAGACCCGTGCGCACCGACAGCTCCGTCAGCGTCGCTTCGCCCCCGACCTCGGCGATGGTCTCCAGGAGCAGCAGCGCCCGGTCCACGGACTGGATGCTCTGGCGATCGGCAGGGCGCGGTGCAGGCCCCGGTAAAATCTTGGCGTTCATCGGCGCTCTCTCCCGTTGCCGAGCAAACCCGGGGCGCACTCTGGAGTCAAATTAATTTTGACATGACGAATATCGATTTCATACCATGAAATAATTACGGAAATGAACACGGAGAATGCGCGGTGCGCGCTCCTCCGCAGCAGATCAACCTATTGAGTTATCGAATTAAACGAGGCCGAGTTCGATCTCGAGGGCGCCGCACAGCATATGGCCGAGCAGGATGTGCATTTCCTGGATGCGGGCGGTCGTTTCCGACGGCACCAGCAAGGCGTGGTCGAGCACTGGCGCCATATCGCCGCCGGTCCGGCCGCTGAAGCCGATGGTGACAATCCCCATCGCTTTTGCCTGACGCAGCGCCGCCAGCACATTCGGGCTCCTGCCGGAAGTCGAGATGGCGATCAGCACATCGCCGCGACGTCCCAGCGCCGCGATCTGGCGGGCAAACACCTCATCGAAACCGAGATCGTTGCCGGCGGCAGTGAGCGTCGACGTGTCGGTGGTCAAGGCGATGGCGGCGATCGGCGCACGGTCGCGCCGGTAACGGACCGTCAGTTCGGTCGCCAGATGCTGCGCATCGGCGGCGCTACCGCCATTGCCGATAAACAGCAGCTTGCCGCCGGCGCGCAGCGACGCCACACAAGCCGCAAGCACGCCGGCAAAGGTGTCTGCCAGCGCCGTTTGCGTGTCGGCACTCGTCTGCCGGTGCTCGGCGAATTCCGAATTGAAGAAGGCGTTCACGTCCACCGTTCCGCTCCTTCACTCACTGCTTGGTGCCGGAGAACTCCGGCACCACCACCCGCAGGATACGATCGCTCTCGCTGCGGTCGCGGCAGGCGATGCTGCGCTCGAGCGCGTCCAGCCAGTCGCGGATCGCGGCCAACGGCAATTGCAACGGCTTCGCCGCGACGATGCCCGGAATGCCGATATCGGCGGTTTCTTCCTGCGAGGAAAACAAAATCTCATTGAGTCGCTCTCCGGGCCGCACGCCGGTGAACGTAATCTCGATGTCGCGATGCGGCTCGAGCCCGCTGAGACGGATCATCCGTTCGGCCAGATCGAGGATCTTCACCGGCTGCCCCATATTCAGCGTATAGACGGAAACGCCGTTGCGTTGCGGCCCCAGCGCGTGCGTCGCCGCCGTCACCACAAGATCGCAGGCTTCGCGGATGGTCATGAAATAGCGCACCATGTCCTGATGCGTCACGGTGATCGGGCCGCCGGCCTCGATCTGCGCCTTGAATTTCGGCACTACCGAACCGTTCGACGCCAGCACATTACCGAAACGCACCGAGATCAGCCGCATCTGCGAGGCAGGTTCGGCATCGAGTGCCTGACAATACATCTCGGCGAACCGCTTGGTGACGCCGAGCACCGATACCGGCTCGATCGCCTTGTCGGTCGATATCATCACCATTGCCGTCGCGCCGGATGCAGCGGCGGCGTCGGCGACATTGACGGAGCCAAAGACATTGGTCTTCACGCCCTCTTCCCAGTCGCGCTCCAGCACCGGCACATGCTTGAGCGCCGCCGCGTGAAACACGATATCGGGCTTGAAGGCCGCAAACAGACTCATGATCCGGTCGCGGTCGCGGATATCGGCGATATGGCCCTCGATGGCCGGATTGCCGTTGCTGCCGGGGTGCCGCGCCGCGAGCGCCTCCAATGCCGCATACATCGCCGGCTCGGAGTTCTCGACGATCAAGAGCCGCGCCGCGCCGAATGTCGCGACGCGCTGGCAGATTTCCGAGCCGATCGACCCGCCGCCTCCGGTGACCACCACCGACTTGCCGCTGATGAACTGTTCGAGCTTGCCGTAATCGATCTCGACGCTCGGCCGCAGCAGCAGGTCCTCGACCGCCACCGGCGCAAGCTGAACGGCATGGCCGCCGGAGGTGAGCGACGGCATCTGGCTGAGCGGCACGCCAAGCTTGCGCGCCCGGACCAGCATGACCTCCGGTCTGGCTTCCGGCGTCAATGCCGACGGCGCCAGAATGATCCGGCCGATACGCGTCCCGTGCCCGCCAAGGTCGGAGACGACACGCTCGAGATCATCCGGCTCGCCGAGCACCGGCACATTGCGGATCGACTGGCCACGATCGGCAGGGGACGGCGACAGAATGCCGGCCGGCAGGAGATTGCGCACCGCGCCGCTCTCGATGGCCCGCAGCAGCACTTCCGCATCCGCCGCGCGCCCGATCACCAGAGTCGGCTGCGTGCCGCTCACCTTCGCCTGCTTCAGCGTGCGCGCATAACGGAAATAGCGATAGGCGACGCGCGAGCCGCTGAGAAAGCCGATCTGCAGGAACCAATAGAGGATGATGGTGATCTTGCCGAAAAAGAAGGTTCCGTAGAAATTCGGCGCTAGCAGCACATAGTCGCAGACCAGGAGCGACACGGCGAGCACCGTGACCGCCTTGACGATATTGAACAGGTCGGGGATCGAGGTGAACCGCCACTTCGTCCGCTCCAGACGGAAGACGAAGAAAATCACGGCGGCATAGAGCAGGAAGCCGGGCAGGAACAGCACCAACCCGGACAGCCGGTCGATAAGCTGCGCGTCCTCGAAACGCATGACGAAAGTCACGACCAGCGCGACCGCCACGGCAAGGATGTCGTGCGCGACGATCAGCATCTGGCGCGGGGTCAGGATCGGAAGGCGGATCATGCGGCGATCACCAGCATCACATGCTCCCGTCTGCGACGGTCCGGCTCATGACATCGCGCCCATGGTGACGTTCGCCGAATTGGTGATGACGGCGCCACGCATCGCTCAATAGACCACATTGGCGTCGGGCAGAAATCCCCAGACATCGACGAGCGGCTTGTCCTTGAGATCGGCGGAACGATAGGCGGAATGCGGCGTACAGAGTATCAGCAAGTCACTCTGCGCAACCACCTCGTCCAGCGGACGCAGATCGTCGTCGGTGGTGACGAACGGATCGGTGGTGAGGACGTCACGCGCCACGGCGCGCAACGTCTTCTTCATCTTGTAGCTGAGTGAAGCGCGGGTGTCGTCGATATCCGCCTTGAACGCCATACCCAACAGACCGACCGTCATGGAACCCAGATCGTATCGGCGGCGCAGATCGTCGACGATGTTCAGCGCCAACCCTTCGTTGACATGCATCGCCGCATGGCCGATGCCGAACTGATTGCGGGCAAACGAAGCAAGCTGCATCGTATCCTTGAACAGGCAGGGTCCGGCGGCAAAACCCGGCCCCGGCAGCGTGCGGGCCCGCGGATAATTGTGCTTCATCGCGCGCATGATCGCCTGATAGTCGGCGCCGGCCGACTTGGCGATCAGATAGAACTGGTTGGTGGCGGCGAATTCGATGTAGCGGTAGGCGTTGGCGAACAGCTTGGCGAATTCCGCTTCCTTCGGTTTTACGAGGACGACTTCCGGCGCGATCCGGCCGAACAGAGCGGCGGCCTGCCGCTCCGCTTCCGGCGAGGTGGCGCTGACGATCTGCGGCATCTCCCGCAGTTCCTTGATGCCGTAGCCCTGCACGATGCGCTCGGGGCAGAAGGCGACGTTCAGTTTCCGGCCGATCCGGTTCAGGTACCCCCCCAACCAGTCGGTGGTGCCGGGGTAGACGGTGGAGCGCAGGACCAGAAGCTGACCCTCGGTCATGAACGGCAGCAGGCCGTCGATGCAGTCCTGCACCGCCTGCTGCACCGGATTGAAGAACTCGTCGACCGGTGTGCCGATGGTGACGATCACCGGGGCATCCGGGCTGATCCCCGCCGCCGTATCGGTGAACACCAGCCGCCCGGCGGCAAGCGCCTGCGCCAGCAGCGGTTCGGCGTCGTATTCGATGAACGGCAGCCGCCCGCCGGCGAGCGTGTCGAGCGCCTGCCGGTTGCGGTCGTTGACATTGACCGTCAGCCCGGCGGCGGTGAACGCCAGCACCAGCGGGATGCCGACGTGGCCGGCCCCGCCGACGACCGTCAGATCGGCAGCCGGCGGCGCGATATCACTATTGCTCACATTCGTGCTCCGCGCGTGATCCCGCGCGGCTGCGGCCCCGCGCCGGCTGGCGGTTCTCACCCTATCCCTTTATTCTTCAAGGGCTTATTTCGATCTTCAGAGGCCGTCAAGCCCCCGGAACCGGCAACACGGCGGCGCCGTTCAGGCGAGCATGTCGCGCACCAGCGGCGCCACCTTGCGGCCGTAAAGCTCGATGCAGCGCATCAGCTTGTCGTGCGCCAGCGGCCCGGCGCTGTATTTCAGGTCGAAGCGGGAGACGCCCAGCGCCTTCACCGCCGCCGCGATCTTGCGCGCCACCGTTTCCGGCGAGCCGACATAGAGCGAGCCGTTGTCGGCCTCGTGCTCGAACTCCGCCCGCCCCATCGGACCCCAGCCGCGCTCCGCCCCGATGCGGTCGCGCATGATCTTGTAGTCCGGCCACAGTTCCGCCCGCGCCTGTTCGTCGGTCTCGGCCACATAGCCCGGCGAATGCATGCCGATCGGCAGTTGCGGATGTCCCATCTTCTCGTTCGCCCGCCGGTAGAGGTCGACATGTGGGCCAAAGCGCCGTGGATCGCCGCCGATAATGGCCAGCATCATCGGCAGTCGGTAATGCGCCGCCCGCACCACCGATTGCGGCGTGCCGCCGACGCCGATCCAGGCCTTCAGCGGCGGCTTCTCGACGGTCGGATAGACCCGCATGCCCTGCAGCGGAGGGCGCGTCGTACCGCTCCAGGTCACTGGCTGCTGCGCCAGCAGCGCCACGAACAGATCGAGCTTTTCCTCGAACAGCACCTCGTACTGGTCGAGGTCGTAGCCGAACAGCGGGAAGGATTCGGTGAACGACCCGCGCCCCAGAATGACTTCGGCACGGCCGGCGGACACCGCATCGAGCGTGGCGAAACGCTGGAAGACGCGGATCGGATCGTCGGAGCTGAGCACCGTGACCGCGGAGCCGAGGCGAATGCGGCTGGTGCGCCCGGCGATCGCCGACAGCACCACATCCGGCGCCGAAACCGAAAAATCGGCACGGTGATGTTCGCCGACGCCGAAGAAATCGATGCCGACCTCGTCGGCCAGAACCGCCTCCTCAACGACGTTGCGGATCACCTGCGCGATGGGCAGCGGCTGCCCGTCCGCCCCGTTGGTGACGTCGCCGAACGTGTCGAGCCCGAGTTCGAGTTGCTGCGCCATAAGAGAGGTCCTGTCGCTAAGAGAGGTCCTGTCGCTTCCGTTGCCGGAAACACTATAGAGCGTGACGATTTGTGACGGAATCGGCCTTCGTCATACCCGGACCCGATCCGGGCATCTACCGTCCCGACAAACGGCAGACCGCCAGCTTAAACTGCCAGGTCAGATTGCAAGGTCAGATTGTCTTGCCTAACGGACCCTCGTCCGTTCCACGCGGCACCATATCATCGCCACCATAACGAAAACGGCGCGGGACGATTGCCCGCGCCGCCTTCAGCCCGACAATGCTGCCGCGCCCTATTCCGGGCCGGCATATTTCCCGGCGGTGTCCGGGAACATCGCCTTGATGATCTTCATCCGCGAGACGTCGACGGTGCCGTCCATGTGCAGGAAGATCGCCGCGTCGCGGAACAGCTTCTCGACGCCGAAGTCGAGCATCATGCCGTTGCCGCCGTGCAGTTCGACGCAATGCTGCGCCACCTTCATGATCTCCTCGGAGGCGAACACCTTGGCCATGTTGCACTGGTAATCGGCTTCCGGGACCTTGGCGTCGACCGCCGCCGCGGCACGCTCGACCAGCGCACGCACCGCCAGGATCTTCGTCGCCATGTCGGCGAGCCGCAGCGCGACCGCCTGGTGCTTGATGAGGATGCGCCCGCCCTGCACGTAGTTCTGCGTGTAGTCGGAAGCGACCTCGAAGCAGCGCACGCCGACGCCGAGATTCTTCGCCGATTGGATGATCTTGCCGGCCTTGAAATAGGAGCCGGCCTTCTTCATCGCGTCGTTTTCCGCCAGCAGATGGTCGGCCGGCACGCGCATATCCTCGAACACCAGCTCGCCGTTGTTCATGAAGCGGCAGCCGAGCGTCTCGTTGCAGCGCGCCACGGTGAGGCCGGGCGTGTCGCGCGGCACCAGGAAGCTCGACGTGCCGTCAAGCACGCCGGCCTTCGGATTGGTGTTGGCATAGACGACATAGAGGCCGGCATCGTAGCCGTTGGAGATGAACTGCTTGCGGCCGTTGATCACCCATTCGTCGCCGTCTCTCACGGCGCGCGTCTGCATCGCCGCTTCCGGCACGTTGTAGGGCAGCCAGCGGTCGGAAGCGCCGCGCGGCTCCGTCAGGCAGTGCGCCAACAGGAACTGCGGGTCCTCGATCAGCCGCGTGAACCATTTCTTCTTCAGATGCTCCGGCGCCAGTTCGCGCAGCAGCACCGTCACTTTCCAGTTCTGCACCAGCTTGTCGGCCAGGCCGGAATCGCCGCGCGCGATCTCTTCCGAAATCAGCGCGAAAGTCTGCGTTTCGGTGGCCGGGTCGAGTTCGAGGCCGCCGAACTCCTCCGGCACGCCGAGCGCGCGGATGCCGACCGCTTCCGCGCCTTCGAGGATTTCCGGCGGCAGCCGGTTGCCCGGGGCCATGTCCCATTCGCGGGCCCAGTCCTTGCGGATGAACGGCAGCACCACCTTGTCGACAAAGCTGCGGCAGCTCTCCTGCATCATTTTCTGTTCGTCGGACAATCCGTATGACATGGGATCGAGAACCTCGCTTGCTAACGTGACGCGGGCCGGCGCAGATGCGCGCGGCGCGCAGGACCGATTGAAGATCAGAACGGTTGACTGCTTATAGCAGCATTGCTTCGACGCATTCGCGGCGCTGTCCGAAACTCGACAATCATTGTCTCGTCGGATCGCGCCGTCCGGCGCCGCGTCCCCGGCGGCAACGGCCGTCGGGGATATCGGTGCTTCGGGCGCCAGAGCCTTTCACCGTTCGTTCGAAACGCCGAAAGGCTCCGGACTTTTGATTGGACGCGTCTCCTTCGCGCGAACCGCGGCTCGCTTCGTTCGAGAACGTTCTAGTTCTGGAACGGATATTCGAGATCGCCCGATTTGAATTCCTTCGGCGCGACGATGACCTGCGTTCCCGGCTTCTTGAACTGGGCGAGATCGTTGCCGGAGATGCCGCGATACTGGACATAGATGACCTGCGGGCGGCTCCATTCGCCATCCGCGCCGAACTTCACCTTGCCGACGATGGTGCTGAATTCGGTCTTGTGGATGTAATCGGCCAGCTTCTTCTGATCGAGAGATCCGACAGCCTTGACCGCATTCTCCAGGATCTGCATCTCGGCATAGGCGAAGGGCGGGATGAAGAAGCCGAGCGCATCGACATTCTCCTTCACCGCGCGCTCCTGATAGTTCTTCAGGAAGCTCTCGATGCCGGGGAAGTTCATCGTCGGCGCCGGCACCCAGTAGTCATAGGCAGCGACGCCGTTGAGCAGGCTGCCGAGCTGCTGCTTGATCGCGGCATATTGCACGCCGATCATCGCGCCGCCGAACATTCCGGTCTTCAGCTTGAGCTGATGCGCCGCACGCACCAGGCCGACCGAATCCAGCGGATAGGACGCGACATAGACGAGATCGGGCGAACTGGCCTGAATGCTGCGGATGATCGGCGAGAAATCCACCGTGTGCGGCGGATAGGTGCGATCATAGACGATGTTCAGATTGAGCTTCTTGGCAATCTGCCGGGCGCCGTCGAGCGAGTTCTTGGAGAACTCGGCGTCCGCGCCGACCAGCGCGACCGTCTTCGGCTTCGGGTTCATCGTCATGGCGGCCTCGAAGAAGCCCGCCGCCGTCGATTCCTTCGGGTTCGGCCCGTTCGGCGCGATCTGGAAGAAACGGTCATATTTGTATTCGGCGTTCACGGCGGTGCCGAACAGCGCGAAGAACAGCAGGCCGCGCGGCACGATCACCGGCATGGCGGCCGCCTGCTGCGTCGTCGCATAGGGCGCGATGACGAGATCGACCTTATCGACGTCGAGCAGCTTGGTGTAGATGCCGGGCACGTTGGCGGGGTTCGACTGGTCGTCGTAATGGATGAGCTTCACCTGCCGGCCGAGCAGACCGCCGCGCGCATTCACTTCCTGTTCCCACATCTGATAGGCGACGAGCGCGGACTTGCCGCCGCCGGCGAGCGGGCCGCTCAACGACATGCCGAAGCCGATCTTGAGCGGATCGGCCGCGACAGCGATGCCCGCCGACAGGAGAAGCCCCGCCAGCACCAGCAGCATCGTGCGGATGCGCGCCTGGATGATCGCCAGATAATCGTGCAGCATAATCATTCCCTCCCTGTGTTGTTCCGCAATTCCGTTACGGTTTGCATTCGACGTTTCGCGCCGGCGCTTCGGCATTCACGCCGCTTGGCATTTCACCTTGGAAACGGCCGGCCACCTTGGAAACGGCCGGCGCGGCCGGGGATCACTCCCGGCCCGCCGAGGCTTGCATGTTTCGGCCGCGGTGTCGCGCGGCCCGCAGCGCGTCTACGATTTCGGCATCGCCACGATCATGTCGAGCTCGATCCGCGCACCCGGCGAGCTGAGCTGATTGATGCATACCGTGGTGCTCGCCGGACGCCAGTCGCCGAAATAGCCGGCCATGGTCTTGTGCATCGCGTCGGCATCGCGGAAGTCGGTCAGGTACTTCGTCACCTTGACGACATCGCGCCAGGTCGCGCCCTTATGATCGAGGATCGACTTGATCGCTTCCATCGCGCGGCGCGTCTGCTCCTCGATCGCGCAGGGATGATCGTGCTCCTCCGGCTTGTGCGGATGCGCGTGATAAAGCGGCGACGATGTCGCGCCGGACAGGAACATCAGATCGCAGGCGCCGACGATATGCACCGCCGGCGCATAAGGCATCTTCGGGGCTTCCGCCGGGTGCGGATGAACAGGCTCGAGACGAACGCGCGTGGCCGTTGTCGTGCTCATGGCGAATTTCTCCCTTCGATCTCTCTGTTTTCTGCTTTTGTTTTTGTTTTTCTTTTGCTGTCGCACCGGCGGCCGCGTCGCGCCCGCCAGCCTGAGACGACGAGCATTGCAATTTGGTCGTCGGCATGAAACCGCAAATGCTACGGCACACTGTCTCCAAAACGACATTCGCATGCGCGATTCGGACAGCGCGCCATGCGCGCGCATTGTCAGGCAGTTTGTCGGGCAGCCGATATCGACAGCGGATCGGTCGGGACGCCGTCGCTTGCGGCGTGTCGTCGCATCTTCAAAACAACAACGGCCGCGCCCGAAGGCGCGGCCGCATCGGATCTGCATATGCGCCGGCGGCGATCAGTTCGCCACCACCGCCAGCGAATAGCGCGGATCGGCGGCGAGGCATTCGGCTTCCGGCAGACCGAGTTCCTTGCGCACCTGGTTGGTGCCAAGCACCATCGAGACCAGCTTGTAGCCGGCATGACGGCGGCCCATGCCCTCGCGACCCATGCCGCAATCGGAGGTGATGACCAGCCGTTCCGCCGGGACGTGCTTGAGCGCCGTGCGGATCAGCGCCGCGATGTCGTCGGGGCGCTCGACCTGCAGGGTGTGATGGTCGATGACGCCGATCGCCACCTTCTTGTCCTCGATGGTCTTGCCGATCGCCTCGAGATCGCCGGTGCCGGAAGAGCAGGTCTCGAAGGTGAGCGTGTCGGCATCGATCTTCGCCAGCGCCTTCAAGGTCGGCTGATAGCTCTGCACGTCCTTGAAGATGCGCTGCTGGGAAGGATTGCCCCAGCAGGTGTGGCACCACACCTCGGTCTTGCCGCGCAGGCCCTTCACCGTGTTGTTGAAGATCTCCACCAGATCGTCGACGTCGAGCTTGCCGAAGGCCTTGCCGCGCACCGGCACCATGTGGATCTGCGGCTCTTCGAGCTGGATCAGCGGACAGCCGGCATCGGCCAGTTCGTTGAGCTCCTTGTTCAGCGCCTCGCTGAACGCCCAGGTCCGCTCCACCGGATCCTTGTAGTAATCGTCCTCCACCGAGGCGGCGAGCAGTTCCGGCAGGATGGTGCCGAACTTCACCGGCCGCCTGGTCATCCGCTGCGCCGTCTTCCACAGCGCCGCATATTGCAAATCGCCGCGCTCGATCGGGCCGACGATGCGCGGGAAGATGCGCGCTTCCAGGAAGTCGTGCAGGATGTGGCCACGCGGATAGGCGACGGCGCCGGCCTTGTACACCGACGGTTCGGACTCCGCCGAGAACCCCTTCATGTGGGTGAGCGGATAGCTCTGCCAGCTCATGCCGCCGATCTCGGGATCGTAATGCGCGTCGCCGTCGGTGACGATGTCGAGCCCTGCCACCTCCTGCATGCGGATGAAGGACGACACCGCGTCCTCGTATTGCTCGCGGTAGGTGGCGTTCATCATCGCTTCGAGGAAGCTCTGCTTGCCGAGCGTCGCCGTATACCAGGCCGGCCGCGGCAGCGAGCCGATGATCGAAGTGGGCAACATCACGCCCGCCGTGGCTTTGTACATTCGCAATCCTCTCCTGTTTTCTCTTGCTCGGTCTGTGCGCTCTTGTACGCACTCGCTCCCGCTCACGCCTGCCGCATCGCCCGACAACCGTGCCACGCTGCGGCGTCGTGCGCGCGCCCGCGGGGCCGCACTGTAGAGCGTGATGCCGGAAAGGGGAAACCGGTTTTCGGAAAAGATCACGCTCATTCAAGGCGATGCGCCCGCAGGGCCGGTGCGGCAGCGGCAAATCGCCGGCCGCCGCATGGCTTGCGGCCGGCGGCGTCCTGCTTCAGGATCGTGGCGCAAACACGCGATGCCGGATCGCTGCTTTCGAGTTTCGGACATGACGACACGCCGGGCGGCCACACGCCAGACGACGATGCGCCAGACAACGATGCGTCAAACCGCGACGCGCGCGCCGAAACAGACGGACGGGCACGCCGATGGGCAGACGCGCGCGGCCGCTAAGGGGCCCGCCGCGGGAGCTCCTCCCAAGATTCCCAGAACTCCCAAGATTCCCAGAACAACCAAGACTCCCAAGACAACCAAGGCCATCCCGGCGACCGCCACCAAGGCCGCCCCAAAAGCCGTTCCGGGGCCGATGCCCAACAGGGCGCGACATGCGAAGCGACAGCATGCCGACCACCGGAACGTTGACCATCGGAATGCCGGCCACCGGGAAGCCGGCCATCGGGAGCCGCCGGCGGCCGCGCGGCCGCCTTCGCTCCGCTCCGTGGTGCGGACCTATGCCGCCGGACATGTGACGCCGCGCCACGAGCACGACTGGCCGCAGCTTCTCTATGCATCGAGCGGCGTGATGGCGGTCGAAACCGCCAACGGTTCGTGGATCGTGCCGCCGCAACGGGCGATCTGGCTGCCGTCGCGCTCGTGGCACATCACCCGCATGCTCACCGAGGTGAAGCTCGCCTCGCTCTATCTGCGGCGCACGCGCGGCAGTCCAGCCCGCTGCGAAATCCTCGACATCGGCTCGCTGATGCGCGAACTGCTGGTCGCGGCCATCGACGTCGATTTCTCCGGGCCCCTCACCCGGCGCGAGGCATCGCTCGCCACACTGATCGGCGAGGAACTGGCGATCGCACCGCGCGGCGGATCGCCGATCCCGATGCCGGAGGACCGCCGGCTGCTGCCATTCTGCCAGCGGGTGCTGAAAGACCCGTCGCTGCAAGGCAGCCTCGAAGCCCATGCCGCGGCGATGGCGCTGACGCCGAAGACGGTGAGCCGGCTGTTCCAGCGCGAACTCGGCATGACTTTCCGCGACTGGCGCCAGCTCGTGCAGAGCGCCTACTCGCTGGCGCATCTGATCCAGGGCGAGCCGGTGAAGGTCGTCGCCTCGCGCCTCGGCTATACCGCGAGCGCCTTCTCGGTGATGATGCGGCGCAATCTGCGGCTCGCGCCGGCGGCGCTGCGCCATGCCTATCGAAATGCCTATCGAAGCGCCGCGCAGGCGGACGACCTCGCCTCCGAGACATCCTGACGGGCACGCAGAACCGCGTGCCCGCAGCGCCGCACCGATGCGCGGCGCCCTCCCTCACTCACTGCATGTTGACGATCGCCGTCTTCTTGCGCGTGAAGTGTTCGAGCATCGCTTCCAGCGAGGCTTCCTTGCCCAGCCCCGACTGCTTGAAGCCGCCATAGGACAGGTTGGGCTGCACCACGAGGTTCTGGTTGACCTGCACGAAGCCGGCTTCCAGCCGATGGATGGCCTGCATCGCCTTCTTCAGATCGTTGGTCCAGATCGTCGCCGCCAGCCCGAACGCGGAATCGTTGGCCAAGTCGATCACGGCATCGAAATCCGACCACGGCGTCACCACCGTCACCGGCCCGAAAATCTCCTCGCGGATCAGCCGGCTGTCACCGGGCAGGCCGGTGAACACCACCGGGCGCATATAGTAGCCCTTGGCCAGCTTCCCGTCGGCGGACATCGTTCCGCAGACATGCGCCTTGGCGCCCGGCGTCTCGGAGCCGATCCTGACATAGGACTGCACGCGGTCGAACTGGTCCTGCGAGACGATGGTGCCGACATCGGTTTCCTCGTCGAGCGGATCGCCGATCTTCAGCTTGTCGAGCCGCGCGCACAGCCGCTTGACGAATTCGTCGCACAGCGACTGGTGCACATAGATGCGGCTCGCCGCGGTGCAGCTCTGCCCCTGACGGGTGAAGCGCATGCCGGACATCGCGCCATCGACGACGCGGTCGAGCTCGGCATCCTCGCAGATGATCATCGGGCTCTTGCCGCCGAGCTCCAGCGTCACGGGGATCAGCTTTTCCGCCGCCGTGCGATAGACGATACGGCCGGTGTCGACCGAGCCGGTGAAGGTGACCTTGCCGACATCCGGATGCGCGACGAGCGGCGCGCCGCAATCCTCGCCGAAGCCGGAGACGACGTTGACCAGCCCCGCCGGCAGCAGGCGGCTGATGATCTCGCAGGTGCGCAGCACCGCGAAGGGCGCCTCCTCCGCCGATTTCACCACCACCGCATTGCCGGCAACCAGCGCCGGCACGATCTTCAGCGCCATCAGCAGCAGCGGCACGTTCCAAGGCAGGATCGCGCCGACGACGCCGATCGGCTCGCGCAGCGTCACGGTCAGCATGTTGGGATTGAACGGCACGGTCTCGCCCTTCAGCTCCGAGCCGAGCCCGCCATAGAAGGTAAAGACGTCGGCGAGCACGCCGGCCTCGATGCGCCCTTCGGTGCGCAACGCCTTGCCGGTTTCCAGCGCCAGCAGCCGGCCGAGTTCCTCGACATGCGCGGTCAGCAGCCGGCCGCATTCGGACACCAGCGCGCCACGCTCGCGCGCCGGGCGCTTGCCCCAGACCTTCTGCGCCTTTCGCGCCGCAGCAACCGCACGATCGACATCGCTCGCGTCGGCGCGCGCCGCCTCGGCAACCGGCTCGCGCGTGGCCGGACTGACGATCGGGAACGTCTTGCCGTTGACCGGCGCGACGAGCTTCCCGTCGATGAGCAGCTTGTTCGCCAGCCGCCGCGCCAGATCGCGCGGTTCGAGATTGGGCGCGGTGCCCGGTTGCAGCATTTCGTTCATCGCCAGCACTCCTTCAAATCCTGCGCCGCAGACTATCAGCTTCAGCAGGACGTGTCCGTCCGCCGTTCGATCTAAAACAACGTCGCTGCGCAATGGACCGCGCGGGCCAACAATGGCGACGGCCTGACGGCCGATAGGGCCCGGCGACGTGACAAACAACGACCCGGCCGCCATATTGACTTGACCCCGACGGGTTCCAGGACCAGTGCACGGTCCGCACAGCCGGCTTTGGTCCAACGGATTCCAAAGCGCTCATATCCGAAGCAGCCAGGTTCAAGGCATTCATGTCCACCAGCACCGCACCCGAACTGAATATCGCCCTCCTGATCTTCCCGCGCATGACGCAACTCGACATGACCGGACCGTTCGAGGTGTTCGCGCGCATTCCGAACGCCAGGGTGCATCTGTGCTGGAAACGCATCGAGCCGGTGGTGGCCGACACCGGCCTGACCGTGATGCCGAGCACGACCTATGCCGACTGCCCGCCGGCCGATGTCATCTGCGTGCCGGGCGGCCCCGGCCAGATCGACCTGATGGAAGACGAGGAGACTATCGGCTTCGTGCGCCGCCAGGGCGAACAGGCCCGCTATGTCACCTCCGTCTGCACCGGCGCACTGGTGCTCGGCGCCGCCGGATTGCTGCGCGGCTACAAGGCCGCGACGCACTGGGCCTCGATGGACAACCTGCCCTATTTCGGCGCCACGCCGGTGAAGACCCGCGTCTGCATCGACCGCAACCGCATTACCGGCGGCGGCGTCACCGCCGGCATCGACTTCGGCCTGGTGGTTGCCGAACATCTGGCGGACCGGCCGACGGCGGAAAAGATCCAGCTTTACATGGAATACAATCCGGCGCCGCCCTACGCGGCGGGATCGCCGGACACCGCCCCGCCCGCCGTTCTCGCCGCCTTCAACGAAATGGCGAAGCCGATGCTGACGCGGCGCAAGGAGATCACGCAGCGCGTCGGCGCGCGGCTCGACGCCAAGAACTCCAAGGACGCCAAATAGGCCGAGCGGATCAGGCGGCTGAACCAAGCGCGCCAATCAACCCGGGCAAACCGAGCGGGCCGAACAAGACGCCGCGCCGTCGTCATCCGTGACTGCGGACGACGACACGGCGAGCAGCCGACAAGCACGCAAACAGGTGAGTTCGCTTGTCGGCGACACAACCCGCGTCAGGATTTCGCGCCGGCACTCTCCCGGAACGACACCACCGTCGGATCGCCGTAGCCGTCCGCGCCCGGCTCGGCGCCGCGCGTCTCCGGCGAGCTTTCGGCATAGCGGGCCGGCTCGCGCCGCGAACGGTCGACGCGCAGATCGAAAATATCGAACCGGTTGTAATAGCCGACGACATCGTGGAACTGCTTCGGCTCGACCGAGGCCGCGGTATCGATATCCGCGTAAAGAATGCCCTCGCTGCCGGTCAGTTCGCCGATCACCGTGCCCATCGGGTCGATGACCATCGAGATGCTCTGCGCCGATCCCTCGATCAGTTCGACCAGCGACTTGTCCACCCGGGCGATCGCGTCCTTCATCGACTGGTCGGTGAAGGCCGAAGAGACGATGTTGAACACCTTCGCCTCGAAGGCATGGCCGCCGGCGCGGATCTCGATGGCGCGGCGCAGATCGTAGGCGCCGGCATCGGTCGGCGGCCGCGTCGGCCAGCACGGCGGATAGGTGGAGATGTGCACCTGCTCGCCCTCCGCCATCAGCGCGAAGCGCGACAGCGGATTGGTGTTCTCGCCGCAGATCAGCATGCCGATGCGGCCGATCTCGGTCTGCGTCACCCGCAGGCCGCGCGCATCGCCGTTCGACCAGATCAGTTTCTCGAAGAAGGTCGGCACCAGCTTGCGATGCAGATTGAGCACGCTGCCGTCCGGCCCGATCAGCACGTTGGAATTCCACATGCAGCCGACGCTCGCATCGGTCCCTTCCGAGAAACCGAGCGAAACGTGAACGCCGTGACGGCGTGCCGCCGCCCGCACCCGCGCGATCTCCGGACCGTCGACGCGCAGCGCCTCGCGCGCCATGGCGGAGAAGAAGTCGTGATTGAGGATCGGCGCGCGCAGCGCCGCCCAGATCGGAAAGGCCGGCACGAAGCTTTCCGGGAAGGCGATCAGCGACGCGCCGTTGCCGGCGGCCTCCTCGATCAGGCTCAGTGCCTTATCGATGGTCCGCGCACTGTCGAGAAAAACCGGCGCCACATGGCAGGCGGCGGCCTTGAAAGCAGGATAATGTATCGACACCGCGGTTCTCCATCATCTGATTGAAGACGTAACTTGCTCTCGGAGCCCGATCCAATCGCACGACATCAGGCCCGTCATCCTTCTTGCGCTTGCATTCTTGCGCTTGCGCATGGCCACCTTGGGCTTGCGCATGACCACGCGGGCGCTGCCCTGCCGTCCAAAGAGCAGGCTTGCGCATTCCGGCATCATGCTCCGGGCCTGACCGGGCGGGACTTGATGGTCTGTGGCTTGATGGTCTGTAGCTTGCCGATTTGCGACTTGCCGGTCTGGGATTTGCCGGAGCGGGATTTGACGGTCTGTGACTCGACGATCCGGGACTTGCCGGCGCGCGCGCCGCTCCCCGCGCCTTTCGGGCGTCCGTTCGGCGCCCGGTCGTTGCCGCCCTCGCCGGCGCCGGCCGGCGGCGCATCGTCCCTGCTGTATTGCCGCGGCTGCGCCGGACACGATGCCCAGAACACCTCGAACAGATTGCGCTGCATCGTCGCGAACTCTTCGCTCTCGATGGTCATCGCGAAGTCCTCGCGCCGCGACGAGATGAGCGCCACCTTGTTGTCGTAGATATAGCTGGTCATCGCGAAGACGAAGCTGGGCGAGGCGAAGCGCACCTCGCGCAGATCCTCGGCGCTCTGCGGCCATACCTTCTGGATATCCTTGATCGGCGAGCGGATGACCCGCAGCGACACGCCGGCCTCGATGCGGCGGCGCACGAAATCGTCCATCCACGCGCGGCCGGGCACCTCGAACAGATCGCGCATCGACAGGATACCGAGCAGATGCTTGTCGTAGACAGCGAGCGTGTCGTTCAGGACATGCTTGATGCCGTCGATCCCCTGGAAGAAGCGGATGCGCGGCTTGCCGATCGCGCGGTTATGCAGCGACCGCAACTCCGGCAGCAGGGCATCGAGCCGGCGACGCCGGGCGTCGAACAGTTCGGTGAGCTGTTCGGGAGCCTCCGCCGTCACCAGCATGGTCTTGCTGGCGGCGCCGGCGACCTGCGTCACCAGTTGCTGTTCGAGCAGCCGCGAAAAGACGTCATAGGCATTGGTACGGCTGATGCCGGCCTTCTCGGCGATGTCGCGCACCGACGCCGGACCGATCTCGAGCGCGGCCAAATAGAATTTGACCTCGGTTTCATGCAACCCGATCTGCACCAGATCCTGAGCGAGGCTCATCGTGACAATACCCGGATTGCGACAATGCCCGACGCGGCGACCATTCCCGACAAAGCGACCATAAGCGGCAACCTGACCATAACCGGCAACAACACCGGATCGAGAGCGCCGCGCGGTTTTTTTGCACCGCGGCACGTCACGCAGGATTAGCACACAGTGTCGATTGTCGTCTACAGTCTACGATTAGCGACATACAAATACGAACAAAAATCCTTATATATCCGACATTTTTATAGCTCTTCTTCTTGTTCTGTCATATTGACTTGACAGTTCATGGCCGCACCAGCAGAGTCCCCGGCAACAGGGGAAACGCAACCGGTGATGGCTTCGTGAACGAATTTGTCCTGGCGCTCGCCGTCAACGGCTTGGTCTGGGGACTGATCATCGCGCTGATCGCGCTTGGTCTTTCCATCATTTTCGGCCTGCTCGACGTCATCAACATGGCGCACGGCGACTTCTTCATGCTCGGCACCGTCGGCGGCCTGGCGATCGCGGTGAGCACCGGTTCGTTCTGGCTCGCTTTGCTGATCGTGCCGCTGATCGGGCTTCTGCTCGGCGCGGCGATCGAATGGCTGGTCATCCGCCCGACCCTGCGGCAGGCGTCGCTGACCATCGTCACCACCTTCGGCCTGTCGATGATTATCCAGGAAACGGTGCGCGCCACCTACGGTCCGCAGCCGCGTCGCATGGCCGCCCCGATCGACGGCACCATCCCGCTGTTCGGGATCGACTACGATCTCTACCGCATCGCCGCGGCGATCTTCTCCGCGCTCTGCCTCGCGGCCTTCTTCCTGTTTCTCAACCGCACCAAGATCGGCACCTGGATCCGCGCGGTGCGCCACGATCCCGAAACCGCCACCTCGCTCGGCATCCCGGTCGCACAGATCACCGCTTTCACCTTCGCACTCGGCACGGCGATGGCGCTGCTCGGCGGCGTCATCGCGGCGCCAATCACCACGGTGGAGTTCCGCACCGGCATCGACATCCTGCCGTTCTGCTTCATGGCCGTCATCATCGGCGGCCTCGGCAATCTGCAGGGCACCGTCGCCGCCGCGATCATGCTGGCGGTGCTCGAAGGGCTGGTGACCAGCGTCGTCGATCCGACCACCGCACGGATCGCGTCGCTCGCCTTCATGAGCGCCGTGCTGCTGCTGCGGCCGCATGGCCTGTTCAGCGGAGCGACACGATGACCGCCGCTCGCGCACGCCTGATCTGCCTGATCGTTTTCGCCGCGGCGCTGCTCGCCGTTCCGCATGTGCTGCCGGCCTTCGGCGCCACCTTCTGGGTCAATATCGTCGCCGAAATCCTGATCTGGTCGCTGCTGGCGGCCAGCGTCAATCTGCTGCTCGGCTTCACCGGCCTCCTGTCGTTCGGCCAGGCGCTCTATTTCGGCTTCGGCATGTACGGCGTCGCGCTGTCGATCAACAACTGGGATGTCGGCTTCCTGCCGGCGCTGCTGATCGGCATCGCCGCGGCCAGCGCCATGGCGCTGGCGACCGGCATCTTCGCGGTTCGCCTCACCTGGCACTACTTCGCCATCATCACCGTGGTGTTCTCGCTGATCTTCTATTTCGCCGCGATGAGCACGAAATGGCTGACCGGCGGCGACGACGGCATGTCGTTCAGCCCGCCGCCGGTTCTGGAGATCGGCGATTTCAGCCTGACGCTCGCCGACACCACCACGCAGTATTACGTCATCCTCGCCGTCGTCGCCGTCGCCTTCGCGGTGAAGGCTCTGATCGTCAACAGCCCGCTCGGGCTGAGCTTCAAGGCGGTGCGCGAGAACCATCGCCGCGCCGCGCTGATCGGCATCAACGTCTTCCGCACGCGGCTCGTCGCCTTCGTCATCGCCGGCGCGCTGGCCGGCACGTCGGGCGCGCTGTTCGCGTTCTTCGGCCGCTACGCCTCGGCTTCGTACATGTTCTATCACGTCTCCGGCGAAGCCGTGGTCTGGGCGGTCGTCGGCGGTTCCGGCGCGCTGCTCGGGCCGCTGTTCGGCGCCGGATCGCTGATCATCTTCCGCGAGATCGCCTCGAATTTCTGGGAGAACTATCTCCTTGCCGTCGGCGCCATCACCATTCTGGTGGTGATGTTCGCGCCGCGCGGCATCGCCGGCGCATGGAACGACATGCTGCAGGCGCTGACGACGCGCAGCGGCCACGCCAGCGATACCGTCGCCGACACGGCGCCCGCCGTTCGGAACAATGCCCTTCCGGAGGAACGCTGATGGCCGGCGCCGCGCTCCGCCTTTCCGGCGTCACCAAGCGCTTTGGCGGCCTCGTCGCCGTCGATGGCGTCACCATCGACTTCGCCGGCGGCAAGCTCAACGCCATCATCGGGCCGAACGGCGCCGGCAAGACGACGCTGTTCAACCTGATCACCGGCGAAATCCCCGCCGATTCCGGCCGCATCGAATTCGCGGGCAAGGACATCGCAAGGCTGAAGCCGCACCAGATCGTCCGTCGCGGCGTCTCGCGCACGCTGCAGATCAAGAGCGTCTTCGGCGGGTTGAGTGTCATCGACAATATCCGCGCCGCCGTCCTCACCAATCGCGGCATCAAGGCGCCGTTCCGCCTGGTGTCGTCGTTCAAGTCCGTATCGGCGCGCGCCGACGAACTGATCGAGGAAGTCGGCCTCACCGGCCACCGCGAGACGATCGCATCGGCGCTGTCCTACGGCGACGTGGCGCTGCTCGAAATGGCGCTGGCGCTGGCGGCGGAGCCGAAGCTGCTGCTGCTCGACGAGCCGATCTGCGGCATGGGCCCGCAGGAGACGGAGCGAGCGGTCGCAATGATCAGGCGGATCGCGAAGCGCATCGACGTGATCCTGATCGAGCACGACATGGAAGTGGTGTTCGATATCGCCGACTTCATCATGGTGATGGCGCAGGGCGGCATCCTGGCCACCGGCACCGCCGCCGACATCGCATCCAACCTGGCCGTGCAGGAAGCCTATCTCGGCTCGCCTGAGGATGAACTGGCATGCTGAGCGTCAACGGGCTGACCGCACAGATCGGCAAGATCCCGGTGCTGCGGGGCGTCACCCTCGCGGTGAAGTCCGCGGAAACCGTCGCGATCCTTGGGCGCAACGGCGTCGGCAAGACCTCAACGCTGCGCGCCATTCTCGGACTGCTGCGCCGCACCGGCGGCACCGTCGAATATGACGGCACGCTGCTCAATCCGCTTCCCGCGCATAAACTCGCCGGGCTTGGCATCGGCTATGTGCCGCAGGGACGCGGCATCTTTCCGCTGCTCACGGTCGAGGAGAACCTGCTGCTCGGCGTCAGAGGCAAGCCCAACAGCCATACGGTCGACGAGGTCTTCACCCGTTTCCCGCGGCTGAAGGAGCGGCTGCACCAGACCGCCGGCACCCTCTCCGGCGGCGAACAGCAGATGCTGGCGATCTCCCGCTGCCTGCTGATCGAGCCGAAGCTCATCATCCTCGACGAGCCGACCGAAGGCATCATGCCGAAGCTCGTTCAGCAGATCCGCAACGAGATTGCCGATATCGCCAGGAAGGGCATCGCGGTGCTGCTCGTCGAGCAGAATGTGCGCACCGCGCTGCGGCTGGCTGACCGCATCTATCTGATGGAGCGCGGGCAGATCGTGCACGAGGGAACGGCTGCAAGCCTGCAGGCGTCCCCGGACATCGTCCACCGCTATCTCGGCGTAGCTCTCAAACCGCAGGCAGGAGTGAGTCCATGACCAATAATTCCGACCGCGCAGGCAAGACCCGAAAGCAGGTGTCCCGCAGAAGCTTCCTCGGCACGGCGCTGGCCGGCGGCGCCGCCTATGTCAGCCTCGCCCGCGACATGTCCGCCTTCGCGCAGGCCGGCGGACCGATCGTCATCGGCCATCATTGCGAACTCACCGGCGGCTTCGCCTCGTGGGGCTACTGGCACAACAAATGCGCCCTCGCCGCGGTCAAGGTGATCAACGAAGGCGGCGGCATCGCCGGCCGCAAGCTGGAACTGGCGACCGAGGACACCGAGTCCAACCCGGCCACCGGCGCGCGCAAGCTGCGCTCGCTGATCCAGCGCAGCAATGCCAGCTTCGTCACCGGCTCGGTGCATTCCGGCGTCATGCTCGCCTCCATCCCGGTCGCCACCGAACTGAAGACCGTCTATTTCTCGACCGGCGAAGCGACCGAAGCGACGGGCGACAAGGGCACGCGCTACAGCTTCCGCACCGGCTGCGACACCTACAGCCTCGCGGCTGCCGGCGCGCCGTGGGCCTACGAAAATCTCGGCAAGCGCTGGACGATCATCTCGCCCGACTACGCCTGGGGCCACAGCCACTACAAGGAACACAAGGCGATCATCGAGAAGCTCGGCGGCAAGGTCTATGACCCGATCTTCGTGCCGCTCGACGCCAAGGACCTCGTTCCCTATCTCGCCAAGATTCCGCAGGACACCGAAGTGCTGTTCTCGGTGTTCTTCGGCGCCCTGTCGGTGGCCTTCTACACACAAGCCAAATCGATGGGCCTGGAAAAGACGATGAAGATGTATTCGGTCGCCGGAACGATCGAGGCGATCGCACCGGCCGACCTGAAGGGCGCCGCGGAAGGCGTCTATATCGTCGAGAACTTCCCGCGCATGCTGAAATACAAGGACGACGACTTCCATCGCCAGTATCTCAAGCTGATCGGAACCGACGACATCGACGGCCGCGAGAGCGGATCAGACAGGGTCAACGCCAAAAGCCATTCCTGGCAGAGCTACGAGAACCTGTTCGCGCTGAAGGCGGCGATCGAGAAGTCCGGCTGGAAGACCAAGAAGGACGACAAGGGCGTCCTCGAGGCGCTCGAAGGCCTGCAGATGGAGAATTCGCTGGCTTTCCCGCAGGGCACCAAGACGCTGCGCAAGGAAGACCACAGCGGCGTGATGGATTGCTATATCAGCCGCGTCGAGAACAACGAGTTGCACGTCAAGAAGAAGGTGACGAAGGAAGAGCTGGTCACCCATCTTCCGCCGCGCTTCGATTTCTCGAAGCTCAAGGCCTAGCCTATACGGCGCGGCGGATATCGCCTCGCCGTCGACAACCTCCGTCTGAAACATCGCGGCACGATCCGCTTCCGGCAGGAAGGATCGTGCCGCGGCCGTTTCGGGCATCGCGCCGACCGGAAATCTTGACCGGGCGCGAACATTTGCTATCCCTTTTCGTCTCTCCTTGCCGCATTCGTCCGCTCGCGCGAGCGGCGGGCGCGAATCCGAAAAATAATCAGATTGTCAGAACGGTTAGATTGTCATGGCTGAGCCGATCCGGATCGCCATCGCCGGCCATGGAAATCTTGGCCGCGGTGTCGAAGTCGCCATCTCCAGAAATGCCGATATGCGGCTTGCCGGCATCTACACCCGACGCCCTCCCGAGCAGATCCGTCCCATGCAGGCCGGCACCCCCGTCTTCGCGATGGAGACGCTTGCCGCTCACACCGACCGGATCGACGTGCTGATCCTGTGTGGCGGCTCGAAGGAGGACCTGCCGCAGCAGGGCCCGCAATTCGCCGCGCTGTTCAACACCGTGGACAGCTTCGACACGCATGCCCGTATTCCGGACTATTTTTCCGCCGTGGATGCGCCGGCCAGGTCCAATCGCAAGACGGCGCTGATCTCCGCGGGCTGGGACCCCGGCATGTTCTCGATCAACCGGGCGATGAGCGAGGCGCTGCTGCCGGACGGCGAGACCTATACCTTCTGGGGAGACGGGCTGAGCCAGGGGCATTCGGACGCCGTGCGCCGCGTGCCGGGCGTTGCCGGCGCGGTGCAATACACCCGACCGGTGCCGGAAGCGGTCGAGCAGGTGCGCAGCGCCTCGCGACCGACGCTGACGACGCGCCAGAAACACACGCGCGACTGCTTCGTCGTGCTGCAGGACGGCGCGGACGCGGAAGCCGTGCGCAACGCCATCGTCACCATGCCGCACTATTTCGCCGATTACGACACGACGGTGACCTTCGTCAGCGCCGAACAACTCGCCCGCGATCACCGGGCGATGCCGCACGGCGGCTTCGTCATCCGCAGCGGCAACACCTCGTCGGACAATTCGCAGGTGATCGAATATCGGCTGAAGCTGGACAGCAATCCCGAATTCACGGCCAGCGTTCTGGTCACCTATGCGCGGGCCGTGCACCGCATGCATGCGATGGGACAATACGGCGCAAAGACCGTCTTCGACGTCCCCCCGGGCCTGCTGTCGCCGAAGAGCGGCGAGCAGTTGCGAGCCGAATTGCTGTAGCCGGCGCTGGCAGCGGGCCGCATGGGCCGCGCGGCCAGGCTGGCCGCACGCACGGCGCGTTCCGCCTGCGGGATTGCCGCGGTCAATGCCGACGCAGAGAAGCCGCCTCGATCAATCGCAGCGGCATTTCGAAGGTGGCGCTGTTCTGTCCGGTCGCCCGGAGAAGAGCCGCCATGTTTCTGGCAATCAGCGCACGGCCATCCACCGCCGCGACACCCGCTGAAGAGCCCCCTGCCCAGCGATAAAGCGCGTCCTGTTCCAGCCGCTCGGCATCGATCTCCGCCGTTTTTATCGTGCGATAGACATCCTGGCCTCTCGCTCCAAGGTCGCCGTGAGGATCCGCGTGGGATTTCAGCGCTCTCCGAATGCTTCGCAGCGGCCTGACGACGGTCTCGTCGAGCCACGCGATTTCGGAGGCTGCAGCCTCCCAGCGCTCCTCGTTCAACGCCACTCCAGCAGATCCGAGATAGGCCGCCAGCAGGACCAGATTGACGTTGAGATCGTGCCTGTCCTGCAGCACGAGGCATTCATCGGCTACGCCCGGCTCGGCATAAACGGACAGAGAGAAATCCCAGAAAGGATTATCCGGAGATTGCGTCACGGCGGCTATCCGGATTCCAGCGTTTCACGATCTCGAGATCGACATCGAACAGGTCCATCACGCGCCCGAGGGTATGATCGACCATTTCCTCGAGCGACGACGGGCGAGAATAAAATGCCGGAACAGGCGGATACACGATGGCTCCCGCCTCGGTGACCGCCGCCATGCTGCGGATATGGCCGATATGCAGGGGCGTTTCCCGCAAGATCAGAACGACGCGGCGCCGCTCCTTGAGCGCAACGTCCGCGGCGCGCGATACGAGATTGCTGGTCACGCCGGTTGCTATCTCTGACATGGTGCGGACCGAGCATGGAGCAATCACCATGCCCAGGGTCTTGAACGAGCCGCTGGAGCACGCGGCACCCACGTCCTGATGCGCATAGACCCTATCAGCAAGCGCCTCAATAGCCGTCAATTTGAGATCGGTCTCATAGGCAATCGTCATCCTCGCCGCCTTTGATACGATCAAATGCGTCTCGATATCCGTCATCCTGAGCAGCTCCAGCAACCGGATGCCGTACACCGCTCCTGAGGCGCCGGTTATTCCGACGACGAGTCGACGTGTTTTCTGAACACTCATGGTCAAACCGATGATGCGCGTCCGGTCCCGGCGATCCGGATACGGCCTGCCGCCGCATGGATCTCCGCGTTCACCGTTTCAATGAACTTCTGCGCGGCTGGCGCGACCGGCTTGCGCGAGTGGTGGATCCAGATCAGCGAGCGCTCGACATGGGGTTTGGCGAGAGGCAGGGCTCGCAATACCCCCGACTGCAAACCGCTATATGCCGAAAGCGGAGGCAGGACGGTCACGCCATCCGTACGCTGCACAAGATCGATGATCGGCAGCAGCCCATCGACGGAAATGCGGGGCTGCAGGTTGATACCGTGAGCCTGAGCCTGCCGGTCGATGAGCGAGCGCAATCCATTCTGCTGCGTCGGCAAGATCAGGTTCAGATCGGCGAGTTGCCGCAGCGTCACCGGCGCCTTCAGGCGGGTGCGGCTCGCGGCTGAAACGATCGCGCAAAGCCGTTCGTTGATGAGCGGCTCCGCATGAAATCCGCTCGACGACCTCACCCGGTTCACCAACGCAACATCGAGATGACCGGACATCACGCTTTCGATCAGAACGTCGCTATAGCCCTCCTTGACGGTAATTTCGACGTCGGGCGAAGAGGACCGGAACGACTGAATTGCAGCACCGAGCACGGTCGATGCCAGCGAACTGAGCATCCCGATCTCGACGGTGCCGTAAAGTTTCCCGGAAAGGCTCGCCGTCAGTGCCTGGGCCTTGGCGATATCCCGCATGATCGGCAGGAACAGCCCGTGCATGAAATGTGCCGCCGCGGTCGGCGTAATCCCGCTGACGTTGCGCTCGAAAAGCTTCTGCCCGACCTCCTTTTCGAGACGGGCAAGCTGCATGCTCAATGCGGGCTGCACGATATTGAGCCGATGCGCAGCCCGCGTGATCGAACCTTCCTCGTAGAGGCACAGGAAATACTGGATCTGCCTAAAGTCCATCGGGATCCATCTGCCGGACTTCGGCTTTTCGTCGAGGCGGTTTCCGTCGGTTCACCGGGATCGTCGGGTCGGCAGCACTATTGCTTCTATTTCATCGAGAATCAACGAGAGAACAAAACCAATAAGCGCGATCGTCAGCAAGCCGACATACATCGTCTCGATGCTGAGGATCTGCCAGGCGTTCCAGATCATGTAGCCGATGCCGCTCTGCGCGCCCACCATCTCCGCGATTGCGATCAGGATAAGCCCAAGACCGACCCCCAGCTTCACGCCGGCGAAGATCGATGGCATCGCGCCGGGAAGCGCAATCGTCCGGAACACTTTCCAGGGCGACGCCTTGAAGTTCTTTCCGACGTCGAGATAGATGGTCGGAATCTGAAGAACTCCCGACGTCGTATTGATCACGATCGGGTAGAATACCCCCAGCGCAACCATGACGATCTTCGAGGACTCGCCGAGACCGAAGATCAGCAGGACCAATGGCAGGATCGCGCTTTTCGGCAGCGGATAAGTGGCCGATACCAGCGGCTCGATCGCCAGACGGACCGGCCGCCACAGCCCCATGCAGATTCCGAGGATTATCGCCGGTATTCCTCCGACCAGAAAACCCCAGAACAGCCGCTGAAGGCTCACGAAGACGTTCGCAGCGAGCTCGCCGCTACGAAGCAGGCGCATCAGCGTATCGAAGATCGCCGAGGGCGGCGGGAAAAACCGGGCGTCGATCCAGCCCAAGCGCCCGAACAGCTCCCACAACACCAGAAGCAACAGTGGCGTAACGATGCTGATCAACCGCTCATGCAGGGAGATTGCGCTGTTCATGACGCCTTCTCCAGTCTTGACTGGGTCGCGCGCTCCACCTCCTCACGCAGATGCGCCCAGATATTGACAACCATCTCTCCGTATTCGGGACGCGAGCGCAACTCGATGACGTTCCGCGGTCTCTGGAACGGCACGTCCAATATTGTTTTGACGCGGCCAGGCGCCGCCGTCATCACCATGATCTTGTCGCCAAGCGTGATCGCTTCGTCGACGCTGTGCGTGATGAACAGAACGGTCTTCCGCGACTCATCCCAGATCCGGAGCAGCTCCTGCTGCAGGATCGTTTTGTTCTGCTCGTCCAGCGCGGAGAACGGCTCGTCCATGAGCAGAATATCGGGATCGTTAGCGAAGGCGCGTGCGATGGATACGCGCTGCTTCATTCCGCCCGAAAGCTGGTGCGGATAATGGTTCTTGAAACGCGTCAATCCGCACCGATCGAGATAAAATCCGACGCGTTCGGCGATCTCTGCCCTCGCCACGCCGCGCATGGCCAGGCCATACGCGGCATTGTCCCAAACAGTCATCCAGGGAAAAATGGATTCTCCCTGGAACACCATGGAATTCTCCGGCTTTCCGTCTTTGCCGGAACGCGCATCGAAGGAACCCGACGTCGCCTTGTCGAGGCCGGCGAGGATACGGAGCAAAGTGGTTTTTCCGCATCCGGACGGCCCGACAATGACGAAAAACGACCCTTGTTCGACTTCAAGCGAGATATTCTGAAGCGCGTAGAACCCGTTCCCTCCCGTAGCCGGGAAACGGCGAGACAGGTCGCGAACTCGGATTTTAGTATCGACCGACACAGACATCACGTCCTTTTCGTCACTTCCCCGAGGTCGCCACTTTCGGCGTGTATGGGCCGAGCACTTTCAATGCGTGATCGACAAAGGAATGGTCGACGGCCTCATCGACCGAGGCAGTCGCCGCGAGATCGAACTCCTTGCGCGTCTTGAAGAACTCGAGGTCCTTCCGGAGGCTCGCTTCATTGACGTGGCCATCCGGGTTGACCCAGTTGGCGATGACGTCCTTGTAGATGGCCCGATCCTTGAGAGGTGTCGCGGCAATCAGAATGTCGATGACCTCATCCGCGTTCGGTCCCCTGAAATAGCCATCAACCAACGCATCGTTGAAAAAGCGCACCGACTTCAGATAAGCGACCATGAACCGGTTGGCGACATCCGGTCGCTTCTTGATAAGCTCGCCGCTATACAGCAGGGCTGCGATCACCTGATTTGGATACAGATCGACCTTGCTGAAGCGCTCCGCGATCCCGCGCTTAACCGCCAGCGTAACGAGCGGCTCCGTCGTCAGAGACGCGTCGATCGCCTTGTTCGTCATCGCGTTGAGGTGCTCGGGATTCGGCATGTTGTAGACTTGCGTCGCATCGTCATACGTCAAGCCGCCGGCCTTGAGCGCCTCGTTGATGGTCGACGCCTGCACGCCCCCGGTCCCGTTCTGGGCGATGCGAAGGCCCTTGAGATCTTTGTAGGTCTTGACCTTTCCCGACTCGATCAGGTCTTTGCGGACCATCAGATTGATGTAGCTCGATTTCGGGTGCGTCGTCGCGCGGTCGGCGACGATCTTGATATTGAGGCCGCGGGCAACGGCATTGAACAGCCCGACACCCACCGCTCCGCCGGCGACATCGATGTGCCCGACGCTGAGCGGCGCGATCATCCGGGTGCCCGCTTCGATCGGAACGATCTGGATGTTGATATTCTGCTCCGCGAAATAGCCCTTGGCGTTGCCAATGTAGAACGGCGCGTCGCTGATCAATCCGTTCGCGCCGATTTTTACGACATCCTTCTCTTGGGCAACCGCCGGGCTGCCGAAGATGCCGACAATCGTCAGAGCCATCATTATGCTTTTGATATTCATGCGTTCCTCCTTCAGTCGTTTATCGGCCGGGATACCGGCCAATTCTCAGATGTCGTCAATCGAGCGCCGCATCGCGGCGCCAATTCTCCGAAGGCGCCTTCCTGAGAAGCGCGTCCACGTCGACCGCCTCTTCACCGGGAACGCGGATGCGCTTGAAACGCAGTTCTTCCGCGCTGACGGGTTTCGTCGCATCGATTCCGAGTTTGGCTCCGGTCCCGTCGCGCGCCGCCGGGTCGAGTTTCGAGCATTGCGCGTCAGATACGATCAGCAAGTCCCGGTCCGCCTGGAAACGTGTCGCCATCGCCCATTCGACATCGAGCGGATCAAAGATATCGATATCGTCATCGACGACCGTCGCGAGCTTGAAATCGAAATGCTGCGAGAGGCCCGACAGCAGGATATTCTTCGACTCTCCATCCATTCGTTTGTGGATCTGGATATAGAGATGGAAGCGGCCGACTCCTCCCATCGACAGATGTACGTTTCGTACATTCGGGAAGATCGATTGCATGCGCGACAGGACGACAGCTTCGCGCGGCAGCGAGCCGAGTAACAGGTGTTCGCGGCAGCCACTGACGATCGTGTAGAAAATCGGCTTCCTGCGGTGCGCGACGAGATCGACTTCCAGCACCTGCCGCTGGCCGCGCGGCCCGTACAACTGCGGAAATTCTCCGAACGGCCCTTCATCCTCGCGAACTTTTGGAAGAATCCGTCCCTCGATGACAATTTCGGCATTCGCCGGGATGCGCACGTCGTTTGTTTTGCATTTGATAACCGGCAGCGGCGCGCCGCCCATGGCGCCGGCGAACTCGAGTTCGTTCTGCCCGTGCTGGCCGGTGATCTGAGACGCGATCATGACGAACGGATCGGCGCCGATGACGATGGCCACTTCCAGCGGCTGCCCGACTTTCTCAGCATCCGCATAAAATTGGCGCGTATCGCGCGTTTCGATGAGAATGCCGAACTTGTTCTTGCCGCTCACCTGGCAGCGGTTGATCGAGACGTTCTGTTTCCCGGTCACCGGATTGCGCATGACCAACACGCCGGCAGACAGATACGGCCCGTAATCATGCTCGTTGTGGGTCGGGATCGGCAGCAGTTTGAGAAGATCGATCGCGTCGCGTTCATGCGTCACCTCATAGGCCGGTGACGTCTCGACCTCCCGTGTCGGAAGCGGATTCTTGACGACGTCGAGGAAACGCGAAAGCAGGCCTTGCTCGTCAACGCCGAGCGCCTCGGCGATCCATTGTCTGCTCGATAGAAGACCCGCGACGACAGGAATCGAGTGTCCGCTCGGGCTCGGGAAGAGCACGCCCTTTTTCTGATCCAGACGCTTGGCAACAGCAGCAAGCTGATACTCGAGATCGAGTGACGGCGCGGCCGTGACGAAGCGTCCTGTGCGATGAAGATGATCGATCCAGCCGCGAAAAGTCGCGCCAGGGAGAGATTGCATTTCCATTGTATTTCCAGTGCCAGCCGCCATTTCTGAAAGAAAGTGCCTCATGCAAAAGATCACTGCAAATAATATTGTTATATGTTATCCATCAGTACGAATTATGCCTTCAGCGCATGCTCAACGTGACGTGCACCGGCTCGCGGCCGTCGGATATCTCCCGTCCAAGCGTCCGGACGGCATCGGTCACCTGTTCGAGCGGAAACGAATGCGAGCACAGCGTCGCTAGCTCGGCATTGTTCTCGGCGATCATCTGTATGGCGAGTTCTGTCGGCCGCCATCCTGCGCTCAGCACGCCAACCAGCTCGATCTCCCTGAACACGACCTTGTCGACGGGGAAATCATTCAGCCTGGCGCTCCCCTTGAGCCCGGCAAGCACGATGCGGCCGCCTCGCCGAACCATATCAATCGCCTGCACGACCGGCGCGACGGCTCCGGCCGAAACATCGAGAACCACATCCGCCAGCCGGCCATCGGTCAAAGACCGTACGCTCTCGACAGGATCCTCCGCCTGAACGTCGATCGTCGCGGTTGCGCCAAGAGATCGCGCGAGCTGAAGGCGCGCCTGATCCCGCGTCGTCCCTGTGACGATGATGTTCGCCGCGCCCGCCTTTCTGGCTGCCGCAACGGCAAGCAGTCCGCGCTGGCCCGGCCCCGCGATCACCACTGTCGCGCCGAGACCGACGCCACCTGCTTCATGAGTCCAGCGGATGGCGTTGGATAAGGGGTTGAACAATGTCATGACATCCGTCGGCACGTGCGACGGGAGCTTATGAACCATGGTTCGAGGATGCAGATAGACATGCGTCGCATATCCGCCCCACAGGGAGGGAGCGACATGAATGTTCTGATAGAGGCCATAGCCTCTGTCAGACTGACACCGCGTATAAGCCCCCTGCACGCAATCGCTGCAATGGCCGCAGGGAACGACAGGCTCGATCGCGACACGATCGCCTTCTTTCACGTTCCACAACCTGGACGCCAGCGGCCCGATCCGCTCGACGAATCCCATGATTTCATGACCGGGTATGATCGGCATGCCGCCGCCCCAGTCCTTCAGATGTCCAAGCCATTGCTCGTAGTCGGTGCCACAAAGACCGCACGCTTCCACCGACAGGACAGCGTCGTCTTCTCCCGTTTCAGGAATCTGGAATTCACGCAGTTGCAGATTCCGGGGGGATTCCAGTACCGCTGCGAGAGCCTTGGACATGTGCGCCTCAATCGAAATAGAAACCGCCGTTCACCTCCACGACCTCGCCCGTCACAAATTTCGATTGTTCCGATGCGAGGAAGCAGGCGACGCTGGCGATATCGTCTGGCTCCGCAAGGCGGCCCAGCGGCGTGAGCTCTATTGCCTTGTCCTTGACCGCAGCCGGCCATGCTGCGGTCATCGGCGTCCGCACCACGCCGGGATTGACGGCGTTGACGCGAATCCCCTTGGGCCCAAGCGACTTCGCCAGCGAGTGCGTCAAGCCGATGACCGCCGCCTTCGACGCAACATAAGCGGGACCGCCGGCCACCCCGCCGACCTTGGCGGAATCAGACGCGGTCAGAACGATCGCGCCGCGGCCGGCCGGGATCATCCTGGAGGCGACGTAGCGCGCCAGGAAGAACGTCCCGGTGACGTTGACGCGAAGAACGCGTTCCCACTCCTCAGGCTCCGTCTCATCCCAGGTCTTGCCGGTCCAGATCGCCGCGAAGTGCAGCAGCGCATCGATCCGCCCCAGGATCGAGGTCGCGGTATCCACCGCCGCCCGTGTCGCTTCCGTATCGCCGATATCCGCGGACAAGGCATGCAATGCATCGCCTGCATCCGGAAATGCGGATCGCACGGCCTCGGCTTTCAGATCGACACCGACGACGATATATCCGTCGGCGAGAAGCATGCGCGTGCATTCCCGGCCGATGCCGCTTGCCGCGCCGGTCACGATGGCTGTCCGCGATTTCATGATGCGGCCTCCAGCTCGGCGACAATGGCGGCTTTCAGCTCGCGCTTCAGAATCTTGCCATAGCCGCTCTTCGGAAGGTCCTCCTGAAAGCGGACGAAACGCGGCTTCTTGTAGCCGGACAGATGCTCACGACAGAGATCGAGCAGTTCGCGCTCGGTTGGTTTCTCGCCCGGACGCGGACGCACGACCGCCATCACCGATTCTCCCCAGAGACGATCCGGAATGCCGATGACCGCAACCTCGAGCACGCCCGGATGCAACAGCAGCACCTCCTCGACCTCGCGGGGGTAGACATTGGCCCCGCCGGTAATGATCAGTTCCTTCTTGCGGTCGAGCAGATAGTAGAATCCGTCGCTGTCGCGTTTCCCGAGGTCCCCGGTGTGATACCAGCCGTTCCTGAAGGCCTCCTCCGTCGCCTCCTGCTTGTTCCAGTACCCCTTCATCACACAGTCGCCGCGGAGTGAAATCTCACCGATTTCCTCGTCGCCAAGCGGCCTGTCGTTATCGTCGAGAACGGCGATCTCGATATCCTCCCGGATACGTCCCGCCGATGCGAGACGCTTCTCCAGACTTGGATCCTCCGTCGCGATCCTGTGATCCTCGGGCGTTAGCATCGAAATCGTCATCGGCGTCTCGCCCTGGCCGTAAATCTGGCAGAACACCGGCCCCCATTGCTGCACGGCCCGCTTCAGATCTTCGACATACATCGGGCTTCCGCCATAGCCGACGAAACGAAGCGAGGAGAGGTCGTAGTTCGCGATATTCGGAGCGTTGAGTAGCATCGTGATCATCGTCGGTGCGATGAAGACGATTTTCGTCACACGATGCGCTTCGATCAGACTGAAGATGTGATCGGGATCGAAACTCGTTGCGGTGGGAATGAGATGCGTTCCGCAGCCCGCGGTAATCGGCACAGCCCAAAGACCGCTGCCATGCGTGAGCGGACCGGGATGCATGGCGATGTCGCCTGGTTCGAGACGATAGACTTCGCGCGGATAGTGATCGGCCATGAAACGCAGATTCCCATGGCTGTCCATCGCGCCCTTTGGCTTGCCCGTCGTACCGGAGGTGTAGAACAACCAGGCGAGATCGTCCTTGCTGCAAACCTCGTCGTTGTCGGCAGCATCGCCATCCGCGATGAACTCTTCATAAGGCTTCGCCCAGGCTGGCGCCCCGCCGACGCATATGAAGGCCTTCACGTCTTGCAGATCCGGGCGGATCGTCTCGAGGCCCGTGGTGAAATCGTCCGTAAACACCACGATCTTGCTTCCCGAATCCTGAAGGATGTACGCCGCCTCTTTCGGATGCAGACGCGCATTCATCGGAACCGTCACGGCCCCGCACTTGAAGGTGGCAAACATCGTTTCGAGAAGCTCGGGGCAGTTTCTCTGAAGGATCGCGACCCTATCGCCCTTCCGCACGCCGGACTGCCTGAGCCGCGCAGCGAGCTGATTGGCTCGCGCGTTGAAATCACGATATGTCCGGCGCAGGTCGCCATAGATAATGGCGACGTGATCAGGCGACGTCTTCGCCGCATCGGTCAAGACGGATCCGATGTTCATTTGCGTACTCCGTAAATATACCGGTGCCATGGCCGCTACTCCGCTGCCACAGCCCCCATTCCCAGAAACCGATGAGTGATGTCCGGATCGTTTCGAATGTCGTCCGGCGTTCCCGAATAGACGATGGCACCCTTCGCCATGATCAGAATGCGATCGGCAATGCTGAGCGCGAATGCCAGGTTCTGCTCGACCAGAAGGATCGTTCCACCCTCGGCATTCAGCCGCCTGATCAACGCTCCGACTTCCTGAACGATCAGCGGACTCAGGCCCTCGGAGGGCTCATCCATCAGAAAGATATCGGGGTTCTGGACGAGCGCCCGCGCAATCGCCAGCATCTGCTGCTCGCCACCCGAAAGGGACCCGCCATGCGCATCCCGGCGAACATGAAGGCGGGGAAATGCGTCATAAACTTTTTCGACACTCCAAGAGCCGGGCCGCGCACGCGCCGCGGCAAGTTCGATATTTTCGACCACCGTCAGCGTCGGGAAAATCCGGTGTCCCTGCGGAACCCAGCCGACGCCACGCGCAACGATGCTGTGCGTCGGTAAACCGGAGATCGGCTCCCCCGACAGTCGAACTTCGCCGGTGCGAGGCGCAGGTATTCCGAGAATGCTCTGCAGCGTGGTGGTTTTGCCAACGCCGTTGCGCCCCAGAATGCCGACGATCTCTCCCTTGTACAGATCGAAGGAGAGATCGTGGAGAATGTGGCTTTCTCCGTAATACGTGTTGACGCCTTTCAGCGACAGCAGGGGCTCGCTCATAGCGCCTTCCCCATATAGATCTCGCTCACATTCTTGTCGTTCTGGATCTCCTGCACCGTCCCGTCCGCCAGCACCTCTCCGAGGTTCAGCACCATGACGCGGTCGGCAAGGGAGAAGACGACATCCATATCGTGCTCAACGATCAGGATCGTCATGTCGCGCGGAAGCGCTATCATCATCTTCAGCATTGCCTGGGTTTCCGCCGGAGACATGCCGGCGGTCGGCTCGTCAAGCAGAAGGATTTTTGGCCGGCCGGCGAGCGCCAGCGCCAACTCGAGCTGACGCTGTCCGCCATAGGCCATGTTGGCCACGCGGACATCGTGACTTCCGAGCAGATTGACCCGTTCGAGGATACCGCCGATCTCTTCTTCAAGCGCATCTCTTGAGACGGAAGTGGAAAATCCGCGATAGTGAGCAGAGCAGGCCAGCTCGACATTCTCCCAGACGGTCAGATTCTGGAAAAGCTGGTTGCGCTGAAACGTTCGGCTGAGCCCGCGGGCCCATAGCTGATCGGGGCGCGCACCTGTCGTCTCGCTGCCGTTGATGGAGATCGTTCCCGAGGTCGGCTGCTTCTGGCCGGCAATGATGCTGAACAGCGTCGTCTTTCCCGCCCCGTTCGGACCGATGATGGCCCGCCGCTCACCTGGCGCGACCAGAAGATCAACGTCTTTAAGTGCAACAAATGCACCATAGGATTTCGATATCCTTGACGCCCGAACAGCCGCCATCACGGCACCTTCCCGCGCATCCGCGCCCAGCCCTGCATCACCAGGCCGGCGACCCCTTCGCGCGCCCCCGTAATCAGGACGATAAACAGGATACCGAGGACGAGACCCCAGTACTCCGTGTACGAGCTCAACCAATGCTGCAGCAGAAGCACGATCGCCGCACCGATGATGGGGCCGACAAAATAACCGGCTCCGCCGATCAGGACCATCACCAGCACCAATGCCGATTGCGTCCAGTGCGCCGATTCCGGAGCGATAAACAAGTTGAAGAGAGAGTTCAGAACGCCGGCAACGCCGCCAAACGCTGCTCCAATCACAAATGCAGCGAGCTTGTAGCGCCTGACGTTGTATCCGAGCGCCCGCATGCGCGGCGTGCTCTCGCGGATACCGACGAGCGTCCGGCCGAACCGCGAGATCACGACCGCATAAAGCACCGCGGCGCAGATCGCGAATACCGCAAGAACGAAGTAGTAGAACGCCTCCCGGCTTCCCAGGATCGGAGCGCCGAGAAGCGTCGCGCCCGGCACGAGCAGCCCGTCCGAACCGCCGGTAACCGGCTTCCACCGGAAGGACGCGACAAATACGATTTGCGCGAAGGCAAATGTGATCATCAGGAAATAGAAGCCCGAGAGGCGGATCGACAGCCAGCCGATCGGCACCGCGCAAAGCGCAGCCGCAAGAACCGCGAGCGGAAAGGTCAGGAGGATATCGGACCCGACATGCATGCCGACGATACCCACTGCATAACCGGAAATGGCGAAGAACGCCGCGTGGCCAAACGATACCAGCCCGGTATAGCCGAGCAGCACGTTCAGACTGAGCGCCAGCAACGAGAAAATCAGGATCTCGATAATCAGCGCCTGCACGAACTGCGGCATGCCCAGCAACGGCGCAACAGCCAGCGCGGCGATAACCGCGCCGAGCGCGCTCAAAAGGCGCAGCGGAACCGACGGCGCCAGCCGCCGCTGCGCGATGATCTCGGCCACGTTCATTCGACGTCCTCTTCATCGCGCCCCCAGGCGCGAATCAAAAGCACTGCAGCCATCAAGCCGAAGATGATGAAGCTGGCGGCTGCGGGATAGAGCGCTTTGCCATAAGTCTCGGCGAGGCCAATCAGCAATGCTGCCCAGAACGCGCCGGAAATATTGCCCAGTCCGCCAACGACGACGACGATCAGCGTCGTGATCAGCACCTCGAAATCGAGCCCGGGATAGATGCCGGTAATCGGAGCGCCAAGAACTCCGGCAAGTCCCGCGATCGCCGTGCCAAACCCGAATACATAGGTAAACAGGAGCCGGATATTGAATCCGAGACCGCTCACCATCGTCCGATCCGCGACCGAAGCGCGGATCAGGGCACCCGTTCTCGTCCTCTCAATGGCCAGCCAGGTTGCCACGAACAATACGATGCCGACGCCAATCAGAATAAGTCGGTAAGTGGGGAAATACGTACCAACGATCTGCACTCCGCCGGAGACCAGCGACGGAACCGGGATGCTGTGAATGTCCTTCCCCCACAGCATCTTCATGATGTCGGCAAAGACCAGGGCAAATCCGAACGTCAGAATGACCTGATCCAGCTCGTTGCGCGTATAGAAGCGCTGCAGCCAGGACCGTTCGAGCGCCATGCCGACAAACGCCGCGCCGACGATAGCCGCCGCGATAGCCGCCGCGAAACTATGGGTGATAGTCCAGGCCGTCAGACCGAAATACGCGCCCATCAGATAGAAGGCGCCATGCGCGAGATTGATCACCCGCAACATGCCGAATGTCAGGCTCAGCCCCAGAGCGAGCAGAAACAGCAACATGCTGTAAACCAGCCCGTTCAACGTCTGCGCGATCAGAAAATCGAACACTGTAAAGTTCCGGTATAACCGGCATCCGCCGCGAGACGGATGCCGGATCTGAAATCAGACGCCGGGATCGCGAACAGCCTGGAAGGTGGCGAGAACCTTGTTATGGATCTCGTTGCCGTCCTTCACCGCCTCACGAATGTAGATGTTCTGTATGACGTTCCGGGTTTCCGGGTCGAAGCTGATCGGACCACGCGGAGTATCGATCTTGGTTTCGAGCACCGCTTTGCTCAACGCATCCTGGCTCGGAACCTTTCCGCCGAGTTTTCTGAAAGCGTTCCAGACCACCTGCGCGCCCACATAGCCCGCGACCGAGTCGACGGTCGGAATGCTGTTGTAGGCTTTCCGATAATTGGCAACGAATGTCTTGTTCTCCGGCGTGTCGATACCGTACGCCCAATTCAGCGCCGAATAGACGCCGATTGCGGCATTGCCCTGCGCCTCGAACGTGTCCTCTTCCGCGAGATAGCCATAGCCGGCAAGCTTGATTGAATTCTGCAGACCGAATGCCGCGAACTGTTGCACGAAACGGACCGCATCGCTGCCGGCATACGACGCATAGACCACATCAGGGTTGGCGCGCTTGATCTCGGTGAGGTACGGCGCAAAGTCATTGGTGCCGAGCGGCGCAAAAATCTCACCGACCCGCTCCGCGCCCTTTGCCTTGAACGTCTTCTCGAAGGCGACGATCGCTTCACGCCCCATCGCATAATCCGGGCCCGTGACGAATACCCTCTTGAAGCCTTTCTCCGCCATCCAGGTGCCCATCGGCTCGTTGGCCTGATAGACGCTCAGGCTTGAGCGGAATGCATAAGGATTGTTGTTTGCCTTTTTGAATATTCCATCGGCGGCGGCCCCGGTCGTTACCCAGACCTTTTTCGCGCGATTGACATATTCCTTGAGGCCGTAACCGATCGCGCTCGAGATCACGCCGAGAAGGACGTCGACATTATCCTGCTCGACAAGCTTGCGCGCCTTCCGCAGTCCTTCCTGCGGCTTGGCCTCGGTGTCCTCAATCACCAGCTCGATCGCCGTTCCATCGACGGACATCTTCTGTTCGTTGAAGAACATCTTGATGCCGTTGGTCTTGTTTGTCCCGAGGCTCGCATAGACGCCGGATAGCGGCGCCAGAACACCGACGCGCAACGGCTTGGCCTGCGCGATCGCCGGCGAGAATACGCCGGACGGCGCGAGCGAAAGCCCGGCGGCCGCGGTTCCGGATGCAAGCAAAGTGCGACGTGTAACCCCTTGTTTCGTCATGGTCGTCCCTCCGTTTGGATAGCTTGTCATTGTGGTTGTGATTTGAGGTTATTGGCGGCGTCCAGCACAGCGCGAACGATACCTTCGTATCCCGTGCAGCGGCACAGGTTCCCGGACATGCCTTCACGCACGCTGCACTCGTCCTGATCCGGCATCCGCCGGATAAGATCGACGGCCGTCAGCACCATTCCCGGCGTACAGAAACCGCACTGCAGACCATGGTGCTTGCGGAAAGCGTCCTGCACCGCATGCATTTCGTTGCCGGTCGCGAGGCCTTCGATGGTCGTGATCTCGTGGTGACGCGCCTGAACCGCAAACATCAGGCACGATCGCACCGGCTGATCGTCGAGCAATACGGTGCAGGCACCGCACACGCCATGCTCGCATCCAACATGAACGCCCGTGAATCCCAGATTGTGTCTCAGAAAATCCGACAAGAGCATTCGCGGTTCCGCGAATTCGGAGAGCGTTCTGCCGTTGACCTTGAGTTCGATGACAATGCGCTCACTGGACATGGCGGTGCTCCGATCCGAAAATCGCTTCATTCAGAGCACGTCGAAGAACTCCTTGAAGGACATGACGCCGGAAATCTTCCGGATAATGATGGTCGCCGAACACTTCTATTCCGTCGATCGTTTCGTGGACGCCGTCGGCGATAACCCTATCGGCGAGATCGCTGCCGATGATGATCTCTTCCAGAGCCGCCATCCGCACCGGCGCACCGGTACCGCCCGAGACGCCGATACGCAGATAAGCAAGCTGTCCGTCGTCATTGCGCGCCGCGACGACCGCAGCGGCGGCAATGGCAAAATCCCCATGACGCCGCGACGTCTCGACAAAGCTCGCGATGCTTTTCGCGGGCGGCAGCTTGATCTCGACATGACGGATATACTCGTCTGCGTCGAGCGCCGTATCGAGCGAGCCCAGAATGAAATCCCGTATGCCGAGCTTCCGCTCCTCGCGCTGGGAACGCAGCACGACATCGGCATCGAGCGTCATGAGCGCCAGCGGTATTTCAGCCCCCGGATAGGCCAGAGCCAGGGTTCCACCGGTCGTGCCACGGTTGCGCACCGCCCGATGGGCCACGTTGCCAACAGCCCTGGAGAGCAGCGGACAACGACGTGAGAGGACGTCCGAGTCTTCCAGCATGGCGTGGCGCGCAAGCGCGCCGATCCGAAGGGTATCTTCTCCACAGTCGATGTAACTGAGCGTATCGACCCGGTTCAGATCGATGATGGCCTCGGGAGACACGACCCGGAAATTCATCATCGGCACAAGACTCTGCCCGCCTGCCAGCAGACTCGCCTCGTCGCCGTAATTCGCAAGCGCCGCAGCCAATGCATCTTCATCGGCGACTTCGACATATTTGAAAGACGCCGGCTTCATTGCGCACCGGCGACGTGCCGCCAGATCGCCGGCGGAGTGATAGGAAGTTCCGAAATCGAGGTCTTGAACGTCGCCAGCGCATCATCCACGGCGCTGGCGATGGCGGCGGGAGCCGACATCGCGCTGTTCTCGCCACATCCCTTGACGCCAAGCGCCGTAAACGGCGACTGGGTATCGAAATGATCGATTGCCATTTCCGGCGCTTCCGATGCCGTCGGACACAGATAATCCATGAAGGAAGCCGACATCATCTGGCCGTTCTCGTCGTAGTCGAGATGCTCGTATAGCGCGCCGCCGACGCCATGAACGATGCCGCCCGCGATTTGGCCGCGGATAAGCTGCGGGTTGATCGGGACACCCACATCGTGCACGGCAATGTACTTGAGAACCCGCGGAACGAATGTCAGCGGATCGATCTCCACCATCGCGAAATCCGCCATGAAGCCGTATGTAGCGGCCGCGTTGACCCTGTTCTCTGAATCTGGCGAGCGAAGATTTGACGCGCCGTAGCTTTCGCTTACGTGCAACTGCACGGATTCGTCGGGAAGATCGCCGCGATTCCATTGTGTCGCCCCGGCGAGCTGCCGCAGGGAGAGCGAACGATTGCTGTTCCTGACCCTGATCACGCCATCGGCGATATCGAGCTGGTCGTCCGGAACGTCGAGGAGATGCGACGCAATGATGCGCAAGTGCCCGGCCAGTTTCACTGCCGCACGCTGAACCGCTCCGCCGACGACAACGGAAAAACGGCTGGCATAGGTGCCGGTGGTGATCGTCCATGGCGTCGTCTCAGTATCGATGCGATCGATAACGTCGACATCTCGCACGCCCAGGCCAAACTCGCGCGCTACGATCTGCGCAACGGCCGTGGCATGTCCCTGCCCGGCACCTGCCGTTCCGATCTGCACGCGCAGACGCCCGGACGGATCGAGCGCGATATGAGCAAAATCATTGGTACCTGATTTTGCGTTATAGCCTTTCCTGGCTCGCTCTTCCGGCGAGAGCGCAAGGGTGACGTAGCCGATATTGGATGCCGCCGAGTGTACGCAGGTCGCCACGCCGATGCCGACAAGCCGGCCCTCGGCACGCAGCTTATCCCGCGTTCCCTCCCATTCTTCGCTGCGGAGGTGTTCGAGCGCACGATCGAGACAATTGTCGTAATCGCCACTGTCGTAGTAGCTTCCGGTCGTCGTCAGATACGGGAATTCGGCCGCCTTGAGGAAGTTACGGCGCCGCACCTCAAGACGATCGATTCCGGTTTCACGCGCGATGGCGTCCATCAGACGCTCGAGCGAGAACATATATTGCTGACCGCCATATCCCCGGTTCAATCCCGTCGGCAGCGTATTGGTCAGCACGCAGGCCGCTTCGATCGCGCCGCTTTCTATCCTGTAAGGTCCCGAGAACGTCGTGAGCGACCGCATCACGCACGACGGTTCGGGGGCCCGAAGGTATGCGCCGACGTTCTCGCGAATATCCATCCGGATCGCATGAACGCGACCGTCGTTTGAGATGGCGGCTTCGATACGCGAATTGCGGTCGGTTCCGCTGGCACTGCCAAGAAGGTGCTCGGCCCGGTCTTCTATCCACTTGACGGGACGCTCCGCCAACCGCGCGCAAGCGGCGATAAGCCCCATATACGGATAGACCATCGCCTTGTTGCCGAAGCTGCCTCCAATATCCTGCGGTACAATCACCCGGACACGCGAATCCGGAACGCGCAGCGCACGCGCCAGAACCGGCATCAGGGAAAACGGCCCCTGAAAATTCCCGTGAATGACGTAACCGTCGGTCTCCGGGAGATATTCCGCGATGACCCCGTAGGTTTCGAGCGGCGTCGAATTGTATTTCGGGAATTTCAGATCGACACCAACGATACGCTCAGCGTTGTCAAACGCGGTTTCCGGATCGCCGTAACGATACTGGTTCTTCCAGACGATGTTGGTACCGAAGCTTTCATGAAGCAGCGGCGCCGTTGCCTGTGAAGCCGCATCGACATCGGTAACGGCCGGCAACGCTTCGTAATCGATTTCGAGCGCGGAAACCCCGTCTTCCGCGACATAGCGATCGCGCCCCAGGACGATCGCGACCGGCTCACCGACATAACGCACCTTGTCGGTGGCAATACCGCGATATTCCGGGGCGCTGCGCACGATGCTCGGGAAGGGATCGAGCACCGCGCCAAGATCGGCAGCCGTAAGAACGGCAACCACGCCATCAATGGCCAGCGCGGCGCTCTTGTCGATGCCGGCGATTTTCGCGTGCCCGTGAGAGCTGCGGGCGAACGCCGCGTGAAGCGTTCCCGTGGCCACCGGCAGATCGTCTATATAACGCCCACGCCCGAAAAGAAGGCGCGCATCCTCCAAACGCCCTTCGATCTGGGGGAATGGCCGATCGCCAGGCAGCATCAACGTTCCCCTTGTTACCGGCCCTTGAAGTTCGCCGGCCGCTTTTCTTTCCACGCGTTCACGCCTTCGCGGAAATCTTCCATTTGGCAGAGCACGGTCATTGCCTTGCCCTCCATTTGGAAGCCGCCGGCAAGCGACGTATCCGGAGCGTGAGACACCACCTGCTTCGCAAAGGCCGACGCGAGCGGCGACAGCTTCGAAAGATGCAGCGCCAGATCGTTGACTTCCTTTTCGATTTGATCGGCGGGATAGAGCCAGGTCACCAACCCCCACATCTCCGCCTTCTCGGCGGTGATCGGCCGGCCGGTCTGCACCAGGGCACGCGCACGCCCCACGCCCATCAGGCGGACAGCACGCTGCGTTCCGCCGCTGCCGGGCAGCGCACCAAGCGTCACTTCCGGAAAAGCAAAACGTGCTGCTGGCGTTGCGATACGGAAATCGCAGGAAGAAGCGAATTCGAGGCCGCCGCCGTAGCAGTGACCGTCGATCACGGCGATGGTCGGCTTGGTCAAACGCTCGGGCGCGGACATCGAATAGGCAAGATTTGCAAGCTGGCGCGGCGGCACATTGACGAACTGGGGAATATCGCCGCCCGCGCTGAATCCCTTACCCTCGGAAACACCGCGGATGATAACGACGCGTACCCGGTCGTCTTCCTCGATCATGTCGAAGAAGCGAACGATCTCCGCACGCATATGCATGGTGATCGCATTCAGCTTCTCGGGCCGGTTGATAAACAGCCGGCCGATCGGCGCATCTTTATCGATCTCGAAACGGAGATTGTCGGATTTGTACTCGAAAGCCATTGTCATTATTCCATGCTATAGGCGTCGGCCAGGCGCTGTTGCCTACTTGACCTCTTTGGAAGAGATGACCTTCCCGAAGACGGGAAGGATCTGCGTGATCGCGAATTCATGCCACGCCGGACTCGGGCTCGCGCAGCAATCTTCAACCACGGAAACGGCAAAACCGGCGTCGTCTGCGTACCGCGCGGCGCTTTCAACCACGAGATTGGTGGCCGTTCCGGCGATCAGAAGATCGCCGATGCCGTTGCGGCGCAGCCATTCAAGCAGCGGCGTTCCGAAGAACGGGTTCACGCATTGCTTGTGAAAGACAACGTCACCAGCCTGCGGTGCGATATCAGGATGAAATTCAGCGCCCCAGCTTCCGCGCACAGCAACCTTATTGTCGCGCGCTTTTGCGATACGCGGGGCGACGCTTAATACGTCCTGATAGTCCTCGCGATAACCGAGCCCGACATAAACGACGGGCCACCCTCTGCCTCGTACATCGGCAATCAACGCCTTCAGATTGGCGATGAGATTACGATCGGCAACTATTTTCGCCAGACCGCCGGCGCCCACCTTGCCCTTGGGGTCAACAAGATCGTTCTGTACGTCGCAGATCAGCAATGCCGTCGTATTCACAGTCGAAAACCTCTTCTTCACTCGATTTCAGCGCAATGCGGCGACGGTACCGACAAGCTCGCGCAACCGGTTCTCATCGACAGGCCGCTTTGTCCGTACCGCTTCTTCCTTGATCTTCGTCAGGATGCCGGGCAGCGCGTCGGCCGGGACGGCAATCCCCATCTGTCTGAGCTTGGCCTCGACGGAGGCAACTCCGGACTTCTTTCCGAGCACGACTTCGCGTTTCTGCCCGACCAGCTCCGGCACGTAGCTTTCCGCGGTGAACGGTTCCTTCAGCAGACCAGCCACGACCATTCCGGATTCGTGAGAAAAGGCGCCACGACCGACAACAGCCTTGTGTGCCTGCAGCGTGATGCCGGAACGCTCTTCGACCAGGCGCGAAATATCGACGAACTGCGCCATGTCGAGCCCGCAATCCACGCCATACAGGACCTTCAACGCCAACACGGTTTCTTCAAGCGAGGCGTTGCCGCTTCTCTCGCCGATGCCGTTGACCGTAACAGAAACGTATTCGGCACCCTGTTGCACGCCGGCAATCGTGTTGGCGACGGCCAGCCCGAAATCATCATGACAATGAATTTCGATCGGGATGTCCGTCACTTTCTTCATCTCGCGCACGAGCAGGCCGACGATCTGCGGCGTCGCACAGCCGGTGGTGTCGACGATACGCACACGGTCGACGGTTCCAGCCCGATTGAACTGCTCAAGCAGGCGACGAAGCAGGGGAAGGTCCGAGCGGGTCGTGTCGTAAGGGCTGAAGATGACCGCAAGACCACGCTCCTTGGCATAGTCGGTCATTTCACGCGCAAGCTTCAGGTACTCTTCATCACCGAGCTTGAGCTTGTTGACCCGCTGGATCGTACTGATCGGCATGCTCAGGCGCGCGGCATATGCACCCGTCCTGACGACCAGATCGATGTCGTCGCGACGCCCCCGGGCGAGCGCGCTGACCTTTGCCTTTAGACCCGCCCCCGCAATTTCCTCTATCGCCTGGCGATCTTCGTCCGAAGAAGCCGGGGTGCCCGCTTCGATCTCATATACCCCCAGGCGGTCGAGCGCATGCGCGATGTCGACCTTGTCCTGCCGGGTGAACACGATCCCGGCCTGCTGCTCTCCGTCGCGAAGCGTGCAGTCGGCAACGCGCACCGTTTGCGGAAACAACGAACCGCTGTGCGCTTCACCGCTAAAAGGGCTTGTTTCCCAGAATTTCTTGTTATTCGGATTTTGCATTCCGCCCACGCTTTTTCTTCAGCCCGGATCCCCCGGCTTCCTCTTTTTTGCCGATCCCCATATCCGTGAAGAGCTGCTTCATAAGCACTGTCGTGACATACAGATGCTCTTCCGCCATGGTGCGCGCGCGATCGACATCGCCGCGCCGGATCGCATCGACAATCGCGGAATGCTCATCGAGCGATTCCTGCATCCGCTGCGTTCGATGATTCATGCGATAGCCCAGGCGCTTCGTATGACTTGCGAGCGGGCCGAAGGCCTCGATCATCAGACGATTCTCCGACGCCTCAGCAAGCAGCGTATGGAAATCGGTATTGGCATCGACCCACTGAAGACGCTCCCCGCTCCGCAGGATTGCGCGCTGACGTTTCAGCTCCGCTTCGAGCTTGGCGATACGCTTTGGATTGGGATTTGCCGCCATGCGCGAGGCGCCGCAGCCCTCAATCGCCGCGCGGAACTGGAGAACCTGCGCAAGATGCGCAGCATCCAGGTCGACGATCTGCGCGCCGCGATTGGGCAGAAAAACGATCAACCCTTCGCCCGCGAGCTGCAGGAGGGCTTCCCGGATAGGCGTGCGCGAAAGGCCGAGACGCGCCGCGATCGTCTGCTCCGAATGCAGCGAACCGGGCTCCAGCCGGCCGATTACAATTGCCTTCCGCAATTGCAAAAGAGCCTTGTCACGCAGGGATAATGTGCGTTGGACACGTTGCATGCCGTGCCTGTAGCATACTATATACAACGGTGTAAATGGCGTGCGGGCGCATCTCGCGGCCGGGTGATTTCAGAGCGGATGCAAGCGGTTGCTTCGACATTCGCCGCATCGGGGGCGCCTCCTGATCGGCTCGATCGATGTCGACGAACGGAAGCTTCAACAACGCCGACGCAAGGCGACGTCTCGACCTGGATCGAATTCATCCGGTCGGTGCCGCGTCGTTATTTGCATTGCCGGTTTTGCGGCGTTGCGTGCCCGGCCAGACTTGGCAGGTCGACCAATGCCCGCACGTTGCAAGCTTTTCGGCTATACAGATCGGGAATGAGCCGGCGACCTGAACAACGCATCAATGCGTATTGCGGGCAGCGCCCGATCAGAAACAGCTTCTTCGAAATCCGCGTGCTCTCCGCGAGCATATCTGCGACGCTACCATCGGGCAGACGGCGAAAGCGCGCGACCGCACCGCGCCAGCAACAAGCAATCTCGCGACGAGCCACGCGGCAGCAATCGACGCGCTTTCGCGGCGGGAGGTTGAACAGCGGCGTCGGCGGTCTCGCCAATCGCGAGAGTGAATATTCTTCCCGATCACCGGATCATCGAGGCCGGCGATCGAGCCGTCAGGATTGGGGACCGGCATGTCGATCGGTCCGGCGCGTTTTGGCGGGGACGCCGGAACGAACAAACTATGAACGGGACTGCCGCGGCTCTATCCGCGAACGATGCGTCGGAGAGGTTACGTTCTGCCGGTCGTCCGACGGCGCGCCGCCAGAACCGCAGCTGAGACGGCCGGCCATGGATCGAAACCGATCCGGCAATCGTTTCAACCGCACACCGGCCCCGGCGCCACACGGGAACCGTCGATCATGCATCTGATCGTAGGTCGATCGTTTATCTGATCGTAAAATGGTCGGAGTGGCAGGATTTGAACCTGCGACCCCCTCGTCCCGAACGAGGTGCGCTACCAGACTGCGCTACACTCCGACTGTGGGGCGGCTTATAGCGTCGCTCCCATGGTCCCGCAAGATGGCCCGCACGCAGCACGGCCCAGATCTTCGCAGACAACATTTGCCAGCGACGCCGGTCTCGGTCATTGCTGCGCGGGGCGAGGCCTGCGGGCGCCGGCAGAAGCGGAACAGCCGTCCGGCCCCGGCTCAATGGCCGCGCCGGCCCCTGAACCCGGCCTTCCCGCCCTGCGCGCTGACTCGTCCTCCCTCCCGGCTGTTCCCGCGTATAAAGTTGTCGTCATGTCGCCTGTCACATCGTCTGTCGCCGAACTGCAAACCCGCCTCCTCACGGCCGATGCCGAGGGAGACGCCGTGGCGCGCGCGGCGCGCGTGCTGGCCGAGGGCGGGCTAGTCGCCTTCCCGACCGAGACGGTCTACGGCCTCGGCGCCGATGCCGGGAACGGAGAGGCCGTCGCGCGGCTCTATGCGGCGAAGGAACGGCCGGTGTTCAATCCGCTGATCGCACATGTCGCCGACATCGACGCCGCCCGCCGGATCGCGCAATTCAACGAAGCGGCCGAAAAGCTTGCCGCCGCCTTCTGGCCGGGGCCGCTGACGCTGGTGCTGCCGCGCCGCGCCGGCAGCGGCGTGTCCGATCTCGCCAGCGCCGGGCTCGACAGCGTCGCGGTACGGGTGCCGGCGCATCCGGTGGCACGGGCGCTGCTCGCCGCCTTCGGCCGTCCGGTCGTGGCCCCTTCGGCCAATCGCTCCGGCCGTGTCTCGCCGACGCGCGCGGCACATGTGGTCGCCGATCTCGACGGCCGCGTCGATCTCGTCGTCGACGGCGGGCCCACCCGCGTCGGGGTCGAATCGAGCATCGTCTCCTGCATCGGCGAACCCGGATCGCCACCCACCTGGCTGCGGCCCGGCGGCGCCGCCCGCGAGGCCATCGAGCGCGTGCTCGGCGTCCCGCTTGCCGAACGGCCGCGGCCGGCGCGCAGCGCGCAGGATGCGCCGCTCGCCCCCGGCATGCTGGAATCGCACTATGCGCCCCGCGCGCACCTGCGCCTCGACGCCGCCGATGTGCGGCCCGGCGAGGCGCTGCTCGCCTTCGGCCCCGGCGCGCCCGCCGGCGCGGTCATGACGCTGAACCTGTCGGCACGCGGCGATCTCACCGAGGCTGCCGCCAATCTGTTCTCGCATCTGCGGGCGCTCGACGCGTCCGGCGCACAGACCATCGCGGCGATGCCGGTGCCGCGCACCGGGCTGGGCGAGGCGATCAACGACAGGCTCGCACGCGCCGCCGCGCCGCGTCCATAAGGATCCATAACCTCCAAGGACCTCCAAGGACGACATCCAGGGATCCGTGACATCCGTGATATCAATGCGGCCATGACCAGTCCGACAAAACCCGTTTCCGCCCCATCGACGCAACCCACGCTGGCGCCCGATCTGCTGGCGCGCTTTGCCGCCATCGTCGGCGATAAATACGCGATCACCGACGCCGACACGCAGCACCCCTATCTGGTCGAGATGCGCGACCTCTATGTCGGGCACACACCGGTGGTGCTGCGCCCCGGCACGGTGGCCGAAGTATCGGCGATCCTCAAACTCGCCAATGAGACGCGCACCGCCATCGTGCCGCAGGGCGGCAATACCGGTCTCGTCGGCGGACAAATCCCGCTTAACGGCGAAGTCGTTCTGTCGCTCAACCGACTCAACCGCATCCGCGAGGTGGATGCGGTGTCGAACACCATCACCTGCGATGCCGGCGTGACGCTGCAGCAGGCGCGCGAAGCCGCCGCCGCCGTAGACCGGCTCTATCCGCTGCTGCTGCCGTCGGAAGGCACCTGCACGATCGGCGGCAACCTCTCGACCAATGCCGGCGGCGTCACCGCCTTGTCGTGGGGTATCGCCCGGGCGCAGGCGGTCGGGCTCGAAGTGGTGCTGGCTGACGGGCGCATCCTCGACAATCTCAACAAGCTCAAGAAAGACAATACCGGCTACGACCTGAAGAACCTGTTCATCGGCGCGGAAGGCACGCTCGGCGTCATCACCGGCGCGGTGCTGAAGCTGGTGCCGCGGCCGCGCTCCGTGGAGACGGCATTCGTCGGCCTCGCCTCGCCGGAGGCGGCGCTGAAGCTGCTGGGCCTCGCGCTCAGCTGCGCCGGCAGCGACGTGACCAGCTATGAACTGATCGAGCGGCTCGGCATCGACGGCGTGCTCAAACACGTCGCCGGCACGCGCGATCCGCTTGCCGGCCGGCATGAGTGGTACGTTCTCATCGAACTGTCCTCGCAGGCGGAGAGCGGGCTGCGCGACACCCTGGAAGCGATCCTCGCCGAGGGGCTGGACAGCGGCCTCGTCGAGGATGCCGCGATCGCCGACAGCGGCGCACAGACCAAGGCGTTCTGGCACATCCGCGAAATGTTCGCCGAGGTGCAGCGGCGCATCGGCGTGTCGATCAAGCACGACATCTCGGTGCCCGTCGCCACGGTGCCGGAGTTCATCGCCCGCGCACATGCGGCGACCCGCGCGGCCTTTCCCGGCTCGCGGCCACTGGCCTTCGGCCACCTCGGCGACGGCAACATCCATTACAACGTCATCCAGCCGGAAGACGTCGAAAAGGATGCGTGGGTGGCGCGCTGGGCCGAGGTCAACAAGGTGGTCTGGGATATCGTGCTGTCGCTGAACGGCTCGATCTCCGCCGAGCACGGCGTCGGCGTGATGAAGCGCGACGAACTGCCGGGCATCAAGAACCCGGTCGCCTATGCGCTGATGCAGTCGCTCAAACACATGCTCGATCCCAACGGCATCCTCAATCCCGGCAAGGTGCTGTGAGCAGCAACGCCGCTCTTGCCATCGCGCCGATAACGGATGACGAGATCGCCGCGGTCATCGCCCTGTGGCAGCGCTGCGATCTGACGCGGCCATGGAACGACGCCGCAGGCGACATCGCCCGTGCCCGCGAGGGGAGCAATTCGGATGTGCTCGTCGGCCGCCGCGACCGCACGATCATCGCGACGGCAATGGTCGGCCACGACGGCCATCGCGGCTGGGTCTATTACGTCGCGGTCGATCCCGCAGAACGCGGCCACGGCCACGGCCGCGCCATCATGGCCGCCGCCGAGGTCTGGTTGCGCCAGCGCGGCATCGCCAAATTGATGCTGATGGTGCGTCCGGAGAATGAACAGGTGCACGCCTTCTACCGCGCCGCCGGCTACGAGGAGCAGCAGCGCGTGGTGTTCGCCCGCTGGCTCGACGGCCGGCCGATGACGCCGTAGCGCAACTAGAGCGTTTGCTTTTGATGGAATCAAAAGCAAAGCTCCAGACTGTTGTTTTGACGCGTTTTCTTCACGCGAACCGGTATCCACGTCGCTCGAAAACGCTTTAGAACAGCGACATCTGCTCGTCGTCCGCGGCGGGAGGCTTCGCCGATCGTGTCGCACGCGGCGGCGGCGCAACGGCACCCTCGGCAAGCGGCGCGATATTGCGCGGATCGTCGTTGACGACCTTGTTGACCGCATCCGACACCGCGAACAGTTCGAGCTGATCGTTGGGCGCCGGCACCATCAGGCCCGCGACCTCGCGCGGATCGGCGCCCTCGTCGAGCCACAGATCGTAAGCTTCCGGCGGCAGGATCACCGGCATGCGGTGATGCAGCGCCTGCAGCGTCTCGTTGGCCTGCGTCGTGAGGATCGCGGCAGTGTCCATCTCCTCGCCGCCGGGGCCGCTCCAGGTTTCCCACAGGCCGGCGAAGGCAAACGGCGCGCAATCCTTGCGGCGGATGAAGAACGGCTGCTTGTGCGCCCCCTCGCGCCGCCATTCGTAGAAACCGTCGGCCGGGATCAGGCAGCGCCGGCGCTTCATCGCGTTGCGGAACGCCGGCTTCTCGGACGCCGTTTCAGCGCGCGCATTGATCAGCAGCGTAAAGGTCCGCGGGTCCTTCACCCAGGCCGGCAGCAGGCCCCAGCGCATCAACGCGAAATGCCGTGCGCCCTCGGCGATGCGGACCACCGGCACCGGCTGCGTCGGCGCCACATTGTAGCGCGGCGGAAAATTCGGCTGCTCGGCATAACGGAACAGGCGCCGCATCGCCTCCGGCACCGAAATGATCGCATAGCGTCCACACATGCGATGCGCTCAATAGCCCGCCAACACGAAATCTATCGCTACAGCCAGGTTGTTCTCTTATCCGTCCTCATCACCTCACACAACCTCCCGCAGCAAGCGCTGGGGAGATCCATTCCACAGCGCCGCGTTCACGCCTCGCTGCTGTTGCGGTTGGTCCTGAATTTGTCGAATCCGCGATGGCGGAGGCCCGGGCGCAACCGATGAAGCAAATCGGCTCTCCGGTCCGCATTCGGCATCGTCTGCTCTATGCCGGCCCGGCCGATAATCTCTTCATAGAAGAAAACCGCTCTTATCCTCAGCAGACATCGCGCATCCGCTAAGCAAAACACCGCGCTCCGCTAGCCGCAGACGACTTGCATGACATTATTCGGAAGCGCTAGCGGCTCCGACCACGCTCCTGCGAACGCTGTGCGCCTCCCAGCCCTGCGGCAACTGCAATCGAAGCGGATCGCGACCGAGCACCAGGAATTCCCGACCGGGCCCCAGCACCATGAAGCGGCGCCATACGCTCACCGACGGGCCCGCCGGGCGCACGATATCTTCGAATACCGGGCGATATGCGATCCCACGCGGGCGCGTAAGCCACTGCGCGGCATCGGCCGAAAACGGGGCAAGATCGCCCCAGAGGTGATAATAGAGGCCACCATGGCCGAGAGCCATCGCGTCCGCCACCCGTCCATGCAGCGGCGCCATGGCGCCTGATATCGCCGCGGCGTTCACCGCTTCCAGAACACCCGGCCCTTCGACGATCGCCCAGTCCTCATAACCGGTCTGGCCATCGAGCCACGGCACCGCAGAAATACGAAAGCTCGCGGTGCTTTTAAGTCCGGGGCAGTTGCACCTTGTCAGCGCTTTTCCAAACGCCGCCAGACCTTGCTCATAATCGGCGACCGGCAATCCAGATTTCAGCGTGTGCCAAAAAACATAGGCGAACATCACGGTCCTCCCTAAGCTCTTGTGCTGCTGTGATCGCCGTGGCGCCGCCGAACCCGGGCATGACAAGCCATATGGCGCCGATGGCGGATGTTAGCCCTGGCGGCCATCTCCGCACTATCCTAACAAAGTCGAAGCGCAGTCACCGCGACCTGTGGAAGGCTCACCAACCAACGCCTCCATTGTCCGAGCCATATCGCCGGGGCACGCCGGCGACGGCATGCAGCAGCCGGCACACTTATCCCTATCTACACTTGCCCATATCTAACGAGTACTGCGCTATCGGCCGGAGGCCGGATTCCGCGCGGTCTGCATGGTCGCGGATATTCGACCTCGCGCGTTCGGATAAGCGGCCGGCCGTGGCGGCCAAGGACCGCTCAAACCGGCCACGGCACCAATCCGTCGCTCCCGAGCAGAACTGTCAACTGACGTCTTCCTCGACCAGAACCCCTTGGCGCTCGAAGGTATTCCGGATGCTTTCGAGATAGGACAAGAACTGTGGCGACGTCCGTCCGGCGAGGCGGCGCGGACGAGGAATGTCAATCTTCAAATCCAGGTCTATCTTGCCGGGGCGCGGCGACATCACCAGCACCCGATCGGAGAGGAAAATCGCCTCGTCGATGCTATGCGTCACGAACACAACGGTGTTGTTGATCCGTCGCCAGAGACGCTGCAAATCGATCGTCATCTGCTCACGCGTCAGCGCATCGAGTGCTCCGAACGGCTCGTCCATCAACAGCAGGCCCGGCTGCTGCACCAGCGCGCGACAGATCGCTACGCGTTGCCTCATGCCGCCGGATAGTTCGTCCGGATATTTCCGGGCGAAATCGATCAGCCCGACCTGCTTCATCAGATCACGAGCCCGGGGCCGATATTCGCTGATCTTCCATCCCTTCACTTCCACCGGCAGCAGGATGTTGTCCTCGACCGTGCGCCATTTCAGCAGCAGGTCGCGCTGGAACACAACAGCCATCCGCGGGTGTGACCGGGTGACAAGCTGCGAATTGATCCGCACCGTCCCGTGATCCTGCTCAAGCAGACCGGCCAGAATTGCCAGCAGGGTGCTTTTTCCGCATCCACTCGGGCCGACAATCGAGACAAATTCACCGGGTGCGATGTGCTGATCGATGCACTCCAGCGCGCGGACCTCCTCGCCGGCCCGCGTTTCATAGATCTTTTGAACCTGCTGGATATCGATCTCGACGCCGCTGTCGGCGGCCGTGGCATCGGTTGGCTGCATGACGCTCATAATTCAGCGCACCCGCACGAAAGCGCGTTCGACAAAATGGATCGCGTAGAAGGTCAGGACGCCGAGAATCGAGATCATCACCAGCGCCGCAAAATTCATCGTCGAATCAAATTGGGCGTTGGCGGTGAGCTGGCGATAGCCGAGCCCCTGCTCCGAAGCCACGTATTCGCCGATGATCGAGCCGATCACGGCGAGGCCGATGCCAACCTTGAGTCCACCAAACACGCTCGGCAACGCCGTCGGCAGACGCAGCTTCCAGAATGTCTGCCGTTCCGATGCGCCCATAGACTTCAATAAACGCACCATTTCCTCCTCGAGCTGTTCAAGGCCAACGACGGTCGCGATCACGATCGGAAAGAAGGCGGTCAGAAAGCTGATGAGAATCTTCGGCATGAAGCCGAAACCGAACCAGAGCACCAGCAGCGGCGCGAGCGCAACCTTCGGCACCGTCTGGAAAGCGATCAGCAGCGGATAGAGAACCCGCTCGATTGCCTTGGAGTAGAAGATCAGCAGCGCCAGCGGCACACCGATCCCGACGGCCATTCCGAAGCCACACAGCACTTCGAACAGGGTGTAGTAAGAATCGTGCAGGAGGATACGGTGGTCGACCACAAGTCGCCGCCCGATCTGATACGGCGTCGGCAGGACAAGCTCCGAAATCCCGACCAACGGCACGATAACCTGCCAAAGCGCCAGCAGGGCCAATGCAAACAGAATGGCCCCGCCATTGCCAAGCGCCATATTGCGTTTGGAGAGCTTACGCGCGGTCTTCACGTCAATTGAACCTCAGCGGCCCGAGCCGGTTCAGGCGCCGGGCACCAGATCATTGTTGATATAATCGCCGATCGGCTTGCGCGAGGTAATTTCACCCGCGGTCAACAGCGCGTCGAGCGTATCCTCAACGGCGACCGGGTCAACCCAATTGATGGGCTTGCCCGGCGTCTGCTCGACTGCCTTGTTGAGCGCCTGCACCTGCTTGGTCACGATGTCGAGGCTGAGCGGGGTATTCCAATGTTTCAGCATGACCTGGGCGGCCGCCCTCGGGTCTGCGATCGTATCCTGGAAGCCGCGATTGATTGCACGCAGCATCGCCGTGACGATCTTGGGATTCTGTTTCAGGTAGGCGTCGCTGACGATCAACGAAGCACCCATCACCCGCAGGCCGAACTTCGGCAGATCGAGTTGCGCGAATGCGTTAGCGCCGAACTTGTCTTCGAGGATCGGAACGTCGTTGCTGGTATAGACCGAGATGACGTCAACCTTTCCGCCGACGAGAGAGGCGACGCGCGCCTGCGCCGCAAGAGTGGCTATCGAGAAGCTGTTGCAGTCGAGGTTGTTCTTCTTGCACAGCACCTTGATAAAGGTTGTACCGACATCACCGATCGAATGGCCAACTTTCGCTCCGACAAGATCCTGCACCTTGGTGATCGGCTTGTCGGCGCGGGAAAGAAGAACGTTGGGCGCAGCCTTGTTATAGAGCCCGACGATCTTGACCTGCATGCCCTTGGAGATTGCCTGCGCCGCGTAGACACCGGGTATCCACGCCGCCTGGTCCTGCCCCTGCACGATCGAACCAAGCGCCGTTTGCGAGCTGGTTCCTTCGCCGAGCTTCACGTCGAGCTTTTCGTCGGAAAAATAACCTTTGTCGAGGGCGACATAGAGCGGCGCAAACTCCCCCTTCATCTTCCAGCTAAAGCGGATCGTGACGCTGGTCTTATCCTGCGCGCTCGCCGTATCACCGGTAAAAGCCAGGAGCGAGAGAGCCAGCGCTGCCGCCAGAATCCTTGTCGTCGTAGATTTGATCATCCTCATCCTCCCTCATGTTTTACTTGTGTAGGCTGCCACCTACATTCACCTCAGACCGAAGCACCCGATCGTGAGACTTCTGCCTCTTTCGACGGCAACGGCGCGATCAGGCCATCCGCCTCCAGCAGCGGAAAGACGCCGCCACCGCACATCATGTCGACAAGCTGTCTCGGAATCGCGGCGGCTTTCAGAACTTGTCCGGTCTGCTCGTTGCGGACGGTGAAGTCGTCAACCGAAACGATCGCGGTCTGCCCCTCCTGAAAGGCGGCATGGATGCCGGGACACTCGAGCGCAAGCAGGCCGAAATTGACGCAATTGCGGAAAAACAGTCCGTTGATGGATTCCGCGATCAGACATCCGACCCCGAGATTATAGAGCGACAGCGCGGCCGGACGGCTGGACCCGACTCCGTAATTGCTGCCGCCGATGATAAAATCGCCCCGCCGCATCTCATCGACCCATCCGGGGCGGTTGGCCTGAAACACGTACCGGACACGTTCGGCCTCCGGCAGATACAATGCCGGACCAGGCATCATCAGATCGGTATTGATATTGTCGCCGAACTTCCAAACGCGGCCGGAAATCATACGAGAGTCTCCGTCATGTAATCGGCCGGATCAGCGATGACGCCGGCGATGGCGGAAGCGGCGACCGTTGCCGGAGAGCCCATGAAAATCCGAGCCGTCGGATCGCCCATCCGGCCTTTAAAGTTTCGCGTGCTCGCCGTGATGCAGGTCTCGCCCGCACCAAGGACGCCCATATGTCCGCCACCGCACGCGCCGCAGGTCGCCGGGGTCACGACGGCCCCGGCATCCATCAGTGTTTCGATATAGCCAGCCTTGAGCGCCTGACGATAGATTGCCTGCGAACCCGGAGTGACGAGGAAGCGGACACCGGGCGCCACGCGGCGGCCTGCAACGACTTTTGCCGCGATTGCCAGGTCGTCGAGATTACCGTTTGCGCAGGATCCGATGAACGCCTGATCGATCTTCTCGCCGGCCACCTTGCCGACCGGCTGGGCATTCTTGATCATCGCATCGGGAAGCGCCACCAGCGGCTCGATGATGTCGAGATCGAGCGTCCGGCGATCGGCGTAAGTCGCGTCGCTGTCCGGCATCTGCGATTCGAACGCCTTCGGATTGCGCTCGCGGATATAGGCTTCCAGCCGGTCGTCGGGCTCAAAGATCGAAAATTCCGCGTTCAGCTCGGTGCCCATCGTCGCGATCGTGCGGCGCGCATCGAGGCTCAGATTTTTGAGACCCGGCCCTCCAAACTCGACATTGTAATTCGAATGATCGCCATGGATCTGTGCGATATGGAGAAAAAGGTCTTTCGCGGTCACGCCGGGACGCAATTTCCCGGCGATATCGTAGCGGATCGTATCGCACACCGCGAACCAGGTCTTTCCGGTAATCGCCGCATAGATGATGTCGGGGCCGCCGATGCCGCGTGCAGCGCAGTTGAATGCGCCTCCTCCCCCCGTATGAGAATCGGAGCAGACCAGCACAGTGCCCGGTAACGGATAGCCTTTGTCCGCTGCAACTGTGTGGGCGATACCCTGATCGTAGCCGACGTCATGCAGGCGCTTGATGCCGAACTTCTCCGCAAATTTGCGTCCGGTGATCTGTGCCTGGGCGCAACTGCGATCCGGCGCCGGTACCCGATGGTCAAAGATCACCGCGATCCGATCCGGATCGGCGATCTTGAGCGGGTCGCGCCAATAGACGGGAAAGAAATTGCTGTCGTAGAGTACGACAGTTTCAACATCGACGACGACGAGATCTCCGGTCGCAACATGGGACCGCTGGCTGGCCCGTGCGAGTATCTTGTTGAGAATGGGACTTCCCAAGTTCGCTCACTCCAGATGATCTGTTGCATCGGCACCGGGCCGTCGCTTCCGATGCTGCGTCCTCGGAGTGGGCTTGTCATTCTCTCAGAAACCGAATTGCATTAGGAGTTTCCGAATAGAAAAATTCGAATTGGAGACCGGCCATGGAACTGCGCCACATGAAGCATTTCGTCGTCGTTGCCGAGGAACTCCATTTCAGCCGGGCGGCCGAACGACTCAGAATTTCTCCACCGACCCTGACCGAGCAGATCCAGAACCTGGAGCGCGATCTGGGCGTCCGGCTTTTGCATCGCACGAAGCGTACGGTGGCGCTGACAGAGGCGGGCAGCCGGTTTCTGGAGGAGGCCCGCCTGACGCTGCGACAGGCCGAACGGGCGGAGATCGCAGCCCAGCAGGCCGGCCGCGGCGAAGTCGGCCGGGTCGAAATCGGCTATGTTTCATCGGCATCGTGCACGGGCCTGCTGTCGCAGGCCATTGCGGATTATCGCCGGACCCATCCGATGGTCTACCTGAATATCCGCAAGATCGAGACGCCATTGCAGCTCGAACAATTGACCGAAGGGCATCTCGACATCGGCTTTCTGCGGCCGCCTTCCCGCTACCCGCTCGGAATCTCAGGCCTGGTGATCTCGCAGCAACGGCTGGTCCTGGTGCTGCCGACCGGTCACCGGCTTGCTAATGTCAAGATGGTCCTGTCGTCGATGCTGGCCGACGAATCGTTTATCGTTCCAAGCTTCGAGCGAGACGCCGGCATCTATCAACATACCGCGGAGCTCGGCCAGCAGGGCGGCTTCCAGATCCGGATGGAAGGACGTGCCCCTGATTTCTTCACAATCGTCACCATGGTCGCCTCGGGATTTGGCATCGCCGTCGTACCGCAGTCCTGCAGTTGCATTCAGATTCCCGGCGTCGTCTACCGGCCGTTAGAACCGCAGCAAAGCCCCGCGGAGCTGGCGGCCGCTTTCCGGCGTGACGAACGCGCGCCGGCGGTCCGTATGTTCATCGACCAGTTGCGGCGCATGGCAAAGGCCCTGAAGCCGATCGATCAAGCGATCGCCTAGCCGGCGGCGTCCAGCCGGCGAAAGCGAGCCTGTGCCGCCGGCCAGATCTGCGGATTTGCAAGGCTCAGCGGCCGCTCGCCACGCAGCAGACGAACCGCCTCTTCGCAAGCAATCCGTGTCATGCGCTCGGTGCTGTCGGCGGTCAGCGAGGCAAGATGCGGCGTCAGGAGCACATTATCCAATGTATGAAAGGCATTATCGGCCGCAATTGGTTGTTGCGCGAACACATCCAGTGCGGCGCCTCGGATGCGTCTGGCAGCCAGCGCCGCGACGAGCGCTTCGTCATCGATCAATTGACCGCGCGCAACGTTGACCAGAAGCGCGTCTGATTTCATGCGTGCAATCAGGTCGCTGTTGATCATGCCTCTTGTTTCAGCCGTCAGCGCGCACGACAAGACGACAAAATCGGAAGCGGAAAACAACGCTTCCAGATCTGCATATTGGACGAAGGACGGCAGGTTAAGCCGGTTCCGCTGCGTGCCCAGCACGCTCATGCCGAACCCGTGAGCGCCGATCGCGGCAATCCTCTGGCCGACATTGCCCAAGCCGACGATCCCGAGAACCTTGCCCCGAAGCTCGAACGCATCGGGCCGCGCCGTCCGTGCAGCATGCCAACCGCTTGTCCGCAGCGTCTGGTCTGCCTGCCGCAGGTGACGGGCCAGATCGAATATCGCGGCGAAAGCGTGTTCGGCGACCGCCTGGGCATTGGCGCCCGGCGTATTCGCAACCGGGATACCCAATGCACAAGCGGCTTCCATCGGTATGAAATCGAGGCCAACACCATGACGCACGATGCCACGAAGCTTCGGCGCATGCGCGATGACATCGGCCGTGACCGCGGTGCGGACGATCAGCGCATCGGCCTCGGCGAGATGTGCTTTCAGCGCACCACGATCCGGCACGATCAAGGTACAGTTCGCCGCGGTCAGGATCGGTTCTCCGACGGCATGCAGCGGATCCGTCGCAACGACGCGCCATCCCGCCATCAGCTGACCGCAAACTTTTTCAACGTCGCCTCGCGCAGCGTGACGCCGAGACCCGGTCCATCGGGAATGGCAACCTTGCCGTTCTGCGCGACCAGCGGCGGATCGGTAAGCTCGAACCGGATCGGATCAAAGGCGATCGGATATTCGCACAGCATGTAGTTCTCGATGCTACCGAGCAATTGCAGCATGGCGGCGAACCGTATCGCGGGCCCGAAGAAGTGCGGGATGCACGGAACCTGATAGGCATCGGCAAGACTGGCGATGCGGCGACATTCGGAAATTCCCTGACGCAGATCCGGCTGGACGATGTCAGCAGCACCGGCGGCAAGGAAGTCTCGCGCATCCCAGCGGTTGAAGATCTCGTGCTCCCCGACCGCGACCGGCGTCGTCATCGATTTCGCCAGATGTGCGTAACCAGGCAAGTCAAACGGCGGCAGCGGCTCTTCGAGCCAATGAAGCTGGAATTTTTCCAGCGCCATCGCCTTCTGCGGCGCAAAGCTGCGGCTCCAGCCTGAATTGACGTCCGCCATCAGCTTCGTCGCGGCACCGACCGGCAATGCTTCACGCGCCGCGCCAACGATGGCTTCATCGTCGGCGGACGGAAAGCCGATCCGGATTTTGACCCCCGCAAATCCTTCGGACGCATGCTTCCCGACTTCGGCACCGATCTCCGCCCGAGAAACCTGACCGAGGCTGGCATAGCAGCTCACTTCATCCCGGCACGAGCCGAGCAGGCGCCGAACGGGCTGATTGGTCACCTTGCCGAGGATGTCCCACAAGGCCGTGTCGAGCGCACCGAGCACATAGGATTCGAGGCTTCGATAACGGCCGAGCGTGTTCAATACGACGAACATGTCCCGCCATCGCGCGCCGATATCGAGCGGGTTCTTCCCGATCAGGATTGGCGCGAAGGTTTTGTCGAGCATCGTCAGCGCAGCCATATCCCCGGCAGGCGGCCCGTCGATGTCACCCAACCCGACAACTCCCTGATCGGTGAACACCTGCACGACGATGATCAGACGCTCGGTCAGCTCCATATGAGCAAAGCGGATGGGCCGATCATATTTGCTGGAGAGAACCGTTGCCTTGATGTCCGTGATCTTCATTGAGTGCACCAGACGTCGGGAGCGTTGCGCTTGCAAGCGACTACCTCACAGGGCCGCAATTCTCAATGAGTTGGTATTCGGAGAAAGAAGCACTTTATTCGGAAACACCTCGGCAACGTCACCGGCAGCAGGCCGCACCGGCGCAGGAATGTTCGCGCCGAAGCCGGCCGGGGCCGCACGAAGATAGATTTTACCCTGAATTCGTCACCTCGCTTTGCGAGGCAGCCTGAAACACGACAAGGAGCCGGCGGCGGCTCAAAAGCACGAGCCGGTTACCGCGTCGCCGAAGACGATCATTTGCGTTCCTGCAGATAACGGCGGAGGAACGCTGCAGTCGCTTCATAATGATGCGCCAGCAATGCGCGTGCACGCTCGACATCGCGAGCCAGCGCCGCGTCAAGAATCGAACGATGTTCGGCCGATACATCACGTTGACCGGTCTCAACCGTCAGCGAGAGTCGCCGATAGCGATCGGATCGGTCATAAAGCTGGTCGCAGAAATTCAGCAGCACCGGAGAGCCCGCGGCGGAAATCAGCGCGGAATGAAAATGCGCATGGCGCCCCGCCCATTCCTCATTGTGAATGGCTTCGTCGCCCTGCTTGCGTGGCAGTCGTTCGAGCCGGTGCAGGCTGGCGATCGCCTCTGCCTCCCAGTTCTCGTCGCCTTGGGTGATGGAACGTTCAAGAGCCCAGCCTTCGAGCTGGATCCGCATCTGCACGAGATCGTCAAGCTCTGCCAGCGTCATCAGCGTCACGCGATAGCCGCGATTGTGCTCCCCCTCGACCAATCCCGCGGCGACGAGGCGCGCCAGAGCTTCTCGCACTGGCGAAACGCTCATTCCGCACATCTGTTGAAGCTGCTCGAAGCGCAGTTGTTCGCCCGGCGAGAGCGCCCCCGTGAGGATTGCGGCACGCAGGGTTTGCCACGCTTGTTGGCTTCGGCTCGTCATCTGGAACAACTTTCGAAAATATTGACTTCCTGCGAAACTATTACAATACTCCCTGAAAGAACAGGGAGCAGCGCTCGTCTCCGCCATTGTAGTCCGCTTGCTGCCGACTCTCTGGCACGCTTTGGGAGCCGGGATGAGCGAATGCAATCCGCACATCGTCCTGGAGGAAATATGTTCAAGGCACTGGGCGCGTTCGGCCTCTTGTTGGCTCTGACCTGGTCACCCCCGATATCGGCCGCCGAAGTAACAATCCGCTTCCCGGTTGAATATTCGCTTGAGATTGCGCCGGGTGTCGCCAATCAGGAATTCAAGAAACTGGTCGAGGAGCGCACGGGCGGCCGTGTCGAAGTGAGATTCTTCCCGAGCGGCAGTCTCTACAAAGGGCTTGATCTCGTTCAGGCACTGCTGCGCGGCGATGCCGAGATGTCGACATTGACCGCGGCATATTGGGTCGCGCTGTCCCCAAAGCTCGCGATCTTCGAACTCCCCTATGCCTTCCCCACGCGGCAGGCTTTCTATCGGGCCGTGGACGATCCGGGCTTCATCGATGGCGCTTACAACGAAGTAGAGAAGAAAGGCGGGAAGGTAATCGGAATCCTTCCCTACGACCATTTCGGGATCGCGACGCGCAACAACGCATTGCGCATGCCGAAGGACATCGCCGGCTTGAAGATGCGCGGCCTCGGGAAGATCAATGCAGCAATGCTATCGAAGCTCGGCGCGACCCCGGTGTCGCTTAATCTCGTGGAAATCTCGCCTGCCCTGCAACAGGGTGTGATCGACGGGCTGAACGCGCCGATCGACATCATGCTCGCCTACAAGTGGCACGAGTCGGTCAAGCACATCACGTTCGCGCCCGCTTATATGTCGTTCTATCCCTGGACGGTGAATGCCGCCTGGTGGAACAAGCTTGATCCGTCGCTCCGCAAGACCATCCAGGAGACGGCGACGGAAGTGGCGCAGAAGCATCGCGTTCGCATGGAAACCGCAACCGCAAAAGCAATGGACACGCTCCGAAGCCAGGGTGTGGATGTTCACGTGCAGACGGAAGCGGAGCGGTCCGCCTGGACTGCGGCATCAGAGCCTGTCTGGACCGAATACGAAGCGCAGGTCGGCAAGGACCTGATGGATCGCGTGCGCGGATACGCCAGATAATCTTCACCCAACTCGCTTGCAACAATCGGAGATCGGAAAATGCTAAGAGCATTATTGGGGTCATTTACCCTTGCCATGACGGTGGCCGTAACACCGGTCGTCGCCGCGGAAGTGACGATCCGGTTTCCGATAGAATACTCGCTGGAGATCACCCCGGGCCTCGCCAACCAGGAGTTCAAGAAACTGGTGGAAGAGCGCACCAATGGCCGCGTCGAGGTGAAACTCTACCCGAGCGGCAGTCTCTACAAAGGGCTCGATCTGCTGCAGGCATTGCTGCGTGGCGATGCGGAGATGACCACGCTGATCTCGGCCTACTACAGCGCGCTGTCGCCGCGTCTGGCCGTGTCGGAGCTTCCCTACGCGTTTCCGACCAAGGAAGCATTTTACCGCGCTGTTGACGGCGGCTTCTTCGAGAAGGCCTATGCCGAAGTCGAGCAAAAGGGCGCGAAGATCATCGGCGTGCTGCCATTCGACTATCTCGTTCCCGGCACGCGCAACACCGCGATCCGCAAGCCGACCGATTTCAAGGGCCTGAAGATGCGTGGTCTTGGTCGCGTCAATCTCGCGATGCTGCAGTCGCTCGGGGCAACGCCCGTTTCGCTGAACTTCGTCGAACTGTCGCCGGCCATCCAGCAAGGCGTCATCGACGGCCTAAATGTCCCGACCGACAATTTCATGATCTACAAGTGGAACGAGAGCATCAGGAACGTCACCTATGCGACGTATTACATCGCTTTCTATCCATGGATGGTGAATGCCGCGTGGTGGAACAAGATTGACCCGGAACTGCGTAAAATCATCCAGCAGACGGCCATCGACGTAACCAAGGCGCATCGCGCCCGCGCCGAGGCGGAATCGCAGAAGGCGATCACCGCCATGCGCGCTGCGGGCGTCAATGTTCACGTCCAGACCGATGACGAGCGCAAGGAGTGGATGGAAGCCACCAGGCCGATCTGGAAGCAGTTTGAAGGACAGATCGGCAAGGAACTGATCGAGGAAGTCCAGAAGTACTCCAAATGAGCGCACTGCGTCGCCTCAGTACCATTCTCGCCAGAATCGAAGACGGCATCGCGGCATTCGTTCTTGCCGCGGTGCTGTTCATCGTGACCTATGAAATCCTGCTGCGCTCGCTGTTCGGCATGTCCAATCTCTGGACTGACGAATTGTCGCGCGTTCTGCTGATCGTCATGACCTATGTCGCAGCGGTCGGCCTGACACGTGACGGCGCCAATGTGCGGATCGAGCTGTTCGTCGACCTGCTGTCCGAGGCAACACGTTCGTTTCTCGAGCGTCTTGTCGACGTTTTGAACCTGCTTTTCTGTCTTGCGGCAACCTGGCTCGGCTATCTCTACGTCCATGAATCAGCGCTGTTCGGCATCTCCTTCGCGCACTCCAATCTGCCATTTCCCGTCTGGGTCGCGCAGTCGATAGTGCCGATCGGCTTCGCCCTGATGAGCTTTCGATTGATCCTCCGGCTCGTCGGCATCCGCCCCGATAAACCTGTTGCCAGCGTAGAGGCCTGAGCGTGACCGTCGCACTGATCGTATTGCTGCTGGTTCTGCTGGCCATCGGCGTCCATGTCGGATTCGCACTCTGGCTTGTCGGGCTGTTTGCGGTATTCGTTTTTCAAGTCACATCGCCGACCCAGATCGCGCAATCGATCTATTCCGGCCTGGACAGTTTCGTGCTGCTGGCGATTCCGTTCTTCATCCTGGCCGGCAACATCATGTTGCGATCCGGATTCGCGCAGTACCTGTTCCAGCTGATGCAGAGCATCGTCGGCGGCATCTCCGGGGGAGCCGCGCTGGGTGCCAGCGGCACGTCGGCGATCTTCGGTTCGATGACCGGCTCTTCGGTGGCATCGGCCGCGGCGCTCGGCCGCGTCATTATCCCGACCATGGGCAGCATGGGTTATCCGCGCTCGTTTACCGCCGGGCTGATGGCCGCCGGCGGCACGCTGGGTATCCTGATTCCGCCGAGCGTCACATTCGTGATCTACGCGGAAATGGCTCAGGAATCGGTCAAGGACCTGTTCCTGGCCGGCGTTGTACCGGGGATCGTTGCCGCGTCCGCCATCGGGCTGGTTGCGTTCGTCATTGCACGGCGAAACGGCTACGGCGAACAGACGTGGGTGTTTTCCTTCCGCCGCATCGGCCGGGCGCTGGTGCTCGCCGGGCCGGCGCTGATGATGCCAGGCATCGTGCTCGGCACCATCTATCTTGGCTTGCTGACGCCGACCGAAGCGGCCGCCGCTTCCGTGGTCTATGGCCTGATCGTCGGCATCTTCTTCTATCGCACGATCGGGCTGCGGGACCTTCCTGCGGTGTTTGTCGAAAGCGCACGGTCGACCGGCGCGATATTGTTCATTCTCTCCGGCGCGCTCTTTGTCGGCATGGTGGCGACGCTTGCCGGCATACCGGATGCGATCGTGGCGGCCATCAAGGCACAGGAGCTGTCGCCGTTCGGTTTCCTTTTTCTGGTCACGGCGGTACTGCTTGTTCTCGGTTGCTTCCTCGACGGCTTTACGTTGCTGACTGTCGTCACGCCTTTGCTGCTGCCGTCGGTGAAGTCACTGGGGATCGATCCGATTCATTTTGCGATCATTCTGACGCTGAATATCGAGATCGCCGCGATCACGCCGCCGATCGGATTGAACCTGTTCGTCATAGCGGGCATTTCCGGTACAACGATGAAAGAAGTGGTTGCCGGTTCATTCCCGTTCGTGTTCGCTCTGCTGGCGGTGGTCATCCTGATCATTTTCTTCCCGCAGATTGCGCTTGTTCTCCTGTAAGGAATCCGAGTCATGCCAGAGCAAATCGTTGACGCGCATCATCACATCTGGCGGCAGGCGGATCAGCCGTGGCTGCAAGGGCCGACCGTCCCGCGCATCTTCGGCGCATATGATTCCATCAAGCGCGACTATCCGATCGAGGAGTTCAAGGCCGACCTTGCCGGCACCGGCGTGACGAAGTCGGTTTATGTCCAGACAAACTGGTCGCCGGCGCGCGCGGTGGAGGAGGTTGAGTGGGTTCAGGCCGAGGCGGATCGCGCCGGATGGCCGCATGCCATCGTCAGCTTTGTTGACATGCAAGCGGAGAATGCGCCCGAGGTGATGAAGGCGCAGTCGCGCTTTCCGCTCATGCGCGGCGCGCGGCAACAACTTCACTGGCACGAAAACGAGCTCTATCGCTTTGCGCCGCGGCCGGACATGATGAACACTGCCGTATTCCGCAAGAATCTCGCGCATCTAGCCGAATACGGCTGGCATTTCGAGTTACAGCTATTTGCGTCGCAGATGGCGGACGGCGCGGCATTGGCGGCGGCCTTCCCATCGACGAAATTTGTCCTGCAGCATGCGGGCATGCTCGAGGATCTCAGCGCGCCGGGACGCGTCGCCTGGCGCGAAGGCATGAAGAAGCTCGCTGCACAGCCGAACGTCTACACGAAGTTCTCCGGCCTTGGCACATTCATTCGTCGAAACGACCCACAACACATCGCCGATATCGTTGGTGCGACGGTCGAACTGTTCGGAGCCGATCGCTGCATGTGGGGCTCGAACTTCCCTGTCGAGAAAATCTGGACGGACTACGCATCTATCGTGACAGCAATCCGCGATGCAGTGGCCGGGCTTGACGTCAAATCACGCGCTGCGATCCTGCATGATACAGCAAAGCAGCTATATCGGCTCGATTGACGACCAACCGGGCCGTGAAGCACTCGGACAACCTTGGACAATCTCCTGGCTGCAACGATCTGGGCACGCGGAAATTAGGAGCTGATGGCTGCGTGCAGATGACCGTCGCTAATCTCGCCGGGACCTCCATCGACGCCTTCTCGGAACAGCGGCAGCCCGCGATCCGACAAGCCTCAATCCCGGTTTTCGCATAGGGATCGGCCGCAATCTTCTCTGCGCCGCCCGGCGGAAGCAGAAGCAGCGGCAGACTTCTTGCGCTGCGTTTGCGAACTTCTCGACATGGTGTGCGGCGCGCTCTTCGAACGCGTCCCTGTCCAGTACGCAGGGTTAAGAGCCTGTTTACCACGACCCGGGACACTCGCAGGCGCCGGATGTCCCGGCACGTCGTCACACGAAAGCCGTTCCATGAGCGCTCCGAAGTCCGATCCAGCCGAACCGGCGCCCTTGGCCGCGCGGGAGCCTTTGGCCGCGCAGGAGCCCCCGGCCCCGACCTCGCTGTCGGCTGCCAACATCAATCCGGTGACCTGGCTCGCGACCGACTACCTCAACCATTTCAACGAAGCGGTGATGCTGCTCGACCAGTGCACGAGCGATCCTGCCTGTCTGGCGGAGCTTCTGGCCTGGCAGCCGAAATCCTATCGGGAGCATTTCGCCGCCTCGCACTTCAAGGACCGCCACATCACACTCGCCGCTTATGATGCCGCGGATCCCGGGGCGCGCCACGATCTCGAGAGCCTGTCCGACATGATGTCGGCGGTGCTGCAGGCGACCTGCGTCGCGATGCGCGCGCAGATGGCGCCGGAGGAAGCGCAGGCGCTCGTCCACAGCGTCGCGGGTGCGCTGAAGCCGCTGATCGCGCGCGCCGGCGCCGTGATCAACGGCGAGGCCGCCAACAGCGCCGCAAGTGCCGCCGCCCCACAGGCCGCGGCCGACACCATCCTGACGCGCCGGTGAGCGACCCCCGCCTCTATCCCGACCGGCCGTTCCTCGCGGTCTCTGCCGCGGTGGTGCGCGCGGACAGATTGCTGATCGTGCGGCGGGCGCGGCGACCCGCGCATGGCGTCTACACCTTTCCCGGCGGCGTGGTCGAAGCAGGCGAAACGCTCGCCGAGGCGGTGGCCCGCGAGATCCGCGAAGAGACCAGCCTGGTCATCGCCCCGCAGGAACTGGCAGGCCATCGCGAGTGGATCGCCCGCGACGCCGGCGGGCGCGTCGAACGGCATTTCGTCATCCTGTCATTCGCCGCGCGCTGGGTGTCGGGCGAATTCACCCCGAACGAGGAGCTCGACGACGGCCGATGGGTGCGCCTGCCGGAACTCGCCAGCTTCACGACCACCGAGGGCCTCGCCGAAATCGCCGCCGCGGCACTGGCACTGATCGGCGGCGAGCCGCCCTGAGCGGACCGGCAACCGGGTCGCCAAGCCGTTGGCCAAGCGACTGGCCGGACGGCTTGCCGCACGACTTGCCGGACGACTTGCCGGACGACTTGCCGGACGACTTGCAGAGCATCGGCGGCCAGCGCATATCTGCCAGCATGTCGTTGCCGCACCGGTCATTATCTCCCTTTTCATTGCCTCCGATGATCCGTCCGGCGGCAGCGGTGCTGCTGCTACTGCTCGCCACGCCGCCGGGGCTTGCCCATGCGCAGGCTGCCGCCCCCTTCGACAACGACCTCGCCCGGCTCTCGGAGATCATGGGCGCGCTGCACTATCTGCGTGCCCTGTGCGGCAGCAATGAAGGGCAGAAATGGCGCAACGAGATGCAGGCGCTGGTCGACGCCGAGGCGCCCAGCGGACCCCGACGCGCCCGCATCGTCGACAGTTTCAACCGCGGCTATCGCGGTTTCCAGCAGACCTACCGGACCTGCACCCCGGCGGCCGAATTCGCCATCCGGCGCTACCTCGACGAAGGCTCCAAGATCGCCCGCGAGATCACCGCCCGTTACGCCAACTAGCGTTTTTCGCTTCCGATAGAATCGAAAGCGGCCGGTGCCGGCCGGACATCCCGGGAGGCGGCCTTATCGCCGCACTGCCTGTGGGAATTAACCTTTTACTAAGGTGCGGATAGGTGTCCGCCACGGCCATGATAACGTCGCTCCGGGACTACGGGCGCAATCGATCAACGGAAGCAATTTCAGTGACGCTGACCGACTTTGAAGAACCGCATGTGTCGGATTTCGACCAGAAGCGGGCCGCACTCGGATATCTCCAGGAGGCATGGGCCGAGGCCAAGCTCGACGGCATCGACGGTGATTGCCTGGCCCAGGCGAGCCTGTTCACCGCCTTCCTCGAATTCGTCTCCACCTATGGCGAGGACGCCGCCGCGCAGTTCGCCGAGGGGCTGAGCCAACGCATCCGCAACGGCGAATTCACCATCGAGCGCGCCCGCCAGTAGCCGCCGGCCTCCGCCATCCGGATCGTAAAGCCGCCTGCCCTATAGCGTTTTCGAGCGGAGCGGGACCGTTCCGCGTGAAGAAAACGCGTCAAAACAACGACCCGGACGCTTTGCCTTTGATTCGATCAAAAGCAAAACGCTTCAGAACGGCGCGCGCAGGGCGTAGTGCCGTTCGAGCACCTCGTCGACATCCTTCGGGAAGAACGGCTTCTTGAGAAAGCCGGCAGCGCCGATATCGCCCGCACGCGCGACCACCACCGGATCGGGCGAAGAACTGATCATCACCACCGCCACCGACGGCGTTTCGCGCTTGATCTCCGACAGCGTTTCGAGGCCGTTGAGGCCGGGCATATTGTAGTCGAGGAACACCATGTCGACCATGCCGCTCCGGATCTTGGCGAGCGCGTCGGTCCCTTCCCTGGCTTCCGAAATATCCAGCCGAAACTGGCTGGCATCGAGGATCTTGCGGACGATCGTGCGCATCACGCCCGAATCGTCGACGATCATCACCCGCGTCGGGACACGCACACGGATGCAACGGTTGAGCAGCATGCGCGCGTGTTCGGCGCCCGCAGGACACTCGACCGTGCCGCCGCTGATGTCGAGGCCCTCGCAGGCCCTGTCGCCGGCCGGCACGACCGAGAGGACGAGCGGCGGCGGCTGCACCGCGCGCGCTGCTGCAACGACTTCGCCGGCGTCCTGCAGAGCGGCATCGACCAGAACGATATCGATGGCATCCCTCAGCCGCTGGCCGGCGTCAGCCGCATCCGCCGATTCGAAAAGCTCGATCGGCACCGTGGCCATCGTGACGCCCTGACGCCACAGGTCCTTGTCCGCAGCTGAACCGGATACAACCAGCAGACGCAGCGAGATCAGAGTGTCAATCATGGCCCCCAGCCATGGTCCCCGCCATCGTCACCCGTCATGGTCCCGGGGCTGCAGGGAAGAAACCGTCAGAGTTGCTGTTTATCGCTCATAAACTACGGCACCGGTTTTGCACAGCACCAAACCGGGAAAATCGCCATCGGCCGACCTATCGACGCGTCGGCCGTCCCCGAAAAGATCGCCACGGCGCAGTACATGCACATGGTCCACGACGGTCGACAGATGCGCCGCCGATGAATCGAACGCCGCAACGCAACGAGACGATCCGGCGTCGAAAGCAGCCCAAACCGCTTACGTTTTCCCGCGATTTCTGGCAAAAGAAAACCGAATGGAATGATGATGCAAGCCGCTATTCTCCCCGACCGTGGTGTGGTCAAGCTGACCGGCGACGAAACGCGGGCGCTCCTCGACCGTCTGGTGACCTCGGACATCGACACGCTGCAGCCGGGCGATGCGCGTTTTGCCGCACTGCTGACCCCGCAAGGCAAGATCCTGTTCGATTTCATCGTCGTTGAAGCTCCGCCGGAGGACGGCGGCGGCTTCTTCCTGGATTGCCCGCGCGCGCTGGCGGCGGACCTCGCCAAGCGCCTCGTCTTCTACCGGCTGCGCGCCAAGGTTGCGATCGAGGACATGTCGGACCGGCTGGCGGTGATGGCGGCATGGCCCGGCGCGGCATCCGACGGTGGGACACCGAACACCCGGCAAAACACCGACGAGGCCCTCTGCTATCCGGACCCGCGACTGCCGGCGCTCGGCATGCGGATGATCCTGCCGCCGGCCTCAGCCGCCGCCGCGGCAGCCGATCTCGGCGCGACGCTTTCCGAGGTCGACGCCTATGAACGGCACCGCATCGCGCTCGGCATTCCACGGGGCGGCGAAGACTTCATTTATGGCAGCGCTTATCCGCACGAGACGGACATGGATCAGCTCGGCGGGGTCGATTTCACCAAGGGCTGTTTCGTCGGCCAGGAAGTGGTCTCCCGCATGCAGCATCGCTCGACCGCGCGCTCGCGCATCGTACCGGTAGCCTATGCCGATGCGGCACCGATGGGCGGGCTGCCGGTGACCGCCGGCGAGAAAACTGTCGGCACCATCGGCTCGACGGCAGCGGGTCGCGGGCTTGCCCTGCTACGGCTCGACCGCGTCGGCGATGCGATGGAGAAAAACCTGCCGCTCGTCGCCGGCGGCATCGAACTGACGTTGCGCAAGCCGGACTGGGCGCGCTTCCGCTTCCCCGGCGAGCCGGAGCAGACGACATGAGCGGCGATGCGCATGCGGATGGCAAAGCCCGCTGCGCCTGGCCGGGTACCGATCCTCTCTATGTCGCCTATCACGACGTCGAATGGGGCGTCGCCGAATACGACGACCGCGCGCTCTACGAAAAACTGATGCTCGACGGTTTCCAGGCCGGGCTGTCGTGGATCACCATCCTGCGCAAGCGCGACAATTTCCGCAAAGCCTTCGCCGGCTTCGAGCCGGAAAAGATCGCGCGCTTTTCCGAGAAAAAGGTCGCGGCGCTGATGCAGGACGCTGGCATCGTCCGCAACCGCGCCAAGATCGAAGGCGCCATTACCTCGGCCCGGGTTTATCTGGAGATCATGGACAAGGGCCCGGGCTTCGCCGCGCTGCTATGGGACTATGTCGACGGCACGCCGAAGGTAAACCGCTTCCGCAGCAAGTCGCAGATACCGGCGGAAACGCCGCTGTCGCGCGCCATCTCCAAGGATCTGGCGGGGCGCGGCTTCAAATTCGTCGGTCCGACCATCGTCTATGCCTTCATGCAGGCGGTCGGCATGGTCAATGATCATGTCGTCGGCTGCCACCGGCACGCCACCTGCGAAACGCTCGGCGCGAAAGCAGCAAAGGCGTTCCAGCGGCGCCGATGAGCAAGACATCCACCTCTCGCCCGGCGGCGGCCAAGCGGCAGCCAGCACCGTTGCGTGCCTGGCAGCGCATGCTGTCAGGCCGGCGGCTCGATCTGCTCGACCCCTCGCCGCTCGACATCGAGTTGGAAGACATCGCGCACGGCCTCGCCCGCGTCGCCCGCTGGAACGGCCAGACCGAGGGCGCACATATCTTTTCGGTAGCGCAGCATTCGCTGCTGGTGGAGGCCATTGCACAGCGCGCCTGGCCCGGCCTCGACCGGCGCGCGCAGCTCGCTTTGCTGCTGCACGACGCGCCGGAATACGTCATCGGCGACATGATCTCGCCGTTCAAGGCGGTGATCGGCGGCAGCTACAAGACAGTGGAGCGGCGCCTGCTGACCGCCATCCATCTGCGCTTCGGACTGCCGGCGCGACTGCCGGAAAGCCTGGACAAGATCATCAAGCGCGCCGACCAGGGCGCAGCATTCCTCGAGGCAACGCGACTTGCCGGCTTTGCGCCGCGCGAGGCGTTGCGCTTCTTCGGCCGGCCACCAACGCTGTCGCCGACGCTGGAGCGCGATTACCTGACGCCATGGTCGGCTTCAACCGCACAGAAGCGCTATCGCGAACGGTTTTCCAAGGTTTTGTTGCTGACGGAAGCATAAACGAAATCCCAGGCCGCGAAACCGGGAACCGGGAGCCGACCGGACAAACAGAAAGCTGGCGGCACCAGATGGAAGCTGCCACCCCATCTATCTGATCTTTCTCTATGGGCCGCAGCGGCGGGAAAGCAGATCATCGGCCGGCTGCTCTCCGAGCGGACCAGCATGACGCTGTTCCACAATCATCCGGGTCGACGCTGTCGCAGCCGTTTTTCGTTTCGGTTCGAAGGGTTTCGTCACGCGCCCCGAACGCAACCCACTTCGCTCGGAAACGCTATAACCTATATGTGACGCACGCCCCGTTAGGATGCGGCTGGTTCACAAGAACAAGCCGGCCCACGCGCGAACAGGTCAAGGCATGATCCATATCTGTTCCCTTGCCCGCCTCAACGATACGGTCGCCCTGACCGGCGCGCGCCATGTGGTGACGCTGCTGCGTGACATCGTCGTACCGCCGCCACCGACTATCGCACGTGCCAACCATCTGGTGCTGCGCATCGACGACATCGTCGAGCCGGTCGAGGGCTATGCGGCGCCGCTTGCCGATCATATCGACGCGCTGGTGGAATTCGTCGGACGTTGGGATCGCCGCACGCCGATCGTATTCCATTGCTATGCCGGCATCAGCCGTTCGACTGCCGCCGCCTTCACCGCTGCCTGCCTCGTCAATCCGGCGCGCGATGAGATGCAGATCGCGCAAGCAATTCGGAGCGCCTCGCCGATCGCACAGCCGAATGCACGCATCGTTGCGCTCGCCGATCAGGCGCTGGCACGCAATGGCCGGATGATCGAGGCCGTCCGCGCTATCGGTCGCGGTAGCGGCGCCTATGAGGGCGAGCCGTTCCACCTCGACATCGGAACATGAGGGGAAACACAGCCGGCAAGCGATCGGCGGAGCCATCCTGCCGGACGTTTTCTCGTCACGCGAGCCGGTATCCGTTCGCTGGAAAAACAAATGCCCGGATCCAATCCGGGCATCGTTGGCGACATATCTGCGGAAGCAGGTTTGTGTCAGTCGTCCTGCGCCGAGGCCGAGAGTGACACCGGCCGCTTGCCGCCGCTGGCGACATTCACCTTGCCGCTGCCGCGACGGGTGAATTCGCAATAGGCGAAGCCGAGACCGGAAATGGCGCCGCGAAAACTGGTGTCGTTGATCTGCTCAAGGTTGAAGCAGGGCTCGATCGGCAGACCACGCACGGAAGCGCAGACCCGCTCGCCGCGCACCTGCAACGTGCCCGGCGGCATGCGTGCATGACGCACCGGACCGTCGCCACGGATCTGGATGGTGCCAACCACCGAACCGTCAGCATGCACCCGCCCGCCGCCTCGCGTACCCTCGAAGCAGTTATAGGTAAAATATTTCCCGATCACGAAGCGCTGGGCCTGCTCGGCGCTCATCTCGCCTGCAAATGCCGGAACCGAGCACAGCAGAACGCCCGCCGCCACGAAACCACGCACCATCACCAACCCCACTGAAACCATCCGATCGACACGAATTCCGACCTTTGATCGCGGGAAGCGTCTCAGATTCCACATCCGGGCGACGCTCGGACAATCCTTGCCGAATCCAGTGTAAGCACTATGCGACAAGATCGTCGATAAATCCTGAACGTGTTTACCCGATCTTGACCACGATTCGACCGCGCACCCCGCCGTCGAGAAGGCGCGGCGCGGTCTCCAGAACCTGCGAAAACGGGATTTCCGTGGTGATCGCCGCCAATTTCCGGCGATCCAGGTCGGTTTCCAGACGTTTCCACGCCTGCTGCCGCAGAGCCAGCGGCGCCATCACCGAATCGATGCCCAAAAGACACACCCCCCGCAAAATGAAGGGCGCGACGCTGGTCGGCAGATCCATGCCGCCGGCCAGTCCACAAGCGGCAACCGCGCCGCCGTAGCGGATCATCGACAGAACATTGGCGAGCGTCGTCGAGCCCACGGCATCGACACCGGCCGCCCAGCGCTCCTTCGCCAGCGGCTTCGGCGGTCCGGCGAGGTCCTTGCGGTCGAGGATCTCCGCGGCGCCGAGCCCCTTGAGATAATCGGCTTCCTGCGGCCGGCCGGTAACGGCGGTCACCGCATAGCCGAGCCGGGCAAGGATGGCGACGGCGACGGAACCGACACCGCCGGCCGCGCCGGTGACCACCACCGGCCCCTGCTCCGGCGTGATGCCATGGCGCTCGAGCGCCAGCACGCACAGCATCGCCGTATAGCCGGCGGTGCCGACCGCCATCGCATCGCGCAGCGTCATCGAGGCCGGCAGCCGTACCAGCCAGTCGCCCTTGACCCGCGCCTTCTGCGCATAGGCGCCCAGATGCGTCTCGCCGAGCCCCCAGCCATTGAGGATGACAGTATCGCCCGGCTTCCAGCCCGGATGGGTGGAGGCCTCCACCGTTCCAGCGAAGTCGATGCCGGCGATCATCGGGAAGCGGCGCACCACCGGTGCCCGGCCGGTCACCGCCAGAGCGTCCTTGTAGTTGATCGTCGAGTAAGCGATGCGCACCGTGACGTCGCCATCCATCAGGCCGGCGTCGTCGAAATCGGTCAAACGCGCATTGGTCGACGGTTTGGCGCCGTCCTCTGCCTTTTCGACAACGATCGCCTTGAATGTCGTCATGCGCGCCTCCGGGTTGCCGTCGTCGGCCTGGTGCATGATCCCGAGAAGCGGGTTCCGGTATGCGGAAAAGATCATGCTCAAAAGACGAGCGACAGGTCTGATCGATGCAGTTGAATCAAACCCTAGCGACAGCAACTTCGGCAGATCAAGGCCGGCAGATCAAGCCAGACGATAGGCTGTTCAGGCCGCCGCGGTTGCCGGGCGCGCCACCGGCTTCTCGACGATCGGCAGGTTGATCAGCGCTGACAGCACTCCAAACAGCACCGACAGCCACCAGACCACATCGTAGGAGCCGGTGCGCTCGAAGGCGATGCCGCCGAGCAGCACGCCGAGGAAGCCGCCGACCTGATGGCTGAAGAAGGCGAAACCAAACAGCATCGTCATCCAGCGGGTACCGAACATCAGCGCCACCAGCGCCGAGGTCGGCGGTACCGTCGACAGCCACAACAGGCCGGTGACCGCGCCGAAGATCAACGTGTTGATGGTCGATGTCGGCGCGAGGATGAAGACGATGATCGACATCGCGCGCAGAGCGTAGATCGCCGAGAGCAGATAGCGCCGCGGCATATGGCCGATCAGCAGCCCGGCCAGGATCGAGCCAATGATGTTGAACAGGCCGATCACCGCCAGCGTCCAGCCGCCGATCTCGACCGACAGGCCGCGGTCGATCAGATAGGCGGGCAGATGCACGGTGACGAAAGCGAGCTGGAAGCCGCAGGTGAAGAAACCGAGCACCAGGAAGACATAGGAGCGGTGCGCGAAGGCTTCCCGCAGCGCCTGGCGTACCGACTGCGTCGGCGCTTCCGCGACATCGGCTACCTTGCGCGGCGTCGCCAGCGCCATCGACAGCGGCATGATTACGAGCAAGAGGCCGGCGAAGGTCAGCAGCGCGAACTGCATGCCGCCGTAGTCCATCAGTCCGACCGCCAGTGGCGAGAACAGGAACTGGCCAAACGAGCCGGCGGCCGTACCGAGACCGAAAGCGAGCGGACGCGACTTCTCCGGCAGCAGTTTGGCGAAGCCGCCAAGCACGATGTTGAAGGAACATGCCGACAGGCCGAAGCCGATCAGCAGGCCGGCGGTGAGGTCGAACATGCCGGGCGTGTTCGAATAGCCCATCAGGCCGATGCCGAGCGCATAGAGCACGGTTCCCGCCGACAGCACGTAATTGGTGCCGTATTTGTCGGCGAGTGCGCCGGCAAAAGGCTGACCCATGCCCCACAGCAGGTTCTGCACCGCCAGCGCCAGCGCGAAGACCTCGCGGCCCCAGCCGTTTGCCTGCGAAATCGGCGTCAGGAACAGGCCGAGCGCGGAACGCGGCCCGAAGCTGATCATCGCGATCAGGCATCCGCAGATGATGATGGCGGCAGGCGTGCGCCAGCCGGAAGTCATGGTAGCGGTCGGCGATGTCATGGCGGTTCATCAATCCGATGATGCGGACGCCCGATATAGGCCCTCCCGCCGCAAAGCGATAACCAATATTGGTGATGGATGCCATCCACCCGGCGCATGTGAGGAACCGGCCGGGCGGCCCCTGCGCAGCCCGGCTTTTCCCGTGCTAGCTCTTGCGCTTGGCCTCGAGCCGGGCTGCCTCTTCGGCGGTGATCGCGGCATTGCCCCATGCCGGCATGTCGGCGCCGTCGCCCCACAGGCGCGGCCGGTAGAAGGTGTGCACGCCGATCTTGAGGATGCGCCGCATTTCGCGCACCCAGCTCGGGCGCACCCAATAGGCGTGATAATGCGTCGAGCGCGCCACCTCCGGCATCCACAATTTACCATCGAGCGTGTCGCGGGCGATCTTCTTGGCGATCTCCCATGCCTCCGGCTCGGTGACGACATCCGGAATGCCGTCGCAGGCAAAGGTGAACTGGCACGCGAGATGCCGGCGCGCATTCTGATAGACGACGCCGCAGACGTCGTTCGGATAATAGCCGGAGAAGACGCGGTTCATCACCACCTGCGCCACCGCCATCTGGCCGCGCACGGCTTCACCGCGCGATTCGAAATAGACCGCATTGGCGAGGCAACGCTCTGCCCGCGCCCGCTGTTTGGAATCCGGCAGCAGATTGAGCCGCTCGGCCGGCGACTTCGGCCGGCGGCCGGCGCCGGTCACCTCGCCCTTCACTGCGATGCTGACGCCGCCCTTGTCGGGGTCGCCCGGGGTCGCGCTTTGAGGTTCGAGCGCCGAGAGCTTGATGTCGGGATCGCCGCTTGCGGTGACGATCACCGGCTCCTCGCCCGGCGACCACGGAACGATCGACTGCACCGAGGCTGCCGGATCGATGCCGAACAGCATGCTGGCAGCGCCGCCGGGTGTCCCGCTTTCAGCCCGCGCCGCCGCGCCGAGATCGGGCGGCGGCAGATCCTGATAGGGCAGATCGACGGTGTCGGCGGTTTCCGGTTTGGTGAACTCGTAATCCGGGAACGGCGCGGCCAGCAGGCCCGGCTCCGGCTCGTCCTCCCCCAGTTCCGGTCGCGGCCGCGGCACCAGCACGTCGCCCTTGCCGGACCGGTCGATGCGCGGGAACGACAGCGGTGCCGGCCCCACCGGATCGCCGAGCGGATTGCCGGAATTCAGCGCCACCAGTTCGGCCGCCAGCGGACGTGGCATCGTCGTGCCGACCGGGCGCGGAAAGCTGAAGGTCGCGGCGTGAATCGTCCCGAAGGGCGAGGCGATGATGTGCCGCTGCACGCGCCCCGCAACGCCCGGCTGCGAGGCGATGAGCGAGGCGATATCGGCGCGGTCGACCTGGCTCGGCAGCAGAAGATAGACGGCGGCCGCGACCAACAGCGGCGTGCCGATCGTTCGCCGCCGACGCCGGACAGAATTTCGCGCGCGAACGCCAGTCAACGCAACGCCACCACAAAACCGCAGCCGTCACCGACATGGTGACAAAACGAGCGGTTTCGTTATGGCATGATTAACCTTGCGAAGCGGTTAACCGCGCGGCCGCGCATATGGCCGCAAGATAGCGAGCGGGCCGATGCGCCCGACGGCCAACGCTTTGCCGCCGGACGCATCGCGAGGCCACACCTACATCTTGACGCCCTTTTCGGTGAAGAACTTGACTGCGCCCGGATGCCACGGGACCGGAGAATTGGCCTTCACCTGGTTCTCGATCGAGAAACTGTTGGCTTCCTTGTGCACGGCAACGAGGTCGGCTTTCTTGTCCACCATCAGCTTGACGATGTCATAGGCTTCCTTGTCCGACATCTTGTCGCTGGTGACGAGGATGTTCCAGACGGCGGTCGCCTTGTTGGGTTTGTCCTGGCCCGGATAGACTCCGGCCTTGATCGTATTCTCGGAATAGAGATTGCCGTATTTGGCATTCATCTTGGCGACCAGATCGGAATGGTCGATCAGTTTCAGTTTGACGCCCGGCGTGGCGCCGAGATCGGTCACCGCCGACGTCGGCAAACCGCCAACCCAGAAGAACGCGTCGATCTTGCGGTCCTTGATCGCATTCACCGACTCGGCAACGCCGAGCCGCTCACGCTTCATGTCCTTGTCCTTGTCGAGACCGGCGGCCTCGATCACGCGGAACGCCATCACCTCGGTGGCGCTGCCGCCTGAACCGGTGGACACCCGTTTGCCCTTCAGATCGGCGACCGAATTGATGCCGGTGCCGTCGACCGTCACGACATGCATGACGTTCGGATAGAGCACCATCAGGGTACGGACATCGACCTTGCCGCTCTTGAACTTGTCCTGTCCCTTGAATGCATCGAGCGCAGCATCGGCCATCGAGAAACCAATCTCGCTCTGCCCCGAGCCGATAAGCTTGAGATTGTCGACCGAACCGCCGGTGACCTCCGCCGTCGCCTGCACGCCGGGCAGGTTCTTCGACAACAGGTTCGCCAGGCCGCCGCCGATCGGATAGTAGACGCCGCCGGTGCCGCCGGTGCCGATGGCAATCGTCCGTTGCTGCGCCTGCGCCACGCCGGACGACATGCCGAATGACAACGCGATGGCCGCGAGCCCGGCAACGAGACTAGCGGCCGCATGTTTCAATCTTCGCATCACCTGTTTCCTCCTTGATGATTTAATTGATTATCTGCCGCGCCTCGCGGACGGGCGTTTTCCATTGCCATAGCAGCAAAGCCGCACAGAGAGCCAGACCGAGCGGCGCCGGATAGGGGATGTCGAGGCCCGTAAGCGTCTCCGCCAGCGCCTCCAGCAGGCTCGGGAAGACCAGCAACAAACCGCCGAACAGGAACAGGAAGCGCTCCGGCGAAGTCGTGCGCCGCACCCCCCAGCCCTGTGCCCCCGCCGCCAGCGCGGCAAGTCCGGCGCCGGTGACGGCGGTGATCCAGATGATGCTGTAGATCGATCCGTCCTTGGGGATGCGCATCAGCAGGCCGATGCCCTGCGGATCGAGGACGAAGACGAACGGCACCAGGAAGGCGGGGATCGTGTATTTCCACGCCATCATCGTCGTCTTGTAAGGGTCGCCGCCGGTGATCGCGGCCGCGGCAAACGGCGACAACGCCGTCGGCGGCGACACCTCCGAGAGCACCGCATAGTAGAAGATGAACATATGCGCGGCGTAGTCCGGCACGCCGAGCTTGATCAGCGCCGGCGCCGCGATCACCGCGCAGATGATGTAGGAGGCCGTCACCGGCACGGCGAGGCCGATGATCCAGACGATCAGCCCGGTATAGATCGCCGTCAGCAACAGGCTGCCGCCGGCATAGCTGATGACGATCGACGAGAACTTCAGGCCGAGTCCGGTGAGCGTGACGACGCCGACGATGATACCGGCGGCGGCGCAGGTCGTCGCCGCGCTCAGCGCGCTGATCGAGCCTTCCGACAGCGCCTTGACCAACTTCCTCGGCATCAGCGCGGTGTCGCGGTTGAGGAAACTCAGGGCGAAGGCCAGCAGCGTCGAATAGAACACCGACAGCATCGGCGAGAAGCCGATCACCATGAAGAAGACGACGGCAACGAGCGACACGAAGTGGAAGCCGTATCGCCGCGTCATCTCCCACAGTGGCATCTCCGATTTGAGCACCACATTGCGGGCGCCGAAGCGGAATGCGTCGAGTTCGACCATGAACAACAGCGATGCATAATAAAGCAGCGTCGGGATGGTCGCCATCCAGATGACGTCGAGATAGCTGATCTTCAGGAATTCGGCGATCAGGAACGCCGCCGCGCCAAGCACGGGCGGCGAGATGATGGCGCCGAGGCCGCCGGCCGCCAAAAGACCGCCGGCGGCATTCTTCTCGAAGCCGGCCTTCGCCAGCATCGGATAAGCGACGGTGCCGATCATCACCGTCGTCGCGACGCCGGACCCGGACGGGCCACCGAGCAGAAACGACGAGGCGACCACTGCCCGCCCGGCGCTCGACGGGCGGCCGCCCATCACCGCCAGAGAGAAGTCGATGAAGAACTTGCCGGCGCCGGAATACAGCAGCACAGCGCCGTAGATGGTGAACATGATGATCAGCGTCGCCGAGACATCGACGGCGACGCCGAAAATGCCTTCCAGCGTGATGTAGAGGTGGCCGACCAGCCGCGCGATATCGAAGCCGCGATGCGTCCATGGCGGCGGCAGATATGGACCGAGCATCGCATAGGCGATGAACAGGATCGACACCACTGGCATGATCGGCCCGGTGGTGCGGCGCGCCGCCTCCAGAACCAATACGATCAGGATAACGCCGAACACCACGTCCCACCGGTCCGGCACCGCGGCGCGGTCGGTGAAATCGTCGCCACCCCACAGCGCATAGGCCATGGCGGCAATGCCGAGCAGCGCCGGGATGACGTCAAACCACTGGATGCGGTTGCGAAATCTCACCGCCAGCGGGAACAGCAAAAAACTCAGCGTCAGGACGAAGGCAACGTGGATGTAGCGCAGCGGCTGCGTCGGAACGATCTCGTAAGCCGCATAGAGATGGAACAGCGTCATCGCCACCGCAATGGCGGTGACGATCGTCCCGGCCCAGCCGGAGAGCCGATTGGCGGCGCCCTCTTCCTGCTGGACGTATTCTTCTGCCTTCCTGAGCCCTTCCTCCGTGATGATCTGCTGGTCTGCCGTCAGCTTGTCATCGTCCGCCATCCTGCCCCCTTTCGCGACACTCCCCTTGCACTATGCCGAAAGGCTAACATGAGGCCACCCTCGATGCCACGCTCGTTCAGGCGGGATTAACCAATCGATAAAGCGTCTCCGATATGATCATAATCCCGATCAAGGGGAGCCTCCTGGATGTTTGAGACGGCCATTTCCGCACTGGTCCATTACGGAGCGCCAGTGGCGCTAGCCATTTCAGCAGCCATCATCCTGTTCTCGATACGCTGGCATCGGCGGAATCTGGTCCTGATTCAGGCGCTCGATTCGATGTCGCAAGGGCTGTGTCTATGGACCAGCAAAGGCCAGCTTCGTCTGTGCAACCGTCGCTACGTCGAGATGTATGGCATGTCGCCCGAAGTGGTGAAGCCGGGCGCCATGCTGCGCGATATCGTCAAACATCGCATAGAGAAAGGGCATTTCTCCGGCGACGCCGATGAATACGTCAACGGCATCCTCGCCCGCAACAAACTGGGCAGAGCCTCCGTCCATGTCCTGAACGTCAACAACCGCACCATCTCCGTCAACGAGCAACCCACCGACGACGGCTGGATCGCAACCCATGACGACGTCACCGAGTTTCACAACATCGAGATCGAACGCGCGGCAAGCCGCGATCAGCAACAGCGACGCGAAACGCTCGATCATGCCATCGCCGAATTCCGCCCGCAGGTGGAAAACCTGGTTTCGATCCTGACGGAAAACGCCACGACGATGCGGCTCACCGCTGCGACGCTGTTCAGCGCCTCGCAGCAGACGTCCGAGCGCGCCGCCAATGCGGTGCAGGCTTTCGACGAAGCCTCGGCCAATGTCGACAGCGCCGCGGCCGCGTCCGACGAACTGTCGAACTCGATTGCCGAGATCAGCCGGCAGCTCGTCCACACCTCCGACGTGGTGCGCCTCGCCACCGTCGAGGCCGATGCGACCGATGCCGAGATCGGCGGACTGGCGGAAGGCGCGCAGAAGATCGGCGAAGTGGTGAAGCTGATCCGCGCCATCGCCGAACAGACCAATCTGCTGGCGCTCAATGCCACGATCGAGGCTGCCCGCGCCGGCGAGGCCGGCAAGGGATTTGCCGTGGTTGCGGCCGAGGTGAAGTCGCTCGCCATCCAGACGGCCAAGGCGACGGAGGACATCACCAGCCATATTTCAGGTGTTCAGACTTCGACGTCGAGCGCCGTCGATGCGATCCGCCGCATTGCCAAGAAGATGCAGGAAATCAATCAATATGCGTCTTCGGTCTCCGCTGCGGTCGAGCAGCAGAGCGCCGCGACCGGCGAAATCTCGCACAATGTCAATGGTGCGGCGAAGAGCACCGGTATGGTCGTCACCGTGCTCGGCGAGGTCGCGGGGGCCACCACCGAGACCCGCAGTTCGGCGGAAACCGTGCTCGGCGCGTCGCAATCGGTCGAGACCGTCGTCTCGCAACTGCGCAGCAGCGTCGATCACTTCATGACCAAGGTCGCGGTCTGAACGGAACCGCGGGATCAGCCTTCGTCAGGCCGGACCTGTTCCGGGCATCCATCTTCCTGAAAAGACTGATCACCGGATTGGGCCCGGCGAAGACGAGATGCAAGTATTCTCGTCAGAACGCAGAATGTTCCGAAAATGCATCAGGCCGCGCCGGGAACGGCACGGCCTGACGACACACGATGGCAGAACGCGACTCGCCCGGTCAGGCGAGGCTCGCGGGATCCTTGCCGAGCGCTGCCTGCGCGGCGGCAAGCCGCGCGATCGGCACGCGGAACGGCGAGCACGACACATAGTCGAGACCGGCCATGTGGCAGAACACCACCGACGCCGGATCTCCGCCGTGTTCGCCGCAGATGCCGACCTTCAGCGACTTGCGGGTCTTGCGGCCGCGTTCGACGCCGATCTTCACCAGTTCGCCGACGCCGTCGCGATCGATCGAGATGAACGGATCGCTCGGAATGATGCCGCGCGCCGTATAGATGCCGAGGAAGCTCGCCGCATCGTCGCGTGAAATGCCGAAGGCGGTCTGCGTCAGATCGTTGGTACCGAAAGAGAAGAACTCCGCCGCTTCCGCGATCTCATCGGCCTTCAGCGCTGCGCGCGGCAGCTCGATCATCGTGCCGACCTGGTAATTGAGCTTGGCGCCGGTTTCCCGGCGCACCGCATCGGCGATCGCGTCGATCCGCTCCTTCACCACGTCGAACTCCGCCTTGGTGGCAATCAGCGGCACCATCACTTCCGGCGCCACCGGCTTGCCGGTCTTCTTCGCCGCCTGCACGGCAGCCTCGAAGATCGCCCGCGCCTGCATCTCGGCGATTTCCGGATAGGCGATGGCGAGACGGCAGCCACGGAAGCCGAGCATCGGATTGAACTCCGACAGCGACAGCGCGCGGTCGGCGAGCTTCTGCGGATCGGCGCCCATCGCGGCGGCGACCGCATGCAGTTCCTTGTCGGTGTGCGGCAGGAATTCGTGCAGCGGCGGATCGAGCAGGCGGATGGTCACCGGCCGCCCTTCCATGATCTCGAACAGTTCGGCGAAGTCGGCACGCTGAAACGGCAGCAGCTTGGCCAGCGCCGCGCGACGCTGCGTCTCGTCGTCCGACAGGATCATCTCGCGCACCGCCTGGATGCGCGCATCGTCGAAGAACATGTGCTCGGTGCGGCACAGGCCGATGCCTTCGGCGCCGAAGCGGATCGAGGCGCGGGCATCCGCCGGCGTATCGGCGTTCGAGCGCACGCCGAGCTTGCGCACCTTGTCGGCCCAGCCGATCAGCGTCGCGAACTCGCCGGAGAGCTCCGGCTCGATCATCGGCACGCGGCCGGCGATGACTTCGCCGGTCGTGCCGTCGACAGTGATGTAGTCGCCTTTGCGGAACACCTGCCCGCCGACCGTCATCGTGCCGGCGGCGTAGTCGATACGGATGGAGCCGGCGCCGGAAACACAGGGCTTGCCCATGCCGCGCGCCACCACGGCGGCGTGCGAGGTCATGCCGCCGCGCGTCGTCAGGATGCCTTCGGCGGCATGCATGCCGTGGATGTCCTCCGGGCTCGTCTCGGCACGCACCAGGATGACCTTGTGGCCATCGGCCTTCTGCAGCGCCGCCTCGTCCGGCGAGAACACGATCTCGCCGCCGGCGGCGCCGGGCGACGCCGGCAGGCCGGTGGCGATGACGCGACGTTCCGCCTTCGGGTCGATGGTCGGATGCAGCAACTGATCGAGCGAGGCCGGATCGATGCGGGTGATCGCCTCTTCCTTGCTGATCAGCTTCTCGTTCGCCAGTTCCACCGCGATGCGCAGCGCCGCCTTGGCGGTACGCTTGCCCGAGCGGGTCTGCAGCATCCACAACTTGCCCTGCTCGACGGTGAATTCGAGATCCTGCATGTCGCGATAGTGTCGCTCGAGCTTGTTGTAGATCTTCGTCAGCTCGGCATAGGCCTGCGGCAGCGCCGCCTCCATCGACGGCTTGCCGGAACCGGATTCGCGGCGCGCGTCCTCGCTGATCTCCTGCGGGGTGCGGATGCCGGCGACGACGTCCTCGCCCTGCGCATTGATCAGGAATTCGCCGTAGAGCTTTTTCTCGCCGGTCGAAGGATTGCGGGTGAAGGCGACACCGGTCGCCGAGGTGTCGCCCATATTGCCGAACACCATCGCCTGCACGTTCACCGCCGTGCCCCACGACGCGGGAATGTCATGCAGCCTGCGATAGGTGATGGCGCGCTGGTTCATCCACGAACCGAACACCGCGCCGATTGCACCCCAGAGCTGCTCGTGCGGATCCTGCGGGAACGGCTTGCCGAGTTCCTGCTGCACGCAGTTCTTGTAACGGCCGATCAATTCCGCCCAGTCGTCCGCCGTCAGTTCGGTGTCGAGCGTGTAGCCCTGCTTCTCCTTGTGCAGGTCGAGGATTTCCTCGAAGCGGTCATGGCCGATGCCGAGCACCACGTCGGAATACATGGTGATGAAGCGGCGATAGCTGTCATAGGCGAAACGCTTGTCGCCGGACTTCGCGGCCAGTGCCTCGACGGTGTTATCGTTGAGACCGAGATTGAGCACCGTGTCCATCATGCCCGGCATCGAAGCGCGCGCGCCGGAGCGCACGGAGACGAGCAGCGGATTGGCGCTGTCGCCGAACAGCTTGCCGGTGATCTTTCCGACCTGCGCCAGTGCCTTCTCGACCTGCGCGCGCAGTTCCTTCGGATAGGTCTTGCCGTGGTCGTAGAAGTAGGTGCAGACCTCGGTGGTGATGGTGAAGCCGGGCGGCACCGGCAGCCCGAGATTGGCCATCTCCGCGAGGTTGGCTCCCTTGCCGCCGAGCAGGTTCTTCATGCCGGCGCGGCCTTCCGCCTTGCCGCCGCCGAAGCCATAGACCCACTTGCCCTTCTGCCCGCCGGAGGCGCCGCGCGACGCGGCCTTCACATTCGCCTTCAGTGTTTTGCCGGCGACCGCTTTGCTCGCCGTCTTCGACGCGGAGCGGGCGGCCGACTTGGTGGCCGATTTGGCAACCGTCTTGGCAACCGTCTTGCCTGCCTTGCCGAATGTCCTGGTAGACGCCTTGCTGGCGGACACCTTGCCTGACGCCTTGCGGGCGGCGGGCTTAGCTGCTGCTTTGCGGGCGACGCCGGCCGGGGCCTTCGGCGCGCGCTTGGAAATAGCGGAAGATTTCGCTTTCGCGACCGGACGCTTGGATTGTTTGGCCATGACTCACAAGTCGAAAAACGTGTGGGGACGGTCAGTTAAAACCACGGTCCGACCGCCCAGGCAACCCCACACAACGGCCTATCGGAATATTCCAAGCCCCATCACGCCGACGAAGATCAGATAAAGCGCCACCACGATGTTCAACAGACGCGGCACGATCAGGATCAGAATGCCTGCAATAATCGAGACGATCGGCGTCAGATGCGCGATGGAAATGACCACGGAAAAGCCTCCTTTGCGACGCCGCGAGCGGCGGCAGAACCTCGGCCTTGGCAACCCACGGTGGCGGATCGGGTTCCACCACCCGCCCGATATTTCGCGGGTCGAGCGAATCGCCGGGCGGATTGTCGGCCTGGCGCGACTCAGTCACCGACCAGCGTCGGCCAGCGTTTCTTGATCCAGCCGCCACCGACCAGCACCACAAAAATGAGAAAGATGCCGATCAGAATCACTGTCCACGCGCCGACGCCGCACAAGGCGCCGATCGCTGCGGTCGTCCAGGTGCAGGCGGCGGTGGTCAGGCCCTGAACATCGCCTTCGCCGCGCGGACGGATGATGACGCCGGCGCCGAGAAAACCGATACCGGTCAGGAGGCCCTGAATGACACGGCTTGCCGCATCGATGTTTTCAGCGCCACCGACCGACATCACCGCCAGCGCCGAGCCGAGCGAGACGATGGCAAGCGTGCGCACGCCGAGCGGTTTGTCATTGAGTTCGCGATTGAAGCCGAGCGCAGCGCCGGCGGCGAGCGCCACGATGAGCCGCAGCGCGATATCCTCGATATCGGCGAAATCCATCATGCGCCGGATGAATGACCGGCGTGGCGGTTTGGTTCCCGGGCCGCGTCAAACGGCCCCTGCCTCGCCCCGGTAAGTTAGGCGCAGCCGGACGCCGCGAAGGGCGAGGCTCATCCCATAACGCCGATATGAACTAGCCTTCGATGCGCGAGAAATCCGCCACCGCGTGCGTCGCCTCGCGGATTTCGTTCAACAACCTGAGGCGGTTCTCGCGCAGCGCCTTGTCGTCCGCGTTCACGGTGACCTTGTCGAAGAACGCATCGACCGGGCCGCGCAGCTTCGCCATCGCCGACATCGCGGCGGCGAAATCTTCCTTCGCGACGGCGGCGGAAGCATCCGCCTTCGCCGTGGCGATGGCAGCGGCGAGCGCCTGCTCCTCCGGCTGTTGCAGCAGCGCCGCATCCGGCGCGCCGGCGTAAGCCTTGCCGTCCTTCTTCTCCTCGATGCGCAGGATGTTGGAGGCGCGCTTGACGCCAGCCAGCAGGTTCTTGCCATCGTCGCTGTCGAGGAATTGTCCGAGCGCCTCGACCCGGCGGACGATCAGCAACAGATCGTCTTGAACATTGTCCTGACCTGTCGTGCCTTCGGCACTCCGCGCGCCAAGCGCAAACACCGCATCAACGAGATCGTGCCGCGCGCCCTGTTCGCGGAGTTGAACCTTGAGGCGGTCGGCGAAGAAAGGGAGCAGGGTGCTAAGAACATAATTAGCGGCCCCCTCCCAAAGCTTCGCATTGTAGGTGCGTTTTTTATAAAACTGGACGAAACCCTCACGGTCCCAATCGTTCTCGTCAATAAAGTCGACGACGCCGACGATTGACTCCATCTGCTCAACGCGCGACCTGATTGCTTCAAGTGCAGCAGATGCCGCAGCCTCTTCACTCTCGTCAGCGACACCTATCTCAGCAAGTGCCGCTAACCCTGCCCTTGCATCAACAAATCCGTCATAGTTCAAATATGCCCTATAAGGCAGGTAAGACCAGTCACCACCTTCTATACTAGCACCTGTAGATCGTTCGCCGACAAGGTTATAATAGCCACCACTAATGTGGTCTCTCGGGGGATGGAAACCCCAAATCAAATAAGCCAATGTCGCCACGGGGACTAAATTAGCGATATTTAAACTGAGGTTGTTTTCGACCACTAAACGGATCACCCCCAGCGCCGCTCTCCGCAGCGCGTAGGGGTCCTTCGAGCCCGTCGGCTTCTCGTCGATCATCCAGAAGCCGACCAGCGTATCGAGCTTGTCGGCGAGCGCCACGGCGATCGACACCGGATCGGACGGCACGCGGTCGCCCGGGCCGACCGGCTTGTAATGCTCCTCGCTCGCGGCGGCGACGCTCGCATCCTCGCCCTGCGCCAGCGCGTAGTATTTACCCATCAGCCCCTGCAGTTCGGGGAATTCGCCGACGACTTCGGTGAGCAGATCGGCCTTGCACAGCCGCGCCGCACGCTTCGTCTTCTCGACATCGGCGCCGACCAGCGGCGCCAGTGCCGCCGCCAGCCGCTCGATGCGCGCGATGCGCTCCGCCTGCGTGCCGAGTTTCTCGTGGAAGACGATCTGCTCGAATTTCGGCAGCCGGTCTTCCAGCCTGGTCTTGAGATCGGTGTCGTAGAAGAACTTGGCGTCCGACAGCCGCGCGCGGATGACGCGCTCGTTGCCGCCGACGATCGCCGCGCCGCCGTCCGTCGCCTCGATGTTCGAGACGAGAATGAATTTATTGGCGAGCTTGCCGGTCGTTTGCGCTGCGTCGCCGAGCGGAGTCCGCGACGCTGCACCAGATTTGGTGTCGCGGACGACGAAGCATTTCTGGTTGTTGCGGATCGTCGCGCGGATCACCTCGTCGGGGATCGACAGGAACTCCTTGTCGAACGAGCCCATCAGCACCACCGGCCATTCGACGAGACCGGCAGCTTCCGCCAGCAGGCCGGCATCCTCGACCAGTTCGAAGCCCTGCGCGAAGGCGAGGTTCTTCGCATCGGTCAGGATGATCTCCTGCCGGCGCGCCGGATCGAGCACGACCTTCGCCTTCTCCAGCTTCTGCTCGTAGTCGTGGATGTGTTTCACCCGGATGGCGTCGGGCGCCATGAAGCGATGCCCGTAAGTCGTGTCGCCCGCGGTCACGTCGCCGACGGTGAACGACAGCACCTCCGGGTCTTCCGTCTCCGGCCCGAAAGTCGCGACGATGGCGTGCAGCGGCCGCACCCATTGCAGCGCGCCGGGCTCGGCGGAGGCCGCACCCCAGCGCATCGCCTTCGGCCACGGGAAATGCCGGATCACGTCCGGCACGATGTCCGAGATGACGTCGATGGCCGCACGGCCGGACTTCTCGATCACCGCGACGTAGAAGTCGCCCTTCTTGTCCGGCTGCACCTTCGCCTGATCGATGGACGCGAGCCCCGCCGCCTTGAGGAAGCCGGCAATCGCCTGCTCCGGCGCGCCGACGCGCGGGCCTTTCTTCTCCTCCTTCACGTCCGGCTGCTTCGCCGGCACGCCCTGCACGGTGAGCGCCAGACGCCGCGGCGTCACGAAGGCGCGCGCGCCGTCATAGACGAGGCCGGCATCGACCAGCCGGTCGGTGACAAGCTTCTTCAGATCGTCCGCCGCCTTCGCCTGCATGCGCGCGGGGATTTCTTCGGAGAACAGTTCGAGCAGAAGATCGGGCATGATGGATTACTTTGCTGCTCCGCCGGCATCGGTGGCGAGCCAGGCCTCGCCGCAGGCCTTCGCCAGTTCGCGAACCCGCAGGATGTAGCTCTGCCGCTCGGTGACGGAGATGACGCCGCGCGCATCGAGCAGATTGAAGACGTGACTGGCCTTGATGCACTGGTCATAGGCCGGCAGCGCCATCAGGTGGCGCTCCTTCTTGCTGTCCTGCCACCCGGCCTCGAGATAGCGCCGGCAGGCCGCCTCCGCCATTTTGAACTGCTCGAACAGCATCGCTGTGTCCGCATGTTCGAAATTGTGCCGCGAATATTCCTGTTCCGCCTGCAGGAAGACATCGCCATAGGTGACCTTGCCGTCGCCCTCGCCGCCGTTGAAGTTGAGGTCGTAGACATTATCGACGCCCTGCACATACATCGCCAGCCGTTCGAGACCGTAGGTCAGTTCGCCGGCGACCGGCGCGCATTCGACGCCTGCCACCTGCTGGAAATAGGTGAACTGCGACACTTCCATGCCGTCGCACCAGCATTCCCAGCCGAGCCCCCAGGCGCCGAGCGTCGGGCTTTCCCAGTCGTCCTCGACGAAGCGGACATCGTGCACGCTGGAATCAAGCCCGATGGCGGCGAGCGAGCGCAGATACAGGTCCTGAATGTCCGACGGCGATGGCTTCAGGATCACCTGGAACTGGTAATAATGCTGCAAGCGGTTGGGGTTCTCGCCATAGCGGCCGTCCTTCGGCCGGCGCGACGGCTGCACATAGGCGGCGTTCCACGCCTTCGGGCCCAGCGCCCGCAACGTCGTCGCCGGGTGGAAGGTGCCGGCGCCGACCTCCATGTCGTAGGGCTGCAGGATGACGCAGCCCCTCTCCGCCCAGAACTGCTGAAGCGTGAGGATCAGCCCCTGAAACGAGCGGGCCGGGTCCTGGCTGGCGGCGGAACGAGCGCCGGAGGATGACGATGCGTGATGTGCGAGCAATTGAGCCCCGTGCGGTGACCGATCCTTAAGGACGGAATCGCGCGGACCCTAGAGGCGGCGGGATACAGGGGTCAAGACGAGGTTGGTTTAACCCTGCGTTGAACCTGCCTGCCTAGCGTCGCGGCCAACGACAAGAGGCTGTCATATCCAGGGGGCTGGCCATGATGATCGTCTTTGGAGGCGTGCTGCTGGCGCTGGTCATCGCGCCGCTGATTACGAGCAGCGCGCAGCAGACGCGGCGGTGAAACTCCGCGCAGATTGACTCAAAATCTAGGCAGATGCGTCCTCGGTCATCGCCCGAAAATCCGGGGTCAGGGCTTCCTCGAAGCCGGATGCCCGGCGCAGGACGAAACGTGCCGCGAGGTTCTGCGCGCAGGCCGCGGCGTAGCCCGCTTCGGCGCCAAGCACCAGCAGCATGGTCGCCAGCGCGTCGGCCTGCATGCAGCGGCGGTGCAGCACAGTCACCGCGGCGAGCGTGTCCGGCACCGGATAGCCGGTGCGCGGATCGAGCGTGTGCGACCACCGCCTTCCGCCATGCTCGAACCAGCGCTGCGCATCGCCGGAGGTGGCGACCGCCAGACCATGCAGCGCCACCACCGCGTCGGGCAGCGCTGCCGGCGCATCGAGGCGCACCCACCACGGGCTGCCGTCCGGCTTGACGCCCTCGCCGCGCAATTCACCGCCGATCTCCACCAGACAGTGGACGATGCCGGCCTTCTGCAGATGCTGGACCACGAGATCGACCGCGAAGCCTTTGGCGATCGACGACAGATCGAGCGTGGCACTCCCCGGCTGGCGCAGCACGTGCGCATCCTCATCGAACTGCAGCCGCTGCCAGCCGCAGGCGGCGCGAAGCGCCGCGATCTCCCGATCCGGCGGCGGCTCGATGCGCCGGCCAGGCGGGCCGAAGCCCCACAGATCGACCAGCGCGCCGACCGTCGGATCGTAAGCGCCGCCCGAGCGCCGCGCCGTGTCGAGCGCGCAGCGCAGCACGGTGCAGAACTCCGCCGACAACGGACACAGCGCTCCCGCCGTCGCACGGTTGAACCGGCTGATCTCGGAATCCCCGACCCACGGGCTCATCTGCGCGATCACCAGATCGAGCGCCTGCTGGATCGTCGTCTGCACGCGGTCGATCGCCAAGGCGGCCGGCGCGGCATAGCGCACAGACCATGACGTGCCCATCGTCTCGCCAGCGAGCGCACACGTCTCCAATCCCGGCGCAATGCGCATGATGTCGGGCGCATCGCGCGGGATCAGCACATGACGGGCCGGCAACGGACGCATCGGCGTTCGCATCGACCGGCCCGTTTCAGCCGCGATCAGGGCGGCAGCACTTCGAGCGTGGCGATATAGGCGGCGCGACGCTGTTTGAGATTGGCAGCGCCGGTCTTGTCGTCGCGCAGCGTCGCCTCCAGCCAGTACATGCCGGCGCCCGGCCATTTCACCATGAACTTGCCATCCTGGTCGGTGGTCAGCGCCATATCGCCGAGCTTGTCGCGATAGCGGTTGCCGCCAGGCACCACCTCGACCTTGATGTTGGCCGCCGGCTTGCCGTCGATCAGCATGCGGAAGCTCGCCGGCGTATCGGCCACCAGATCGTTCGGATGGGTGATCGGCTCGAGCTCCAGCCCCTTGCCGGTGACCTTCAGCGTGTCCTTGGTCGGCTTGCCGGAGGTGATGAACGCCTCGATGCGGCTCTGGATGAGGCTCGCCTGCAGATCCTGCGCATCGGCCGGCACCTCCTTGGCGAAATTCTCCGCCGTGCCGCGCCAGCGCTTGGTGTCCTTGCCGATCTTGTAGCTGGCGAACACGCCGTTGTTGAGCACGGCGATCTTGTAGGTGCCCTTCTGCTGCACCGGCACGTCGAAGGTGCTGCGATAGCGACCCATGGCGCCGTTCTGCGGCGCGACATTGCTACCGTCCGGCGCGGTGATCTGCAATGACGCACCAGCGCCGCCGCGGCCCGCCGGCATGCCGACCGGGGGCGTGCCGATATTGGCGATACGCAGCGGGAAGTGCTCGAAATAGAACAGGTCGTTGGACACGGCGGCGTCGATCGTCACCCAGGCATCGTCGCCGGAGAGAACGGTCGCCGACGGCAACAGCCAGGCGCGATGCGCCTGCGCCGAGAGCGGCACGCACAGGCAGAGCGCGAGGATCGAGGTGCGGAGCGGAAAGCGCATGGTCAGACTCCGTTGCTTCAAGGCTTGAGATCAAGAGAGATGGCGTCGAGCTCGTGCTCGCCGGTGACTTTGAGAACCTGCGGCCCCTTCGGCGGCCACTGGAACGGCAGCCGCAGAATTTCGCGCCCGCCAACCTCGCGCGCCGCCTCGACGACGAGTTGATATTCGCCCGCCGGCAGTTTGGCGAAGGGCTCGGCATCCATCGGCAGCGTCACCTGATGCTCGCCCGGTGCGCGCGTCGCGCTGGAGACGCCGTCGACGGGCATCGTCAGGTCGCGGCCGATGCGCCGCCACCACTGGCGCATGTCCTTAAGCCATTTGGTGCCTTCGTCGTTCTTCTGCTTGAGATCGTACCAGACCGCGACATTGCCGACGACGCTCTGGTCCGGCCGCTCGATCCAGATCGCGACATAGGGCCGGTGATATTCGGCAACGTTGAGCCGCGGTATCTCGACCTTCAGCCTGGCTTCGGCAGCAAGCGCCGGACCCGCCAAAGCGCCGGTCAGGGTCAGCGAAATCAAGGCACGCATCGTGTCTCCTCAATGGATGAAGAAGATCGCCAGCAACAGCGGGATGATCAGACCGGCGCCGACGATCGGCCAGGTCGAGGGACGCCCGTGCGCCATGAGTTGCAGCAGCACCAGGCCGGTTACGCAGAACACCACGCAGGCGACGGCAAAGATGTCGAGAAACCACGACCATGCCGCGCCGGTGTTGCGGCCCTTGTGCAGGTCGTTGAGATAGGAAATCCAGCCGCGATCGGTGCGCTCGTATTCGATGTCGCCGCTCGCACGGTCGATGGTCAGCCAGGCATCGCCGCCAGGGCGCGGCAGCGCCACATAGATCTCCTGCGGCGACCATTCCGCCTCGCGCGACGCGATCACGACGGCGATCTGCCGGCTGATCCAGTCGCTCACTGCGGCGGGCACATCGCCCTTGCCTTTCTGCATCATCGCCTTGAGCTGATCGCGCAGATCGGCCGGCAGCGTTGCCGAACGCATTTCCACCCGCGGCTTGGCTTCGATCCCGGCAGCGTGATTGAGCGTGATACCGGTGATCGCGAACAACAGCATTCCAACGAGGCAGATCGCGGCACTAATCCAATGCCATTGCCGCATCTGCCGCAGCCAGAACGCCCGGCTGGTGAGCATCGACGGCTTTCGGACCGGCATCTCCACAGCAACACCCGCGCGTATCCGCGCGGACAAATCCTTGCGCTGTCCGGATTGCAGCACAGAAATCCCCACGCCTAATTCCATCGTCATCCTGACGATGACGTCACGGCGTTGGTAATCAAGAACGATCAGGCAAGCAAACACTCTAGTTTATGAGTGTTCCAGCCTGTCTCCGGTTTGTATCGATTCTAATTTGCTTGCGCCGACGCAGTATTTATTGCGGTCGGTACTCGCCGGTCTCCGGATCGAGACGCAGATAGGGCCGGCGCTCGCGGTCGGTGACGCGCACACGCACACGCGCGCGATCGAGTTCGGCGTTGGCGCGCCGGACTTCCCGCACCACCCAGTGAACCATCGCCGCGCCGCCGAGGGCGACCAGCGTCCATTTCACCAAAGGCGGAATGACAAACGGCGGCATCCGGCGATCCTTTCAAGCAATGCAAAGAGCGAATGTCAGTCTTGCGTAACAATTGTGATGGCAAACAAGGCGTTTTCGGGGCTGCGCCGACGCGCCTTTCAACGCTCGCGCGGTGGCACGACCGGCTCGTAGAACGCCAGCATCGCCGTCGCCATCGCTTCCGGCGCCTGCACCGGCATCAGGTGGCCGGCATCGATCTCGCCATAACGCGCACCGGCGACACGCTCGACGACCTGATGCACCTGTGCCGGCGGCCGCAGGCGATCATGCATGCCGGCCAGGACCAGCACCGGCGCGCGGATCGCCGCCAGATCCGGCATCGCATCGAAGCGGGCAAAGGCAGTGTTGATCGCCGCATAGCTTTTCGGATCGTTGGCGAGGAAGCGGGCGCGATAGGCGTCATAGGCGGCCTGATCGTGCATCGCCTCCGGCGGATAGGAGAGACCGAGCGTCTGCTCCACCGTCGCCGCCATCCCCTCGGCGGCAACGCGGGCAGCGCGCTCCGCGAGATAGGTCTTGCGCTCCTCGCTGACATTCAGTGCCGGGCAGGCAAGCACCAGCGAGCCGATGTCGCGCGGGAAGCTTGCCGCGTAGCGCACGGCAAGCGCGGTGCCGATAGCGACGCCGGCAAGATGCAACCGGCCACGCAGGCCAAGTGCGGCGAGCAGGGTGCGCAGATCGGCGATATGGGTGTCGAGCGAGAAATCGCCGACGATCCGGTCGGAGCCGCCGCAGCCGCGTTGATCGTAGGCCAGCACCTGGAAGCGCGTCGCCAGCGCAGGAACGAGCGCCGACCACGACTGCAGGGTGCCGCCGATCTCGTGCAGCAGCACCAGCGTCTCGCCCGCTCCGGTCAGTTCATAGTTGAAGGTGGCGCCACCGGCGTTGATCTTCGGCACGGCTCAGATCCCGTAGCGCGACCACAGCGCGCGCTCTTCGAGCGACGACAGCAGGTCATCCGGCAGGCGCGCCACGGCGGACGCGACCGGCGCATCGCCGACGCGTGGCGCGAGGCGGCTGAGCAGGCCGCGCTTCTCGTTCATCACCGGCATCCTCACCTTGTCGCCGAAGCGCGCGCGCAGCATGCCGCGCAGATCGCCGATCGCGTCGACCAGACCGAGGTCGCGCGCCTTGCTCGCCGTCCAGAACTCGCCGGAAAACAAGGTCGCGTCGTCGCCGACGAGCCGGCCGCCGCGCCGTTCCTTCACCAGCGCGATGAAATGAGCATGAATGTCCTGCTGCACCGCCCGGATGCGCTCGACGTCCTCCGGCTTCTCCGGCAGGAACGGATCGAGCATCGCCTTGCGTTCGCCCGCGGTATAGAGACGCCGCTCGATGCCGATCCTGTCCAGGAGCCTGTCGAAGCCGAACGTGCCGCCGACCACGCCGATCGAGCCGGCAATGGAATAGATGTCGCAGACGATCTCGTCGGCGGCGCAAGCGATCATGTAGCCGCCCGAGGCGGCAACGTCTTCGACGAAGGCGATCACCGGCAGGTTCTTCTCCGTCGCGAGCTGACGGACGCGCCGGAAGATCAGATGCGATTGTGTCGGCGAGCCGCCCGGCGAATTGATCGCCAGCGCCACTGCGCGCGCCCGCTTTACGGCGAAGGCCCGCTCGAGCGAGCGCCCCACCGCGCCGAGCGTCAGGCCCGGCCGCAGCGGCGACGTCAGCCCGATCGTCCCCTGCAGCCGCACCACCGGCACCACCGGACTGTCAGGGCGAAACCGGGGCGGCAGCAGCTTTTCCAAGGATAACGGCACGGTGCGGTTGGCCTCCGATGGCGCGGCCGAAACAACGGCAGCATGAGTTACGCAAGCAGCGCAGGATATGCGGCACTCAGCCCGCCTTCGGCCCTCCCGGCGACATAGACGACTTGCCGCGCGATGCAAAGTGCTCCGGCCGAACGCACCGCCGGCGCGAGGCGACGGACAGGTGTCCCTCCGCCATCACGCTTGCGTGAGACCACGCACCATCGCACCACCCGGCGCGTTTCTTGCCAGTCCTCGCCAGCATTTCGCCACGCGAGTCGCGGACAAATCATCGGCCGGGTCAGCACGGCGGCGGGCATGGTGCAAGGAGTGGATGGCAAGGAGCGGATGATATGGGCAGCGCAGCAGCGATTATCTTCAAGCTCGGCATCGTCTTTCTGTTTCTCGGCACGATCATCGTCCTGTCGCTGCGCGCCAACAGCGACGGCGTGCCGCTGCGGCGGCTGCTCCCCGGCGGATGGCGCCCCGGGCGCTGGCGCAATCTGCGCCTGCCGCGGCACAAAATATGAGCCGAATGACTAAAATCTAGCCGCGCGCCGACGTCTCCGTCACCTCGTCCGTCGGGCGCACCCCCTCCGCTACAAATTGCAGGGCGGCACCGCCGCGCAGGATCGCCTCGGCCTCGTCGGCCGGCCGGCCGTCGGCCGTATTGAGCAGCAACGGGCGTTCGATCCGCGGCGCGACGTCACGCCCTCCGGCGACCGCCCGCAGCAGAACCCGGATCGGCGCGACATCGGGCCGCGGCAGCACTGGCACGACGCGCAGATCGCTGAAGCCGGCAAGCGCCGCCAGCACCGCCGGCAGATCGTCGGCCCGCCAGATGAGGGTCAACAGGCCCGCCGGCCGCAGCAACCGCCGTGCGGTATTCGCCCACAAGGCCAGCGTCTCGCGCGGCGCGGCATGGGCGGCGCGGCGCAACGCATCCGGCGATACATTCTGTCGGGCCGGATCGTTGAACGGCGGATTCATCAGTACATGATCGATACTGCCCGGCTCGATCCCCGCGGCATCGAAGGCGCCGGAGACGGTGACATCGAGATTGACGACACGCACCCGCTCCTGCAGCGCGTTGAGAAGGATATTCTCCGCCGCCAGTTCGCACAGCGCCTCGTCGCGCTCCGCCAGCACGACATCGACGCCAGCGACGCGACGAGCCAGAGCAAGGCCGGCCGAACCGATGCCGGCGCCGAGGTCGACCGCCCGCTCGCCGGGGCGCGCCGGCACAGCCGCCGCCAGCAGCATCGCATCGTGCCCGACCCGGTGGCCGCGCTTGGGCTGCCGCAAGCTGAGGCGCCCGCCCAGAACCGCGTCCTGGGTGATCGCCATGCCGGCGGTTGCCTTCGCGTCCGGCCGCAATTCATGGCCGAGCCCGGCATCAACGAGGACGCGGCGGGCAACGGCAAGATCGGCCTCCGCCACCAGGACGCGGCGCGGCAATACCCCGAGCGAGCCTTCCAGCACGCTCATATTCTGATCGAAGACCAGATGATGGATCCGCGCCGCATCGAGCAGCGCCCCGATGGCCGAGACCAGGACCATGTCGTTGGTGCGCACGATTTCGCGCAAGACCCTCTCCCCGCTCCCTTGTCCGGCACGATATGATATTGGCGCCGCACCGGAATCGGAGACTTGCCGCCCTACTCTAGCGTTTCTATGCTCCGCCGTCCTCAACCTCCGGAGAACCGTTTTGGCTGTCGTCGTCCCGTTCGAATCCCATCCCCACGCGTCGATCGACCGGCTGGTCGAGTTGGTGGCGCCCGATATGCAGCGGGTCAACACCGCGATCCTGGCGCGCACCGGCTCGGACGTGACGATGATTCCGGAAGTGGCCAACCATCTGATCTCCTCCGGCGGCAAGCGGCTGCGGCCGATGCTGACACTGGCCATGGCGCAGCTTGCCGGCGTCGCCGGCGACGGCCACATCAAGCTCGCGGCCGCGGTCGAGTTCATGCATACCGCCACCCTGCTGCACGACGATGTCGTCGACGAAAGCGAGATGCGGCGCGGCAAGCTCGCGGCGCGGATGCTGTGGGGCAACGAGGCAAGCGTGCTGGTCGGCGACTTCCTGCTGGGCCAGGCCTTCAAGATGATGGTGGAGGTCGGCAGCCTACGGGCGCTCGATATCCTGTCGACCGCCGCTGCGGTGATCGCGGAAGGCGAGGTGATGCAGCTTGCCGCCGCCAAGAACACCGCCACTACCGAGGACGAATATCTCGCGGTGATCCGCGCCAAGACCGCCGAACTGTTCGGCGCCGCCTGCGAAGTCGGCCCGGTGCTCGGCGAACGGCCGAAGGCCGAGCAGGCCGCCTGCCGCTCCTACGGCATCAATCTCGGTATCGCCTTCCAGTTGATCGACGACGCGCTCGACTACAGCGGCAAGGCGCAGAAGCTCGGCAAGAACGTCGGCGACGACTTCCGCGAGGGCAAGATCACGCTGCCGGTGCTGCTGTCGTTCCGCCGCGGTTCGGAAAGCGAGCGCGCCTTCTGGAACCGCACCCTGACGCAGGGCGAGATCAACGACGACGATCTCGATACCGCGATCGCACTGACGGCCAAACACCGGGCAATCGAGGACACGATCGGCCGCGCGCATCACTACGGCAGCATGGCGAAGGATGCGCTGGCGCTGATCCCGGCCTGCAGCATGAAGGAAGCGCTGGAAGAGACAGTGGACTTCTGCATCGCCCGCGCCCACTGACGCGACGACGCGGCTCTCCTCAGCGGAGCGCCGTCGCCCGCACCCACCATAGCGGATGATCGCGCGTCAGCGCCCGCGCCGCAGTCTGCGCCGCCGCCATGCTCGTAAACAGCGCAAAACAGGTCGCGCCGGATCCCGACATGCGTGCAAGCCGCGCATCGGGAATTGCACGTAGCGCATCGAGTACCGCACCGATCGCCGGCGCCAACGCCCGCGCCGGCGCTTCGAGGTCGTTGGGCCGGGTCTCGAGCCAGGCGAAAAGTGCCGGCAACGCCGTAGGTACGGCGTCCGCCGACGCCGGACGTTCCGGGCGCAGCGCAAGCCTCGAAAAGACCTCGCGCGTGGATACCGCGACGCCGGGATTGACCAGCACCGCCGCAAGCGGCGGCAAGGTCAAGGCCGGCGACAGATCGTGGCCGATGCCGCGCATCATCCGCGCTACCGGATCGAGGCAGACGCTGACATCGGCGCCGAGCGCCAGCGCCGCTTCGCGCAGTCGCGGATCGCCGGGATTAAGTCCGTTGGCGCGCGCCACGAGCCGCAACGCCGCCGCCGCATCGGCCGACCCGCCGCCAACTCCGGCGGCTGCCGGCAATTGCTTGTCGAGATGGAAACCGCCGAGCCGCCCGCCGGGAATACACACGGCCAGCGCCTGCGCCGCCCGCCACACCAGATTGTCGGCGGCATCGCCGCAGGCCGCGGCGTAAGGGCCCTCGACATCGAGCGCCAGCGTCGGGCCGGGCGTCAGGCTCAGCACGTCCGCGACGTCGGCGAAGGCGACGAGGCTTTCAAGTTCGTGATAGCCGTCGTCACGACGGCCGAGCACCCGCAGCGACAGATTGACCTTCGCCGGGGCGCGCTCGCTCAGCGGCACCGTCACGGCCGGCTTAGCCGCCGCCATCCTTCTTCGGCTTGTCGTTCGACCTGTCGCCGGCCTTGGCCTGCGATGAGGTGTCGTCAGACAGACCGTTGGCGAGCTTCGCCTCGATCTTCGGCAGTTCTTCCGCCTCCGGCTTCAGGTCGCGCGCATGCGTCCACTGGAACCTGGCTTCGAGCGTGCGCCCGACGCGCCAATAGGCGTCGCCGAGATGATCGTTGATGGTTGGATCTTCGGGTTTGAGGTCGACGGCGCGCTCGAGTTGCTTCACCGCCTCGTCGTAATCGCCGATGCGGTAATAGGCCCAGCCGAGCGAGTCGACGATATAGCCGTCGTCCGGCCGCTGCTGCACGGCGCCCTTGATCATCGCCATGCCTTCCTCGAGATTGATGCCCTGGTCGACCCACGAATAGCCGAGATAGTTCAGTACGTTCGGCTGGTCGGGATACAGCTCCAGCGCCTTCTTCAAATCCGCTTCGGCCTTCGGCCACTGCTTCGAGCGCTCGTAGCAGATGCCGCGGAAATAGAAGATCAGCCAGTTGGACTTCTGCGGGTCGGCGATCTGCGCGATGCCCTTGGAATAGGTTTCGCCGCAGTCGGCGAACTCCTTGCGGCTGCGCTGGATATTGCCGAGTGCGACGAGCGCTTCGATATCCGTCGGATTCTCGGCGATCAGCGCGCTCAGTTCTTTCTTCGCCTCCTCCGGACGATCGACGGCCTCGAGATTGATCGCCATCTGGATCGCAGCATTGCGATGCAGCGGCGAATGCGCCGGCACCCGCTGATACATCTTGATGGCGAGCTGCGGCTTCTTCAGCGATTCGTAGAGATCGGCGAGCGACAGCAGCGCCAGCGGATGATGCGGTACGAGATAAAGCGCAAGCTGCAGATAGACGATGGCGAGATCCTCGCCGCCGCGGCGGCCGAGCGAGGCGCCCAGGCCGTACAGCGCCTCGGCGGCGCCAGCCTGCGGCGTAGCCACCAGCGGCGGCAGCTTCTCGCCCTTGGCGAGCGCCGCCAGCGCCGCGACCACCAGCGGATGCCGCGGCACCTGCTTGTCGAAGGTCTCGTAAACGGTCTTCGCCTCGTCGCGGCGACCGTTGCGCGACAGCCAGCTTCCATAAGCTTCGACGACGCGCAGCGCCGTGGAATCGGACTTGTAGGCACGCTCGAAGCGCTTGCCCGCATCCTTGCGATTGCCGGCCGCATCGAGAATCAGGCCCGCATGCAGGTCCTTGAAGATGCCGTACCATTCCGGCCCGGCGAGACGATCGAGCGTCGTCACCGCGGCTTTGGTATCGCCGGCGCCGGCCTGCGACCAGGCGGTGAGCAGGGTTGCGGTCAGGTCGGTGATCGGGCCACGAACCGACTGCGCCAGATGCGTGCGGGCGGAGGCATATTGCTTCTGCTTGAGCGCGCGGGTGCCGGCAACCAGCCGGGCAACGCGTTCGTTCTTGTCGGAGCGCAGCACGCGGTCGGCGAGCCGCGCCGCTTCTTCGACTTCGCCATCGACCAGGAACGACAGGAAGGCGCGATCGAGCAGTTCCTTGTTCTTTGGATCGGAGCCGAGCGCCGCGCGGTAGTACGCGGCGGCGGCGGCCGCATCGCGCTGCTGGCCGGCATGACGGGCGGCGAGATAGCTGCCGAAAGCGCTGACGTCTTCCAACTGCTGCGGTGTCGGCGTCTGCGCCGACACAGTCATGGGCAGCACGGCAGCAAAGGCGCCGAGCGTGACGCCCGCGACGCATCGCAACAGAACCGGAAGGGTCACGAGATTGGTCTCCACATAACTCCGGCTCGGCACGAGCCAGGCCCGTTTCGCACGCAGCCGCTGGAACAAGACATGACCGGCGAAACGACGCGATTCAGCGGGAGAATGGCTGGTTTGGTCGAATCCCGCAAGAATGCCTGTCCCACGAGAGCGCTTGTCCCGCAAGCAGGTCTGCCTCGCAGTCAAAGGCGGCAAAAGCGCGGCGATGCGACGCGATTGCGGGGCGCCGTACGGCTACATATCCGGATAATTCGGTCCGCCACCGCCTTCCGGCGGCACCCAGGTGATGTTCTGGTTCGGGTCCTTGATGTCGCAGGTTTTGCAGTGGACGCAGTTCTGCGCATTGATCACGAAGCGCGGCGTGCCGCCCTCCTCGACCCATTCATAGACGCCGGCCGGACAATAGCGCGTCGACGGCCCGGCATAGACGTCGTGTTCCGACGCCTGCTGCAGCGCCATGTCCTTCACGACAAGATGCGGGGGCTGGTCTTCCTCGTGATTGGTATTGGAAAGGAATACCGACGACAGCCGGTCGAAGGTGAGTTGCCCGTCGGGTTTCGGATAGGCGATCGGCCGGCATTCAGCCGCCGGCTTTAGCGTCACGAAGTCCGGCTTGCCGTGCTTCTGCGTGCCGAATAGCGAGAAGCCGAAGGTGTTGGTCCACATATCGAGGCCGCCGAGCGCAACGCCGGCAAGCGTGCCGAACTTCGACCATAGCGGCTTGGCGTTGCGCACCCGCCAGAGATCCTTGCCGATCGCCGAGGCGCGCCACCCGGCGTCATAGTCGGCCAGTTCGTCATTGGCACGCCCTGCGGAAAGCGCCGCCACCACCGTCTCCGCCGCGAGGATGCCTGAGAGCATCGCATTATGGCTGCCCTTGATGCGCGGCACGTTCATGAATCCGGCATCGCAACCGATGAGTGCGCCACCTGGAAATGTCAGCTTCGGCACCGACTGCCAGCCGCCCTCGGTGAGCGCCCGCGCACCGTAAGCCAGCCGCTTGCCCCCGACGAAAGTGTCGCGAACCAGCGGATGCGTCTTGAAGCGCTGGAATTCCTCGAACGGCGAGAGATACGGGTTGCGGTAGTTGAGATGGACGACGAAGCCGACCGATACCAGGTTGTCGTCGAAGTGGTAGAGAAAGGAACCGCCGCCGGTAGCGTTGTCGAGCGGCCAGCCGAACGAATGCTGCACCGATCCCTTGCGGTGCTTGTCCGGCGCAACCTGCCACAGCTCCTTCAGGCCGATGCCGAATTTCTGCGGCTCGCGATCGTCGGCCAGCGCGAATTTGGCGAGGAGCTGCTTGCCGAGATTGCCGCGCGCGCCTTCCGCGAACAGCGTGTACTTGGCATGCAGTTCCATCCCCCGGGTGAAACTGTCCTTCGGCTCGCCGTCTTTGCCGATGCCCATATCGCCGGTGGCCACCCCCTTCACCGCGCCATTGTCGTCGTAGAGCACCTCGGCGGCGGCGAAGCCAGGATAGATCTCGACGCCGAGCGCCTCGGCGCGCGTCCCCAGCCAGCGGCAGACATTGCCGAGCGAAACGACGAAATTGCCATGATTGTTCATCAGCGGCGGCATCAGCAGATTCGGCAGCCGCAGCGCGCCGCTGGCGCCGAGATAATAAAAGCGGTCCTCGGTCACCGGGGTCTTGATCGGCGCATTGGCATCCTCGCGCCAGTCCGGCAGCAGGCGGTCGAGCCCGCATGGATCGACCACCGCGCCAGAGAGGATATGCGCGCCGACCTCGGAGCCTTTCTCGACGACGACGACGGCGATGTCCGGATTGACCTGCTTGATGCGGATCGCTGCGGCAAGGCCGGCCGGGCCTGCACCGACCACGACCACGTCGAACTCCATCGCCTCGCGCAACGTCTCCCCGGCCATCCCGATGCTCCTCTCGCGGTTTTCTGGACTCTTTCCATTTTTATCCATGAACGGCAATCGCACCGTTGCACCGCAAACGTTTCAATACCGGACAAAGATGCTTTAGAATCGGCCCATGTCGGATCCATCAGACTCTCTCGAACGCCAGGCCGCCCGCGACCTGCTGGCGTTCTATGCTGAAGCCGGGGTCGATGCCGCGATCGGCGAAACGCCGGTCAACCGCTTCGACGATCCTCCGCCGGCCGCTGAAACGTCCGCGCCGGCAACCGCATCGCCGCAGCGGCGAACCCGTGTCGCACCGCCGGTTGCCGCAGCAGCGGCAATGTTGCCGCCGCAGGCCCCGGACGAAGCGGCGATGCAGGCGCGTGCCGCCGCGCGCAACGCCCGCACGCTCGACGAATTGCGCGAGATCCTGCGCAACTTCGACGGTTGCGCACTGAAAACCACCGCCAAGCAGATGGTGTTCGCCGACGGCAACCCGCAGGCGAAGGTGATGTTCGTCGGCGAGGCGCCGGGACGCGAGGAGGATATCTCCGGTCTGCCGTTCGTCGGCCGCTCCGGGCAATTGCTCGACCGGATGCTGGCGGCGATCGGGCTCGACCGCACCACCGCCTATATTTCCAACATCATTCCCTGGCGGCCGCCGGGCAACCGCGAACCGACGCCGCAGGAATCGACGATCTGCCTGCCGTTCATCCAGCGCCACATCGAACTCGTCGATCCGACGGTGCTTGTCTGCCTTGGCAAACCGTCGTCGCAGACGCTGCTCAATCTGAAGGACGGCATCCTGAAGTCGCGCGGCCGCTGGTACAGCTACAACGCGCCGCACCGCACGATCCGCGCCATGGTGACGCTGCACCCGGCCTATCTGTTGCGCCAGCCGATCCAGAAGCGGCTGGCGTGGCGCGACTTTCTTGCCATCAGGAAGGAACTCGACGCCGCAGCCGCACAGACGGCACAAACGGATTAAACGCCGGCGTCACCACGCCAGCAGCACCGCGCCGGCGCCGATCAGCGTGACACCGATCCAGCCGCGCGGCGACAGCGTCTCCTGCAGGAACAGCACGCCGAAGATCGCCACCAGCACGACGCTCAATTTATCGATGGGCGCCACCTGCGCCGCCTGCCCGACTTTCAGGGCCCGGAAATAACACAGCCACGAGGCGCCGGTGGCGAGGCCGGAGAGAACCAGAAACAGGTAGGTCCGGCCCGACACTGACGACAGCGGCTGGAATTGCCCGGTGGCGGTGACGATCAACGCCAGCGTCGCCAGGATGACGACAGTGCGGATCAGGGTGGCGAAGTCGGCATTGATGCTTTCGACGCCGACCTTGGCGAAAATGGCGGTGAGCGCCGCAAACACCGCGGACAGCACCGCCCAGAATTGCCAGGTCGCGCTCCAGCCGGAGGTCATCGACATCATCGCACGCCTCGTCCGCACCACCCGCCGCGACCGTCTCGCGGCGGCCTCACCTCACGATGCCGTCAGCCCGCGATGGCGAACTTGATCGCGAACAGCACCGCCAGCACCAGCACCGCCGGCGCCGCCTCGCGGGCCTTGCCGGCGACGATCTTCATCGCCGCATAGGTGATGAAGCCCAGTCCGATGCCGGTCGCGATCGAATAGGTCAGCGGCATGGCCAGCGCCGTCACCACCGCCGGAGCATATTCGGTGATGTCGGTCCAGTCGATCTCGGCGAGGCCGCGCGCCATCACGCAGGCGACATAGAGCAGCGCCGCCGCCGTCGCATAGGCCGGCACCATGCCGGCGAGCGGCGAGAAGAACAGGGCGAGCAGGAAGAACATCGCGACGAACACCGCCGTGAGGCCGGTGCGGCCGCCCGACTGGATGCCGGCAGCGCTCTCGATGTAGCTGGTGGTCGTCGAAGTGCCGATAGCGGCGCCGAACATCGCGGCGAACGAGTCGGAGATCAGCGCCTGCTTCATGCGCGGCAGGGTGCCGTTCTGCATCAAGCCGGTGCGATGGGTGACGCCGATCAGCGTGCCGGCATTGTCGAAGACGTCGACGAACAAAATCGCGAAGACGACGACGATGAACGACAATTCCCACATGCGCGAGAAGTCCATCTGCAGCAAGGTCGGCGCCAGCGACGGCGGCATCGACACGACGCCGGAGAACGTCGCAAGCCCGAGCGGCAGGCCGATGACGGCGACGACGAGAATGCCGATCAGCGTGCCGCCGATGATGCGGCGGTGATTGAGCGCGGCGATCAGCACGAAGCCGGCAAGCGCCAGGATCGCCGTCGGATTGGTCAGATTGCCGAGCGTGACCAAAGTCGCCGGATGGTCGACGACGATCTTCGCCTCTTCCAGCGCGATGATCGCCAGGAACAGGCCGACGCCGGCGGACACGGCGAATTTCAGATTGGTCGGGATCGACTCGATCACATATTGCCGCAACCGGAATACCGAGATCAGGAAGAACAGCACGCCGGAGCAGAACACCGCGGCGAGCGCCTGCTGCCAGGTGAATTTGTCGGTGAGCACCACGGTGAAGGCGAAGAAAGCGTTGAGCCCCATGCCCGGCGCCAGCGCGATCGGATAATTCGCGTAGAGCGCCATCACCAGCGTGCTGGCCGCCGCGGCGATGCAGGTGGCGACGAACACCGCCCCCGGATCCATGCCGGTCTTGCCGAGGATCTGCGGGTTGACGAAAATGATGTAGACCATCGTCAGGAAGGTGGTCAGCCCGGCAATGAATTCCGTGCGCACGCTGGTGCCCTGCTCGCGCAGGCCGAAATAGCGGCTAATCGCCGATTCCGCGGTGCTGTCCTCTGTCGCTGTCGTCATCGCCCGGTGTCCCCCGATTCCAGATGCGGCGCAGCCTAGCGTCCGCCCAAACCGGCGGACAGGGCCGCGCGGAGTAACCCACAAGGTGCGGATCTGCAGATTTGGTGCAGATTTAATGATCGGCGGATGGAACCCACCCGCCTGACGGGCATTCCTGTGGGGGTATAGAATGCCCCGAGCAATCTGGAGCGCGGCTCATGGATCTCGATCCGGTCATGCTGGCCCGGCTGCAATTTGCCTTCACCATCTCATTTCACATCATTTTTCCGAGCTTCACGATCGGGCTGTCGGCCTATATCGCCACGCTCGAAGTCATGTGGGTGGCCACCGGCGAGGACCGCTACAAGCGTATCTCCCGTTTCTGGACGCGGATCTTCGCGGTGTCCTTCGCCATGGGCGTGGTCTCGGGCATCGTCCTGTCCTACCAGTTCGGCACCAACTGGAGCCGCTTCACCGTCGTCACCAGCAATGTCATCGGTCCGCTGATCGGCTACGAGGTGCTGACCGCCTTCTTCCTGGAAGCGACCTTCCTGTCGATCCTGCTGTTCGGCGGCGATCGGGTGCCGCGCTGGCTGCATGCGTTCTCCGCCGTCGCGGTGGCGCTCGGCACCGCGCTGTCCTCGTTCTGGATTCTGTCGGCGAATTCCTGGATGCACACGCCGGCGGGCTATGTGATGCGCGACGGCATCGCCTATCCGCAGGACTGGTGGGCGATCATCTTCAATCCCAGTTTTCCCTACCGCTTCGCGCATATGCTCAACGCCGCCTATCTTACCGCCGGTTTCGCCGTGCTGGCGGTGGGCGCGCGCTATCTCGTCGCCGGCCGTTTCCTCGAAGAGGGGCGGACGATGACGCGCATGGCGGTGGGGCTTCTGGTGGTGCTGGCGCCGCTGCAGCTTTTCCTCGGCGACCAGCACGGCCTCAACACGCTCGAACACCAGCCGATCAAGGTGGCGGCGATGGAGGCGCACTGGGATCGCGGGCCGGCCGACTTCGAGATTTTCGCGTGGCCCGACGAACAGGCGGAGGTCAACCGCTATGCGCTTTCGATTCCGAAAGCCGGTTCGCTCATCCTCACACACCGCATCGACGGTACGGTGCCCGGCCTGAAGGATGTCCCGCCCGCCGACCGGCCACCGGTGAAGACGGTATTCTTCGCTTTCCGCATCATGCTCGCCGTCGGCTTTTTCATGATCGGCGCGGCGCTGTTCGGCGCCTGGCTGTGGTGGTCGGGCAAACTGTTCGCCACCCGCTGGTATCTGCAGGTGATGGCGCAATGCTGGTGGCTCGGCTTTGTCGCCGTCATCGCCGGCTGGGTAACCACCGAGAGCGGCCGCCAGCCATGGATCGTGCATGGCATCATGCGCACCGCCGACGCCACCTCGCCGGTACTGGCGACGTCGATCGCCACGACGCTGGCGCTGTTCATCCTCGTCTACGGCGTCATCTTCGGGGCCGGCGCCTACTACATCAACCGCCTGATCCATCGCGGGCCGGATGCCCAGTTGGTGCAGCCCGGCGACAGGACCAAAGGCCCGCTGGGAGTCGAGCATGTGGTCTGAACTCGCCTACGACCTGCCGATCATCTGGGCGGCGATCATCGGTATCGCCGTGGTGATGTATGTGATCATGGATGGCTTCGATCTCGGCATCGGCGTGCTGTTTCCCTTTGCGCGTTCGGAAGCCGAGCGCGACCGGATGATGGCCACGATCAAGCCGTTCTGGGACGGCAACGAGACCTGGCTGGTGCTCGGCGGCGGCGGCATGATGGTGGCGTTTCCTCGCGCCTACGCGATCATCATGCCGGCGCTGTATCTGCCGGTCATCGCCATGCTGCTGGCGCTGATTTTCCGCGGCGTGGCGTTCGAGTTTCGCGCCCTCGCCCGCCGCAAGCAGGGCTGGAATATCGCCTTCACCGCCGGCTCCGTGATCGCCAGCTTCACGCAGGGCGTCGTACTCGGCGGATTGATCCAGGGCATCACGGTCGAGAACGGCGCCTTCGCCGGCGGCACCTTCGACTGGCTGACGCCGTTTTCGATTCTGTGCGGCCTCGGCGTCATTGCAGGATACGGCCTGCTCGGCGCCACCTGGCTGGTGATGAAGACCGACGGCGACCTCGCGCGGCAGGCGCGGCGGCAGGCGCTATGGCTGCTCGCCGCGGTGCTCGCCTTCATGGCGGCGGTGAGCCTGTGGACGCCGCTCGCCTTTCCGCGCATTGCCGAGCGCTGGTTCTCGCTGCCGAACTTCTATTTCCTCTGGCCGGTGCCGACGCTGACCGGAGTGATCGCGCTCGTCTGCTGGTGGTCGCTCGACCGCGGTCGCGACATGCTGCCGTTCCTCGCGGCGATCGCGCTGTTCCTGCTCGGCTATCTCGGCCTGGTGATCTCGGCGTTTCCGTATCTGGTGCCACCGTCGCTCGACATCTGGCAGGCCGCGGCCTCGCCCGACAGCCAGACCTTCATGCTTGCCGGCACGGTGGTGATGCTGCCGGTGGTCATCGGCTACACGGTGCTGGTCTACTGGCTGTTCCGCGGCAAGGTGCGCGAGGGCGAGAGCTATCACTGAGCCGCAATCACCGGCCCGCAATTACTGGCCCGGCTGCGGCGGTGCCGGGCGGACCACGCCCCAGCCGATCCGCAGGAGCGGCAGCCGGCCCTGCACCGGGCGCTCGAATACCCGCGGCACCTCGGCGACGAGATCGGGAAACGCCGCCTTGATCGCGGCGGGCGGCGTGCCGGCGGTATCCGCCGTCGGCCAGACCACGACCCCGCCGCTCCTGCGCAAATCCGCCAGCGTCGCCCACGGCGCACGCGCCGGCGCATCGATCGGGACCATCGCCGGCCGCGCCGGCGACGCCAGCGACACGAGCGTCGCGATCCGCCGGTCGCCCGCCACATATTGCAGCGGCTGGCCGGTGCGACGCTGGAAGCTGTCGGAAAAAAACCGTCCCATCGCCTGCGCCGGCTGTGCGGTCGGCATGTCGATCGCCAGCCACGGCGACAGAGCGAGACTGAAAACCATCAGCAGCGGCGGCACGACCAGCAAAGCCAGCCAGACGAAGCTGACGATGCGCTCGCGGTAGAGCTTGATCTGCGCGCCGGCGACGATCACGACGGCAAGCCCAGACAGCAGCACCAGCGGCGCCAGCCGCTGCGGCGAGACGGCCCCGCCGGCGGCGGCGAAAGCCAGTGCGGCGAGCGGCGGCACCAGCGCGAAACCGTAGACGAACAGCCGGCCCGCCCGCGCCGCGGCGCGGCCGTCGATCACCGGCGGCTGCTCGCGCCGCCGGTCCGGCCAGCCGCTGGTCAGCGCCACCAGCACAGCCACCCCGAGATGCGCGGTGACGATCAGCGCCAGCACCCGCAGCGCCGCAGCACCGGGATCGGCAACGAGGCGGACCGGCGCGAAGATCCGCCGCGCCAGATCCGGATGATGGGCGAGCCAGCCGGCATAGGGCGCGACGACGAACAGCAGGAAGACCATGCCGAGCCACAGCTCGGCATGGCGGAACGCGGCACGCCCGCGCGGATGCAGCAGCGTCGCGACAACAATTAGCGCGAGCAGCAGCACGCCGAGAATGCTGGTGAGCAGCAGGAGGCCGAGTTCGATGGCTAGCAGCAGCCAGTAACCGTGCCGCCCCTCGCCCACCGCGCGCCAGTAGTGCAGCAGCGACAGCGCCCAGAGCGGCAAAGCCAGCACCGCCGGCCCGAAATCGACGCTCGGCAGGGTCAGCACCGTCAGCCCGGTCATCAGCAGGACGGCCAGCGCGGTATGGCGTGGACCGACGATGGCGCTGCCGAGCCTGAACACCGCCCACAGCGCCACGACGACGCAGAGCTGCGCCAGCAGATAGACGCCGACGACGCCGGCAGCACGGAACGCCAGTTGCGCCAGCCAGAAGGCCAGCGGCGGCTCGAGCTCGTTGCCGAGCCGGAACTGCCAGCCGGCCGTCAGTACGTCGGCAAGCCCCTCCGGCGGCGCGCTGTAGAACAGCGCCGGCACGGCGAACCACAAGACACCCTGGCCGAGCGCCGCGATCCAGAATGCGACCGACGGCCGTCCGCGCAGGCATTCGACGATCAGCGAGACGTAATGCATTGGCCTGCGGGGACAAACCGGACAATCGAACGCGCAGGAATAGAGAATGCCCGCTAGAGAGGCAACACGGCGGGCACAGGGGGTGCGGGAAGCTCCTCGTCTTCGCCCCACAACCGCACCGGCGCAAACGAGCGGCGATGATGGATGGTGGGACCGAACTTGCTCAGCGCGGCACGATGCTCCGGCACTGCATAACCCATATGGCGTTCGAAGCCGTATTCGGGATGCACCAGCCCGAGCCGTTGCATCAGCCGGTCGCGCGTCACCTTGGCGACGATCGAGGCGGCGGCGACCGAGAGCACCAGCGCATCCCCGCCGATCACCGCTTCGCAATCGCAGGGAACGTCGATGCGGTCGCGGCCGTCGACGAACACCAGTTTCGGCGTCACCGGCAAGGAACGCACGGCGCGCGCCAGCGCCCACAGCGAGGCGCGCAGGATGTTGTCGCGGTCGATGCGCGCCGTCGAGCCGAAGGCGACGGCAACATCGGCGCTGGCGCAGATTTTCGCGTAGAGCTTTTCGCGTGCCGCGGCGTCGAGCTTCTTGGAATCGTTGAGCCCGCGCGGGATGCGCTGCGGATCGAGCACCACCGCGGCGGCAACCACCGGCCCGGCCAACGGACCGCGGCCGGCCTCGTCGCAGCCGGCCACCGGCCAGATGCCTTTGGCAAGCGCGCGGCGCTCACGCCGGAAGGTCGGCCGCAGGACCGTTTCGGCGAGCGGCAGCCGCGGCGCCTGATCCGGCGCCGCATTCTTCTCTTGCTTCTCCTGACGGCGCGCGCGTGCGGTCGAACGTCCCGTGGTGCGTGTCATGACACGAGCCTTGCCGCGAAGCGCCGCCGCGAGCAAGGCCGGTGTTCGCCGGAACCGCACCACGGTCGGCAGGCGTCCGAACGGCGGTGAACATCGGGGACAACCGGACTGGGCAACCACAGCCAATCCACGGCCGTCGGCGCGATCCTTCGGCGCGATCCTTCGGCTCAGTCCGGAATCGTCAGCCGGCCGTCCTCCGAGAGCGGAAAGCCCGGATTGAAGGCAACCTCCCACAGATGCCCGTCGGGATCGGCAAAATAACCGGCATAACCGCCCCAGAAGGTTTCCTGTGCCGGCTTGCGAATGACGGCACCCGCGGCCCGTGCCCGCGCCAGCGCCTGATCGACGCCGGCGCGCGTGGCGCAATTCCAGGCGAGCGCCATTCCGCGAAACATCTCCGGACCGGCAGCCGGGCGAATGGAGGATGCGCCCGTTGCGGACGAATCGGCATCGACGCCGGCATCGCGCGCCAACTCGGAAAGCGGAAACACCGCGAACGCCGCCGCGCCGGCCTCGAAGAAGCCGACGCCTTCGGCGCTCCGCATCTTCCGGCGAAAACCCAGCCGCTCATAGAAGACGATGCTGCGTTCAAGCCCGGCAACGCCGAGCGTCACCAACGACAGCACCGCCGGCGGCGGCGCCTTCATATCCACGGGATCATTCACGCACGGGTCTCTTCACACAGGTCTTTTCACACAAGTCTCTTCGCTCGCGTCTCACGCCAATCATTCACGTAACATGGACCGTTCACGCGAACAGACTCAACTGCTCCGACCCGGCAGGGGCAGGATGGAAATGCTCCAGCGTCAGCCGCCGCTTCTTCTGGTTGAGCCCGTATTTCTCGCAGGCCACCTCGAAGCGGCGCCCGATCAGCCAAGCGTAGGGGCCGGTACCCTTCATGCGGCTGCCCCAGGCGGAGTCGTAATCCTTGCCGCCGCGCATGTCGCGGATCAGCTTCATCACATGGCGATAGCGGTCGGGGTAATTGGCCAGCAGCCATTCGCGGAACAGATCTCGCACTTCGAGCGGCAGGCGCAGCAGCACATAGCCGGCCTCCTTGACGCCGGCGGCCGCCGCCGCATCGAGAATGCGCTCGATCTCCATGTCGTTGAGCGCCGGAATGACCGGCGCGACCATCACCGTCGTCGGCACGCCGGCATGCGACAGCCGCCGCAGCGCCTCCAGTCGTCGCGACGGCGTCGTGGCGCGCGGCTCCATCTTGCGCGCCAGCTCGGCATCGAGCGTCGTCACCGAGATGGCCACCTTGGCGAGATTGCGCTCCGCCATCCGCGCCAGGATATCGAGATCGCGCAGCACCAGCGCCGACTTGGTGACGATGCCGACCGGGTGGCCGGCCTTGTCGAGCACTTCGAGAATGCGGCGCATTACCTGGTAGCGGCGCTCGATCGGCTGATACGGATCGGTGTTGGTGCCGATCGCAATCACCTTCGGCTGATAGCCCGGCGCGGCCAGCTCCTTCTCCAGCAGTTCGGCCGCCTCCGGCTTGACGAACAGCCTGGATTCGAAATCCAACCCCGGCGACAGGCCGAGATAGGCATGCGTCGGCCGCGCGAAGCAGTAGACGCAGCCGTGCTCGCAGCCGCGATAGGGATTGATCGAGCGGTCGAACGAGATGTCGGGCGAATCGTTGCGGGTGATGATCTTGCGTGTCGCATCCACCGCCACCGTCGTCTGGAACGGCGGCAACTCGTCGAGACTCTGCCAGCCGTCGTCGAAGGCGATGCGCGCCAGCGGCTCGTAGCGGCCGGAACTATTGGACAGCGTCCCGCGTCCGCGCCGGCGCTCGCGGGTCACGGCCGTATCCATCAGGCCGGCCGTGTCCGGGACGCGCCGGCCACCCGTTGGCGGGGAGGGCAGCAACGCTTCCGACGCCGGGGGATCTCTACGAACTGCGGACGAACGAGACATGCTCCCAGCCTATGCGAAAGATAAGAACATAACAAGAACATTTTCCATACCGTCCGACGTTTTCATCAAATCCGGCCGATCCGGATGCCGCAGCGCGACAGCGTGTTATGGTGGCAATTCCGCCGTCAGACCCCGGTTCCATGCTGAGCGTCATCATCCCGACCTACCAATCGGAACGCGCGCTGGTACAGACGCTGGCCGCGCTGGTTCCCGGCGCGACGGCGGGGCTGATTTCCGAGGTGATCGTGACCGACGGCGGCTCCAGCGACGACACCGCGCGGGTCGCGGACCATGCCGGCTGCCAGTTCAGCGTCTCCAGCGAATCGCTGGGCGCGCGGCTGAAGGACGCGGCGACGGCGGCGCGCGCGCCGTGGCTGCTGTTCCTGCGGCCCGGCTGCATTCCCGATACCGACTGGGTGAGCGATGTCGGACGCTTCATCGAGGAGGCGCCGATGGCCGGCCCGCGCCGCTCGGCGACATTCCGGCCCACCGCGCCCGCCGGCCGTCCGCCGCTGGCGCAGGCGCTTGCCGCGCTCACCGGCGCGCTGTTCGTGCGCGTGCGGCCCAATCAGGGTCTGTTGATTTCCAAGCAGCTCTACCGCAGCCTCGGCGGCCATCGCGCCAATGCCGGCAACCCGGAGGCGGATTTCATCCGCCGCGCTAGGCCGCGCAAGATCGCACAGCTCGGCGCCAGCATCCGCGTTCCCGGTTAGCGCGTTTCGAACGAACCGCACGCCGCTTCGCATGAAGAGCGTCAAATCGAAAATCCGGCGCCCGGAGCATCCGGCCCTACCGCCGGCTCTTGCGTTTCGGCTGCGCGTGGCGCCACGCCATTTCCAGTGCGGCGCGCAATTCGTCCGCCGACAGCGCGGCCAGCGCGCCGCAGGTCCAGCCCTGCCGGCCCCAGGCATTGGGCAGTGGGCTAAATGCCTCCGGCGCGACCAGACATTTCAATTCCTGCTCGTCCGGCGCAAATCTGAAATTCGCGGTCTTTCCATCCGGCGCCAGCGTCGCATAGGTGCGCGCCACCTTGAACGCGGTGCGGTCGAAATGCGGCGCGGCAACCGTGCCGTCGAGCGACAAAGCGATGCGGCGAAACTGCGCGGGGCGGTGCTCATCGCGAAGGGCCGCGGTTTTAAACCGTCGCGCCCTGCGCCTTCTCGCGGCGCAAATGCTCGTCGAGCCGCGGCAACAGTTCGACGAAGTTGCACGGCCGGAACCGGTAATCGAGTTGATGCACGAGAATCTCGTCCCAGCCGTCACGGCACGCGCCGGGCGATCCCGGCAGGCAGAAGATGAAGGTTGCCCCGGCAACGCCCGCGGTGGCGCGCGTCTGGATCGTCGAGGTGCCGATCTTGGGGAAGCTGATCATGTGGAAAGCAACGGAGAAGCCATCCATCCGCTTCTCGAACAGCGGCTCGAGCGCATCCGGCGTCACGTCGCGGCCGGTGAATCCGGTGCCGCCGGTGGTGATGACGACATCGATGCTCTTGTCGGCGATCCACGAGCGCACCTTGCCGCGGATCGCCTCGATATCGTCCGGCACGATGGCACGGCCGGCGACCGCATGGCCCGCGGCGGCGATGCGCTCGGCGAGCGTGTTACCGGATTTGTCGTCGGCCGGCGTGCGCGTGTCCGACACCGTCAGCACGGCGATGCGCAGCGGAACGAAACGGCGCGATGGATCGATGCCCGCCATTGCTCTCTCTCCCGACCCGTTTCCGGTCTGCTGCCTCAGATCGCCGAGGCGTTGAAGGTGTTGCAGGCCGACAGCTTGCCGCTCTGGAAGCCGGTCATGAACCATTGCTTGCGCTGCGCCGCGGAGCCGTGGGTGAAACTGTCGGGCACCACGCGGCCCTGCGCCCGGCGCTGCAGCGTATCGTCGCCGATCGCATTGGCCGTCTGCAGCGCCGCGTCGATGTCGCCCGGATCGATGAAATTGCGCCGCTGGTTGGAACGCGCCGCCCAGACGCCGGCGAAGCAGTCGGCCTGCAGTTCCACCCGCACCTGGATGCGGTTGGCGGCGGCACGGCTGCCGGACGCCTGCTGCGCCTCCTGCGCCTTCGGCAGGATGCCGAGCAGGTTCTGGACGTGGTGGCCGACCTCATGCGCCAGAACATAGGCTTGCGAGAATTTGCATGCCTTGCCGGAGCAGCCGCCGAAGCGGGTCTCGATATCGCGGAAGAACGAGGTGTCGATATAGATGCGGCGATCGTTCGGGCAGTAAAATGGCCCCATCGCCGCCTGCGCGAAACCGCAACCGCCCTGGATGGCGCCGCTGAACAGCCGCAGCCGCGGCGGCCGATATTGCTGGCCGCCCTCCTTGAAGATGACGTTCCAGGTATCCTCGGTGTCGCCCAGCACCGCCGCGACGAAGTCGCCGGTCTCGTCCTTCGGCGCACCGGCCTGCCGCGGGGCCTGCTGCTCGATCTGGCGCTCGTAGCGCTGCTGCCCGCCGGAGAGAACCTCGGCGCCGCCGATCAGCAGGCTCGGGTCGATGCCGAGCGCCCAGCCGAGCAGCCCGAGCACCACCACGGTGCCGATGCCGAGGCCGCCGCCCCCGCCGATATTGATGCCGCCCGGCAGCCCGAAGCCGCCGCCCCCACCGCTGCTGTCGCGGTAATCCTCGACATTGTCACTGCGGCGGAAATCGTCCCAACGCATGGTCTTCAGTCTCCAAGGGTCCGGAAGCAGCCGAAACGGCATCTTTCAACGATTGTCGCCGAAGCTGGTTTCCAGGTCCAACCCGTTTGTCCAGCCGGTTCGTTTACGTAACTGTAACTCTTTGATTCTGCTATCGATCGGCAGTTTTTGCCTATTCGGCGCTAACTCCATTTTTACCTTACGGCACCATGATGCCCCTCAACCGGTCTGTAGGTCCCGCGTCGCCGGTTGCGTGCCAAGAGTCAGAGTCCTGAGTCATGGTTGTCATGCGTCGCGGGGTGCCCACACGGGCGCCCCGTCGTCTTTCAGAGCCCAGCGAATCCCGCCACCGCATCCTGGTCGGCGAGTGCGTCAGCGAAATGGCGAAGCTGCCGGCCGCCTCGGTCGATCTCGTCTTCGCCGACCCGCCCTATAATCTGCAGCTGCGCGGCGATCTGCGCCGCCCGGACGATTCCCAGGTCGACGCCGTCGACGACGACTGGGACCAGTTCGAGAGCTTCCGCGCCTATGACGAATTCACTCGCGCCTGGCTCGCCGCCTGCCGGCGGGTGATGAAGCCGACGGCGACGCTCTGGGTGATCGGCTCCTATCACAACATCTTCCGCGTCGGCGCGACGCTGCAGGATCTCGGCTTCTGGATCCTCAACGACATCGTCTGGCGCAAGACCAATCCGATGCCGAATTTCCGCGGCCGCCGTTTCACCAATGCGCACGAAACGCTGATCTGGGCGGCGCGCGACGCCAACGCCAAGGGCTACACCTTCAATTACGAAGCGCTGAAAGCCGGCAACGAAGATTTGCAGATGCGCTCCGACTGGACGCTGCCGCTGTGCACCGGCGAGGAGCGTCTCAAGGGCAGCGACGGCAAGAAGCTGCATCCGACGCAGAAACCGGAAGCGCTGGTGGCGCGCGCCATCCTGTCGTCGTCGCGGCCCGACGATCTCGTCCTCGATCCGTTCAACGGCACCGGCACCACCGGCGCCGTCGCCAAGCGGCTCGGCCGCCGCTATGTCGGCATCGAGCGCGACCCGACCTATGCCCGGGAAGCCAGAAAACGCATCGAGCTGATCGAGACGCTGGACGCGCCGACGCTGGTGCCGTTCATGACGGCGCGCGAGGCGCCGCGCGTGCCCTTCGCCACGCTGCTCGAACGCGGACTGATCTCGGCCGGCACGCAGCTCACTGACGTGAAGAAGCGCCACCGCGCGCTGGTGCGTGCCGACGGGGCGATTTCGCTCGGCGACAAGGTCGGCTCGATCCATCGCATCGGCGCCGCCGCGCAGGGGCTGGAAGCCTGCAACGGCTGGACCTTCTGGCATCTCGAAACGCCGAAGGGCCTGACCCCGATCGATGCCCTGCGCGCGCAGGTGCGCAAGGAACAGGCCGAAATGGCATAAGCGGATCGCCGGGCATTCCTGCCCGGCGACGATCAGGACGCCGGACGATCCCCGGCTAGCGCGCGGAGCCGTTGCCGGCGCCGCCGGTATAGCGCGACAGAATCGACACCAGCATCAGCGAGCCGATCACCGTGACGTGCTCCGTCGCCGTGTGGAACGACGACGTCGCCTGCGGCTCCGGCAAGCTCCAGAAATGATGGACGAGCGGGATCGTCAGCGCGGTGAACGCCGCAAGCGCGCCGGCGCCGAGCCACGTCCAGCGGTTCAGGATGATGAGCAGCGAGCCGCCGAGCTGAACGACGATCACCAGCACATTCATCAGTGCCGGCTGCGGCAGGTTGAACATCGCCATTTCGGCGACGCCGCCCTGGAAATCGATCAGCTTGTTGAGCCCGCTGCCCCAGAACACGAAGGTCAGGACGATGCGCGCCAATACGGCGAACCACGATTGATCGAGAAGCGTTTCGACGACTTTCGGCATGGTGCCCCCTGCTTGCCAGTCCTGCTGTTTGCAAATCCTGCTGTTTGCCGGTCCTATTTCGCCGCCACGACCATGATCTCGACCAGATAGTCGGGCGCCGCGAGCTTGGCCTCGACGGTCGCGCGCGCCGGCGTATTGCCGGGCGACACCCAGGCGTCCCATACCGCATTCATCTCGGCGAATTTCGTCATGTCGGTGATCCAGATATTGGCCGAGATAAGCTTGCTCTTGTCGGTGCCGGCCTGCTTCAGGAAACCGTCGATCTGCGCCAGCACGTCCTTCGTCTGCTCGCCCATGCTCTGGCCCCGCGCCGCATTGGGCGTGATGCCGGAGAGATAGACGGTATTGCCATGGACCACGGCCTTGCTCATCCGCGGGCCGACCTCGTGACGCTCGATGCTCATCCTGTCCTCGCTGCTGCTGTCGTATCTGCTGACCGATGGCGGCCATCGCCGCTTCTACGCAAAAGCCGCAGCGGACGCCACGATTGTCTGCAAGACCTGCCTGTGACAGAACAAGATCCGCCTGTGACAGAAATTGCGCAACAGATCGCGAGAGATCGAGGAGGCGCGGCATGACGGTGCTGGTGGCCGGCGGCGGCATCGGCGGATTGACGGTGGCGCTGAGCCTGCATCAGATCGGCGTGCCGGTCCGCGTCTTCGAGAGCGTCACCGAGCTCAAGCCGGTCGGCGTCGGCATCAATGTGCTGCCGCATGCCTGCCGCGAACTGATCGAGCTCGGCCTTCTCGACCGGCTCGAACGCACCGCCGTGCGCACCAGCGAGCTCGCTTATTTCTCCAAACACGGCAAGCCGATCTGGAGCGAACCGCGCGGCATCGAGGCCGGCTACAACTGGCCGCAATTCTCGATCCATCGCGGCCTTCTGCTCGAACTGCTGCTGGAAGCGGCGCGCGAGCGCATCGGCGCCGACAACATTCTCACCGGGCATCATCTGGCCGACTGGGAGGAGACGCGCGAAGGCGTGCGCGCCCGCTTCGTCGACCGCTCCGGCAACAGCCTCGGCGATTATGAGGGAACGCTGCTGATCGGCGCCGACGGCATCCACTCCGCCGTGCGCGCCAAACTCTATCCCGAGGAAGGCGCGCCGATCTGGAACGGCCGCATCCTGTGGCGCGGCATCACCGACGGCGAGCCGTTCCTCAGCGGCCGCACCATGATCATGGCCGGACACGAGACGCTGAAATTCGTCTGCTATCCGATCGACAGCGCCGCCTCGGCGCGAGGACGCCCGGTGATCAACTGGATCGCCGAGCGGCTGTTGCCGCCGGACTATCGCTGGCGGCGCGAGGACTACAACCGTCCCGGCCGCACCGAGGAATTCCTGCCCTATTTCGAGGACTGGCGTTTCGACTGGCTCGACGTGCCCGGTCTCATCCGCAACGCGCGCTATTGCTATGAATATCCGCTTGTCGACCGCGATCCGCTCGCCCGCTGGACCTTCGGCCGCGTCACGCTGATGGGTGACGCCGCGCACCCGATGTATCCGATCGGCTCCAACGGCGCGTCGCAGGCGATCCTCGATGCACGCGTGCTGGCGCGCGAGATCCTGTCGAAGGGCGAAACCACCGAGGCGCTCGTCGCCTATGAAGCCGAGCGCCGGCCGGCGACGACGCAACTCGTGCTGCTCAACCGCGGCAATGGCCCCGAACAGGTGATGCAACTCGTCGAGGAACGCGCACCGGGCGGCTACGACACCGTCACGGACGTGCTGTCAAAACAGGAACTGGAAGAGATCGCCGCCAACTACAAGCGCGTCGCCGGATTTCAGGTCGAGGCGCTGAACGCCAAACCGCCAATCGTGTCGCCGGTCGTCACATCGGTCATGTCATCGGCCGAGCCGGCTGCCGCATCGAGCTGACGCAAGCGGGCATAAAATACGGCCGGATCGCGCAGCGCGACCCGGCCGGCCATATCTCGGCGTCTCAACTTCCGACGGCGTCGTTGACGCACTTCTTGGTGAAGCTCGTCTTTGCCGCGCCGGAGAGTTTGCGGCTGGCCGCCTGCGCGTCGCAGGCCTTCTGCGCATCGGTCTCGCACTTCTTCATGAAACTGGTCTTCGCCGCGCCGGCAAGTTTCTTGCTCGCGGCATCGACGGAACAAGAGGCAGCCTGCGCATAGCCGACGCTGCCGACGAACGCACTCACGAGAACGAGCATAGCCAACTTCTTCATGGTCTCCTCCGGGTTGAAACGACGATCTGACGCTGCGAGCCGACGAAATCCGCCGGCTCACATTCCGGCAGCCTTCTTGCGTTTGTTGCATTCGCTCCAATACTGCGGCCATTTTTGGCCGGCAGGAATTTTGTTCGCAGCCTTGTCGGCTTTCCACTCGGCGCCGCAGGCGCGCTCGCGCGCATATTCAGCCTGGCGTCCGTCGGCTGGTTTTGTCGCGGTTTTCGCGGCGCCGGCACGCGGCGCTGGCGCTTGCATCGGCGTCGCGGTTGTCGGTGCCGCCCGAGCAGGTGCCGCAGCGGGCGCAGCACTCGTATCCGACATGCACTGCTTGCTGAATTCGCGGTAGGTCTTTCCGGCGGTCTGGTTGGCCGCCTTCATCTTCTGCCACTCCGCCGCGCACTCTTTCATCGTGCCTTTTGCCTGGGCGGAAACAATCGGAAACGACATCAACGTCAACCCGAAAAGCAGGGCTGCTACAACAGATAACGGTTTCATGACCTCACCTGTCTCTGACCACCCCGCAAAAGAATAGTTCTTTTGCGGATCGCCGCAATAACGCATGAGACGATAAAAGGTCCAAAGAAAGAGCAGATAAATATTCATTCACTTTCGACGCCGGCGCAGGCCAGCACCTTGCGCATGACGTTCGGAAACGCCGCACCGGCGATGTCGTTTTCCGGCAGAAAATGCATGCCGGCCGGCGGCCGCGCGCGCGCCAGCAGGCGCGCCCGATAAACGATGAGCTGCAGCGGGAAATGCGTGAACACATGCGTCACCTCGCCGGCGCAGCGTCGCCATGCAGCATCGAGGGGCGCCGACGCCAGCGCCTCGTCATCGCGAAAGGCCGCGGACCATTCGGTGGTCGGGACTTCGGTCATGCCGCCGAGCAATCCCTTTTCCGGCCGCGTGCGCACCAGCAACGCACCGTCGGCGCGCAGCGCGACGAAGGCAGCGCCGCGGCGCAGCGCACCTTCGCGCTTCGGCGCCTTGCGCGGAAACGTGTCCTGATCGCCGCGCTGCCGCGCGACGCAGACATCGGTCCACGGACACAAGGCACAGGCCGGCTTCTTCGGCGTGCAGATGGTCGCGCCGAGATCCATCAGCGCCTGCGCGAAATCGCCGTGCCGCCGCGACGGCGCCAGCGCCGCCGCGCGCTCGCGGATCTGCGGCTTCGCCGCCGGCAGTGTCGTCTCGATGGCGAAGAGCCGCGTCACCACCCGTTCGACATTGCCGTCGACGGGCACCGCCGGGCGATCGAAAGCGATGGCGGCAACCGCCGAGGCCGTATAGGCGCCGATGCCGGGCAGTGCGAGCAGGCCATCGATATCGTCGGGAAAAATACCGCGATGGTCGGCGGCGACGGTTTTCGCACAAGCATGCAGGTTGCGCGCCCGCGCGTAATAGCCAAGCCCCGCCCACAATTTCAGCACGTCGTCGAGCGGCGCGGCGGCAAGCGCCGTGACCGTCGGCCAGCGTTCTAGGAACCGCACGTAATAAGGTGCGACGGCGCGCACCGTCGTCTGCTGCAGCATGATCTCGGAAAGCCATACCGCATAGGGATCGGCGCGCTCGCCGCGTTGCGCCCGCCACGGCAGCACGCGCCGGTGGCGGTCGTACCAGGCAAGCAGCGCCGCCGGATCCGCCTGCTTCCGCGCTGCGGCGCGGGCTGCTACCCTCATCGGGACATTTCCGTGCGCTGCGTCCGGCGTGTCGTCATGTGGCATGTCATAACGCCTCTTCTGCCATGATTGCTCACAGAGCACACCGTCCTCGACAAGCCGTTCCTGAGCCAATCGAGTTTACACAAATCTCGCACAAACCCTCACACAACCCCTTGCACAAGCCTTCGCACAAATCCTCTCCGAAAGGCCCGCGCGCGCTCGCCGAACTGCTGCAGGCGACGCTCACCGAGAATTTCGCCCGGCAGGGCTTCGCCGCCACCGAACTGGTGACACGCTGGGCCGACATCGTCGGCGCCGAGATCGCCGCCCATGCCGAACCGCTGAAGATCCAGTGGCCGCGCCCGATCGGCGACGCGCCGCCGGAACCGGCGACACTGATCCTGCGCGTTGAAGGCCCGGCGGCGCTGGAAATCCAGCATCAGTCGAGCGTGCTGCTGGAGCGGGTCAACCGTTTCTTCGGCTGGCAGGCCGTCGGCCGCATCGCGCTGCGGCAGGCGCCGCTGGCGCGCCGCAAACCGAAGCCGCAACGCCCCGCGCCCGATCCGGCGGAAACCGCGCGCATCGCCGCCTCGCTGCCGGCAATCGACGACGACGACCTGCGGCAGGCGCTCGCCCGGCTCGGCGCCGCGGTCAAGCGTAAATGACGATGATGTGAGGCGCCCGCCTTGTGCGGATCCACGCCAAACCATTGCCACATGCGGCATTTCCTTATAGCCCTTGCATGAAAACCCGCTGCCGGTGCCTCCGATCCGCGCCCGGCAGCCGTCTGTTTCAGGAGCGCCCTTTGACCACCACCCGTCGTGAGTTCTGCCAGCGCACCGGTGCGATGCTGCTGGCCGGTGCCGCCTTCGCCACCCTGCCGTTCGCCGCCGGTCCGGCCTCGGCACAGGACGCCTCGGTCGTCGAACTCGGCGTTCCCGGACCGATGGGCGACATGGTGCTCGGCGACGAGAAAGCGCCGGTGACGATCTACGAATATGCGTCGATGACCTGCAGCCACTGCGCGCATTTCCAGACCACGACCTTTCCCGAACTGAAGAAGCGCTACATCGACACCGGCAAGGTGCGCTATATCCTGCGCGAATTCCCGCTCGATCCGGTCGCCGCCGCGGCTTTCATGCTGGCGCGCTGCTCGGCGCAGGAAGACGCCGGCAAGAAGGACCCCAACCGCTATTACGCGGTGGTCGATGCGCTGTTCGAATCGCAGCAGACCTGGGCCTTCGTGCAAAATCCCAAGGACGTGCTGCCCAACCTGCAGAAGGTCGCCAAGCAGATCGGCTTCACCGACCAGAGCTTCGACGCCTGCCTGAAGAACCAGCCGGTGCTCGATTCGATCGAGAAGGTCCGCCGCCACGCCGTCGACGTGCTGAAGGTCAATTCGACGCCGACCTTCTTCATCAACGGCAAACGCCAGGCCGGCGATCTGCCGATCGACGAGCTTTCCAAGATCATCGACCCGATGCTGAAGAGCTAGAGCTCGGCCTCCGAAGAACGGAAACCGATTCGCCGGCGCCGTAACCTCGCGCCGCCCCGGGCGATCGCGTTCGGACCGACGGACGGAGCAATCGGCCTGATTCAGCGCGGTTCTATGAATCGGCCGCTGAAAGACCGCGCTGGTCGCCCATTGTTCCGGATCAAGCGGAAACTCGTGGTTGTCCGGACTCATTTTTGCCGTTTAGCGGCGCAAAAGGTCTGGAAAAGGCTGCGGCCACTGTTGCCCGGCCGCCTGCAGGCTCCCATTGTCGGGCCATGAAGCCTGTCACGATGAAGCCTGTCACAACTCCGGCCGGCGCCCGGACACCCGTTCTGTTTTGCGTATGCGCGCCATCCTGGCGGCGAAGGTAAGACCATGAAGCTCACGCGGCTGCGGCTGCTCGGATTCAAATCGTTCGTCGAGCCCACCGACTTCCTGATCGAGCCCGGTCTCACCGGCGTCGTCGGCCCGAATGGCTGCGGCAAGTCGAATCTCGTCGAGGCGCTGCGCTGGGTGATGGGTGAGAGCTCCTACAAGTCGATGCGCGCGTCGAGCATGGACGACGTGATCTTCTCCGGTTCCAACACCCGCCCGGCCCGCAACATGGCCGAGGTGACGATCTCGATCGACAACAGCACGCGCACCGCGCCGGCGCAGTTCAACGACGACGACGCCCTCGACATCACCCGCCGCATCGCCCGCGAGGAAGGTTCGAGCTACCGCATCAACGGCCGCGACGTGCGCGCCCGCGACGTGCAGATGGTGTTCGCCGATGCCTCGACCGGCGCGCGTTCGCCGGCGCTGGTGCATCAGGGCCGCATCGGCGAGATCATCCAGGCAAAGCCGGAACAGCGCCGCCGGGTGCTGGAAGAAGCCGCCGGCATCGCCGGCCTGCATGCGCGCCGCCACGAGGCGGAGCTGCGGCTGCGCGCCGCCGAAGCCAATCTGACGCGCCTCGAAGACGTCATCGGCCAGTTGTCGAACCAGATGGACGGCCTGCGCAAGCAGGCCAAGCAGGCGATCCGCTATCGCACCGTGTCCGCGCAGGTGCGCAAGGCGGAGGCGACGCTGTTCCACCTGCGCTTCCTGGCGGCGCAACAGGACATCATCGATTCCGAGCAGGCCAAGGACGAGGCCGTGCGCGTCGTCGCCGAGCGCACCGGCGCCCAGGCGGAAGCCGCCACCCGCCAGACCGAGGCGCAGGCCTCGCTGCCGGCGTTGCGCGAAGCGGAGGCCCGCGCCGCCGCCGCGCTGCAACGCCTCAACGTCGCGCGCGCCGATATCGAGCGCGAAGAGCAGCGCGCCCGGGATCGCCTCGTCGAACTGGAAACGCGGCTGGTGCAATTCGCCGCCGACGCCGAGCGCGAGCGCCGGCTGGTCGCCGACGCCGACGCGGCGCTGGCGCGCCTGGCGGCGGAAGCGGAAACGCTGCGCCAGGAGGCGCAGAACAATGCGACGCGGCGCAGCGGCATCGACGCGCAGGTGGCGCAGGCCGAGGACGCCGTCCGCACCGTCGAGAAGGTGTTCGGCGATCTCACCGCCGAGCTGGCCGCGCTGACCGCGCGTCACAACCAGTTGCAGTCGGCGGTGCAGAGCCAAGGCGAGCGGGTCGCCCGGCACGCAACGGAAATCGTCGACATCGAGCGTCAACTCGCCGAGGTCGCGGAGGCGGAAGCCGGCGGCCCCGATCTGAGCGAGCTTGCCGCCGCGGTCGAGACCGCGCAGATGGCGCTGGCCGAGGCCGAGGAGATGGCGCAGGCGAGCGAGAGCGCGCATCAGACGGCGCGTCAGGACCTCGACACCGCCCGCATGCCCTTCGCCGAGGCCGAGCGCCGGATGCAGCGACTGGAAACCGAGGCGAAGACGCTGGCCAAGGTGCTCGCCGTCGAAACCAAGAATATGTGGCCGCCGGTGATCGACGGCATGTCGGTCGAAAAGGGCTACGAGAAGGCGATCGGCGCCGCGCTCGGCGACGAGTTGGATGCACCGGTCGACACCTCGTCGCCGATCCATTGGGGCGGCGCCGAGATCGACGCCGCCGATCCGGCGCTGCCGGAGGGCGCGCAGCCGATGTCGGCCTTTGTCGTCGCGCCGGCGGAGCTGGCACGGCGGCTGGCGCAGATCGGCGTCGTCGATCGTGCCAACGGCCCGCATCTGGCCAAGCAGTTGAAGACCGGCCAGCGGCTCGTCTCGACGGACGGCGACCTGTGGCGCTGGGACGGTTTCTCCGCCGCGGCGCATGCGCCGACCGGCGCTGCCCGCCGTCTCGCCGAACGCAACCGGCTGACCGACATCGAGGCCGAACTCGACGTCGCCCGCGAGGATCTCGAGGACAAGCGCCGTCTTCTCGAAGCGGCGCAGCAGGCCCTGCAGGCCGCCGCCAGCGCCGAGACCGCGGCACGCACCGCCAACCGCGAGCGCCAGCACGCGGTCGACGCGGCGCGCAACCAGTACGAAGCCGCCGAGCGCGAGGTCAGCCGTCATGCGGCGCGCCGCTCGGCGCTGTCGGAAGCGCTGATGCGCCTGACCAGCAACCGAGACGAGGCCAGCGCCGCACGCGCCGAGGCCGAAACCATGCTGGCGGAGCTGGCGCCGGCCGCCGATCTCGAAGCCCGGCTCGCCGCCGTGCGCGAGGATATTTCCGGCAAACGCACGCATCTGGCCGAAGTCAGCGCCGAGGCGCAGGCCATCGCCCGCGAGGCAGAGCTGGCCGACCGCCGCCTGCAGGCGATCGCCGCCGACGAGACGGAATGGACGACGCGCAAGGATGGCGCCGCCGGCCAGATCGGCACGCTCGAAGCACGCATCGCCGAGGCAACCGGCGAGCGCACGACGCTCGCCGAGGCGCCGCAGGTCTTCGAGGAACGGCGCGTGGCGCTGATCACCGAGATCGAGATCGCCGAAACCGCGCGCCAGGACGAGGCCGACAGGCTGGCGGCCGCCGAACAGGCGCTCGCCGCGGCCGACCGTGACGCCCGCGCCGCGCTCGAAGCGATGGGCACCGCGCGCGAGGATCTGGCGCGCGCCGAGGAGCGTTTCGAGGGCGCCCGCCGCCGGCTCACCGACGTCGCCCGCGAAATCCACGACGTGCTCGAAGTCGAGCCGGATGCCGTCGCGGCGATGGCCGAAATCAATGCGGGCGATCCCCTTCCCGACATCGTGGAAGTCGACGCCTCGGTCGAACGGCTGCGGCGCGAGCGCGAGCGGCTCGGCGCGGTCAATCTGCGCGCCGAAGAAGAGCTGCGCGAAGTGGAGGAACAGCACGGCAAGCTCACGGTCGAGCGCGACGATCTCGTCGAGGCGATCAAGAAGCTGCGGCAGGGCATCCTCAGCCTCAACCGCGAAGCGCGCGAGCGGCTGCTGGCCTCGTTCCAGACCGTCAACACCCACTTCCAGAAGCTGTTCACGCAATTGTTCGGCGGCGGCAGCGCCGAACTGCAACTGATCGAGAGCGACGATCCGCTGGAGGCCGGTCTCGAAATCCTCGCCCGTCCGCCGGGCAAGAAGCCGGCGACGCTGTCGCTGCTTTCCGGCGGCGAGCAGGCGCTGACGGCGATGGCGCTGATCTTCGCGGTATTCCTCACCAATCCGGCGCCGATCTGCGTGCTGGACGAAGTCGACGCACCGCTCGACGATCACAACGTCGAACGGTTCTGCGACCTGCTCGACGAAATGACGAAGATGACCGATACCCGCTTCGTCATCATCACCCACAACCCGATCACCATGGCGCGGATGAACCGGCTGTTCGGCGTCACCATGGCCGAGCGCGGCGTGTCGCAGCTCGTTTCGGTCGACCTCGAAACCGCCGCGCGCTTCCGCGACGTCGCCTGACCCGCCGGCCGGTCGTGCTGACCGGCCGAGCCGACCGACCTGCCAGCCAGCCCCGCCGACCATGACACCGGACCTGCCAGCCGAGTTGAAAGCCGCGCTGGAGCGCGCCGCTTTCGGCGTGTCGCGGAATGCGGCAGCCGGGCGCGCCGCCGCCATTTCCCGCGCCTATCGCGACGGCGCATCCTCGCAACTGATCGCCGATGCCGGGGACGCGCTCGCCTATGCGCTGACGCGGATGCCGGCGACCTATGCCGCGGTCGCCGCCTGCCTCGACGCGCTGCGGACGGCACTCCCCGGTTTCGCGCCGGCGAGCCTGCTCGATGTCGGCGCCGGGCCCGGCACCGCCAGCTTCGCCGCCGCCGAGGCTTTCGACGGGCTTTCGGACGTCGCGCTCATCGACGCCAATCCGGCGTTGCGCGACCTCGCGTTGCGGCTGATGGCGGGATCGGCGCGGCTGCGGCAGACCACCTACCGACTGGGCCAGGCCGGAACCGAACTCCCCGCCGCCGCGCCTGCCGACCTCGTCATCGCCAGCTATGTCCTTGCCGAACTGTCGCCGGACGAGGCGGCGGCGCTCACCGAGCGGATGTGGACGAAGACCGCAGGCGTGCTGCTGATCGTCGAGCCGGGCACGCCGGAGGGCTGGCGGCGGGTACTTACGGCCCGCGAGGCGCTGATCGCACGGGGCGGCCAGATCGCCGCCCCCTGCCCGCATGACACGGACTGTCCGCTGGCGCCGCCCGACTGGTGCCATTTCTCGCAACGGCTGCCGCGCTCGCGCGACCATAAGCAGGTGAAGCAGGCCGACGCACCGTTCGAGGACGAGAAATTCGCCTATCTCGCGGTCAGCCGTCTCCCCGTGCCGCAGCGCGTGGCGCGAGTGCTGGCGCCCCCGGTGCTGACCAAGGTGGCCGTCACCGCCCGGCTGTGCACGGCCGACGGGGTGGCCATTCTGAATGCGCCGCGACGCGACAAACCGGCCTATGCCGCCGCCCGCCGGCTGCGCTGGGGCGCCCCGGTCGCCGCGCCGGCGCTTGAGCCGCATTTCGAGCCGGCCGCCCCGGGTGCCCCAACGCGCTGACGCGCCGCTCAGCGGCCGCAGCGAGGCCGCGACATTTCGCCCGCATAGCGCTCCGGATATTGCCGGTCCTTCGTACCGCCGGGCGGAACCTTTCCGCCCGTCCCGCATTGACGCGGTACAATGCCGGGCGGCTTCCCCCCATCCCCCCCGATAGCCGAACGGCCAAACCCCAGGTCCCCCAGACCTGGGGTTTTCTTTCATTGGAGATTCCTTTCATGGAGTTTTCCTTATTGGCGCACCGACATCCGCCGTACCGGGCAGGCGACGGCGGCGTGCCGGGCAAACGGAAAAGCCTCGCACAGTCCGGCGGGGACAACCCGCCGGAACCGCCATGAAAAGCTTCGCCGTCTGCGATAGGTTTTACGGCAGGCAAGTTTTTTGACCGTCACCGGCCCTTGGCCCTTGGGAGAGAGCGAATGTCGACAGCAGGCTGGATCATACTGGGCGTCATCGTCGTGCTCGTGCTGTGGGTCTTCACGATCTACAACGGACTTGTGGGCCTGCGGCAGCGGGTCAGTCAGGCCTTCGCCGATATCGATGTCCAGCTCAAGCTGCGTCACGACCTGATTCCGAATCTGGTCGAAACAGTGAAGGGATACGCCTCGCACGAGCGCGGTACCCTCGAAGCGGTGGTTCAGGCGCGCAATGCCGCGATCGCCGCGCCCGGCGTCGAACAGAAGGTCGCCGCCGAAAACATGCTGACCGGCGCGCTGAAAAACCTGTTCGCGCTGTCGGAAGCCTATCCCGACCTCAAGGCCAACCAGAACTTTCAGCAATTGCAGACCGAACTGTCGGATATCGAGAACAAGCTCGCGGCCTCGCGCCGGTTCTTCAACAATGCGGTGCAGGAATACAATACCGGCATCCAGCAGATTCCGGCGGCGTTCTTCGCCGGGTCGTTCGGCTTCCATCCGCAGCCGTTCTTCGATCTCGGCGAGACGCGCGCGCAGCTCGATCAGGCGCCGAGCGTCAAGTTCTAGGTCGCCGTGGCACGCCCGACCACATGGTCCGGAACGCCGCGCCTGAGCGCGGCTCGTGCGAATCTTCGGCGCGCCACGGGACGCGGCGCGCCGCCGTGGTTCGTCGATCCATGGTTCGTTGATATGGACTGCTGATATGGCCGCCTACGGCCTTTACACACATATCCAGTCGAACAGGCGCCGCTCGGCCGCCCTGCTGATCGGCCTGTTCTTCCTCGTCTATGTGCTGGTGTTTGCGGGCGCGCTGCTGGCCGAGGCGATGCTCGGCGACGCCTCGCTCGACTGGCTGCTGCGCGCCGCGCTCGCCGATACGCTGAAGGCCGCTCCCTTCGTCACGATCGGCACGCTGATCTGGATCTGGATCGCCTACAAATTCCACCAGATGATGATCGACGCGATGACCGGCGGTCACGAGGTGGCGCGCACGGAAGAGCCGCGGCTCTACAACCTGCTGGAAAACCTCTGCATCTCGCGCGGCATCCCGATGCCGAAGCTGAAGATCGCGGAAGACGAGGCGCTCAACGCGTTCGCCACCGGCCTCAATCAGCAGCAATATTCCATCACCGTCACCCGCGGCCTGCTCAACGCGCTCGACGACGCCGAGATCGAGGCGGTACTCGGCCACGAACTGACGCATATCCGCAACGGCGACGTCCGCCTGCTGGTAATCGCGGTGGTGATCGCCGGCGTCATCTCGTTCTTCGGCGAGATGGTATTCCGCCTGGTCTTCCAGGGCGGCCTGCGCTTCGGTGGCGGCCGCTCGTCGGGCAACGGCGACCGCAAAGGCTCCGGCGGCGCCGCCATCGCCATGCTGATCGCGGTCGCGCTGATCGTCCTCGCCTGGGTGCTGTCGGTCGTCATCCGCTTCGCGCTGTCGCGGCGGCGCGAATTCCTCGCCGACGCCGGCGCCGTCGAACTGACCAAGAACCCCGACGCGATGATCATGGCGCTGCGCAAGATCGAGGGTCGCGGCGAGATCGCCTCCGCCAATTCGGCGGTGATGGAAATGTGCGTCGACAATCCGCGGCAGGGCTTTGCCGACCTGTTCGCCACGCATCCTTCCGTCGATGCGCGCTGCGACGCGCTGGTCAGGATGGCCGGTGGCCACGACCCCGGACCGCTGATGCTGCCGCCGCCCGGCGACGGACCGTCCGGACAGGTCGACGAAGGCGAGGCCGGTCCATGGGGCGCACGGCCATCCGGGCCATCGTCCGACCCGTCCTCCGCGCCTTCGTCGGGCCCCTCATCCGGGCCCTGGGGCCCGGCCCCGGGCGGCACCGACGGGCCGTTTCTGCCGCCCGGCCGGGGGCCGTGGGGCCGGCGCTAAGGCAATGCCAGGAAAGCGCGCGGCGGTTTTCCGCGCGGAAGGCATGACCGCCAAAAGTTCGCATCCGCAAGAGTTCGCATCCGCAAGAATTCGTCTCCGATGGAATCGGAAGCGAAGCTCTCGCTATTGCTTTGACGACACGCCGCTTTGACGCCATGCGTCCGCGACGCAGCGTCAGTGCGACAGCAGCACCGGCACCGGCGGCCGCTGCAGCATGCTGCGGGTGGCGCCGCCGAGAATGAATTGCCGCACCCGCGAATGGCCGTAGGCGCCCATCACCAGCAGATCGGCGCCGCAAGCCTGGACATGCGCCTCCATCAGCGTGCCGATCCTGCGCCCGCCGGCATCGACCGAATCGAGCACCACCTCGACGCCATGCCGCGCCAGATGCGCCGCCAGCGCCGCGGCCGACTGCCGGGTCTTGATCTCCTTCTCGCTGGTGACGGTGAGCACATGGACGCGCTGCATGCGCTTGAGAATCGGCAGCGCATCGGCAACGGCGCGCGCCGCCGGCCGGCTGAAGTCCCACGCCACCACCGCAGTGCCGAGCGAGAAAGGCCGTCCCGTCCGGCGCGTCTGCGGCATCACCATCACCGGGCGGCCGGCACCGAAGATCACCGCTTCGGCATACCATGGGTCGATCAGCTCGCCGCTCGGCACCGGCACGATGCTCAGGTCATGCAGCCGCGCATGGTCGACGATGATCTCCGGCACTTCGGCGGCGCCGCCGCTTTCGGCGATCACCTGCTGGAACACGTCGTGCTTTTCTGCGGTGGACCGGAACGCGGCAAGCAACTGTTCGGCGGCGGTCGCGCTCTTCTCGAATTCGGCCGCCGTCATCGCCGGAATGTCGATCAGCATATCGGCAAAAAGACTGCCGGGCGTTCGCAACTTCACCGAGCAGGCGACTGCCGACAACTTGCTGCCGAGCGCCTCGGCAATCGCCACCGCATCGTCGATCGCCGCCACCGGCGTCGGCTCCGGATAGGTCGTCAGAACCAGCAAACTGTCCTTGTAGCGCACGGTCGGCTCCCTGTGAAAAAGACGCGCGTAATCATCCGCATCCTAGCAGCGGACGAGGCCACCATATTGTTCCATCACAAAGATTGAAGCCGGCCGGCGCGCGCCATTCGGACGCATCGGCGCCGCGACGGGCGCCGCCGCAAGGACGCCGCCGGCCGGGCAGCCGTTTCAGTGGCCTTCGAAGCCGATCAGCGTGTGGACCGACACGCCCATCTTGCGCAGCCGTTCGGCGCCGCCGAGATCCGGCAGATCGATGACGAAGCACGCCGCCAGCACTTCCGCGCCGAGCTGGCGCAACAGCTTGACCGCCGCTTCGGCAGTGCCGCCGGTGGCGATCAGGTCGTCGACCAGCACCACCCGCTCGCCCTTCACCAGCGCGTCGGCATGCATCTCGATCTGGTCTTCGCCGTATTCCAGCGCATAGGCGACGCTGACGCGCTTGTGCGGCAGCTTGCCCTTCTTGCGGATCGGGATGAAACCGGCAGACACCTGATGCGCGACGGCGCCGCCGAGAATGAAACCGCGCGCCTCGATGCCGGCGACCTTGTCGATCTTCGAGCCGGCCCAGGGCTGCACCAGCTCGTCGACGGCGCGGCGAAAGGCCCGCGCATTGCCGAGCAGCGTGGTGATGTCGCGAAAGATCACGCCCGGCTTGGGGTAATCCGGAATGCTGCGGATCGCCTCCCGCAGGTCGGTATCGATGCTGGACGGGATCATGACGCGCCTCGTGCTCGGAACGGAAAGATCGGGCGGCGGGCTACTTCTGCGCCTGCCGCTCCAGGAATGTCTTGCCGCCCTTCATCTTGTGGGTCAGCGGCGCCTCGATGAGCTGCACGGTGACGGCTTCCGCCGGCACGCCGCAGTTCTTCATCACCGCCGCGGTGATATCGCTCATCACTCCCTTCTTCTGCTCGTCGGTGCGCCCGGCGGCAAGAAACACATGGACCTCAGGCATGGATGACCTCCTCGATGATGGGGTTGCAATCGTCGTGCAAGAACGCGGTCAGCTTGTGAGAACCCGGCCGGCCACCGCGTCGAGCTTCGCCAGCAGGTCCGGATCGCGCGCCTCCGGCGCGGTGATCAGCGCGGTGTCGAGCGCCCGGTCGGAGCCGATCGGGCACGGCTCGTGCTCGCGCGGGAAATCGCGCGCCAGGCGGGCGACGAGACGCTTGGCCTTCTCGACATTGCCGTGCAGGACCTTGATGACATCCTGCACGGTGACCGCGTCGTGGCCGGGATGCCAGCAGTCGAAGTCGGTCACCATGGCGACGGTGGCGTAGCAGATCTCCGCCTCGCGGGCGAGCTTCGCCTCCGGCATGTTGGTCATGCCGATCACCGAATAGCCGAGCGTCTTGTAGGTCATGCTCTCCGCGTAAGTGGAGAACTGCGGCCCTTCCATGCAGACATAGGTGCCGCCGCGCGCCAGCGGGATGTTTTCGGCGCCGGCCGCCTCGTCGATGCGCTGGCGCAGCAGCGGCGAAACCGGATGCGCCATCGACACATGCGCGACGAGCCCCTTGCCGAAGAACGAGCTTTCGCGCTTGTAGGTGCGGTCGACGAACTGGTCGACGAGCACGAAAGTGCCCGGCGGGAGTTCTTCCTTGAACGACCCGCAGGCCGACAGCGACACCAGATCGGTGACGCCGGCGCGCTTGAGCACGTCGATATTGGCCCGGTAGTTGATGTCGGACGGCGACAGCCGATGGCCGGTATCGTGGCGCGACAGGAACACCACCGGCAGACCGGCGATCTCGCCGATGCGCAGCGCCCCCGACGGCTCGCCCCACGGGCTGTGGACGCGCTCTTCGCGCACATTCTCCAGGCCCGGCAGATCGTAGATGCCGGAGCCGCCGATGATGCCGAGAACCGCCTTCGCCATGCGCTACTCCGTCGAAACCAGCGCCGCCTGCCGTGCGTCTCCGCACAAACCTCGGCGCGCCTGCCGGCCGACTTGCTGGCCGGCCAGACCTATCGGGCAAAAAACGAAGGGCCCCAAAAGGGGCCCTCGCGTCAAGACTTGAAAATCCGCTCAGGCATGCCCTTCGACGGACGACCACACCTTCTTCTTGGTGAAGTACAGCAGGCCGGTGAGCAGCAGCAGGAACAGCATGACCTGCAGGCCGAGCCGCTTGCGTTGGATCATGTGCGGCTCCGCAGCCCACATCATGAAAGCGGAGATGTCCTTGCCGTACTGGTCGATGGTTTCCGGCGAGCCGTCCTCGTAGGTGACCTGCCCGTCGGAGATCGGCGGCGGCATGGCGATCGCATGGCCGGGGAAATACTTGTTGTAGTGCGCGCCTTCCGGCAGCGCGAAGCCCTGCGGCGCCTCTTCATAGCCCATCAGCAGCGCATGGATGTAATCCGGGCCCTGCTCCTGGTACTGCGTGAAGATGTCGAAGACGAAGGTCGGGAAGCCGCGCTCGTAGGTGCGCGCCTTGGCCAGCACCGAGAAGTCCGGCGGCACGGTGCCGCCGTTGGCGGCGCGCGCGGCGTTGTCGTTGGGGAACGGGCTCGGGAAGCGGTCGGCCAGCCGGCCGGGGCGCTCGAACATGTCGCCGGAATCGTTCGGGCCATCCTTGATCTGGTAGCCGGTGGCGATCGCCTGCGCCTGCCCCGCCGAGTAGCCGAGGCCGCCCGGCTCCGCCAGATTGCGGAACGACACCAGGCTCATGGCGTGGCAGCTTGAGCAGACTTCCTTGTAGACCTTGAAGCCGCGCTGCAATTGCGCCTGATCATATTTTCCGAACGGGCCGGAGAACGACCAGGCCTGACGCGGCGGCTGCGGCGTTTCGGCGGCGAATGCCGGTGCCGTGGCGATGGAGAGGGCTGCGGCAGTCGCGAGAGCGCAGAACGTGCGATGCAGTGTCATGGCGCGCTCCTCAGACCTTGGCCGCCGGGGATGGCGCCGGGGCGGGCGCGCCGATCGGCACCCCCTCCTTCAGCACCGATTCGGAGATCGAATTCGGCAGCGGCTTGGTTTTCTCGAAGATTCCGAGCAGCGGCAGGATGATGATGAAATGCGCGAAGTAATAGGTGGTCAGCACCCGCGCGGCGAGCACATAGCCACCTTCCGCCGGTTTGGCGCCAAGCCAGCCCAAGCCGATGCAGACGGCGAAGAACACCCAGAAGAACTGCCGGTACAGCGGCCGGTAGCGCGCCGAGCGGACCTTCGAGGTGTCGAGCCACGGCAGGAACGCCAGGATGATGATCGAGCCGAACAGCGCGAGCACGCCGAGCAGCTTGTTCGGGATGGCGCGCAGGATCGCGTAGAACGGCAGGTAGTACCATTCGGGCACGATGTGCTGCGGCGTCACCGCCGGGTTCGCCGGAATGTAGTTGTCGGCATGGCCGAGGTAGTTCGGCGTGTAGAACACGAACCACGCGAACATCAGGCAGAACGCCGCGATGAAGAAACTGTCCTTCAGCGTCGCATAGGGCGTGAACGGCACCGTGTCGCGATCACCCTTCGGCTCGATGCCGGTCGGGTTGTTCTGGCCGACGACATGCAGCGCCCAGACGTGCAGCACGACCACGCCGGCGATCACGAAGGGCAGCAGATAGTGCAGCGAGAAGAAGCGGTTGAGCGTCGGATTGCCGACGGCATAGCCGCCCCACAGCCAGGTCACCAGCGGCTCGCCGATGCCGGGGAACGCCGAGAAGAAGTTGGTGATGACGGTGGCGCCCCAGAAGCTCATCTGTCCCCACGGCAGCGTGTAGCCGAGGAAGCCGGTCGCCATCATCAGCAGATAGAGGATGACGCCGAGGATCCACAGCACCTCGCGCGGCGCCTTGTAGGAGCCGTAATACATGCCGCGGAACATGTGGATGTAGACGGCGATGAAGAACATCGACGCGCCGTTGGAGTGCAGATAGCGCAGCAGCCAGCCGTAATTCACGTCGCGCATGATGGTTTCGACGGAATTGAAGGCCAGCGTCTCGTGCGGCGTGTAGTGCATCGCCAGCACGATGCCGGTGACGATCTGCACCGCGAGCATGAACGACAGGATGCCGCCGAAGGTCCACCAGTAGTTCAGGTTGCGCGGCGTCGGATAAGCGACGAAGGAGGAATGGATCAGCCCGCCGATCGGCAGGCGGCTTTCCATCCACTTCATGAATGCGCTTTGCGGCTGGTACGTCGAATGTCCGCTCATGCTCGAACCTTCAGAATGAAATGCTGCGGATCAACCGATCCGGATCTTGCTATCGGATACGAATGCGTAGGGCGGCACGGCCAGATTGAGCGGCGCCGGTCCCTGCCGGATGCGCCCCGACGTGTCGTAGACGGAGCCGTGGCAGGGGCAGAAGAAGCCGTCATAGGCGCCCTGATGGGCGATCGGAATGCAGCCCAGATGCGTGCAGATGCCGATCAGCACCAGCCACTGGTCGTGTCCTTCCTTCACCCGCGCCGAATCGGGCTGCGGATCGGGCAGCGTGGAGACGTCGACATTGCGCGCCTCCTCGATCTCTTTCTTCGTGCGGTGCGAGATGAAAATCGGCTTGCTGCGCCAGAACACCTTGATCACCTGACCTTCGGCGACCGGCGCCAGATCGACGTCGATCGGCGCGCCCGCGGCAACGGTCGAGGCATCCGGATTCATTTGCGCAATCAGCGGAACGATCGCGGCAACACCGCCGACGGCGGCAACCGCGCCAGTGGCGACATAAAGGAAATCGCGGCGCGTGTGGCCCGCGGTAGACACGGATGTCACAGGTTTGACCCCCTGCTGTTTTGAGGCCATCCGCACAGCCCCTGAGTCCGGAAAACAGGGCCGGGAGCCCAAATTCTGCCGGAGCAGCGTTCCGCGAAACAGGTTTCGCGGCGCGACGGATGGATCAACACAACAGCGCCCGCGAAACGCGGGTGCGGCAGTTGATAACGGTTCTATTGGCACCCTTGCGATGCAAGAGCAAGCCGGTTATCCGCGCCATGCCCAAAAGTTGCATAACAGCCCGTCGGGGAGCGATTCTGGGCTGTTTCGTCGCAGCCGGGACCGGCGGGCGGCGGAATCGGTCCCCGCCAGCCCTGCGGAAGCGCCATGCAGATCGCGCTCTATCAGCCGGATATTCCACAGAATACCGGCACGATTCTCCGGCTGGCGGCCTGTTTCGGGGTCACCGCCCATATCATCGAGCCGGCCGGCTTTCCGGTCACCGATGCCGCCTTCCGTCGCGCCGGCATGGACTATCTCGACCGGGTCAGCATCGTGCGGCATATGAGCTGGCCGGTTTTCGAAGCCTGGCGGCAGGCGGCGGGCGCGCGGCTGCTGTTGTTCACCACCGCCGCCACCATCCGCCATGTCGACGCCGCCTATCGCCCGGACGACATATTATTGTTCGGGCGGGAATCGGCCGGCGTGCCGGAGGCGGTGCATCACGCCGCCGATATGCGCCTGACCATCCCCATGCGGCCGGGTTTGCGCTCGCTCAACGTCGCCGTCACCGTGGCAATGGCACTAGGCGAGGCGCTCCGGCAGACCGACGGGTTTCCATAAAAATGGGACCTGAGACGGAACGGGCGGACACGAAACGACGCCAAACGGCGCAAGATGAAAAGACAAGACGGTAAGAGACGAGACTGAAGCCGACATGACCAGACCGCCGACCACCACCTCGCCGCTTCCCAACCCCGCCGTGCTCGACACCCGCAAGGCGACGGCGCGTGCCTGGTTCGAGACGCTGCGCGACGATATCTGCGCCGCCTTCGAGAACCTGGAGGACGACCTGCCGGCCGGCGCGCCGCATGGCGACCGGCCCGCCGGGCGTTTCGTACGCACGCCATGGCAGCGCACCGATCATACGGGGAAAGACGGCGGCGGCGGCGTCATGTCGATGATGCACGGCCGGGTGTTCGAGAAGGTCGGCGTCCACTGCTCCACGGTGCACGGCGAGTTCTCGCCGGAATTCCGCAAGGAGATTCCCGGCGCCGAAGCCGATCCGCGCTTCTGGGCCTCGGGCATTTCGCTGATCGCGCATCCGCACAATCCGAACGTGCCGGCGGTGCATATGAACACGAGATTCGTAGTCACCGCGAAAGCCTGGTTCGGCGGCGGCGCCGACCTGACGCCGGTGCTCGATGCGCGCCGCACGCAGGAGGACCCGGACACGGTCGCCTTTCACGCGGCGATGCGCGCCGCCTGCACGGCGCATGCGGCGGTGGCGCCCTACGACAAGTTCAAGCGATGGTGCGACGATTATTTCTGGCTCAAGCACCGTAACGAGCCGCGCGGCATCGGCGGCATCTTCTACGACTGGCTCGACAGCGGATCGTGGGACGCCGACTTCGCCTTCACGCAGGAGGTCGGCCGCGCCTTCCGCGCCATCTATCCCGACCTCGTGAGCCGCAACGTCACGACGCCGTGGAGCGAGGCGCAGCGCGAGGAGCAGCTCGTGCGCCGCGGCCGCTATGTCGAATACAACCTGCTCTACGACCGCGGCACGATCTTCGGACTGCGCACCGGCGGCAACGTCAATTCGATCCTGTCGTCGATGCCGCCGGTGGTGAAGTGGCCGTGATGTCATCGCGGTGGCGATGACGATCATGCACGTCGGCGCCGCGGATATCCTGCAGCGCGCGGCGGAAGATCTGGAGCGACGACGACAGGAACAGCCCCGCCATCGCCGCGGCGACGATCAGGTCCGGCCATTTCGTCGCCGTCAGCCAGACAGCAACCGCCGCCAGCATCACCGCGACGTTGCCGATCGCATCGTTGCGCGAGCACAGCCAGACGGATCGCACATTGGCGTCGCCGTCCTTGTAGCGCATCAGGATTAGCACGCTCGCGACATTGACGGCGAGCGCCAGCACGCCGATGGCGCCCATCACCTCGGCCTGCGGCACGCCCAGCACCAGGACGTGATAGGCGGTCGAGCCCAGCACCCACAGCCCCATCAATGTGAGGCTCGCGCCCTTGGCGATGGCGGTCCAGGCACGCACGCGGATGGCGGAGCCGATCACCGCGAGGCTGAGACCGTAGGTCACCGAATCCGCGAAGAAGTCGAGCGCGTCGGCTTGCAGCGCCTGCGAACCCGACAGCGCGCCGGCGAACATCTCGACGAGAAACATGCCGCCATTGAGCACGATCACCGCCCACAAGCGACGCCGGTAATCCGCCGACATGCCGTCGAAGACCGCGTCGTGATGATGAGAGCAACCAGCCGACATCGACATCCCTTTCGATTGCAGCATCGAATATGGGATGCGAGGCCGACGTTATACAATCACAAGCAGCGCGATTATTGCTGATGTTTTTCGTAACAAGATAACAACGCGCCTGTTGCCGTTCGTAACAACATCACTTCGTCACGGCGCGGGTCGGCGACAACATCACTTCGCGACAACAGCGCGTTCTTCGACATTCACGATCGGGCTTTCATGACACGTCGTCGTCGCCGTCATCCACGCGCCGCCTGATCGGCGATGCGGGCGACCGTGTTCTCGTCCATCGGAAAGCCGGCAACGATCCAGGCGCGCTCCGCCGCGGCAAGCGCCGCGCCGAGCAGCGGCCCCCGTGCAAGACCGCGGGCGAGAAAATCGGCGCCGCGCAGCGGAAACACCGGCACGGTCCAGCGCTGCGGCAGCGTCGCGAAAGCCCGCCACGCCGCATCATCGGGCGCCGCGCCCGAACGCGCCCAGCCGACCAGAGCCCGATCGGCGAAATGGCCAGCACCGGCGCGATAGAGGATCTCTCTCGCGCGCGTCTCGGCAGGCGGCGCCTCCCGCCACCAGCCTCTGGCGATAACGGACAACCGGTCGGCCTCGGTGTTGGTCAGCCGCAACCGCTCGCGCAGTCGCTCCGCGTCCTCGATGATCATCACGGCAAGCGCGCCGAGGCGGCGGGTCGCATCCGGCGGCAGCGCCAGCGCCTGCTCGATGGTGATCAGCCGCTCAAGCTGCACGAGATAGACGATGCCGCCGACAAGGCGCGTCAGCAAGCCGGCATCGGTCATCGCCGCAAGCGCGGCGAGCGCGCCCGGCGCCACGATCAGCTTCAGCAATTCGGCGCGCACCCGCTCGCGCGACAGGCGTTCGAGACCGGCGCGGCCGGCGATGCAGGCGGCCAGTCCCTGCGCATCGAGCGGCCCACGCCCGTAAGCAGCATGGAAACGGAAGAAACGCAGGATGCGCAGATAGTCCTCGGCAATGCGCTGCGCCGGCTCGCCGATGAAGCGCACGCGCCGCGCCGCGATATCCGCAAGCCCGCCGACGGGATCGTGCACCGCGCCGTCGCGCGTCATGCTCAGCGCATTGATGGTGAAATCGCGCCGTTCGGCATCCGCCGCCCAGTCGCGCCCGAACGCCACCGTCGCATGCCGCCCGAAGGTTTCGACATCCTGCCGCAGCGTCGTCACCTCGAACGGCCGGCCGTCGGCGACCACCGTGACGGTGCCGTGTTCGATGCCGGTCGGCACAGCCTTGAAACCCTGCGTCCGGGCGCGGCGGATCACCTCGTCCGGCCGCGCCGTCGTCGCGATGTCGATATCGCCGATCGGCTCGCCGAGCAGCGCGTTGCGCACCGCGCCGCCGATGACGCGCGCCTCCTCGCCGTCGCGGTCGAGCGTTTCGAGCAGGCGCGGCAGCGCGCCCGCGCGCAGCCACGGCGCATCGGCAAGGCTGGCCGCGCCCGCTGTCATCGTATGCTGCCCGGCACGAAGTTGCCGCGCTCGTCGACATGTGCCGGCACGTATTCGTTGCCAACCGGCGCGCCGGAATAGTTGGCGAAATACAGGAAGCTGCCGAGCATCAGCAGCAGCGCCGCGATGGCGAGCCAGGCGACGCGCGACCACGGCCAGTTCTCGACCGTCAGGACCCTCGCCCGCGTGGCGAACAGGAACACCGCATAAAGAACGAAAGGAACGAGAAACAGAAATATTTCGGTGAGAACAGGACGAATCATGAGCCGTAAATCCGATCGTGCAAATTCTTCAGGATGCCGGCGGTGACTCCCCAGATGTTGCGCTCGCCGAACGGCACCGCATAGACCGTGCGCGTCATGCCGCGCCATTGCCGGCTCACGGTGCGGCGATTGGCGGGCTCCATCAGGAAGGACAGCGGCACCTCGAAGACATTGTCGACCTCGCCGGCATTGAGCGTCAGCGCGAAATCCGGCTGCACGCGCGCCAGCGTCGGCACGATGCGGTAGCCGAGCGTCGTCATATAGAGATCGAGATAGCCGAGCGGCTGCACCAGATGGCGGTCGAGGCCGATCTCCTCCTCCGCCTCGCGCAGCGCCGCCGCCAGCGGATCGGCGTCGCCGGGGTCGATCTTGCCGCCGGGGAAGGAAATCTGGCCGGGATGATCGGGCAGATGCTGGGCGCGCTGCGTGAACAGCACCGTCGGCTCCGCCCGGTCGACCACCGGCACCAGCACCGCCGCCGGCCGGATCGGCCGCACCAGCGCCATCTCCGTCATCACCGGGTCGATATCGTGATCGCCGCGAACCGGGATCACCTTGGGGTCCGTCAGTCCGACGGGCACGTCAAGGGTCAGTCGCCCGCAGGCGCGCTGGAAGAAATCCGGCGCCGGCACCGTTCCGGAGGGGCCGGTTCCGCTTGTTGTTCCGCTCATCGCTCCGGTCCCGCAAATTCCTTCAGGCTCTCTGCATCGGCCATCGCGAAGAATGCGCCGCCGGAACTCACCCCGAATATCCGCTTTCCGTCGATGTCGCGCTCCTCGCCGCGCGCCACGAGATCGTAGAAGAGCGCCCGCGTCACCTTCGCCCACAGGTCGCGGCGCACATGCAGATAGGGTTTCAGCCCCCCGGTGGCGGTTTCCGGCTCGAAACGCAACGCGTGCCCGGCGCCGCAGGCGACCCAGTCGTCGACATTGGTGCGGAACTGCAGCGTTCCCTCGACGTCGCGCATCTCCACCGCCAGAAACGGCGCGTCGTCGACCGTAATGCCGACTTTTTCGACCGGCGTGACCAGAAAGTACCGCTCGCCCTCGCGCTTGAGCACCGAGGCGAACAGACGCACCAGCGCCGGCCGGCCGATCGGCGTCTTCATATAGTACCAGGTGCCGTCGGCGGCGATCCGCATATCGATATCGCCGCAAAATGGCGGATTCCACAGATGGACGGGCGGCGTCCCGCGCGATTCGCGGGGCAGCCCGCCAATCAGCGCATCGAGACCCGTCTGCCCTTCCTTCGCCATTGTTCACCTATGCAATTCAATAGTCTGGCGGCCTGTTCGCATCTTCGTGATTCAACCCCGAACGGCGGCAGGATAGCGTAAGCTGCCGCGGATCATGCAGGTATCTATACCGGATGTGACGGCTGCGGCGACCGGCGACAATGTGCCGGCCGGCGGCGGTGACAGACGGCTGCGGCAGGACTGAACGGCGACGAACGGCAACGGATGCCGGCGACACGAGCGACACGGGAGCCATCATGGCGGCGACAGGCGAAAAACTCGAAGACATGATCGTGCGGCAGGCGGAATCCACCGCCGCTCACACCCGCGCCGCCCGGGACGCGATCGGCACGGTGATCTTCGGCCAGGACGAAGTGGTGGAGCGCGCGCTGGTGACGATCCTGTCCGGCGGCCACGCGCTGCTCGTCGGCGTCCCCGGCCTCGCCAAGACCAAATTGGTCGAGACCATGGGCACCGCGCTCGGCCTCGATGCGCGCCGCATCCAGTTCACGCCCGACCTGATGCCCTCCGACATCCTCGGCACCGAGGTGCTGGAGGAAAACAGCGCCGGCACGCGCAGCTTCCGCTTCATCGCCGGGCCGGTGTTCACGCAGTTGCTGATGGCCGACGAGATCAACCGCGCCTCGCCGCGCACGCAATCGGCGCTGCTGCAGGCGATGCAGGAGCAGCACGTCACCGTCGCCGGCGCGCGCCACGATCTGCCGAAGCCGTTCCATGTGCTGGCGACGCAGAACCCGCTGGAGCAGGAAGGCACCTATCCGCTGCCGGAAGCGCAGCTCGACCGCTTTCTGATGGAGATCAACGTCGACTATCCCGACGAGGCGGCGGAACGGAAGATCCTGTTCGACACCACCGGCGCCGACGAGACGGCGGTGAAGCCAGCGATGACCGCCGACGACCTGATGGCGGCGCAGCGTCTGGTGCGCCGGCTGCCGGTCGGCGAAAGCGTGGTCGATGCGATCCTCAAACTGGTGCGCTCGGCGCGGCCGGGACCGGAGAGCGGCGACCTCGGCCGGCTGATCTCCTGGGGACCGGGGCCGCGCGCCAGCCAGGCGCTGATGCTCGCCTGCCGCGCCCGCGCGCTGCTGCAGGGTCGCCTGGCGCCGTCGGTCGACGACGTCATCGAACTGGCGGAGCCGGTGCTCAAGCACCGCATGGCGCTCTCCTTCGCGGCGCGCGCCGAAGGCCACACCGTCGCCGCGGTGATCGGCCGGCTGAGGGCGCGGATCGGATAACGGCATTCGGATAACGGCGCAGATCACGGCATTCACATAACGACGTTCATGGCGGCCGAAGCAAAGCAGAACGACAACGAGAAACGCGCGGTCACGCATGCGACCGGCCGCGGCCATGCGCTCGCCGACACGATGCCGCGGCTGATGCTGGAAGCGCGCCGCGTCGCCGCCACCATCATTCACGGCCTGCACGGCCGCCGCCGCGCCGGCACCGGCGAGAATTTCTGGCAGTTCCGCCGCTTCGTTTCCGGCGAAGCGTCGCATCGCATTGACTGGCGGCGTTCCGCCCGCGACGAGCATCTCTACGTGCGCGAGCGCGAATGGGAGGCCACGCACACGATCTGGATCTGGCCCGACCGGTCGCCGTCGATGGATTTCGTGTCTTCGCTGGCGCAGGACAGCAAGCTCGAACGCGCTCTGGTGCTCGCCTTCGCGCTGGCGGACGTGCTGGTGCAGGGCGGCGAGCGTGTCGGCGTGCCCGGCCTGATGCGTCCGAGCGCCAACCGCAACATCATCGAGCGGATGGCGGAGGCGATGCTGCACGATCCGACGCCGCGGCAAAGCCTGCCGCCGGACTTCGCGCCGTCGCCGCTGTCGGAAGTCGTGGTGCTGTCGGACCTGTGGTCGCCGCTCGCCGACACGGCCCGGATGATCGGGCAATTGTCGGCAACCGGCGCGCACGGCCATCTGATGCAGATCGTCGATCCGGCGGAAGAGAGCTTCCCCTATTCCGGCCGCGTCGAATTCGTCGAGCCGGAGGGGCTCGGCAGCATCACCGCCGGCCGCGCGGAAACCTGGCGCGACGACTATCAGGCGCTGCTCGCGCGCCACCGCGCCAGCCTGCGCGCCGAGGCCGCGCGCCGCGGCTTCAGCTTCATCGTGCACCGCACAGACCGCAGCGCCAGCGATATCCTGCTGGGACTGCATGCACGCATGGGGGCTGGAATTTCCGGCGCGGACACTTCGGATGCGGACGCTTCCGGCGCGCATGCTTCCGGTGCCGAGATCGCCGGCGGCGGCACGGTCCTCTCCGCCGTTCCGCCGACAACAGGCGCCGACACGCCGCGGGCGGCATCATGATCGGAAGCCTGCCCCTCGGTTTCGCGCAGCCGCTGGTGCTGCTCGGCCTGTTCAGCCTGCCGGTGCTGTGGTGGCTGCTGCGGCTGGTGCCGCCGCGCCCGCGCCGCATCGCCTTTCCGCCGACGCGGCTGCTGATGGACATCGCGCCGAAGGAGGAAACCCCGGCGCGGACGCCGTGGTGGCTGACGCTGCTGCGGCTGCTGCTCGCCGCGCTCGTCATTTTCGCTGCCGCCGGGCCGCTGTGGAATCCCTCGATCGCGACCTCCGACCGCTCGGCGCCGCTCGCCATCCTGATCGACGACGGCTGGCCGTCAGCCGCCACCTGGTACGCGCGCATCCGCACTGCCGACGACCTGATCGGCCGCGCCGAGGCCGACAATCGCGGCGTCGCCATCGTGCCGCTGTCGGAAACCGCGCGCGACATTTCCCTGCAGCCGCCAGGCGCGGCGCGCGTACGCCTGAAACAGCTCAAGCCGCAGCCCTACATGGTCGACCGCATGGCGGCGCTGGCACCGCTCGGACGCTTCCTCAATGCCTCGCCGACGACCGACATCGTCTGGCTTGCCGACGGCATCGACGAGGGCAACGGCAGCACCTTTGTCGACGCCTTCCGCCAGATGCTGGGCGAGCGCCGCATCACCGTGGTGAACGGCGGCATCGCACCGCCGCTGGCGCTGACCGGTGCCGACAACAATGCCAACGGCCTGACCGTCAAGGTGCTGCGGGGCCATACCGGCAGCGGCAACGACGACGGCATCGTCCGCGCCGTCGATCTCAAGGGCCTGCCGCTCGGCGAGGCCGCCTATGCCTTCAAGGGCGGCGAGACCGAGACCGACGCGACCTTCGATCTGCCGGTCGAAATCCGCAACGACGCGGCACGCCTGGAGATCGTCTCCGAACGTTCTGCCGGCGCCGTGCAACTGCTCGACAAGCGCTGGCGGCGGCGCAGCGTCGGCGTGATCTCCGGCTCCTCCACCGATACCGCGCAGCCGCTGCTCGGCTCGACCTTCTATCTGTCGCGCGCGCTGACGCCCTTCGCCGATGTCCGGCTGATGGACAATGCCGCGCCGTCGGCAGCGGTGACGCAGTTCCTGCAGCAGAACCTGCCGCTGCTGGTGCTCGCCGACGTCGGCAAGGTGACCGGCGGCGCGCATGACCGGCTGGTGCAATGGATCGACGACGGCGGCGTGCTGGTGCGCTTCGCCGGGCCGCGGCTCGCCGCCGCCAGCGACGACGACCTGGTGCCGGTGACGCTGCGCCGCGGCGGCCGCATCCTCGGCGGCGCGATGAGCTGGGAGCAGCCGCAGCAGCTCGCGGCATTTCCGGGCGACAGCCCGTTCAACGGCATGGACGTGCCCGGCGATGTGAAGGTCACGCGGCAGGTGCTGGCCGAACCCGACGCAACGCTCAACGATCGCACCTGGGCGACGCTCGGCGACGGCACGCCGCTGGTCACCGCGGTGCGGCGCGGCAAGGGCATGATCGTGCTGTTCCACGTCACCTCCGACACCCGCTGGTCGGACCTGCCGCTCTCCGGCGCCTTCGTCGAAATGCTCAAGCGCATCGTCGCGCTTGCCGGGACCTCGCCGGCGGCAGAAGGCGATCCGGCGCAGGCACAGGCGCGAACCCAGGCACCCGTGCCGCCGACCCGCATCCTCGACGGCTTCGGCGTGTTCGCGCCGCCGCCGCCGAATGCGCGCCCGGTGACCGCCGGCTATACGGCGCGCGCCACCGCCGATCACCCGCCGGGCTTCTACGGCCCGCCGGAGGGTCTCGTCGCGGTGAACACGCTGGCCGCGGCGGAGCGGCTGACGCCCCTCGACCTGTCCGGCCTCAACGCGACGCGCGAGGCCTACCGGCTCAGCGAGCCGCAGGACCTGCGCGGCCCGGCCTTCCTCGCCGCGCTGCTGCTGCTGATGCTCGATGCGCTGGTGGTGCTGTGGCTTGCCGGCGGACTGACACGCCTGCGCATGCGGCGCGCCGCCACCGCCGCGCTCGCCCTCCTCGGCATCCTGCTGCTGACGCCGCCGACGGCACGGGCGCAGACCTTCGCGCAGACCCTGACGCAAAACCTGACGCAAGTCCCGGCGGCAAACGCCGCCGACGATTTCGCCATGCAGGCGACCAACCGGACGCGGCTTGCCTATATCGTCACCGGCGACGCCGACACCGATGCGGTGAGCAAGGCCGGTCTGCAGGGGCTGACGCTGTTCCTCGGCCAGCGCACCGCGCTCGAGCCCGGCGAACCGATGGGCGTCGATCCGGAGCGCGACGAACTGGCGTTCTTCCCGGTGATCTACTGGCCGATCGCGCCCGGCGCGGCGAAGCCGTCGCAGCAGGCGCTGACCCGCATCGACGCCTATATGAAGCAGGGCGGCATGGTGGTGTTCGACACCCGCGACGCCGGCACGGCGATGCCCAACAATCCCGCCTCGCCCGGCACCGCGGCGCTGCGCGCGATCCTCTCCTCGCTCGACATTCCGGAACTCGAGCCGGTGGCGCGCGACCATGTGCTGACCAAGACCTTCTTCCTGATGAAGGACTTCCCCGGCCGCTTCAGCGACGGCCAGCTCTGGGTGGAGGCGCTGCCGCGCGACCAGGACGAGGACGAAACGGCGCGGCCGGCACGCGGCGGCGATGGCGTCTCGTCGATCCTGATCACCTCCAACGACTTCGCCGGCGCCTGGGCAATCCGGCCGGACGGCCAGCCGATGCTGCCGCTGTCGCCGGGCGAACCGCGACAGCGCGAACTGGCCTTCCGCGCCGGCGCCAACATCGTGATGTATGCACTGACCGGCAACTACAAGGCCGATCAGGTGCACGTCCCGGCGCTGCTCGAACGGCTGGGACAATAACCGATGATGAACCTCGGCATCGCCTTCGCACCGCTGCTGCCGCCGGCGATCCTCTGGGCCGGCGCCGCCGTCGCGGCGGTGATCGCGCTGGCGCTGCTGCTGACGCGCAGCCGCGGCGCGGTGCTGCGCATCCTGGCGCTGGCGCTGCTGCTCTTCGCCCTGACCAATCCGTCCTTCACCCGCGAGGACCGCGACCCGGTGCCCTCGGTGGCGGCGGTGATCGTCGACAAAAGCCCGAGCCAGAATTTCGGCGAGCGCAACCAGCAGACCGAAACGGCGCGCGCCGAACTCGTCGAACGGCTGAAGCAGATTCCGGGCCTCGACGTGCGCGTCGCCGAGGCCGGCCGCGCCGACGGCGAGAACGACGGCACGCGGCTGTTCTCCGCCCTCTCCGCGACGCTCGCCGACGTGCCGCCCGACCGCGTCGCCGGCGCGATCCTGATCACCGACGGCCGCGTCCACGACATTCCGGCGAACGCCGCCGCGCTCGGCTTCAATGCTCCTCTGCATGCACTGATCAGCGGGCGCGCCGACGAGCGCGACCGCCGCGTCGTGCTGCTGACGACGCCGCGCTTCGGCATCGTCGGCCAGTCGCAAGCCATCAGCTTCCGCGTCGAGGACGAGGGCGGAAGCGTCCAAGACAGCAAGACTGCGCGCGTCGATATCCGCCGCGACGGCGAGACGCTGGAAAGCCGCAATGTCACGCCCGGCCAGACGGTGCGCGTCGACGTGACGATCCCGCATGCCGGACAGAACATCGTCGAGATCGACGCCTCGCCGCTGCCCGGCGAACTGACCACCGTCAACAACCGCGCCGTGGTGTCGATCGACGGCGTGCGCGACAAGCTGCGCGTGCTGCTGGTCTCGGGCGAACCGCATGCCGGCGAGCGCACCTGGCGCAACCTGCTGAAGTCCGACGCCTCGGTCGATCTCGTCCACTTCACCATCCTGCGGCCGCCGGAGAAGCAGGACGGCACGCCGATCAACGAATTGTCGCTGATCGCTTTCCCGACGCGCGAACTGTTCCAGCAGAAGATCAGCGAATTCCAGCTCATCATCTTCGACCGCTATGCGCGGCAGGGCGTGCTACCGACCGCCTATTTCGACAACATCGCCCATTACGTGCAGGCGGGCGGCGCGGTGCTGGTCGCCGCCGGCCCCGATTATGCGAGCCCGGCGAGCATCTGGCGCACGCCGCTCGATGCGATCCTGCCGGCGGAGCCGAGCGGCAGCGTCACCGAGACGCCGTTCCGCGCCGCCCTCACCGACCTCGGCAAGCGCCATCCGGTGACGCGCGGGCTGACCGGCGCCGATGCCGAGCCGCCGCACTGGAGCCGCTGGTTCCGCCTCGTCGATACGCGCGCGACGACCGGCGTCAGCGTCATGCAGGGCCAGGGCGACAAGCCGCTGCTGGTGCTGTCGCGGCAGGAGGAAGGCCGCGTCGCGCTGCTCCTGTCCGATCACATCTGGCTCTGGGCGCGCGGCTATGAAGGCGGCGGCCCGCATCTCGATCTGCTGCGGCGGCTGTCGCACTGGCTGATGAAGCAGCCGGACCTCGAAGAGGAAGCGCTGCGGCTGGTCGTGCACGGGCGCAGCCTCGCCGTCGAGCGGCAGACCATGGCCGATACCGTGTCCGAAGTGACGCTGACCTCGCCCTCGGGCGAGGAGCGCAAGCTGACGCTCACCGCCGCCGAACCCGGCATCTGGCGCGCCGGCGTCGAGGCCGGGGAGCTGGGCCTGTGGCGCGCCACCGATGGCACGCTCACCGCGCTGGTCAATGTCGGCCCCGCCAATCCGCGCGAATTCGCCGAGGTCACCTCGACCACGCAGACGCTGAAGCCGCTCGCCGACGCCACCGGCGGCGACGTGCGCCGCCTCGCGGATGCCGGCGTGCCGCGTATCCTGCCGGTGCGCATGAACGCGCTCTACAAGGGCGACGACTGGATCGGCCTGAAGATGCGCCAGGCGAGCGTGGTGCGCGGCATCGGCGTGCTGCCGATCTTCGCCGGGTTCCTCGGCCTGCTGCTGCTGATCGGTTCGCTTGCCGTCACCTGGGCGCGCGAAGGCCGCTGACGCGGCCGGTCGCCACCGCCCCGCATCATCCAGAGGGCAGCCCGTCGCGACTCTTGACTTTATTCCTAAATGACTATAGTCCTATCCGTGTCCTGCTCGGCGAGGGGCGCCATCTAGAGGCGTCTTGATGGCGGAGCAGCCGGGGGGAGGGCGGAGGCGCAAGCGTCTGCCCGGACCGCCGGGGTCCGGGCCGGAGATGCGGCCATGGACCGTGACGCGGCGCCCGCGCGCGACGGTTCGCAATCGTTGCTCCCGGGCGGCGCCGGGGATCCGCCCGGAGGCACTACGGCCTCCTGCGACGGGTTCGCTGACGGATGAGGGCTTGCGCCCGTTCCGAGCATTGCGACGCGACCACCCGACCTGGGGACTGGCGTCAGGATGCGGAGAGCGGACACGGCCCGAAACGAAAAGCGCGGCCCCGGTAGCCGCCAAGACGCCGCACGACGAAGTCCGTTCCTTTGTCCGCAAAGGACGGGCGGAGCGCCGCAAGGCGTGCGCATCCTCACCGATGCGCGTTCGCGCTTTTCCGGCGCGGACAAACCACGACGTTGCGCCTTCGGCGCTCCGTCGCCCCTCATGCGTGCCGAAACGCCGGGAGGGGCCAGAGGAAACCGCCGGCGACCCCCGCGCCGTCAACAACAGGGGCGCATCCGCATGCCTGCGCGTGGGAAAGGGCTGCGTGCGGGACAAGACCGCAGCCGCGTGCGGGAAAGGGCCGTGCGCGCCTGTGCCGGCACGCGGGACAAGACGATGCACATGACTGCGCGATGCATCGCGACGGATGAAAGGAAAAACACCTAGGCCCGGCGATCACCCGCCAATGCGCGCCACAAGCGCGTCACAGACCGCATTTATTCCCCGCACCGCATTTATTCCTCGCATTGTCGGGCGCGTCCGCCTCGGCTAGAACGTCCGCGCCGCCGGAGACCGCAATGACCCCGCCTCACAAGATCACCCCGCTCGAACAAGCCCATGTGCTCTCCGAAGCGCTGCCGCACATGCAGCGCTACGACGAGGCGACGATCGTCATCAAGTATGGCGGCCACGCGATGGGCGACGAGGAGACCGCGCGCAACTTCGCCCGCGACATCGTGCTGCTGGAGCAGACCGCGATCAATCCGGTTGTTGTCCACGGCGGCGGCCCGCAGATCCAGACCATGCTGGGCAAACTCGGCATCAAGTCGGAATTCGCCGGCGGCCTGCGCATCACCGACGCGGCGACCGTCGAGATCGTCGAGATGGTGCTTGCCGGCTCGATCAACAAGCAGATCGTCGGCTACATCAATGCCGCCGGCGGCAAGGCGCTCGGCCTGTGCGGCAAGGACGGCAACATGGTGCTCGCCAAAAAGGTGACGCGCACCGTCGCCGACCCGGATTCGAATATCGAGAAGGTGATCGATCTCGGCTTCGTCGGCGAGCCCGACAAGGTCGATGTCTCGCTGCTCGAACAGGTGCTCGGCCGCGACATGATCCCGGTGCTGGCGCCGGTCGCGACCTCCGCCGACGGCGGCACCTTCAACGTCAATGCCGACACTTTTGCCGGCGCCATCGCCGGCGCGCTGAAGGCCAAGCGCCTGCTGCTGCTCACCGACGTGCCGGGCGTGCTCGACAAATCGAAGACGCTGATCCCCGACATCTCGGTCGCCGACCTGCGCAAACTGATCGCCAACGGCACCATCACCGGCGGCATGATTCCGAAGGTCGAGACCTGCATCTATGCGCTCGATGCCGGCGTCGAGGGCGTCGTCATCATGGACGGCAAGGTGCCGCATGCGGTGCTGGTCGAACTGCTCACCGACCACGGCGCCGGCACGCTGATCCACCGGTAAGCCCCGATGGCTGCGCCTTTCACCCGGCCTCCGCTGCGCTCCGGTCACGCGCTCCCCGCCGAGGGGGAGAACGGACAGGCGGTGCGCAGCTTCGAACATGTCGAGACCTGGGTATTCGATCTCGACAACACGCTCTACCCGCACCACCTCAATCTCTGGCAGCAGGTGGACGAACGCATCCGCACCTTCGTCGCCGATTTTCTGCACATTTCGCCGGACGAGGCCTTCCGCCTGCAGAAGGATTATTACCGCCGCTACGGCACGACGATGCGCGGGCTGATCGCCGAGCACGGCATGGCGCCCGACGCCTATCTCGACTTCGTCCACCGCATCGACCATACGCCGCTCCAGCCCAATCCGGCGCTGGGCGACGCGCTGGAAAAGCTGCCCGGCCGCAAGCTGATCTTCACCAACGGCACGCGCCGCCACGCCGAGAACGTCATGAAGCGGCTGGAGATCGACAGTCGCTTCGAGGACGTGTTCGACATCGTCGCCGGCGAGCTCGAACCCAAGCCGTCGCAGCTCAGCTACGACCGGTTTCTCGCCCGCCACGGCGTCGACGCGGCGAAGGCGGCGATGTTCGAGGATCTCGCGCGCAACCTGGAAGTGCCGCACACGCTCGGCATGACCACGGTGCTGGTGGTGCCGCAGGGCGAACGGGTGATCCTGCGCGAAGCATGGGAGCTCGAAGGGCAGGACGATCCGCATATCGACCACCGCACCGACGACCTGACGGCTTTTCTGGAACGGATCGCGGCACGGGCGCTCTGACCGGTCCGGCTTGACTCCGCCCGGTCCCGCCTCGACAACAGCGCTCGCCTTTTCAAGGACAATGCAAGAGTCCGCCAGCACCATGCCGAACGCACGACAGCAGAGCACGAAAGCCGTTCAGAATCTTGCCGAGAAACTGGCGGCGACCATCGACGAAGCCTTCGACAAGCGCGACGGCATCGGCCTGAAAACCCGGGGGCCCGTCCGCAAGGCGGTGGAGGCCACGCTCGATTTGCTCGACAGCGGCGCGGTGCGCGTCGCCGAGCGGCAGGCCGACGGATCGTGGACCGTCAACCAGTGGCTGAAGAAGGCGGTGCTGCTGTCGTTCCGCCTCAACGACATGGGCGTCATCGCCGGCGGACCGGGCAAGGCCGTGTGGTGGGACAAGGTCGATTCCAAGATGAAGGGCTGGACCGCCGCGAAATTCCGCAAGGCCGGTTTCCGTGCCGTGCCCGGCGCCATCGTCCGCCGCTCGGCCTTCATCGCTCCCGGTGCCGTGCTGATGCCGTCCTTCGTCAATCTCGGCGCCTATGTCGATGCCGGTACCATGGTCGACACCTGGGCGACCGTCGGCTCCTGCGCCCAGATCGGCAAGAACTGCCACATTTCGGGGGGCGCCGGCATCGGCGGCGTGCTGGAACCGATTCAGGCCGGGCCGGTGATCATCGAAGACAACTGCTTCATCGGCGCACGTTCGGAAGTCGCCGAAGGCGTGATCGTCCGCGAAGGCTCGGTGCTGTCGATGGGCGTCTATCTCGGGGCCTCCACCAAGATCGTCGATCGCGCCACCGGCACGATCCATATCGGCGAGGTGCCGCCCTATTCCGTCGTTGTGCCGGGCACCCTGCCTGGCGAGAAGGGTGGTCCGGGCCTCTATTGCGCGGTCATCGTCAAGCGGACCGACGAAAAGACACGCGCCAAGACCTCGATCAACGAATTGCTGCGCGATTAAGCGGAAGCGTCGGGAAGAGGTGCGCCATCGGCATGGATTGATGCGACATGGATCTGCACCGTCTCTTCTTCAGCTTCGACGGCCGGATCGGCCGCCAGGCCTACTGGCTGGGCTTCAGCCTGCTGGTCGCGACGGCGCTTGCCTGCTGGACGATCATCATCGGGCTCGGCGGCGACGAACGGGCGGTGGCCATCGCCGAACTGGCGCTGATCTATCCCGAATTCGCCATCGTCCTGAAACGGGCCAATGACCGCGAGACGCCGCTGCCGGTCGTCATCGCCTATTTCGTGCTGGAGGTGATCCTCAGCGCGCTGCCCGTACTCGGGCTGGCCGGACCGGCCGGCCAGACAAGCGACCTGTTCTGGATCGTTTTTCTTCCCTGGCTCCTGGTCGGGGTGTATCTGCTGGTCGAGCTCGGGTTTCGTCGCGGCGTCTCCGGCCCCAACCGGTTCGGTCCCGACCCGCTGCAATAGCCACCCGCCGCAATCGTCATGACGAAAACCCCGATGTCCGCCGATCCCGTTGCCATCACCCGCGATCTCGTCCGCTGTCCATCCGTGACTCCGGCGGAAGGCGGCGCGCTGGCTTATCTGGAGCGGGTGCTGGGCGGCGCCGGCTTCACCGTGCATCGCGTCACCTTCAGCGAGCCGGGCACCGACGACGTCGAGAACTTCTACGCCCGCATCGGCACCACCGGACCGCATATCGTCTTCGCCGGCCATACCGATGTGGTGCCGACCGGCGACGAAACGCGCTGGACGCATCCGCCGTTTTCCGGCGACATCGCCGATGGCGAACTCTTCGGCCGCGGCGCGGTCGATATGAAAGGCGGCATCGCCTGCAAGGTCGCCGCGGTGCTCGACCATCTCGCGGCGAACGACGGCAAACCGCGCCGGGACGGCAGCGGCTCGATCTCGTTCCTGATCACCGGCGACGAGGAGAGCATCGCCGTCAACGGCACGCCGAAGCTGCTGCGATGGGTCGCGGAGCGCGGCGAGACCTTCGACCACTGCATCCTCGGCGAGCCCAGCAACCAGGAAATTCTCGGCGACACCATCAAGATCGGCCGGCGCGGCTCGCTCAACGGCACGCTGATCGTCACCGGCCGGCAGGGGCACGTCGCCTATCCGCATCGCGCCGACAATCCGGTGCGCGGGCTGGTGACGATCCTCGCGGCGCTTAACGCCGAGCCGCTCGATCACGGCAACGCACATTTCCAGCCGTCGAATCTGGAGTTCACCTCGGTCGATGTCGGCAACAAGACCGTCAACCTGATCCCGGGCGAGGCCCGTGCGCGCTTCAACATCCGCTTCAACGATTGCCACACGCTCGATTCGCTGAAGGCGCTGCTGCAGGAGCGCGCCGAGAGGGCCGCCGGCGGCACGATCAGATTCCGGTTCGAGTTCGAACCGTCAAATGCGGGCGTGTTCCTGACCAAACCGGGGCCGTTCACCGATGTCGTCGTCAACGCGGTGGAATCGGTGACCGGCCGGCGTCCGACGCTGTCGACCACCGGCGGCACCTCGGATGCACGCTTCATCAAGGATCATTGTCAGGTGGTGGAGTTCGGCCTTGTCGGCCAGACCATGCACCAGACCGACGAGCGGGTGCCGGTCGCCGACCTCACCGCGCTGACGGCGATCTATCGCCGGATCCTTGCGGATTATTTCGCGTAATCAGTAATCCACCCGCATCAGGTAGAGCCCGTCGGGCGGCGCCACCGGGCCGCAGGCGGTGCGATCGCGTGCATCGAGCGCCGATTGCAGATCATCGGCGCTCCAGCGTCCGTCCCCGACCCAGACCAGCGAACCGACCATCGAGCGCACCTGATTGTGCAGGAACGAGCGCGCCGAGGCTTCGATCAGCACCGTGTCGCCGCGGCGCATCACATCGAGGCGGTCGAGCGTCTTCAACGGCGACTTCGCCTGACATTCGGTGCTGCGGAAGGTGGTGAAATCATGCTTGCCGACGAGCCGCTGCGCCCCCTCGTGCATGGCCTGTTCATCGAGCCAGCGCGGCCAGCGCCAGGCCAGACCGGCTTCGAGCGTGAGATCGGGACGGCGGGTGATGATGCGGTAGCAGTAGTGGCGCGCCCGCGCGGAAAACCGCGCATCGAATTCGTCCGGCACCGCTTCTGCGGAGAGCACCGCAACCGGGTGCGGACGCAACTTTGCGGTCAACCCGTCACGCAGCACGTCCGTTCGCCACTCTTTCGCGAGATCGATATGCGCCACCTGCGCGCGCGCGTGCACGCCGGCATCGGTGCGTCCCGCGCCGTTGACGGATGCGCGCTCGCCGGTCAGCGCCTGGACGGCATCCGTCAAAGCGCCCTGCACGGTGAGACCCTCCGCCTGGATCTGCCAGCCGAGAAACGGTGCGCCGTGATACTCTATGGTGAGCTTGTAGCGGGGCACGAGATCAGCCCGGATCCGCAAAAGCGGAGGGATAGATCAACCGGCCCTCCGCAGGCGCGTCCGGTTGCAACGCCAATGCCATGAAATAAGGCCCCGCATATTCGCTGATAAAGGGCTCGGCGGCGGAGAGTTCAAATCCGAAGCGCGCATAATAGGCAGGATCACCAAGAACGAAAACGAGCAACTCTCCCTGCTGCCTGAGCCATTCCAGCCCCGCCGTCATCAATGCGCTGCCGATGCCGTTCTTCTGGCTCGCCGGACAAACGGCAAGCGGCGCAACCCCGACGGCGGGCCTGTCCCGATCGCCACCCGTCAGCCGCAGCCGCGGGAAAGCCACATAGCCTACAACAGCGCCCTTTTCGGACACCGCCACCAGCGCCCGCACGATATCGTCGTCGTTGCGCAGACGTTCGACGAGACCGGCTTCGACCGCGCCGCCGAACGCGGCTTTCAGAAGGGATGCAACTCCGGCATGGTCACCGGGCTGTTCGGGCCGGATAACCACATCGGCGCGGGTCATGGGAGCCGGGCACCAGCCGCGACCGGCGTCCCGCGCAGAAAGTCCGCCGCGCTCATCGGCTGCTTGCCCGCTTTCTGAACGTGCAAGAGCCGCACCGCGCCCTCGCCGCAGGCGATCGTCAACTGGTCGTCGAGCACGGCGCCCGGCGCACCCGAACGATCCGCAAGTGTCGAGCGCAGCACTTTCACACGCGCGCCATTGTGCTCAAACCAGGCACCGGGAAACGGCGACAGGCCCCGGATATGATCGTGCACCTGCTGTGCCGGTCTCGCCCAGTCGATCCGCGTCTCCGCATTCGTCAGTTTCGCGGCATAGGTGACGCCGTCTTCGGGCTGCGGCGTCAGGGTCAGCGAACCGCGCTCCAGCGCGCCGAGCGCCCGGCCCATCAGGTCCGCACCGAGCCGCGCCAGGGCATCATGCAAGGCTCCGGCCGTCATATCGTTATCGATCGGAATCCGGTCGACAAGCGCCATCGCGCCGGTATCGAGCCCCGCATCCATCCGCATGATGGTGACGCCGGTTTCGGTATCGCCGGCCATGATCGCCCGGTTGATTGGCGCGGCGCCGCGCCAGCGCGGCAGCAGCGAGGCATGGACGTTGAAGCAGCCGAGCAGCGGCGCGTCGAGGATCGGCTGCGGCAGGATCAGCCCGTATGCGACGACCACCGCCACATCGGCGCCGAGCGAGCGGAACGTCTCCTGCGCCTCGTCAGTCTTCAGCGTCGCCGGGGTGAATACCGGAATGCCGAGCCCCTGCGCCGCCCGCTCGACCGGCGTAGGCTGCAGGTCCATGCCGCGCCCCGCGCGTCTCGCCGCCCGCGTATAGACGGCAACGATCTCGTAGCCGCGCCCTGCAATATCCATGAGCGTGGGCACCGCGAAATCCGGCGTGCCCATGAAGACGACCCGCATCAGACGACGTTCGCCTTCTTCTCGCGCGCGGGATGCGGATGGCCGCCGCGCTTCGCCGCCTTCCTGAACCTTTTCATCACCATCTCGCGCTTGAGCTTGGAGATGTGATCGATGAACAGTACGCCGTTGATATGATCGATCTCGTGCTGCAGGCAGGTGGCGAGCAGGCCATCGGCCTCCACCTCCCGTGGCTTGCCGGCCTCGTCGAGGTATTTCACCTTCACCGCCGCCGGCCGCACGACCTCTTCGTAATATTCGGGGATCGACAGGCAGCCTTCCTCATAGCTGCCCATCTCGTCGGAGGCCCAGACCACCTCCGGATTGATGAACACCTGCGGCGCCTTCGGTTCGTCCTTCTTGCCGAGATCCATGGTGATCAGGCGCAGCGGCACGCCGATCTGGATCGCCGCCAGCCCGATGCCGGGCGCGTCATACATGGTTTCGAACATGTCCTCGATCAGCGCCTTGAGGTCGCCGTCGAACGCCGTCACCGGCTCGGAGACGAGCCGCAGCTTGCTGTCGGGGATGGATAGGATATCGCGAATGGCCATGCGCGCGATGTAAGCGGTGGCCAGTTCGCGGTCAATCGCATCGCACCGGTTCGCGCCGCCGGACACCGCGGCCGCCACCGGCCCGTTGTTTCCGTCTCGGCGAAACCGGTTGCCGCCGCGGCGATTGCAAGCTATTGTTCACTTTTTGTTCTTACGCCTGTCGATAGGGCGAATCGCGATAGTGTCCGCAACATGAGAGCTACCCCATGAACATCGCGCCGCGAGCCCCCGCCCGCCCCCCCCGCCGGGAGGCATGCCGTGACTGACCCGCTGTTCGCCATCGGCACGACCGAAATCACCGTGACCATGGCAGCTCTCGCCGGCGGCGCGCTGACACTGCTGCTGCTCGCGGTCATCGCCGTGCTGGTGGCGCGCGCCGGGTCGCACCGCGCGGCGCAGGCGGAGCGCGAGGCGCAACGCGCCGACGAGACCGGCGAGCGGTTGAGCAGCCAGATCGGCGACGTCGCCCGCCTGCAGGCCGAGGCGGTGGGACGGCTACATGCGATGCACGAAGCGCTCGCCGGCCGGCAGGCGGAACTGGCGCTGAGCGTCAACGAAAGGCTCGATGCGGTCAGCCGCTCGCTCGGCCAGTCGATCCAGACGACGACGCAGAATACCGTCGAGAACCTGCAGAAGCTTAACGAGCGGCTGGCGGTGATCGACACCGCGCAGAAGACCATCGCCGACCTGTCGCAGCGGACCATTCCCGACCTCGCCTTGCAGGTGACGTCGCTGCAGAACGTGCTGTCGAACAAGCAGACGCGCGGCGCCTTCGGCCAGGCGCAACTGGAAGCGCTGATCGCCGACATCCTGCCGAAGGGCGCCTATGCCTTCCAGTACACGCTGTCGAACAATACGCGGCCCGACTGCGCGGTGTTCCTGCCCGACGCCGGCCCGCTGGTCATCGACGCGAAGTTTCCGCTGGAAGCGGTCAACAGCCTGCGCGACGCGGTCACCGACGACGAACGCAGGCAGGCGACGCAGCGCGTGCGCCAGGACATCGCCAAGCATGTTACCGACATTGCCGGCAAATATCTGATCCCCGGCGAGACGCAGGACATCGCGCTGATGTTCATCCCGTCGGAATCCGTCTACGCCGAACTGCACGAGCGTTTCGACGATGTCGTGCAGCGTGCGCAGCGCGCCCGCGTGATGATCGTGTCGCCGACGCTGATGGTGATGGCGATCCAGGTCATCAAACAGATCCGCAAGGACGCGCAGATGCGCGAAGCCGCCGACCAGATCCGCGGCGAGGTCGGCCATATGATGAAGGACGTGCGGCTGCTCGGCGAACGGGTGCGCAAGCTGCAGCAGCATTTCGGCCAGACCGGCAAGGATATCGAGGACATCCTGACCTCGGCCGGACGGATCGAGAAGCGCGCCGGCCGCATCGAGGCGCTCGACTTCGACGACGATACGCCGAAGGCGGAAGTCCAGCCGTCGCCGATCGCGGCGCGGCTGCGCGCGGCGGAATGACGGCAGAGCACGCCTACCACACCGCGCAGCCTGCCCGCCCACAGCCGCAAGAACGCACGCCGCTGTCCGCTGCCCTTTCTCCGACGATCCGCATCGCTCACATCGTCAGCGGCGCAAATCGCCGGCTGTCTCGATCAGGCATTTCAAAAAATGCGCCGACGTCTGTCGCCGGTGAGCCTCCTGACGGAGCGGCTGCCCACCGCGATCATCAATCGACCGTCGTGTTTCCCGGCTCGGATTCGCGGCCTGTAAAATCGGCCCCGTTTGACAGCATTTCTGGCGTAGTCTAAATTTTGAGATAGTGTGCATTCACGTCGAACCTGCGCCCCACGTAGAGAGAGTATCCATGGCTTCACGACGCCAATTTTTGAAGTTCACGGGCAGCGCGCTCGCCGCCGCCGCTTCCGCCTCCGGTGCATCGGCCCAGTCGGCCAAATTCACCGCCAAGATCGGGCATCTTGAAGCCCCGACCCAGCCGCGCCATCGCGGCCTGGAAAAGGTGGCAGCGCTCGTCAACAAGCGCACCAATGGCGAAGTCGAATTCAAGCTGTTTCCGGCCTCCCAGCTCGGTAACGCGCGCCAGATGATCGAAGGGACGCAGTTTGGCGCGCTCGAATCGACGGTGATGCCGGCCGCCTTCCTCGGCGGCTTCAATCCGGTGGTGTCGGTTTTCGACATCCCCTTCCTGCTGCCCAACGACACGGTCAAGGCGGATGCGCTGCGCACGAGCCCGTTCGGCCAGTATATTCTCGATTCCTTCTCCAGCCGCGGGCTCGTCGCGATCGCGCTCTGGCCGAATGGCCGCAAGAGTCTGACGTCGAACAAGCCGATCAATTCGCCGCAGGCTTTCAGCGGGCAGAAATTTCGCGTGATGGATTCGCGCATCCTGATCGAGCAGTTCGGCTCGGTCGGCGCCAGCGCCATCGCTATCCCTTTCGGCGAGCTTTACACGGCCTTGCAGACCGGCGTGGTGGACGGCGAGGAGAACCCGCTCGATACGATCTCCACCATGAAGTTCTACGAAGTTCAGAAATATCTCGTCCTGTCCGAGCATGGCGCGATGGAAGATGCCGTGCTGTTCAATCCGGCCTGGTGGAAGTCGCTGCCGGAGGGACACCGCAAGATCATCACCGACGCTTTCATCGAGGTTCGCCCCGAGGTCGAGAAGATGAAGGCGGAAGCGCAAGTCGCCGCGCTGGAGATCATCAAGAAGGCAGGCAAGACGGAGATCAGCAAGCTGAGCGATGCCGACCGCAAGGCCTGGCAGTCGGCGATGGTGCCGAAGTCGGAAGCCGCCTATATCGCGCGCGCCGGCGCGGAAGGCCAGAAGGCGATCGACCTTTACAAAGCAGAGATGAAGAAGCTCGGCGCTTGACAGGTAGGCGACGCGCCCGGCATTAGGCCGGGCGCGTCGCGACCGTTTCGCCAGCGAGCGGCTGTGGCCGTCTGATCGAGACATCGAAGAAGGCAATCATGCTTGCTCGCGCACTGGATATCATCCGAGTGGTCGAACGGACGTTCATTGCGGTCGTCATGATCGCGATGTCGCTCCTGTATTTCATCAATATCGTGGTACGGTATTTCAGCCCGACGCTCGCGACCGAACTGGCCTGGATCGACGAAGCGACGCTGTTCGGACTGGCGTGGCTGGTTTTTCTCGGTTTCGGGCTGGCGCTTGAGCGACGGCGGCACATCGCCATGACGGCGTTTCTCGACAAGGTGCAACCGCCAACCGCGCGCCGCATGCAATTCGCGATCAATCTCATCGGCCTCGTCTTCTGCCTGATCTTCACCAAGTTCGGCCTCGATCTCGCGATTTTCATTTATCGCAGCGGCCAGATCAGCCCGACGCTCGGCACGACGATGCTGTGGCTTTACGCTCCGTTGCCGATCGGGTTCGCGCTTCTGGCGCTACGCTATCTGCTGGAGCTTGTCGGTTTCCAGAACCGGTTCCTGCTTCGCGATGTGATTCAGGATCACTGAGGGAAGCACCGCGATGACCGTTATCCTTCTCTGCGTTGTTGCAGCGATCCTTCTCATCCTGGGCTTCGAGATGTTCCTCGTCATGGGGGTGCCGACCCTGCTGGCGTGGTACTTTATCTTTCCGGCGATCCCGCCCGTCGCCCTGGCGCAGAAACTTCTCGGCGGCGTCAATGTCTCGACGCTGCTGGCGATTCCCTTCTTCATCTTCGCGGCCGACATCATGGCGCGCGGGACGATCGCGAGACGACTGACGGACCTCGTCAAAACCAATCTCGGCCATATCCGTGGCGGCATCGGGCATACGACGGTCGTCTCCTGCATGGGCTTCGGCGCCATCTGCGGATCGGCGCCGGCGACAGTCGCGGCGCTCGGCCGCCTGCTACATCCGGAATTGCTGAAGGCGCGCTATTCTGAGAAATTCGCGCTTGGCCTCATCGCCTCGAGCGCGGAATGTGCCCTGCTGATTCCGCCGAGCATCACGCTCATCATCTATGGCTGGCTCACCGGCACGTCGATCGCCGATCTGTTCGCCGCCGGGCTGGTGGTCGGCGTCACGCTCGGCGTCGCATTCATGATCTACGTGCAGATCGTCACGGTGCGCACCGGCGCCGGCCTGTTTCCCCGCGCCTCGCGCAGCGAACGCCTGCTCGCGCTGCGCGATGGCCTTGTCGCGCTGGGCATGCCGTTCATCATTCTTGGCGGCATCTACGGCGGGATCTTCACCGCGACCGAAGCTGCGGCCGTCGCCGTCGTCTACGCGCTGCTGGTCGAGATGGTGATCTACAGGTCGTTCGGTCTCAAGGTCCTGATGGAGATCGCCGAGAGCTCGGCCATCACCGTCGTGGTGATCTTCATCCTGCTGGCGATGGGAGCGATGCTGTCGTTCCTCATCACGCTGGCGCAGGTGCCCGCTTTCTTCACCCAGCTCTTCACGGCCTGGAACGTCGACTGGATCGTTTTCCTTCTGATGGTGAACATCGTGCTGCTCATCGCCGGCATGTTCATCGATCCAAACTCGATCCTGCTGGTTCTTGTTCCGACGTTCTTCCCGGTGGCGACATCGCTCGGCATCGATCCCGTGCATTTCGGCATCGTCGTTTGCCTCAATATCTGCATCGGGATGATTACGCCGCCGTTCGGGCTCGACCTGTTCGTCGCATCCTCGACGCTCCGCCGGCCGGTGGAGCTGATCGTGCGCGGCATCTGGCCGTTCATCGTCACCAATATTCTGGTGCTGCTGCTGATCACCTATGTCCCGCAGATTTCGACGGGAATTCTGTCGCTCATCCGCTGATACACACGCGCCATCCCCGCGACGCGCGGACGATGCGGTGACGCAACCGGAGGAAGCGACCGGGGGCGCTCGATTCGGCATCGCCAGTGACCACGCGACGCGATAAGAGGGACGCTGGAGCGTTTTCGAGCGAAGCGGCACCGATTCGCGTGAAGAAAAACGCACCAGATCAGAACCTGGAGCTTTTCAGCGTTTCGATGAAACGGTGAGAGGCTCCGGGGTCGGCAGCACAACCGGCATCACGGGAGAATCGGCTTGAGTTCCGACTCGACGACGGCACAGACCGGCTGGTTCGACGCGGTGGCGGTCTATTTCAAACCGCGCGTGCTGATCGTGATGTTCCTCGGCTTCGCCTCCGGCCTGCCGCTGGCTTTATCGGGCTCGACGCTGTCGGTCTGGCTGGTCGAGCGCGGCATCGATCTCGGCACCATCGGACTGTTTTCGCTGGTCGGCCTGCCCTACACGTTCAAGTTCGTCTGGGCACCGCTGGTCGATGCGCTCGACATTCCGGTGCTGTCGCGGCTGCTCGGCCGACGACGCGGCTGGCTCGTTTTCTCGCAACTGCTGCTCGTCGCCGCCATCCTGTTTCTCGCGGCACAGGACCCGACACGCGCCATCGGCCTCGTCACCTTCGGCGCGGTGCTGGTGGCCATCGCCTCGGCGACGCAGGACATCGTCATCGACGCCTTCCGCGTCGAGAGCCTGAACACCGACGAGCAGGCCGCCGGCATGGCCGGCTATGTCGCCGCCTACCGTATCGGCATGCTGGTGTCCGGTGCCGGCGTGCTGGTGCTGGTCGCCTGGCTGGAAGACATTGGCATCGGCCGCGACAACGTCTGGATGTGGGGCTATGCCGGCGCCGCCGGTTGCATGATCATCGGGCTGATCGCGACGCTGCTGGCGACCGAGCCGCCCGCGCCGGAGCAGCCGCAGGCGCATGGCAGCGCGCTACAGCGGGTGGGGCGCACGGCCTATGACGCGTTCGGCGAATTCCTGGCGCGCGACGCGGCCATCGCCATCCTGCTGTTCGTCGTGCTGTACAAATTCTGCGACGCCTTTGCCGGCGTGCTCACCGCCCCCTTCGTCATTTCCATCGGCTTCGACAAGGCGACCTATGCCGCCGTCGTCAAGGGCGTCGGCCTTGCCGCGGCGCTGATCGGCGGCTTCGCCGGCGGCATGGTGGCGCGCGCGCTGCCGCTGTCGACCAGCCTGTGGATCGGCGCTTTTCTGCAAATGGGCTCGAACCTCGTCTTCTGCTGGCTCGCCTTTATCGGCCCGAGCATACCGGCGCTGACCTTCACCATCATCGTCGAGAACTTCACCGGCGCCATCGGCACGGTGATCTTCGTCGCCTATCTGTCGGCGCTGTGCGGCGAGCGTGCACATACGGCAACGCAATACGCGCTGCTTACCGCGCTCGCAGCGGTCGGCCGCACGGTGCTCGCCTCCGGCGGCGGCTATGTCGCGGAAGCCTCCGGCTGGACGCTATTCTTCGCCATCACCGCGCTGTCGGCCATTCCCAGCATGATGCTGTTGTGGTGGCTGCAACGGCGCCGGCATTTTGCCCGGCTGGAGAAACCGGCGATCATCATCGCCGACGATTGATCAGAACAGCGTCCGCTGCCGCAGCGCCGCCGACAAGGTGCCTTCGTCGAGATAATCAAGTTCGCCGCCGACCGGCACGCCATGCGCCAGCCGCGTCACCTTGACATTGGCGCCATGCAGCAGATCGGTGATGTAGTGCGCCGTCGTCTGGCCGTCGACCGTGGCGTTGAGCGCCAGGATCACCTCCTGCACTGCCGGATCGTGCGCCCGCGAAATCAGGGAATCGATGGCGAGATCGCCCGGCCCGACACCGTCGAGGGGCGACAGCGTGCCGCCCAGGACATGATAACGGGCGTTGATCGCCTGCGCGCGCTCCAGCGCCCACAGATCGGCGACATCGGCGACAACGACGATGATCGAGGGATCGCGTCGCGGATCGATGCAGACCGTACACGGGTTCTGGCTGTCGATATTGCCGCAGGTCTTGCAAACCTCGATGCGCTCCATCGCCGTCTGCAGGGCGGACGTCAACGGCGCCATCAGCGCCTCGCGCTTCTTGATCAGGTGCAGCGCCGCGCGGCGCGCCGAGCGCGGGCCAAGCCCCGGCAGCCGCGCCAGAAACTGGATCAGCCGCTCGATCTCCGGTCCTGCGACGGCTTTGGCCATGCGATGTTGCGATCAGAACAGTTTCATGCCGGGCGGCAGCGGCAGACCGCCGGTCAGCGCCTTCATGCGCTCCTGCATTTCCGCTTCCGCCTTGCGGCGCGCATCCGCATGCGCGGTGACCAGCAGGTCTTCGAGGATTTCGGCTTCCTCGGGCTTCATCAGGGAGGCGTCGATCTTGACGCCCTTCATGTCGCCCTTGGCGTTGAGCGTGACCGTAACGGCGCCGGCACCGGCGGTACCATCGACAGTCACCGTTTCAAGCTCGGCCTGCAGCGCCTGCATCTTCGCCTGCAACTGCGACGCCTGTTTCATCATCCCGAGAAAATCAACCATGTGAAGCAACCATACTCGTCAGTGGTGTGTGTGTCCGGACAAGCCGCAAGCGCCGATCATCACGCCTCAGTCGTCGGCATCGGCAGGCAAATCGTCCAAGGACAAATCATCCGAAGGCATGTCGTCCGAAGACGGATCATCTGAAGACATCCCGTCGGGCATCTCGTCGGCTGCCGCGATCGTCTCCGGCGCACTGACTTTGACGACCTCGGCGCCGGGAAAGCGCGCCAGCACCGCCTGCACCAGCGGGTCGGCGCGCACGCCGCGTTTGAGTTCGGCCTCGCGTTCCGCCGCCTGCACATGCCGCGTCGGCTCGCCGCGTTCGGAGGAAACAATCACCATCCAGCGCCGCGCGGTCCAGGTCGCGAGTCTGGCCTGCAGGTCCTGGATGAAGGTGCGCGGTGCGGTCGGCTCCAGCGCGATCTCCAGCCGGCCATCTTCAAAACGCACCAGCCGCACGTCGCGCTCCAGCGCCATCTTGGTGGCGATGTCGCGCTTTTCGGCGGCGAGCGCGATCAGCGCATCGTAGCTCTCGACGACCACAGCCGGCGGCATCTGCGGCGCGTGCGAAGCCTCGGGGTTGTGGAGCGGCTGGGCCAGCGCCGCGCGCGGCGCGCCGCGCGGGGCCTCGAAACGCGGCACATCGAAGCGCGGCATGTGAGCCGACGCGGCGGACGACGCCATCGCGCCGGCGCCACCACGAGACGGCGGCGGCGATGCCGCAGCGCCTGACGCGGACGCGCCGCCGGCATTGTCGCCGAGCGCACGGAGCGCCTCGTCCGGTGTCGGCAGATCGGCGGCGTAAGCGAGCCGCGCCAGCACCATCTCGGCGGCGGCGATCGGTTTTGCCGCGGCCTGCGTTTCGGCAATGCCCTTGAGCAGCATCTGCCAGGTGCGCGACAGCACCCGCATCGACAGCTTGGCGGCGAAGTCGCGGCCGCGCAGCCGCTCCGCCTCCGACAGCGAGGCATCCTCGGCGACCGAGGGCACCACTTTCACGCGGGTGACGAAATGGGTGAAATCGGCGAGATCGGTCAGCACCACTGCCGGATCGGCGCCGATGTCATACTGCTCGCGGATTTCCTTCAGTGCCGCGGCGGTATCGCCTTTCAGCACCGCCTCGAACAGATCGACGATGCGCACGCGGTCGGCAAGACCGAGCATCTGCCGCACGTCCTCGGCACGCACCGGCCCGGCAGCGTGTGCAATGGCCTGATCGAGCAGCGACAGCGAATCGCGCACCGAGCCTTCCGCCGCACGGGCGATCAGCGCCAGCGCCGCCGGTTCCGTTTCGATGCCTTCCTTGCGCGCGATCGCATCGAGATGCCTGACGAGCTCGGCCGCATCGACGCGACGCAGATCGAAGCGCTGGCAGCGCGACAGCACCGTCACCGGCACCTTGCGAATTTCCGTGGTGGCGAAGACGAATTTCGCGTGCGGCGGCGGCTCCTCCAGCGTCTTCAGCAGCGCATTGAACGCCGCCGGCGACAGCATGTGCACTTCGTCGAGAATATAGACCTTGTAGCGGGCGCTGACCGGCGCGTAGCGGATCGCGTCGTTGATCTGCCGCACGTCATCGACGCCGTTATGCGAGGCGGCGTCCATCTCCAGCACGTCGATGTGCCGGCTCTCCATGATCGCCTGATCGTGGATGCCGAGCACCGGCATGCTGATGGTCGGGCCGGTGACCGAGCCGTCCGGCAGTTCGTAGTTGAGCGCACGGGCGATGATCCGCGCCGTCGTCGTCTTGCCGACGCCGCGCACGCCGGTGAGGATCCAGGCCTGCGGCACGCGGCCGCTCTCGAAGGCGTTCGAGAGCGTGCGCACCATGGCGTCCTGGCCGATCAGGTCGTCAAAATTCGCCGGGCGGTATTTGCGCGCCAGCACCCGATATTCGCCCGCCGGCGTTTCGGCCGGCATATCGACGGACTTGTCGACCGGCACATCGACCGACTTGGCGCGATCGTCGGCGGCGGGCATCGTGGCGTCGTTCATCCTGCCATCCGGGATGCCGCGCTCCCGCGCGGACCCGGAAGACGCGGTCTTGGAATAGGGTGGGAGGCTGACGAGCGACCCGAACCGGGGCTCGTTAGGGCTGCTTCCTTCCGGATCTGACCCGGTTGGCGAGTGGTTCGTCCACCGCCAACCTCCCGGGCCCTATATCAGCGGAATGGCCCCGCATTGCAAGCGCGGCGGAGCGCCTCTCCCCCTCCTGACGGAGCCCGCAACGTCGCGGCCAAGCTGCTGTCCATCCTGTTGTTTACGCATGATCTTTTCCGAAACCGGCTCCCGTTCGTCGACATCATGGTCTAGGTTCCTTCCGCGCGAACGAGGATTCCCGGATGATTTCCGATGCAGTTTCCGACTGGGCCTTGCACCCGCAGCTCGCGGCGGACACGGTTCCGCTCGGCGACCTGTCGCTCGCCCGCGTTCTGCTGATGCAGGATGCGCATTATCCGTGGCTGATCCTGGTGCCCCGCCGGCCGGACGCGCGCGACATCATCGACCTCACGGAAACGGAACAGGCGCAGCTGACGCGCGAGATCGCCGCCGCCAGCCAGGCGCTGCGGCAGGCTACGTCTTGCAGCAAGCTCAATGTCGCGGCGCTCGGCAATGTCGTGCCGCAACTGCATGTGCATGTCATCGCGCGACGAACCGACGATGCGGCCTGGCCGCGGCCGGTCTGGGGCGTCGTGCCGCCCCTGCCCTATGAAGCCGCCGCCCGCGACGCGCTGACGGCGGCTCTGCGACGCCAGCTCTGGCCGGAAGAGCCGTAACCGACGCCGGTGTTGACCTTCCCCGAACAACGGCTTCTTCTGGAGGCATCGCGCGCCTGACTGGAGTTGCACATGAGCTTCCGCATCGCCGTCGTCCAACCGCTCGCCAATCCGATCGAAGAAGACAGCAAGAACGTCGCCGACGCCGAAGCGTTCATCGCCCGTGCTGCCGCAGGCGGTGCGCATTTTGTCTGCCTGCCGGAAACCTATCCCGGCCCCTGGCGGATGCCGGCGACTTTCGATCCCGGTCCGGCGATGGCAGCGGCCGCCGCTCGGCACGGTATCCATGTCGTCTACGGCACAATCGCGCCGATCCCCGGCCCCGGCTCCAACGGCGCCGCCCACAATCTCATCTGCATGGCCTATCCGGACGGGCGCACAGTGCAATACCGGCGCACCCATCCGAACGGCCCGTGGATCTATACCGGCGGCGAATGGTGGGAATTCCAGTATGTCCCCGGCGACGAATTCCCGGTCTTCGACACCGCGCACGGCAAGGTCGGGCTGGCGATGTGCAGCGAAGTCTACATGCCGGAAGTGGCGCGGGCGCTGGCGCTGCGCGGCGCGGAGATCATCTTCATGCCGGCCGGCACCGACAAGCGGCGGCTGTGGGCGACCTGGCGCAATCTGATCTGGGCCCGTGCCATCGAAAATCTGGCGCTGGTGGTCACCACGCAGAATCTGTTCAGCCATGCCGAACGCGGCCTTGCAATGGTGGCAACGCCGGAGGAAATCCTGTTCGAGAGCACTGCGGCCGGATTGTTCACCGTCGATGTCGATCTTACGCGCCTGCGTGAGATGCGCACGACAACCGATGACGTGGCCTCAGCGAAAGGATACGGCGCCAAGCAGGGCGTGCTGGGGCCCCAATGGCAACGGCCCGAACTGCGCGACGCCATCTACCCCCGTCAGCGGCACGACGCCGCGGAGTGAGTTTCCGTCCACCATTCATGAGCACCGCCTTCGACCTCGGCCCGCCGCCCCCGCTCGGCTACGTCCACAACCCGCTTGCCCGCGCCGCCGAACTGCGAACCGACGCAGCACGGCTCGCTGCACTGCAGGCGGACGATCGCGCCCGTGCCTATATAGTCGCCGGCGAACTGGTCGTGCTGCACAAGGCCGGCGCAGGCACCGTCCCGCTGTTCACGCTTGCCGAAGCGGCGGCGCTGGGAGCAATTACCGAGACCGTATTCCTCGGCCTGCGCGATGGCGGCGCGCCGCGCTTCGGCCTCGGCCTGTTGCCGGCGGATGCCGAACGGCTGCAGCAGCGCGATGATGTCATGGTCACCGATCTGCGCTCCATCGCCGTGCAGGGCCTCGCCGGTCCCGACGATCTGCCGCCGATCGCCGAGGCCAAGGCGATCCTCCACTGGCATACCTCACATCGTTTTTGCGCCAATTGCGGCGCACCGACCACAGTGACGCTTGCCGGCTGGAAGCGCGAATGCCCGGCCTGCCGCCGCGAGCATTTTCCGCGCACCGATCCGGTCGCCATCATGCTCGCGATCCGGGACGGCGCATGCCTGCTGGGTCGCTCGCCGCGCTTCGCGCCGACGATGTGGTCGTGCCTGGCCGGGTTCGTCGAGCCGGGCGAGAGCTTCGAGGATGCTGTGCGGCGCGAGACTCTGGAGGAAGCCGGCATCGCCTGCGGCCGGGTCACCTATCTGCGCTCGCAGCCGTGGCCGTTCCCGATGTCGCTGATGATCGGCTGCTATACCGCGGCGCTGTCGTCCGATATCGTCATCGACCGTAGCGAGCTTGAAGACGTGCGCTGGTTCAGCCGCGAGGAATGCGCGGCAATGCTGACGCGCCAGCACCCGCAGGGCCTGACCTGCCCGCCCCCGGTCGCCATCGCCTATCACATCATCCGCGGCTGGGTTGAGCGGGGCGAGGCCGTTCTTGGATAAGTCCTTGGAGAGGTCCCCGGCTGACGCACCACCTGCCATTCTCTGCGGCGGCATCGCCGTGCAGGACATCCTGATGCGCGTCGAGGCCTTCCCGGCGCCCGGCCACAAGGTTTCGGCATCCGACTTCGTCATCACCGGCGGCGGCTGCGCCGCCAATGCGGCGGTCGCCATCGCGCGGCTCGGCGGCCGCGCCGCGTTCGCCGGCCCGCTCGGCGATCCGGCCGATGCGGTGAGCAACCGTATCCTTGCCGATCTTGTCGCTGAGCAGGTCGATTGCAGCCAGGTCGTGCGTGTATCCGGAGCCACCGCCTCGGTGTCGCTGATCCTGCTCGACGCCGAAGGTGAGAAAACCATTGCCACGCGGCGCGGCCACAATCTCGCCGCCGCCCGTCCGGCGCAGACCGACGCCGCCATCGCGCAGATCGACGGGCTGCTGGTCGACAACCGGTTTCCGGAATTCGTCGCCGATCTCTGCCGGGCGGCGCGCCAGCGCGGCATTCCCGTCGTCATCGACGGCGACAAACCGTCGAGCGTCGACGATCCACTGCTGGCGCTGGGCACCCATGTCATCTTCTCGACCGAGGGTCTGCGCGGCACCACCGGCATCGACAATCCGACCACAGCACTGATGCAGTTGCGCGAACGGCTGGACGTTTTCCTCAGCGTCACCGACGGACCGAACGGCGTGTTCTGGATCGAGGACGATGCCATCCGCCACCGTCCGGCCTTCGCGATCCGTGCCGTCGATACGCTCGGCGCCGGCGACACGTTCCACGGCGCCTTCACGCTGGCTTTGATCGAGGGGCAGGCAATTGATCAGGCGATGCGCTTTGCCTCGGCAGCCGCCGCGCTCAAATGCCTGCGTTTCGGCGGCAATTCAGGAACACCGTCGCGCGCCGAGGTCGACGAATTTCTCAGAACGCACGGCTGAAGCGACGCAGATCGTCGTTAGCCGGCACGGCGCGGTTGAGCGTCGGCTGCCGTGGCGACGCATGACCGCGCAGCCCCTCGCCCTCCGGCGCTCCAATACGCCCGGCGAGCAGCGGGCGGTGCAGCGCCTGCGGATCAGCTCCCTCGCACCGGTCCACTGCCGAAGCCCCGGCCGGCGACGTCAGCGCCGCCCGTATCATCCTTGGTGCCGCCGTCGCCGCTGACCATGCCGGGACGGCAAGCGCAGCAGACAGGACGGCAATCGCCAACCCGCAGGATGCACCGGACAGGACTGCAGCGAGTGACGGAAAACGAGCGGAAAACCATGCGCGCATCGGAACACCTGATGGCAGCGAAGAATTTCACTTGAAATAGAATATTTTTCTTCGTAAAGACAATATCTGTGCGATAAAAAGTATATTCTACTATCATGTGAGATCGGCAGAGCAAACCGATCCACAAAACCAGGGCTTCACAGCATGGATGCCATCGACCGCAAGATCCTCGCCGTCATTCAGCAGGACGCCTCGCTCTCGGTCGCCGAGATCGGACAACGCGTCGGCCTGTCGTCGACTCCCTGCTGGAAGCGCATGCAGCGGCTGGAGGCTGACGGCGTGATCCAGCGTCGGGTGGCAATCATCGATTCCGACAAGGTCGGACTCGGCGTCACCGTCTTCGTGTCCATCGAAACCGGCGACCATTCGAACGAGTGGCTGGCGCATTTCGCCAGGCAGGTGGAAGCGATGCCGGAGGTGATGGAATTCTACCGGATGGCCGGCGACGTCGACTACATGCTGCGCGTCGTCGTTCCGGATATCGCCGGCTACGACGCGTTCTACAAGCGCCTGATCGCGACGGTGCCGCTGAAGAACGTCACCTCGCGCTTCGCGATGGAAAAGATCAAACTGACGACGGCGCTGCCGATCCCCGACGCGCGCTGACCCGGCTACGATGCCTGCAGCGTGATCGCATCGCCACGACGCGGAGCCATATAGAGCTTGTCCGACAGCGTCAGCGTGCCGGTGATCGCATGGCCGATGGCCGGCGTGTAGGCATAACTGACCTCGGACATGATCAACTGGCTGTTCGGCACGGCCAGCGCCGACGGAATGGTAACACCCCCGCCCGGGCTGTGCTGCGCGCCGCCCCTGCTCCAGCCGACCGTTGCCTTGCCGTTTTTGTCGATATTGACCGCCGTCACCGTCACCGTCAGCGGTGCCGCCGGATAAGGCGCGATCACCGCCGTTGCGGCGGTCAGGACACTCGCGACCTCCGCTTCGGTGATCGTCCGGCCCGCCGCCGGATTGGATGCCAGATCGCTCAGGGCATGCGCCGTCAGCGTCACCTTGCGCTTGATGCCGATGCCCTGCGACACTTCGGTCAGCCCGAGATAGAGGCTGATCATCACCGGCAGGATCAGCGCGAATTCGACGGCCGACACGCCACGCCTGTCGCCGCGCAGACGCGTACCCGTCTGCCGGAAAGCCTGCATGATTGCGATCGAATGATTCCTCATCGGCGCCTCACCGGAACGGTTCGTTGCGGAAGGCGGATGTCGCGACGAGCAGCCGCTTGCCTTGCCCCAGATTGGCAAACCCGGCATTCAGCAACGATACGTGGATCGGCCATTCATAGTAGAGTTTCATGACGACGATGTCGTTCGGCTCGCCGCTCTTGAAGGCCAATTTGCTGGAATCGACCTGACCGTCCTTCACCGGGCTGGTGTTGTCGATGGCGCCGAAGGATGCGTACGTCTTGACGTCGACATAAACACCGCCGGCACAATCGAACAACGCCGGAAGATTTTTGCAAACTTCTTTCTTGAAGGTCTCGGCGGTCATGTTCTGCATCGTCGCCTGACCGGTCAGGATCAATCGCGAGGCATTGGCCGCCGCCGTTTCCAGCACCTGACTGGCATAGAACACCATTGCCGTTTCGATGATCGCGAACAGCAGCGCGAAGAACGGCAGCGCCACCAACCCAAATTCGACGGCGGTGGTTCCCGTGTCGTGGCGCGCGAAACGCCGCAACCGCGATCCCCTGAACAGCCGTGCACCGGCAGAACGCATCCCGGCACGACATATGGCAGCATAACACCTGCCGGCCGCAGCCGTTGATTTCGACAAGCCCGTCATCGTTGTTTGCCCTGAAGCGCAATGCCCATGCGCTCCCGTCCTGCATAGCAAACAGGCGTTGTCGATTGGTTGCGACGATTGCAGACAGAACGGGAGGCGACGCTAACCGGACGCTAACCATGGCCACGGCGCAGCCCGCGCCGTACCGGCATCGCGATCATCGCCGGGTCACAGCACGACCGCAGTAGCAGACTCGGAGGGGAATGCGTTCAGCGCGCGCTGGCGCTGGCAGCCGGAGCGCTGTGCGCGGCAAGGCCGTTGCGGGCGGTGATCTGGCCAACCGCCTTGTCGAATATCTTCGCGCCGTCGCCGAGTGCGACACGCGGCTGGCATTGCGGATTACAGTTCAAGGTCGCGCGCTCCACGCCGTAATAGACCGATACGGTATGGTCGGGAGCACCACGCACGACAAGCTGGCGGTCGGCAAGGACCTTGCCGGCGCGGTCGAGCGCCAGGAAATTCGTCGCCCCGTAGCTCTTGCCGGTGACAACCAGAACACCGCCGCCCTGCAACGACACATCGGCAATCATCGGATTGCCGATCACGATGGTGGCGGTGTGCTCCGGGACGTTCATCAGCTTGGCGTTGTCGATCTGCACATCGACGATTTCAGCGGCCTCGCCCGGCACGGCCGCAAGCATGGCGACGCTTGCCGCAACACATGCCGCGATCACAACCGCCGAGACATTGCGGGAACCGCGATATGAAAACACGGCCGACATCACATACTCCAGCACGCAGACACCCATCGTCGATCGCTGCGGCTCACCGGCGGGGCAAGCTACATCCGCAGTTGATCGCAAATAGATGAACGAAGTCCGAAGGTGCCGCAGCCCCGATATGCGGGATAAGAAGGCGTCGGCAATCGCTCTGCTACGGCGCGTTCGACGACCAGAGGGAGCCAGGACCAAGGAAGCTTACGTGATGGAGCCTGGCTACGGCGGGCCGCGGCCGCAAACGTCACGATCCGTACAACGGCGTATCCTCAGGCGTTAATGCGATCGGCCAAGATCATTGTAAAATGCCACCGGTCACGGATGCACCGCCCCGGATTTGCGGGCCGGCCGCGAGGATTTCCGGGCTTCGCCGAAGTTCCAGGCAGTATTCAAAACGCATCCCATTTCTTGGCGAGACACCGCCAAGATCAAAAAATCCCATCTTCTGGATGCCTACTTCAATATTCGATTCAGATCGGTACCACACGATCTCTCATGTCAAAGTATTTTTCAAATTTATCTCAGTATAAATTCCGGATTAACCATTAAATACTTAATCAATAACCCGTTAACCACATGATAAAACGTGGGAATACCCCCGAATTTCTGCGATCACTTTAACGACCATGCAAGACCTCGTTGTTAGGTTCACGTCATCCCGGCACACCGGAATGAATATCGGAACGCCGGCCTGCTCAGACAGCTATGTGTGGATTATGGAGCCAACGATGAAGACAGTTTTCCAGCGTTTCGTGAAGGACGAATCCGGCGCCACCGCGATCGAATACGGCCTGATTGCCGCCGGCATCGCCGTCGCCATCATCACCGTCGTCAGGGGCATCGGCACCGACCTCAATACCACTTTCGGAAAGGTTCAGGCCGGTCTCACCGGTCAGTAACGCCTGCCATGAGACGATAGGCAAGAGCTCCAGCCACATTGCTGGAGCTCTTGGCTTTTCTGCGTGTGACGCAATCCGCACGACCCGGCAACGCATCGGCCGTCAGAACCGGCAGGGCGAAGCCGCGCGGACCGCCCGAGAGTGAAGATGACGAACGTGTTCGTTCAGATGACATCGCTGGCGCTGTTCCCGGCCCTGATGGCCTTTGCCGCGTCGAGCGACCTGCTGACGATGACCATCTCCAACCGGGTCTCTTTGCTGCTGGTCGCCGGGTTCTGCATCCTGGCGCCACTCACCGGGATGAGCCTTGCCGAATTCGGCTGGCATGTCGCCGCCGGCGCGTTGGTGCTGGCGATTACCTTCACCTTCTTCGCATGTGGCTGGATCGGTGGCGGCGATGCCAAACTGGCAGCCGCTACGGCACTCTGGCTCGGCTTTGCCCATCTGCTCGACTATGTCGTCTATGCCTCGATTTTTGGCGGCATGCTGACCCTGCTGCTGCTGCAGGTGCGAATCTGGCCGCTGCCGGCGATGCTTGCGGGCCAGGGCTGGGCCCAGCGGCTGCACGAAAAGAATGGCGGCATCCCCTACGGCATCGCGCTCGCGGCCGCCGCGCTGATCGTCTATCCGCATACCGCCTGGATGACCGCGACCGGCCTTTGACGGCTGCCGCCGGCTCACTGCCTTGCCGGACTTATGCTCGCTCCCTGCGGGGAGCCGCACCCAAGGATCCGTGCCTGAAGACCGATGCCAGCGGGGTTGATCAGGCCTCGCGCCTGTCCCCTATTTGCATTTGGGCATGATCTTTCCGGAAACCGGCCTCCACTTTTCGGGATCATGCTCTAAAGAGAGCCAATGACCCTGGCACGCCTTCCCGACTTGAAGCTGAACGCGGCGCTTGCCGCGCTGCTGCTCGTCCTGACATTCGTATCACTGATGATCGGCCCAGCGGCCCTGTCGCCGCGCAGCGTCGTCGCCGCATTGTTCGACGGCGAGGGCATCGCCGGCTTGATCGTGCGCGAGATCCGGCTGCCACGCACCATTCTGGCCCTGTCGATCGGCGCGACGCTCGGGCTGGCCGGCGCGGCGCTGCAGGGGCTGGTGCGCAACCCGCTCGCCGAGCCGGCGCTGTTCGGCGCACCGCAGGCGGCGGCCGCTGCCGCGTCCTTCGTCATCGCCTTCGGATTTTTTCCGGCAACCTCGTTCGCGGTGCCGTTCGCCGCCATCGCCGGAGCACTGCTGTCGATCGGCGGACTGGTGCTGATCGCCGGGCGGCGCGCCAGCCTGACGGTAACACTGCTTGCCGGGCTGGCGCTGGCGAGCTTCGCCGGCGCAGCGACGGCGCTGGCGTTGAATCTCGCGCCCAATCCGTTCGCCGCGGTGGAGATTGCTTTCTGGCTGCTCGGCTCGCTGCAGGACCGCAGCAGCGAGCATGTCTATCTCGCCATGCCGTTCCTGCTGGCAAACTGGGTGATGATGGCGATGAATGCACGCGCCTTCCGTGCGCTGACGCTCGGCGAGGACGCCGCGATATCGCTCGGCGTCAATGTCGATGCGGTGCGGCTGCGCGTTGTCGCGGGCGTCGCCATCGGCGTGGGCGCCGCCGTCGCAGTGGCCGGCGCCATCGGCTTTGTCGGTCTGGTGGCGCCGCATCTGGTCCGCCGGCTGGTCGGCTCCGATCCCGGGCGCGTCCTGCTCTCCGGCACGCTCACGGGCGCGGCGCTGTTGCTCGCTTCCGATATCGCCGTGCGGCTGGTGCCCGGACCGGTCGAGATCAAGCTCGGCGTTGTCACCGCACTGATCGGCGTGCCGTTCTTCCTGATGATGATCTTCTCCGAACGTCGCGCGCTCGAAGGGACACCGTCATGACCATGCTGCGCGCCGAGCGGCTGACGGTACGGCTGCGCGGCCGCCCGATCGTCGACGACGCCAGCATCACGCTGCGGCCCGGCGAACTCACCGCGCTGGTCGGTCCCAATGGCGCCGGCAAGACCACCTTGATGCGGGCGCTCGCCGGGCTGCTGCCGGCGAGTGACGGCCGCGTCATGCTGAAGGACCGACCGCTCGCCGACTTCACCCCGCGCGAACGCGCGCGCAGCATCGCCTATCTGCCGCAAGGGCATTTCTTCCACTGGCCACTCGACGTCGCCTCGATCGTCGCGCTCGGCCGGCATCCGCATGCCGATCCATTCTCGCCGCCGACCGGCACCGACCGCGCCGCCGTGGCCCATGCGCTCGCCGCAGCACAGATCGAGGATCTCGCCGACCGCATCGTCACCAGCCTGTCCGGTGGCGAACGCGCCCGCGTGGCGCTGGCGCGGGTGCTGGCGACCGAGGCCGAGATCCTGTTCGCCGACGAACCGACGGCATCGCTCGATCCGCGCCACCAGCTCGTGGTCATGGGCCTGCTGCGCGGCGTCGCCGAACGCGGCGGCGCGGTGCTCGCCATCGTCCACGATCTGGCGCTGGCGGCGCGTTTCGCCAGCCGCGTGGTGATCATGCAGCAAGGCCGGATCGTCGCCGATGCTTCGCCCGCCGAGGCGCTGAGCGACGCGCGGCTCGGCACGGTTTTCGGCATCGCCGCACAGCAGGTGAACACCGGCGACGCCGTCGTACCGTTGCCGCTACGGCCGCTTTAGCACGTATTGGCGGCCGCGCCGCAGCACCGGCTTGATCAGCCGCATGATGAAACGGGCGACCGTGACGGGCCGGCCCTCGTCCGGATCGGCAAGCTGCAGGCCGACAGTGGTGACCCTGCCATCGGCGACGGCATGCGCCAGCAGCGCAATCGGACCGAGCTGGACGATGTCGCCGGCCTTCGCCGGACGCTTCAGTTCGTTGGCGAAATGCTCGACGAGCGGCACCTTGCCGTGTTCCGGCGCGATCCGCAGCCCGTAAATGTCCGCCAGCGCGCCGAGCGTCGCCTCGCCATCGACGAAGAAGTCGCCGAGCATATGCGCTTCCGGTTTCGGCGGCGGCGGCAGATTGACGAAGAAGCGATCGAGGACGTGCGCCTTTTCCGGAGGCGCCAGCAGATAGATGTAGTCGCCCGGCCGGACCTCCCTCGCCTCCTCCGGCGTCAGGATCTGCTCCTCGCGCACCAGCAGCGTCGGCTTCGCCCAGGACGGGATCAGACGGCGGCGCAGATAGGGACTGTTGTCGGCGATGGCATATCCGACGAGCTCCTTGTTGAGCTGACCGGGCAGGTCAAGCTCGATGCGCCGCTGCTGCCGGTCCGAACGCGGCAGCGCCACCTGGAAACGCCGCGCCGCAGCGGCAATCGTCCAGCCCTGCACCAGCAGCGAGATGGCGACGACGACAAAAGCCACGTCAAAATAGAGATATGCTTTCGGCAGGCCGACCAGCATCGGGATCGAGGCGAGAAAGATGCCGACCGCGCCGCGCAGGCCGACCCAGGAGATGAACATCTTCTCGCGAAGCTGGAACCGGAACGGCCACAGGCACAGGAACACCGCCGCCGGCCGCGCCACCAGCATCAGCGTCAACGCGATGGCGATCGCCGGGACGATGCTGTCCATCAGTCTGAGCGGCCAGACCAGCAGGCCAAGCAGCATGAACATGACGATCTGCGCCAGCCAGGTCGCGGCATCGAGAAACACCACGACCGAATTGTGGGCGCGCAGCGCCTGATTGCCGACCACCAGCCCGGCGAGATAGACGGCAAGGAATCCGGATGCATGACCGGTCTGCGCCAGCGCGAAAACGACGAGCGCACCGACGGCGACGAACGGCGCGTGCAGTCCCTGCGCCAGATTCAAACGGTTGAGCACAAAGACGATGGCGCGGCCGCCGATCAAGCCGGCAAGACCGCCGAGCACGCTTTCGCGCAACAGCGCCATCGCCATTTCCGACCAGGTGTCGTGCTCGCCGATCAGAATCTGCAGGATTGCGATGGTCAGGAACACCGCGAAGGGATCGTTGGCGCCGGACTCGACCTCAAGCGTGGCGCCAACGCGCGGACGCAGCCGGAGCCCGCGGGCATGGACCAGGAAGAACACTGCCGCCGCGTCGGTCGAGGCGATGACGGAACCGATCAGCAACGCTTCCAGCCAACTGATATCGAGCAGAACCTTGGCGACCGGGGCGGTCAGCGCCGCGGTAACCGCCACGCCGATCGTCGCCAGCATTGCGGCCGGCGCCAGCACACTGCGGAATGTCATAAAGCGGGTGCGCAGCCCGCCGTCGAACAGGATCAGCGCCAGCGCCACCGATCCCACCGTATAGGCGGTGCTGACATCGTGGAACGTCAGGCCGCCCGGTCCGCCCTCGCCTGCCAGCATGCCGACGAACAGAAACACCAGCAGCAATGGCGCGCCAAACCGCATGGCGATGAGGCTCGACATGATGCCTGCCAGCACCAGCAAACTGCTGAGCAGAATCCCCAGACTGACGGTGTCGAGCGAGCCCATAGCGGCCGAATCTCCGCCGCTATAGGAAATTCAAATCCGGCTGGCGGCAACGACAAAACCACCGGCGGGATCAAATTTTTTCAGCAAGTTTCCGCCATCGGTCACGCCGGACCGGGACGATCACGATCGCGCCGGCCGGCAGTTCTCGAGACGACACGCAGCGGACGGGCCCTCAGAAGGCGACTTTGTCTCCGCCCTTCAGCGACAGGATTTCGCGCGCCTCGTCGGGGGTCGCGACTTCCAGACCCAGACCCTCGATGATGCCGCGTGCCTTGGCGACCTGCTGGGCGTTCGACTCGGCAAGTTTGCCGGGGCCGATCCACAGCGAATCCTCCAGCCCGACGCGGACATTGCCGCCCATCGCCGCTGCCATCGCGGCGATCGGCATCTGCGCGCGGCCGGCGCCGAGCACCGACCAGTGATAATTCTGCGGTCCGAGCAGCCGGTCGGCACTGCGCTTCATCATCATCACATCTTCCGGATGCGTGCCGATGCCGCCGAGAATGCCGAACACCGACTGCACGAACAGCGGCGGCTTCACCAGTCCGCGCTCCAGAAAATGCGCCAGATTGTAGAGATGGCCGATGTCGTAACATTCGAACTCGAAGCGCGTGCCGTTGTCCATGCAGGTCTTCAGCACGAATTCGATATCCTTGAAGGTGTTGCGGAAGATCAGGTCGCGGGTGCCTTCGAGGTAAGGCTGTTCCCAGTCGTGCTTGAACTCCTTGTAGCGATTGAGCATCGGGAACAGCGCGAAATTGATCGAACCCATGTTCAGGCTCGCCACTTCCGGCTTGAACTGAGCCGCCGGACGTACGCGCTCCTCAACCTTCATCGTCGGCGAGCCGCCGGAGGTCAGGTTGATGACGACGTTGGATTGCTGCTTGATGCGCGGCAGGAAGCGGGCAAAGGCTTCCGGCGACTGATCAGGCCTGCCGGTCTTGGGATCGCGGGCATGCAAATGCACGATGGAGGCGCCAGCTTCGGCGGCACCGAGCGCCGCGTCGGCGATTTCGTCCGGCGTCACCGGCAGATAAGGCGACATGGTCGGCGTATGGATCGCGCCGGTGACTGCACAGGTGATGATGACTTTACGTGATTTGGCCATGTTGCAACCGTACCCGCTGTTGTTTCCGCCCGGCCGACGGTCGAGATCGCGCCGACCGGCGATTGGACCATTGCACGATCCTAGAGTATCAGCCGGCGGCTCGTCATCCCGTCTGCACCGCATCGCGGTCACCGCCATACGGAAACCACCAGCGACATGAAGCGCCCTGCCCTGTCCGCATCGCCGCTTATCGTGGGTATCGCTTTCGGCGCGCTCGCGGCGCTCGGCTGGGCGGCAGGCTTCGTCGTCGCCAAGCATGGCATCGAGATCGGCTTCACACCGGCGGATCTGGTCGTTCATCGTTTCGCCTGGACGGGGCTGCTGGTGCTGCCATTCGCGCTGCGCATGGGCATCGTGCATTTCGGCGGCATCGGCTGGGGCCGCAGCCTGGCGATCACGCTGTTCTCCGGACCGCCGCAGTCGCTGATGGCGTATACCGGCTTCATCATCGTGCCACTTGGCCACGGCACCGTCATCCAGCCTGCCTGCGCGACGCTGTTCGGCCTGATCCTGGCGACCCTGTTCCTCGGCGAGCCGATCACGCTCCGCCGCGTCGTCGGCGGCATCACTATCGTCGCCGGCCTCGTGGTATTCGGTATCGAGGCAGTCGCGACCATCGGTTCGCACGGCGTCGGCGGCGACCTGCTGTTCGCGTCGGCTGGGATTTTCTGGGCGATCTTCGGCACCCTGCTGCGGCAATGGCAGATTCCCGGCCTGAAAGCCGCGGTGATCGTCAGCGCGCTTTCGGTGCTGCTGTTCGTGCCGGCACACGGGTTGATCCAGGGCTACGGCAACATGATCCGGCTCGGCCTAGCGGAAAACCTGCTGCAGGCGATCGTCCAGGGCCTGTTCGCGGGCGCGGTGCCGATCTATCTGTTCGCGCGCACCGTAGTGCTGCTCGGCGCCGGGCGTGCCGGCACCTTCACCGCGCTGGTGCCGGGTTTTGCGCTGATCCTCGGCTATCTCGCGCTCGGTGCCATACCGAGCTGGCCGCAACTGGCCGGTCTCGCCATCGTCATGGTCGGCTTCCAGTTCACCGTGCGGCGCTGAGCGCAACCATGTGGTGCGCGCGCCCGGCTTCCTGCTGGCTGCCTGCGCCTCGTGCATCGGCCGCCGAATCGTAGTCTTATCCGTTCGGGTGGCGGACTTTGGTGATGGATTTCAGCGACCTCCACGACGCTGCGACGACGCTGCTGCAGGCGGCGCAGATGACGCTGCGCACCGAACTGACATCGGTGTGGCTGCCGATCCAGATCGGCCTGATCGCGCTGGCCGCGGTGATCGCCGCCGCGCTCGCAGCAGCCCTGCGCAGGCGCGTCGACCTCGTATCGCTCGGTATCCACTGGCCGCCATTTCTGCGGCTGATCGTCCGCGCCGCCGTTGCGCATTGCGGCGAGATTGTCTTCATCATCGTGCTGATGGCGATCCGCGCCACGCTACGCACCGATGTTTTCGATGCCCGCGTCTATCTCCTTGGCATCGCCATCAGCCTCACTTCCGCATGGCTGGTGATCAATATCCTGACCAGCATCATTCACAACCCGTTCGTCAAACGCGTCGTCGCGGTGTCGGTCTGGACGATCGCCGCGCTCAGCATCCTGCATCTGCTCGAGCCGATCGCGAACAGCCTGGATTCCGTCGCCATCGTCGTCGGTGGACTGCGCGTTACGCCGCTGTTGCTGATCAAGACCACGGCGCTGATGCTGGTGATGGTATGGCTCGCCAACGGCTTCAGCAATTTCCTCGACCGGCGGCTGCAAGCCAATACCGACCTCACTCCCTCGGTTCAGGTGCTGCTCGGCAAACTGATCCGCATCGCCTTGATGGTGCTGGCGGTCGTCATCGTTCTCAGCTCGATGGGGATCGACCTGTCGGTGCTGGCGTTCTTCTCCGGCGCCATCGGCGTCGGGCTCGGCTTCGGCCTGCAGAAGATCGTTTCCAATCTGGTCAGCGGCATCATCCTGCTTGCCGACAAATCGATCAAACCTGGCGACGTCATTTCGGTCGGCGAGCATTTCGGGCGCGTCAACAATATGGGCGCGCGCTATACGTCGGTCGATACCCGCGACGGCCGCGAATATCTGATCCCGAACGAAGACTTCATCACCCAGCGGGTCGCCAACTGGTCCTATTCCAGCGACCTCGTGCGGCTGAATGTCAAGTTCAATACCACCTATGACAGCGATCCGCGACAGGCGCAGGCGGCAGCGGTGGACGCCGCGCTCGGCATCGAACGCATCGTCAAGAGGCCGGCGCCGCAATGCATGCTGAGCGCTTTCGGACCGAGCTCGATCGAATACGAGATGTGGTTCTGGATACGCGATCCGGCCGCCGGCATCGCCAATGTGAAAAGCGACGTGCTGCTGGCATTATGGGACCAGCTTAGCCATGCCGGCGTGAAGATTCCAAAACCAGGTCCCTCGCGGGTAATCTACGAGATGGCGCCGCCGCCTCCGAAGCCGACGCCGGTGCGTGAAGACGAGCCCGATCCGGCAGCGGACGAAAGCGACCCCGGCGCAGCCGGCAGATCGGATGCGCCGCCGGCGTTCCCGCCGCGATGAGACGGGTGCGCCAGCGCGCCTGGCAACCCTTTCCGGCAACGCCAGCGCGCGCCCTCAGCGTCGCTCGTCAGTCGTCTCCGCCCAACCGCCCGTCAAGATCCCGCCAGAGCTGGGAGCGGATGAACGGATCGGGATCATCGCCCAGATAGACGCCGCCGAACTGCAGCGGGCCGCATGGGAACAGATCGGCCCCGCGGCACCTCGGGTAAGCGGCCATCGCGGCAGCGGCGGCCGGATGCACGGCGCGAATGGGTTTATGAACTTTCGCAGCATCCGCCGCCGATGCGAAGACCAGCGTCGCTGCGGCGACCAAAACAACAAAACCGGCGATCTTTTTAGCCGAGACGACAGACATCACGTCCTCCTGCATTGCCCGGCCAGCCGCCCCGGATAACCCCGCATCACTTCGTTTAGTCGGCGGCCAACGATCACTTTTATGAAACGCGAAAGCGTGGCAGGGACGGCCCCACGGTAACAGCGAACCACGGCAAAAGGCGGCAAAAACCCGCGATCCGCTGCCGAATACCCGTCCCGCGCCCGTGGCTGTAGTCGGCCGCTGCGGAAACAACTAGTTTCCCGGCCTGCAGGAGAACGAGATGCCGAATACCGCCGACAAACGTCGAACCTTCCGCAAGCTGCACGAGGGCGGGTGCTTCGTCATTCCCAATCCGTGGGATGTCGGTTCGGCGCGCTACCTGCAGGGTCTCGGGTTTCAGGCGCTGGCGACGACGAGTTCCGGCTTCGCCTTTTCACAAGGCTATGCCGACGGCGCCGTGCCGCTCGACACCGTGCTTGCACATTTCCGCACGTTGGCCGCCGCCAGCGACGTGCCGATCAATGCCGATTTCGAGCACGGCTTCGCGCCTGACCCAGACGGCGTCGCGCGCAATGTCCGGCGCTGCATCGAGACCGGCATTGCCGGCCTGTCGATCGAGGATGCCAGCGGCGACCCCGCCCAGCCGCTCTTCGCGCTCGAAGAGGCGGTGACGCGGCTGCGGGCTGCGCGGCGGGCGATTGACGACAGCGGCGAGGACGTGCTGCTCGTCGGTCGCGCCGAGGGACTGCTGATCGGGCACGGCGATCTCGACGATGTGGTTCGCCGGCTGCAAGCCTATGCCGACGCCGGCGCCGACGTGCTCTATGCGCCGAAGCTGCGCACGCGCGACGAAATCGAGCGGGTGGTCGAAGCGGTGGCACCGAAGCCAATCAACTTCCTCAACAGCGTCGATTTCGGCTTCAGCGTCGCCGATCTCGCCGCCATGGGCGTACGACGGATCAGCGTCGGCGGGACACTGGCGCGCGTCGCCTGGACGGCGCTCACGCGGGCGGCTCGCGAGATTGCCGAACACGGCACGTTCGCCAACTTCGCCGGCAGCATGTCGAACGCCGAACTCAATGCCTTCTTCGATCAGGACCGCAGCAAGGATGCACCCTGACGCACGGCGCACATGCTGCAGATCGGTCGCGGCAGACCGATCCTGCTGGACTCATGACTGCAAGACTCATGATTGCAAGACCGATGGCTGCAAGATCGATGACTGCAAGACTAACGGCTGAAAGACCCTCGCCGAAAACGCGCCCGCATTGATGGACACCACCACCCCGCAGACCGCCGCGACACGACCACCACTGACGGCGTATCGCTCCTTCGTCTTCATGTGGCTGAATCGCCTGTCGGCGACCTCCGCCTACCAGATGCTGGCGGTGGTCATCGGCTGGCAGATCTACGAACTCACCGGCAGCGCCTTCGATCTGGGCATCGTCGGCCTGCTGCAATTCATCCCGGCTGTGTTGCTGACCTTGCCGATCGGCCACCTCGCCGACCGCTACGACCGGCGATGGTTGCTGCGCGGCGCACAAACCGTCTATCTCGTTTGCACGCTGGCGCTGCTCGTCGGCTTCGCGATGCGCGGACTGACGCGCGAGGTGCTGTTCGCTGCGGTATTCGTCATCGGCTGCTGCCGCGCATTCGAGATTCCCACCGGACATGCGCTGGTGCCGGCGCTGGTGCCGACCGCGATCCTGCCCCGCGCGACTGCCGCCTGGGCTGCTTCGAACCAGACTGCCACGATCTGCGGCCCGGCGCTCGGCGGGCTGCTCTACAGCATCAGCCCGCTGCTGGTCTGCGCCGTCTGCGTGGTGCTGTTCGTCATTGCGGTCGGCCTCACCGGCCTGCTCAAACTGGAGCGCCCGCCGGGCGCTCGCGAGCCACCGACGCTTTCCTCGGTGCTCGCCGGCATCGATTTCATCCGCCGGCGGCCACGATTGCTTGGCGTCGTCACGCTCGACCTGTTCGTCGTCCTGCTCGGCGGCGCCACGGCCCTGCTGCCGGTCTTTGCCCGCGACATCCTGCATGTCGGTCCGCTCGGCCTCGGCCTGCTGCGCTCGGCCCCCGCGGTCGGCGCGCTCTGTACCATGCTGGTGCTGACGCGCTACCCGATCGAGCGGCATGTCGGCCCGGCGATGTTCACGGCGGTTGCGATCTTCGGCCTCGCGACGATGGCCTTCGGGCTGTCGACCTCATTTGCACTGTCGCTGGCGGCGCTGACCGTTCTGGGCGCCTCCGACGCGGTGAGCGTCGTGCTGCGCTTCACCCTGGTGCAGATCGAAACGCCCGATCACATGCGCGGGCGTGTCAGCGCCATCAATTTCCTGTTCACCGGCACATCCAACACGCTCGGCGAGTTCGAATCCGGAGCGGTGGCCGCCTGGCTGGGAACCGTGCCCTCGGTGGTGATCGGCGGCCTCGGATCGCTGCTGATCGCGCTCTCCTGGATGGGTCTTTTCCCCGATCTGCGGCGGGCAGACCGTTACAGCCTGCCGGACGAGGCGAAACCGGACCAGCCGCCCGCGCAAGCGCCAGCCTAGCTCCAGGCTGCATCCTGGCAGTGTCCCGGCTTGCGTCGCGCCCGGTAACAATTACATTGGCGCCATGAATTACGTCGATGCCACCGTCGCGCCGCAGCGCAAGACCGGACAAGTGAAACTCCACGGCCCCGAGGCCTTCGCCGGCATGCGGGCAGCCGGACAGCTCACGGCGCAATGCCTCGATATGCTGACCCCCGAGGTCAGACCGGGCGTGCCGACCAACCGCATCGACCAGCTCGTCTATGAATTCGCGATGGACCACAAGGCGCTGCCGGCGACGCTGATGTATCGCGGCTATCGCAAATCCACCTGCACCTCACTCAACCACGTTGTCTGCCATGGCATTCCCGGCGACAAGCCGATGCGTGAGGGCGACATCGTCAATATCGACGTCACGCTGATCCTCGACGGCTGGCACGGCGATTCGAGCCGCATGTATGCCGTCGGCGAAATCCCGCGGCGCGCCGAGCGGCTGATCGAGGTCACCTACGAATCGATGATGCGCGGCATCGCCGTGATCAAGCCGGGCGCCACCACCGGCGATATCGGCCACGCCATCCAGACCTTCGTCGAGGCTCAGCAGATGAGCGTGGTGCGCGATTTCTGCGGTCATGGCCTAGGCCGTCTGTTCCACGACGAGCCGAACATCGTCCACGTCGGCCGCCCCGGCGAAGGCATCGAACTCAAGCCCGGCATGTTCTTTACCGTCGAACCGATGATCAATCTCGGCCGGCCGCATGTGAAGGTCCTGTCGGATGGCTGGACGGCGGTCACGCGCGACCGCTCGCTGTCGGCGCAGTTCGAGCATACGGTGGCGGTGACCGACGACGGCATGGAGATCTTCACGCTGTCGCCGAAGGGCTACGACAAGCCGCCTTACGCCATCTAGGCCCACCGCGACCTGGACATTGCTTACTCCGGACACCGAACGTCCCGGTTGCAAATCCGTCGTGTTGCGTCATTCTGCTCGCGGCGGTGGGCATGTCCGACGACCAAGAGCGCGACCAAGAGCGATTGCATCCGGAAGACGCGGCCTCGTATGGCGGCATGGCGGAAGCCGCACCGCACTATCGCGGCCATCGCGAGCGCCTGCGCGACCGCTTCCGCACGGCCGGCAGCAATGCGATCAGCGACTACGAATTGATCGAGCTGGTGCTGTTCCGCGCCATCCCGCAGCGCGACGTCAAGCCGCTGGCGAAACATCTCATCGCCAAATTCGGTTCGTTCTCGGAAGTCATCGCCGCGCCGGAGAAACGCCTGCGCGAGGTGAAGGGTCTCGGCGAAGCGGCAATCACCGAATTCAAGATCGTGCAGGCGGCGGCCGGACGACTGGCGCGCGGCCAAGTACAGAAGCGCACGGTGCTGTCGTCATGGTCGAGCGTGCTCGACTATTGCCGCACTGCGCAGGCCTTCGCCGAGAAGGAACAGTTCCGCGTGCTGTTCCTCGACAAGCGCAACCAGTTGATTGCCGACGAGGTACAGCAGACCGGCACCGTCGATCACACGCCGGTCTATCCGCGCGAAGTGATCAAGCGAGCGCTGGAACTGTCGGCGACCGCGATCATCCTCGTGCACAACCATCCGTCAGGCGATCCGACGCCGTCGCGCGCCGATATCCTGATGACGCAGAATATCATCGAGATCGCCAAGCCACTCGGCATCAGCGTCCACGATCACATCATCGTCGGCAAGGACGGCCATGCCAGCTTCAAGGGCCTGCGGCTGATCTAGAGCATGCTCCCGAAAGGCGGAGACCGTGCTCGCGAAGGCAAGCCGTCGGACCTGCCCCATGCCCGGATACAGAGACCGATGCGGCCGTCGCAAGATATCACCGCGCCAAGATAATATCCGTCGTCGCCGGCACCCGGCGGAAGGTCGCGGCGTCGATTTCCTCGAAGCGCCAAGGCGCGCCGCCGGACGGCATCAGCAGCAGTTCGCCCTCCTGCATCGACCAGGTCGTGAAGCGCTGGCGAACGATCGACGCGTCGCAGTTCGGACGCAGCAGCAGCGGATATTTTCCGTCGCTGCCATTGCTGTCGAGGGTCAGCGTGCAAATCGGCGTGCCGGCGCGCGCCATTGTCCAGTCGCCGAACATATCGTCGGCCGGGCGGCTGGCCTGATTTGCCGAGCCCGGCGCCTGCAGGAACAACAGGCCGACACCGGGTGTCGGCGCTTCGAAAACGCCGGTTTCCACCTCGCCGAACTCGATCAGCGTCTTGCCCCGCGCGTCGACCAGCCGCAGCAAATCGTTGTCGGCGAACAGCCAGGCTGCGACATCCTTGACCACCGGGAACAGAGTCGCACAGGCGGCCTCGAATTCCACCGCAAAGCCGTGCGTCGCGCGCGCGGTCCGGAAATTCACCGTGCAGACCCGTTCGCGGTCGGCACTGGACAACTCCCACGGCGTTGCCGCCAGCCGCGCCGCATCACTTCCGGCAGCGGGCTCCTCCGCCTGCGCAGCCGCGCCGCACGTCCAGGCGACACAGCAGGCAAGCACGGCCGCAATGGTGGCGCGCAATCGCATCAGCGTCGCTTTACCGGTTGATCGGGCAGCTTGTCGAACTGATCGATGCCGGCGATATCGGCCTTGCTGCCAAGCGCGATATAGCGGCTGTCCGGCGTCTCGAAGCGGATGCGAGTCTTGCGCAGGCCGTCAACGAGATCGATCGACCAGCCCTCATTGAGCCGCCATGCGGCAATGTCGTCCATCACCGGAAAGGCCGCCTTGCAGGCCGGCGCGACATCGATCTGGTAGCCACCGATGCCCGTCTCCTTCAGCAAGGTCAGCTTGCAGCGGCGTTTGCCGGATTTGTCGCGGATCTCCCAGGCACCGAACACATCCGTCAGCATCGACGGATCGACCTTGTCGATGTTCAGCGGTTTGACCGGCGCGAAATCATAGGCCCCGGCGGGTGCAACCGACAGAACGACAAACCCGCTCAGAACGACACTCGACAGAACGGTCAGCATGATTGTCCGCAACAACATCGGCTCGTTTCCCTGATGAAAAGTGCAGAAATCTAGCCCGGGAGATTGCGAAACGGCAATCACGATTGCCGGCATTGCGCCCATGCAACCGTCCGTTCATTCCGCCGCCGGAGGCGGATGCACGATCCGGCCGTTAACCCGCTCGCGATGCAGCAGATAGAGCCCCGACGCGACGACTATTCCGGCACCAAGCAGCGTCCAGGACGACGGCAGGTCGCCGAACACCATGTAGCCGATCGCGATCACCCAGACGATCTGGGTATACATGAACGGCGCCAGCACCGAGGGCGGCGCCAGCCGATGCGCGATGATCAAGAGATAATGCCCGATCGTGCCGAAGGCGCCGATCAGCACCATCAGCCCGACAATTCCCCAGCTCTGCGGCATGGTCCAGACGAAGGGCAGCACCGCCGTCATCGCCACCGCGCCGACAATGTTGGAATAGAACAACGTTGTCTCGCTCGAATCCGAGCGCGAGGCGACACGCGTGGCGATGAAATAGAAGCCGTAGCAGAAGACAGCCGCAACCGACCACAGGGCGGCCGGATGGATGCCGCCGAAGCCGGGCCGCGCCACCAGCAGCACGCCGCAGAAACCGACGGCGATGGCGACCCATCGCCGCCAGCCCACCCATTCCCCCAGCATCGGGCCGGAGAGAACCGCGACCAGAAACGGCGTCGCAAAGCCGATGGCGGTCGTCTGGTCGAGTTGCAGATATTTGACCGCCAGGAAATTGAACAGCGTCGACCCCAGCATCAGCATCGAGCGCGCAAGCTGGATCCAGGGCCGCTTGGTCCGCATCAGGCCGGGCCGCGAGACCGGGTTCGACAGAATCAGCGCCAGCACGAATCCCGAGAGATACCGCGCCCATGTCGTCTGCAACGGGTCCATGAACTGGTTGAGATATTTGGCGGTGGAATCCAGGCACGCGAACACGCCAAAGGTCACGCAGATCAGCGCGATGCCCTTCAGGCGGCCGGCTCTTTGTATTGCCGCGTCGCTCAATCTGCCCGCCCGCGCCGATACCGCGATCGTTCAGCGGTCTGCATCCCATGCGCTCTCATGCCAGTGCCGTAGCATGAGATGAGATATCCATGACAGCAGAAAGAAGATTACGACTCCAGCCGCCGACAACAGCAGCAGTGCCGCGAACATGCGCGGGATGTTGAGGCGGTATCCGGCCTCGACAATACGGTAGGCGAGCCCGGACCCGGCACCAGCCGAGCCGGCGGCGATTTCCGCCACCACCGCGCCGATCAGCGACAGGCCGCCGGCGATCCGCAGGCCGGTCAGGATCTGCGGCAACGCCGATGGCAGTTTCAACCGGAACAAAACCTGAAGCCGCGAGGCGTCATAAAGGCCGAACAGCGCCACCAGATTGCGATCGACCGAATTGAGCCCCAGCGTCGTATTCGCCAGAACCGGGAAGAAGGCGACAATCCAGGCGCAGACCAGCACCGCCGCCCGCGGCGACAGATAGATCAGCAGCAGCGGCGCGATGGCGACGATCGGCGTGACCTGCAGGATCACCGCATAGGGATAGAGCGAATACTCGATCCAGCGCGACTGGTTCAGCAGCACCGCCAGCGCGATACCGCCGACAGCCGCAAGCGCAAATCCCTCCAGCGTCGTCAGCAGGGTCGCCGCCAGCGACCCGCCGAGCAGCCGTCCGTCCGTGAGGAGCGTCGTTGCGACCAGCGCCGGCGACGGCAGCACATAGGGCGGCAACGCAAAGATCCGCACCGCCATGTCCCAGATCACGACGCCAAGCGCCAGCGTCGCCACCGGCAGCAGGATTTTCAACGCGCGCCTCTCTCTCATGACACGCGCCCACCTGCGCCGGCCGATCCAGCCGCAACCACGCCTTCGGCCATCGCCTCGCGCAGCGCCTCCGACACCCGCCGGCATTGCGCGGCATAAGCCCCCGATGTGCGGAATGCCGCGTCCCGCGATGCCGGCGCGTCGATCGTCAGGTCGGCGCAGGCACGTCCCGGCCGCTGGCTCAGCACCACGATCCGCTGCGACAGATAGACCGATTCAAACACCGAATGCGTGACGAAGACCACGGTCGGCCGCAGCGTCTCCCACAGCGCCAGCAGATCGTCGTTGAGCCGGAAGCGAGTGATCTCATCGAGCGCGGCAAACGGCTCGTCCATCAGCAGCAACGCCGGCTCGGTGATCAGCGCCCGGGCGATCGATACGCGCATCTTCATGCCGCCGGACAATTCGCGTGGATAGGCCTCCGCAAATCCGTCGAGCCCGACGCGCGCCAGCACCGCTGCAAGGCGCGGCGCGATCTCCGCCGCGGCAACATGCTTCAGCCGTAGCGGCAGCGCGACATTGGCGGCAACCGTCGCCCACGGCATCAGCGTCGGCTCCTGGAAGACGAAACCGATCCCATGCGCGGCCGTGCCATCCGCCCGCTCGACCGAACCGCGCGTCGGCTGCATCAGGCCGGCGATGATGCGCAGCGCCGTCGATTTCCCGCAACCCGACGCGCCGAGCAGGCTGACGAATGCGCCCGGCTGCACGGTGAGATCAAATCCGTCGAGCGCCATCACGCCGTTGTCGAACGTCTTGCCGACGCCGCGCAGAGTTACGATCGGTTGCCGCTCATGCATCGTGTTTCCAGCCGGGCACGCTTCGCCGACCGCCCCCCCATGACCGCGGGACATTAGAGCCTTTCACCATTTCATTAAAACGATGAAAGACCCCGGATTTTGATCAGATGCCTTTCTTCACACAAACCGGCGTCCACTTTGCGCGAAAGCGCCCCAGACGCGTGATCCCAAAAAATTTGCCCTCGCGGACTCCCCCCGAGGCTGGTAACCGCATCTCACGAACGGACGGCACACAGGCGAACGCTCCGCGATGAGACCCGCTTCGGCATCGGGAACAGCGCTACTGCCTCGGCCGCAGATCGTTGCCAATCCCCTTGTTGACGAATTGCAGGGTATAGGATCTGCGGTAATCGAGGTTCGGCTTGACCACGCCGGCCCTCACCATCTTGTCGAAGAAATCCTTCATCCGCGCATCGGTCATCGCGCCAATGCCGAGCGTGAGGGTATCGCCGGAATCGACAATGCCGTATTCGCGCATCTTGGCGATCGAATAGGCGAGCAATTCGTCGGTCATCTCCGGATTGAGTTTCTTGATGAGATCGTTACCCGGCTTGCTGTCGTTGTAGATATAATTGGCCCAGCCGATCATCGACGCATCGACGAAGCGCTGCACCAGGTCCGGTTTCTTTTCCACCAGATCGCGGCGCGTCTCGATCAGCGTCGAATAGGCGCTGAAGCCGTAATCCGCGAGCAAAAAGACCTTCGGCTTAAAGCCCGCCCGCTTCTCGATTGCATAGGGCTCCGACGTCACATAGCCCTGCATGGCGCTGCGCTTGTCGGCCAGGAACGGCTGGGCGTTGAACGTATAGGGTTTGACCTTCGCCGGATCGAAACCGTACTCAGCCTTCAGCCACTGGAAATAGGTCGGCATCCCCTCTTTCGAGACGAACAGCGTCAGCTTCTTCAGATCCTCGAAACGCTCGATGCCCTGCCCGGGATGGGCGATCAGTACCTGCGGCTCCTTCTGGAAGCTCGCCGCCACCGCGATGGTCGGCACGTTGTTCTCGACCGCGTCGAACGACTGCAGCGAATTGGCGCTCATATAGAAATCAAGCCGGCCGGACGGCAGCAGCAGGCGATTGTTCACGTTCGGCCCGCCGGGGACGATGGTGACGTCGAGCCCGTATTTCCGGTAAGTGCCGTCGGCGAGCGCCTGATAGAAGCCGCCATGCTCTGCCTCGGCAACCCAGTTGGTGCCGAAGGAGACCTTGTCGAGCGGCTGCGACTGCGCCGCCGGAACCGCCAGCGCCAGCCACAGCAGCGCTACGGCAAGCTTCGTCACGCCTGTGCTCCGGCAAGCGCGTAGAGGGACTTCTCGAATTGCATCGTCGCCGGCTTCTGGCCGACACGGCCGGCCAGTTCGGCAAATCCGAATTTGCGGCACCGCACGGCGATGACCGGCTGCTTCGCCGGCGCGGCAAACCGCATCACCTTGCAGCGGCGCTTGCGCGCCGCGGCTTCCGCAGCCGACAGCAACGCGCGGCCGATGCCGTTACCGGCGGCGTGGTCGCAGACGGCAAGCGAATAGAGGCGCGCAATCGAGCAGCGCGGCCGGAACAGCACCAGCGCATAGCCGGCGAAGACCTTGTCATGCGTCGCCACGATCAGCGTCGAGCCGTTTCCGGCCAGAAAACGCTTGAAGCTGCGACGCGAGAGCTGGTCGCTCTCGAAGGCACGCTGCTCCAGCGTCAGCAGGTCGGGAAGATCCTGCTCGCGTGCGGCACGGATTTGTAATCGCTTCAAACCGGGATTCGACATGGCGGCTATTGTGGGCGGCCACTTAAAGACGCCCGCGCGGCATGACGCAAGGGACATCGCGCATGGCGCCGAAAAACTTTGAACCTTTTCCGCGTCAGAGGCAGCCCGATGGTATGCGACCGGTAAACCCGGTCGTGTCAAATCGAGCAACACCAGGCCGCGCGAAGACTGCAATGACGACGGCCACGATGGCAAATCATGCGGCGACGACGGCACTGACAACGGCGCAGATGGCGATACTGATAGCATAGCCTCCCTCGTCCGCGTCGCGAGAACCGGCATTCGCCCTCACGCCTTTCCCGTATCGCCCCGTTCTGCCCGCCCGGCTCCGGCCGGGCGGATCGTTCGCAGGATGCCTCTCGCGGGAACGGTCACCCGCGGCCCAGTTCCTGCCGCACCAGACGGGTGCCCTCAACCATCGCCTGCATCTTTCCGAAGGCGACATCGCGCGGCAGATATTTCATGCCGCAATCCGGCGCGATCACCAGCCGCTCGGCCGGCACATGCGGCAGCGCCCGGCGAATCCGCTCCGCCACCACCTCAGGCGTCTCGATGGTTTTGTCCGAAAGATCGATGACGCCGAGAATAATGGTCTTCGACGACAGCGATTCCAGCACCTTGAGATCGAGCTTGGGCTGCGCCGCTTCGATCGACACCTGTTGCGCCTTGCTGTTCTCGAGTTCGGACAGAAAGGAATAGCCCTCCGGCTTCTGGTGGACGACTGCCGCATAGCCGAAGCACAGATGCACGGCGACCGTCCCGGTGACGCCCTCCAGCGCCCGGTTGAGCGCCTGCAGGCCGAAGGCCCGCGCCTTGTCAGGGTGCTGCTGCATCCACGGCTCGTCGATCTGCACGACGTCGGCGCCGGCGGCGAACAGGTCCTTGATCTCGGCATTGACGGCCGCGGCGAAGTCCATCGCCAGGTCTTCCTGCGACGGATAAAAATCGTTCTGCGCTTGCATGGTCATGGTGAAGGGGCCGGGCACCGTCATCTTCGCCGGCTTGCCGGTATTGGCGCGCAGGAAGCGGATGTCGTGCAGTTCGACCGGATTCGGTCTTCGCACCGGGCCGGTGATGCGCGGCACCTGGATCTCCTTGCCGCTGCGGTTGATGGTGGTGCCGGGATTGAGCGTATCGACGCCGTCGAGCGCCGTGGCGAAACGATTCGAATAGCTCTCGCGGCGCTGCTCGCCATCGCTGATGATATCGAGGCCGACGCGCTCCTGATCGCGAATCGCTTCCAGCGTCGCCTCGTCCTGACGCGCTTCCAACCGGTCGGGCGCCACCAGCCAGAGCTCAGTCATGCGCACGCGCGGCACCTGCTTCGACAGTTTCTCGCGATCGATCAGCCAGTCCGGCTGCGGATAGGAGCCGACCAGGGTGGTCGGAAGCAATGGCGTATTGGTCATGCGCGTTTCATCCCTCGCAATTGTCCGGTCCATGCGGCCCGGCAGAACTGTTGCCGGGTTTCGTTATCGGCGGCCGGCTGTCCGGGTCAAGCCGCCGGCGACGGCGCGCTCCGGGCCGCCGCGATGCTCATCGCCAACACCCGCGCCACATGCACTGCCTCACGCTGCGCGCCATCGTGAATCTGGTGTCGGCAGGAGGTGCCGTCCGCGACCACCAGCGTATCCCGATCGGCCTTGCGGACCGCCGGCAACAAGGACAATTCGCCCATCGCCATCGACACGTCGATGGTATCGGCGCCGTAGCCGAACGCCCCGGCCATGCCGCAGCAACTCGATTCCACCGTTTCGACCTCAAGCCCCGGCACCAGCCGCAGCACGCTTTCGACCGCTCCCATCGCGGCGAAAGATTTCTGGTGGCAGTGTCCGTGCAGCAGCGCCTTCTCGGCCACCTTGCCGAGTGGCAGGGCAAGGCGCCCGGCCTTCTGCTCGCGCGCCAGGAATTCCTCCAACAGGACAGCCTGTCCGGCGAGGCGCCGCGCGGTATCGGACTTCACCATGGCCGGCCACTCGTCACGGAAGGTGAACAGACAGCTCGGCTCCAGTCCGATCACCGGTATGCCGCGCGTCAGATAAGGCTCGAACGCCGCGAGCGATCGCTCCGCCTCCCGCCGCGCCTCGTCGACCTTGCCGACCGACAGGAAGGTGCGGCCGCAGCACAACGGCCGGCTCCCCGTCAGCGGCTTGATGAGATGCACGCGATAGCCGCCGGCCGCCAGCACGGCGAGCGCCGCATCGGCGTTCTCGCGCTCGAAATAACGGCTGAACGTATCGACAAACAGCACGACATCCTTGCCGTCGCCGGCAGCCGCACCGATGACGCCGATGTCCTGATCCCTGAAAATATCCCGCCGCCAGCGCGGCAGGCTGCGTTTCGCGGAAAATCCGGCGAGCCGTTCCGATAGCGACCGCAGCAGCGGCACGCCATTGCGCAGATTGAGCAGGCCCGGCAATATCGCCGCATAAGGCGCGTAGCGCGGCAAATAACCAACCAGCCGGTCGCGCAGCGACAAACCGTATCTGGCGACGCGCGCCGCGGTCACCTCGATCTTCATGCGCGCCATGTCGACACCCGTAGGGCATTCGCGCCGGCACGCCTTGCACGAGACGCACAGCTTCAACGTCTCCGCCATCTCGTCCGAGGTCAGCGCATCCGGGCCGAGCTGGCCGGTGATCGCGAGCCGCAGCGTATTGGCGCGCCCGCGCGTCAGGTCGCGCTCGTTGCGGGTGACACGATAACTCGGGCACATGACGCCGCCCTGCAACTTGCGGCAGGCGCCGTTATTGTTGCACATCTCCACCGCGCCCTGGAAACCGCCACCGGCGCCGGTATAGGCGGACCAGTCGAGTTGCGTCGTCATCGGCTCGGCGTGATAGCCGGGCGCATAGCGGAGCTTGCTGCGGTCATCGAATTTCGGAGCGCGGACGATCTTGCCGGGATTGAACAGGCCTATCGGATCGAAGCGGTCCTTCACCTCCTCGAAGGCGCGGACCAGTTCCGGCCCGAACATGAATTCGTGAAACTCCGAACGCACGATGCCGTCGCCATGTTCGCCGGAATGCGAGCCCTTGTAGTCCCTGACCATCGCGAACGCCTCCTCGGCGATGGCGCGCATGGCCTTCACGTCTTTCTCCAGCCGCAGATTAAGCACCGGGCGCACATGCAGGCAGCCGGAGCCGGCATGCGCATACCAGGTGCCGCGCGTGCCGTGCTTCTCGAACACCTGTGTCAGCCGCACAGTGTAGTCGGCGAGATGTTCGAGCGGCACGGCGCAGTCCTCGACAAAGGACACCGGTTTTCCCTGCTCCTTCATCGACATCATGATGTTGAGGCCGGAAGTGCGCACCTCGGTGATGGCCGCTTGCAACGCCGGATCGAGGACCTCGACCACGCCGCCATGCTTCGCGCCAGCACGGTCCCAGCCGAAGCCGAGGTCGCCCATCAGTTCGGTCAACGACCGGAGACGGTGCAAATTCTCGTTCTGGTCGTCTTCGCCGAATTCGACCAGCAGGATCGCATCCGGCAATTCCCCGTCCGGCCCGCGGCGCACGAATTTTTCCAGCGTCGGGCGAAACATCGGGATGTCCCACGCCAGTTCGATCATCGTCCGGTCGACCAGTTCGACGCCGATCGGCCGCAGCCGGACGATGTGCTGCGCCGTATCCATCGCCGCATAGAACGAACCGAAATGGCAGGCACCGACGGCCCGCCGTCCGAGCAGCGGCGACAGCTTCAGCTCGATGCGGCTGAAGAAAGCGAGCGTTCCCTCGCTGCCGGTGAGCACATGCGCGAGGTTGATGTCGTTTTTACCCGGGACCAGCGCGTCGAGATTGTAGCCGCCGACGCGGCGTTGCACCTTGGAGAATTTCTCGGCAATCTCGCCCGCTTCGCGCGTGCCGAGGTTCAGAAGGTCGCGAGCCAGCGATTGCAGCGCCGGCTGGTCCTTGAGGTCCGACAGGTCGGTATCGACACGACCGAAGCGCGCATGCGTGCCGTCGGCCAACAACGCCTCGATGCCGATGACGTTGTCGCGCATGGTGCCGTAGCGCAGCGACCGCGCACCGCAGGAATTGTTCGACGACATGCCGCCGATCGTCGCACGCGAGGCGGTGGAGATATCGACGGGAAACCACAGGCCGTGCGGCTTCAATTGACGGTTCAATTCGTCGAGCACGATGCCAGGCTCGACGACGCAGCGCTGCCCGGCGACGTCAAGGTCGAGGATGCGGTTGAGATGCCGCGAGCAGTCGATGACCAGCGTCTCGTTGACCGTCTGGCCGCACTGCGAGGTACCGCCGCCACGTGCCGTAACGCTGACGCCTTCGGCCTTGGCGATGCCTATCGCCTGTTCAGCTTCTTCTATCGTGCGCGGAATAACGACGCCAAGCGGCATCATCTGGTAGTGCGAGGCATCGGTCGCGTAGCGGCCGCGGGTGAAGCGGTCGAACGCCACCTCGCCACTCAAGCGGCCCTTGAGCCGCCGCTCCAGCCCGGGCTTTACCACCGGCATTCCGCGTCCCCCGAATCGGCTTGCGCCACAACGGTTTACCCGTTGCCTGGAAACGCGCCGAAATTGCTTGACCGCAATGTATCATTCATAGTTGATCGCCACCAAGCACCGCGCCTGAACTGATATTTTGCCGGGCCGGTCGGGGTGACAATCGCCCTCCAGGTCGCAAATATCGGTCTTCGCCGTTCAGGAGTTAGGTTTTCATGGCTCAGAATTCTTCGCGCGCCGCCGGGCGCCACGCTTTGCATATTCCCGGCCCCACCCCGGTGCCGGATCGCGTTCTCCGCGCCATCGACATGCCGATCATCGACCATCGCGGCCCGGAGTTCGCCAAGATCGCCCGGAAAGCGCTCGACGGCATCAAGACGATCTTCAAGACCACCAATCCGGTGATCATCTTCACCGCCACCGGCACGGGCGCCTGGGAAGCGGCGCTGACCAATACGCTGTCGCCAGGCGACAAGGTATTGATGGTCGAAACCGGCCAGTTCGCGACACTGTGGAAGAAGATGGCCGAGCGTTTCGGTCTTCAGGCCGAGTTCATCAAGACCAACTGGCGCGTCCCCGCCGATCCGGCGGCGATTGAAGCACGGCTGCGCGAGGACAAGGCGAAGGAGATCAAGGCCGTCGCCATCGTCCACAACGAGACCTCGACCGGCGTGCGTTCCGACATCGCCGCCATCCGCAAGGCGATCGACGCCGCCGGCCATCCGGCGCTGCTCATGGTCGACACCATCTCATCGCTCGGATCGACCGACTATCGCCACGACGAATGGGGCGTCGACGTCGCCGTGGGCGGCGCGCAGAAGGGCCTGATGATGCCGCCCGGCATGTCGTTCAATGCCATCAGCGAGAAGGCGCTCGCCGCCAACAAGACATCGAAGCTTCCGAAGTCGTTCCTGTCCTGGGACGACATGATCGCCATGAACAAGACCGGCTATTTCCCCTATACGCCGGCAACGATGATGCTCAACGGCCTCAACGAAGGCATCGCCATGCTGCACGAGGAGGGGCTGGACAATGTCTTCGCCCGGCACGACCGGCTGGCCGAGGCCACCCGTCGCGCGGTGCAGCATTGGGGGCTCGAGACGATCTGCAGCGTTCCGGGTCATCATTCATCGACGCTCACCGCCGTCCTGCTGCCGGACGGTCACAACGCCGACGCCTTCCGCTCGCTGGCGCTGGAGCAGTTCAACATCTCCTACGGTGCGAGCTTCGGCCCCTTCGCCGGCAAGATGTTCCGCATCGGTCATCTCGGCGATGTCAACGACACGTCAATGATCGGTGCGCTCGGCGCGACCGAACTGGCACTGCAAATGGCCGGTGTGCCGCTCAAGAAGGGCGGCACGCAGGCAGCAATGGAATCGATCCTGGCCGACAAGGGCAGCGCCACCCGCAAGGCTGCACAGTAAGGACGGCAACAATAGAGATGACCGCGTCCACGGATCGCGGCCATCACCCAACGCAAAAGGCCGGGCAAATCGCCCGGCCTTTTTGATGATTCGCATCATACCGCCCCCTCCTCCTTCGAGGCCCATTCCGCTCGCAAGGTGACGGCGCAGCGAGACGCAGTTGCGCATCTCATAGGCTGGCCTTCCCGTCGGGAACGGGAGAAGAAGACGCCCTCAGCTATCGATCTTCACATATTCAAAGTCGCCGGGCTTGTTGTCGATGCCAACCTTCGGCGGCGATATCCAGCCGGCGAAATGGCCGGGGCGCGCCTCCGGCTTCATCAGCGAGGCGATGAAATCGCCGTCCGCGGTGGAGGGAAGCCATTCGTTCCGGCGCTTCCCCCATGTCGCGTCATCGACGATCACGCCATCCGGCGTTGCATGCACGTCCTTGAATTCGCCGATCTGGCGGTGGAAGGCGGTATGCGGCAGCTTCAGCTCGAACGGGATATCGGCAGTTGCGATCACCTTGTTCCAGCGCAGCAGGCCCTTCACGCAATCCTGCGTGTAGTCGTCACGCAACCGCATATTAAGCGCGGTCAACGCCGGCGCATCGACCAGCTTGATCTCACCGTCGATATATTTGAGCACCGGATAGGTGGCGTTCTCCAGCCGGTGATCGTCCTCGATCTTGGTTTCCTGATAGCGGCCCTTCAACCCGTTGTTGAAGGCGTTGGCCGCATTGGTCGAAACCTCGGACCCGAACAGGTCGAGCGATAGCGAATAGTGCAGATTGAGCTTCTTCTGGATCGTCGGCAGGTCGATGACGCCGAGCGCCCGCACCTTGTCGAGCGCGTAGGGATCGCCGATGCCGGCCTCCTTCATCGCATCGCAGGTGCGCTGCACGACCCGGGTGATGCCGGTTTCGCCGACGAACATATGGTGCGCTTCCTCGGTCAGCATGAAGCGGCAGGTGCGCGACAGCGGATCGAAACCCGACTGTGCCAGGCTGTGCAGCTGCATCTTGCCGTCGCGATCCGTGAAGTAGGTAAACATGAAGAACGACAGCCAGTCCGGCGTCGCCTCGTTGAAGGCGCCGAGCATGCGCGGTGCGTCTTCGGAGCCGGAGCGGCGGCGCAGCAACTCGTCCGCCTCCTCGCGACCGTCGCGGCCGAAATATTTCTGCAGCAGGTAAACCATCGCCCAGAGATGGCGGCCTTCCTCGACATTGACCTGGAAGAGATTACGCATATCGTAAAGCGACGGCGCGGTCTTGCCGAGATGCCGCTGCTGCTCGACGGAGGCCGGTTCGGTATCGCCCTGAATGACGACGAGACGGCGCAGCGCAGCGCGGTGTTCTCCCGGCACTTCCTGCCAGGCCGGCTCGCCATAATGCTGGCCGAACGGAATGGTACGGTTTCCTTCCTGCGGCGCCAGCAGAACGCCCCAGCGGTATTCCGGCATGCGGACATAGTCGAATTTCGCCCAGCCGCGCGGGTCGACCGAATAGGCAGTACGCAGATAGACGAGCTTCTCCTGGAAGCCCTCCGGTCCCATGTCGTTCCACCAGTCGAGATAGCCGGGATGCCAGCCTTCCAGCGCTTTGAGGACGCGGCGGTCTTCCATCAAGCCGACATTGTTCGGAATGGTGGTCGAGTAGTCGACATTCATGACGTCCATGGCTCGCTCCTCTGTCGTCCTCTCATTCGCTTATTTCTTTCGTCATCCGCCCCAAGGCCGACATGTCGAGGCTCGAATGGCGGCGGATCGATAGCAACATGCGCATCAAACCCGCTTGGTATCGAACACGGCCTTCTGGCCGGTGCCGTAGCGGCGTAGAGCGCCGTCTTCACCGACGGCATTGGGGCGCTGGAAGATCCAGTTCTGCCAGGCGGTGAGGCGCGCGAAAATCTTGGTCTCCATCGTCTCCGGCCCGCCGAAGCGCAGATTCGCTTCGAGGCCCGTGAGCCCATCCGGCGAGAACGAAGCCCGCTCTTCCAGGAAGATGCGGATCTCGTCGTCCCAATCGATATCGTCGAAAGCAAAGGTAACGAGCCCGGCCTCCTCCGCCGCTTCGGCATCAAGCGCCTCGCCGATCAGCGACTTCGCGTTGGCAAGCGTCTTTTCGTCATCGAGAAAGCGCGTCGCAAGCCGCGTCAGCCCGTTGCTCATCGGGTAGGAACCGAAATTCATCTCAGTCAGTGCCAGCGTCGCCGGGGGCCGGTTGCCGCCGTTCAACTGTCCAATGAGCATGTAGGAGCGGTCGCAGGCGAAAGCGATCTCGGCCAGCGTGCCGGTGAAGCAGGAGCCGGGCTCGATTACCGCGACGAGGCTGCGCGAGGTCAGATCGACACGCTTCAAGACACGCTTCCAGTACAGCATGATCTCGCGCGCCAGCCAGTGCGACGCATGCGTTGCAAGGAAGGCGTCGTAGGCGGCAACCTGTTCACCGTCGCCTTCCGACTTGAACACGATTGCCGCGACGTCGAGCTCGTTGAGCCTGATATCGAGGATGGCGTCGTCCAATTCGCGGGCAAGCTGCAGCGGCCAGAAGCCAGCACCCTGCGCGACCATCTCGTCGGCATTCGCCGGCGGTGCTCCCTGCGGGCCCCGCAGCGTGATCGTGGCAAGCCGCACCGCCCGATCGAAAGCGACCGACACGAAACCGTAGTCCGCGCCGGTTTCCGACCGCCGGCGGGCGAGCGGCGTCAAAGCGATGCCCTTGGCATCGGCCGGACGGTCCGACTTCGTCGCAAATTCCTTCGCGCGAGCGGCCACCGTCTCGTCGAGCCTGCTGTTGGGCACCACTTCGTCGACCAGCCGCCAGTCGACCGCACGCTTACCCTTCATGCCTTCTTCGGTGGTGCAGAACACGTCGGCATGATCGCGGCGCACCTTGCGCTTGTCGGTGACGCGCGTCAGACCGCCGGTGCCGGGCAGCACCGCGAGCAGCGGCAGTTCGGGGAGCGATACGGTGGACGATCCATCGTCGGTGAGGATGATGTGATCGGCGGCCAGCGCCAATTCGTAGCCGCCGCCGGCGCATGAACCGGTGACGATGCAGATCGTCTTCTGACCGGAGTTCTCACTCGAATCCTCGATGCCGTTGCGCGTCTCATTGGTGAACTTGCAGAAATTCACCTTGTGCGCATGCGTCGCACCCGCCAGCATGCGGATATTGGCGCCCGCGCAAAACACCCGCGACTTGCCGGAGCGCATCAGCACGACCTTGACGGCCGGATGTTCGAAGCGGAGTCGCTGCAACGCATCGGCCAGTTCGATATCGACGCCGAGATCGTAGGAATTGAGCTTCAGGTCGTAGCCTTCAAACAAGCCGCCTTTCTCGTCAACATCCATGGTCAGCGTCGCCGTCTCGCCATCGGCCACGAGCTTCCAGTGTCTGTACTGCGACGGTTCAGTCTGAAAATCGATCCGCGTTTTCCCGTTGGCCAGTTTGCGTTCGGCGTCCGCCATCACACACTCTCCGTCGCCTGTTTGGCTGCGATCGGCGTGCGATCGTCGCGCAGCAGCCTGATGCAGAACTCGGATACCGCCTTCAGCGTCTCCTGCAGTGCCTCGCGCTGCGGCGTGTGCCTGGCATCCAGCAACGCGACCTCGACCGGGCAGTAGCACTCCTCCCGGGCGATCTCGATCTGCCTTGCGGTGCCGTATTGATCGTGCTCGCCCTGGACGATCAGGATCGGCACGCGGATGAAAGCGAGCGGCTCGCTGATGTCCCAATCGCGAAAGCCGGGATCGAGCCAGACATCGTTCCAGCCACGGAAGGCGTTGTCGGGATCCTTGTGCCAGCGCGCCAGTTTCTCGCGCAGATCCGTTGTCTCATAGGCAGTCTTCGCCGCGCGGATCGACGCGATGCTGACATCCTCGACGACGAAATGCGGCGCGATCAGGACAAGCCCGTCGATCCGATGATCCTGATGCGTGCCGGCATAGATCGTGGCAATCGAGGCGCCGTCGCTATGGCCGATCAGCAGCCCGCGCCGAAAGCCGATGGCATCGAGCACCGCCGGCAGGCTGTCGCGCGCTTCGTCGTGCATATAGGTAAGCGGCCGTGGCAGCGACACCGGCGACGACTGGCCGTAGCCGGTGCGCGAATAGACGAAGACACCGGCGCCCGTCGCCGTCGCCAGCGCCTCGGGAAAGTCGCCCCACTGACCGATGCTTCCGAGCCCCTCGTGCAGCAGCACCAGGGTCGGCGCTTCGCCAGGGCCGGGGCCGACCCAGCGGTATTCGAGCCGCTGGCCGGCGATATCAAGAAAACCATGATCGGCGAGGTCTGGCACCGCTACTCCTGCTTGTCAGGACAAGGGACGGATGCATCGTCGTCGTCGCGGACCCGGCACGCAAGGCTGGACCGGGGACACGCGATATAATGCAGACTACATCATCATACAGAACTATAATGCATAGCAACAGTCAACACCGAGGTTCGCACGCCTCTCGCAACCGGTGAAACGCCATTGCGCGGGGGCCAAGTCCACGTCCTCAACCCGGCGTTAAGGCAACCATTCAAATGTCGACGCCGCTTTAAGCCATCCTGAAGCGGCGGCGGTTTCTCCTGTCCGGCATGAAGCCGCAGGGGCACGCGAGTCGGACGACCTATTTTTCCCGAAGCACGGCTGTTGCCGTGTCAGCGATCGCGGCTGGATTCATCGTGCTGATCATCTCGGCGTTCATGCTCGACGAGCGCGTGACGGTCACCACAGAACTGCCGCAGGGCAAGCTGAGACGCCCCGCCGAGACGATCGGCACCGCCGCCTATCCTCTCGCCGATGGCAAGACCTGCCGGGAACTGGTGTTCGACCGATTCAGCAGCGAGATCATCGAGAGCAAGACGCGCCTGTGCCGCGAGCCGCGCTTCGGCGAAAAGAACTGGACGGATCTGCTGCCGATGATCCCCCCGGCAGCGCCCGGCAGGGCCGGAAACGGCTTCAAATGGGGGAAAAGCTGAGCGCGAGTTGCGCGAGAGCATGCATTTTGTCGCAGCACCGATGAGCGGCTATGCGGCTTTCGATCTAGCTTCGAGCGCCGCCGATCTTTATCTGTGCGGCGCACTGGAGGCACTCCCGACATGTCGACGCCTTATCCGAACTCCGCACCTGCCGTCACAGCATGGCAGGCGATCAAGCGTGGCTTTTTCTGCAAATGCCCGCATTGCGGCGAGGGCCGCATGTTCCGTGCTTTCCTGAAGGTCGCCGACCAATGCCCGGCATGCGGCGAGGAACTGCATCATCACCGCGCCGACGATTTCCCCGCTTATCTGGTCATCGTCATTGTCGGGCACATCCTCGTGCCGATCGTGCTCGCGGTCGAAACCGCGTTTGCCCCGTCCTACTGGCTGCATCTCGTCCTGTGGCTTCCCGCCGTCCTGGTGATGACGCTCGGCCTGCTGCAGCCGGTGAAGGGCGCCATCGTCGGCGGCCAGTGGTACGGCGGCATGCATGGCTTCGAGAGCGCCAAAAAGGTGCGCGAGCAGGCTGCGGCACTGGCCGCGCCGGGGCGCTGAACGCCGGCAGCATAACAATTACAGCGGCAATGCCGATGGATATGGCCCGAACGGGTTGCGCTGGCGGGTCGCCCCGCTAGGATGGCGGCGCTGCGAGGCTGCAAGGTGATCCACGATGCAATCTGATCGGTTGACTGGCGTCTGCCATCGATCCTGGCAGGACGCCCGCCCGGTACGCATTGCCGCAACAGGCATGCTGCTGGCTGCAATGGCGGTGTTGTCGCTCGCCGCCTGTTCGAGCTTTCGCGAATCGCCGAAGCCGCCGGACCCGAACGTCATGCCGACGGACTACAAAGCGCAACTGCAGACCGAACTGCATCGGCGGCTGGCCGATCCTGTCGGGGTGCGCGACGCCTTCCTGTCGACGCCGACGCTGCACCAGGCCGGCGGCGTCGAACGCTACATTTCCTGCATGCGTTACACGGCAAAGGACGAAACCGGCGCCTATGCGCCGCCGAGCGAACGGGCGGCCTTTTTCTACCACGGACAACTCACGCAGATCGTCGACGACGGCGCCAAAGACCTGTGTCGGGGCGCGCCCTATCAGCCGTGGCCCGAATTGACGCGCATGTGCAAGGAAGTCGTCTGTCCCGGTCGATAGACCGCGATGCGACGAACATGCCTGCGGTGCGCCGCGCGCGTACCTGCAAGAAATGTTCATAAGGATACCGCAAGGCATAAGCGTCGGGCGGTTCATCAGAACCTGCCGCACGGCCCGATTCCATTGAATGATTTACGCGCCGCCACACTTCACGGTTGCGCATCCCGGTCGCACACCGACGGTGCAAATCGCCGGAGCCGATTGCGTGCCGACGGATATACGATGCGGGAGACAACACGCCGCCCGAACGTTATGGTCCGGGGGCATCCTGTCTCGCAGGCTGCCGCGTGCTGGACACCCGTCACCGGCTGCGAATAAATCGCTGCGGTTTAGGCCGGCGCCCGCGCCGGCCTCTCGTTTGAGAACCCGATGGAGAACTGGGAATGACGACCGACTCGACCTGCTGGAATTTCAAGCTCCTCGCCCAGCATGATCTGCAAGGCTTCGGCGGCATGGGCGAAGGCATGTCGATTTCGCTGACCAAGGACGGTCGCCGGATCATCTGGCTGGCGCATGAAAGCGCACCGAAGAACTTCACCGGCGTCGACGTCACCGATCCGCGCAAGCCGCAGGTCGTCGTGCAGACCGACCTGCCGGAAGCCTATATGCGCTCCAACTCGCTGGAAGTGTCGGGCGACATCATGGCGGTCGCCTACCAGACCCAGAAGAAGGGCCAGAAGCACGCCGGTTTCGAGCTGTTCGACATTTCCAATCCCGAGAAACCGCGCTCGATCTCGTTCACCGATTGCTCCGGGCCGAATTCGCGGGGCGTGCACCAGCTCTGGTTCTGCGACGGCGAATACGTCCATATGGCGGCCGGCTCCGACGACTTCGAATCGACCCACCCGCTCGACGATCAGTTCTATCGCTGCTTCGACGTGCGCAATCCATCCAAGCCGGTTGAAGCCGGTCGCTGGTGGATGCCGGGCACCCGCGTTGGCGACAGCGCGCCGCCGCCGAAGCGCCTCGCCTCGCGCGACATGGGCTTCCGGGCCCACAACACCAACGTCTACAAGGAGCGGCCCGACCGCCTGTATCTCGGCTATATCGACGGTGGCATGTTCATCCTCGACATCGCCGACAAGGCCAATCCGAAGCCGATCTCGCACTGGAACAATGCGCCGCCCTATGGCGGCTTCATGCACACCGTGCTGCCGCTGTTCAAGCGCAACCTGCTGGTCATCACCGACGAGTCGACCGTGGATGCGGCCAAGGACTGGCCGAAGCTGATCTGGGTCGTCGATGCACGCGACGAGCAGAATCTGCTGCCGATCGCCACCTGCCCGCTGCCGCCGGTCGACGCCTATGCCAGCCGCGGCGGACGCTTCGGCGCGCACAACATCCACGAAAACCCCTCGTCGCCAACCGCCTGGCAGTCGGATGAGATCATCTTCGGCACGTTCTTCAATGGCGGCCTGCGCGCCTACGATCTCACCAATCCTTTCCAGCCGAAGGAGGTCGCGGCATTCGTGCCGCCGCCGCCGAAGGGCACGCCGGTCGGTGCGGTGCAACTCAACGACGTGTTCGTCGACGAACGCAAGATCGTCTACACCGTCGACCGGCACACCGGCGGTCTCTATATCCTCGAAACGGATTTCTGATCGCACGTCGAACAAGGCGCGAGGGCGGCACCGCCGCCCCGCGCCAGTCTCTCTCCTGTCGAGAGATAAAGTAAAAGCAGGACCATGCAGCAGCTTTTCCCGTCTCCCAATGCCGGCGCATTCGGGCGCCGCCAGACGCGCGAGCGGGGCGCCCGCATCCCGGTGACGGTGCTCACCGGATTTCTCGGTTCGGGGAAAACCACGCTGCTCAAGCGCTTCCTGGAGATGCCGGAAGGCTACGGCACCGCCGTCGTGGTCAACGAGTTCGGCGCCGTCGGCATCGACGACGCGCTGCTGCGTTCATCCGCCGACCAAACAATGCTGCTCGGCAACGGCTGCCTGTGCTGCACGACGCGCACCGATCTCCAGAACACGCTGCGCCAGCTCGTCGTCGAGCGCGAGCGCGGCCAGATCCCGGATTTCCGCCGCGTCGTCATCGAAACCAGCGGGCTCGCCGATCCCTCGCCGATCCTGCAGACCTTCGCAACCGACCGCGCGCTCGGCGAGCTATTTCACGTCGAAACGGTCATTACCTGTGCCGACGCCGTCACCGGGCCGGATACGCTCGACTGGTCGGCGGAAGCACGCAAGCAGGCGATCCTTGCCGATCTTCTGGTGATCACCAAGACCGATCTTGCGGACGATACCAAAAGCGCCGCCCTGAGCGAAAAGCTGCGCGCACTCAATCCGCGCGCCGCCATCGAACGCGCCGTCGCCGGCGATCTCGATCCCGCGCTGTTGACCGGAGCGGTCGCGCCGACACAGGATCGCTCGCTGTTCGTCGCCGAGACTGCCCACAGCGACGGCATCGGCAGTTTCGTGATGACCTGGGACAAGCCGCTGTTGTGGATCGCCTTCGCGCGGACGATGGAAACGCTGATCGCGCTGCGCGGCAGCGATCTGCTGCGCGCCAAGGGCTTCCTGCATATCGACGGCGCGCTCGGCCCGGTGCTGGTGCAGTTCGTGCAGCATCTGGCGCACCCCCCGGTCGAACTCGACCGCTGGCCCGACGATCAGCGCGGCAGCCGTCTCGTTCTGATCACACGCCATATCGCCGAAGATACGGTGCGCAACCTGTTCGCCGCGATCGCCGCGCTACCGCGCCCATAACGCGGCGCGGAGAGCGGCTCCAGAGCCTTCTACCGTTTCAGAGAAGTGCCGAAAGGCGACGGGCTTTTGATTTGACGCGTTTTCTTTACGCGAACCGAGACCCGCTTGGCTCGAAAACGCTCTACCGCACCGCGACGCCGATCGAACGACGAGCAGCCGCCAGCACCCGCGGCAATGCCGCGTCATTGTTCGGCGCCATCACATGCACGCCGGCAACACCAGGCGTCTGCGCCAGTTGCTCGATCAGTGCGACGCAGATCGCCTCGCCCTCCGCCACCGGATCGCTGGCCTTTTCCATTCGCTCGATCACTGCATCCGGAATGATCGTGCCGAACAGCTTGTCACGCATCCAGCGTGCCGACTTCGCCGATTTGAGCGGCGCGACGCCGATCAACAGATGGAGCTTGTCCGCGATACCGCTTTCCGACAAACGGGCGCAGTAGCGTGCGACGACGCCGGTATCCATGCAGAACTGCGTCTGCGCGAACTGCGCGCCGGCCTCGATCTTCGCCAGAAGGCCGGTCGGTTTCCATCCAGGCGGCGGATCGAGCGGATTGTCGGCACAGCCGATGAAGAAATCCGCCCTGCCCGCAACCTTGCGGGCCGGCGGCAGCATCCCGGTGTCGCGGAGATCGCGCGCCGTCATCATCAGAGCGCGGGTATCGAGATCGAACACACCCTTCGCATCCGGCTGGTCGCCGGCCTCGGGATTGTCGCCGCGCAGCGCCAGCAGATTGGTGATGCCGAGCGCTGCGGCGCTCATCAGGTCGCTCTGCAGGGCGATACGGTTGCGGTCCCGGCAGGTGAGTTGCAGGATCGGCTCCAGCCCTTCGGCAAGCAGCAGGCCGGCTGCGGTGACTGCACCGAGATGCGGACGGGCGCCGGCGGCATCGGTGACGTTGACGGCGTCGGCAAGGCCCTTGAGCGGCAGTGCCTTCGCCAGCAGATCGGCGCGCGCCATCGAGACCGGCGGCGTCACCTCGGCGGTCATCACGAACCGGCCGGCTTGCAGCCTGTCGCGCAGGCTTAAGGTGTCATGCAAAGTCATGACCACTGCTGACCAGAATCCGATGGACCTGGCAAGGGCAGCAATGGGACAAAGAACGAGACGAAGCCGGAAGGAAGGTTTCAGCCGTGTCAACTCCCGACATGCCAGCTCCTGACATACCAACTCTTGCCACGCCCGCCGTTGCTGGGCCGCCACCCGATCCGACGCTGGATGAGGCGCTGTCGCTGATCGGCGATGGCTGTCTGCTGGTCGTGCCGCGCGAAGTGGCGGGCGTGCCCATGGCAGCGACGCGCGCGCTGATCCGGCGCGGTGTCCGGCGGCTGCATCTCGTGGCGCTGCCCACTTCAAGCCTGCAGGCCGACCTCCTGATCGGCGCCGGCTGCGTCGAGACGCTGGAGACCTCCGCCGTCAGCCTCGGCGAGTTCGGCGCTGCACCGCGCTTCACCGATGCCGTTCTCAACAGGACGATCCGGATGAAGGACGCGACGTGCCCGGCGCTGCACAGCGCACTGCAGGCGGCGGAGAAAGGCGTGCCGTTCATGCCGCTGCGCGGGCTGATCGGCTCCGACATCATGGCCGTGCGGCCAGACTGGAAAGTCATCGACAATCCCTATGCCGACGACGACCCGATCGTGCTGCTGCCGGCGATCGTCCCCGACGTCGCGCTCATCCATGCGCCGATGGCCGATCGCGACGGCAATGTCTGGATTGGCCGCCAGCGTGAATTGGCGACGATGGCGCATGCCGCCAGGGCCACCATCGCAACGGTGGAAAGGATCGTCGATCAGAACCTGCTCGCCGATCCGGTGCTCGCCGCCGGCACCCTGCCCGGTTTCTATGTCGACCGGGTCGCGGTGGCGCCGAACGGCTGCTGGCCGCTGCCGCTGCCCGATCATTATCCCGCGGACATCGCGCATCTGGCCGATTATGCGCGCATGGCGAAGACGGCCGAAGGCTTCGCCGCCTATCTGGAGCAATATGTCGATGCCCGACAGACAGCGTAAACCGGTCGTCGCGACGATTGCCCCAACTCCGCCGATGGGAGGCCGCCAATGACCGCCCCCGACGCTACGACAGCATTCCGCGACGAGGAGCTGCTCGCCGTCACCATCGCCGATCTGATCGGCGATGTCCGCCATATCGCCGTCGGCAATGCCTCGCCGATCCCCGCAACCGCGGCGCTGCTGGCGCGCGAGCGCGGGCGGACGCGCGGCGTCAACCGGCCCTATGTCTCGCTGCTGCAGAGTCGCAAGCATAATTTCTTCACCGATGGCGGCCGTGAACTGTTCGACTGCGCCGGACAGGGCCGCATCGACGTGTTCTTCCTGTCGGGCGGACAGATCGACGGCCGCGGCAATATCAATCTCGTCAATATCGGCGACTACGCCGCGCCGAAGGTCCGCTTCCCCGGCTCCTTCGGCTCCGCGCATCTTTATTATGTCGTGCCGAAAATGATTCTGTTCCGCACGGAGCATTCGCGCCGGACGCTGGTCGAGAAAGTCGATTTCATCAGCGCGCCGGGCACGAGCCCGGACAATGTCTACCGCACCGGCGGGCCGATCGCGCTGGTCACCAACCGCTGCTGTTTCCGCTTCGATGCGACGCGCCGGCGCTTCCGCCTGGAAAGCGTACATCCCGGGCATTCGTTGGAAGACGTGCTCGACAACACCGCCTTCGCCTTTGACAGGCCCGAACAGGTCGCCGTCACGGCGCCCCCGTCGCCGGCGACGCTGGCACTGTTGCGCCAGACCGTCGCTCCGCAACTGGCCGAGGTCTACCCGCAATTCGCCGCGCAAGTGTTCGGCAGCGCCGCAGCACCTGCCTGAGCTTCTCGGCGGGAACCCGAATGCGGCGCTTCGACGCGTCCGGCACGGGCCGAAAACAGCCGCAGCGCTGCCGATGCCGCAAGCGGGGCGTGCGCGCGAGGGCCTGCCCGGCCTGACGCTTTTGCGCTATAAGCAGGTTCCCTTCATCCCGAACGGAAATCCAATGGACGCGACGAATACTCATCACCATAAGCCGCTTCACCGTGTCGAGGACGCCGCCTTCATCCGCGGCGCCGGCCGCTATTCCGACGATGTCGTGCAGCCGAAGCAGACTTACGCCTGTTTCGTGCGTTCGCCCCATGCGCATGCACGCATCGTGGCGGTCGACCCGACCGAAGCGCTGGCGACACGCGGCGTCCTTGCGGTGCTGACCGCGGCCGATATCGCAGAAGCCGGCATCGGGCAGATCACCCGCCATCCGCCGCTCATCGGCCGCAGCGGCGCAGCCCTGATCGTGCCGCCGCGGCCGTCGCTTGCCGGCGAACGGGTGAGGCATGTCGGCGATCCGATAGCGATGGTGGTCGCGGAAAGCCCGCGCGCCGCGCAGGATGGCGCCGAATTGGTCGCCGTCGATTATGAAGAACTGCCGTCGGTCGTCGATGCGCGCGAAGCGATCAAGCCGGATGCGCCGCAGCTCTATCCGAACGCGCCGCGCAACATCCTGCTCGACTGGCCGGGTCCGGCGCCGAGCGAGGAAAACGAGCGTGAGGTCGACAGGATCATCGCCGGCGCAAAGCACGTCGCGCGCATCTCGGTATTCAATCAGCGGCTGGCAATCGTCAGCATGGAGCCACGCGGCGCCACCGCCAGCTATGACGCCAAGTCCGATTCCTACACGCTGCGGGCCTGCTCGCAGAGCGCGCAGGCACTGCGCGGCGGCCTGCTCGCCGTTATCGGCGCCGACAAGATGAAGCTGAGGGTCATCACCGAGGACGTCGGCGGCGCCTTCGGCATGAAAACCGGTGCCTATCCGGAGTATTTCGCGCTGCTGGTCGCCAGCCGCAAGCTCGGCCGGCCGGTGCACTGGATGTCGACCCGCTCGGAAGCATTCATCAGCGACAACCAGGCCCGCGACGCATACACCGACGCCGAGTTGGCGCTCGACGACGAGGGCCGGTTTCTCGCGCTACGGGTCCGGCACCTCGCCAATCAGGGCGCCTATCTCGGCTCCGTCGGCGCGCACATCAACACCAACAATTTCTCGCGCTGCCTGCCGAGCGTCTACGATATCCCGAAAGTCGATATCGGTGTCACCTGCGTCACCACCAACACCGTGCCGATCGGGCCCTATCGCGGCGCCGGACGGCCGGAAGCCAACTACGTGATGGAGCGGCTGGTCGAAGAGGCGGCACGCGTTACCGGCATCAATGCGGTGAAGCTGCGCAAGAAGAATTTCATCGCGAAAAGCAAGATGCCGTTCAAGACGCCTGTCGGCAACGTCTATGACAGCGGCGACTTCAAGACAATATTCGAGCGCGCGCTCGAACTGGCGGACTATAACGATTTCGCCAGGCGGCGCCGTGAAGCCGCGCGGCGCAAGAAACTGCGCGGCATCGGCATCTCCTGCTTCCTCGAACATGCCGGATCGGCCCCGAACGAGGAAACCGCGCTGCTGTTCCCCGGCGGCGAGCGAATCGTCGCCGCGCTCAACGTCCAGAGCACCGGACAGAGCCACGCAACCGTGTTCCCCCGTCTTGTTGCTGAGCGTCTCGGCATCGATCCATCGCTGGTCGTCCATCGCCACGGCGATACCGATCTCGGCGTCACCGGGTTCGCCTCCGTCGGCTCGCGCAGCGCCATGGTGGTCAGCCACTCGCTGCTCAAGACCATCGAGGCGATGCTGCTCAAGGGCAAGAAGGTCGCGGCCACCATGCTCGAGGCGGCCGAATCCGATATCGCCTATCGTAACGGCCTGTTCGAGGTGATCGGAACCGACCGGCGCATCGGCCTGTTCGAGGTTGCCGACCGCGCCCGCGACAGCGGCGAACCGCTCGACACCAAGGTCGAAACGAAGACGCCGCAAACCTTCCCCAACGGCTGCCATATCGCCGAGGTCGAAATCGATCCGCAAACCGGCGAGGTCAGCATCGAGCGCTACACTGCCGTCGACGATTGCGGCAATGTGCTCGACCATACCGTGGTCGAAGCGCAACTGGTCGGCGGCCTCGCTCAGGGCCTTGGCCAGGCATTGCTGGAAAACGGCGTCTATGATTCAGGCGGCGGCCAGTTGGTGTCCGGATCATTCATGGACTATGCGATGCCGCGCGCCCATCACATGCCGCTCGTCTTCCGCGACGAATCGCATGTCGTCCCGGCGACCACCAATCCGCTCGGGCTCAAGGGCGTTGGCGAGGCCGGCACCACCGGTTCGCTGGCGGCGGTGATGAACGCGATCGCCGATGCGATCCCCAACGGCGTCGCCAACCATATGGAAATGCCGGCGACCCCGGCGAAGGTCTGGGCCGCCTGTCAGGCCGCCATGGCCGTTGCGGCGGAATGATGCGTCCGTTCTCGTCACGCTGACGATGCACGCTGCGTGAAATTGCTGCGTGAAATAGCAAAGGAGCAGGAACCGTTTGCAGCGGCTCCTGCTCCTGATTTTTATCGGATCGTGTTTTCGCCAGAAAACAAATTGCGCCTCGTCCGATGCCGTTTCCAGAACCTTTCATCATTTCATCGGAATCGTTGAACAGATGAAAGACACCGGGATTCCGATTGGAGGCGTTTTCTTCACGCGAACCGGCGCCCTCGGATCAGGTCCGAAAGCATGTTTCGCTCGAAAACGTTCTAGGCCTGCGAGATGAATTTGCGGTTGGTATAGGCTTCGAGCCCCTCGATGCCGCCTTCCTGGCCGTAACCGCTTTCCTTGATGCCGCCGAACGGCGTCTCCGGCGTCGACAGAGCAATGCTGTTGACGCCAACCATGCCCGACTGCAGCGCATCGCCGATTGCGGTGGCGGTTGTCGTCGAGGTGGTGAAGGCGTAGGAGGCAAGCCCATAGGGCAGCGCATTGGCACGCTCCACTACCTCGTCGAACGTCTTGAAGGTCACGATCGGCGCGAGCGGACCAAACGGCTCCTCCGTCATGACTCTGGCATCGTCGGGAAGCTCGGTGATCACCGTCGGCGCGAAGAAATAGCCCTGATTGCCGTGCCGCTGACCGCCGGCAACGATCTTGCCGCCGCGCTTGACGCTGTCCTGCACCAGCGTCTCCATCGCATCGAGGCGGCGCGAATTGGCGAGCGGCCCCATCGTCGTGTCCTTCTCGAGGCCATCGCCGAGCCGGATGCCGTTCGCGTATTCGGTGAAGCGCGCCAGAAACCTGTCGTACACCGGCTCCTGTATATAGAACCGCGTGGGCGAGATGCAGACTTGGCCGGCATTGCGGAATTTGAAGGCCGCGATCGTATCGGCCACCTTCTCCGGATCGGCATCGGCGAATACCACCACCGGCGAATGGCCGCCGAGCTCCATCGTTGCGCGCATCATCGTCTTCGCAGCGAGCGCGGCGAGATGCTTGCCGACCGGCACCGAGCCGGTGAACGACACCTTCTTCACATCCGGCGACGCCATCAGATGCTCGGAGACATCCGCCGGACGGCCGAAAACGAGATTGAGCACACCTGCCGGCAATCCGGCATCGGCAAAGCACTTCACCAGTTCAACGCAGGAGCCGGGCGTTTCCTCCGATGCCTTGATGATCACCGAACAGCCGGCGGCGAGCGCTGCCGCGATCTTGCGCGCCGGCGTCAGCGTCGGAAAATTCCACGGCGTGAAAGCGGCGACCACGCCGACGGGCTCCTGAACGACAAGCTGGCGTACACCCGGCTGGCGGCCCGGAACGATGCGGCCATAGGCGCGGCGGCCTTCATCGGCGCACCAGTCGATGACGTCGGCAGACGTCAGCACTTCGGCGCGCGCTTCCCGATATGGCTTGCCCTGCTCCTGCACCATGATCCTGCCGAGACGATCGAGCCGCTCGCGTACCAGATCAGCAGCCTTGCGCATCAGCCGGGCGCGGTCATAAGCGGACACGTTGCGCCACCCCGCGAGCCCCTTGTTGGCGGCAGCGACCGCGCGATCGAGATCGGCCCGCGTCGCGTGCGGCAGCGGCCCCAGCGCCTTGCCAGTTGCCGGGTTCAACACGTCTTCGCTCTTGCGGCTCTCTCCGTTGTGCCAGCAGCCGTCGATATAAAGGCCAAGGTCCGTGTACATGAAGCTCCCCCCGTCCGGTCCGGCATGCGAGATGATAAAGCAGGGTTAGCACCATGCCCGGACTGCAACCACTACGCGGGGTGTCCATCCGGCATGCCATTGATGCATCCCAATGCCGGCGCAGCGTGCCGTTTCGTCGGCAAATGCGACATGCAGCGTCATCGCGCACGGGCCTGCGAGCGGCACCGGAACGATACCGACGCGCTGAGCGTCAGCCGATATCAGCGGGCGAAATCAACGGGCCACATCAACGGACCAGGGCGCGGCAGCGCTCCGGCGGCAGATGCAGGAACACCGCGCGGCCGGCCTCGACGCTGAGATCGGCCGGCGTCATCACCCGCAGCTGCGTGCCGTCCGCGATCTCGACCATGTAGTCGCGATTGCCGCCGAGGAAGACCTGACGCACCACCGTCGCCGGCACCACATTGTCGGCCTGCCGTGGCTCGATCGTATTCAGCAGCACATCGTGCTGGCGGATCGCCACTGCGGTTTCGCCCTGCGTCGTTTCGCCGGTCACCCGCAGCGGCTGGCCGGCGACCTCGATATGCGAGCGATCGATCGTCCGACCACGGATGATATTCGACGCGCCGATGAAGCGGGCAACGAATTCCGAGCGCGGCCGCTCATAGATATCCTCCGGCGTCCCCGATTGTTCGATCCGGCCGGCATTCATCACGCAGATAATGTCCGCCGTCGTCATCGCCTCGGATTGATCGTGGGTGACGTAGACGGTCGTGTAGCGATAGGCGTCGTGCAGCCGGCGCACCTCGAAGCGCATCTCCTCGCGCAGATTGGCGTCGAGATTCGACAGCGGCTCGTCGAGCAGCAGCGTCTCCGGCTCGACGATGAGCGCGCGCGCCAATGCAACGCGCTGCTGCTGGCCGCCGGACAATTCGCCGGGATAGCGGTCCGCGAAGGCGGCGAGTCGCGTCGTCGACAGGATGGCGGCGAGCTTCTCCTGCATCGTCGCGCGGTCGACTTTCCGCTGCCTGAGGCCGTAAAGCACGTTCTCCGCCACCGTCATATGCGGCCACAGCGCATAATTCTGGAAGATCATCGACATGTTGCGCCGCTCCGGCGGCACCGTGCCCGCCGGCGACGACATCAACCGCTCGCCGACATGAATCTCACCCTCAGTCGGCTCGACGAATCCGGCGATCATCCGCAGCGTCGTGGTCTTGCCGCAACCCGATGGCCCCAGCAGGCAGACGAGGCGGCCGTGGTCGATACGCAGCGATACACGATCGACCACCGCGACATCGCCATAGGTCTTGGTCAGATTCTTCAGCTCGACGGACGCCACGCGCTGTTTTCCTGCTTCTGTGCCGCCATTGGCCGCTCTCAGCGGCCGGTGAACGCCGGTTTGCGTTTTTCCATGAAGGCCTTGCGTCCCTCAATATAGTCATTGCTGGCGAAGCACGCTTGCACCAGCGCCTCGCACCGTTCCAGGTCGCGCCGGCTTTCGTCGGTCATGGTCTGCTCGACGATGAACTTGACGGCATCGACCGTCAGCGGCGCATTGCCGGCGATGGTTTCGGCATAATTGCGGACATAGTCCTCCAGCTCGCCGTCCGGCAGCACGCGGTTGACCAGCCCCATCGCCTGCGCTTCGGCAGCGGTGAATTGCCGCGCCGTGAAGAAAATTTCCTTGGCAAAGGACGGCCCGACGAGATCGACGAGTTTTTTCAACCCTTCATAGCCATAACCGAGTCCGAGTTTCGCCGCCGGCACGGCGAATTTCGAGCCTTCCGCGCAGATCCGCATGTCGCAGCACAGAGCAAGCCCGAGGCCGCCACCGATGCAATAACCGCGGATCATCGCGATAATCGGCTTGGGAAAGCAATAGAACGCATTATTGGCACGCTCGACGGCGGCATTATAACGGTCGACGCTTTCCTGGCTGGAGCGCTCTTTCTCGAATTTCGAGATATCCGCCCCCGAGACGAAAGCCTTGCCGCCGGCGCCGCTGACGATCACGACACGGACATTGTCGTCGGCCCTGAATGCCTCAAGATAATCGGCCGCCGCCTCCCACATCTCCAGCGACACGGCGTTGTGCCGTTCGGGATTGTTGAAGGTGAGGTAACCGATCCGGCCCTCCTTGCGCGAGAGCATCTTGTCGGTCGTCGTCATTCGTCACATCCTTTCCACGTCCGCAGAGCACAAGGCCGCGCAGTCTCTACCGCCAGGAGCAGGCGGTGTCACACCGCCCTGGCATCACGCAATGCATTGATCTCGTCGGCGCTGAAGCCGAATTCCTCCAGCACCGCGTCGGTATGTTCGCCCAGATCCGGTGGCCGCGCCGCGATGCGGCTCGGCGTGCGCGACAGCGCGAAGGGCTGACCGAGAAGACCGAGCCGGCTGCCGTCGGAGCGCGCCGATGGCTGCGCGATGCCGAGATGGCGTACCTGCGGGTCGGCGAACACCTGATCGATCGTATGGATCGGGCCGCACGGCACGCCGGCACGATTGAAGATATCGATCCAGTCCGCACTCGCTCGCACCACCGTGACGGCTTCGATCGCGGCATTGAGCGCTGCGCGGTTCTGCGACCGCAATTCACTGGTCCGGTAATCGGGAGCATCGATCCATTCGGCACGGTCGAGGGCGTTACAGAAGCGCTCCCAGATCGCCCGCCCGGTCACCGCGATATTGAGGTGGCCATCGGCCGTCCTGAATACCCCGGTCGGAATCGAGGTCGGATGGTTGTTGCCGGCCTGCGCCGGCACCTCGCCTTCGGTGAGAAAGCGAGTCGCCTGGAAATCCAGCATAAAAATCTGCGCCTGCAGCAGCGACGTCGTCACCCACTGGCCCTCGCCCGACGCCTCGCGTTCCAGCAGCGCAGTGAGAATGCCGAGCGCACAGAACAGGCCGGCGGCCAGATCGGCAAGCGGGATGCCGGCACGCACCGGCCCCTGCCCCGGCAGGCCGGTGACCGACATCAATCCGCCCATCCCCTGCGCGATCTGATCGAAACCCGGCCGCTGCGCATACGGCCCATCCTGGCCGAAGCCGGAAATGCTGGCCAGCACGATGCCACGATTGATCGCGCGCAACGATGGATAGTCGAGGCCAAGGCGCCCCTTCACGTCCGGACGGAAATTCTCGACGACCACATCGGCTTGCGCCGCCAGCCGCCGGAACGCCGCGATCCCCTGCGGCGACTTCAGGTCGAGCGTGATGCTGCGCTTGTTGCGCTGCAGGTTCTGGAAGTCCGATCTGCCGCGCGGCCCGCCAGGCCCTTCGCCGCTGTCGAGGTGTACCGGCGTCTCGATCTTGATGACACGCGCGCCCCAGTCGGCGAGCTGACGCACCGCCGTCGGGCCGGACCGGACGCGCGTCAGATCAAGGACGGTGAAACGGGACAGGGCGTCGGAGGCGCGGGGAAACAGCATGGAAACGGCATGAAGCTGGCTTGAATGCGGACTGTAACCTTGCCTCTAGAGCTTTTTCGAATCGGATGGAAACAACGGCCCGGGAATCGCGCGCTGGCGGCAACACCATCGCGCCGTGAGGGTGAGCGAGCGCCGGCGAACGGCGCGGAACTGTCCTGTATCCGGCCCGGATTGTCCACCGGGGCGGCCCGGACCGGGACGGCCGATCGGCCGCCCAGCCACTGTCAAACCACGCTTACGGTCAGGTCATGGGTGCTCCGCATCCTCCCGCCTTGCAAAAAGCCTCGGTCCCTGTCATATGACCGCCGTGGATAAAGGGCCTTTCTCAAGGTCTTGCGGGCCGCGTGCACGGAACCCTGATGGTTTTCGCCCCGCTTATCTGCGATTATGGAACATCCGACCTCCCAGGCCACGCGGGGAAGTCCTGACCCCCGCGCGATCCATCCGTCGCTGACGCGACCGGAGGACCCGCTGTACCGAGAAAGTGACTCTTTGACGTCTTTCAACGACTTCGGCCTCGCAGAGCCGATCACCCGCGCCCTGGCGCAGGAAAACTACGTCACCCCCACCCCTATCCAATCGCAGACCATTCCGCTGGCCATGAACCGGCGCGACGTGATCGGTATCGCCCAGACCGGCACCGGCAAGACCGCCGCTTTCGCGCTGCCGATCCTGCATCACATCGAGAACCAGCGCTTCCGGCCCGAGCGCAAGACCTGCCGCGCGCTGGTGCTGAGCCCGACACGGGAATTGTCGATCCAGATCGGCGACAGCTTCAAGGCCTATGGCCGTAATCTCCGCCTCGCCGTCGCCATTGCCATCGGCGGGGTGCCGATCAACCGGCAAGTGCGCGCCCTCAACCACGGCGTCGAAGTGCTGGTCGCAACGCCCGGCCGCCTGCTCGATCTCGTCAATATGCGCGCCGTGTCGCTCGACAGCGTCGAGGTGCTGGTGCTCGACGAAGCCGACCGCATGCTCGACATGGGCTTCATCAACGATATCCGGAAGGTCGTGCGCATGCTGCCGAAGGAACGGCAGACGCTGTTCTTCTCCGCCACCATGCCGCAAGCGATCGCCGATCTGGCCAAGGACATGCTGCGCGAGCCGGCGCGCGTGTCGGTGGCGCCGCAATCGACCACTGCCGAGCGCGTCGCGCAGCGGGTGATCCTCACCGATAAAGCGTCGAAGCAGACGCTGCTCAACGAGACGATCAAGGCCGAGAACATCGACCGTGTGCTGGTGTTTACCCGCACCAAGCACGGCGCCGACAAGGTGGTGCGCAACCTGGAGAAGGCCGGCATCTATTCCGAGGCCATCCACGGCAACAAATCACAGAACCAGCGTGAGCGTGCGCTGTCGGCGTTCCGCGAGGGCCGCTGCCGCACTTTGGTGGCTACCGACATCGCCGCGCGCGGCATCGACGTCGACGGCGTCAGCCATGTCATCAACTACGACCTGCCGAACGTGCCGGAAAGCTATGTCCACCGCATCGGCCGCACGGCGCGCGCCGGCGCCGACGGTGTCGCCATCTCTTTCGTCGATCACGAGGAGATGGCGTATCTGCGCGACATCGAGAAGCTGATCCGCATGTCGATCCCTTCGACCGACCGCCGCAGCGGCCCACGCCCCGCCGCTGCACCGGGCGGTGCCCCCCGACAGAACGAGCGCAAGCCGGCCGGCCGGCCGCATCGCGGCAAGCCGCAGCGCGCATCGCGGCCGGGCCATGCCAATGGCACGTCTCATGGTTCGGCACATGCTTCGGAGAAGACCGGCGCCGGTAACGGCGCAAACGGTCGGGCGCACTCGCAGGCCAAACCCGCACAAGGACAATCTGGACAGGCCCGACCGGTCGCATCGACACAGCCGTTGCAGCGTCCGCAACAGCAGTCGACGCCGGCCGGAGAGCTCGGCGGCGTTACCTTCCTGCAACGCAAGCCGGCCCGCCGCCCGCTGGCGGAACGCCGCCCGCCGCGGTAATTTGTGACAAGGGAGACAGAGCGTATGGCAAAAGAAGAAATGCTCGAATTCGACGGCACCGTCACGGAGGTCCTGCCGGACGGCAACTTCCGCGTGCTGCTCGATAATCAGCACAACGTACTGGCCTATACGGCCGGCAAGATGCGCAAGTTCCGCATCCGCACCGGGGTCGGCGACCGTGTCATCGTCGAAATGTCGCCCTACGATCTCGGCCGCGGACGCATCAGCTTCCGCCACAGAGGCGATGCGCCGCCGCCGAACGCCGCGGCCCGCAGGCCGAACTACCGCGGCGGCAGCCGGCGCTAATCGCGGCGCCATCCGACGGCCGGCGGCGCGCACCATATTGCGCGCTGTCCCGGCGAGCCAGGACGACGCACCGGCATGCAGCGCGACCTTGAAGGCATCCTTGTCGTATCGGTGGAGCAGGCGGTCGCCGCTCCTTATCTGTCGAGCCGGCTCGCCGACGCCGGCGCGCGGGTCATCAAGGTCGAACGGCCGGAAGGCGACTTCGCCCGTGGCTACGATGCGCTGGTGCATGGCGAGAGCGCCTATTTCGTCTGGCTCAACCGCGGCAAGGAATCGATCTGCCTCGACCTGAAGCAGCCGGCCGATGCCGAGCTGCTCGCGGCGATGATCGCCAGCGCCGACGTCTTCATCCAGAATCTGGCTCCCGGCGTGATCGAGCGGCTCGGCTTCGACCCGGCGACGCTGCGCGAGCGCCATCCCCGCCTGATCACCTGCTCGATCTCCGGCTACGGCGACGAGGGCCCCTATCGCGACCTGAAGGCCTACGACCTCCTGGTGCAGGCGGAGAGCGGCCTGTCGTCGATCACCGGCAATGCGCACGGTGCGGCGCGCGTCGGCGTCTCGGTCTGCGACATCGCCGCCGGCATGACCGCCTTCCAGGCCGTGCTGCAGGCGCTGTTCGCCCGCGAGCGCTCCGGCATCGGGCGGCATGTCGCGGTGTCTCTCTACCACGCGCTGTCCGACTGGATGAACGTGCCGTATCTGCAATATGCCTACGGCGGCAAGGTGCCGGAACGCGCCGGCCTCAACCATCCCACCATCGCACCCTACGGTGCCTATGCCTGCGGCGACGGCAGGGCGGTGCTGATCTCGATCCAGAACGAGCGCGAGTGGGCGGCGCTGTGCGCCGACGTATTGGACGACGCGGCCCTCGCTACCGATGCTCGGTTTGCCGGCAACAGCCGGCGTGTCGAGCACCGCGCGGCGCTCGATGCGATCATCCTTGCGGTCTTCGGCAGCCTGTCGCGCGACGAGGTCGTGGCGCGGCTGGAGCGGGCCCGCATCGCCTATGGTCGCGTCAGCACGCTGGAGGACGTCGCCCAGCACCCGCAGAACCGTTTCGTCGAAGTCGACACACCGAGCGGCCCGGTGCGCTGTCTCGCGCCGGGGGCGCTGTTTAACAGCACGCTGCCCACGTTCGGGCCGGTGCCCGCCCTCGGTCAGCATGGCGACGCCCTGCGCGCTGAATTCTCGCGCGGCTGACACGTTTTCGCGGTTTGCGGCCCCGCAACAGAGGTGTAAGACATCGGCGCCGGAGCAGCGGCTGTACCAGCCGCTCGATCCGTGCCTGATCCGACAGCGATGTTCCGATTGCCATGACCGCGAAAATCATTGACGGCATCGCCGTTTCTTCCGAGCTGCGCGCCGGCATCAAAGCGCGCGTCGATACCCTCAAGCAACAGGGCATCACGCCGGGACTGGCGGTGATCATGGTCGGCGCCAATCCGGCCTCCGCTGTCTATGTGCGCAACAAGATCCGCGCCTGCGCCGAGGTCGGCATCCACTCCTATCGCTACGATTTTCCCGCCGATGCCGCGCCGCAGGCGGTGCTCGACCTGATCCACGATCTCAACAAGCGGCCGGATACGCACGGCATCCTGGTGCAGTTGCCGCTGCCGCCGCAGTTCTCGCTGCCGCTGATCCTGCAGACCATCTCCGCCGACAAGGATGTCGACGGCTTCCACCTTTACAATGTCGGCGGCCTGGTGGTCGGCGACACCGTGTTCCCCCCCTGCACGCCTTATGGCGTGGTGAAACTGCTGGAACACGAAGGCATCGAGATCGAAGGCAAGAATGTCGTCGTTGTCGGCGCCAGCAACATCGTCGGCAAGCCGATGGCGCTGATGCTGATGCAGCGCGACGCGACGGTGTGCATCTGCCACGCCAAGACCCGCGACCTCGCGCAGTTCACCATTCTCGCCGACATTCTGGTGGTCGCTGCCGGCCAGCCGAACCTGATCCTGCCGCAGATGGTGAAGACCGGCGCAGTGGTGATCGATGTCGGCATCAACCGCCTGCCGAACGGCAAGCTGGTCGGCGACGCCGATTTCGAGGGCTTGCGACGAAAGGTGTCCTACATCACGCCGGTGCCGGGCGGCGTCGGCCCGATGACCGTGACCATGCTGCTGGCCAATACCGTCGCCTCCGCCGAGCGCGCCGCCAGGCACCTCCACGTCACGGACAAGGCACCGGCGACGGCAGCCGGATAACCGCCACGGCCCGCCCAAGTCTTGCCATTCGGCAGACGCGGCCCTTGCCACAGCGAGGCTTTTCGGATGATAGGATAACGTCCGCCGACCCGGCTTGCGCCGGATCAGCGACATACGCGACTGGCTTGGTCCCGGTAGCTCAGCTGGATAGAGCACAGGTTTCCTAAACCTGGGGTCAGGGGTTCGACTCCCTTCCGGGACGCCAGCGTCCTTCCATCCGCGCGATCGCGACGCCTCAGAGATTCGCCGCCTCGAACGCCTCGACCCACATCGAGCAGACGCCGGAGCGCACGATATCGGCGCGCGAGAACTCGATGACCGGCACCGGCAGCATCTGCGACTTGATCAGATGCAGCGCGGTGCGCAACCCGCTCGCTTCCTCCAGATCGCACTGGCTGACGTCGCCGTTGACGACGACGGTGCAGTCCTCGCCGATACGGGTGAAAAACATCTTGATCTCGTTGCGCGTGGCGTTCTGCGCCTCATCGAACAGGATGAAGGCCTTGCTCCAGGAGCGGCCGCGCATCACTTCGAACGGCACCAGTTCGATATCGCCATTCTTCAACGCGATCTCGAATGCCGCCTTGCCGATGCGCTGCTTGATCGCGTCGATCACCGGCGCCGCCCACGGCGAGAACTTGTCTTCAAGGCTGCCGGGGAAGAAACCGAGCGAGCGCCCGCAGGGCACGTTCGGCCGCGTCAGAACGATTTTCGTAATTTGCCTGTTGCGCAGCAGGTCGGCAGCGTATGTGGCGGCGATCCAGGTCTTGCCGGTGCCGGCGGGGCCAAGCACCACGACCTGAGCATGCTTGCGCAAGGCATCGAGATAATCAGCCTGCGTTGGATTGAGAGCCTTGATTGGGGGCAGCGCGCGTTCGGTATCGAATTTGGAACCCTGGAAGTCGATGATCTGTGCAGAACCGAGCATGCGCTCGTGACGGCGTCTCTTCTTCGCGATGTTCTTGCCCAAGGGAAGGCTCCTTTTGGTAACCGATCGTGGACGTCAGACAGGCGATCGCCATGCGCGGACGCGACGCGGAGCGGCCGCCTGAACGGCGGTCTCGCGGGCGACAGGGCGATGATTGCGAGGGAAACGGCGTATTTGCACCGTTGCGATGGCGGCGGCGGAGGCTGCATCCGGGAGAGCTTCAGTCCCGAACGACCAAGGCCGACATCAATCCGCGACAGACGGGCTGCCATCGATATTGAGTATAGTTGATTCTCGTGACAGCCATGTGGACATTTTCGCAACGCGAGACCGACCGATGACAGATCGCCCGACGATCCTCACCTGTGCCGTAACCGGCAACCTCACGCGCCCGGAGATGAATCCGGCGCTTCCGATCATGCCGCAGCAGATCGCCGACGATTGCCTGGCAGCCGCCGAGGCCGGTGCCGCCATCGTCCACATCCACGTGCGCCACCCCGACGGACGGCCGTCGATGGAACTTGCTCACTACCGAGAGGTGATGGAGCGCATACGCGCGAGGAACACGGCGCTGATCCTCAATCTCACCACCGGACCGGGCGGCCGCTTCCAGCCGGGCGACGAGGATCCCGCCGTCCCCGGCCCACGCACCAACTTCCTGCCGCCGCACAAGCGCGTCGAACATGTCCTCGCGCTGAAGCCGGAGATCGCGACGCTCGACCTCAACACCATGACCTTCGGCCAGGAGGTCGTCATCAACATCCCGCCGAATGTCCGCAAGATGGCGGCGGCGATCTACGAGGCCGGCGTCAAGCCGGAGATCGAACTGTTCGACACCGGCGACATCGAACTGTGCCGCGATCTGTTTGCTGACAACACATTACGCAAGCCGGCGATGGCGTCGCTGGTGCACGGCACCAAATACGGCATGCCGTCGACACCGGAGATGATGGCTTTCGCGAAAACACGCCTGCCAGCCGACATGCAGTGGACCGGATTCGGCGTCGGCCGCATGGCGTTTCCGATGCTGGTGCAATCGTGGCTGCTCGGCGGACATATCCGCATCGGCATGGAGGACACTGTCTATGTCGGCAAGGGACAGCTCACCAAGGGCAATGGCGAACTGGTCGCGAAAGCCCGCTGGCTGATCGAGAAGCTCGGCGGCGAACTCGCCACCTCCGAACAGGCGCGCGACATGCTCGCCCTGAACCGCTGATGCCGGCGCAAGGAGCGCCGGCACCAACGCAGCGATTGCAGAAAATTCCGACTACTGGATCCGTCTGATCTGGACGCGCCGGTTGATGGCGCGGCCCATCTCCGTTGCGTTGTCGGCAATCGGCTGCGTCAGCCCGCGCCCCTCGACATGCAGACGCTCTGGCGGAATCTGACGACCGATCAGCCATGAACCGACCGCGCCGGCACGCCGCGCCGACAAGGTAAGATTGGCATCCGGCGAACCGACCGCATCCGTGTGTCCGATCAATGCCAGCCGCAACGTCGGATCGCTGCGCAGCGTCGCCAGCAGTTCCTCCAGCACGGACGCGGCGTCGGACTCGATATCCGCGGAGTTGAAGCGGAAACGGATATAAAGCTGCGCCTCCCCGGTCTGTCGCAGCGTCGACGCGATCGGCTGCTGCACCGGCACGTTGCCGTTGAGAACCGGTTTTGCGGGCAGCGCAAAGCGGAAACTCGACTCGTAGCGGCCGTAATTGCCTGACGAAATGCCGTTGCGGGTGACGCCAGCATAGGCATTGCGGCCCGGCTCCGGAATGACGGTGACTTGCCCGCCCTGCCGTCCGATCGCGCCGGCATGCAGCGCCGAGCGGCAGATGCCGGAGTCGCCGGTATAGACGTCCATGCCCCAGACCGATCCGTTCGCCGTCGCATCAGCCGAACAGGTGCAGGTCAGAGTGTCTTTCGTATCGGCGAAGGCAAGGAAGTCATCCGGACAGATGCTGACCTCGGTTCGGACAGGCGCCACAGGAGCAGATGCGGCCGCTGCCGGCGCGCCGGCGAAACGGAAGCTCGACTCGTAGCGGCCGTAATTGCCCGACGAAATGCCGTTGCGGGTGACGCCCGGATAGGCATTGCGGCCTGCCTCCGGAACGACCGACACGGTTCCACCCTGCCGTCCGATCGCGCCGGCGTGCACCGCCGCACGGCAGATACCGGAATCGCCGGTATAGACGTCCATGCCCCAGACCGACCCGTTCGCCACGCCATCAGCCGAACAGGCGCAAGTCAGTGAGGTACCGGTCCCCGCGAAAGACACGAAATCATCCGGACACACGGCCAGTCCGGTCCCCGGCGCCGCGGTCGGCACAGGCGCTGCTGCCGCCGGCGCGGTGGCGAAGCGGAAGCTCGATTCGTATTTGCCGTAATTGCTCGACGCAATGCCGTTGCGCGTGAGGCCCGGATAGACATTCCGGCCGGTTTCCGGAATGACGGTCACAGGACCGCCCTGCCTGCCGATGACGCCTGCATGCACCGCCGCACGGCAGATGCCGGAATCGCCCGTATAGACATCCATGCCCCAGACCGATCCGTTCTGCGTCGCGTCGGCGGTACAGATGCATGACAGCTTGTCAGCCGTTCCAGCGAAAGCGGAAAAATTGTCGGGGCACACCGACTGCGCCGAGGCGCGGCCGGAGAGGCTGGCCGACGCAGCCGCGACGGCGATAGCAAACACCAGAAATGATTTCATGGATTTCAACCGAATGTGGGACGAGCTGCCAGATGTCAGAAGCGTGGATGTCGGAGACAAGTCAGGCGGTGACAGTAAGAGCGTCTTGCATCGGATGCCGGCCCGGCGGCCTCTATCCTCCGCGATCATTCGTGCGGCGCAGCTTAATCGAACCCGATTGGCCTTGCCAGATCGGCCTGCTAAGCAGGATGCCGGAAAGCAGGATAATCCCAAACGAGATGAATAAACCAAGAGCAGAAACAGGCCGGGACAACATGCCGGGCTTCTCCGGCATGTCATGCATATATCGGACGCCAGCATGAGCGCATCGCGGCTTGCGGCCCTCAAAACATTGCTCGGCCATCTGCGCGAGCGCACCGGTCTCGAACCCGGCTTCGTGCTGTGGGACGGCTCGACGGTGCCGCCGGACTACTCCGCAAATGCACTTGCCATCGCTATCGCCGACGAAGGCGCGATCGCGGCGCTGCTGCGCAAGCCGAAGATCGACACCTTCGCCAATCTGTGGGCCGCGGGCCGCATCGACATCCGCAACGGCACGATCTTCGACATTGTCGAACGCCGGCCAAAGGTGCGTAGCCGCGACCTGCGCAAGAGTCTCGACAAGCGGCTTGCGATCGCGACGCTGCTGAAATTCCTGTTCGTGCCACGCGGTGGCCCGTGGCCGCTGGAAGCAACCGCCAGGCGCGGCACCAGCGACAACAGCGAAGGCGAGAACAAACAGAACATCGCCTATCACTACGACGTATCGAACGCGTTCTACGAACTCTTCCTCGACGCGCAGATGCTCTATTCCTGCGCCTACTTCACCGACTGGAGCAACGACCTCGACACCGCGCAGCGCGACAAGCTCGATATGATCTGCCGCAAGCTGCGGCTCCAGCAGGACGAGCGTTTTCTCGATATCGGCTGCGGCTGGGGCGCGCTCGTCTGTCATGCGGCCGAACACTACGGCGTCAGGGCGCATGGCGTGACGCTGTCGGAAGAGCAACTGGCGCTTGCCAGAGAGAGGGTCGCGGCGCGCGGACTATCCGATCGCGTCACTCTCGAACTGAAGAACTATCACGCCCTCGACGGTGAATTCGACAAGATCGCCTCGATCGGCATGTTCGAGCATGTCGGCATCGACAATCACCCGACCTACTTCAACACCATCAACCGGCTGCTGCGCCCGCGCGGACTTTATCTGCATCACGCCATCGCACGGCCGGCGAAACGCACCGACAGGGAATTCCGCAAGCATCGTCCGGAATTTGCGGCGCTGGTGCGTTACATCTTCCCCGGCGGCGAACTCGATCACATCGGCATGTCGGCGGCCAATCTGGAGCGGCACGGCTTCGAGGTGCACGACGTCGAAGGCTGGCGCGAGCATTATGCACGCACCTGCCGGCTCTGGCATGACCGGCTGGTCGCCAACAAGGATGCCGCCATCCGCGAGGCCGGCGAGGTGAAGACGCGGATGTGGATCGCCTATTTCGCCGGCTGCGCCATCGCCTTCGAGCGTGCCACCGTCGGCATTTTCCAGACGCTGGCGTCGAAACGGGCGCGCGGCCCCTCCGGGCTGCCGCCGACCCGCGCCGACCTGTATCGTTCCACCGAAGTGCGCTAGGCTCTCCGGACAACCGGGCGTTTCACCCGGAGCCGGAACCATGACCGCAATGCGGCCGCAATCAGACTTTTCGATCGGTCCGGGGTGGCTCGACCCGCCGCGGCGCAGTTCGCGAGCCATTGCGAGAGCGGTCTTGGGGGCAATCGCGGTCTCACCGATCATGATGGATGGCGCCGCCGCGCAGGATCCGACAGCCTGTGTGACGGAGACGATCGGCACCGCGACCGTGGCTGCGGTGCGCGACGGCCGCACCTTCATCCTCGCCGATGGCCGCGAGGCGCGCCTCGCCACCATCGAGCCGCCGCCGGCTGACGACGCGGAGAGTGCCCGCGTCGCACTGGCCGCACTGATCGAAGGCCGACGCGTGATCCTGAAACAGGCCGGTCCGGCCGAAGACCGCTATGGGCGGATACCGGTTTTTGCCTATCCGGGCGACGATGCTCCCTCGGCGCAGGAGACGCTGCTGGCGGCCGGTCTGGCACGCGTTTCCGCCCGGCCAGGCGACCCTGACTGCGCGCGGATGCTGCTGACGCGGGAACGCGCCGCCCGCGCCGCGGGCCGCGGCATGTGGAACAGGCCCGGCGCGCTGATTGCCGCCAGCCATCCGGCTAAAATTAGCGCCGCGCGCGGCCAGTTCGCGATCATCGAAGGAACCGTGCTGTCGGTTCGCGAAAGTCGTGGCGTGCTATATATCAATTTTGGGCGGCGCTGGACGCGGGATTTCTCTGTCATCGTCCTGAAGCGCCAGGAGCGCAGCTTCATCCGGGCCGGAACCGACCTGCGGTCGCTGGCCGGACGGCACATCCGGGTTCGCGGCTGGGTCGAGCAGCGGCGCGGACCTGTGATAGAAGCAGCGCGCCCCGAGCAGATCGAACTGGTTCACGCGACGACGGCTTCGCAGCAATGAGTACCCGCTACCCGAGCGATCACAGCACCCCTCCGCAGGCTGCGCCACTGACGCGTCACCCGCGCCGGCATGCGCTGCACTTCGGCCTGCTGACGCTGGCGGCGCTGCTCGCGGCCTGCACGCAGATTCCGGAACAGCGGCAGGTGAGCCTGCCGACGCCACCGAAAGTCACCGAGAGCAACACCGCCGCGCAGCGAGAACATGCGCGCATCCTTGCCGCCTATGGCGGCGTCTATGACGACGCCAGGCTCGAGGCGCTGGTCAACAAGACCGTCGCGCGGCTGGTCGCCGCCTCCGAACGGCCCGACCTGAAATACCGCGTCACGATCCTCAATTCGCAGGCCGTCAACGCCTTCGCGCTGCCGAGCGGCCAGATTTACGTGACGCGCGGCCTGCTGGCACTGGCCAACGACACGTCGGAACTGGCCTCGGTGCTGTCGCACGAAATGGCGCACGTCATCGCCCGCCATGCCGCGATTCGCGAGGAGCAGGCGAAGCAGGCGGCGATCGTCTCCAGCGTCGTCAGCGACGTGCTGAGCGATCCCAACCTCGGCGCGCTGGCGCTCGCCAAATCGAAGCTCGCGCTGGCGAGCTTCTCCCGCGCGCAGGAATTCGAAGCCGACGGCATCGGCGTCGGCATCGCCGCGCGCGCTGGCTACGATCCCTTCGGCGCGGCGCGTTTCCTTACCGCGATGGAACGCAACGCCAATCTGAAACCGCTCGGCAGCGCCGATCCGCGCTCGCTCGACTTCATCTCCTCGCATCCCTCGACGCCGGAGCGGGTGCGCAACGCCCAGCTCAACGCCCGGCAGTTCGCAGCGCCCGGCGCCGGCGAGCGCGATCGTCAGGACTACGTCGCCAGTCTCAACGGCCTCGTCTATGGCGAAGATCCGAGCGAGGGCTATGTCCGCGGCCGCCGCTTCCTGCATGCGCGCCTCGGCTTCACCTTCACCGCGCCGCCCGACTTCACCCTCGACAATACCGCGCAGGCAGTGCTCGGCCTCAACGGCAACGGCGCCCAGGCGATGCGCCTCGACATCGTCAAGGTGCCGGCCGAACAATCGCTGACCGACTATCTGTCGTCCGGCTGGATCGAGAATATCGACGCCGGCAGCGTCGAGGCTGTGACCATCAACGGCTTTCCCGCCGCCACCGCGACGGCAAAGGGCGATCCCTGGTCGTTCCGGCTCTATGCCGTACGCTTCGGCAGCGACGTCTACCGCTTCATCTTCGCCGCCAAGAATGCGACGCCGGAGATCGACCGCGCCTTCCGCGCATCGATCCAGACCTTCCGCCGCATGAGCCTGAAGGAAATCCAGCAGACGCGGCCGCTGCATATCAAGGTCGTCACCGTGAAGCCCGGCGATACCGTGGAGACATTCGCGGCACAGATGGCGCTGCATCACCCGGCCGACCGCTTCCGCGTCATCAACGGGCTCGAACCCGGCCAGCAGCCGAAACCCGGCGACCAGGTGAAGGTGGTGGTCGAATAGAGCGCGCCCCTGAAGCAGGATGACATGGCTTTGAGACAGCATCCCGCTTCGGATCAAGCATGATCTCGTGCTCTACAGCCGCGGCAGCTTCTGTTTCAGTTTGAAATAATCCGGCCACGGATCGCGGCCGCGCGCTGCTGTCCCGGCTTCGCCGACCGCGAGCGGGTGCGCTGTCTTCAGCCGCGCCAGCGCCGGCCACGACACCGGCAACGCCACATAGGCGCCCTTGCGGGCACGCGTCGAGAACGGCGCGATGGCAGTGGCGCCGCGCTGGTTGCGCAGATAATCGACGAAGATGCGGCCGTGCCGCTTCGCCTTCGACATCGTCGCGACGAACCGTTCCGGCTCCTCTTCCTCCATCAGCCGCGCCATCGCCTCGGCGAAATCGCGATGCTGCTCCCACGAATGACCGCGGATCAGCGGGGCAACGACATGCACGCCCTTGCCGCCGGTGACCATTGCGAACGACTGCAGTCCGAGCTTCTGCAACCGCGCCCGCAACTGGCGCGCGGCATCGCGCACGGCGGAGAAATCGAGCCCCTCGTCCGGATCGAGATCGAAGACCAGCCGGTCCGGCTTCTCGATATCATCGACATGGCAGCCCCACAGATGCAGCTCCAGCACGCCGACCTGCACGGCAGCGACCAGACCCTTGAGGCCGGTGATGTAGAGATAGTCTTCCTCGCCCGATTTCTCGGCGATCCGCACTTTCTGAAATTCTTCGGGAAAGCCGTCCGATGCGTGCTTCTGGAAGAAGCACGCTTTGCCGCTGCCCTGCGGACAACGAACCAGACTGATCGGCCGGTTGACGATATGCGGCAGCATGCGCTCGGCGACCGCTGCATAGTGCTCGATGAGCTCGCGTTTGGTCACCTGCTGATCGGCGAACTGCACGCGGTCGGGATGCGTGATCCGCACGCCCTCGATGATCTCCGCACCGTCTTCGGCGGCGGCACTGCGTCTGACCGCCTGCCGGGTTTTCGCCGCGGCGCCGCGTGTGGCCTTGCCAACCGGCATTTCGTGCTCCCGCACCACCTGGGTTGCCGGCTTGTCGCCGCGCAGCCCCTTGAACGAAGCTTGCCGCACCAGCCCGTCGCGCGTCCAGCCGCGAAAGGCGATCTCCGCCACCAGTTCCGGCTCGACGAAATGCGCATGCCGGGCAATCGCGCCCGGCACGTCCGCAATGGGCGGCGTCTTGCGCGCAAGCGCCTTGAACCGGCGCGACAGGCCGGCAAGGCCGGCACCGGAATAGCCGCTACCGACGCGGCCGGCATACCGCAATGCATCGTTCTCGCGCAGTGCCAGCAACAGCGACGAGAATGGTCTTCCGGCCTTGGTCGAAGGTCGCCAGCCGACGATGACGAATTCCTGTTCGAGTCCGCATTTGATCTTCAGCCAGGTCTGGCTGCGTCCGGAGCGATAAGGCGCATCGGCCCGCTTCGACACGATGCCTTCGAGGCCGAGTTCGCAGCACCGCGCGAACATCGCCTCGCCATTGCCGACAACATGATCGGAATAGATCAGCGGCCCCTTGCCTGCGCCGACGAGCGTCTTCAATGTCCGCTTGCGGGCGACAAGCGGTTCGTCGCGCAAGTCCTCGCCGTCGCGCATCAGCAGATCGAAGAGGTAATAGGCGATCTGTCTGCCGCCGTTGCTCAGGGCATCCTGCAGGGCGCCGAAATCGGTGCACCCTTTCGTATCGGCAACCGCGATCTCGCCGTCGAGCTCGGCACTCGCGCAGTCGAGCGCCGCGAGCGCCGGCACCAGGGCCGCGAACCGGTCGGTCCAGTCGAGCCCGTTGCGGGTGCGGATGACCACCTGCCCATCCGCCAGCGAGGTGATGGCGCGATAGCCGTCATATTTGATCTCGTGCAGCCAGTTCTCGCCCGCCGGCGGCACATCAACCAGCGTCGCGAGCTGCGGCGCGACGAAGGCCGGCAGCGCCGCGCGTTTCAGCCCGCGCCGACCGCCGGGCTTTTTTTTTGAGCCCCCGGCCTCTGCGTCATCAGTCTGCAGACGGTCCGCCTTCCTGCGCCTGACCGGAGCGGCAAGGATTTCCGGATCGGCGGATACTGCCTTCCGCCCGGCTTTGCCGGAATGCCAGAGGCGCTCGCCCTGCGCGATCTCCGCCATCGACCGGCCGCTGGCGACGCTCGTCGTCTCGCGCTCGGTGACCGGTTTGCCGCGGCGCTCGACAAAATCGTCGAGTTCCTTGATCAGCAGCCAGTTGTCCTTGTCCTTCGGGCTGCGCCGGCGCAGCCGCACCAGTGCCCATTTCCCCTGCAGGCGATCGCCATGCAGGATGAAGGCGAGCTTGCCGTCCGCCAGCGCCTGATCGACATCGACGTCAGGCTGCGGCTCCCAGGTGCCGCGATCCCACAGCATCACCGTGCCGCCGCCGTATTCGCCTTGCGGGATCGTGCCCTCGAAACCGCCATAGTCGACAGGGTGATCCTCGACATGCACGGCCAGCCGCTTGTCGTCGGGATTGGTACTCGGCCCCTTCGGGACCGCCCAGCTCAACAGGGTGCCGTTCCATTCGAGTCGGAAATCGTAGTGCAGACGCGAAGCGTCGTGCTTCTGGATCAGATAGGCCAGACGCCCCTGCCTGCTGGTGCGACGACGCGCACCGCTCGGTTCGGCGGTTCTGGCGAAGTCCCTCTTGGCCTTGTAGCGCGCCAGCGGGTCAGCAGGCGTTTTCGCTTTCCGGACACGCGCCTGCTTGTTCGGCGCACGCGCGCGCATTTTCCTGGCGGGTCGCTTAGCCGATGCGCGTGCCGCAACCATGGCTGCTTACGCGGCCTTGCGCTTGCGACGCGACGCAGCTTTTGCCGGCCGGGGCCGAGCTGCCTTGCTGCTGCGGCCTGCCGGCTTTGCTGGTTTCTTGCTGCTGCCCTGCCCCACAGAGCCAGCCGCTTCGCCGCGAACGCTGCGCTTGAGCGCTTCCATCAGATTGATGACGTTGGAGGCCGGCGCCGTTTCCTCGATCTCCTTCGGCGCGCGCTTCTCGCGCTTCGCCGCGATCAGTTCGCGCAGCGCGCTCGTATAGGGATCCTTGAATTTCTCCGGCTGGAACTTGCCGGCTTTCTTGCGGATCAGTTCCTCGCCGAGTTCGAGCAGATCCTTGTCCGGCGCCGCCGTCTCGATGCCGCTGAACGCCGTCTCCGGTTTTTTGACCTCCTCGGCATAGCGCAGCGTTTCCATCATCAGCCCCTTGCCGTTGGGTTTGATCGCCACGATGGAGCTCTGCCCGCGAATGACGATCTGTCCAAGGCCGACCTTGCCGGTCTTGCGCAGCGCGTCGCGCAGCACCGCATAGGCCTCCTGCGCATCGTCATTGTTTTCCGACGGCAGCACGAAGAACGGCCGCTCAAAATAGACCGGGTCGATCTCGTCCTGATCGACGAACTGCACCAGGTCGATCGACTTCTTGGCTTCCAGCTTGACCTCGTCGATTTCCTCGTCGGACAGCAGGACGTATTTGCCCTTCTCGACCTCGTAACCCTTGACGATGTCGTCGGCATCGACCGGACCGATCCCCGGCACCACCTTCTCATAGCGGATGCGCTTGCCGCTCGGCTCGTGGATCTGATGGAACGAAATCCGCGGCGACGACGAGGTCGCGGGAAAGACCTCGACCGGGATGGACACCAGCGCCAGCCGGATGCGCCCGGACCAGTAAGCTCGCGCCGCCATGACACACCTCACGCAGATACACAGGACACAAAGCAACAGCGGCACCGACGCGGCTCGCCTGCCTCAACAGACAGAACGGCCTCACCGCAATCGGGTTCCCGGACCGGCCGCAAGGGCACCGGCTCGCTGCCACCTGGCCGGGCGCTCAGGCGAGGGACGCGTCCTGCCTATGCGCACCGTCGAGCCGGCCATCATGGATCAGCCACAGTTCCAGCAGCGCCAGATAGGTAACGACCAGGCCGGCGAAAATACTGACATGCATGGCCGCGGTATGTGCGTAGCCGAGAGCCCACGGCGCCGCGAGCAACCAGAGACCGAGCGCCACCACCAGCCACTCCTGCCAGCGGCCGAACACCAGCAGCGCCGCCGCCGAGGCAACGACCAGCGCCGCGCCGATCAGCCAGTTGTTCACCCGGGCCGGCTCCTGAGCAAAAGCGTAAAGCCAGGGCGAGATGAGCAGGAACAGGCCGATGGCCAGCATATAGAGATCGAGAGGCGTCTTGCGGGCGCCTCGATCCCGATGCGGGCTGGCGGTCCTGTCGATGCCCATATCCATCCGTCGATCCATCTGTGCATCCATGGATTTGCTCTGTCGGTTCACGGCGACCTCCATCGTCGGTGGCAGTGCGGTGAGCAACGAACGCTAACGACTATGCTCGCGCTCCAGATCCTTGCCGGTGTAGTCGGTCATCAGCGCGGTCGCGATCAGCGAGATCACGGCGCAGGCCGCGATATAGAGCGCGATCGCATAGGCCGTGCCATAGACGCCGAACAGCCAAGCCGCGATCAGCGGTGCAGGGCCGCCGGCAATCACCGAGGCAAGCTGATAGCCGAGCGACGCGCCACTGTAGCGCAGCCGGCCGGTGAAGCTCTCGGCAATCAGCGCCGCCTGCGGACCGTACATCATGTCATGCGGCACGATCGACAGCACGATGGCGATGAAGATCACCGAGGCAATGCCGGTATTCAGCAGCCCGAAATAGATGAAGCCGTAGATGCCGGTGACCAGCGCCCCGATCATATACATGCGCTTGCGGCCGATCCGGTCGGATAGATGTCCGAAGAACGGAACCGAGAAGAACGACAGCACCGACGCCGCCAGCACCGACAGCAGCAGGAAATCGCGCGAGATATGTACCGTGCCGGTGCCGTACGCGAAGACGAAAGCGGTGAAGATGTAGAACGGCGCCTGCTCGGCCATGCGCGCGAAGGCGGACAGCACGATCTCCTTCGGGTGGGTCTTGATCACTGCCAGCATCGGCGCGCGCTCGATCCGGCGTTCGGCTATCAGCTTTGCAAAAACCGGAGTTTCGAGGATGCCGAGACGGATATAGAGGCCGACCGCCACTAGGATCAGGCTCAGCAGGAACGGGATGCGCCAGCCCCAGTTCAGGAACTGATCGCCGGACATCTGGCTGAAGGCGAGCACCGCGAGATTCGCCAGAAACAGTCCGCAGGGAACGCCGAACTGCGGCCAGGAGGCGATGAAGCCGCGGCTGTGATTGGAGCGTGCCCATTCCATCGACATCAGCACCGAGCCGCCCCATTCGCCGCCGACGCCGACGCCCTGAATGAACCGCAGGATCGTCAGCAGCACCGCGCCCCAGATGCCGATGCTGGTGTAGGTCGGCACCAGCGCCACCGCGAAAGTGGCAAGTCCCATCAGCAGCAGCGTCGCGATCAGCGTCGATTTGCGGCCGATGCGGTCACCGAAATGGCCGAAGATCGCAGCACCGATAGGACGGGCGACGAAGCCCACCGCATAGACGGCGAAGGCTTCCAGCGTACCGACCCACGGATCGGAATGCGGGAAGAACAGCCTGGCGAATACCAGCCCGGTGACCGTGCTGTAGAGGAAGAAGTCGTACCATTCGATCGTCGTGCCGATGGTCGAGGCGATGACGGCGCGGCGCAGTTGAATGTCGTGCTCGGCATCCGGAAGCTGATGAAGCGCTACATCGGTTGTTGTCATGGGACTGTCTCCGGAAAAGAGTCCGCGCCCCGCTGAACCGTTGCAATATTTTTTGATGAAACCCCGGTGCCGTTCGCCGGTTCCCGAAGCTGCGGTCCGGCGTGCGATTTCACCGATTAAATTTTGGACATGATGCGTTGCGGCGAAAACCTTTCGCATCCGCAGTTGCTGCCGGCAACGCGGCAGACCAACAAAAAAGACCCGGCATTGCTGCCGGGCCTTGTGTGGATCGGCGGATCCGGAGATGAACACCGGACCCGCGATCGGAGCGATTTACAGGGCGCGCTCGCAACAGCCGGAGGTGCCGGACAAGTCGCGGACGATACCCCGGATCAGGCGGCTTCCTCTTCCGCCGAATCCTCGTCGGTAGCGTCCGCCTCGGCTTCGGCGGCCGCAGTGGCCGGCTTCGGTCCGCGGCGCGGCCCCTTGGCGAGCGCCGCCTCGATCTCCTTTACCGCCTCGGTCTCGGTCGCCTTCTGTACTGCCGCGACTTCGCGCGACAGCCGGTCGAGCGCCGCTTCATAAAGCTGGCGCTCGCTGTAGGACTGCTCGGGCTGCGTCTCGGAGCGGAACAGATCGCGCACCACCTCGGCGATGGCGACGATATCGCCCGAATTGATCTTGGCTTCGTATTCCTGCGCGCGGCGCGACCACATCGTCCGCTTGATGCGGGCACGGCCCTTGAGGGTCTCCAGCGCCTTCTTGACCAGCGCCGGCTCCGACAGCTTGCGCATGCCGACCGTCACGATCTTCGCGGTGGGCACCCGCAGCGTCATCTTGTCCTTGCTGAAATTGATCACGAACAGTTCGAGCTTGGCGCCCGCGATTTCCTGTTCCTCGATAGCCAGGATCTGCCCGACGCCATGCGCCGGGTAGACGATGAATTCGCCGGTCTTGAAACCGTGACGCTGGTGGGTGTTCTTCTTATTGGTTGACATTCCGGACGGAACTCCATGCCCGGCCGTGCGGCCGGCTGTTTTGACATGAGCCGCGTGGGACGAACCGTGAGCGGCAGTGGTGGCCCGCCGCGGCGCGGCGACAGGTTTTTTGGTGCTCCGGCTCGAGCCGGAGGTTGTTTTCTTCGCCTTTTGACGCGATTTATCTGCCACTGCTTGACGCGTGGATCGCACGCCCTTCTGAAGAACCCTGAAAGCCGGGGCCTCTGGTTCCCGCGAGGCGGAACCGCCCTCGGTCGCTAGCTCAGAAACGCTATTTCGCCTGTGCTGACCTATATAGCACATTTTTGGCCAAAATCAAAGCCTTATCGCACGATATGCGGTATTTGCATGGCCATTTTCGGGCGAAATCCGCCACATCGTTAACGCAGGCAGCGGCGTGCGGCAGCGCGTGGCCGGCGCTCAATCGCCTTCGCCCGGCTCCGGCGAGAAATGCTTCTCGAACTTGTCGGGGACGCCCGCCCATTCGGCGGCATCGGCCGGCGCGTCTTTCTTGATCGTGATATTCGGCCAGACTTTTGAATATTCGGCGTTCACCTGCAGCCAGCGCTCGAGGCCCGGCTCGGTATCCGGCTTGATCGCGTCAACCGGGCATTCCGGCTCGCACACGCCACAGTCGATGCATTCGTCCGGGTGGATGACCAGCATGTTCTGGCCTTCGTAAAAGCAATCGACCGGACAGACTTCGACGCAGTCCATGTGCTTGCACTTGATGCACTCTTCGTTGACGACGTAGGTCATCCTGATTCCCTGCGATCCTGGCTCTTATGCTGGCTGGGCGGGCTTGGCCTAACCCAGACCCTGACGCCCGGCAAGATGCCATCAAGATAGGCCTGATCGGCAGCAGGATAAGGCGGCGACGATGCCCGTTGTCGCAGTTCAGCTCAGCGGCCGGTAGAGTGACGCGCCGGCCGCCGGCGGACCGCGCCGCTCGGCAAACGCCACCACCTCGAGCACCCGCACCGAGCGGTCCAGCGCCAGCGTCACCACGTCGCCGGCACGCAGAACGTGACTTGTCGCGGTGACGCGTTGCCCATTGACGCGGGCGTGGCCGGCGGTCACCAGCTTCGCCGCGTCAGTGCGCGTGCGCACCACCCGCGCATGCCACAGCCACTTGTCGATCCGCTGGGTTGCGGACGATGCCGCCGTGCCCGATACGGCCGCCCGACAGATGGCGTGGCGGCCGAATGCATGATCAGTGTGCGAAGCGATCAGCGCTTCTCCTTTGCCTCTTCAAGTTGCTGCTTGAGCGCTGCCAGCTTGGCGAAGGGCGAGTTCGGATCGGCAACCTTCTCGCGCCGCGGCGGCGCCGAACTGGCGAACATCGGCCGGCCGCCTTTCTCGTGCCGGTCGCCGCGATTGCGCTTGTTGTCGCGTTTGCCGTGATGCGGTCCGCGCTTCTCGCCATGCCCGTCGCCACGCTCACCGCCGAATGACGCGCCGTGACCGCTATGGCCGCCCTTGCGACCGTGACGCTGGTGGCGCGGACGCTCGTGTCCTGCGCCCTCCGTGCCCGGCGTCGCTGCCGTGCCGTCGGCCGGCGCGTTGACGGCGGCAGACATCGCCGTAGCCGCCTGACGCTCGCGGTTCTGGCGCCGGTTGCGTTCGCGGTGCTGGTGCTGATGACGCTGTCCGCGACCCTGCGGCCGCCAGACCTCGACCGTCTCGGGTTCGGCCGGAGCGGCCTCCGTTTGAGCCGGTTCTTCCGACACGGCCTCGCCGGCCGCCGTCGCATCGGCCTGCGCCGCATCCGGCACAGCGTCGGCTGACGCGACGACATCCTCCGGTTCGGACGCAGCGGGCTCGACGGAAATTGTGTCGACGGCCACCGCTTCGTCTGAGGCCGGTTCAGCGATAGCCGCAGCAGGCTCGCCCGCCGCGACGGCATCCGTCTCGTTCACGGCCGTGACCACTGCCGACGCATCGGCGACAGCCGTCGCATCGGTGTCTGTCACTTCGGCTGCCGGCGTATCCGCCGCCTCGCTGCCCGCCGTTTCCACGGAGCCGGTTTCAGCCGGTGCGACTACCGCCTCCGCCGCTTCCGGCTGCGACGCTTCCGCCAATACGTCCACCGACGGTTCCGCCGGCAGTTCCGCCGGTTTGGGCTTACGGTCCATCCGGTAGCCGAGCGCCCGCAGGATCGAGGCGAAGTCCTCCCCGGCCGCGCCGGTGAGCGATGTCATCGCCGTCGTCACCGTGAAGCCGCCGCCGGGAAACGCGCCGTCCGGCTTCGGAATGCTCATGCCCTCACGCCATGCAAGCGCCGGGCGGATCAGATCGGCCAGCCGCTCGAGGATATCGACGCGAATCGCGCGCTCGCCGCAGACGCGATAGCCGGAGGTGCGATAAAGCGCCGGCGGAATATCCTTGTCGATCGGGATCGAGGTGCGGCCGCTCGCGGCGATATGCTGCAGCGTGTCGACGCCCTTGGCGTCGGGCGCCTCGTGCTTCAACGCCCACAATTGCGTCGCCAGCGACCGCGGCGCCGGCTTGATCAGGATCGGGATGTAGATGTGATAGGCGCCGAAGCGCACGCCGTATTTGCGCAGCGTGGAACGCGAGGGCTGATCGAGATTCTTCACCTCGTCGGCGACCTTCTGGCGGTCAAGCACGCCGAGCGCCTCGACGAGCTGGAAGGCGATGCCGCGCGCAATGCCGGTGACGTCCTCGGCAAGCGTCAGCGCGAACAGCGGCGCCAGGAGCTTCTCGACATGGTTCTTCAGCCACAGATCGAGACGCACCTGCACCGCTTCGCGCGACGGGCCGGTGAGATGCTCGTCGGCGATGATGCGCACGCGCGGCTTCAGCACGTCGTCGCCGGTCGTCAGCTTGCCGACCACGTCGCCGATCCAGCGGATGGCCCCGTCGCTGGCGAGGACGATCTGCTCGCTCGACGCCTGCGACAATTTTGTCGCCCGGGCCTCGATCTCGCCGGCCAGCGCCTTCTGCGCCGCGCCCTGCAGGGCCTTGGCTTCCGAACCGCCGGCGGTGGCGTCCGGCGCGAACACAAAGCCGTCGAGACGGCCGATGACATGACCTTCGACGGTCACTTCGCCTGATGTACCGATTTGTGTTTCCAAGTCTGTCTTCTCTCGCAGACGCCGCATCAAAACGCTGGTGCGGCGATCAATGAATCGTTCGGCAAGCCGCTCGTGCAGGGCATCGGAGAGCTTGTCCTCGACGGCACGCGCCGTGCCCTGCCAATGCTCCGGGTCGGCAAGCCAATCCGGACGGTTGGCGACGTAAGTCCACGTTCTGACATGCGCGATCCGAGTTGAAAGGGTGTCGATGTCGCCGTCGGTGCGATCCGCCTGCGCCACCTGCTGCGCAAACCAATCGTCGGGGATTTTACCCTCCCGCTGCAGAAATCCATAGAGGGTGACGACCAGTTCCGCATGGGCGGCCGGCGCGATCTTGCGATAGTCCGGCACCTGGCAGACGTCCCACAGGGTGGTGATAGCCGCCGGCGTGCGCGCCCATGCCTTGATCTCGTCGTCGCGCGCGGCATGGTCGAGCACGAGCAGGTCCTCGCCGACCGGCGCGCGCGTCAGCCCCTGTTCCTCCGGCACCACGGCAAGCGAGGCCTGCAGCGCCGCGATCGACGAGAAATCGAGCTGCACGTTGCGCCACTGCAGTACGCGCACCGGATCGAAGGCGTGATTTTCCAGCGCCGACACCAGTTCGGGTTCGAACGGCGGGCAACGTCCGGTGGTGCCGAAGGTACCGTCGCGCGTCGCGCGGCCGGCGCGGCCGGCAATCTGCGCCATTTCGGCGGGATTGAGTTTGCGAAACTGGTAACCGTCGAATTTACGATCAGAAGCGAATGCGACGTGATCGACATCGAGATTGAGACCCATGCCGATGGCATCGGTCGCCACCAGATACTCGACATCGCCGGACTGATAGAGCGCCACCTGCGCGTTGCGCGTGCGTGGCGACAATGCGCCGAGCACCACCGCGGCCCCGCCGCGCTGGCGGCGGATCAGTTCGGCGATGGCATAGACTTCGTCGGCGGAGAACGCGACGATGGCGCTGCGGCGCGGCAGCCGCGTGAGTTTCTTCTCGCCGGCAAAGGTCAGCATCGACAGCCGCGGCCGGCTGACGATGTTGGCGCCGGGCAAAAGCTTCTCGACGATCGGACGCAGGGTGGCCGCGCCGAGCACCAGGGTTTCCTCGCGACCGCGCCGGTTGAGGATGCGATCGGTGAAGACGTGGCCGCGATCGAGATCGGCGCCCAATTGCGCCTCGTCGATGGCGACGAAGGCGACATCGAGATCGCGCGGCATCGCTTCGACGGTCGATACCCAAAAGCGCGGATTCGGCGGCTTGATCTTCTCCTCGCCGGTGATCAGCGCCACATTCTCGGCGCCGGCACGGCTCACGACCTTGTTGTAGACCTCGCGCGCCAGCAGCCGCAGCGGCAGGCCGATGATGCCGGAGGAATGCGCCAGCATCCGCTCGATGGCGAGATGCGTCTTGCCGGTATTGGTCGGCCCGAGCACCGCGGTGACGCCGGTGCCGCGCAGGCGACCCGCACGCGCGGTGGAGGCGGAAGCAAAAACGGAGGTCATGGCGACGGCGATACTTTCACGAAAGGCGCTTAACGAAGACGTTTGCACAATCTGTTGCACGACGCGGATCGGACATGGCGCGCAGGATCGTGCGGAGCTGCCGTGGCGCGGCGGTTGTGTACCACAATGCGACGGCCGGTGCGGCGAAAACCGTCGGAGCGCGGCGCGCGGTTAAGATTTGGAACGAGTCTGGAACGAACCGCGCCCGAATCGCTGACCGCGGCCGAGTCGAGTTTCGTTCACGGCCATATATGGGCGCTGCTTTCCACATCACCACCAGATGCTGTAAAAACACATCGAAAATCTGGCCTTTACAGCGCCAAAAGCGTTAACGGCCTACCGGACTCCGATCCGCGCCGGAGTCAAGGGTTGCGGTGTCGGCTGCGGTGTCCGGACGTTTCCGAATATTGGCGCAAACCACGTGCCGCGCTACTGCGCCTGCGTCGCCGGTATCGTGGCCCTGCCGTTTGCCGCCGCCTGCACGCTGGAGACGAAATTCGTCGCCTCCAGCACCGCCAGGCCGATCGGGGTCGGCACCGAGATGCGATAGGGAACGACCACCCGCGTACCGGCGACCGGCGCCAGCCAGGCTTCCATATCGCGCTGGCGCATCAGATATTTCACCGCTGTGCGCGACAGCACGAAGCCGGCGATCGGCTTGAAATACACCGCGCAGACTGCCACCGGGCCGTCATAGCCATGTTCGGTCTTCACCTGCTCGATGCGCTTGTAGGCAAGGTGCATGTCGTAGCGGGCGCGTCCGTCGAAAATCGAGACGTCCCGGCATGCATCGGGACCGATGAGTTCCGCCTTGCCGGGCACCCGGATCAGCGATGCGGTCATCGGATCGACGACGCCGCGCCGATGCGCATCGGTCACCGGCACCCGTTCCGGGTCGGAATCGACCGGCGGTTCCACGCTGACGTCGCGCACGACGCCGCCATTGACCAGCAACCGCACCGCGTCGGTCTTGTGCTCGGTCTTCACCGTGCTGGTAAAGGCCGACATCAGCGGCCGGATGCCGAGGAAACTGCCGCGCACCGTGCCGCGGCCCTCGCCGCTGGCGAACAGCTTCAGCAGGCCGACGGTGCCGCCGGTGGCGTTGGCGCTGTAGCGGCTGCCGTTGATCTCGACGGTCCAGGTTCCCTTGCCGACCGGGATGCCGGCGAGCGAGGCGGTATAGCGCGCCTCCAGCCGACTGCTGCCTTTCACGCCTTCTGCCGCAGCCATGCCGCCGAGCAACAGCACCGCGCCGAGCCCGATGGCGGTCGTTACGGCCCGGTGCCTGAGGAAGACAGGGTGCTGCATCTGGCCTGACAGTCAAAAAACATCAGCGGGTCGGCGGTATCGAGGTCGGGCAATATCCGACGCCGCGCACCGCACACGATACCATATCGGTACCCTGATCGCGCCCGGCCGCCGATCGCCCCTTGACCCTGCCCCCTTTGGGAACTGCCACGGCGCCGGCCGAAGCGGCAAGAACAACGGGAGCAACACGAGCGAACAGCCCCGTGTTTCAGCCGCGAATGCGCCGAATCTGTGTTGCGGCGGCCGTGTCGCCCGTCGGATCGGCGGTTAAGCCTTGATTTGAGCCGTCTTTCGGCGAAATCCGCGCAGCCGCCGGCTTGACGCGGCAAGCCCGCCTCCTCTATATGTCCGCCGTTTCCAACGATCCCGTTCGGATCCGACCGATGCCGTCGTGCCGCGCACAGGGTTGCGCGCTGCGGTATCGCCATATCGAGGATGAGTCATGTCTTTCCGTTGCGACCTGACCGGCAAGAAACCGCAGGTGGGCCACAAGGTCAGCCACTCCAATATCAAGACCAAGCGCCGGTTCCTGCCGAATCTGTGCGCGGTGACCCTGGCATCGGAGACCCTTGGCCGGTCGTTCCGGCTGCGCATCAGCGCCAATGCGCTGCGCACCGTCGACCATCGTGGCGGGCTCGACGCCTTCCTCATGAAGGCGCCGAACGACGAGCTGGCGCCGAAGGCGCTCCGCATCAAGCGCGACATCGAGAAGAAGCGCACCGCCGCAGCCTGAGTCGCGCGCGCTTTTCGCAACCGACGCCCGGCCACGCGCCGGGCGTTGTCGTTTCAGGGGTCCCCGCACACGGGCCTGATACTGTGTTGCCTCGAGTCGGCCCTAGCTCCGCACAGGCGCGCACGGCCCTTTCCCGCACGCGGCTGCGGTCTTGTCCCGCACGCAGCCCTTTCCCACACGCAGGCATGCGGATGCGCCCCTGTTGTTGACGGCGCGGGGATCGCCGGCGGTTTCCTGCTGGCCCCTCCCGGCGTTTCGGCAACAACGAGGGGCGACGGAGCGCCGAAGGCGCAACGTCGTGGTTTGTCCGCGCCGGTAAAAGCGCGAACGCGCATCGGTGAGGATGCGCACGCCTTGCGGCGCTCCGCCCGTCCTTTGCGGACAAAGGAACGGACTTCGTCGTGCGGCGTCTGTTCGGCTACCGGGGCCGCGCTTTTCGTTTCGGGCCGCGTCCGCTCTCCGCATCCTGACGCCAGTCCCCAGGTCGGGTGGTCGCGTCGCAATGCTCGGAACGGGCGCAAGCCCTCACCCGTCAGCGAACCCGTCGCGGGAGGCCGTAGTACCTCCGGGCGGATCCCCGGCGCCGCCCGGGAGCGACGGCTGCGAACCGTCGCGCGCGGGCGCCGCGTCACGGTCCCTGGCCGCATCTCCGGCCCGGACCCCGGGGCTTGGGCAGACGCTTGCGCCTCCGCCCTCCCTCCGGCTGCTCCGCCATCAAGACGCCTCTAGATGGCGCCCCTCGCCGAGCAGGACACTGATAGGACTATAGTCATTTAGGAATAAAGTCAAGAGCCGCGACGGGCTGCCCTCTGGATGATGCGAGGCCGGCGGCGGCCCGGTGCGCGGCAGCCGTGCTCCCGCGCGCAGGAGAATTCTCGCGCCCGCATGGCGAGGAAGCTCGCATCGGCGGGCCTCTCGACGCACCAAGGCCCGATTGTCGGCACGCCCATCGCGGCAGCCACCTTTCATCGGGCGAAATCCGCTGTTTTTCCGCCGGTTCACCGTATTTTGCCGCGGATTTTGCGCCGGATTTGCATAGGACCGAACCGGATAACGCGGTTTCGCCACCGGTGCCGTTTCTGCTAGGTTGCCGGCGATCCATTAATCCTGACGCAAGGTGTGCCCTCGCTTCTGGGCCCACGGAGTTCCAATGGCCACCGCGACCCAGCAAGCCACCGGCACCCAGATGCCGGATATGAAAGTGTCGATCCGGCAGGTGTTCGGTTTCGACAGCGATATGGAAGTGCCCGCCTATTCGGCGCCCTCCGAGCATGTGCCGGACGTCGACCCGGATTACCGCTTCGACAAGCCGACCACCCTCGCCGTGCTGGCGGGCTTCGCCCACAACCGCCGGGTGATGATCACCGGCTATCACGGCACCGGCAAATCGACCCATATCGAGCAGGTGGCGGCGCGGCTCAACTGGCCGATGGTGCGCGTCAACCTCGACAGCCACATCAGCCGTATCGACCTGATCGGCAAGGACGCCATCGTCATCAAGGACGGCAAGCAGGTCACCGAATTCCGCGACGGCATTCTGCCGTGGGCCTACCAGAACAATGTCGCGCTGTGCTTCGACGAATACGATGCCGGCCGGCCCGACGTGATGTTCGTCATCCAGCGCGTGCTGGAATCCTCCGGCCGTCTGACGCTGCTCGACCAGAGCCGGGTGATCAAGCCGCATCCGGCATTCCGTCTGTTCGCCACCGCCAACACCGTCGGCCTCGGCGACACGTCCGGCCTCTATCACGGCACCCAGCAGATCAACCAGGCGCAGATGGACCGCTGGTCGATCGTCACCACGCTGAACTATCTGCCGCACGACAACGAGGTGGAGATCGTGCTGGCGAAGGCCAAGCACTATCGCAACGACGCCGGACGCGACATCGTCAACAAGATGGTGCGCGTCGCCGACCTCACGCGCAACGCGTTCATCAACGGCGACATCTCGACGGTGATGAGCCCGCGCACGGTGATCACCTGGGCGGAGAATGCCGATATCTTCAAGGATGTCGGCTTCGCCTTCCGGCTGACCTTCCTCAACAAATGCGACGAGCTGGAGCGGCCGATCGTCGCCGAGTTCTATCAGCGCTGCTTCGGTCAGGAACTGCCGGAAAGCGCGGTGAACGTGGCGCTGAGCTAAACAATCGTGCGCGGGCAACCGGGCGCGGCGAACAGCCGGCCCGGCGGCAAATCCACACCGCGCATCCCTCGTCTTCGGAAACAATCTGCGCTGCCGGGCCAGACCCGGCAGTGACGGAAGCGGGCGGCAAGGCAATCGCAGGCGCAAGGCAATCATAGGCGCAGGGCAATCATAGGCGAATGGCCAGCAACACGATCAAATCCAGACACCCCGGCAAGGAAGCGCCGAACGAGCCGTTCAAGCGCGCCGTCTCCGGCTGCCTGCGCGCCATCGCCCGCAATCCCGAACTGGAAGTGGCCTTCGCCGCCGAGCGGCCGGGACTTGTCGGCGGCAAGGCGCGGCTGCCGGAGCCGCCGCGCAAACTGTCGAAGCGCGACGCGGCGATCGTGCGCGGCCACGCCGATGCGATGGCGTTGCGGCTCGCCTGCCACGATCCGGCGATCCATCGCCGCCAGACACCGAGCGGCCAGCAGGCGCGCGCGGTGTTCGACGCGGTCGAGCAGGCGCGCGTCGAGGCGATCGGCGCGCGGCGCATGGAAGGCGTCGCCCGCAATCTCACCGCGATGCTCGACGACAAATTCCACCGCGGCAAGTTCGACGACATCACCGACCGCGCCGATGCCCCGATCGAGGAAGCAGTGGCGATGATGGTGCGCGAGCGGCTGACCGGCCAGGCACCGCCGCCGGCCGCGCGCAAGCTCACCGATCTGTGGCGGCCGCTGATCGAGGAGCGCGCCGGCAAAAGCCTCGACCGGCTGGAAGATCTGCTGGAAGACCAGCGTCACTTTGCCGAAGTCGTCCACGATCTGCTCGACCAGCTCGACATGGGCGACGACCGCGCCAGCGATGCCGACGACGACGCCGAAGAAGGCGACGACGAGGAACGCAAGCAGGAATCCGGCGAGGACGGCGAGGCGCAGGCCGCCGACGAGCAGCAGGCAAGCGCCGACGACACCGAACTGTCGGCCGACGAGCAGCCCGAAACCGGCAGCGACGCGGCGGATGCGCCGACCTCCGACATGGCCGACGACGGCGAGATGGGCGACGCCGAGACGCCGGGCGAGCCGTGGCGGCCGCGTGACGGCGGCCGCAACGAACCGCGCGGGCCGGAATATCACGCCTATATCCGCAAGTTCGACGAGACCATCGCGGCGGAAGATCTGTGCGAGCCGGAAGAGCTCGAACGGCTGCGCGGCTATCTCGACAAGCAGCTCTCGCATCTGCAGGGCGTGGTGTCGCGGCTCGCCAACCGCCTGCAGCGCCGGCTGATGGCGCAGCAGAACCGCTCCTGGGATTTCGATCTCGAAGAAGGGCTGCTCGATCCGGTCCGGCTGCCGCGCATCATCATCGATCCGATGCACGCGCTGTCGTTCAAGCAGGAGAAGGACACCACCTTCCGCGACACGGTGGTGACGCTGCTGCTCGACAATTCCGGCTCGATGCGCGGCCGGCCGATCACCGTGGCGGCGACCTGCGCCGATATTCTGGCGCGCACGCTGGAGCGCTGCGGCGTCAAGGTCGAGATCCTCGGCTTCACCACCCGCGCCTGGAAGGGCGGGCAGTCGCGCGAGGCGTGGCTCGCCGCCGGCAAGCCGGCCAATCCCGGCCGGCTCAACGACCTGCGTCACATCATCTACAAATCGGCGGACGCGCCGTGGCGGCGCGCGCGCAAGAATCTCGGCCTGATGATGCGCGAGGGCCTGCTGAAGGAAAATATCGACGGCGAGGCGCTCGACTGGGCGCACAAGCGCCTGCTGGCGCGCAGCGAGCAGCGCAAGATCCTGATGATGATTTCCGACGGCGCGCCGGTCGACGATTCGACGCTGTCGGTCAACGCCGGCAACTATCTCGAACGGCATCTGCGCTTCGTCATCGAGGAGATCGAGACCCGCTCGCCGGTCGAACTGATCGCCATCGGCATCGGTCACGACGTGACCCGCTATTATCGCCGCGCGGTGACCATCGTCGACGCCGAGGAGCTGGGCGGCGCCATGACCGAGAAGCTCGCCGAATTGTTCGACGATCACGCACGCGAGGCGACACAGCCGCGCGGCCCGACGCCGCGACGGCGCGTTGCGTGATGCAGGCGCGATCATGCGCGACGGCCTTCGCCGCTCCCTGACGCCGGGCGGCCTGTTCATCGGCCTGCTCGCCGGTTCGCTCCTGGGACTGCTGCCCGCCGCGACGCCGGCGACGGCCGATCACCGCCAGCGAGCCGAGCCGCCGCGCCGCATCGAGATCGCCGCGCGCTTGATCGGCAGTTTCGACCTCCGCGATCCGGCGCGGCAGCGCTTCGGCGCGCTCACTTTCATCGGCGGCCTCGAACTGACCTCGCCGGACAAGCAATTCGGCGGGCTGTCGGCGCTGCGCCTCTCGGCGGACGGCGAGCGACTGCTGGCGCTCAGCGACCGCGGCCGCTGGTTTCGCGGGCGTATCCTTTATCGCGACGGCCGTCCGGCCGGCATCGCCGAGGCCGAGACCGCGCCGGTCCTCGGGCCCGGCGGACGGCCGCTCGCCGCGCAGCGCCGTTTCGATACGGAATCGCTCGCCGAAGCCGACGGCATCCTGCATGTCGGCATCGAACGGGCGAACGAGATCATGCGCTTCGACTACCGGCGCGACGGGTTGACAGCCCGCGGCGCGCCGGTCGCCGTGCCGCCCGCGATCAGATCACTGCCGCACAATCGTGGGCTGGAAGCACTGGTCGCCGTGCCGCGCAGCGCCCGCAACCCGGCGCTCGCCGGCACGCTGATCGCGATCTCGGAGCGCAGCCTCGACGCCGACGGCAATATCGCCGGCTTCATCCTCGGCGGCAGCCGGCAACGGACCACCGGGCAATTCGCGGTGAAACGGCATGACGGCTACGACATCACCGATGCGGCGCTGCTGCCGGACGGCGACCTCGTCATCCTCGAACGCTTCTTCTCGTTCACGCGCGGGCTTGCCATGCGCATCCGCCGCATCGCCATCGGCGCGGTGAAGCCGGGCGCGCTCGTCGATGGACCGGTGCTGATCGAGGCCGATATGGGCTACCAGATCGACAATATGGAAGGCATTGCCGCGCATCGCGCCGCGAATGGCGACACCGTGCTCACGCTCGTCTCCGACGACAATTTCATCGTCTTCCAGCGCACGATTCTGCTGCAGTTTCGTCTGGCGCAGCCGTAGCGCGCTGCCGAACTCGCCGGCCGCGGCAGATCGCCGCCAGCTTGGCCGTCAGCTTGGACGTCAGCCCAGACGTCAGCCCATGCCGACGGATTTGAGATAATTGTACGCCTTGATGATCTCGACGAGGCGATCCTCGGTCGAGCGGTCGCCGCCATTGACGTCGGGATGGTGACGCTTCACCAGCTCCTTGAACCGCGCCTTCACCTGCACGACGCTCGCCTCGATCTCCAGCCCCAGCGTATCGAACGCCTTGCGCTCGGCATTGCGGATGGTGCGGCGCTCCACCGCCGGCTCGGCGCGCGTCTGCGCCGTCGCGCCGTGGAAGACGCCGAACGGATCGGCGGCGGCGCGCAATTCGTCGGCCGGGTTGCCCTTGCCGCGCTTGCCGGTGCCCATCTTCCAGGTGGGGCGATGGCCGGTCAGCGCATCCTTCTGGTAGGAGAGGATGGCATCGTCCTGCATGCCCTGGAAGAAATTGTAGTTCTGGTTGTATTCGCGCACGTGCTTGATGCAGTAGCGCCAATATTCGTTCTCGCGGCCGCGGCCCTTCGGCGCCTTGTGGGTGCCTTCCTGCGTGCAGCCGGCCCATTCGCAGGTCGGTCCCGGCGCTTTCGGGCGACGGTCCTGCGAAGGTTTGACGCGGATTTTATCGAAGATCGGAGAGTTTAATTTCATGACCGGTTATTATGCAGAACCACGGGAGCCTAGCGCAAGCCTGCGGCTTAGCGCAGACACCGCCGAAGCGGAAGACCGAAGCGAAGGCTGAATCCAAGACTGAAGCCAAGATTGAAGCCAAGATTGAAGCCAAGATTGAAGCCAAGATTGAAGCCAAGATTGAAGCCAAGATTGAAGCCAAGACTGAAGCAAAGACCATTGACCCGATCGCCATCATCACGCAAATCGAATCCATGCGCACCGCCGATATCATCACCGAAAAGCTGACCAAAGCCTTCACGCCGCAGAGCCTGTCGGTGGAAGACGAGTCGAACCTGCATATCGGCCACGCCGGCCACCGGCCGGAAGGTCAAACCCACTACCGTGTCCATATCGTGTCGGACGCCTTCGCCGGAAAGAGCCGTGTCGAGCGCCACCGCATGATCAATGCCGCACTGGCCGCCGAACTCGCAGGCGGCGTGCATGCGCTCGCCCTGCACGCCTCAGCGCCGGGCGAACCGCAGCCGGCACGCCCCGCCCGGACGTAAGCGGGGCGGTTACCGCCGGCGCATACTCAGAAAAAGCGCCTTCCCAAAAAAGCGCCTTCCCGAAAAAGTGAGAGGCGCCTGCGGGCATCAGGCGCCTCTCGAACGAGACCCGGGCGCGGTTCCGGGCTCGCCTTCCGGATCGTGGTCAGACAGCCACGCCGGGAATGAAACTCTTAGTTCACCAGCACCGCGCCGTCGCAGCGCAGACCGGTGAACCACACATCCGCCTGACCGATCCCGACGCCGAGCGTGGCGAGGACCGTGGCCAGAAGCTGATCGAGCGGCGAAACCGCCTGCGACAGGATCGTGCGCAAAAGCGGCGTGACGGTATCCGGCAACAGCAGATTGACGCCGAGCAGCGTGACGTCGAGCTGCGTATCGCCGAGCAGGCTGCCGACGAGCGACGCTGCGATGTCGCGCGTCCCGACGGTCTTGCGCGTGCGCGCCGCAATCTCGCTCATGCTGAAGCGCACCGGCGTCGGTGCCAGATTGGCGATGCGCGCATGCGCGCGCGCCCGCGCCGTCACCAGTCCGGCAACGCCGGCAATGACCGCCGGCGGCGGATTGAGCGCAACGGCGAGATTGTCGAACGCCGCCGGCGACACATCGCCGATCCACGCATCGGCGAGCGACGGCAGCACATCGAGCGTCGCCGACGAGGTCGCGACATCGGGAAAGCCGCACGTCAGGCGGGTCAGGGTGGCGCTGGCGGCGGCGATATCGAGATAGATCGGCAGCCGCACCGAGGCGACCGGCGCCAGACCCGCGACGCGCGCATCGACCAGGAGCCGCATCTGCGCCGTCTGCACGCGCGCACCGGCGGCGCCGACCGTGATCCAGCTCGTCCCCTGCGGCCGTTCGCCGATGCGCAGCGCCAGCGTCGCGTCGAGAATGCCCGGCACCGTTGCATCGAGCGAAAGCCGCACCGTCGTCGGGCCGCCGAGCGTCTGCGCCAGCGCCATCAACAGATCGAGCGCCGAGGCAGCAACGCCGATGCGCGGCTTCTCGCCGAGCGGCAGCGTGTCGTAGCGGCCGGCATCGATGACCGCCTGCAGCGCGATCCGCGCCGGACGCTCGCCGAGTGCCTGCACGACCGCGGCCAGCGCCAGCACCGCACGGTCGTTGCCGCCGGTGGCGCGGCGGCTGTCGGCCATCGCCTGCAACAGGTCGAGCGGCTTGACGGTCTCGGCAAGCAACGCCGCATAGGTCGCGGCGCCGGTGCCGTTGCGCGCCGCCAGCGCCGTCATCACGTCGAACAGATCGAGCTCGGCGGCAAGCAGCGCATCGTAATCCATCACCGACAGGCTGAGCGTGGTGCCGAGCAGCCCGCCGAGCACGCGGTTGAGCAGGCCGCCGTCAAGCCCCAACAGCCGCGAGCCGATCGCGAAGGTTGCCAGCGCCGACTGCGTCGCCGTCGCGCGAGTGACCACATCGATGCTGTTGCGGCCGAGCAGCGCCGCACCGAAGGTCAGCGAGGCGCTGCTCCGCAATGTCACCCGCGCGGCATTGGCTTCGGTGACGGACGCCGGCACGAAGCGCAGCGCCGGCTCGAGGTCCGGCCGTGCGGAATAGACCCCGAGCTCGACGGCGACCGGCGTGCCGTCACCGAAACGATTGCGCGCTGCCGTCGCCTTCGCCGCCTTCAGCGCATTCGGCAGATCGCTGACCGCGGCGATGGCCGCAAGATCGGTGGCGCTCTGCGCATGCCGGCGATCGACGAACACCCTGCCGGTGTCGATGGCGAGCGCGGCGACGGCCATGGTCACCATCGCGACCACCGCCGCCAGTATGGCAATGCTGCCGCCTCGATCGCCGGCGAAGCGCCGACCCGTTGCGATGCAGCGTACCAACCCATGCTCGACGCAAGCACGGGCCAGACCGACAATGGCGAGGGGCTGTCGCATGACGCGCTCAATAGCCCCCGCGCTGGATGGCGGCCGAGCGCACCACGACGCGCGGCGGCGCCGGCGCGAAAGCCGGCAGCGAAAAAATGAACATGTCGGAGAGGTCGTAGCGCAGCGTCAGCGAGAACACGCCGCTCGCCGCATTGGTGGCGGATTGCTCGAGCGTCAGCCGCGCCGGCGACAGCAAAGGATAGAGCGCGACATTGCCGTCGATATAGCCGCGCGCCAGACGATTGCGTTCGCCATCGTCGAGACCGGCAACAGCCACACGCACGGCTTCCGCCGCCAGTTGCTGCACGCCATGCACGACGGTGAGATAGGCACCGAGGCTGACGATGCCGAACAAGAGGCAGAGGAAAACCGGAACGACAAGCGCAAACTCCACCGCCGCCGTGCCGCGACGGCAACCGGCGGACCGGCGAAGCAGGGCGATACCGATGGGCTGCGCGATGACCATGGCGCAACCATGCCGCAACGGCTTCTCTCTCCGGTAAAGGGAATCGTCGGCGGCAACCGCAGTCGCCAAAATCCTGATGCAACCGAAATTGTGATGATGTCTTCATTTCCGCCGATGACATCAAAATGTCTGATGCGCGGATGCGAGCGCAGGACGTCGCGCGGCGGTGCGGCGCGGCGTGTCGGCCGCGGGCGCGCCATCGCGCTGCAGAACATGAGCCAGCGCTGCGATCACCGTATCGTCGCGCGACATGCCGAGCTCCGGCCGGGTGAAGATGCCGAGCCCGAGGTCGGGCAACCGCGGCAGATAATGCTCGCGCGCGATCTTCAGCGGCCGGCCGTCGACCCGTGTCTCGGCGGCACGCTCGGGTGCCACGACATAGCCGAAGCCGGCGCGCAGCGCGGCGAGCCGCGCCGTCCAGTCCTCGGCGGCAACCGCCAGCGCGAACAACTGCCCGGCCGCATCGAGCGCCGCCAGCGCCGCCTGGTGCGCGACATCGCCGGCAGCACCGATCAGCGGGATCGGTTTGCCGGGGCTGAGCAGGAAGTCCGGCGCGCACAGCCAAGCCAGCGGCTCGCTCCAGCGGAGAAGCGCCGCAGCCGCGGTTTGCGGCGCCGTCGGCAGCACCGCGATGTCGAGATAACCACTGGCGAGACGCTGCGCCAGATCGTCAGCGCGCGCATGCTCGATCTGCACGGCGTCGCCGTGCGTCGCCTCGTGCAAGGCAGCGAACAGCGGCGCCAGCGTATCCGGCGCCAGCGCCGTGCAGATGCCGATGCGCGTGCCGTGCGCCTCTGCGGCGGCGCCCGATTGCAGCAGGATCTGGTCGTTGATCGCCAGCAGCCGCCGCGCATAGCGCGCCACCCGCTCGCCGTCGTCGGTGAGGCGGATGCCGCCGCCGGATTTGCTCACCAGTTCGGTGCCGACGATCTGCTGCAGGCGACGCAATTGCGCGCTGATCGCCGGCTGCGTCAGCCGCTGCAGATGAGCGGCCTTGGTCAGCGTGCCGACATCGGCCACCGATACCAGCGTCCGCAGCAGTTCGATCGGAATATTGGCGGTGTCGTAACGACGATGCATGGCGAGCTCTCCCGACATGGCGACGGAAAACGCGCGACCGAATCACTTTGCACTCAATATTGCACTTAATAGTTGTATATCAAATTTTATCTCTTAAAAATTGTTATTTGCAACCATGCAACCGCTCACGACCGCTGATGTCGCGCGGCGCGCCCCGCCGGCATGGGGAGGCATGACGGTGACACGGCGGGAGATGGCGGGGACGGACTGTCCGGGGAAGGACGTCTATTCCGTCTTCTGCGGTGTCGCCCGCGCCAGCGGCTGCACCCGCAGCGCGGTGATGCGGTTGCGGGTCCGCCGCAGCACCCGGAAGCGGAAGCCGTAGAAGATGAAATTCTGGCCCGGCTCCGGGATCGAGCGCGCCTCGTGGATGACGAGACCGGCGATGGTGGTCGCTTCCTCGTCCGGCAGATTCCAGTCCATGACCCGGTTGAGGTCGCGGATCGGCACCGCGCCGTCGACATTGACCGAACCGTCCGGCAGGCGGCGCACGCCGGGCACGGCGACGTCGTGCTCGTCGGTGATGTCGCCGACGATCTCTTCGAGAATGTCCTCGAGCGTCACCAGTCCCATCACCTCGCCGTATTCGTCGACGACCAGCGCGAACGGCGTCTTGCGACGACGGAAGGCAGCGAGCTGCTCCGACACCGGCCGAGTTTCCGGCACGAACCACGGCGGCGCCAGCAGCGAGGCTATATCGACCTTGGAGGCGTCGCCGCCGAGCGCGTGCAAGGCCCGCAACAGATCCTTCACATGCAGGACGCCGATGATGTTCTCCGGCTTCTCGCGCCAGACCGGCAGTCGCGTCACCGGCGCGGCGATCACCGCATTGACGACGGCGGCCGGCGGATCGTCGGCACTGACCGTCACCATCTTGGTGCGGTGGACCATCACGTCGGAGACTTCCAGTTCGCGCAGATCGAGCAGGCCGCCGAACATGTCGCGGTCGCGCTTCTCGACGCCGCCCTCGCTGTGCAGATAATCGACCGCGCCGCGCAACTCCTCATGCGCCGACAGCACTGCCTGGTTCTCGCCGACCCGCAGGCCGAACGGCCGCAGCAAGGCGCGCACGATCACCTCGATGGCGGCGAGTACCGGGCCGAGCAGCGTCACGACCCAGGACACCGGCCGGGCCAGAAGAATCGCCAGCCGTTCCGGCGCGACGATCGCCGCCGTCTTCGGCAGCACCTCGGCGAAGACGATGACCACGATGCTCATCACCACCGTCGCATAGAGCACGCCGACATCGCCGAACCAGGCGAGCAGCAGTCCGGTGGTCAATGCCGAAGCACCGATATTGGCGATGTTGTTGCCGACCAGCATGGCGCCGACCATGCGCTCGCGCGCATCCAGCAGGCGACTGACCAGCCCGGCCCGTTTCTGGCCGTTCTTTTCCAGGCGCGTGAGACGCGCCCGCGACGAGGCGGTGAAAGCCGTCTCGCTCGCCGAAAAGAAGGCCGACAGAAGCAGGCTGACGAAAACGACGACGAAAGCGATCCAGTCGTATGCGCTCATCGTTGCGACAGCGTCTCCTCAAGAAAACCGCGGATTTCGGCGGGATCGACATCAGCGGCGATGAAGGCCCGGCCGATGCCGCGCACCAGGATGAAGGTCAGCGCGCCGCGCTTCACTTTCTTGTCCTGCGCGATCAGGTCCATCAGCTGCGCGGCATCCGGCAGCGGACCGTTCAGATCGGCAATGCCGGCAGGCAGGCCGACGGCCGCAAGATGCGCGCGCACCCGCGTGGCATCCGCTGGCGCGATCAATCCCTTGCGGGCGGAAAAGGCGAAAGCCAGCGTGATGCCGAAGGCCACTGCCTCGCCATGCAGCAGCCGCTCGGAATAGCCGGCCGCCGCCTCGAAGGCATGGCCGAAGGTGTGGCCGAGATTGAGCAGCGCGCGCTCGCCGCTCTCGCGCTCGTCGCGGGCGACGATGCCGGCCTTGCCGCGGCAGCAGATGGCGATGGCATGATCGCGCGCCGGCCCGCCGGCGAACACGTCCTGCCAGTTGGCCTCCAGCCAGGCGAAGAAGTCGGCGTCGCCGAGCAGGCCGTATTTCGCCATCTCGGCATAGCCGGCGGCGAAATCGCGGCGCGGCAGCGTGTCGAGCAGCGCCGTATCGGCAACCACCAGCACCGGCTGATGGAAGGCGCCGACGAGATTTTTGCCGTGGCGCGAATTGATGCCGGTCTTGCCGCCGACGGAGGAATCGACCTGCGCCAGCAGCGTCGTCGGCACCTGCACGAAATCGAGGCCGCGCCGCACCGACGCGGCGGCAAATCCGGCGAGATCGCCGACCACGCCGCCGCCGAGCGCGACCACCAGATCGCTGCGTTCGAGCCGCGCCGCGATCAGTTGCTCGCAGACATCCTGATAAACGGCAAAGCTCTTCGAGCCCTCGCCCGGCGGCACCACCACATGCGAGACGGCGATCCCCGCCGCGGCGAGCGCCGCATCGACCGCCGGCAGATGCAGCGCGGCGACCGTCGCATCGGTGACGACGGCGACTTTCGCGCCGGGCCTGAGCGCGGCGATGCGCGCGCCGAGCGTCGCCACGACGCCGCGGCCGATGACGATGTCGTAGCTGCGCGCGCCGAGCGCGACATCGACGATGATCGGATCGGCGCTGCGAAGCGGGGCGGTCATTGTCCGGTCTCCGGCTGTGGCGCATCGTCGGCGAGCTGGCGGGAAAGCGCCGCGACCACTTCGCCGACGATGACGTCATGCGGCTCGTCGCGCGACTGGATGGTGAGATCGGCCTGCGCATAGACCGGCTCGCGCTGCGGCAGCAATTCGCGCATGCGGTCGGCGAGCGGCCGGTCGCTGCGGCGCCGGGTGCGGCGCAGGAGCACATCGAGATCGGCCTTCAGCCAGACCGAGATGCCCTTGTCGCGGATCAGCGCGCGCGTGCGCTCGTCCATCACCGCGCCGCCGCCGGTGGCCAGAACCTGCGGCCCCTCGTCCAGCAGGCGGGCGATCACTTTCGCCTCGCCGGCGCGGAACTCAGCTTCGCCACGGGTGCTGAAAATATCGGGGATGCTCATGCCGGCCGCCTTCTCGATCTCGACATCGGCATCGACGAAGCGGATGCCAAGACGCGCCGCCAGCCGCCGGCCAAGCGACGACTTGCCGGCGCCCATCATGCCGATGAGCACGACCGAGCGCCGGCCGAGCGCCGCAGCAATGGCGTCTTCGGCCCCTGTTCCAGGCTGTTCCTGCGCATTCGCGCCGATCATCGTCAGGCTTTCCGTCCGAGCGGCATGGTTCCACCACAATCCCGGCGGCGAGACAACCGGCATCACTGCCGCGCCCGGCCGCAGGGGTGCGACCGACTTGTCATGCGCGCGCGAACATGATCGTACTCGTACCATTGTGGCGCAATGTACAACGCCAAGACGATACAACGCCGATACTGCGCCGGGACAACGACGGCATAACGCCGAGACGACGCCAGGACGACGCGCCAGGACCGCACCGAGACAATGCCGACCATCCCGACTGATACCCGGCAGAGCTGCCGCCCAGGCTCCACGGACAGCGCGGCAGGGGGGCAAGATCGATGCCGAGCCTGATCCGCTTCCTGCTGGTGGTCGGCGTGCTCGCCGGCCTCGTCTATGGCGCAATCTTCGCCCTCGCCTATTTCGTGCAGCCGACGCCGCGCGAGATCGTCGTCACGGTGCCGCAGCAGACCTTCCTCAAGCGCTGAGCGCAAGCGATGGCCGGCCGCCGCACACCCTCCGACAACGACAGGCTGAGCCGGCTGTTCCTCGACATGCTGGCGGCCGAGCGCGGCGCCGGAGCCAACACGCTCGATGCCTACCGGCGCGACCTCGCCGACCTTGCCGCGCATCTTTCTGCCGAGGGTCTCGGGCTCGCCAGCGCTGCCACCGGCGACCTGCGCGGCTATCTGACGGCGCTGGCCGAGCGCGGCTTCAAGACGGCGTCGGTGGCGCGACGCCTCTCGGCGACACGGCAGTTCTACCGCTTCCTCTATGCCGAGGGGCATCGCGCCGACGACCCCGCCGCCGTGCTCGAAGGACCGAAACGCACGCAGCAACTGCCGAAAGTTCTGAGCATCGCCGATGTCGACCGGCTGCTGGGCACGGCGCGGCAGGCCGCCGAGACGCTCGACCAGACGCCTGCGCGACGACTGCGCGCGATGCGTCTTCTGTGCCTGCTGGAAGTCGCCTATGCCACCGGCCTGCGGGTGTCCGAACTGGTGACACTGCCGGCCGCCGCCGCCCGCAAGGACCAGCGCATGCTGGTGATCCGCGGCAAGGGCGGCCGCGAGCGCCTGGTGCCGCTCAACGACGCGGCAAAGCGCGCGATGGCGGAGTATCTGGCGCTGCTGCCGGAGGCCGCTGCCGGATCGAAATGGCTGTTTCCCTCATTCGGCGATAGCGGCCACCTGACCCGTCAGCATTTCGCCCGCGAGCTGAAGGATCAGGCGGCGGCGAGCGGCATCGCCGCCCACGCCATCAGCCCGCATGTCCTGCGGCATGCCTTCGCCAGCCATCTGCTGCACAACGGCGCCGATCTGCGGGTGGTGCAGACGCTGCTCGGCCATGCCGATATCTCGACCACACAGATCTACACCCATGTGATCGAGGACCGGCTCAAGAGCCTGGTGCGCGACCTGCACCCGCTCGCGGAAACCTGAGCACGACGCTCACGCCACCGACTTTATCCGCCGCGAGCTTTATGCCGCGGGTTTGGCGCCGGTCTTGACGAAATAATTGGCGTCGCGGCCGAGCACCATCTTGCGCACCAGCGCCCGCACCGCCTCGCTCTTGCGCAGCGGATCGACGAGCGTCTTCATCGAACGGAAGGCTGCGAGCTTGACGTTATCGGCGAGCGCATTGCGGCCGGGCGGCTGTTGCGGGAAACCCATCCGCCGCAGCAGCGAGTTGACCACGAAGATATCGTTCTTGCGCATCACCGCCCGCGTCTTCCAGGTGACCGCCATCGAAATCGAATATTGCGAGCCGGTGCGCACCCAGTGCGGCCACAGATACGGCACGAACAGCCCTTCGCCCGGCTGCAGCGAATAGCAGGTCGAGCGCGCCTCGAAGGCTTCGCTGTAAGTGACGTTGCGATGCTTGGAGATCGCATGCTCGATCGCCTCGTCCGGCACCACAGCGCCATCGCGATTGTCGCAGACGGTGAAGTATTTCTCGCCATGCATATGGACGAAGAAATTGTCCTCGGCATCGACGTGGAACGGCGTCGTCGAATTCGGCGACGACACGAACAGGAAGCCGCGGATATCTTCGAAGCCGGCTGCGTCGAGGCTCGCATGGCCCTGCGCGCGCGCCACCGACAGCAGCGTCTCCTCGAGCACCGCGCGATAGGCCGGCAGCACCTCGATGCGCTTGAGCACCATCCAGGCGCCGGCCGTCTCGATGCGGCGCACCACGTCTTCCGGATTGAGTTCGACCAGCGGCGTCGAGTCGGGATCCTGCCCGATCGCCACCTGGCCGGAATTGTATTCGATGTGATCGCGCGGCAGTTCGCGCACCATGTCGACGATGCGCGCCAGCGAGAACTGCGGATCGCCGGCGAGCCGATGGCGGATGCTGAACGGCCGCAGCGGAAACGCGCTGGTGAACGAGGAGCGGTCGGTGGGTTCGATGACGGCCGACGGCGACGGAACGACGGACGCAGTGGCGGACATGGTTGTCGCAATACTCATGGACGAACTCCTCTCAGGGAACGAATACGGTGAACGACGGTACGGGCGAATTCACGCGCGGCGTGTCGCGCGGCAAGCACTGCGGCGATGGCGAGAAAGGCAGGCCGGCTTACGCGCGCCGGCAACAGCAGGTCGCAGACCGGCAGACGGTCGCGCCAGACGTGATCGATCATCGGATGATCCGACACGGCGATGGAATCGACGCTGTCGATGGCGGTGTCGGCACAGAGCGAACGGGTGATATCGAGGGTGAGCTGCACGCCGGGCGACATCTTCGCCAGCGTCTCGTCATAGGCGATCTTGAAGAAATAGCCGCGCCGCCGATGCCGCAGCACGATGCCGGCGCCGACGATGCGGTCGCCGCTCGCCAGCGTCGCGACCTGTGCCTGACCGGCGCGCATCATGCCGGCGACGGCCTCGCGCACGAAGGCTGCATCGCCCGGCTTCTGCGCCAGCGCCGTGCCGCGCGCGCCCTTCCAGCCTTGCGCCTCGAGCGACAGGAACGCATCGAGCCCCGCCGCCGCTGCCGCGGGATCGGCCGTCATTGCGAAAGTCACCGCGCCGCCGTCGGCAAGGCGATTGCGCTGCCGGCGCAGCTCTTTCAGCTTCTTGGCACCGAGCGTCTGGAGCGCGGCGTCGGGTTCCTGCGCCGCGTCGAGCAGCGCGCGCTGATGCGCATCCGTCACGCGCGGCGCCGGGCCACCGGCGGCGGCACGCCGCAGCGCCTGCGCGGCGACGCCGGCCTGCGACAGGCGCGGCAGAAGAACGGCGAGCGCGCCGGCCCGCGTCGCAGCGGCGAGCAGCCCGCGCGCCGCCTCGTCGATCCGTTCGGCATCGAGCAGCGGCGTCGTCAACGGCGCATAGGCCTGCCAGGCGACCAGCAGCGGCAGTTTGAGCGCGCGCCATGCCGGCATGACCGGCAGCAGCGCGAGGAGCCGCGTGCGCGTCGGGCCGTCCCACACCAGCAGCGCCCGGCTGCCGGCATGTCCTTCGGCATGACGGGCGACCGCACGCGCCCAGGCAGGGTGAAAAAAGGCGTTGGCCTCGGCGGCGCGCCCGGCGAGGTCGGCCCAGGCCGGTTCCGGCACCGCCAGAAGATCGACGATCTCACAGAGTTGCGCGCCGGCCGCGGCGCTCGGACGGCTGCCGAGCCGCATCCGCACCCCCGGCAGCGCCAGTTGGCCGGACACAGCCGCATCGCCGCGATTGTCGATCAACGCCATTATCGTCCGCCGGTCCCCTGTTTACGCGACCGCAGGTTGTCGGGCGTCCGTTAAGAGGTGGCAAAGGCGATCGCAGAAACACGGGCTAATAGATGCAATGCCGCCGAATGCGGTTAAGGGCCGCCTACCGGAACCGGCGCAATTGCGGCAAAGGCGTTAAGATTCCCCGGATAGGCTTGGTTCGGGTCGATGCCGATGCGATTTCAGCCTGCGACTTGACTTGCGGCCCATCCGTGGGCCAGTTGCCGTCGCCGAGACCATCCGGCTCCGACCCATCAACCGCTCCATCACCACGATTGGCGACATGCGCAGCTATCTCGATTTTGAAAAGCCGGTCGCCGAACTGGAAGCCAAGGTCGAGGAATTGCGGGCGATGCAAGCCGGCAGCGACGCCGTCGCCGTCGATGAGGAGATCGGCCGGCTGGAAGCCAAGGCGGCGCAGGCGCTGCAGCAGGTCTATGCGACGCTGACGCCCTGGCAGAAGACGCAGGTGGCGCGCCATCCGCAACGCCCCCACTGCGTCGACTACGTCGCCAAGCTGATCGAGGATTTCGTGCCGCTCGCCGGCGATCGCAAATTCGGCGACGACGAGGCGATCATCGGCGGCTTCGGTCGTTTCCGCGGCGAAAGCATCTGCATCATCGGCCACGAAAAGGGCTCCGACACCGAGAGCCGCCTCAAGCACAATTTCGGCATGGCGCGGCCGGAAGGCTATCGCAAGGCGGTACGGCTGATGGATATGGCCGACCATTTCGACATCCCGGTGCTCTGCCTCGTCGATACCGCCGGCGCCTATCCAGGCATCGGCGCCGAAGAGCGCGGCCAGGCCGAGGCGATCGCGCGCTCCACCGACGCCTGCCTGGCGCTTGGCGTGCCGAATGTCGCGCTGGTGCTCGGCGAAGGCGGCTCCGGCGGTGCCATCGCCATCGCCACCGCCAATCGCGTGCTGATGCTCGAACACGCCATCTACAGCGTCATCTCGCCGGAAGGCGCTGCCTCGATCCTGTGGCGCGACACCACCAAGGCGCAGGACGCCGCGACCAACATGAAAATCACGGCGCAGGACATGGCGCGCTTCGGGGTGATCGATGCCGTCGTGCCGGAGCCAACCGGCGGCGCCCATCGCGACCCGGCGGCCGCCATCGCCGCCGCCGGCGCCGCCATCGACAAGGCGCTCGGCGAATTGCGCGGCCTCGACCGCGACACAGTGCGCCGCCAGCGCCGCGACAAGTTCCTGGCGATGGGCCGGGTGCTGGCCTGACCACCCGCCGGCGGCGATCACGGTTTTGTGTGTGATTCCAATTCGTTGCCGCTGCCAGCGCGGCCGCCGAAACCGGTGGTTTACCAATCGGCAGGCATAGTCCGGCCGGCGGCGCCACGCGCCGGCCTGCCTTGCAGATGCCACATCTTGGCGATAACGGTTGTAAGATAAGGGCTTAAGATGGCCGCTGGGGAGTCTTCTCGCTTGATCCGCCGCCCGTTTTTGCGCACCGCGCTCATCACCGCCGCGCTCACGGCGACGCTTGGCCTCGCCGGCTGCAATACCGACGGCACGTCGAAGATGTCCGGCCGCGCCATGGCGCCACTGTCGGGCGCCATGCTGTCCGAGCTCGATGCCAAGAACATGGACAAGGGCTCGCCGATCCTGGTGCGCCTGTTCAAGTCGGAAGCCGAGCTGGAGGTCTGGAAGAAGGATCGCAGCGGCCAGTTCGCGCTGCTCAAGACCTATCCGATCTGCCGCTGGTCGGGCGATCTCGGCCCGAAGATCAAGGAAGGCGACCGGCAGGCGCCGGAAGGCTTCTATACGATCACCCCGGCACAGATGAATCCGAACTCCAGCTACTATCTGGCGTTCAACATGGGCTATCCGAACGCCTTCGACCGGTCGCTCGGGCGCACCGGCAGCAATCTGATGATCCATGGCGACTGCTCCTCGCGCGGCTGCTACGCGATGACCGACGAGCAGATCTCGGAAATCTATGCGCTCGGCCGCGAATCGTTCTTCGGCGGCCAGAAGGCGTTCCAGGTGCAGGCCTATCCGTTCCGGATGACGGCGGAGAACATGGCCAAGCACCGCAACAGCAAGCACATGGCGTTCTGGAAGAACATCAAGCAGGGCTACGACCATTTCGAGGTCACCCGCCAGCAGCCGCGCGTGTCGGTGTGCGAGCGGCGCTATGTGTTCGATGCGGTGACGCCGGACGGCTCGCCGCTCAACGCCAGCTCCGGCGCCAAGTGCCCGACCTTCGAAATCCCGCAGGCGATCGCCAGCGCCGTCAACGAGAAGCAGCGCCAGGACGAGTACAGGACCGCGCAACTGGTCGCGCAGGGCGTACCGGTGGCGCCGAGCCGCGCCGGCATCGACGGCGGCATGAACCGGACCTTCGCGCAGAAGCTCGGCCTCGGCGACGGCAACACCGTGCAGGACCAGAGCGGCCGCTCGATCATGCTGTCGTCGGCCTCGCCCGGCATCACCTCGCGCATCGGCATCGTGCCGCCGACGCAACTACCCTCCGAGACGCCGCCTGAGCCGGCGCCCGCCGCCGAAACGCCAGCACCGGTGCAGACCGCGCCGGTCCGCACCGCAGCGGCACCCAGCAGCAGCGTGCCGACGCCGCCACACCGCACCGCAGCCGCTACGCCGCCGAGCGCGCCCGCGCCGCAGAAAACAGCGAAGGCGCAGGACAACAAGACGCAAGACAGCAAGACACAAGACGGCAAGACGCTGGATCACCTGTTCAAGACCGCGACGGCAGAACCGAAGGGAGCCGACAAGGCGATCAACAGGGCTGCCGAAAAACCAGTTTCCCAGCCGGCTCCGGTGATCGCAGCGGCACCGGCACCCGCCGACGCGCCGGCCGCGCCATCCAGCCGCAGCGCCTATGCCGCCACCGGCAGCACCCTGTCGGGGGCGCAGGCGGTGCTCCCGGCCGCGTCGTTCAACAGCCGCTGGTCGGCCTTCCGGTGACCGCGCCACGGCGGCCGCCGCCCGCGGCCTCCTGTTTCGTCTATGTCCTCGGCTCGCTCGGCGCCGCACGCCGGCTGACCTATGTCGGCTGGACCACCGATATCGACAAGCGGCTGGCGCGGCATAATGCCGGCACCGGCGCCCGCTTCACCCGCGGCCGTCAGTGGGAGCTGCTGCATCTCGAAGCGATGCCGGACCGGCGAACGGCGATGAGTCGGGAATGGCACCTCAAGCGCGACCGCGACTTCCGCCGCCTCGTAGCGCAGCGTCGCACGTCCTGACCGAGAGCAAGGAGAGAATGCGGAGTTCGGCGGCAGCCCGATATCCGCGCAGCTCGGCAATCCCGCCCTCTGCATTCATGTCGGGCCTGCAACGCACTTCAGGTCTTGTCTGGCGCGCGTCCCTGGCGTTTAACACCGAAGCTTCGATATCGATGCCCTTCGCCGCCCTGCATGTTTTTCGACGAGGCAACAATTGATGCAACGACCCGCTTTGCCCGCAGCCGCGGCACTTCGCGCCAGCCTTGCCGCCCTTCCGATCGCGGCTGTCGGACTGGCGCTGGCTTTCGCATCGCTCACCGGACCGGCCGCTGCGATGACCGATGCGCGCTTCAAGGCGGCGCTCAAACGGGTCGACCCGTCGGCGCGGCTGCAGCAGATCTGCGACTATGCGGCCGTCAAGCGCATCGGCCAGGACCAGAACCCCTATCACCCGGACCGGGCGATGATCGATTCGATCGCGCCGGTCAGCATCCACGGCAACACCGCGCGTGGCGCCGGCGGCGCCTTCCGCAGCAGAGGCGAGTGGTATCAGTTCTCCTTCACCTGCACCGCCTCGCCCGACCGGCTGGAGATCGTGTCGTTCGATTACAAGATCGGCGCGAAGATTCCCCCGGATCACTGGGAAGCCTACGGCCTCTATCGCTGAATGCCGTTGCCAGCCGGCAAGGACATCCGCACTATAGGATCGGCGCGCAGATACACGCGACAGGTACACCTGACAGGCACACAGGCACGGACGCCATGGCCAAGAGACGATCGCTCGTCGAGCAACTGGAGAAGGCTGCCACCGACCTCGCCGAGGCCACCAGCATCGCCCTGACCGGATCGACGATCGGCATGCTGGAGCGCGCCGCCGAGGCCGACATTCAGGATGTCACCCTCGAAGACGCCAGAACGAGGGCCGAGGCAATCGCCGCCGCGCCGCGCCGGCGCAAGACACCCGCCCGGACCAAAGCCGCAAATCCGAAAACAACGAGCCCGAAGACGGCAAGGCAGAAGTCGGCAGCGCGGAAGACAAAGAGTCCGATGACGACGGGCCTCAAGCCAGCCGGTGCCAAAGCAGCCGGCACACGACCGGCCAAAAAATCGGTCAAGAGAGCAACCGGGCCGAAAGCAGCACCGGTACGGCCGTCGAAAACGGCAGCCGCCAGCGCTACCCGCCCCACGACACCGCGCAAACCCGGCGGCGCGAAAAAACCAGTGCAGAGCGCGGCGCGGCCGCATCCTTCCAAACGACCTGCCAAAACCGCGAGCAGGGCGGCACCGCGCCGCACCTCGTCCGCCCGGCGCCCCCGACGCTAATCCGGTTCGCCGCGACAGAGGCACGGATCGGGCGCATGGCTCGGGCGGACCACCGGGCCGGCTCACGGCCGGCCTCGATTGCCCGCGCACGACAGTTCACGGCAGGGTCTTGAGCTTCAGTCCGGCGAAGATGCCGCGCGGTGGCGCGCGATAGGAGAAGATCTCCTCGTAGCGGCTGTTGAGCGCATTCTCGAACCGCAGATAGGCCTGCGCGTAAGGCGTGATGTCGTAGGACAGCGACGCATTGAGGATCGTATAGGCGGGCAGGCCGGTCACGAAAGACGGAAACGTGAAGACGGTGTCCGGCATCGTGCCGTTGAACACCACGCCGGCATGCGCATGCAGCGTGTTGTCGAGCCAATGCGTGGCGACCGACACGCTGCCTTTGTGACGCGGCTGGCGCAGTTCCGGCTCGCCGGTCGAGAGCTGCGTATCCGTATAGGTATAGTTGGCGCTGATGCTGATCCAGTCCACCGGATTGATACGGATCGAGGCCTCGATGCCGCGCTTGGGCGACGTGCCGATGGCGTTCATCACCGTCATCACGCCGGGCGGGCCGGCGGGAACGCTGACGATCTTGTCGGTGAAGTCGGCGCTGAAATAGGTGATGTCGGTGACCACCCGGCCGTCGAACCAGCCCTGCTCCCAGCCGACATCCCATCCGAACGAACGCTCCGGCTTGAGATCCGGATTGCCGATGAAAGAGCTCGGCGCAAAGCCGTACTGATCGAGGATCGTCGGATTGGTGACGCCGGTGCCGACCGAGCTATGCAGCCGCGTCGCTTCCAACAGCCGCTGCGAGGCGGTAACGCGCCAAGTGGTGCTGTCGGCAAAGCCGGTATGGGATTCCTTGCGCAGCGCGCCGGTCAACGTCGTCTGCGTCGGCAGGTCGATCGTGTATTCGCCGGCATGTCCGACCCGCACGCGGCCGGGTTGCGTCGCGAAGAACGCCGCCGAACCCGGCGGATAGAACGCGAAGAAATCGGAATGCTGGAAGAACCGCTCCTTGCGCCAGTCGGTGGCGTAGGTCAGCGACTGCTTCTCGCCGAAGAACGAGTGGGGAATATAGACCGTCCCCTTGTAGTTGACCTGATCGCGCACGCCTTCCGTCTGATAGTCGCCATTCATCACGTCGAAGGAATGGAAGTTGTCCTGATAGCGCGACCAGCCGACATTCTGCACGAAGATGCCGTCGAACAGCTTCCACTGTCCGTTCACCCGCGCCATCGTCGATTTGAAATCGTTGTAGTCGGTGCCGAACGGCACCGACGGCATGACAAACTCGCCGATTTGCGGATCGACCGATACCGTGCGGGCGACCGAACGGAACGAACTCTCGATATTGATGTCCGGCGTGACGTCGACGCCGATGGTGCCGCCGATTGCCGTGCGATAGGAGCCGTTGCGGCTGTCGCCGAAGCGCGACACGTTGTAGCCGCCGGTGGTGTGGCGGTCGATCGACAGCGCGCCGTAAACCGGGCCGGTGTTGCCGTGAACGGTGGCCGCGACCATGCCGGTTTCACGCGAACCGCCCTCGACACGCAGCCGTGCGCCGGAGGGACGACCGCGGCCGCTGATCGTGGTGATGGCGATGACGCCGGCATTGGCGTTGGCGCCATGAATGCCGGACTGCGGCCCGCGCACCACCTCGACCCGCTCGATGCCTTCCATCTCGAAATCGGCGAAGTCGAAGGCGCCGCTCTGCAACTCGTTCATCGGCACGCCGTCGACCAGCACCAGCACATGCTTGGCTTGCGAACCGCGGATGCTGACATAAGTGAGCGCGCCGCGTGGGCCGCTCTGGCTGACCTCGACGCCGGCGACCGAACGCAGCGCCGAAGGCAGATCGGTGTAGCCCTGCGCGCGCATCTCGTCGCCGGTGAGGATCGTCGTCGATGCGCCGGTCTTGGCGACATCGGTCGGCGTCTGATTGGCATAGACGCTGACATTCACCTCCGGCAGCGTCTGGGTATCGGCCGACGCCTGCGCCCGCGCGCCGGTTGCCGGCAGGCTCAGCACCGCCGCGACGACAGCCGTCGCGCCGACGGCAAGGGATTTGCGATCAGATCGTGAAGAAACGTACCGCGTTTTGAAGTCCACCATTCGCCCCTGACAGTTGTAAGAATACGAACCGTCGGGCGGGCGCACGCATTGCTGCGTACGCGCCGGAATCGGACTGCAACGAACTGAACAACCAGTTCCCCACGACGGCTCCCCTCAATCACCACTGCGGAAGACGCCGCTCCGACTGCACGCCCCGTGCGCGGATGGGTGACGGCGAGGTCGGTCTCCTGGCTCGCGGATCGCTGCTCCGTTCCGCCTTCCCGGGCTTCGCCCAGTGGCTGATGGAAGGAGCTAGCCGCTTACAGTTGCGGGGGCAGCTCCGGTGTCACACCGGATTCCCAACGTGCTCACCTGATGATGGGCACTCCCTACGCCGGGGCGCATTCAATGATGCACGGATGGAAGAGTCAATCCGGAAAGGCTTCCGTGACGTTCGCCGCTCTCGTTGCCCACCGGAAAGGCCCGGCAACCCGCGGCTGCCAGCCGGCCGTGCTTGCTATTGCAGCACCGGCGGCGGTTCGTCGTCGGACCCGCCGGACGGCGGGATCAGCGCTTCGGAGAACGGCAGTTCGAACACCGTCTCGCCGGCCTCGTCGGTCACCACCAGCAACGCGGCGAGCAGAGACCGGTCGTCGCCGCCGTCCTCCAGCAGGCCGGCGATCATCGCTTGCGCCACTCGCCAGGCATGGTCCGGATCGCGCAGCACGACGCCGGCGGTATCGTGAATGACGTCGTCGCCGATCTGCGTATGGAAGAAGTAGCGCGGCATGGCCCGCATCATCTCCAAATCACCGGTAACGAGACGGCAACAGCCATCAATGCAGCGTATTGCCGTCCGGTTGGCGTGCCGCGACCTCGCGCGACACCGTATCGATCTCGGCTTCCAGATCGCTCTGCCGATTGGTCAGTTCCAGAAACGCGCGGGTGCGCGCGCCGTCAGGCCCCCATCCACCGCCACTGCGCTCTTCCGGCGCCACGGCTGCCAGTTCGCCGACCATCTGCTCGATGGCGGCATCGACGCTCTCGCGTTCCTCCTTGAGGTCGGCAAGCAGCGCTTTCAATTCGGCCAGTTTTTTCGACATGCCGGCGATCTAGGGACGAAACGGGCAACTGGCAAGTCGCCGCGACCGATCCGCCCCATGACGGCTCAACTTGCGGCGGTCTGTTCCTTGTACCAGTCGAGGATTTCTGCGCCGGTCCACATGACGACGCTGTCGTGGCTGAGGATGTGGTCGTAGAGCGCTTCCAGATATTTGATCCGGTGCGGCACGCCGGTGAGATACGGGTGGATCGAGATCGCCATCACCCGCGGCGCGCTGGCGCCGTCGCGGTAGAGCCGGTCGAACTGGTCGCGGCCGCGATGTAAAATCTCGTCGGAGCGGTGCTGCTGCACCGCCGAGATCACCACGTCGTTGACCTCCACCGTATAGGGCACCGAGACGATGGTGCCGGCGCGCGTCTTCACCGGCACCGGCTGCTCGTCGAGCACCCAGTCCGCGACATATTCGATGCCCTCTTCCGCCAGGATGTCGATGGTCTCGTCGGTCTCGGTCATGCCGGGGCTTTCCCAGCCGCGCGGCGGCTTGCCGGTGAAGTCCTTGATCGCCGCGATGGTGTCGCGGATCGCCTGCCGCTCGTCGGCGAGCTTGTGCATCGGCTTCTGCTCGAAGCCGTGGCCCATGAAGTCCCAGCCGGCGTCGCGCGCCGCGCCGCAGGCTTCCTCGTAGACCCGGCAGGCGGTGCCGTTGACGGCGAAGGTCGCCTTGAGGTTGCGCGATCCCAGCGCCTCGATGAAGCGCCAGAAGCCGACCCGCATGCCGTATTCGTGCCACGCCCAGTTGGGCACGTCGGGCAGCAGCGGCTGGCCCATCGGCGGCGGGATGACGGTGCGCGGCATCGGCGCCTGCGGCAGCCAGTTCTCGACATTGACGATGGTCCACACCGCCACCCGCGCATCGCCCGGCAGCCGCAGCTGCGGCCGGTTATGGATCGACCGATACGGAATACGGCCGCGAACGCTCGAGCCGATTTCCCCGGTCGTTTGCCTGTTCACATTGCTGCTGTCGTTCACGGGGCGGCCTTTCCTCAGTCTGTGCTTGCCAGAGCCGCTATCGAACATCGGCGGACGCCGAATGGCAACCCGACTGTTGCCTAAGGAGCGACTGGAATACCGCCGACGTCAGCGCGGCGCGGACAGGGCCTGCATCGCCTCGGCCACCGTCGTTATCCGCGCCACCGGGCGCAGTCCCTCGATCGCGGCGCGATGCACGTCGTCGGAGAACGCAGCACATCCATCCGCGATCACCGTGCAATGAAAATCACGGACATGCGCATCACGCACCGTCGAGGCGACGCCGCCATTGGTGACGATGCCGGCGAAATACAGCGTGTCGATGCCGCATTTGCGCAGCACCCATTCGAGCCGGCTCGCATGGAAGGCGGAAAAGGCGATCTTCTCCACGGCCACATCGGCGGGCGCCAGTTCGTCGACCAGTTGCTGGCCCCAGCCGCCTGGCACGAAATCGCCCTGCCGCAGAAACGGCCGCAGCGCCTTGAGATGCGGCGAGATCAGCGGCGCGCCGCCATGGCCCGGCACCAGCGTGAACAAGGTCGCAACCGTCAGCACGCCGCCGGCGCGCGCCGCCGCAACCAGCGGCGAAAGCCGCTGCGGCAACGCGGCGATCGCCGGATGCGCCTGCCCGGCGCGGCCATAGGCGCCGTCGGGATGCAGGAAGTCGTTCTGTAGATCGACGAGAACGAGCGCGGTCGATGACAGCGGCATCACACAGGCTCCACGATCAGATTGCCGAGCGCATCGACGCGCGCCGCAAAACCCGGCTCGACGACGATGGTCGAATCCGGCTGTTCGAGGATCGCCGGTCCTTCAAGCCGTGTGCCGGCCGGCAACGCGAGCCGCGACCAGACGTTGGTCTCGCGCCAGCCGCCCTCGAACCATACCGGCCGCGTGCCGGTCTGGGCCGTCGCCGGCAAAGCGGCGACATCCGGCGCAAACACCGAGAAGTCGAACCGCGGCCGGCGGCCGATCGCGGCGACGCGGAACGAGACGATACGGACCGCCAGCCCCGGCAGCAGGCGGCTGAACGACAACCGGTAAGCGCGCTCGAACGCGGCGCGGATCGCGTCGACGGTGAGATCGTCTTCCGGCGGCAGCACGATCGGCGCGGCAACGGTGTGCGTCTGCCCGAGATAATGCATGTCGAATTCATAGAGCACATCGGTGCGCTCCACCGGCACGCCGGAGCCGGCGACGACCGCGCTGGCCTGCTCCGCCGCCTCGCGCAGACGCCGTGTCAGCCCCGCGGCATCGAGGCCGTCGAGCATCAGATTCAGCGTCTGAACCATGTCGTGGCGCAGGTCGGCCAGCACGCATCCGAGCGCCGAGGTGATGCCGGGGAAGCGCGGCACCAGCGCGCATTTCAGCCCGACCTGCCGGATCAGCGCACTGACATGCAAAGCGCCGCCGCCGCCGAACGGCATAGCGGCAAAACGCGCCGGATCGTGGCCGCGCTCGATCGACACCAGCCGGATGGCGCCGGCCATCCGCGCTTCCGCCACCTGCACGATGGCGGCGGCGGCAGCGGTATCGTCGAGACCGAGCGGTACGCCGACATGCTCGCGGATCGCGGCGCGCGCCGCATCGACGTCGAGCCCGGCAAGCTCGCCGCCCAGCGGACGCGCCGCATTGATGCGGCCGAGCACCACCTGCGCGTCGGTCAGCGTCGGTCGCGTATTGCCCTGCTGGTAGCAGACGGGTCCCGGCACCGAGCCGGCGCTCTCCGGGCCGACCTGCAGCAGGCCGCTGCGATCGACCGAGGCGATGGAGCCGCCACCGGCGCCGATCGTGTTGATCTCGATCATCGGCGTGCGGATCACCAGCCCGAAATCGATGGTCGTCTGCGCCGCAACTGAGGCCTCGCCGCGCGCGATCACCGAGACGTCGAACGAGGTACCGCCGAGATCGCAGGTGATGACATTGTCGAAGCCCGCCGCTTTGGCGAGCGCGGAGCCGGCGACGACGCCGGCCGCCGGGCCGGACAGCGCGGTGCGCACCGGCAGCCGCCGCGCCGTTGCCGTCGACATGATGCCGCCGTTCGACTGGACGATCTGCAACTGTCCGCGGAAGTGCTGCGCGGTGAGCGCCGATTCGAGTTTGCCGAGATACGAGGCGACCACCGGCTGCAGATAGGCATTGAGCGCCGCCGTCGAGGAGCGCTCGAATTCGCGGATCTCGGAAAGCACTTCATGCGAGGCGGTGACGAATTCGTTCGGCCAGACGACGCGCAGTTCGGCGAGCGCGCGGCGCTCGTTCTCCGGATTGGCATAGGCATGGATGAAGGCGACGACGACGCTCTGGGCGCCCCTGTCGATCAGCACCTGCGCGGCGGCGCGCACCGCTGCGGGATCGACGGCGACGCGCACCGTACCGTCGGCGAGGATGCGCTCGTCGACTTCGAGCCGCATGTCGCGGTCGGCGATCGGAATGAAATCGCCCCACAGGCCCCAGGTGTTGCGGCGGTCGCGGCGGCGCATTTCCAGCGTGTCGCGAAAGCCGCGCGTGGTGATGACGCCGATTTTCGGACCCCGCCGTTCGAGCAGCGTATTGGTGCCGACGGTGGTGCCGTGGACGATGGAATCGATAGCGGCAACGCCACCCAGCGCCTGCAAGCCGTTGAGGAAGCCGATCGACTCGTCGCCGCGTCGCGACGGCACTTTCGCGGTAAGGAAGCGACCGTTCGCGGCATCGAGCAGGAACAGATCGGTGAAGGTGCCGCCGACATCGACGCCGACCGTCGTCAGGCCGGTCCGTTGCGTATCATCGGTGCGCGCGTTCATGCCGGCACCTCCGTCGCGGCGCCGGCGCGTAGCGCAGCGGTGGCGACTGCATCGACCGAACCGTCGGCCGCGAGCGCGACCTTGTAGTCCCGCGCCGCCGCCGCGCGCGACACGTAACCGAAGCGGACATCGCGCGCGACCTGCTGCGGATCGCGCGATCCCGGATCGCCGAAGCCGCCGCCGCCCGGCGTTTCGAGCCGCACTTTCTGGCCCGGCCGGATGCGGATATCGGTCGCCTTCGACACCAGCGGCGGCGTACGCTCGCCCGCATCGGTCTCGTAGACGAAACGATTGAGCGCCGCCGGTCCGCCGCCATTGACACCGAACGGCGGATATTTGCCGCGCTCGCCGAGCACGAACACTTGGGCGCCGCTCTCCGCCAGCGCTTCGACCTCATAGATCGCACCGAGACCGCCGCGATGCCGTCCCGGCCCGCCGGAATCCGGCCGTAGCGCCCATTGCGTGAACATCACCGGATAGAGCGATTCGAGAATCTCGACCGGCGGAATGGTCGCTGTCGAGATCGGATTGTTGCCGTGATTGAGGCCATCGCCCTGCGGATTGCCGCCAAGACCACCGCCAAAGAAGCAGAACATCACCCAGCGCCGGCCATGCTCGCGCCAGCCGGCAAGCGACAGCGCATTGATGGTGGCGAACGGGCTGCCATTGGCGCGCTGCGGCGCCGCCTTGGCGAAAGCGCCAAAGATCACGTCGATGACGCGCAGGATCGTCTCGGTATAGCCACCGACCGGACGCGGCGCCGAAACACCGAGCAGCGTCGTCTCCGGAATGACGAAATCGATCGGCGCGAGACAGCCGGCGTTCGCCGGCACGTCGGTGAACAGGTGTTTCAGCGCGACATAGCAGCAGGCGACGGTGGTGGAACGCGCGATATTGAGCGGGCCGTCGCAGGGCGCCGCCGAGCGCGAGAAATCGAGCGTCATCCGGTCGCCGGCGATCGTCAGATCGAGCGCGATCGGCAGCGGGCTGTCGGTGACGCCGTCATTGTCGAGGAAATCGTCATAGCTGTAGGTGCCATCCGGCAACGCCTCGATATTGGCGCGCATCAGGGTCTCGGCACGCGCGCTCAGCATCGCGAAAGCGGCGCTCACCGTGTCTTCGCCATATTCGTCGAGCAGCGCGTCGAGCCGGCGCTCGCCGAGATCGAGGGCATTGATCTGACCGTTGAGATCGCCCCAGTTCGATTGCGGCACGCGCGAATTGGTCGCGAGAATATCGACGATGTCCTGCTGCAGCACGCCGGCGCGCATCAGCTTCACCGGCGGCACGCGGAAGCCCTCCTGGAAAGTCTCCGTCGCCTTGGCGTTGAAATTTCCGGGGACATTGCCACCGACGTCGAGCCAGTGACCGACAGAGGCCAGCCAGGCGAAGACGCGGCCGTCGCGCATCAGCGGCCGCACCAGGCGGAAATCGTTGAGATGCGTGCCGCCGTCATAGGGATCGTTGAACAGGAAGGTATCGCCGGCGACGAGGTCGCCGTCGCGCGCCACCTTGTCGATCACCGCCTTCACCGCGAAGGCCATGGCGCCGACGAAGATCGGCAGGCCGGAGGTTCCCTGCACCAGCGTGGCGCCGGTTTGCGCATGATAAAGGCCGTGGCAGGCGTCATGCGCCTCGGCGATGATCGGATTGAAGGCCGAGCGGAACAGCGTCGCATCCATCTCGTCGGCGATCTGGACGAGACGGCCGTTGAGCACGGCCAACGTCACGGGATCGAGGGTCTTCACCGGCCGGGCTCCTCGTTGCCGGCATAGCGCCTGCCGAGCGCGATCATCTCCGGCGTCCCGATGAGCGCATTGAGCCCGTCGAAATCCAGCATGCGGTCGCGGAACGGCTCGGTCGAGCCGTGTCCGGCGAGAGAGGCGTAATAATCGCTGGCCATGCGGCCGAGCGCACGGACAATGCCGCCCGGAAAAATCACCAGCGCATAGCCGAGCGCTTCGAGCTCGGCAGCCGGCAGCGGCGGCGTCTTGCCGCCCTCGACCATATTCGCCATCAACGGCCCCGACGAACCGAGCCGCGCGGCGATCTGCGCGAGGTCGTCGCGCGCCTTCGGCGCCTCGACGAACAGGAGATCGGCGCCGGCTTCGCGATACAGCATGGCGCGTTCGACGGCGCGCTCGACTCCCTCGACGGCCACGGCATCGGTGCGTCCGATGATCAGCGTATCGCGCGAACGGCGCGCATCGACGGCGGCGCGGATCTTGCCGCACATTTCCTCGGCGGAGATCAGCGTCTTGCCGTCGAGATGGCCGCAGCGCTTGGGATAGTCCTGATCCTCGATCTGGATGGCGCTGGCGCCGGCCTGCTCGAAGCGCTGCACGGTACGCACGACATTGAGCGCATTGCCGTAACCGGTATCGGCATCGACAATCAGATGCGCGTCGACGCGGTCGCGGATCAGCGATAGCGCCTCGGCCACCTCGGCCATGCTGACCAGGCCGATATCCGGCCGCCCGAGCCGCGTATAGGCGATCGCCGCGCCGGAGACATAAAGACTGCCGAAACCGGCGCGCGTGGCGATCAGGGCGGTCAGTGCATCATAGATGCCCGGCGCCACCACAATGGGTTTGCCGGCGATCCGCGTTCGCAGGGTGTCTTGCTCGATCATCGTTTCATTCCAGGATCGCTCATCAGAAGTCGTTACATGCCCAGATAGGCTCGTTTCAGCTCGGGGTTGCTGCGGATGTCGGCAGCGGCGCCGGACAACGCGATGGCGCCGTTATCGAGAATGTAGGCGCGCTGCGCCACCTCGAGGCTCTGCATGACATTCTGCTCGACCAGCAGCACGGCGATGCCCTCTGCATTGATCGACTTGATCAGCGCGAACAGTTCTTCGACCAGCAACGGCGACAGGCCGAGCGACGGCTCATCGAGGATCAGCAGCGCCGGCTCCGCCATCAGGCCGCGGCCGATCGCCAGCATCTGCTGCTCGCCGCCGGAAAGCGTGCCGGCGCGCTGCGTGCGTCGTTCGGCAAGCCGTGGGAAAATCGAGAAGACGCGCTGACGATTGCGTTCGCGCCGCGCGCCGCCGCGGCGATAGGCGCCGAGATCGAGATTCTCGCTGACGCTCATATTCGGGAAGATGCGCCGCCCCTCGGGAACATGAACAAGGCCGCGCGCAACGATGGCCGAAGGCCGCTCATGCTCGATCGCTGCGCCGGCAAAGCCGATACGGCCGTCCCAGCAGCGCACCACGCCGGAAATAGTACGGTTGAGCGTCGACTTGCCGGCACCGTTGGAGCCGAGAATGGCGACGATCTCGCCGGGCGCCACCGACAGATCGATACCGCGCAAAATCTCGACGCTGCCGTAGCCGGCGTGCAGCCCTTCGATGCTCAGCAGCGGCTCGGTCATCGCCTCACCCCTGGCCCGCAGCCGGCTGCGCGATGCGCGCCGCCGCGCCTTGCCCCAGATAAACCTCGATCACCCGCGGATCGCTCGCCACGGCCTGCGGCGCGCCCTGCGCGATGATACGGCCTTCCGACAGCACGAAGACATCCTGCGCCAGGCTCATCACCGCCTGCATGACATGCTCGATCATGACAATGGTGGTGCCGCGGTCGCGGATGGCGCGGATCACCGGGATCATGTCGCGCACTTCCGACGGATTGAGGCCGGCAAGCACCTCGTCGAGCAGCAGCAGGCGCGGCGCCAGCGCCAGTGCACGCGCCAGTTCGAGCCGCTTGCGCCCGGCGACGGTCAACGCCGCGGCCGGCCGGTCGAGCATGTCGGCAAGCCCGACCATATCAGCAACCTCGCCGGCGGCTGCCAGCGCATCGGCGCGTTTCGGCCGCGACAGATGCGCGCCGACGGCGATGTTCTCGCGGGTCGTCAGACCGGCAAACGGCTGCACGATCTGAAAGGTGCGCGCGATGCCGCGCCGCGCCAGCAGATACGGCGGCTCGCCGGCGATGTCGGCGCCGTCGAACAGGATGCGCCCGTCGCTCGGCGGCAGGAAGCCGGAGATGATCGAGAACAAGGTGGTCTTGCCGGCGCCGTTCGGACCGATCAGCGCCGTGATCCGGCCGGTCTCGGCGACACAGGAGGCGCGATCGACCGCCAGCAGGCCGCCGAACCGCTTCGTCACATTCTCGACGCGCAGCAGCGGCTCAGGCATGGCTGCCCTCCCCGGCCTGCGGCTGCGGCGTCGGTTTCCGCTGCGGGCGAGCGGTATCGCGGCGACGAAACCGGTCGAACAGACCGATGATGCCGCGCGGCGTCAGCGCGATCACCAGGATCAACACGACGCCATAGATGACCAGATCGAGGCCCGGCGCATCGCCGGTCACCAGCTTGGTGACCTCGCCGAGCGACTTGACGACGAAGGCGCCGAGCAACGGCCCCGCCACGGTGCCGACGCCGCCGATGATCGGCGCCAGCAGCGCCTCGATCGAGATCCACGGGCCGTACGCGATGCCGGCATCGAGAAACAGGAAATACTGGACATAGAAACAGCCGGCGGCCGCGGTGATCGCGGCGGAAATGGTCATCGCCGCGACCTTGATCGCCGTGGCATTGACGCCGAGCGCCTTCGCCGCCTCCTCGTTCTCGCGCACCGCAATCAGATAGGCGCCGAAGCGGCTGTCCTCGATACGGCGCACCAGCAACATCGACAGACCGACCAGCACCAGGATGATCCAGTAGAACGGCGCGCGACTCGGGAACTGCATCGCCTCCGGCCGCAAATCAAGCTTCAGGAGCGTGCCGACGCCGGCGCCGGTGATCGGCGCGACGCTGGCGATGATCCGCAACACTTCGGCGAAGGCGAGCGTCACCAGCGCGAAATACGAACCGCGCAGGCCGGAACGGAAGCTCATCGCGCCGATGGCCGCGCCGACAGCGGCGCCGGCGGCGATGCCGATCAGAAAACCCGGCCAGGCATTGACGCCGTACTGCATCTGCAGGATGGCGGTGACATAGGCCCCGGTGCCGAAGAAGGCGGCGTGGCCGAACGAATACTGCCCGCCATAACCGCCAAGCAGATTCCAGCCCTGCCCGGCCAGCGCGATCAGGAACGTCACCACCAGAAAATTCAGCACGACATTCGACGCCGTCAGCATCGGCACCATGGCCAGCAGCGCCACGGCGATCAGGATCGGACCGTAGCGCCTCATGCCCGCTCTCCGAACAGGCCGCTCGGACGGAACAGCAGCACCAGAATGAACATGACGAAAATGCCGATCTGACCGAGTGATTCGCCCAGGAACAGACCGGACAGGCTTTCCACGACGCCGATGAACAGGCCGCCGATCAGCGCGCCGGCAAGCGAGCCCATACCGCCGAGCACGACAATGGTGAAGGCGATCAGCACGAAAGCATTGCCGGCGCTCGGATTGACGTAATAGGTCGGCAGCAGCAAGCAGGCGGCAATCGCCAGGCAGGCGGTGCCAAGACCGAAGGTCACCGCATAGATATGCGCGACGTCGATACCGGAGAGTTCGGCGCCGAGTTTCTCCTTGGCGACGGCGCGGATCGCCTTGCCGGTTCGCGTGGTGCGCATGACGACCCAAAGGGCCAGCGTCACCAGCGCGACCCCCGCGCAGGCCACCACACGCGGCACCGCCAGCACCGCATTGCCGATCTCGATGACGTCGAACGCATAGGGCAGATCGATGGTGCGGGTATCGGCACGGAACAGATAGAGCAGAACATTCTCGATGATGACAGCCAGACCAAGCGTCACCAGGAGAATGTTGCGGTCCTCGCCATGCGCCGCCGGGCCGATGACAAAGCGTTGCAGCGCATAGCCGATGCCGAAGAACAGCGGCGTCAGCACGACAATGGCGATGTAAGGATCGAGCCCGAGCCAGCGATGCGCCAGGAACACGGCGAACAGCGCCGCCGTGAGCAGCGCGCCGTGGGCGAAATTGATGATGTGCAGGACGCCGTAGATCAGCGTCAGTCCGAGCGCAACAAGCGCATAGACTGCGCCGGTCATCAGGCCGTTGAGCACCGCAGGAAACAGGATCGCTGACGACAGCATAGGCAGGGATCGCCATAAACGGGATCGCGAAAGGGATCACGGCAGCGGACGACACCTGCGGCGCCGTCCGCTATCCGGTTGTGGCGCGCGGTCAGGCGCGCGGCATCGGGAACACGGCCTTGGCGGAGGCGAAGGTCGCCGGCAGGATCACCTGGATATCCTTGTCGAGCACCTGCGTGTTGACCGGCATCGCGCCCTGGTTCTGGCCGTTGACAAATTTGGTCGGGCCGTAGGGCATGACGTGGCCGGAGAAGGTCGAACTGGCCATCGCCTCGATGATCTTGGCACGGTCGGCGCTGCGGGCGCGCTCGATGGCATCGGCCAGGAGCAGCACGCAGGAATAGTTCATGAACACCTCGTAGGTGAAGAACTGTCCCTTGGCCTCGATCTGCTTCTTCAGCGCCAGCGCTTTCGGATTTTTCGGATCGAACCAATGGTTGCAATCCATGATGTACTGCGCCGCTTCCGGGAAGTCCTTGACGAATTTGTAGGACGACGACGCGCCGCCGAGCACCGAATAGATGCCCTTCGGGCGGATGCGCTGCTGCTGCATGGTGCGCGCCAGCAGCACATATTCGTTGTAGTAGTTGGCGGGGATGACGATATCCGGATTCTGCGCCTTGATCTTGAGCGCGACATTGTTGAAGTCGCGGGTCGGCGTCGGATGCGAAATCGTCTCCAGCACCTGGAAGCCGCGCTCCGGAAGCTGCGCATTGAGCAGTTTGGCGAGGCCTGCGCCGAAGGCGGAATCCTCGTGTACGATCATCACCGTCTTCGCCGGCTTGCCGGCCTGCTCGTTGATGGTGACGAGATTGTCGAGCGCCGTCTTGGCAATGACGCCGAAGCCGGGGCCGAAGCGGAAGGTATTCTTCAGCCCGCGGGTGACGACGCTGTCAACGACGCCGACATCGACGATATAGGGCAGATCGTAGCGCGCCGCTGCCTGGCTCGCCGACAGGCAGATCGAGCTCGCATAACCGCCAACGATGGCGGAGACGCCGGCGGAATTCATCTTCTCGACTTCGGCATTGCCACCCTCCGGCGTCGACTGCGCGTCGCCCAGCATCGCGTCGATCTTGGCACCGCCCAGTGCCTTGATGCCGCCCGCGGCGTTGATCTCCTCGATCGCCGCCAGCGCGCCGAGCCGCCCCTGCTGACCGGAATAGGACACCGCTCCCGACACCGGATGCAGAACGCCGATCTTCACCGCGGCGCCCTGCGCCCGCAGCACCGAGGGCGCGGCGATGACGGTCGCACCGGCAGCGGCGCCGAGTGCGGACGTCTGCAGGAAGCGGCGGCGACTGACGGCCCTCAACATGTCGTTCGTCTTGTCGTTAGGCATGGCGTTTCTCCCCTTTGATGTTCGATGTTTTATGTCTTCGTTCTATATCTTCGGCCCGGATTGCGGCTTCGACGATCTTGGCCCTGACGATTTCGGCTTTGGTGATCCTGACTTTGGCGATTTTGACGTTGGCGAATTCAGCCCGGACGCATTTGAATTCGACGTTTTGGATTTAGAGAATGTCCGGGCGCGCCGGGCCGGGGATATCCGATCCGATGCCCCGGCTCGCGTCCGGGTCGGTGCCCAGGTCCGGGCGCTGCCGTCGCCGGTCCGCTCCAGATCCATTTCGAAATTGTAGCGGTCCGGCCGATACAGAGCGTGCAGATGCTCGACGCCGCGCCCGTCGCTGTCATAGACGACGCGCACCAGTTCGATCAGCGGCGAGCCGGTCCGCACGTCGAGGGCGTTTGCGGTTTCCGGCGTCGCCAGCACGGCGCTGATCCGCTGCGCGGCGCGCTCGATCGTCACGCCTGAACGTTCGAACAGACCGAGCAGCGGTTTGGTCGCCAGTTCGCGCTTGGTGTAGGTGCGGCCGATACGCTCCGGCACATGCGCGGTGAGATGGGAAAACGGCATGCCGCTGATCGAGCGCACACGCACCGAGCGCTGCAGCATCTCGCCGGGCACAACCGCCAGCGCCTCGGCCACCGCGCCCTCGGCAGCGACATAACCGAACGTCAGCAGTTTGCTGACCGTGCGCTCGCCCATCTCCACCAGAGTAGCGAGCGCGTTGGCGATGTCGGCGGTCAGCGGTTTCGACGACGGCCGGTAGATCACCCGCGTGCCGGCGCTGCGGCGACGTTCGATCAGCTTCTCGCGCGCCAGCTCGGCGAGCGCGCGGCGCACTGTCACCCGCGAAACCCGATGAAAGCGGGCAAGGTCGTTTTCCGTCGGCAACCGGCTGCCCGCCGCCAGCGCATTGGAGAGAATGCGATCGCGCAGCACCAGATAAACGCGCCGTGCCTTCGCCTCGCTGAGCCGTTCCGTCACGCCCTGCGTCTCCGGTTGCGCCCGTCTCGGATTCATTGGTATCATTTATCATACAAAGTTCGGCGTCAACCGTGCGGCGCCGCGATGTCCGGATGGGCGCATGCAGGCGACCGAGAGCCGCTCCGCGGAGCGGACCCTGTTCGACAAGCTATGGACGGCGCATGAGATCGTGCGGCGCGACGACGGGGATTGCCTGCTCTTCGTCGACCGGCATTACGTCCACGAGGGCTCGTTCCACGCCTTCAACCGGCTGGCCGAGCGTAGCGCGACGGTTGCCGAGCCGGGGCTCACCTTCGGCGTCGCCGACCATTACGTGCCGACGCGCGGCTCGCGCAGCGCTATCGCCAACCCCGAGGTCGCACGCATGGTGCGACAGCTCGCCGACAATACGGCACGGCACGGCATCCGGCTGTTCGGTCTCGACGATCCGCGTCAGGGCATCGTGCATGTCGTCGGCCCGGAACAGGGCCTGACGCTGCCGGGGCTATTGATCGTCTGCGGCGACAGCCACACTTCGACGCATGGCGCGCTCGGTGCCTTCGCTTTCGGCATCGGCGCCTCCGAGGTCGCGCATGTGCTGACGACACAGACGATCTGGCAACGCAAGCCGAAGCGCATGCGCATTGCGGTGAATGGTTCGCCCGGCCCCGGCATCGCCGCCAAGGACATCGCGCTGTCGATCATCGCACGGATCGGCGCCGACGGCGCTACCGGCCATGCAATCGAATTCGCCGGCACGGCGATCCGCGCACTGTCGGTCGAAGGGCGGCTGACGCTGTGCAACATGTCGATCGAGGCCGGCGCGCGCTGCGGACTGGTGGCACCGGACGCCACGACCTTCGCCTATCTGAAGGGGCGTCCGTTTGCGCCGCAAGGAGCGGATTTCGACCGCGCCGTCGAGGACTGGAGCGGGTTCGCAAGCGATGCCGGAGCGACATTCGATTCCGAAGTGCAAATCGACGCCGCCGACATCGCACCGATCGTCACCTGGGGCACGAGCCCGGAGGATGCATTACCGATCGACGCGCGCGTCCCCGATCCCGCGCAGGAGCCGGACGAGGCACGCGCCCGCTATCTGCGCGAGGCGCTCGACTACATGGGCATCGCACCGGGCAAGCGGCTGGCCGACATCGCCGTGGACCGGGTGTTCATCGGCTCCTGCACCAATTCCCGCATCGAGGATCTGCGCGCCGCCGCCGCCGTGCTGGCCGGGCGCGTCAGCAAGGTGCCGGGGCTCGTCTCCCCCGGCTCGTCGCTGGTCAAGCAGCAGGCGGAAGCAGAGGGGCTCGACCGCATCTTTCGCGACGCTGGCCTCGAATGGGCGGAGTCAGGCTGCTCGATGTGCGTCGGCATCAACGGCGATCTGGTCGGCGCCGGCGAGCGCTGCGCCTCGACCACCAACCGCAATTTCCGCGGCCGGCAAGGGCCCGGCGCCCGCACTCATCTGATGTCGCCGGCAATGGTGGCGGCAGCGGCCGTCAGCGGTCACCTCGCCGACGTGCGGCCGCTGATCGCCGGACGGAAGGCCTGACGCGATGGACAAGTTCACCCGTCTCACCGCCGCCGCCTGTCCACTGATGGTGGAGAATCTCAACACCGACCAGATCCTGCCGGCGCGTTTCCTGAAATGGCCGCGCTCGCAGGGCCTCGGACAAGCGCTGCTGCGCGACATGCGCTTCGATGCCGAGGATCGCGAAGCCGTCGATTTCCCGTTGAACCGGCCGGAATGGCGCAAGGCCCACATCCTTGTCGGCGCGCGCAATTTCGGCTGCGGGTCATCGCGCGAGGCGGCGGTCTATGCGCTTTATGATTACGGCATCCGCTGCGTCATCGCGCCGTCGTTCGGCGACATCTTTGCCGGCAACGCGGTACAGAACGGCCTGCTCGCCGCCATCGTCTCGGACGACGATGCGGAGGTCATTGCCGCCGCGCTCATCCATGCGCCGACGCTGCCGCTGACCATCGACCTCGAACAGCAGACGATCCTCTGCGGCAACCGGACCTATACCTTTGCGATCGATCCGGTGCGCCGGCTGCGGCTGCTCAACGGCTGGGACGATCTCGACCTGACGCAGAGCTATGCCGCCGATATCGCCGCATTCAAGACGAAGGATGGCATCAGGCGGCCATGGGCGGCCCTTCCCCGGGCCACCGCGCCGCGACCATCGAAAGAATAAAGAGCCGGCGCTGCCCGCAAGCGCGGTCAATCCGGAAATGCCGCGTCCTCGGTGCCCGGCACGATGTCCGGGATCGGAAAGAAGCACAGCAGCATCAACGGCACGCTGCCGGTATTGCGGGTGACATGCGGCTCGTTCGCCGGAATCAGAATCGTATCGCCGGCCTTCACCGGGTGCTCGCCGGACGCCGACCAGGTGATGCCTTCGCCGGAGAGCACATGGATGCACTCCTCGAAGCCGAGATGGCGGTGCGGGTTACGGCGTCCATCGCCCGGCTTGACCACCGGGATTTCGACCAGCCGGCATGTCAGGCTCGCACCACCGTGCGCGCCCGACACGATTTCCAGCGAAACCCGGCCGGGAAGGCCGAGTTTCTTGGCATCTGCTTGCGTAAAGACGCGCGCCATCAGCGCTTCGCCTTCAGGGTCTTGATCTCGCCGACCTTGTTCAGCACCTGATCAAGCTGCTGGAAGATCAGCTTTGATTCCGCGGCGATCGAATCCGCGATATCACCGAGCATCTTCGCACCCTTCTCGACCGTGGCATGCTGCGGGCTGCCGTACCAACCCGTCGGTGCGATCGTCCGGATATCGGTGAGCACCGGCTGGTAGGTGTGGGTCCGCCGCAGCTTGTCCATGTGATGACCGTGCGTATGGTCGGACGAATAATCGATCCGATCAAGATGCACGAGTTCCGGACGATACGCCATCACCGCCAGCGCCTCGATCTCGCCGCCATGGGTGAGACCGTTGCAGCACGGGCCATACATCTCGTTGGCGACGTAGCAGGCCTGCACCGTCAGCACGGTCATGCCGTAGTCACGGTGCAGCGATTCCGCCGCGATCGCCAGCGAGGGGATATTGCCCTCGTGCCAGTTGAGGATCAGCAGATATTTGGCGCCATGCTCGGCGGTCGCCGCGCAGGTCTCGGTTACCACCCGCATATAGGTGTCGGGTGTCAGCGTGATCGTTCCCGCGAACGGACGGTGCATCGGCGTCACACCGAGGGGCACCGCCGGCAGGACGAGACCGTCCATCCGCTCCGCCACCGCGTGACCGATCACGTTGGAGGCGAAGATATCGGTGCCGGTCGGCAGATGCGGACCGTGCTGTTCGACGCTCCCCGCTGGAAAAATGACCAGCGGGTTGCGCTCGAACTGGGCAGCGATCTCGGGCTGCGTCAGATCCCAGAAATAGCGGGTCGGCAGCATTACTTGGCCTCTTTCGCGCGGCGCTCGGCATCGGCGAAGACGTCGGCGAGCTTGACGTAACGGCCGTCCTGCTCAATCGAGCGCAGCGCCGCATAGACCGTCGCGACCGCGACGTTGCCGTTATGCGCCGTCAGCTCGTTCGGCTTGCCGGAGACGCAGCTCTCGGCGAACTGCTCCAGCTCGGCGCGGAACATATCGCTCTCCGGCACCTTCAGTTCCTCACGCTTGGCATAGCCGTCCTTGCCGCGCTGGATGTAGAGCGTCGCGGTCTCGTGCAGCTTGTGCGGCGTATCCCAGGCGCCGAAGTCGATCTCGTAGTGCATCAGGCCCTTGGAGCCGAAGACGCGGACGGCGAACACCGCCGGCGAGGTCCAGCAGGTGCCGACATAACCGACCTTGCCGTCGGCGAAGCGCAGCAGCGTCATCGACTGGTCGTCGACCTCGGCACCGACCGGCGACAGCTTCGAGGCCATCGACGAGGCTTCGGCGATCTCGCCGCCGAGATAGTGCATGATGTCGAAGTGGTGAACGCCGAGCTGCGACAGCGGGCCGCCGGGCGCGCGATGCTTGTACCAGCGCCAGGTCTGCGGCGTCAGCTCGAGCGCGCGCTCGTTGGAGAAGTTGGCCTCGATGAAGGCGACGCGGCCGAGCTCGCCGGCGTCGATGGCTTCGCGCATCTTGCGGATGCCGGCCAGCAGCCGGGCGCTGTGGCCGACCGTCACCGTGATATTGTGCTGCTTCTGCAGCGCCGCGATCTCCAGCCCTTCTTCCAGGGTGCTTGCGATCGGCTTTTCGGTATAGACATGCTTACCGGCCTTGGCGACTTCGCGCGCCACCGGCAGATGCTGTTCGTTCGGGACCGTGAGGATGATGCCCTTGAGACGCGGATTGTTGAGCAGTTCGTTCACGTCGGACACGGTCTCGATACCGGTTTCCGAGGTGAACTTCGCCCGCGTTTCCGGCGAGCGGCTGAAACCCGCTACGATCCGGATCTTGTCCGAATTCTTGGCAGCAGCCTGCAGCACCCGCGCCCAGCGACCAACGCCAATGATACCAACTTCGACAGCACTCATCGTCAATCCATCCCTTTTCGGTGATTTCTATCGTACCGTAATATGGTAATACGACCAAGTCAAGACGGACAGGACGGCCTCCCGTGATTCAGACCATTCAAAAATCCGCTGCCCCCCTTCGGCAGCAGGTCGTTGAAGAGATTAGACAATCCATTATTTCCGGCAGTCTCGCCCCGGGCGCCCGGCTGATCGAGCGCGAGCTGATCAGCGGCACCGGGGTCTCCCGCACCGTGATCCGCGAGGCGTTACGCCAACTGGAATCGGAGGGGCTCGTCACCCTTATCCCCAACAAGGGGCCGGTTGTCCGTGAACTGACCAGAGAGGAAGCCCGCGACCTCTATGCCATCCGAGGCGTGCTGGAGGGGCTGGCCGTGCGGCTGTTCGTCGAGCGCGCCGACGATGATCAGTTTCAGGCGCTGCGCAAGGCGCTCGACGAGACCATCGACGCCTACGACACCGGCGACCCGCAGGTGGTGCTGACCACCAAGACCCGGTTCTACGACACGCTGTTCGGCGGATCGCGCAGCGAGACCGTCACCTCGATGATGGATACGCTCTATGCGCGGATCGCCCGCTGGCGGGCGCTCGGCCTGGCGCATCCGCAGCGCTCGCCCAACCGCTCCGGCGAAAGCCTTGAGCGGCTGCGCCGACTGCTCTCGGCCATCGAAGCACGCGACGCCGATCTGGCGGAGAAGATCACCCGCGAGGAAGCGGCGGAAGCCGGCGCCGAGGTGATGCGTCTGCTGGAAGACGAAACCGCCTAGAGCGCCTTCGCGTCTTCAGGCGCAGATGCGGGCAGCGGCATCCGCCGCCCGCATCCGCGAGGGTTCACGTCAGCGCGGCGCCCAGATGCCGCCGGCCTTCCTGCGCAATTCGTTGGAGCTCTCCTCCGCCTCGCGCACCACCGCCGCAGCATCGATACCGACGAGCTTGCCGCCGCGCTTGAGCACGCGGCCATCGATGATCACCGTATCGACATTCGCCACCGTGGCGACGCGCGCCAGCGCGCTGTGCACTTCGCCGAGCGGCGCCATATTGAGATCGCTGCTGCGCACCAGCACGATGTCGGCGCGTTTGCCCGGCGCCAGCGTGCCGACCTTGTCGGCGATGCCGAGCGCCCTGGCGCCGTTGACGGTCGCCATTTCCAGCACGTCGGTGAACTCGAAAAACGGCTGCCTCTCGGTCGGGGTATCGTACCACGGCACGCCGACATACCAGGTGGTCGCCATCTGCTCGAACATCGACACGCCGCCGAGCATCGCGGAATCGAGCGACATCGACAGATTGACGTTCTTCTGGCGCAGCGCGAACATCGCATCGTGGAACGACGTGTCGTAGGGCGTGCGCAGATCAGAGGTCGGCGAGAAGCTGACGCTCGCGCCGGACTTCACCACGGCTTCCAGGTCCGCATCGGTCTGGCCGATCCAGTGCGACAGGATCGTCGTCTTGTCGACGTAGCCCTTGTCGACCAGCTTGGCGACCGACTGGAAGATGCGCTTGCTGGCGCCGGTGTGGACGATCGTCGGAATCCCCTGCTCCTTGGCGAAGCTGTATTCCGCCGCCGCCGCTTCCTCGGTGACATTGCGTAACCCACGCATCGCCATGCCGAGATCGACGCGGCCACCGAACCTGTTCGACTGACCGAACCACTGTTCCTTGACCCGCTTGATGTCGGCAAGATCGCAGGTCTTGTCCTTCGGCGTCGGATCGGCCGGCCCGTAGCAGTAGCGGCCGCGGATGCCGCTCTCCTGCATTGCCCGCAATTCGGCATCGGCATGCGCCGGCGAGCGGACATTGTGCGAGAAATTGGTCACCGTGGTGATGCCGGCATTGACCGCCTCGGCGAGCGCCAGCCGGTTGGCACGATAATGATCCTGCGGCGTGAAATGCTCGACGAAGGCCGCTTTCACCGGGAAGTATTCCTTGCCGGCGCGCTGCATGTTGCGCAGCGTCGTGTTCCACAGATGCCAGTGAGTATCGATCATGCCGGGCATGGCGATCATGCCGGCAGCGTCGATGCTTTCCACCCCCTGCGCCGCAATCGACGGGCCGATGGCGACGATCGCGCCGTTGCGGATATGGATGTCGCCGCGCGCGACATCGCCGGCGGCGCGATCCATGGTGACGACATAGGCATTGCGGATGACATACTCACCGGCCGCCGAGGCAGACGAGGGCGGCGAAGCGGTTTGCGCCTGTGTTTGCGTCGATGCGGCGCCCAGCGTGGCAGCCGCTCCGGCAGCGGCAAGAAACAGTCTACGATCGATTCCGGCAGTGTCGTTGTTATGCATTGTCGGACCTCCCTGTGCTGTGATGGAGACATTCGTCTCCGGGTAGAAAGCGTGACCTCCCGATAGAAACCGTTTGTGTGTGTCGTGCCCGCGCTAGGATATCGCGACGATGCAGGCGACGAACACGACGAGAATTATCATTGTCGTGCCGACGACAGTGGCAACGTGACGCCAGCCGAGCGTCGCGACGTCGGCGAACGACGTCTTCAATCCGAGCGCGCCGATAGCGATCATCAGTCCCCAGGTGGAAGCGTGCACGAGCAGCGCCCGCACCGTGTCGTAAAGCGGCGCGATGGCCGGGATCGACGGCACGATGCTGTTGACGATGCACAGAAGCAGGAACACCAGCGCGAAGACCGGCACCGGCACGCGCGCGGCGCTGGCGCCGCGATGCGCACGGGTAAACCACCAGCCGATCACCAGCACCACCGGCAGCAGCAGGAAAACCCGGAACAACTTGACGATCACGGCGGCATTGCCGACCGGTTCGGACACCGCATAGCCGGCGCCGACCACCTGGGCGACGTCGTGAATGGTGGCGCCGAGCACCACGCCGGTCGTCTGCTCGTCGAGACCAAGCAGCGCGCAGAGCGGCGGATATAGAACCATCGCCACGGTCGACAGCGCGTTGACGGCAACGACGACGAAGACGATGTCGGTTTCCTTGCCGCGATAGGCAGGCAACACCGTCGCCGTCGCCAGCGTCGCCGAGGCGCCGCAAACCGCGGTACCGGCGCCGGCCAGCGCGCCGAAGCCCGAATTGAGCCGGAACAGATGCGCCAGCAGGAAACCGCCGACGATCGTTACCAGCATGGCCAGCGCGACCAGCAGCGCCGTGCCGGCGCCGAGCGCCACGACATCCGACAGCGCGATCCGCAAGCCGAGCAGCGCCACCGCCCAGCGCAGCAGCACCTTGATACTGAAGGTCGCGCCCGGATCGAAGCGCGCATGCCGGCCCCATTTGCTCAGCGCGATGCCGATCAACAGCGCCAGCACCATCGCCGGTATCGGCAGCAGCGGCGCGACATAGGGCGCAGCCAGCACCGAGACGGCCGCGACGGCTGCGGAGAACAACAGGCCCGGGGCGACGGCGCGGATCCGATCAACGTGCTGCATGTCTGGGTGATGCCGGTGCGTCGCCGTCCGACGACCGGACTGGCGGATCAGAACAATCCAATGCGCATGCGCGCCTGGAAAAAACAGCAGCGCGAAAGCCTGAGCTTCGCGCTGCTTTTGAGTGGCGACCCGTCCGGGGACGGGCCGCGTCGCTGCCTCCGGAGATCAGGCGCTGCGATAGAGTTTGGTCATCACGAATTCGCGGTGACCGAGCGCCTCGGCGGCGGTCAGACGGCCGTTGGCGGTGCGGGTGATCATGTCGATCAACGCATCGCCCGCCTGCGGGATCGTCAGGTCGCGCCGCAGGATGCCGGACACGTCGAGATCGATGTGCTCGGACATGGTGCGGACCGTGCGCGGATTGCCGGAGATCTTGATCACCGGCACGATCGGGTTGCCGATCACGTTGCCCTGTCCGGTCGGGAAGGTATGGACGACGTAACCGGCGGCAGCCATCAGCGTGATGCATTCGGCAGCGGCGGAAGACGTATCCATGTAATAGAGACCCGGCCCCTTCGCCGGCGCTTCCGCCGGGATCAGCGCGTCGATGAACTTGCACTCGCGGCCGATCTTTTCCAGATTGCCGAGCGCCTTTTCCTCGATCGTGGTCAGACCGCCGGCGATATTGCCCTTGGTCGGCTGCGAGTCCGACAGGTCATCGGTCTTGTGCGCCTCGATGACGTCGTCCTGATAGGCCTTCCAGATCTTGTACCACTTCTCACCGACTTCCGGAGAGGCCGCACGCGCCTTGCACAGATGCTCGGCGCCGGTGATCTCCGAGGTTTCGCCGAACACGCCGTAGATGCCCTGCGGGATCAGCTTGTCGTACATGTTGCCGACCGTCGGGCACGACGACAGGCCGGTGGTGGTGTCGGATTCACCGCACTTGGTGGACACCCACAGATCGGAAATGTCGCATTCCTCGCGCTGCTGCTCCGAGGCCCACTGCACATAATCCTTGGCGACGCGCGATGCCTTGGCGATCGTCATGATGTCGCCGGTGCCTTCGATGCCGAAGCCGGTCACCGGCTTGCCGGTCTTGGCGATGCCCTCGACGACGCGGTTCGTCCACTGGTCCTCGATGCCGATGACGACGACGGCGGCAACGTTCGGGTTGGAGCCGGTGCCGATCAGGGTGCGGAAGTGGAGTTCGAGATCCTCGCCGAACTGCAGCCGCCCATAGGCGTGCGGCAGTGCCAGCGTACCCTTCACATTGTTGGCGACCGCCTCGCAAGCCGCGTTCGACAGGTCGTCGAGCGGCAGGATGACGACGTGGTTACGCACGCCGACACGGCCGTTCTCGCGGCGCCAGCCCTTGAATTTCAGATTCTGATTGCCAGCCATTGCTATCACCAGCGCTTCGTCTTGACGTTATGAACATGGACATGCTCGCCCTTCGCCACGGCGGCGATGGCCTTGCCGATGTCCTGTCCGTACTTCCACACCGTGTCGCCGGCCTTGATGTCAGTCAGCGCGACCTTGTGCCCGATCGGGACGTCCATTTTCGCGGGCAGATTGAACGAGGAATTGTCCACGGTGACGACGCACAGCATGTCCGTCCCCCCTTTCAGCCCCTCGACCACGACGACTCCGACCGTGTCTTTCTTCTCATGCACCAAAACATGCGGCGCGCTCATTTCGACCTCATCTTCATTCAGACGCATATAGCCAACTATCGTTTTATGTCTTATACAAGACTCCAGGAGGCGTCAACGGCGCAGCCACGCGCGCCGCGACAATCGGCGCTCGACGAAACGAAAGACGAAATGCGGCGGATCATGACAAGATGCCGCCGCATGTCGCGCACGGGGGGACGATGCGGGATGCGGATGGAGGCCGCGCCCCGAGAGACGACAAGGAGACGATCATGTAGCCACGATTATCCGCCGGGCTCATGTCGCCATACGTTTGGCCATGTGGTCGGCCATGTGTTCACCACATGACCGCCATACGAATGGACGGCAGGCAGCAGTGACGCTCTGCAACCGGATCGGCTGTCTTCGTCGGGGTGCAACGTTTCCACAGCTTATCGGGCCAAGGATCACGGCAGAAGGATCGCAGGTTGAAGGGATCGGAAAGCGGTTCGGACGCCAACGCAACAGCAGCGCGAACTGAAATCTGCTTTTCCAGGATTGCTCAACCGGCACCGATCGTCACAATCGACACGCAAGCGCAACGCCACCTTCTCTCTGCCCGGAGACCCGCTCACCGGCAAAGACCGCAGCAAGACCTTAAAGCGACTTGAAGCGAAGACCTGAAGCAAAGACTTTGGAAAGACTTGGGAAGCAAGACCTGCTCGAAGCCTGGACGTGCTGAAAGCAAAGACAAGGAAGGACAAGGAGAGACAATGAAGACCTATTTCACGAAAGCCACCCTCGCCGGCCTGACGGCTCTGGCGGCGGCGACCTTCGCGGCGCCGGCGCAGGCCGACAGCAGCTATCCGAACCGGCCGATCACCTTCGTCGTGTCGTTCGCGCCAGGCGGACTGTCCGACACCGGCGCACGGCTGGTCGCAGCGGAGATGACCAAATATCTCGGCCAGCCGATCGTCATCGAGAACAAGCCCGGCGCCTCAGGCGTCAACGGCGGCAGCCTCGTATGGCGGGCGGAGCCGGATGGCTACACGCTGCTCGCCAGCGCCATCTCGGAAGTGCAGAACCTGCACTATCTCAAGGTTCCCTATAAGTTCGCTTCCGAATTCACGCCGATCGGCAAGATCGCCGACGGTCCGGCAACGGTGCTGATCGTCAAGGCGGATTCGCCCTTCAAGACGCTGGACGATCTGCTCAAATACGTCAAAGCGAATCCGGGGAAGACCAACTTCGCGACCTCCGGCCCGGCCACGACACCGGCTATCGCCATCGCGCAGCTCAACTCGATCGCCAAGACCGATATCGTCGGCGTCGCCTATCGCGGCTCCGGCCCAGCGGCTGCGGCCGTGGTGTCGGGCGACGTGACCGGCGCCTTCACCTTCAACTCGATTGCCACGCCGCTGGTCGAGAACAAGCAGGTGCGCATCCTCGCGGTGGCGAGCGGCAAGCGCATCGAGGGCGTTGATGCGCCGACGATGGAAGAACTTGGCTACAAGGACTTCGATCACGACGCATTCGTCGGCCTGTCGGGCCCGCCGAACCTGCCGAAGGACGTGGTCGCGAAGCTCAGCGACGCGCTGAACAAGTCGGTCCGGGATCCGGAGTTCATCGCCAAGATCAAGCGGCTTGGCATGGTTCCGCCGCCGGCGAACAACAGCCCCGAGGCGTTCCGCGACTACATCGTCAAGGAAACCGCCCGCCAGGGTGAACTCGCCAAGCTCGCGCCCGCGGTACTGAACAAGAAATAAAGCTTCCCGAGCAACTCGAGCCGGAGCGAGGGCACCTCCCCCGCTCCGGCTTTTTTATTTGGCGCGACAGCCAGTATCGGCAAGACGACATCGGCAAGACCACCGCCATCGCGATGGCAGGCGTCCCGGCCTCATCCGTCGAGATGCGATCCTGGAGACTGCTCCGCAGGATAAAGCGAAACCATCGAGCCCGATAAAACCGCTCTGAAAATTTCGCTGCGGATCGCCTGACCGCTCCACGCAACGGCCAAGTATATCCTGCGCGACGCAATTCCGGACGAAAAGCGTTGCGCTATTCCCGGAATGGCCCCGAAACCCTTCACCGCTTCGACACAACGATGAAGGACTTCAGGTTCTTGATTCGACGCGTGTCCTTCGCGCGAACGGCGCCCGCTTCGCTCGAAAGCGCCCTAGGCGCCGCGGTCGGAACGCTGCAACGCGCCCTCGCGATTGCACAGCTCAAGCGCGGTCGCCAGATAGATGCGCGACGACGTCAACACGTCCTCGATCAGCACATGCTCGCCGACGGCATGCATCGAGCGCCCCGCCGAGATCGGATGCGTGCGGCCGCCGGGGCCGAACACCACGCAGGGAACGCCATAGGCGTTGAAATGCACCGCGTCGGCGCCCGGCCGGCGGATGATCGACACCGGACGGCTGCCCATGATGGTCTTCTGCGCCGCGCCGAGCACCTCGACGACCGGCAGATCGTCGCTGATCACCGTCGCCGGATCGGTGACATACATGAACAGCTCCGCCTCCGGCGTGCCGCTGCGCGCCGCGAAATCGCGCAGCACCTTGCGCAACTGCCGCTTGATCATCTCGGCGTTCTGCCCCGGCACGGTGCGGATATCGAGATACAGGCTGCAGGAATAGGGGTTGCGCGACAGCCGCCACGAATCGCCGCCACGCACGCAGGCGATGGTCACGTTCGGGCGCTCGCCCATATAGATATCGTCCTGCTCGTAGGCCTTCGCCCAGGCCATGATGTCCTTCTGCAATTCATGCATGACATTGATGGCGTTGACGGTGCCGGGCCGGTTCGACATCGCCGAATGCGCCACGGTGCCGCCGACGGTGATGCGCGCCCACATGCAGCCGAGATTGGCGGTGGAGATGCGCAGGCCTGTCGGCTCACAGAGCACTGCATAGTCGGCGGTGACGCCGTGCGTCACCAGATGCTTGCTGCCAATGCCGTAGCCGGAATATTTGATGCCCTGGAATTCCTCGATCGAGGTCTTCTCGATCTCGCCGACGACGCCGCCGAACGACACGTCACCAGCGAGCTTGATGCCGGCCTTGACGAGCGCCTCCATGGCGACGAGCGCGGCAACCAGGCCGCTCTTCATGTTGTTGGCGCCGAGCCCCCACACCCAGCCATCCTCGACAACCGCCTTGGCCTTGAAGCCGGCGCCGACGAGGTGTTCCTCGTCGCCGTCGTAGGACGTGTCCATGTGGCCAGTGAACAGCAGGTTCGTTCCCGTCCCGGCGCCGCGGAGATGACCGACCGCGTTCGGACGCCCTTCGTCCACATACTGGAGATTGGTCTCCATGCCGGACTGCTTCATCCGTTCGACAAAGAATTCCGCCATTGCCGCTTCCTTGCCGGTCGGGCTGGCGACGTTGACGACATCGACCAGCAGGTCGCGGATCGCCGCTTCGGTGATGTGTGCGGCTGCCTTGTCGAAATCTGGATGGCTCATCTCACTCTCGTCCTTGACTTGTTCTCACGTCGCGTCAGCACACTCGGCAATAGCATTGCCGGTTCAGGATGGCGAACACGGACAGCAGACCGCCGCCCTCGCCGATGGATCACGATAGCCGCTAGTAGGCCCGGTTCAGCGGCGCCTCGCCGCGCACCACCACCCGTTCGACATTGTCCCACGACGAGCGGAACAGGAACGCCGCCGATTGCCGCGTCACGCCGGCGATATGCGGCGTCAGCAGCAGGCGGCTGACGCCCTCTCCCTTGATATTCAGCAGCGGATTGTCGGGCGTTGGCGGCTCGGTGGTATAGACATCGACGGCAGCGCCACCGATCTTGCCATTTTCCAGAGCCGCGGCCAGCGCCGTCTCATCGACGATGCCGCCGCGCGCCGCCTGCACCAGCACCGCATCGGGCTTCATCAGCGCCAGTTGCGCGTCGCCGATCAGGTTGCGCGTCGCCGGAATGAGCGGCACATGCAGCGACACCACATCGGCGGCAGCGAGCAGCGCGTCGAGCGGCATCGATTGCGCACCGAGCGCGGCCGCCTCCTCGGGACGCGGCGGCGCCGGATCGTAGTAGCACAGCCGCGCGCCGGCATTCTTGAACGCGCGCGCCACGGCAACGCCGATGGTGCCGAAGCCGACGATGCCGACCAGCAGGCCCTCGAGGCCGCCGAGATTGTCGGCCAGCATGCGGCTGCGATAGGCAGCGTAGTTGCCTTTCAGGATTTCCGCGTGCGACCAGGCAAAACGGCGCAACAGGGTGGCCGCGCAGGTGACCGCATATTCGGCGAGCGCGGCATTGCTGCCGCCCGGCACGTTGGCGACCGGGATACCGAGTTTTTCCATCGCCGCACGGTCGAGACGGTCGAGGCCGGCACCCGTCACTTGCACCAGCTTCAGCCCGCTGCCTTCGAACAGCGCCGCATCGAGCTTCGGACCGACGGCGGGAATGACCAGTGCGCGCGCCTGACGGATATCGGCCGCGAGCGATGCATCGCCCGGAGCACGATAGGCGACCGAAAATGTCTGCGGCGCCGGCGCGTTGACTCGCGTAAAATCGGCTTCCGGCCGCAGGACAACGACATCAGCCATCAGAGTCTCCCGTTCTCGGTTGCAACGGATCGGGCGAGACGGCTACGCAGTTCATCGTTTCGACCCGAGGGACCGTGCATCCGCAACGGCCGGCCTGCCATTCCGCAAGCCGCCGCCGCACCGACAAATTAATATTACCGTAATACGGTATGATTTATAGCAGGCACGTTGTCAAGAATCCGCTGCGGGCCTCCGGTTCATGGCATGGCGACAACGGCCATTTGAGCGCGGCGTGAACCGCTGGCGGCGCGCTATGATGCATTGTTCTGATTCCAGACCGACCGCACCGCATATCTTATTGTATTCTTGCGGCAACCTCAGGATACCGGCAGTTCCCGACAATGACGAGCGCAACTTCCCGCGGGACCAAAACGGCAAAATCCGGCGGCGCCGCCAGCCCAGGGCACTCCCGGCCCGCCGGCCGCCAGCGCCCCTCCACCGGAGCCGCTCCCGCGGCAGCGCCGCGCGCGGGCGGCGAGATACAACTCGGCTTCCGGCCGCTCTATCGCCAGGTCGAGGACGTGCTGCGCCAGCGCATCGGCAGTGGCGTCTGGAAATCCGGCGACATGCTGCCGAGCGAATTCGAACTTGCCGCCGATCTCGGCGCCTCGCAGGGCACCGTGCGCAAGGCGCTCAACCGGATGGAAGCCGACAATCTCGTCTTCCGCATCCAGGGACGCGGCACTTTCGTCGCCCGGCACGACGACGCCCGCATTCTGTTCCAGTTCTTCAAGCTGGTTCCCGATGAGGAAAAGCCGAGGTTTCCCGACAGCCGCGTTCTCGACGTCACGGTCGTGCCCGCCGACGAGGAGATCGCCGAAGCGCTCGATCTGGCGCCGCGCACGCGGGTCATCGTGCTCGACCGCATCCGCACCATCGGCAAGGAGGTCTGCATCGTCGAGCGCATCGCCCTGCCGCATTCCCGTTTCAAGGGGCTGGAAAGGGACGAGATCCCGAACAATCTCTACGAGCGCTATCGCTCGAAATTCGGCGTCACCATTGCCCGCGCCGTCGAACGACTCAAGGCGGTGGCGGCGAGCCGCCATGCAGCCCGGCATCTGTCGGTCAAGGTCGGCGAACCGCTGCTGCTGATCCAGCGGATCGCCTACGACATCGAGGGTGCCCCGACCGAATGGCGCGCCTCCTCCTGCACGACGAAGTCGATCCACTATCTGTCCAATCTGCGCTGACGCGGCGGCCACTCTGGCGGTATCGCTGCGGCGGTCTCATATAGGACGCATGCTGAGACGAGACGGCGGCCCCGCATGAGCGACCCGATCGCGAACATTCTCGAGCAGGGCCGCCTGCGCGCCGGCGCGCTCCTCGACTTCGGCAAGCACCTCATCCATCCCACCGTCAGGCTCGGCGTCACCGGCATGTCGCGGGCCGGCAAGACCGTCTTCATCACCGCGCTGGTCAACGGCCTGGTGCGCGGCGGCCGCCTGCCGGTGTTCGAGGCACTCGCCAGCGGCCGCGTCGCATCGGCGGAACTGGCGCCGCAGCCGGACGACGGCGTGCCGCGCTTCGATTACGAAACGCACGTTCGCGCGCTGACGGTCGAACGGCGCTGGCCGGAGTCGACGCGGCGGATCAGCGAGTTGCGGCTGGCCATCGAATATCAGGCCAAGCGCGGCGCATTGCGCACGCTGACCCTCGACATCGTCGATTATCCTGGCGAGTGGCTGCTCGATCTGCCGCTCTTGAACAAAAGCTACGAGGACTGGGCGCGCGAAACGTTGACCGCATCGCGGCAGGCGCCGCGCGCTGCGCTGGCGGAAGCCTGGCATCGACATCTGGCGACGCTCGATGCGAACGGACCGCAGGACGAACAGGCCGCACTGACCGCCGCCGCGCTGTTCACCGATTATCTGCGCGCCTGCCGCGACCGCCGCTTCGCCATCAGCATGCTGCCACCGGGGCGTTTCCTGATGCCCGGCGATCTTGCCGGATCGCCGGCGCTCACCTTCGCGCCGCTCGATGTGCCTCCCGACGGCGTTGCGCCGGCGCGCTCGCTGTGGGCGATGATGCAGCGGCGCTATGAATCCTACAAAGCCGTGCTGGTGCGGCCGTTCTTCCGCGATCACTTTTCACGGCTCGACCGGCAGATCGTTCTCGTCGATGTCCTCTCGACACTCAATGCCGGGCCCGAGGCGTTGCGCGACCTCGAAGGTGCGCTGGCGGCGATCCTCGACTGCTTCAATCCCGGACGCAGAAGCGTGCTGAGCTCGCTGTTCAAGCCGCGCATCGACCGTATCCTGTTCGCCGCCACCAAGGCCGACCATCTGCATCGCTCCAGCCACGACCGGCTGGAGGCGATCCTGCGGCGACTGACAGAGCGCGCCATTTCCCGTGCCACCTTTGCCGGCGCGAGCATCGACGTCATCGCGCTTGCCGCGGTGCGCGCCACCCGCGAGGCGACGATCCGTCAGGGTGGTGCCAACCTGCCGGCCATTCTCGGCACGCCCGCCGCCGGCGAGGTGATGGGCGCCCAGGTGTTCGACGGCAATACCGAGATCGCGATGTTTCCCGGTGACCTGCCCGAAGATCCCAACGTTTTCTTCAACGATCCATCGGCATTCCGCGGCCTGGCAAGCGTGCCTGCGCCGGATGCCGATTTCCGGTTTTTGCACTTGTTGCCGCCGGCGCTGGCCGAGGGCGAACCCTTGCCGCACATCCGCCTCGACCGCACGCTTGAGTTCCTGATCGGAGACCGCCTGTCATGAATCAGCGCCGTCCCACGGCCTTCGCCGTCAACGATCCGAACGTCATCGTCGCCGAGCCGGACCGGGAGACCGACCTGCTGCAGACACGGACGGCGAGCAATGCGGCGGACGAAGCGACGCTGCCGGCAACACTGCCCGATCCGACGATGCCACCACGCCGCCGATGGCGCTGGGGCACGCTGTTCTGGTCGGCGCTCGGCGGACTGGTGACGCTGGGGCTCGGCTTGGCCGTCACGCAGCTTATCGACGATCTGTTCACCCGCAGCACGGCACTCGGCTGGCTCGGCCTGGTGCTCGCCGCCATCGCCACGCTGTCGTTCGTCGCCATAGTCATCCGCGAGGTTCGCGGCCTGCTACGGCTGTCAGCCATCGAGGAACTGCGCGACGATGCCGCCGCGACGCTTGCAAGCGACAACCGCGACGACGGCATTGCCGTCGTGCGCGCGCTGCTGCATCTCACGCGGCGTACGCCGCGCCTCGCCCGCGCCCGCAAGACCCTGAACGCCCATCTCGACGACATCATCGACGGCGCCGATTTCGTCCGTCTGGCCGAACGGCATCTGATGGGACCGCTTGACCGCGAAGCGCGACAACTGGTCAGCGCCGCCGCCAAGCGCGTCTCGATCGTCACGGCGGTGAGCCCGCGCGCTGCGATCGACATGATCTTCGTGCTGATCACCGTCCTCGGCCTGATCCGCCGCCTCGCTTATCTTTATGGCGGGCGGCCGGGCGCGCTCGGGCTGATCCGGCTGATGCGGCTGTGCATCGCGCATCTCACCGTCACCGGCGGCCTCGCCGTCAGCGACGGTCTGGTGCAGCAGGTGCTCGGCCACGGCGTCGTTGCCAAGCTCTCCTCGCGGCTCGGCGAAGGCGTGCTCAACGGTCTGCTGACCGCACGGCTCGGACTGGCGGCAATCGAGACCATCCGGCCGCTGCCTTTCGCGGCGTTGACGCCGCCGAAACTCGGCGATCTCGCCGCCGAACTGACGCGCCCGCGCGACGCCGCCGATCGCGCTCCATAAGCGCTATCCGGCAAAGCCGATCGCCGCTAGGCTCGTTGCCGCTCGCAATGACGCGGGCGGGACCGGTCCAGCCAAGGATGCGTAGCGCATGATCGCATTGAAGGGCGTCATCCCTTATCTCGTCACTCCCATCGACGCCGACGGACGCATCAAAGACGACGTGCTCGGCCGTCTTTGCGACGACCTGATCAAGAGCGGCGTGCACGGCCTCACCCCGCTCGGCAGCACCGGCGAATTCGCCTATCTCAACGCCGCGCAGCGACAGCGTGTCGTCGAGGTGACCGTCGAAGCGGCAGCGCGGCGCGTGCCGGTCGTCGCTGGCGTCGCCAGCACCGCTACCGCGGATGCGATCGCCCAGGCGAAGGCCTGCCAGCGTGCCGGCGCGGACGGCATCCTCGCCGTGCTCGAAACCTATTTCCCGCTCGCCGATGTAGAGACGGAGGCCTATTTCCGCGCGATCGCCGATGCCGTCGACCTGCCGATGGTGATCTACACCAACCCGAATTTCCAGAAGAGCCATCTCAGCGTCGAGGTGATCGCGCGGCTGAGCGCGCATCGCAATGTCGTCGGTCTCAAGGACGCATCCAGCAATACCGGCCGGCTGCTGTCGATCGCCAACCGCTGCGGCGACGCGCTCGATCTGTATTCGGCATCTTCGCATATCCCCGCCTGTGTGATGATGATCGGTGGCAAGGGCTGGTTCGCGGGGCCGGCCTGCGTCATCCCGAAACAGAGCGTCGCTTTGTACGATCTGTGCCGACAGCAGAAATGGAGCGAGGCGCTCGTCCTGCAACGGCAACTCTGGTCGGTCAACGAGGTGTTCGCGCGCTACAATCTGGCCGCCTGCATCAAGGCCGCGCTGGACGACCGCGGCTATGCGGTCGGCGATCCCGTCCCGCCACAGCGACCGCTGACCGCGGCCGAGCGCGGTGCCATACGCACCGCGCTCGCCGGCACGTCGTGATCCGCAGCCGGCCACACTATCGGCGTATGCATCAATAGCGGTAGCGGTCGGCGCTCCTGTTGCGATGATACCTGCTGCGCTCCGACCGAACCGGCCGCCCGTCATAGAACGGATTGGGCCGACAGAAGCCGCCGCGACCGATCAATTCGCGCCGGCACTGCTCGAAGCTGTTGTAGTAGCAACTCGTACCGCCGCCGCCGCGGCCGCCGAAATCCGCGCACCAGCGATACGGATCGGCGTGCGCGGGCGCTGCGGAAGCAGCCGGCAACAAAACCAGCGCAGCAAGGACGGACAATATTATTTTCATGGCGCCACCCTTCGGTGTCGATTCTCCGGCAATTATGCCCGGATGACAACACCGAAGCGGGCCGTACTGTTCCTGACAGTCCCTCGCGGGAGCCGGGGCGGACAGCCGGTGCACCCGCCGCGCTCAACCTGCGGCGGTCTGTTCCCTGTACCAGTCGAGGATTTCGGCGCCGGTCCACATGACGACGCGGTCGTGACTGAGGATGTGGTCGTAGAGCGCTTCCAGATATTTGATCCGGTGCGGCACGCCGGTGAGATACGGGTGGATCGAGATCGCCATCACCCGCGGCGCGCTGGCGCCGTCGCGGTAGAGCCGGTCGAACTGGTCGCGGCCGCGATGTAAAATCTCGTCGGAGCGGTGCTGCTGCACCGCCGAGATCACCACGTCGTTGACCTCCACCGTATAGGGCACCGAGACGATGGTGCCGGCGCGCGTCTTCACCGGCACCGGCTGCTCGTCGAGCACCCAGTCCGCGACATATTCGATGCCCTCTTCCGCCAGGATGTCGATGGTCTCGTCGGTCTCGGTCATGCCGGGGCTTTCCCAGCCGCGCGGCGGCTTGCCGGTGAAGTCCTTGATCGCCGCGATGGTGTCGCGGATCGCCTGCCGCTCGTCGGCGAGCTTGTGCATCGGCTTCTGCTCGAAGCCGTGGCCCATGAAGTCCCAGCCGGCGTCGCGCGCCGCGCCGCAGGCTTCCTCGTAGACCCGGCAGGCGGTGCCGTTGACGGCGAAGGTCGCCTTGAGGTTGCGCGATCCCAGCGCCTCGATGAAGCGCCAGAAGCCGACCCGCATGCCGTATTCGTGCCACGCCCAGTTGGGCACGTCGGGCAGCAGCGGCTGGCCCATCGGCGGCGGGATGACGGTGCGCGGCATCGGCGCCTGCGGCAGCCAGTTCTCGACATTGACGATGGTCCACACCGCCACCCGTGCATCGCCCGGCAGCCGCAACTGCGGCCGGTTATGGATCGACCGATACGGAATACGGCCGCGAACGCTCGAGCCGATTTCACTCATGCCGGCGTCGCCGCTGTCTGGATTTCGTCGAGACGCAGCAAACGTGCGGCGTTGGTCGTCAGAATGGCGGCGCGGTCCTTCTCCGTCAGCGAACCATGTGTGTTCACCACCTCGACCGGCTGGTCGTAACCCATGTCGAAGCAGTAATCGCTGCCGAGCAGCACGCGATCGGCGCCGACCAGATCGATGAGATAGGTCAATGCCTCCGGAGAATGGGTGATCGTGTCGTAATGGAAGCGCTGCAGATAATCGCGCGGGCTGCGCTCCAGATGCCGGCACTCCGGACGGACGCGCCAGCCATGCTCGATCCGCCCGATCAGGAACGGCAAGGCGCCGCCACCGTGCGGCAACACCACGTCGAGCTTCGGGAAACGGTCCATCACCTGCCCCAGCACCAGATGCGCGGCGGCAACCGCCGTATCGAACGGATTGCCCAGCAGATTGGAGAGGAAATAGTCGCCAAGCCGGTCCTGCATGCCGATCACCTCGACGGGATGCAGGAAAATCGGCAGCCGCAACGCTTCAAGCCGCTCGTAGACCGGCCAGAACGCCTTATCGGACAGTTGGCGGCCGTCGATATAGGTCGCGAGATAGACACCGCGGATTCCCGGCAGCTTCGAAGCTCGCTCAAGCTCCGCCAGCGCCAGCGCCGCATCCTGCATCGGCAGAATGGCGAGGCCGTAGAACCGGTCCGGATGGCGCTCATGCGCGTCGGCAACCGCGTCGTTGAATGCCGCCGACAAGCGCCGGGCGGCGTCGCCGCGCGCCCAGTAAACCATCGGCTGCGTCAGCGACAGCGCCTGTGCGGTGACGCCCTGCGCATCCATCGCCTGCAGACGCTCGTCGAGATCGATGAACTTCGAGCCGATCGGACCGGCGAAGGTCGGACCGACCCGGACCTTCGGACCTTTATCAGTACGCTCGAAATGCGCGCCGAACGGACCGCCTTCGGCCTCGATAAGACGCAGATATGATTCGGGATAGTAATGCGCGTGGATATCGATGCCGACGGTGCCACGCCCGTCGCAGCAGGAGCAATTGCCGTTGTCGTGAGCTTGCATGATCTCTTCCACGCCTTTCGCGCCTGCCATTGAAACGGTGCCGTCGGCCGAATCAGGACTTGCCGCTGCGGCCGAGATAGGCGTCCTTGACGCGCGGGTCCTGACGCAGGTCCGCACAATCGCCGGACACCACCACATTGCCCGTCTGCAGAACATAACCACGCGCCGCCGTGCCGAGCGCATAGCGGGCGTTCTGCTCGACCAGCAGGATGGTGAGGCCCTGCTCGCTGATCTTGCGGATGATGCGGAAGATTTCCTGCACGATGATCGGTGCCAGGCCGAGCGACGGCTCGTCGAGACACAAGAGCCGCGGCTCCGACATCAGCGCACGGGCAAGCACCAGCATCTGCTGCTCGCCGCCACTCAGCGTTCCGGCATTCTGCGAGGCGCGCTCGCGCAGACGCGGGAACATGTCCATCATCTGCTCGATCAGCGTGCGGACGCGCGCCGCATCCTTGCGGTATTTGAACCCGCCCATTTCCAGATTCTCACGAACGGTGAGAAACGGGAAAACGTGCCGCCCTTCCGGAACCAGCGCGATGCCCATCAGCGCGCGCTCATAGGACTCAAGCCGGGTGATGTCCTTGCCGTCGAAACGGATCGTGCCACGCCGCGGCGCCAGCAGACCGGCGACAGCGCGCATGGTGGTGCTCTTGCCGGCGCCATTGGCGCCGATCAGGGTGACGATCTCGCCCTCGTTGACATGAAAATTCAGGTCCGGGCAGACGACGACGTCCCCGTAGGCCAGTTCGAGGCCGGTTGCTTCCAGAAGCGCGGTCAATGGAGTTCTTCTCCAAGATAGGCGGCAATGACGGCCGGATCGCTCTGCACCTCGTCCGGCGTGCCGACAAAGAGCTGCTGACCGGTTTCGAGTACGAAGATCCGGTCGGCCACGTTCATCACCAGTTCCATATTGTGCTCGACCAGCACGATGGTCATCTGCTGCTTGCGCAACGTATCGAGCCGCTCCAGCAGGAAGCCGGCCTCGGCATTGTTCAGGCCGGCGGCAGGCTCGTCGAGCATGAACAGCTTCGGCTTCGTCGCGAGCGCGCGGGCGATTTCGAGCATCCGCTGCTGACCATAGGCCAGCGAGCCGGCGACCGTATCGGCGCGATCGACGAGGCCGACAAACGTCAGCAGTTCGAGGGCTTCCTCACGGCACCGCTTGCGATCCATCTCCGCGGCGCGCGCCGGCCAAACATATTCCCAGGCCGGCAGCTTCCGATGGATATGGAATCCGGCGATGATGTTCTCCAGCACCGTGAGATGCTTGAACAGACGAATCTTCTGGAACGTCCGCGCGATGCCGAGACGGGCCCGCTCATAGGCGGGTTTGCCCGCCAGATCGGCACCATCGAACAGCAGCGTGCCGGTGTCGGGCTGATAATTGCCGCTCAGCAGATTGAGCAGCGTGGACTTGCCCGCACCGTTCGGCCCGATGATCGCAAATACCGTTGCTTTCGGAATATCGAAGCTGACCGAGCGGACGGCATGGATGCCGCCGAAGCTCTTGCTGATGTTGCGGACGCTGAACAATGTCGGAGCCACCGGTGCATTGCCGGCAATCGCCGCCGTCCCGGACAGGGATGTTTCAGGCATGGGATGGTCCCTTCGCGGCAAGCGCACCCCGCGCACCGCTGAAACGGCGGGCGAACTGGATGAGCACGCCCGAAATACCGCCGGGCAGGAACAGCGCCACCAATGTCAGCGCCAGGCCATAGATGATCAGACGGGCATCGCCGATTCCGCGCAGCAGTTCCGGCACCACCGTGAGCAGCACGGCACCGAGCACCGCGCCCCACAGATTGCCGCGCCCGCCGATCACCACCATCGCCAGCAGCATGAAGGATTCGACGATGAAGAACGCGTCCGGAACCAGCGTGCCGATGAAGCTCGCATAGAAGCAGCCGGCCAGTCCGGCGATGGCGCAGCCGATGCCGAACGCCACCACCTTCCATTTGGTGCCACGGATGCCGAGCGATGCCGCCGAAATCTCGTCTTCCCGCACTGCCGTCAGGGCATCGCCGATCGGCGAGCGCGTCAGATTGCGCAGCATCAGATAGGAGAGCAGCGCCGCGCCGGCGACCAGATAGAAGAAGTTCTGCTGGTCGGAGAAGCTGATGGTGACGATGCCCGGAATGGTCAGCGGCGGCGGCGAGGGAATGCCGTAGATGCCGAGCGGCCCCTGCGTCACGCTGATCCAGTTCACCAGGATCTGATAGGTGATGACGGCAAAGCCGAGGGAGGCAATCGCCAGATAGTGCCCCTTCAGCCGAACGGCGAAAGCAGAGAGCAGAACGCCGGCAAGCCCCGCCGCGCCAATGCCGCACAGCATGGCAACCCAGAAATTCACGCCGAGCGCCGTCACCAGCACGGTCGAGGTATAGGCTCCGATCCCGGAGAACGCCGAATGCCCGAGGCTGAGCTGCCCCGCATAGCCGAAGATGAAATCAAGACCGAGCGCCAGCATGATGTTGATCGCGCAGATCGTCATCACGCCGCGCCAGTATGAATCCTGGAAGACGAGCGGCAGAATGGCGATAACGGCGATGCAGGCGAGCAGCCAGAGCCAGCGGGCGGAGCCGAACGCCCATCGCGACGAAGTGGAGGTCATACGGGTCACCGCCTTAGACGTTCTCTTCGCGCCGCTCGGCGATCAGGCCGGTCGGCCGGAACGCCAGCGTCAGCAGCAGCAGGCCGAACACCACGATGTCGCTCATGCCGGGCGACAGGAACTGCGCGGTGAAGCTCTCGATCAGACCGATCAGCAGGCCGGCGACGATCGTGCCCTCGATATTGCCGAAGCCGCCGATGATGACGATGGCGAAGGCCTTGACGATCACCGAGGCGCCGGCAAAGGGCGTCAGCACCAGGATCGGCCCCAGCATCGCGCCGGCAAGGCCGGCAAAGGCGGAACCGATGATGAACGTCAGCGCAATGAGTTGCTTCTGGTTGATGCCCATCAGGCCGGCCGCCTCGCGATCCTGCGCCAGAGCGCGCAGCGCCTTGCCGATGAAGGTCAACTTCATGAACGCGTAGAGCGAGCCGACGGCCAGCACCGCGATGATCACCACCAGCAGGTTCTGCACGGTGAAGAACAAACCGGCGGCGCGGATCACCTGACTGCTGTAGGGGCTATCGAACGCGTAAGGCACCGGTCCAAGAAAGGCGAGCGCGGTATTCTCCAGCAGCACCGACACGCCGATGGTGGCGACCAGCGGCCGCGTTTCATCCGCATTTCGCAACGGCGAGAAGACTGTGCCGTTGATGATGCTTCCGAGCAGAGCGCCGACCAGCAGCGCCGCAAGAATGGCGATGAGATAGTTTCCGCCCGTCGCGCGGGCCACGAAAAAAGCCGCGAAGGCGCCAAGCGTCACGAAATCGGCGTGAGCGAAATTGATTTGACCGAGCACTCCGAAGATCAGCGTCAGCCCAAGCGTAGCCAGCACATAGATGCTGCCGAGAACCAGACCATTGATGAGCTGCTGGGCGAAGATAGGGAGCAGGTCCAACATCGTATTTTTCCTGTAAGGCCCGAAGGGTGCCGGGCAGAGCAGCGGCGGAGCCGGGCATGACCCGCTCCGCCGCTGTTATCAAACCGACGGATTATTGCCAGTCGAGGGTCTTCCAGCCGAGATCAGCCGTGGTCTCGACATAGTGGATGGTATCCGGGCTGCTGTTCTGGCGGTGACCGTCGAAGATCACATGGCCGGTTGCGCCCTCGAAGTTCTTGGTCGCCAGCAGCGCATCCCGGATCGACTTGCCGTCGGTGCCGCCGCGGCGCACCGCATCGGCGATCAGCATGACCTGATCGTAGCCCTGTGCCTGCAGATGCGACGGAATCTTGTCGGCGCCATACTTGGCCTTGTAGAGCTTCAGGAACTCCTGCACCGGCGCACGCTGTTCAAGATGGTTGAACTGGACGATGCGGATGAAACCGGTCGCGGCCTTTCCGGCCTTTTCGTCAAATCCGGCAGGCAGCCAGATATTGCTGAGCTGCACGGCCTTGCCGCCGCCGGCCTTGGTGATGCCGGCCTGCGCCAGCGCCTGGGCGATCTTCACGCCCTGGCCTTCGAGCGAGGCCGTGGGAATGATGTCGACCGGGCCGAGACCGGCGATGCGGGTCGCGATCGCGGTGAAGTCGTTGACGTCGCGGCCAAAGCCGATCTTGGCGAGGATCTTGCCGCCCTTGGCGGTGAAAGCCTTCTCGAACGAATCGATCGTATCGATGCCGGCATTGGTGTTTTCGTAGAGCAGCACCGCATTGCGCGCACCGAGCTTCTCGTAGACGTTGCGTGCGAAGCTGTCGCTCTGCTGAATGGCATGCGGGAAGATGCGGAACGTCCAGGCATTGCCCGGCTCCGTGATCTTCAGCGACGACGCGCTGGCATTGACCAGCGGAATGCCGGCGCGCTCGATCAGCGGCATCACCGCCAGCGTACCGTCGGAGCAGGATTCGCCGATGATCGCGTCCGGCTTGACGGTTTCGATCAGACGCTTGGCGGCTTGCGTTGCCGGAAGCGGGCCGCAAGCAGAGTCTTCCTGATGCAGCGAGAACTTGCGACCGTTCACGCCGGCCTTGTTCAGGAACTCGATCGCGAGTTCGGCGCCCTCTTTCTGCTGAGCGCCCTGATAGGCGCCCGGGCCGGACGTCGCGAGCAGCGCGCCGATCTTGATCGTTGGCTGCTGTGCGCTCGCGGGCGCGGCCAATAATGGTAAGCCGGCAACGCCGGCAATAATGGCGAAAGCGGCTGAAAATTTACGGCGTGACATACGCATTCAGAATTCCTCCGAAGTCGGCGCTACGACTTGCTGCCTATTTGCTGGCAGAATGAGGAACTGTAGAGTCGCGCCCAGAATGATGTCTACCGCAGGTTCCTTATAAAGATTATGCACGGAATCGATAGTTTAGACGATAGGCATTCCCTGCCTCGCTCCTAAGCACGCGGCCGCTGCGGGGGCGAACCGTCGCGGAACAGCGAGACGAATGTCTCGCGCAACCAGCGGTTCTCGGGATTTACTTCCTCGCGCGCGTGCCAGCAGATACTGACCGGGAAACTTGGGATTTTCTCCGGATAAGGCAGCAGCCGCACGTCGACATGGGTGCTGATCGCGAGGCCGAGACGGCTTGGCACCGTCACGATCAGATCGTTCTGCGCAACGATCAGCGGGATCGTCAGAAAGTGCGGCACCCGCAACACGATGCGTCCCTCGAGGCGTAATTGCGTGAGCAGATTCTCGGCCAGAACGTGACCGGAATTTTCCGTACCGACCACAGCATGCGCCGATTGCAGAAAATCCCGTTTGTTCAGCCGACGCCGTCGCGCCACCGAATGGCGTGCATTGACCATGCAGACATAATGCTCCTCGAACAGGATTTTCGCCTGGAAGTCCTCGTCGAGCGAGGAGGGCAGGAATCCCACTGCCAGATCGATGGCCCCCGAGCGCAGTCCGTCGACGACCTCTTCAGCTGACAGATGTTCGGTGCGGATTTTGATGCCGGGGGCCACTTCCTTCAGGTGGTTCATCAGCGTCGGCAGAAAAACAACCTCGCTGATATCGTTCATGCCGAGGATAAAGGTGCGGATTTCCCGGCTCGGATCGAAGCCGGCGTTCGATACGCAATTGTCGACAAGACTGAGTGCCCGGTGAATCGCGTCGTAGATCTCGTCGGCCCGCGCACTCGGCAACATTCCCTGCGGCGAGCGGATGAACAACGGATCTTTCAGCGAACGGCGCAACCGGGTCAGGGCATGGCTGATCGCCGGCTGGCTGAGACCGATCAGCGACGCGGCCCGTGTCACGCTGCCGGTCTGATAGACGGCGTCGAACACCCGCAGCAGGTTGAGATCGAGGCCACTATTAGAACTGTTCATATCGAGAATGTTTGCGATTGATTGGACACATTGAAATTGCACGTCTTAATTCAGAAGCAGGCGTCCAGACAAGGCGGCGAGCGATGCATGCATGAACGAGCGAGAGCAGGCAACATCGCAAACACCGCCAACGGTCACGCCTGATCCCCCCTTGCGCTGCGGACGGTGCGCTTTCCGCGCCGGTCGCATTCGTTCTTTTCGTCATCAGGATCAGCAATGAAACGCGAGATTATCAAGTCCGATAAGGTGCCTGCCCCGATGGCGCATTACTGCCAGGGCGTCGTCGCCGGCGACACGGTCTACGCCGCCGGGCAGATCGCCTCCGACTACAAGACCGGCATCCCGCCGGAGGCGAAGCAGGACGCCGCCTTCCCCTTCTACGGCTCCGACATCCAGCGCCAGACCCGCTACTTGCTCGAGAACCTGCGCGCGACCTTCGAGGCCGCCGGCTCGACACTGGCGGACGTCGTCAAGTCGCAGGTGTTCATGACCGACCTGAACGAGTTCTATTATTTCGATCAGGTCTGGCGCGAGTTCTTCCCCTCGCCGCCGCCGCGCACCACCGTGCAAGTCGGCGGACTGCTGGTTCCCGGCTGCAAGGTCGAAATCGACCTTACCGGCGTCAAAAGCAATGTGAAGCGCACCATCATCACGTCGGACAAGGTGCCGGCCCCGATGGCGCATTATTGTCAGGGCGTCGTCGCCGGCGACACGGTCTACGCCGCCGGCCAGATCGCCTCCGACTACAAGACCGGCATCCCGCCGGAGGCGAAGCAGGACCCCGCCTTCCCCTTCTATGGCTCCGACATCCAGCGTCAGGCCCGCTACGTCCTCACCAATCTGCAGGCGACATTGCAGGCCGGCGGCTGCGATCTCTCCGACGTCGTCAAGTCGCAGGTGTTCATGACCGACCTGAACGAGTTCTATTATTTCGATCAGGTCTGGCGCGAGTTCTTCCCCTCGCCGCCGCCGCGTACCACCCTGCAGGTCGGCGGGCTGCTGGTCCCCGGCTGCAAGGTCGAGATCGATCTCACTGCCGTGAAGCGCGGCGTCAAGCGCGAGGTGATCACGTCGGCCAAGGTGCCGGCCCCGATGGCGCACTATTGTCAGGGCGTCGTCGCCGGCGACACCGTCTACGCCGCCGGGCAGATCGCCTCCGACTACAAGACCGGCATCCCGCCGGAGGCGAAGCAGGACCCCGCCTTCCCCTTCTACGGCTCCGACATCCAGCGCCAGGCCCGCTACGTCCTCACCAATCTGCAGGCGACGCTGCAGGCCGGCGGCTGCGATCTCTCCGACGTGGTGAAGTCGCAGGTGTTCATGACCGACCTGAACGAGTTCTATTATTTCGATCAGGTCTGGCGCGAATTCTTCCCCTCGCCGCCGCCGCGCACCACCGTGCAGGTTGGCGGGCTGCTGGTCCCCGGCTGCAAGGTCGAGATCGATCTCACCGCGGTTCGGAAATAGCCAGCCACCATCCTGACCATGCTGCCCGGCCGCAAAGGCCGGGCAGCTTCGACATCGATAAGGCCGGCGGAGCCCGGCCACCATTGATCCACGGGGTTGCACTTGCGACAGCGATCGGCCAACGTGCCCGCAATGGGCTCGAAGAATGCCGATTTCGACCTGAACCTGATCCGCGTATTCGACGCCATGTTGCGGACCAGGAGCGCGACCGCCGCTGCAGCGGAACTGTCCTGCGGCCAACCGGCAATCAGCCACGCGCTCGCCCGCCTGCGCGAGGTCTTCAAGGACCGGCTGTTCGTCCGGCGGCGCGCCGGCATGGTGCCCACGCCTTACGCGCTCGAACTGGCAAAGTCGTTCAACGCGGCAACCAGCCTGATCGAGCGATCACTGAGCCTGCCCGGCGATTTCGATCCGGCAACGGCAGAGCGCAAATTCAACATCGTCATGGACGATATCAGCGCCGTGCTGCTGCTGCCGCGCTTCGTCAGCCACCTGCGCCAGCACGGCCCCGGCCTGTCGCTCAACATCCGTGAGGTCTCGGAGCGGGAGACCGGCAAAGGGCTTCAGTCAGGCGACATCGATCTGGCGATCGGCTACCTGCCCAACCTGCGCGGCGGCTTTCATCAGCAGAAGATCCAGAGCGAGAAATTCGTCTGCATGATGCGTGCCGATCATCCGGCGGCCGGCGACACGTTGACGGTCAACGACCTGAAATATCTGCCGCATGCGCTGGTGAGCACGCGCGGCACCAATTACGACATCGAGGCGCTGTTCGAGAAGGCCAAGCTGGACAAGGCGATCACCCTTCACATCGCGCATTATCTCGCGGTACCGATGATCGTCGCAACCACCGACATGGTCGTCACCATTCCCGGCCAGCTCGGCGAGATGTTTCGGGAAGCCGAGAATTTCCGGCTGGTGAAGCATCCGCTGAACATGCCGCGCTTCGTCATCTGCCAATACTGGCATGCGCGCTACGACCAGGATCCGGCCAACCGCTGGCTGCGGCGCACCATCTCGCAGCTCTTCGCCAAGCGGAACGGCAGCTGATCCGGACGTTCGTCCGCGCCCTAGCGCACCGCAACCCGCATATCGCCGACGTCGGCAATGGTCGCTTCGACGGTGTCGCCGGGAACGATCGGACCGACGCCCTCCGGCGTGCCGGTGAGCAGCACGTCGCCCGGCATCAGCGTATAGAACGACGACGCGAAGACGATCAGATCGGCGATGCCGATGATCAGATCGCGGGTATTGGCACGCTGCCGCGTCTCGCCATTGACGGTCAGATGCAGATCGAGCGCCGACGGATCGCCGACCTCATCGGCGGTGATGAAATACGGACCGAGGACGGTGTAGCTGTCGATCGACTTGCGCAGACTGCGCTCCTCCGGCCCGCGCACGGTGATATCGAGGCCGATGCAGTAGCCGGCGATGTGGCGCATCGCGTCTTCGCGCGACACACGGTCGGCGCGCGTGCCGATCACCGCAGCCAGTTCGATCTCGTGATCGGTGCGTCGCTCGGGATGACGGATGACGATGCCCTCGCCCGGCCCGACGACCGAACTCGTCGCCTTCAGAAACAGGCCGACGCGCTGGATCTCCGCAACCTTGTTCTGGTGATGGATCTCCGGATCGGCCTGCGCCTCCTCGAGATGCTTCTTGTAGTTGACCGGCGCGGCAACGACCTTGCCGGGATTGGCGATCGGGCTGAGCAGCTTCAGGTCGGCGAGCGCATAGGCTTTTGCGGTCCCGGCAGCGGCAGCGATCGACGCCGCCAGAGCGGGCAGGTTCTCGATCATCAGATCGCCGTGCGGAAACGGATAACGGTACGCCGGTAGGGCATCGAGCGCCGCAGTGACATCGAGCACCCGGTCGCCGGTCACCAGCCCCAGGCGATCATCGAACCGGCACAGCTTCATCGTCAAACCTCGCAGCTCTGGCGTTTCCGAGCGAAGTGTGCACCGGTTCGCGTGAAGAAAACGCGCATCAAAACAACAAACCAGTCCTTCGTGTCCGATTGCATCGGAAACAAAGATCCAGGTCGCGGCACCGCTTATATCAGCCACCACGCAGGCGGTATATCGCGCCGCCTCACCATGCGTAGCGCAGGCCGCCGGTCAGTTGGTGACTCGTCGCATTGCTGCGGAATTCGCCGTTATAGGCGGCGAACAGGCGCAGATGATCGGTGGCCCAGCCGGCGAGCGTGAAGCCGACCAGCGCCGCGTCACGGCCGGGGCTGGCGGCACCGACGGTAAAGGCGCTGTCGAGTAGCGCCGCCTGGCTAATGAGCGTCGTGTCGCGCAGATCGTGTCCCCAGCCGATCCTGAATTCCGGCGTCACCACCACGCCGTTGGCGAAGCGCCGCTGCGTGCTGATTGCCGCGCCGAGCGTCGTCGTCAGCTTCTCGAACGACTGCGAGGGATAGACGAGACCAAACGGCTGCTGCGTCTCCGCGTAACCGTCCCGACGCAGGCCCTGCCAGGTAATGCCGGCATAGGGTTTCATCGTCACCGACCCAGCCAGGATGCGATAGCCGGCCTCGAAGCTGACGCTACCGCCAAACCCGCTGGCATTGCCATGGATCGTGCCCGGCGTCAGTACCGTGTTGCGCGACGTCTGCGTCTGTGACGGCCCGGCCGAAGCACGCAGATCAAAAACGGCCCGACCGGGCGTCCAGCTCGCATAGAGCGCGCCGGTATAGGTGTTGGTGGTGGACGTGGTGCCGGCGCTGCCGGTCATGGTGCGGGCGAAACCGAAGGCGATGCCGCCGACGAGATCGTCGGCCAGCAGCCGGTCGGCGCCGAGCGTGAAACCGCCGCTGCGGCTGGTCGAGCCGGCGAGCCCGCCGGCATCGCCGACCGTGCTCCAGCGGCCGAAGCCCTGCCCCCAGACGGCCCAGCCCTCGCGCACCGCCGCGGCCGGCGTCAGGCTGGCGAAGGCTGCCTGGGCCTGCTGCACCTGTGCGCTCATCCCGGTGTCGGCATAGGAGAACGCCACCGATTGCGACGCACCGCTCTGCGCTCCGCCGGCGCCGGTGAACAGCGCATTCTGCCGGTCGCCGATCGATCCCATGATGCCGTTGAACGCGGCAAAAGCTGCGGCTTGTGATGCCGGTTGCCCCGGCGCGCCGAGCTCCGTCAAGGCAGTGGCGTAGGCTTCCACCGAGTTCAAGCCGTAGAGCGCATCATAGAGCGCCTGGCCGATGCTCTGCGCGACGCCGGGCGCGGAGCGGTGCTGGTCGAGAATGGCGGCGATGTTACGCTGTCCGTTGTTGAGCGGCACATCCTCGCCAAGGCTGGCGAAACTGAGCGGCGTCACCGCGAGCGTGATCGCGAACGGCGAATAGATCAGGTCGAAGCGTCCATTCGCAGGCAAGCCGTCGGCCGGCTGCACCAGCGAGGCGAAGGCACCCGCCGTGTGTGCGCCGTTGATCGCTTCGACAAACTGAAAGCTGGAGCCGATTGCCGGGGTATAGTTGCTTGGCGTACCAACGCTGCCGCGCAGCACCGGCGTCAGCGTCCCGTTGGCGGTGAAAGCATAACCGGCGCCGCTGACGATAATTCGGTCGTGGGTGCCGGGGCCGCCTGGCACCAGATACCAGCCATCGATGTCGATCTGCGTCGTCGCCGTATCGGTCAGCGTGACATTGCCGTTGAAGGTAAGCTGGCCGGCGGAGTTGCCGACCACCTGCGACGGGCTGGTGATCGAGCTGTTCAGCAGCAGGTCCTGCACATTCGCCATCTTGCCGGGCGACAGCGTGCCGGCGATCGTCGTGTCGCCATTGACGGTGCCCATGCCGGCGAGCGTGCCGGCCTGATTGACGACCAGCGCATGATTGGCGCCGATGACGGAGAGCGTGCCGTCGACGGCCAACGTGCCGGCATCGACGGTGACGTTACCCGGCGCCTCGGTGCGGCCAGCGATCGTCAGGATGCCTTCGCCGCTCTTGGTGAAGGCGCCCTCCGTCGTCACCGGCTGGCTCCAGTAGATGGTGTCGTCTTTGGCGACCGGCTCGACGTGGCCGTCGACGATCGGCCCTGCCGGCCCGTCGGTGGCGCGGTCGAGCCGGATCAGGCCGTGGCCGTAGACGGCGTCGAGGCCGGGCAGGCCAAGGTCTTCCGTGGTCGAGAACAGCACTTGCGCGAGGTCGCGCGCCGAATAATCCGGATACGCGCTGATCAGCACCGCGATCGCGCCGGAGGCGACCGGCGTCGCCATCGAAGTCCCTTGCAAGTAGTCGTATTGATTCACGGGAACCGGTCCGAAGACGCCGCCGTCGTGTCTTGGATCTTCGGGAGTTTCCTGGTCTCCGCCCGGCGAAGCGACGCACCAGCTCGCGGTGACGCCGCAATACTGCGAGTAGGAGGCGGCGGTCTTGTCGCGGCCTACCGACATAACGCCAATGATCAGGCCGGACTGATTCAACAACTGAGAAAAATCGAAATTGTTTCCGCCGTCGTCATAGACGCCGGTATTGGCGTGTTCGGGCCGGATGAAGGGCGCGAGCGCCAGGCTGTTCGGATTACTGCCGGCGATCGGATGCGCGGCGCGATCATTGCCGTTGGCGACGACAATGATCTTGTCGGCCGCGAGCGCGCGTCGCGCCGCCTCGTAATCCTCAATCGGGAAAGAACTAAAGTCCCAGACTTTGAAATTTCTCGCATTCTCGTCGACACCCATTCCAAAGCTGGCATTCATGACCTTCACATTTGCCAGCGAGGTGAAATGGTCGAGGCCGTCGGCGATCGGAAAGTCGGTCACGTAGTGGCCGAGATTTTTCTTTATGATGTCCAGGTCGAAGATCATGCGGATCGGGACGACGTTTGCGCCGTAAGCAACACCGTGCGAATCCGACAGCGATGGATCTTTTTTCGCGGCGATCAGTCCGGAGACGTGCGTGCCGTGATTGTCGTCGATCGACTGGATGCCGACGTTCCTCCTGTCGTAGGTCTCCCCTTTCACGAAGAGATTGGAGTAGGCGCGTGTCAGGTCAAGGACGCCGGTCAGCGAGGGATGATTGGTGTCAAAGCCGGTGTCGCCGACGGCGACGGTCACGCCCGCGCCGGTATAGCCGCGCGCATAGGCTGCACCGGCATGAATCATGTCGAGGTGCCAGGTCTGGTCGGCAGCCGGCGGCATGTTCGGCGGCGCGAACGGACCGGGAGGGTCAGGGGGAGCGGCAGTGGGGACGGCTGCGGCCGACATGCTGGTGGCGCCCGCGGTCCGTGCACTGAACGCGGCGACGCCGCGCGGCGACAGCGTCAGATCATGACCGGTCGTGAGCACGCCGAGATCGGCGGCAGTGGTAAGGTCGCGCGTCAGTCCCGGCGCGAGCTGGCGCGCATGTGCCAGCACCGCGTCGCGCTGCGCCGGCTGGCGGTGCGTGCTGTCGAAGACGCTGGCGATCAGACCATGCCTTCCGGCACGCACCGAGGCGTTGATCGCACGTTCCAGATCGGCGGCAAGCATCGGTCCGGACGACGCTTTCGTCCTGGTTTTCGTCGATCGGGTTCTTGACGATCCGGCAGGCGAAGACGCTGCGGATAAAGTCCTGGCGGTCTTCCGCGTGGCGACGCCCACGTCGTCGGCGATGGCAACATCTGGAACGAGCATCATGCCCGCGCCCAACGCGGTCGAGCTCAATAAAAAAACGGCCGCTCGCAGGCAGCCGCCCGCATTCTGCTTCGCCACGATTGCCCCCAGCGCCGTGTCTCGCAAAAATAGCAATGATTCGGTCCAACGCACGATCCATTTCTGCGTTGGGGAAAATGCCGCAGCGGGCCGCAGCAAACCACAGATGCAGGGCGGCATTGAATATCGGATGGCCGCGCCGCGAACGCCTGATCTTCCGGATATCGCGGCGACCGAAGCCGGCGTCATTGCCGGTGGATCGCGCTGTTACCTGTCCGGCGCGGCGAGCACGGTTTTGCACTGTGCCGGCAGGTCGGCAAGCTTGAGATAGGCCGGCGGCTTGGTGGACGGCTTCTTCGGCTCCAGCGCCTTGGTGAACCAGAATTTGAAGTCCGCGTCGCTGCAGCCCTCGCTGCCATCAACCGGCGGCTGCTTCTTGCAGGCGGTGCTGCCGGCCGGACAACGCAGGCGGACATGGATGTGGTCGTGATGACCGTACCATGGCCGGACTTTGGCAAGCCATGCGCGGTTGCCGGTCGCCGTGTCGCACATCTTCTTCTTGATCGCGGCGTTGACCAGCACGCGCTCGACCTCCGGCGCCTGCGCCGCGGTTCTGATGAAGGCCATGTGTTGCGGCGTGTAGACCTGCGGATCGACGTGCTTCCAGTCGGCGGCGACGAGATTGTTGGCCGACATCTCGTCACGCTGTTCGCGCGTCAGCCGCTCCTTCGGCATCGGCACGAACCAGATATCGACATCGAGGCCGGTCTGGTGGCTGACGTGGCCAGACGGCGCCGGCCCGCCGCGCGGCTGTGCCATGTCGCCGACAAGGATCCCGTTCCAGCCGGTCGCCTGCGCCGCGCGGGCGGAGAACTGCTCGATAAAACGCACCAGCGACGGGTGCCCCCAGTTGCGATTCCGGAACAGCCGCATCACCTGCCAGTGCGGGCCGTCGATTGGCAGCGCCACGCCACCCTGCAGGCAACCACGCGGATAATAGCCGATGGCCGCGGCCGGCCCCGGCGACGGCATCTCCTTTGCCGCGAACATGTATTTCGCCGCGTCTTCCTGACCTTTTGGCGGCTTGTTCTTTTCGGCTTCGATGTCCGCGCGCTTCGACTGCGCGACAGCCGGCGAACTCGGTACCGCGACGACAGACGGAGCGGCGAGAACCGCCGCCAGCGTCAGCATGAGGGAGAGGCCGCGCCCGTGCATGGCGCCCAGATGTAGCCGCTTCGCGCCGGCATGTCAGGTTAAAATCGCCACGGTTCCGGCCCGCAGCCGGCATAAGGGGTCAGACGTCGACCTTCAGGGCGGCGATGAACGCCTCCTGCGGGATGTCAACCTTCCCGTACTGGCGCATCTTCTTCTTGCCTTCCTTCTGCTTGTCCAGAAGTTTGCGCTTGCGCGAGATGTCGCCGCCATAGCACTTCGCCGTCACGTCCTTGCGCAGTGCCCGCACCGTTTCGCGGGCGATGATCTTGCCGCCGATCGCCGCCTGGATCGGCACCTGGAACATGTGCGGCGGAATGAGTTCCTTCAGCTTCTCGACCATGGCACGGCCGCGCTGCTCGGCACGCGTGCGGTGCACCAGCATGGACAGCGCGTCGACCGGCTCGGCATTGACCATGATCTGCATCTTGACCAGATCGGAAGCGCGATAATCGGTCAGGTGATAGTCGAACGAGGCATAGCCACGCGACACCGACTTCAGCCGGTCGTAGAAATCGAATACCACTTCGTTGAGCGGCAGTGCATATTTCGCCATGGCGCGCGCGCCGACATAGGTCAGTTCGAGCTGCTCGCCGCGCCGGTCCTGGCACAGCTTGAGCACTGCGCCGAGATAGTCGTCCGGCGTCAGGATCGTCGCCTCGATCCATGGCTCCTGGATTTCAAGAATCTGCATCACGTCCGGCATGTCGACCGGGTTGTGAATCTCGATCTGCGAGCCGTCGCGCAACGTCATCTTGTAGATCACCGACGGCGCGGTAGCGATCAGATCGAGATTGAATTCGCGCTCCAGCCGTTCCTGGATGATTTCCAGATGCAGCAAGCCGAGGAAGCCGCAGCGGAAGCCGAAGCCGAGGGCGGCGGAGGATTCCATCTCGAACGAGAAGCTGGCGTCGTTGAGCCGCAACCTGCCCATCGCCGCGCGCAGATCCTCGAACTGCGCGGCGTCGACCGGGAACAGGCCGCAGAACACCACCGGCACCGCCGGACGGAAGCCCGGCAGCGCCTGCGCCGTCGGTTTCTTCTCGTCGGTGATCGTGTCTCCGACGCGGGTATCCGCGACTTCCTTGATCGAGGCGGTGAGCATGCCGACCTCGCCGGGCCCGAGTTCGCCGACCGGCAGCAGCTTCGGCGTAAAATAGCCGACGCGATCGACCTCGTAGACGGCGTCGGTGCCCATCATCCGGATGCGCTGCCCCTTGCGCAGCACCCCGTCGACGACACGCACCAGCACGATAACGCCGAGATAGGCGTCGTACCAGCTATCGACCAGCAACGCCTTCAGCGGCGCCTCGCGGTCGCCCTTCGGCGGCGGCAGCCGCTTGACGATGGCTTCCAGCACCGCCGGGATATTGAGCCCGGTCTTCGCCGAGATCAGCACCGCGTCGGAAGCATCCAGACCGATCACGTCCTCGATCTGCTGCTTGATCTTCTCGGGTTCGGCCGCCGGCAGATCGACCTTGTTAAGCACCGGCACGATCTCGTGGCCGGCATCGAGTGCCTGATAGACATTGGCGAGCGTCTGCGCCTCGACACCCTGCGAGGCGTCGACCACCAGCAGCGAGCCTTCGCAAGCGGCCAGCGACCGCGACACCTCGTATGCGAAGTCGACGTGGCCGGGCGTGTCCATCAGATTGAGGATGTAGGTATTGCCATCCTCCGCCTTGTAGTTGAGGCGAACGGTCTGCGCCTTGATGGTGATGCCGCGCTCGCGCTCGATATCCATATTGTCGAGCACCTGCTCCTTGCCCGACATTTCGCGCGCGTCGAGCCCGCCGGTAGCCTGGATCAGCCGGTCGGCCAGCGTCGACTTGCCATGGTCGATATGCGCGACGATGGAGAAGTTGCGGATATTGGTGATGGGGGCACTCGTCATGGGCGCGAGATAACATTGGCGCAATGGGGCTTCAAGCTGACCTGAAAGAAATCGGGCCGGCCGTCGCCATCGTTTCTTCTGAACGGCGGAACCGGGGGGCAGGCCTTGCGCCGGCGCCCCGCCGTGGACGCCCCGCTCCCGTCATGCGAGAAGCGGTCGGGATGATGCCAAATGACATGATTCCGAGCCCTTCACCCTTGCGCTCCCCCTCGCACCACCCCCTGCTGCGCCCATTCGCAGCCGTCGAAGCCGCCGCCGGGCGCCTGCGTGCGGCGATGGCCGACCCGGCGCACGGCAACCGGCGGATGGTGCTGACGCTCGTCCTGTATACGCTTGTCTGGACGCTCTACGGCATCATCGCCAAGGGCGGGCAGGACGTGCATCCCGACATGACCGAACTGGTCGTCTGGGCGCGCGAACCGGCGCTCGGCTATTTCAAGCATCCGCCCTTTGCCGCCTGGCTGACGGCAGCCTGGTTCGCGGTGTTTCCCGTCGCCGACTGGTCCTATTATTTGCTGGCGGCGGCGATGCCGTCGCTGGCGCTCTGGATCGTCTGGCGCGGCAGCGCCGGCTATCTCGATGCGGACCGCCGCATCGTTGGCGTGGCGCTGCTGACGCTGACGCCGTTCTTCGGCGTGCTGGCGCTGAAGTTCAACGTCAACACCGTGCTGATTCCACTCTGGGCAGCGACCGCTGTGTGTTTTCTGCGCTCGTTCGAGCGGCGCAGCATCTTGTGGGGAATCCTGGCCGGCATCGGTGCCGCCGTGGCGATGCTGACCAAATACTGGTCGATCTTTCTTGTCGCCGGACTGGTGCTGGCGGCGCTCGGTGACCGCCGCCGCTGGATCTATCTGGGCTCGCCGGCACCGTGGGTTACCGTCGCGGTCGGCGCGCTGCTGCTGGCACCGCATATCGTCTGGCTGTTCCAGAACGACTTCCCGCCGCTTCATTATGTGTCGGCGGCGCATCCGCCGGCAACGCTGACCGCATCCGCCACCAGCGCCGTCACCTACCTCCTCGGCTCGGCCGGCTACGTCGCATTGCCAGTGATCCTGGTGCTCGCCGCGGCACGGCCAGACCGCGCCGCGTTGCACGACATGCTGTGGCCGGCATCGCCGGAGCGGCGTCTTGCCGCCCGCGCCTTCTGGTGGCCGCTGGTCCTGCCAGCCTTCGGGGCCATCGCAATGGCGACCGAGATCACCTCGATCTGGAGCATGGCGGCTTTCGCGCTGCTGCCGGTGACGCTGCTCGCCTCGCCGCGCGTCATGCTGCCGCGACAGGCGCTCGACCGCATCGTCGCGCTGGCGGTGGCCGTGCCGGTGGTCATGCTCGTCGCCTCGCCGATCATCGCCGCTGTCATCCAGCGCGGTGCCGTACCGGCGGATCAGACACAGGGCAGCCTTGTTGCACCGGCGGCAGAGGCGGCGTGGCGGGCCGCCACGCCGGCGCCGCTGCGCATCGTCGCCGGCGACAATGCCTATGGCATCGCCTTCTATATGCACGACCGGCCGAGTGCCTTCCCCGAATTCAACACGCGCATCGCGATGTGGATCGACGAGGCTCGCGTCGCCCGCGACGGAATGGTCATGGTCTGCAACACCGACAATGCCGCCTGCCTTGCCGAAGCGCAGCGTCGCGCCGGCATCGCGCATGCAGCAACCGCACCGGTCGATGTCACCGTCGCCCGCAGCCTCTTCGGCATCGCCGGCCCGGCGCACCGCTACCGCATCTGGGCGCTGCCGCCGGCGTAGTGCCGTTCAGGCCACCCGGCGCTGGCGCGGCACCAGATGCATATAAGGCTGCGCCTCCTTCAGCGCCCGGGCATAGGATGGCCGCTGTTTCAGCCGCGCGAGATAGGCCGCCGCTTGCGGATAGGGATTGGCGAGCGGCACCACCATGTCGCCGTAGAACAGTGCCGGTGCTGCGGCGCAGTCGGCCATGGTGAAGGCGTCGCCCGTCAGCCACGTTTTGCCGGCAATTTCCCGCTCGAGGATATCGCAGGTCGTGTTGATCGAGCGGATCGCCTGCTCGACGCCATAGGGATCGGTCCGGTCGGCGGGACGCAGATTATCGCCCATCACCTTCTGCATCGACAGATGCAGATGCAAATCGATGATGCGGTCGAGCAGGCGAACACGCTGCGCCGCCTCCGGCGCCGCCGGAATCAGCGAGACCTGACCGGGATAGTGCAGGCCGAGATAGTCGATGATCGCCGTCGACTCCGGCACAGTCTCGCCGCGAGCATCGTCGCGAAGCACCGGAAACTTGCCGATGGGCCATATCTTCAGGAATGCGTCACGCGACGCCGGGTCGCCAAGATCGACGAGATGCGGCGTGAACGGCGTGCCGCTCTCATAGAGCGCGATCAGCACCTTGTGACAGAACGACGACAGCGGATGATAATAAAGCGTCAGCGACATGCCTGCTCTCCTCCGGTTCGCAGGCGGCGCATGCGCGCCGCCTTGCTCTATTCCGCGGCCTGCGATGCCGTCTCGCCTCGGCCAAGCGTCGCAATGGTGACGATCAATGCGCCGACCGCGCAAGCGGCGATGGCAGCCACCATCGTCAGCGACGTGCCATCGAAGAACAGGCCGACGATGACGATCGCGACCCCGCCGGTCAGCATCTGCAACGTCCCGCCCAGCGCCGAGGCCATGCCGGCAATCGGCCCGTGCTCCTCCAGCGCCAGCACCATCGTTGTCGGGATGACGACGCCCATGCTGGTGAAACCCGCGAGCAGCAGCACGATCATCACCGCCAGGCGATCGATGCCAGCAAGCGTCAGGATGAGAAGCGCCATCGTGAAAATCGTGTAAAGCGTCACCGCGGCGATGACCATGCGGGCCATGCCGAAGCGGGCGCCAAGCGAGGCGGCAAACTGCGATGCGCTGATAAAGCCCACCGCATTGATCGCAAAGGCAACGCTGAACTCGGTCGGCGTCAGGCCGAAATGACCGATGTAGACGAAGGACGAGCCTGCCAGGAAAGAGAAGAAGCTCGCCATGCTGAGGCCGCCGATGAAGGTCAGACCGAGAAAGTTTCCGTGCGTCAGCAGATAGCCGAAGCTCGACAGCACATCCTTGAGGCCGACGGCAACCCTGTTCTCCGGCGCGAGCGTCTCGCGCTGCGAAACCGCGAGCAGGACGAGCCCGACGACCGCGACGACGGTGACGCCGGCAAACACCGCACGCCAGCCGAATGGCACGATCAGCGCGCTGCCGGTGAGCGGCGCAAGGATCGGCGATACGCTGAGCACCAGCATGACCAGCGCCATCAGCCGCGTCGCCTCGACGCCCGTATGCAGATCGCGGATGATGGCGCGCGGGATCACCATTACCGACGATGCGCCGATGCCCTGGATGAAGCGAAAAGCGATCAGCCATTCGATGCCGGAGGCCAGCCCGCAGCCCACGGATCCGACGATGAACAGCCCCAACCCGGCATAGAGCGGCGGCTTGCGCCCGACCATGTCCGACACTGGGCCGTAGACGATCTGGCAGACACCGAAGGCGACGAAGAACGACATCAGCGTCATCTGCACCGCCGCCGGCGACGCCCGCAGGTCCGCGGCGATCGTCGGCAGCGCCGGCAGATACATATCGATCGCGAATGGCCCGATGGCCGACAAGAGGCCGAGCACGATCGCATTCTTCGTGTAAGCGGACGTCACCGGCACCTCACCATTGGCCAAGCGCCGCTAGCGGATCGACGCGAGATAGACTTCGAGCTGCTCCATCGTGCCGCTCCAGCCCTGCATCATGCTGGCATGGCCGCTGTCGAAAACCTCCCGCTCGCGCGGCGTGGCATTGTGTGGCGCCCAGCGCACGGTGAAACGGGTCTTGCCGCCGGGCACCTCCTCGAAGGCGAAGACCGATCGCATTTCCAGCGGCCAGTCCGGCGCCAACGGGTGGCGCGTCACGCCCCCCGCCTTGTCGGAGAACGAATTGATGAAGACGATGCGCTCCGGTGCCACGATTTCGCGATAGACGAAACGGCCCCACATCGGCGTGCCGTCCGGCGCCTTCAGCAGATAATGGAAAGTTCCGCCGGGTCGCAGTTCCATGGTCGCGACAGCGACGGTGAAGCCCTTCGGACCCCACCACTGCTTCATGTGCTCCGGCTCGGTGAAGACCCGCCACACGAGATCGCGCGGCGCGTCGAGGACACGGGAGATGACGAAGTCCTTACCGACGGCAAGAGCGTCGTCATGCGGCGCTGCGGCGTTGCTCATCGTACCCTCCTGATCCTGTGTGTTCACTGACCGACCGGCAGGGCCATGACCATCCACCCGACGCCGAACTTGTCCTGCACCATGCCGAAACGCGGCGAGAAGAACGTCTTGACCAACGGCTGGAAAACCTGACCGCCCTGCGCAAGCGCATTGAACGTCTTCTCGGCTTCCGCCTCGCCGTTCGCCGTCAGCGACAGCGAGAACCCTTTGAACTCCGGTTTCTCGCCGGTCATACCGTCCGATCCCATGAGCATCGAATCGCCGATGCGGATCGAGGCGTGCATGATCTTGTTGGGGTCGCTCGGCGCGCAGTCGGGGCTCTGGGGCTTTTCCGGGCTTTCGCTGAAGCGCATCAGCATTTCAACCTTGGCGCCGAGCACCGATTTGTAGAACTCGATCGCTTCCTCGCAACGACCATTGAAGAACAGATAGGGCTGCACCAACATCAGACTCTCCCTTCGATATACGAGTGGCTCGACAAACGTCCTGGTCTTTCCCGGCGCTTTGATGACCGGGTGGTGACGGCGAGCGATTTACGGTGCCCGCCGGCGTTTCCCGGTTTGCAGGGAACGGGCTCCGGACGACTTCGGTCCTGGGGCTCTTGCCCCCGAAGCCTTCGATCCCGAAGATTTTGACCTCGAAGATTTTGAACCTGCCGACGCCGTGGCGTCTTCGGCCTGCAATTCGTGCAGATAGGCTTCCAGCCGGTCGAGGCGCTGTTCCCAGAATTGCCGGTAACGTTCGAGCCAGTCATCGACCTGCTTCAGCCCCGCCGGCTCGATCCGGCACGGCCGCCATTGCGCCTCGCGGCCGCGCGAAATGAGCCCGGCGTTCTCCAGCACCTTGAGGTGGCGCGATACGGCGGGACCGCTCATTGCAAACGGCTTGGCGAGTTCGCTCACCGTCGTCTCACCGAGCGCCAGCCGCGCCAGAATGGCGCGCCGCGTGGGGTCGGCAAGCGCGGCAAAGGCAATGCTGAGACGGTCGGTCATGGCTCTGCCGTTCCAGATTTTGCATCGGGCGGGCCTCGTTCGGAGGAAACCGCAGCCGGCAATCGTCTTTATTTAGCTACTACGTTATATAACCTATACGTTAAATAAAGAAGCGGTAGTCAGCTGTCAATCCCGGCATCGTTCGTCCGGATCGAGATTTCCAGCAGCGGCACGGGAGTTCCGCCGGCGACGCGGCGCAAGCGTTCTCGCCGGGATCACACCAGATGCAGCCACCGCGCCAGTTGCCAGGCCGACAGACCCACGACCAATACGCCGACGCCGAGCATCAGCACGCGGGCCGGGATCCGCTTCACCATCCAGCCGCCGAGCGGCGCAGCCAGCACGCCACCGATCACCAGCGCGAGCAGTTCCTGCACCGGCGCAACGCCAAGCTCGATGAAGAATGTCGTGGCGGCAGCGGTGGTGACGAAAAACTCCGTGGTGTTGACCGACCCCACAGCGGTGCGCGGCGCGTGGCCCGAGCCGATCAGCGTCGAGGTGGCGACCGGCCCCCAGCCGCCGCCACCGCTCGCATCGAGAAAACCGGCAACGAAGCCGACCGACGGCACCCATTTCGCCGGCGTATCGCGGGCCGGCGACAACCGCCACGCCTTCAGCAAAATGAAAATGCCCATCGCCAGCAGGTAGAGTCCGATCAGCGGCCGTGCCGCCGTACTGTCGACATTCGACAGCAACCATGCACCAAGCACCGCGCCGATCACGCCGGCAACGCCGAGCCGTATCACCAGCCGCCAGTCAACGTTGCGATGCCAGATATGCGACGCCGCCGAGGCACCGGTGGTGAAAATCTCTGCCGTATGCACGACGGCGCTGGCATGGGCCGGCGGCAATCCCATCGCCAGCATCGCCGATGTCGAGATGACGCCGAACGCCATGCCGAGCGCGCCGTCGACTAGTTGCGCGGCGAAGCCGATCAGACCGAGCACCACATAGTCGCCGATCATACCGACGCACCGCTCATGCCGATACACTGCTCACGCCGGGTGCTCCGCTGCATCATGCCGTCACGCGCAGCCTCGCAAAGGCGGCGCCGCGGCGCAATGTCCGACCTTAGCGCCGCACATCGTCCAGCAACATCGCCGCGCCCTTCTCGGCGATCATGATGGTCGGCGAATTGGTGTTGCCGGAGGTGATCGACGGCATCACCGAAGCATCGATGACACGCAACCGCTCGAGACCGATGACGCGCAGCCGCGCATCGGTGACGGCACGGTCATCGTCGTCGCGGCCCATGCGCGCCGTGCCGACCGGATGGAAGATCGTCGTGCCGATATCACCGGCGGCTTTTTCAAGCGCTGCCTCGTCGTCATCGCGCACGGCATCGCCCGGCAGATATTCCTGCGGCCGATAGGGTGTGAGTGCCGGTTGCGAGACGATGCGCCGCGTGATGCGGATCGAAGCGGCGGCGACTTCGCGGTCTTCCGGCGTCGACAGATAATTCGGCTGGATTGCGGGGGGCCGCATCGGATCGGCAGACGCCAGCCGCAGCGCGCCGCGGCTCGTCGGCTGCAGATTGGCGACGCTGGCGGTGAAGGCTGGAAACCCATGCAGCGGATCGCCGAACTTCTCCAGCGACAGCGGCTGCACATGATACTGCAGATTCGCGCGCTCGCGCAGCGGGTCGGATCGCGTGAAGAGACCAAGCTGCGACGGCGCCATGGTCAGCGCGCCGCGCCGGCGGAACGCATAATCGAGCCCCATCAGCGCCCGGCCGTAAAGCGACGCATAATCGGTGTTGAGCGTGCGCACGCCCGACACCTTGTAGATCATCCGCAACTGCAGATGATCCTGCAGATTGCCGCCGACTCCGGGACGGTCGGCAATCACCGGAACGCCGAGCGGCGCCAGATCGGCAGCGGATCCGATGCCGGACAGCATCAACAGATGCGGCGATCCGATGGCGCCGGCGGCGAGGATCACTTCGCCGCGACAGCGGGCGCTGCGCGCTTCGCCGTTCTGCCGCCATCGCACGCCGACGGCGCGGCGTCCATCAAAGATCAGGCCCTGCGCCTGACAACCGGTTTCCAGCCGCAGATTGCTCCTGTGCAGCACCGGCTTGAGAAAACCGCGCGCCGCCGACCAGCGCCGACCGAGGCGCTGGTTCACGTGGAAATACCCGACGCCGGTATTGTCGCCGGTGTTGAAGTCCTCGGTCGGCGGGATACCGGACTGGACGGCCGCATCGCGGAACGCATCGAGAATATCCCAGTGCAGTCGCTGGCGTTCCACCCGCCACTCGCCACCGGTCGCATGCAGGGCACTGTCACCCAGCACATGGTTCTCGTGCTTCTTGAAATACGGCAGCACGTCGTCCCACGACCAGCCGGGCAGACCGAGTTGCCGCCAGTGATCATAGTCGGCCGCCTGGCCGCGCATATAGATCATGCCGTTGATCGCCGACGATCCACCGATCACCTTGCCGCGCGGATAGATCAGGCTGCGGCCGTTGAGTCCCGGCTCCGGTTCGGTTTTCAGCATCCAGTCGGCGCGCGGATTGCCGATCGCGAACAGATAGCCGACGGGGATGTGAAACCAGACCCAGTTGTCACGGCCGCCGGCTTCGAGCAGCAAAACGCGATGGCGCGGATCAGCTGACAGGCGATTGGCCAGCACGCAGCCGGCAGAGCCGGCGCCGACAATGACGAAATCGAAATCGCCTTCGACCGCCTGCGTCTGCGACATGATCCCTCCGCTCTTCCGACAACTTTACCTGTCGCCACCGGAATTGCTAAGTTGAATGTAGATCGCGGCGCGTTGCACCCGCGCCGACAGCACGGAACGGCGGTTCCGGCACTCATCCCGACATCCGAGAATGCTCAGCCTCCATCCGGCGGCGGGAATCCTTTCGGGCTTTCGGTATGTCGGCAGTCCGTATCAGGAGAGAAGGCGTGATCAGACGATTGATTTTCACTATTGCCGCCGTGGCGCTGCTGCCCATGCCGGCATCGGCGGACAACGCACGCTGCGCCGCGCTCGGCCAGACCCTCGCGCAGGAGCAATCACTGCTCGCGGCCATCGACGCGCCGCCGGTCGTTTCCGGCAGCACGCTCGATACTCCCGGCCGCGCCGTCCGCCTGGCGTTGCAGCCATTTGCCGATGCGCCGCTGCCGAAGGAGCCGGAGCGGGCACCGGCCATGACCGGAGGCCATGCCGGCTACATTTCGGTTGGCGCACCGGCGCCGGGCCTCTATCGGATCACCGTTCCCGTCGACGCCTGGATCGATGTCATCGAGAACAATCGCTTCGTCAGACCGGTTGCATCGGAAGGCGCGCGCGGCTGCGACGGATTGCGCAAGAGTCTGTCGTTCCGCCTGTCGGGCAGCGCCGCCGTGGTGCAATTCAGCGGCGTCGAGAGCGATATTGTCGCATTTGCTTTTACGCAGGCGCCCGCATCCGACCGGCCGGCACGCCAATAGACGTCACTCGATCAGCCCTTCGGCCAATAACCCCTTGGCACTGGCGCGCACAGGCTGTTAAATCCCGGTTGACCCTTGACGCACCGGGCGTGCGGACGAGGTGGCGGAACGGCGGTTCCGACGCGTCATCACCGAATCCTGACGAACCGGGGCGGATCCGTCCCCGAGGAGAACCGCCATGCATGTCCGTCCGCTCCATACGCTGCGTATCGTTTCGCTTGCCGCCACCCTGCTTGCGGCCGCGACACTCGGGACGCCGCAGCTCGCCGCCGCCCAGGATCTCACCGTCTTCGCCGCCGCGTCGATGAAGAACGCCCTCGACGACGTCAACAAAGCCTTCACCGCCAAAGAAAACATCAAGGTGACGGCGAGCTATGCCGCCTCCTCGGCGCTGATCAAGCAGATCGAGGCCGGCGCGCCGGCAGACGTGTTCATCTCCGCCGACCTCGACTGGATGAAATACGGCGTAGAGAAAAAGGCGATCAAACCCGGCAGCGACTTCGCCCTGCTCGGCAACCGGCTGGTGCTGATCGCGCCGAAGGATTCCAAGATCAACGACGTGAAGATAACGCAAGGCTTCGACATCGCCGGGCTGGCCGGCGACGGCCGCATCGCCACCGGCGACGTGCGCGCCGTGCCGGTCGGCAAATATGCCAAGGCGGCCCTGGAGAAGCTCGGCGTCTGGGCCAAGGCCGAGCCGAAAATGGCGATGGCGGAGAATGTGCGCGCGGCGCTGGCGCTCGTCGGCCGCGGCGAAGCAGTGCTCGGCATTGTCTACGAGACCGACGCCAAGGTGGAGCCGAACGTCAAGATCGTCGGCGCCTTCCCGCAGGAATCCTATCCGCCGATCGTCTATCCGGCGGGGCAGACGGTGAACGGCAAGGCAGACGCGGCGAAATACTTCTCGTTCCTGCGCTCGCCGCAGGCGACGACGATCTTCGAGAAGTACGGCTTCACCGTTCTCGGCAAGCAGTCCTGAGCCGGATCGGCTGAGACTCGCTGACGAACCGGATGCAGATGCGGCCTCCCTCCCACCGGAGAGAGGCCGCTTTGCCCTGACGAGCAAAGCCGACAACCTATAGAGACCAAAAGCCGATGTTCGAGCTTTCGCCCGAAGAGTGGACAGCGATCATGCTGTCGCTGCGCATCGCCATCACGGCGACGATCTGCTCTCTGCCGGTCGGCATCGCCATCGCATGGCTGCTGGCGCGCGGGAACTTCTGGGGCAAAGGGCTGCTCGACGGCATCATTCATCTGCCGCTGGTGCTGCCGCCGGTCGTCACCGGCTATCTGCTGCTGATCTGGTTCGGCCGCAAGGGCGTGATCGGCGCATTCCTCTACGACGTGTTCGGGATCAGCTTCGCATTCCGCTGGACCGGTGCGGCACTGGCCTGCGCGGTGATGTCGTTCCCGCTGCTGGTGCGGCCGCTGCGCCTGTCGTTCGAGAGCATCGACCGCAGGCTCGAGGACGCCGCATCGACGCTAGGGGCGCCGCCCTTCGTGGTGTTCCTGACGGTGACGCTGCCGCTCGCGTTGCCAGGGCTGATCGCCGGCACGCTGCTGGGTTTCGCCAAGGCGCTCGGCGAATTCGGCGCGACGATCACTTTCGTCTCCAATATTCCCGGCGAAACGCAGACGATTTCCGCTGCCATCTACACGCTGACCCAGATCCCGAACGGCGACGCCGCCGCGGCACGGCTGGTCATCGTCTCCATCATCATCGCGCTGATCGCGCTCGTCGCCTCGGAGTGGCTGTCGCGCCGCGCCGGACAACGCTTCCACGGAGAGTGATGATGCTCGCCGTCAACGTCAAAAGGACCCTGCCGAACTTCACGCTGGATGTGGCGTTCTCCGGAGACGGCATCATCGCGCTGTTCGGGCCGTCCGGCTCCGGCAAGACGACGATTGCCAATGTGGTCGCCGGGCTGGTGCAGCCGGACACCGGCCATATCGCGATCGGCGACGATGTGCTGTTCGACAGCGTCCGGCGCATCGACGTGCCGGCGCATAAACGCCGGATCGGCTATGTGTTCCAGGAAGGCCGGCTGTTCCCGCATATGACGGTGTCGCGCAACCTCGATTACGGCAGACGAATGAACGGCCTGCCACACAACAACAGCGACCGCGACCGCGTCATTGCCCTGCTCGATCTCGGCAGCCTGCTGGCGCGGCGGCCGGGGCGACTGTCGGGTGGCGAGCGGCAGCGCGTCGCCATCGGCCGCGCGCTGCTGTCGAAGCCGCGCCTTCTGGTGCTTGACGAGCCACTCGCCTCGCTCGACGCGGCGCGCAAGGGCGAAATCCTGCCCTATCTCGAGCGACTTCAGGCCGAGACGCTGCCGATGATCTATGTCAGCCACCAGCCGGACGAAGTGAAGCGCATCGCCGACCAGGTGGTGCGCATCGAGCATGGCAAGGTGGCAGCAGCCGGCAGCATCGACCTGCTGGGATAAGCAATCGGGCACAATCGCCCTTCTCACCGTCGCGATGGCCCCGGCCAGTCCCGCGACAGCCGGGTCAGTTCGTCGGCCAGATAATTGACCGCCGCGACGAGCGCCGGCCCACCGCAGAGGCTGAAACGTGTGGGCAGCGCAATGCGTCGCTGCGGCGGATAGAGCGCCGCCAGCGCCGGATGCATCAGAAGAAGCGCGCCCTGATCGGTGGCGGTCCGCGGCGGATCACGCAGGACCAGCACGTCCGGATGCAGCGTCAGCACTCGTTCCAGCGGCACGAAACCACCATAGCCGCCAGGCGCGCCGGGCGGCGGCGACAAGCCCGCTTTCGCGATCAATGCTGCCGCCAGGCTATCGCCGCCCTGCGTATAGCCGTCGCGATCGAGGATCAGGGCGGTCCTGAACGGCGGACGTGGCGCAGCGGCGAGCCGCCGTTCGGCGGCATCGAGCTCGGCGATCAGCGTCGCGCCGCGCTGCGGATGGCCAAGCCGCGCCGCAACCTCGGCGATCTGGGTGCGGGCGGCGGCAAAACCGGTGACCAGTTGCACCTCGAGAAAGCGGAACCCGAACCGTCGCAGCATGCGCTGCGTCGCCGTCCGGTCGTCGGTACCAACCAGCACCAGATCGGGATCCAGCGTCAGCGTGCCTTCCGCACGCCAGTCGAGCTGCGGAAAACGCTTTGCCGCATCGGCGACGGCCGATAGCGAAGCATCGGCGGCATAAGGCGACAGCGCCGCGATCTGCTGCGGATCGGCCAGCGCCACGACAAGCTGGTCGGCACAGAGGTTGAACGACACGACGCGATGCGGCGCGTCGGCAGCCATCCGCGCATTTGCCGGCCCCGCCAGGCAGAGCCAGACGAGCAGCATCAATCCTGTCGTGACAATCCGCATAACGGTCTGCATTGACGTTCCGCATCGCGACCCGATAGCGCGGCTTCTAGCATATCCGCCGGCGCGGCCACGCATTAACGAATTGTTGACGAATCATCATGGCCGGCGGGCCGAAAACGCGTCGGCAGTGGCGTTCCGACACCCGAACGGTACGCGGAAAGCGACTATTAACTCGTTTTAGATACCGCCGCTTAACCATGCCTTGACCTTTCGATGGTGAAATCACCACGCGCTGCGGTGTGGCCGCACGAGACACCGAACGAACACCCATCTGGGTGGAGACGGCGGCGTGCCGTCGTTCGTGAGTAGAAAGTGACTGCGTTATGAAAGTCGCGCGTCTTGTGGTGTTGGGAGTGGCGGTCGTTGCCGGCGGTCTGGCAGCCGTCCTGGCCGGCCGCGAATCGAAGCCGCCGCCGGCGCCAGTCGTCGAAAACGGCCCCAAGCTCGACACCGCCGATGTTCTCGTCGCCAGCAACGATATCGGCCTCGGCAATGTTGTCGCCGCCGGCGACATGAGTTGGCAGGCATGGCCCGCATCGACGGCCAACGGCACTTTCATCGTCAAAAAAGATCGTCCCGACGCCATCGAGACACTGGCCGGGTCGATCGCCCGCGCGCCGTTCGTGGCCGGCGAGCCGATGCGGGAAAGCAAGCTCGTGAAAGCCAAAGGTTCAGGCTTCATGGCGGCGATCCTGCCCTCCGGCATGCGCGCCGTATCGACCGAGATCTCGCCGGAAACCGGCGCCGGCGGCTTCATTCTGCCCAATGACCGCGTCGACGTGATCCTCAGTCACCGCGAACGCAATCCGGTGACCAGCGAGGTTCGCGCCAGCGAGACGATCCTGACCAATGTCCGGGTTCTCGCCATCGACCAGACCGTCGAGGAAAAGAACGGACAGAAGGTTGTGGTCGGCAAGACGGCAACGCTCGAACTGACGCCGAACCAGGCGGAGACGCTGGCCATGGCCCGGCAGCTCGGCACGCTGGCGCTGGCGCTGCGCAGCATTACCGATGCCGACAGCAAACCGTCGGTCGACGACAACGCCACCCGCTCGTCCATCAATGTCGTGCGCTACGGCGTGACGGTGCCGACAACGACGAAATGATCTGTTGAGGAGAAGCGCAATGCGAAAGTCGATGTGGCGGCGCGCAGCCGGACTGGCGGTCTTGACGATGCTGGCGAGCGCGCCAGCGCTGACGCCGGCATCCGCAGCAGACCCGCGTGGCGGCTCGACCATTTCGGTCGCCGCCGCCGATTCGACTTCGCGCGCGGTCTCGCTCGGCGTCGGCAAATCAGTCGCAATCGACCTGCCGGCCGACATCAAGGACGTGCTGGTGGCGGACCCCGCAACCGCAAATGCCGTGGTGCGCTCCACCCGACGCGCCTACATCATCGGCGTCAAGGTTGGGCAGACCAACGTCTTCTTCTTCGATGCAAACGGCCAGCAGATCGCCGGTTTCGACATCGCCGTCACCCGCGATCTCAACGGCATGCGCGCGGCCCTGCGACACGCATTTCCGGAAGCCGACATCCGGGTCAACGGCATCGGTACCGGTATCATGCTCTCCGGCACGGCCATGAATGCCGGCGAAGCACAACAGGCCTACGATCTTGCGGCTAAACTTGCCGGCGACGACAAGGTGATCAACGGCATCGCAGTGCGCGGCCGCGATCAGGTGATGCTCAAGGTCAATGTTGCAGAAGTACAGCGTAACGTCATCAAGCAGCTCGGCGTCAACCTCACCGGGCAGGTCGGCTACGGCAGCAATGTCGTCAACTTCAATACCAGCAACCCGTTCTCCGCCACCGGCATGGCGCTCAGCGATACCGCCCTCAGCGGCTCGCCGATCCGTGGCGTCACCGCGACGCTCAAGGCGATGGACCGTGCAGGCCTGATCCGCACATTGGCCGAACCGAACCTGACGGCGATCTCCGGGGAGACGGCGAGCTTCGTTGCCGGCGGCGAATTCCCCATTCCTGCCGGCCTCTCCTGCGACACGACGAAATCGCCACCGGTGTGCCAATCGCAGATCGACTTCAAGAAGTTCGGCGTCAGCCTGATGTTCACGCCAGTCGTCATGTCCGGTGGGCGCATCAGCCTGAAAGTGCTGACCGAGGTTTCCGAACTGTCGAGCGAGAACGCGATCACCCTGCAGCCGCCGGGCTCGACCACCTCGCTGACGATTCCCTCGATCCGCACCCGCCGCGCCGACACCGTCGTCGAAATCCCCTCCGGCGGCACGCTGGCGATGGCCGGCATGATCCAGGAGCAGACCAAGCAGCAGATCAATGGCGTGCCCGGCCTGATGCAGCTTCCGGTGCTCGGCGCGCTGTTCAAGAGCCGCGACTTCATCAACAACCAGACCGAACTCGTCGTGCTGGTGACGCCTTATATCGTCAAGCCCGTGGCGCAGAAGGAATTGTCGCGGCCCGACGACGGATATGCCGATCCGAGCGACCAGTCGACAGTGCTGCTCGGCCGGCTCAATCGCATCTATGGCACGCGCGGCGATACGACGCCGCGTCATGCCTATCGCGGCAAGTATGGCTTCAATCTCGACTGACCGTGTTCAGGAGAACCTGCCGATGAACTCTCCCCGCCTGGCAATCGCCGCGCTGATGCGTACCGCCGCCTGCCTCGGCGTCGCGCTGACGCTGGCGGGCTGCTATTCCTCGACGCGGCAGGCCGAAGTCGCGCCGCCTGTCGACTATCGCGACCGCCATCCGATCACCCTGCAGCAGGGTGAAAAAACGGTCGAATTGTTCATCAGCCGCAACCGTGGCGGCCTCAGCCCCGATCAACGAGCCGACACGCTGGCTTTTGCCCGCTCCTGGCAGCGCGAGGCGAGCGGCGGCGTCATCATCGACGTGCCATCCGATCCGACGCTGAAGCACTCGGTCCACGATTCGCTGCGCCAGATTCACTCGATCTTCGCGCAATCCGGCATGCCGCGCAACGGCGTGCGGGTCGCGCAGTATCACAAGCGCGATCAGGAACTGCCGGCAATCCGCCTGCGCTATCCGAAGCTCACCGCACAGGCCGGTCCGTGCGGTCTCTGGCCCGAGGACACCGGCCCAAGTTTCGGCCGGACCTATACGGAGAACCGGGAAATGTACAATCTCGGCTGCGCCAATCAGCGCAACCTCGCCGCCATGGTCGAGAATCCGTCGGATCTCATCCAGCCGCGCGCCGAAGCACCGGCCTACACGGCGCGCCGCTCCGTGGCGCTCGACAAATACCGCAAGGGCGAAAACCCCGCGGGAATTTACGATCGCTATCAACAGGGCAAGATCAGCGACCTCGGAAAATGATCAGACACGCACAGCAACTCGTCGAGATGCACGAAGAGGTACCGGTCGACACCGTCGCCTCCGACGAACATATCGCGCCGGCGCCGCGCGTCTCGGTGCAGGCCTTCTGCGAGACCGTCGAAACGGCCGCCGCGGTGCAGTCCGCCGGCAGCGACCGCCGGCTTGCCAAAACGCATCTGAAGATTCAGATGGGCGGCATCGCCGCCGCGCTCGAAGCCTATCGCAACTCGCCGACGCCGAACGTCATCGTTCTGGAATCGGCGAGCCGCGACAACGATATCCTCGCCGGACTCGACCAGCTCGCCGAGGTCTGCGACGCCAACACCCGCGTCATCGTCGTCAGCCGGATCAACGATATCGCTTTCTATCGCGATCTCACCCGACGCGGCGTCAGCGATTACCTCATCGCACCCGTCGGCACGCTCGACATCGTCCGCTCGGTCTGCGGCCTGTTCTCCGCCGAAAGCACCAAGCCGGTCGGCCGCGTTCTGGCCGTCGTCGGCGCCAAGGGCGGCGTCGGCGCCTCGACCATTGCGCACAATATGGCGTGGTCGATCGCCCGCGACTTCGCGCTCGACGCAGTGGTTACCGATCTCGACCTGCCCTTCGGCACCGCCGGCCTCGATTTCAATCAGGATCCGCCGCAAGGCATCGCCGATGCGGTGTTTTCGCCCGACCGGGTCGACACCAATTTCGTCGATCGTCTTCTGTCGAAATGCACCGATCATCTCAGCCTGCTGGCGGCGCCGGCGACGCTGGAACGCGTCTACGATTTCGGGACCGATGCGTTCGACGCCATCCTCGATTCACTGCGCACCAGTGTGCCCTGCATCGTTCTCGACATTCCGCATCAATGGACGGGATGGACGCGACGGCTGCTGACGGGCGCCGACGACATCCTGGTCGTCGCCGGCCCCGATCTGGCCAATCTGCGTAACGCCAAGAACCTGATGGATCTGCTGCGCGCCGAGCGGCCGAACGATCACCGCCCCTACTACTGTCTGAATCAGGTCGGCATTCCGAAGCGGCCGGAGATCAAGCCGGCAGAGTTCGCCAAGGCGCTGGCGGACGAGCCGCTCGCGGTCATTCCGTTCGATCCGCAAATGTTCGGCACCGCCGCCAATAACGGCCAGATGATCGCGGAAATCTCCACCGGCCATAAGTCCGTGGAGATGTTCCGCACCATCGCCCAGACCATGACCGGCCGCGCCGAAGCCAGGAAATCGCGCGGTAGCATGCTGATGCCGCTGCTCGGCAGGCTGCGCCGCAAAACCGCCTGAGGCACCACGAGGACGTCCGCTCTTGTTCGGAAAGCGCACCATCAACGATCTTCGACCGACGGCGCCCGCCTCGGTGACCGAGACGCTGCCCGTTGCAGCGCCACCGGTCGCACCGGTGGCGACCGGACGGTCGGCGCTCGCCTCCGAAGGGCTCGGCGCCAACGTCGTGCACGCACCGACGCCGCCGCAGCGCGCCGCTGCCACGATCCCGACAGCCGTCGATTCCCGCCGCTCGGAATCCTACTACGAGACCAAAGGCGCCGTCTTCGGCGCGCTGATCGAGGCAATTGATCTGGCGCAGCTTGCCCGGCTCGATACCGATTCGGCGCGCGAGGAAATCCGCGACATCGTCAACGAAATCATCGCGATCAAGAACATCGTGATGTCGATCGCCGAGCAGGAAGAACTGCTCGATGACATCTGTAACGATGTGCTCGGCTTCGGGCCGCTCGAACCGCTTCTGGCGCGCGACGACATCGCCGACATCATGGTCAACGGCTCGGGCACCGTCTATATCGAAGTCGCCGGCAAGATCCAGCGGACAGGCATCCGCTTTCGCGACAACCAGCAACTGCTGAATATCTGCCAGCGGATCGTCAGCCAGATCGGCCGGCGCGTCGACGAATCCTCGCCGATCTGCGACGCCCGTCTGCCAGACGGATCGCGCGTCAACGTCATCGCCCCTCCGCTGGCGATCGACGGCCCGGCCCTGACCATCCGCAAATTCAAGAAAGACAAGCTGACGCTCGGCCAGCTCGTCAAATTCGGCACCATCACGTCGGAAGGCTCGGAAATCCTGCAGATCATCGGCCGCTGCCGGGTTAACAGCATCGTCTCCGGCGGCACCGGCTCCGGCAAGACCACGCTGCTCAACTGCCTCACGCAGTTCATCGACGACGACGAGCGCATCATCACCTGCGAGGACGCGGCCGAGTTGCAGCTCCAGCAGCCGCATGTCGTCCGTCTGGAAACGCGTCCACCCAACCTCGAAGGTGAAGGCCAGGTGACCATGCGCGACCTGGTACGCAACTGTCTGCGCATGCGGCCCGAACGCATCATCGTCGGCGAGGTCCGTGGACCGGAAGCATTCGATCTGCTGCAGGCGATGAACACCGGTCACGACGGCTCGATGGGCACCCTGCACGCCAACTCACCGCGCGAGGCGCTGTCGCGCATCGAATCGATGATCACGATGGGCGGTTTTGCTCTTCCGTCGCGCACTATCCGCGAGATGATTGTCGCCTCCGTCGACGTCATCGTCCAGGCAGCTCGATTGCGTGACGGGTCGCGACGTATCACCCACGTCACGGAAGTGGTTGGGATGGAAGGCGACACCATCATCACGCAGGATCTGTTCGTTTACGACATCGTCGGCGAAGACGAGAAAGGCAATATTATCGGCAAGCATCGGGCGACCGGTATCGGCCGCCCGCGTTTCTGGGATCGGGCACGCTACTATGGCGAGCACGAACGGCTGGCGCGTGCGCTCGACGCAGCGCTCATGGCCGATCCCGAGCATAGCTGACGAACGAGGCGGAGGCGGGATGCAATCGCTAGCTTTGTTCTTTCTGGTCGCCGTGGCCATCGGCGGAATCGCCTGGGTCTTCCTTTATCCCATTCTTTCCGGTGAACGGCAGGCCGAGCGACGGCGCGCCAGCGTCGCCCAGACGGTGCCGCAGACGGCTCGCGTTGCGCGTGGCACGCAGCGCGTGCGGCGTGAACAGGTGGAAGACACGCTGCGCGAGATGGAGCTGCGCCACAAGAAGCAGAAGCAGCTACCGCTGCCTGTGAGGATTTCGCAGGCAGGCTTGAATTGGTCGGTTCAGCGCTTCTACGTCATCTCCGCTCTGCTGGCGCTGGCGGGATTCGCCATCGTCTGGCTGATCAATGTCGGGCCGGCCGCGGCGGCGGCCATGGCCTTCGCTGCCGGCTTCGGTCTGCCGCGCTGGCTGCTCAAATTCCTCAAGAAGCGCCGCGAAAATAAATTTCTTGAAGCGCTCCCCGATGCTGTCGATGTCATCGTCCGCGGCGTCAAGGCCGGGTTGCCGCTGCTCGACTGTCTGAAGATGATCACCAACGAGGCGCCAGAGCCGTTGAATACAGAATTCCGCCAGATCGTCGAGACTCAGGCGATCGGCGTGCCGCTCGGCGAAGCCTGTATCAAGCTCTATGAGCGGATGCCGCTGCCGGAAGCAAACTTCTTCGGCATCGTCGTCAGTATCCAGCAGAGATCCGGCGGCAACCTGTCGGAAGCCCTCGGCAACCTGTCGCGGGTATTGCGCGACCGCAAGAAGATGCGGGGCAAGATTCAAGCGATGTCGATGGAGGCCAAGGCGTCCGCGGCGATCATCGGCAGCCTGCCATTCGCGGTGATGGGACTCGTTTCGCTCACCAGTCCCAGTTACATCGGCTTGCTTTTCACCGAACCGCTCGGCCGGATGATGCTGGCAGCATCCGCATGCTGGATGACGATCGGCGTGCTAGTGATGCGCAAGATGATCAACTTCGATTTCTAGGGCCGAACGTCATGATGCAGGCTCTGATCGACGCCATCAACCCGAAGACCCTGACCATGGTTCTGGCGGCGATTGCCGCCTGCGCCACCGTGCTGACGCTGGCAATGCCGCTGTTCGCCGGCGATTCGCTGCAGAAGCGGATGAAATCGGTGGCGCTGGAGCGCGAGAAGATCCGGCAACGCGAACGCGAAAAACTGGCGCGCGGCGAACGCGTCACGCTGCGTCAGTCGCCGAAGCAATTCATCCAGCGCGTGGTCGAGCATTTCAATCTGTCGAAATGGGTCGGACAGGAGGAAGCACGGCTGAAACTGGTGCAGGCCGGCTATCGCGGCCAGGCACCTTACGTGACCTATCTGTTCGCGCGAATGGTGACGCCGATCGCCGCCTGTATCGGCGCGGCATTCTATATCTTTGTTGTCCTCGATCTCGATCAGCCGCTGACGGTCAAGCTCGGGATTTGCATCGCCGCCGCCTATCTTGGCATGCATCTGCCGCTGCAATTCCTGAAGAGCAAGATCCAACGCCGGCAACTCTCGATCAAACGAGCCTTCCCCGACACGCTCGACCTGCTGCTGATCTGCGTTGAATCCGGCATGTCCATCGAGGCGGCGCTGAAACGCGTCAGCGACGAAATCGCCTCGCAATCAGTGGCGCTCGCCGAGGAACTGACGCTGACCAACGCCGAATTATCCTATCTGCCGGACCGGCGCATGGCTTACGAAAACCTCGCCAGACGGACCGATCTCGACGGCGTCAAATCGGTCTGCATGGCGCTGCAGCAGGCGGAACGCTACGGCACGCCGCTCGGCACGACGCTGCGCGTCATGGCGCAAGAGAATCGCGATATGCGGATGACCGAAGCCGAGAAGAAAGCTGCGGCACTGCCGCCGAAGCTGACGGTACCGATGATCCTGTTCTTCCTGCCGGTGCTGTTCATCGTGATTCTTGGCCCGGCAGCGATTCAGGTGATGGCCATCAAATAAGGCGGTGCCTTCCAAACAGGACGACCGAAGGCTCACAGCGGCCGAGAGGCTCAGCTTCGGTCGCGCACCGGCCGCGGGGCGGCCGCACGGCTCCGCTCACTGTGCTCGGCCAGCATCTGGCGCAACAGCGCGACGTTCTCGGCGGCTTCCTCCGGCGGCAGGTCGGCACGGGCCATCGTCTCGGCTTCGCCGAAGCGGCCTTGCAGACCGAGCACCAGCGCAAGATTCTGCCGCGCCCGCACATCGGCACCCGGCTGTCCGACGGCGCGCCGCAGCGTTGCCTCGGCCTGCGTCAGATGCTTCGACAAGGCATAGGACAATCCGAGATTCGACAGCACGGTCGGATCGTCCGGCTTGATCTTCAGGGCATTGTTATAGGTCGTCTGCGCCTCGGCGTGCCGCCCCATCTTGTCGAGCACCACCCCCTGCGCCGACAGGATGCGCCAATTCGGCTGATCCGGCGTGTGCGCGCGAGAGAGTACATCGAGCGCCTGATCGAGGCGCCCGACATCGGCGAGCGCCCGGCCATAGGCTCCGAGCACCGCCTTGTTCTCGGGATGGCGGACCGCGACCTGTTCGAGCACCGCAACCGCCTGCGTCTTCTGGTCCGTCGCCCGCAATGCCTGCGCATAGCCGATGGCAACGTCGGGGTCCTTGGAGTTCGAACGATAGCGCCCGCTCCAATCTTCGACCGAGCGCCGCAAATCGCCATCGCTGCGCTGGCCGATGGAGCCGGTCACGTCGCCGTCGCTCCCGGTGGTCTTGCAGGCGGCAAGCGAAAGCGCCAGCACGGCGGCCAGCGCCGTGGAGACGAGAAAGCGCGCGGCGCGTGTCGATGGCTGTCGCATCATGCGGACCAGCAATAAAATATTAACGCTAACGAGAGGTTAATTTTATTGGCCCCGCAGTCTCACCCTTACGACGTCGGGGCGAGGCGAGAACGCCAGGCCCGCCGCAGCGCCGCAAGGTCTTGTGGCGCCCATCGACGGAACTATGATCGGCCCGACCGTTCCCGCCGGAGTATCCCTCGCCCCGTGCCCACCATCAGCAGCCCCACCGGCGTCATCGTTCGCTGGCTCCGATCCCTCTCGGGTGTCGGAATTGTCCTTGGGACCGTGTTCTTCGCCGCGGCGCTGACACCGACACTGGTGCCGCGCAGCTATCTCGCGCAGGGCGCACTAGCTGGCGGCTGCTTCGCCATCGGCTACGCCGCCGGGGTATTCTGGCGCTGGTTGTGGCGCTATCTCGAACTGCCGGAGCCTGCGGCCCGCTTGCGCTTCGCCGCCAACCGACTGATCGCCGCCAGCAGCTTCGTTATCGTCATTATTTGTCTCTGGCGCGCAGCAGGCTGGCAGAATTCGGTCCGCTCTGCGATGGCGATGTCGCCAGTGGATAGCGCACATCCGTTCAAGCTCTGCGCGATCGCACTCGTCACATTCTGCGTGCTGTTGGCTTTGGCCCGACTTTTCCGTTGGATCGCGGGCTTTCTCGCCACGCGCATCCATCGTTTCATGCCGCGACGCCTCGCGAACGTGCTGGGCGTAGCGGCCGCGGCGCTGTTGTTCTGGTCAGCTACCAACGATCTGATCCTGCATGGCGTGCTCCGGGCGCTCGATTCATCCTATCGCCAATATGACGCGCTGATCGAACCCAATCGCCCGCAGCCGACTGCACCGGGCAAGAGCGGCAGCAGCACGTCACTGCTGAAGTGGACTGAACTGGGGCGCGCCGGCCGGGAATACGTCGCGTCCGGCCCCGATGCGACGACGATCGCCGCTTTCACCGGGCGCCCGGCACAAGAACCGATCCGCGTCTATGTCGGCCAGCGCAGCGCTGCTACGGCACAGGCGCGCGCGCAACTTGCCCTCGATGAATTGAAGCGTCAGGGCGGGTTCGACCGCTCGGCGCTGGTGGTGGTCACCCCGACCGGCACCGGATGGGTCGATCCCTCTGCGATGGATGCGATCGAATATCTGCAGGATGGCGACATCGCCAGCGTGGCGGTCCAATATTCCTATCTCAGCAGCCCGCTTTCACTGCTGATCCAGCCGGAGTATGGCGCGGAGTCGGGCCGCGCCCTGTTCACCGCGATCTACAATTACTGGACGACGCTGCCGAAAGACAAACGGCCGAAACTCTATCTGCACGGTTTGAGCCTCGGCGCGATGAACTCCCAACTGTCCGTCGAGCTCCTGGAGATGATCGGGGATCCGATCGATGGCGCGCTGTGGAGCGGACCGCCGTTCGCCAGCCGCATCTGGCGTACCATCACCACGAACCGCAATCCCGGCTCTCCCGAATGGCTGCCGGAATTCCGCGATGGTCGTTTCGTCCGGTTCATGAATCAGAACGGCCCGACGGTGTCACCGGACACGCCCTGGGGTCCGCTGCGTATCGTCTATCTGCAATATGCCAGCGATCCGATCGTGCTGTTCAGCTATCACGATCTCTACCGGCGCCCGGCTTGGATGGATGCGCCGCGTGGGCCGGACGTCTCGCCGGATTTGCGGTGGTACCCCGTGGTCACCATGCTGCAACTTGCACTCGACATGGGCTTCGCCGCCGGCACGCCAATGGGCTACGGGCACGTCTACGCACCCGAGCATTATATCGATGCCTGGGTTGCAGTGGCCGACATCCGGCATTGGACGCCCGATGCACTGGCAAAGCTCAAGCAGCATCTGGGAACGGCGGCGCGGCAGTCCGTCGATGACGCCGACTCCAAAGAAGACCCTTACGACAATCGCGGCGGATAATACGCGGTCCCGACAACCGTCGGCGGCGCGCATTCGCAGATGCAGCCTGCATCGGCCGCCACTTTCACCCTGAGCGAGCGTCGTGCTAGAGCTTCATGAGGCGACATGATCGTCGCACGCCTGCGCATCCGATGGACTCAACGATGCATCCTCTCCTTGTCACCGGCAACGCTGCCGGACGATCCACCCGCACGACCACGGCCAAGACCCGAACCGGGACCCACGCCAAAAGCCGCGGCGGAGCCGCCGCGCTGCCGATCTGGTTCGTGACCACGCAGACCATCGACAGCGTGCTGCGCGGCCTCGACCGTTCGGCACAGGCCTTCATAGCGGACGCCGACTTCACCGCCAGACCCGGGCGCTTCCTGTTGCTGCCGGGGCCGGACGGTGCAGCCACAGGCGCGCTGTTCGGCATCGAAGCACCATCAGCCTTGGTGAAAGACCCGTTTCTTCCCGGCAAACTCGCGGCGCTGCTGCCGCCCGGAACCTGGCACTTCGCCAATGCGCCCGCCGATGCGCGGCTCGCCACGCTCGCCTTCCTGCTCGAAGCCTATCGCTTCAGTCGCTATTGCAAGACGGAGGCAACGAAAGCGCGTCTCGTCGTGCCCGAAGGCGTCGATGGCGACGACATCACTCGCATCGCCGAGGGCGTGGCGCTTGCCCGCGATCTCATCAACACGCCGTCGAACGATATGGGACCGGCCGAACTGGAAGGCGCCGCGCGCCAGCTGGCGCGCGCGCATCGCGCCCGTATCCGTACGGTTTCCGGCAACACGCTGGCGAAGCAGTTTCCGCTGATCGCCGCGGTTGGGCGCGCCTCGCCGCGTGGGCCTCGGCTCATCGATCTCACCTGGGGCAATCCGCGGCATCCGAAGATCACGTTGGTCGGCAAAGGCGTCTGCTTCGATACGGGCGGCCTCAACATCAAGCCCGACAACGCCATGCTCAACATGAAGAAGGACATGGGCGGCGCCGCAACGGTGCTCGGGCTCGCGCATATGATCATGGCGCGGCGACTGAAGTTGCGATTGCGCGTGCTGATCCCGGCGGTGGAGAACGCCATCGCCGGCGACGCATTCCGGCCGCGCGACATCTACCGCTCGCGCAAGGGCATCACCGTCGAAATCGGCAACACCGACGCCGAAGGCCGGCTGGTGCTCGCGGACGCGCTGGCGCTTGCCGCCGAGGAAAAACCGGCGCTGATCGTCGACATGGCAACGCTGACCGGCGCGGCGCGCGTCGCGCTCGGGCCGGATCTGCCACCGTTCTACACCGACGACGACGCGCTTGCCGATCAAATCGGCCGGCATGCGATGGCGCAGAACGACCCACTATGGCGGCTGCCGCTGTGGCAGCCTTACGCATCGATGCTCGATTCGAAAGCCGCCGACATGAACAATGTCTCGTCCGGCGGCTTTGCCGGTTCGATCACCGCGGCGCTGTTCCTGCGCCGTTTCGTCGACGATCCGAAGGCCTGGCTGCATGTCGATATCTTCGCCTGGACGCCGTCCGCCAAGCCTGGCCGCCCGGAAGGCGGCGAATGCCAGGCGGCGCGCGCACTCTACGATCTTCTGACCGTGCGCTACGGCTGAGCCAGGATGTCCGCTCCCGATCCGCGTACCACGCCATACCGGCCCGATCTGGCGGCGTCGCATCTGCGCAATATCGTGCAGGCACCGCAATATGTGGACGGCATGGCTTACCAGGTCATCGAGACGACGGCGCCGCTGCGCCGCGAGCCGCGCCCCGATGCGCCGCTCGACACCGAGGGACTGCTCGGCGAGCGCGTCATCGTCTATGAGCACGACGCGGAAGGCTGGGCCTGGGGTCAGCTCGAACGCGACGGCTATGTCGGCTTCCTGCCGCTCAGCGCATTGATCCCCGCCGCCGGCGCGTCAACGCACAAGGTGACCGCGCTACGTACGCTCGGTTTTCCGGGGCCGGACATCAAGCTGCCGCCGGCCATGGCACTGCCGTTCGGTGCGCGCGTCGAAGTGCTCGCCGATCATGGATCGTGCTCCGGCACCCTTGCCGCCACCGCTGGCGGTTATTTCGTACCCACACGCCATCTGGCGCCGCTAGAGCGCAGAGAAATCGATTTCGTTGCCGTCGCCGAGCGCTTTCTTGGCGCACCCTATCTATGGGGCGGCAAGACCTCGCTCGGCATCGACTGCTCGGGGCTGGTGCAGGTGTCATTGCAGGCGACGGGCGCTGTTTGCCCGCGCGACAGTGACATGCAGGAGCGCGCGCTTGGCGAGCAGATTCCGCCCACCGGCTTTCATCGCGGCGATCTGATCTTCTGGCGCGGCCATGTCGCCATCGTCCGCGATACGACGACTATCATTCACGCCAATGCGTTCCACATGGCGGTTGCTATCGAGCCGATTGCCGAGGCGGTGGCACGGATCGCGGCAGGCGGCAGCGAGGTGACAAGCGTTAAGCGGATCGCGCGCTAGAGCGTTCTCGCGCGAAACGCGATACCGATTCGCGTGGAAACAACGCGTCACATCAAGACATACAGCCGGTGCGTCGGCCTCAGCAGACGACCTTGCCGCAGGCGCGCACCGCAGCGACCACCTTTTGCAACGGCTTGAGGCCAGGGTGGCCGACAATGGCGACGCCGCTGATGACATAGGCGGGCGTTGCGTTAAGCCGTGCGGCGCTGCCGAAATCGGCATGACTCTTGAGCACGCTCAGGGTCGCCTCGTTCTGCGCTGCCTCGATCAACTTGTCGCGGTCGAGACCAAGTCCCGTTGCGGCTTCCAGCACCCGGTCGCCATCGATGACGCCGCGGCCGGCATAGATGCGCCGGTGCAGTTCGAGGAACGCTTCCGGCTTCAACATCCGCGATGCGGCGACCTCGACCATGCCGCCACGCACCGAGTCGACCGACAGAACCGGATACGGCACGAAGACCAGCTTCAGCTTCGGGTCTGATTTGACGAGCTTGTCGACGTCGCGTGACGCTTCGCGGCAGAACGGACAGTTGAGATCGTAGAACTGGTAGAGCGTCACGTCGCCGCTCGGGTTACCGACGGGGACCAGCGCATCCAGCTTCTGCATCCGCTGCGCCAGAGCAGGCGACAGATCGAAATTGGTGATATCGGCACCATCGGTGGCGGTAATTTTATACTGCGATGGACCGAATTGCGCCGCATGCGCTGCAACCGCGCCCAGCATCAACGCAACCGACACCGTAAGAATGCGAATCATTGCGCCACCACGTCCAAGGGCGCCGTCTCCAGTTTGAACGCCGCCGCAAACAATGCGCGCGTGTAATCGCTTTTCGGACTTCTGAACAAGTCGGCAGCCGCACCTTGTTCAATCACCTTTCCGTTACGCATCACAACCAGCCTGCTGGCGAGCGCGGCAACAACCCTGAGATCGTGTGAGATGAACATATAAGTCAGATCGCGCCGCTTCTGCAGATCGCGCAGCAGATCGACAATCTGCGCCTGGATCAGCATATCGAGCGCGCTTGTCGGCTCGTCGAGCACGATGAAGGTGGGCTCCAGCACGATCGCCCGCGCAACCGCGATACGCTGGCGCTGGCCGCCGGAGAATTCGTGCGGATAACGGAACCGCGTCTGCGGATCGAGCCCGACATCGGCCAGCGCCTCGATCACCCGCTGCTCGCGCTCTGCCGCGCTCATCGACGGATGATGCACCTCAAGCCCCTCCCCGACGATGTCAGTGATCGACAGACGCGGCGACAGCGATCCGTATGGATCCTGGAAGACGATCTGCATGTTGCGGCGATGCGGCCGCATGGCCTTGAAATTAAGGCCCTGCAGCGGTTGCCCCATGAAGGCGACCGGGCCGGCAGACGAAATCAACCGCAGAATGGCGAGGCCAAGCGTGGTCTTGCCGGAACCGGATTCGCCGACGACGCCGAGCGTCTCCCCCTTGCGGATATCGATGCTGATACCGTCGACTGCCTTGATATGACCGACGACCTTGCGCATCACGCCGCGCCTGATCGGGAACCAGACCTTGAGATCGTCGGTCTGCACCACCACCGGCGCATCCGGCATCGGCGGCGCAGGATCCGGCTTCGGCTCGGCAGCGAGCAGCGCCTTGGTATAAGGATGCTCCGGCGCGGTGAAGACGCGCTCGACCTCGCCCTGCTCAACGATCCTGCCCTTGCTCATCACGCAGACGCGGTTCGCGAGCTTGCGGACGATGCCGAGATCATGGGTGATAAACAGGATTGCCATACCGAGACGCTTCTGGATGTCGCCGAGCAGCGCCAGAATCTGCGCCTGCACCGTGACGTCCAGCGCCGTCGTCGGCTCATCGGCAATCAACAGATCGGGCTCGTTGGCAAGCGCCATGGCGATCATCACCCGCTGGCGCTGGCCGCCGGACAATTGATGCGGATAGCTTTGCAGCCGCGTTTCCGGATCGGGGATGCCGACCTGCGTCAACAGATCGATGATGCGTTGACGCGCCTTTTCGCCGGTCAATCCGCGATGCAGCAGCAGGATCTCGCCGACCTGCTTCTCGATCGTATGCAGCGGATTGAGCGAGGTCATCGGCTCCTGGAAAATGATGGTGATGTCATTGCCGCGCACGTGCCGGATATCGCGCTCCGGCATCGGCAACAGGTCCTGCCCCTTGAACAGGACGCTGCCGGAGGGGTGATGCGCCGCCGGATAAGGCAGCAGCTTCATGATCGACAACGCGGTCACCGATTTGCCGGAACCGGATTCGCCGACCAGCGCCAGGGTCTCGCCCTTGCGGATATCAAAGGAGATACGGTCGACCGCCAGCACCTCTCTGCTACCGCTGCCGAAGGCGACGGAGAGATCCCTGACGCTCAGGAGAGGCTGCTCATCTGCGCTCATACCGGACGGGCCGCTTGCGCTTGTGATGGGTTGATCGCTGGCGCTCATGCGGTCACCGGAATGTCTTGCGCGGATCGAAGGCGTCGCGCACCGCTTCGCCGATAAAGATCAGCAGCGACAGCATCACCGCCAGCGTAATGAAGCCGGACAGGCCGAGCCACGGCGCCTGCACATTCGCCTTGCCCTGCGATAGCATCTCCCCGAGCGACGGCGAACCGGGCGGCAGGCCGAAGCCGAGGAAGTCGAGCGAGGTCAGGGTCATCACCGACGACGACAGGATGAACGGCAGAAACGTCATGGTGGCAACCATGGCGTTCGGCAGCAGATGACGGAACATGATCTTGGCATTCGATACGCCAAGCGCTCGCGCCGCCTGGATATATTCGAAATTCCGGCCGCGCAGGAACTCGGCACGCACCAGTCCGACCAGCGCCACCCACGAGAACAGCAGCAGGATGCCGAGCAGCACGAAGAAACCGGGCACCAGCACCGAGGAAATGATCAGCAGCAGATAAAGTGACGGGATCGCCGTCCATATCTCGATGAAGCGCTGGAACAGAAGATCGGTCCAGCCGCCGAAATAGCCCTGCACAGCGCCCGCAGCGACGCCGACCACGGAAGAAACGATAGTAAGAATCAGCCCGAACAGCACCGAGATGCGGAAGCCGTAGATCAACCGCGCCACCACGTCGCGGCCCTGATCGTCGGTACCTAGCCAGTTATATTCGAGGTCGCGGCAGCCGCTCAGTCCCTTGCGCTCGACCACCGCCTTGCACTGCTGCTCGGTCAGCATCCAGGTCGGCGGCGACGGCGCCGGGGTCGGCAGATCGAGATTATGCGTATCGTAGGAATAGCGGATCGGCGGCCACAGCACGATACCGTTCTTCTCGGCGATCAGCTTCTGCAGGAACGGATCGCGGTAATCCGCCGCCGTCTCGAAATCGCCGCCGAACGCCGTTTCCGGATACGACACAACCGCCGGGAAATAAGCCTTGCCCTGCATATAGATGAAGAACGGCTTGTCATTGGCGATTAGTTCGGCAAACAGCGAGACGACGAACAGGACCATGAAGAGCCACAACGACCAGTAGCCGCGCCGGTTGGCCTTGAAGTTCTGCCAGCGCCGTTTGTTCAGCGGCGACAACGCCAGCAGCCGACGCTCTGGTGGAACGACCAACCCGCCCGGCCCGATCGCCTGGGTCTCCGGCTGCCGGCCGTTCTGCGCCGCTTTCGCGAGAGCGTCCAAATCACACCTCCCGCGTCTCGAAGTCGATACGCGGATCGACCCAGGTATAGGTGAGATCGGACAAGAGGTTCACCACAAGGCCGACCAGCGAGAAGATGTAGAGCGTCGCGAACACCACCGGATAATCGCGGTTGAGCACACTCTCGAAGCCAAGCAGGCCAAGCCCGTCGAGCGAGAAGATCGTCTCGATCAGCAGCGCGCCGGTGAAAAACGAGTGCACGAATGCGCCGGGAAATCCGGCAATAACGATCAGCATGGCGTTGCGAAAAATATGGCGATAGAGCACCTGGCGCTCGGTACAGCCTTTGGCGCGGGCGGTGAGCACATACTGCTTGCGAATCTCGTCAAGGAACGAATTCTTCGTCAGCAGCGTCATCGTCGCGAAAGCCGAGAGCGCCATCGACACGATTGGCAGCGTCAGGTGCCAGAAATAATCGAGGATCTTCGAATACCAGGGCAACGCCGACCAGTTGTCGGAGGTCAGCCCGCGCAGCGGAAAGATGTCGAAAAACGAACCTCCGGCGAACAAAATGATCAGCAGGATAGCAAACAGGAAGCCCGGCACCGCATAGGCGACGATGATGATCCCCGACGTCCACGTGTCGAAGCGCGAACCCTCGGACACCGCCTTGCGAATACCGAGCGGAATCGAGATCAGATAGGTGAGCAGCGTCATCCAGATGCCAAGCGACATCGACACCGGCAGCTTTTCCTTGATGAGTTGCAGAACGCTGACGTCACGGAAATAGCTCTTGCCGAAATCGAACAGCGCGAAATTCTTCAGCATGATGAAGAAGCGCTCATAGGCCGGCTTGTCGAAACCGAACTGCTTCTCCAAATTCTTGATGAATTCCGGGTCTAGCCCCTGCGCGCCGCGATATTTCGACGAAACCGCATCGACGCCACCACCGCTCTGCAACTGGCCGCGCGCGCCGAAGTCGCCGCCGCTCGATCCGGAGATGCGTGACGTCGCGCCGGTATCCGAACCCGACAATTGCGCGATCACCCGCTCCACCGGACCGCCCGGCGCGAACTGCACCACGACGAAGGAGACGAACAGGATGCCGAGCAGCGTCGGCACCATGAACAGCAGGCGGCGGATGATATAGGCGGCCATGGATGCGTCAGTATCCTCTCGTCAGTCGGTGCGGCAAGGGCGATCGACTTTGCAGACGCTATCCCCTGCGTTCGAGCCGCTGCGCCTTCGCAGCGTCATACCACCAGGTCTCCGGAATGCCACGGGAATAGCGCGGCTTCTGCGGCGGGTGTCCGAAGACGTCCCAATAGGCAATCCAGTGCGTGCCCTTGTACCAGTGCGGCACCCAGTAGCGGCCGGCGCGTATCACCCGGTCGAGCGCGCGGCAGGCCGTCACCAGCGCCGGGCGCGTATCGGCCGCGATGATCGTCTCGATCAGCGCATCGACCACCGGATCGGCGATGCCGGCGAGATTTTGCGAGCCCTTCGTCCGCGCCGCCTGCGACGACAGATAGGTGCGCATCGAATCACCCGGCGTCTCGGAGAAACCGAAACGCTGTACCGTCAGGTCGAAGTCGAAGTCGTCGACCCGCGCGCGATATTGCACCGGGTCGACCATGCGGATCGTCGCATCGATGCCGAGCAGCGCCAGGTTCTTGGCGTAGACCTGATGATGCGGCTGGAACGTCGGCTCGTCGAGCAGGAACTCGATAGCCAGCGCCTCGCCACTGGGCAGCACGCGCTTGCCGTTCTTGATCGCGCAGCCGGCCGCCTGCAGCAATTGCTGCGCCTTGCGCAACTGGGTCCGATCCTGTCCGGAGCCGTCGCTGACCGGCGGCACGAAAGGCTCGCCGAACACCTCGTCCGGCACCTTGCCGCGGAACGGCTCCAGCAGCGCCAGTTCGTCGGGGCCAGGCTTGCCCTGCGCCATCATCGGCGAATTCTGGAACACCGACTGCGTACGCAGGTAAGATCCATACATCAGATTCTTGTTGACCCACTCGAAATCGAAGGCGTGGATCAGCGCTTCGCGAACCCGGGGATCCTTGAACCTGGCCCGGCGTGTATTGATGAACCAGCCTTGTGCGCCCGACGGCGTATCGTCTGGAAGAACTTCGCGCTTGACGCGACCGTCCTTGACGGCGGGGAAATCGTAGCGGGTTGCCCAGGTACGCGAGGTGAACTCCTCGCGGAACAGATAGGATTTCCCGGTGAAGCCCTCGAAGCCGACATCGCGATCGCGGTAATATTCAAAACGCAGGGTATCGAAATTGTTCTGCCCGCGCATTGCCGGCAGATCGGCGCCCCACCACTCTTTGACCCGCGCATATTCGATATAGCGCCCGGCATCGAAACGGCCGACCCGATAGGGGCCGCTGCCGAGCGGAATGTCGAGCGTCGATTCATCGAACGGCCGCGCGCTGTAATAAGCCCTGGAAAAAATCGGCAGTCCCGCAGCAAACAGCGGAACATCGCGCCCGCGCTTCTCGGCAAAGCGCACGACGACAGTGCCGTCGCCTTCCGCCTCCGCACCTTTGCAGTCGCGCAGCAACTGCGTGATGACCGGGTGCCCCTTCTCCTTGAGGATGTTCAGCGAAAAGGCAACGTCATGCGCGGTCAGCGGCGCGCCGTCGTGAAACCGCGCCTGCGGGCGCAGCATGAAGCGATAGGTCAGGCCGTCATCGGAGATCGCGACGGCGCGCGCGGCGAAACCATACATGGCATCCGGCTCGTCGCCGGAGCGTGCCATCAGCGTCGCGAAAGTCAGCTCCATGCCCTGCGCCGCGTCGCCGCGCAGGATGTAGCTGTTTAATGAATTGAAAGTGAGGAAGTTCTGATTGAACTGCCGGCTCGGACCGATCTGCGAGAATACGCCACCTTTCGGCGCGTTCGGATCGACATAGGAAAAATGCGTGAAGTCCGCAGGATATTTCAGATCGCCAAAGGCGGACATCCCATGTCGTTCCTGGCCATGTCGTTCCTGGCCGCCCTCCGCGTCCGCCGCCCATAATAGCCGCGGCGCGGCAGCCAGCGTCAGCGCGCCGCCGGCCAACGCCAGAGCATGGCGGCGTGTCGGCCTCACGAGCGCACCGGCACCTTCGCTGCCTTCTCTGCGTCCCACCACCAGATCGTCGGCCATGCGGACAGTCCGTATTTCGGCATCTCGGACGGATGCGAGAAGCGATCCCAGCGCGCCGTACGCTCGAACGGATAGGTCCACTGCGGCACGACATAATCATTCCACAGCAGCACACGATCGAGCGCATGCGTCGCGGCCACCAGATCGGCACGGTCCTTGGCGAAGATGACCCGTTCGATCAGCGCATCGACGGCCGGATTCTTGATGCCGGCAAAATTCCGCGAACCCGGCTGGTCGGCGGCCCGCGAGCCCCAGAAACCGCGTTGCTCGTTGCCGGGCGACAGCGACTGCGGCCACGACGCGGTGATGATGTCGTAATCCCACTGCCGCAGGCGATTCTCGTATTGCGCATCGTCGACGGTTCGCACCGTGACGGCGATACCGAGCCGTTCCAGCGACGGCTTGTAGAACAACAGAAACCGCTCGGTGCTCGGATCGGAGGCGAGGAACTCGACCGTAAACGGCTCGCCGCTGCCAATATTGACGAGCTTCTGGTTGCGCACCTCGTAGCCTGCTTCCTTGAGCAGCCGCAGTGCCTCGCGCAGATTGGCGCGCACCTTCTGCGCATCCCCGTTGACCGGATTCGAATAGGGCGTTGTGAACAGTTCCGCCGGCACCTTGTCGCGCACCGTTTCGAGGATCGCCAGTTCGGCTCCCTGCGGCACACCGGAGGAAGCAAGCTCGGTGCCGTCGAAATAACTGTCGATACGCTGATACTGGCCGAAGAACAGCTGCTTGTTCATTTCCTCGAAATCGAACGCGAAGTTGAAGGCGCGGCGCAGGCGCCGGTCCTTGAACTTGTCACGACGGGTATTGAACACGAAGGCCTGCATCCGCCCGATATTGCGGATCGGGAATTCCTCCCGCACCACCCGCCTGTCCCTGACTGCCGGGAAGTCATAGGCTGTCGCCCAGTTCTTGGCGCTGTTCTCCGAACGCCAGTCCACCTGATCGCCCTTGAACGCTTCCAGCGCCACCGTCGAGTCGCGGAAATATTCGTAACGCAGCTCATTGAAATTATGACGGCCGAGATTGACGTTGAGGTCCTTGCCCCAGTAGTCCGGAACGCGCTCCATCACCAATGTGCGGCCGGGCGAGAACGACTTGATCCGGTAAGCACCGCATCCTAGCGGCGGCTCCAGCGTCGTCGCGGTGATGTCGCGCTTCCTGCCGCTGCTGTCGGTGCCTTCCCACCAGTGTTTCGGCAGCACCGTAAGCTGACCGACGATCTGCGGCAGTTCGCGATTGCCCGGCTGATCGAAAGTGAAGGTAACGTCGCGCTCGCCGGTCTTCTCGAAGCTGACGACGTGGCGATAATAGGCGCCGAGTTGCGGGCTGTGCTTCTTGAAGACATCCATCGAAAAGATGACGTCTTCCGGCGTCACCGGCTTGCCGTCATGCCAGCGCGCCTGCGGGCGCAGCCGATAGGTGACGGTCGAAAAATCGGGCGGATAGCTGACCGCCTCCGCCAGCAGGCCGTATTCGGTCGAGACCTCGTCGAGCGAGCCAGTGGTCAGCGTGTCGTTCAGATAGACCACGCCGAGGGCCACACTTCCTTTCACGCCCGCAACGACGAGATTGAAGTTGTCGAAGGTACCGAAGGCAATCTGCCGCGCCACGCCGGTCTTCGGCGCTTGCGGATTGACGTAGTCGAAATGCTTGAATCCGGGCGCATAGCGGATATCGCCGAACAGCGACAGCGCGTGCCGCCAGGCCGGCTCCGTCTGTGCCAGGGCCGGTCGCAGCATTCCGCCCGGGGCAAGGATCGCGGCCAACGGCGCGGCTGCGGGAACAGCGGTGAGCGCGGCAGCATTGCGGATGACGCATCGGCGGGTGAATTTCAACGGCGGCGCTCCTGTGTCACGAACATCCCCCACAAACCGGACGGATTATGTCGGTTTTTGGATCGTCTTTCACCCTGCGCGACGATATGGCCGATCAATCGAAGCGGAGCCGTGCCGAAACAGCCCAAGTCGAAACAGCCCAAGTCGAAACAACCAAGCCGACTCGCGACAGCCGGACAAGGGCCCGTAAAACGTCCAGGCCGAGATGATGTCCAGGCCGAGGCGGCCTCCAAGCCTCCCGATGGGCGATTTGTTCGGACTGTTTTCGGGTCGCAGGGCGGGTCTGCGGCAAATGTCCACCGACATACGCCCGCGATAAACCGATGTTTGCCAGCGAATGGCCGCAGACGGCACGCCGAAACGACAGCGGCCGGCCCGCGAGAGGCCGGCCGGCAATAGCGACCCAGTCAGCTTTGTGCGACGCATCCCCGACGCAACGCGCGCAGACCCGCCACGCGGCGTCCTGCCGCAGCGCCTTACTTGGCTGGCGCTTCCGCCGGCTTGTTCTCGGCCGGTTTGGCTTCCGCCGCCTTCGGCAGCGGGAGCGGGCTATCAGACAGCGTATGCAGATAATTGATCAGGTCGGCGCGCTCGCTATCGCGGCTGATGCCGGCGAAGCTCATCGCCGTCCCCGGGACAAAGCCCTTCGGGCTGGCGATAAAGGCATTCAGGTCCTCGAAGGTCCAGGTGCCGCCCTTCGCCTTCATCGCTGCCGAGAAGTTGAAGCCGTTGCGACCATGGCCCTTCTCGTCGCCGACGATCCCGTAGAGATTGGGGCCGACCTTGTTCGCGCCGCCCTTCTCGAAGGTGTGGCAAGCCGCGCACTTCTTGGCCGCCGCCGCGCCCTTCTCGGCGTTCGATGAGGCAAGCAGCACCTCGATTGGCTGGCTCTTTTCCGCGGCCTTCTCCTGACCGCCGGCGGCTTCTTCCTGCACCGCGATCTCGAAGCCGGGCTTGCCGGGCTTGTCCTGCGTGAAGATCGCGCCGGCTGCGATATTGAGCACCAGCACCGCGAGACAGATGCCGAGAACCGCACCTAAAATCTTGTTGAATTCAAAGGAGTTCATCGCCAGAGGTCCAAAATCGCCGATCCGGACTGTCGGATCCGGAGCCACAGAAGGCACGAAAAAGCCGAAACAGCGCCGGGGTCCGGCCGCAGCGGACAGATACCCGGTTTGCCTTGCCGATGGCAACCCGTATACCCACAGAGACCTGCGACATTCGTTCAATGGCGAAACCGCTCGCCCCCACGGCAAATCCTGCGGAAACCACGACCGAAACCGGCATCACGATGGCTTCCGACACCGTCATCCTCATCCCCGCCCGCATGGCCTCGACCCGCCTGCCCGGCAAACCGCTGATCGACATCGCCGGGCAGCCGATGATCGTCCAGGTCCTGCGCCGGGCCGAGGCCGCTGGCGTCGGCGATGTCATCGTCGCCACCGATGCGGAAGCCATTGTCGCCGCAGTGGAAAAAGCCGGCGGCCGGGCGATGCTGACGGGTGCCGACCATCCTTCCGGCTCCGACCGTATTTTCGAGGCGCTGGAGGCGCTCGACCCGGAGGGCGCATTCCGCCGCATCGTCAATGTGCAGGGCGATCTGCCGACCCTGGAGCCCGACGACCTCAAGGCGGCGCTGCGGCCACTCGACGATCCGGCGGTCGATATCGCGACACTCGCCGCCGTCATCACCGATCCCGGCGAACGGACCAATCCGAACGTGGTCAAGGCGATCGGCGATCCGGTCGCGCCCGGACGGCTGCAGGCGCGCCGTTTCACCCGCGAGAACGCGACCGGCCCCGGCCCGCACTATCACCATATCGGCCTCTATGCCTATCGACGGGCGGCGCTGGAGCGTTTCGTCAAGCTGCCCCCTTCCGCCAACGAGCAGCGCGAGCGGCTGGAGCAATTGCGCGCACTCGACGCCGGCATGCGCATCGATATCAGCATCGTCGGCAGCGTGCCGCTCGGGGTCGATACGCCTGCCGACCTCGACAAGGCGCGTGCCGCGCTCGCCGAGCGCTGAAACCTGCATCGTTGTTGACAGCCCGCCTGCCTTGCGCGACAGCAACCTGCAGTCTGGGCAGCATCACCTCATCATGACCAAGAAGATCGCATTCCAGGGCGAGCTGGGCGCCAATTCCCACATCGCCTGCCATGAAGCCTATCCGCGCTATCAACCGCTGCCGTGCCCGACATTCGAGGACGCGTTCGCGGCCCTGCGTTCGGGACGCGCCGACCTGGCCATGATCCCGATCGACAATTCGCTCGCCGGGCGGGTCGCCGACATCCATCACCTGATGCCGCATTCCGGCCTGCAGATCATCGGCGAATGGTTTCTGCCGGTGCAGCACCAGTTGCTGGCAACCAGCGACGCGACGCTGAAAACCATCCGGACGGTGGAGAGCCACGTCCATGCGCTCGGCCAGTGCCGCAAGCTGATCCGCCAGCTCGGTCTCAAGGCCGTGGTCGCCGCCGATACCGCCGGCTCGGCACGCGAAGTGGCGGAAGCCGGAGACAACACCCGCGCTTCGCTGGCCACCGCGCTGGCCGGAAAGATCTATGGTCTGAAGACGCTGAAGAAAGACGTCGCCGACGACGCACGCAACACCACCCGTTTCATCATCCTGTCGCGCGACAAGAAATGGGCGCCGCGCGGCAAGACCCCGCTGGTGACGACTTTTGTCTTTCAGGTCCGCAACGTTCCGGCGGCGCTGTACAAGGCGATGGGCGGCTTCGCCACCAACGGCGTCAACATGACCAAGCTCGAAAGCTACATGATCAACGGCAGCTTCGTCGCCACGCAGTTCTACGCCGACATCGACGGCCATCCGGACGACAAGCATGTCGCGTTCGCGCTGGAAGAGCTGAAGTTCTTCTCCAAAGACATGAAGATCCTCGGCGTCTACCCGGCACATAAATTCAGGAAGACGTTCAAGGCCTCCTGAGCACCGACAGCCTGGATGCAGAAGTCCAACGGACGGTCTGGAAACCGGCGCGCTTCACCGTTTCATTGAAACGCTGAAAGGCTCCGGCTCTTGATTTGACACGTTGTCTTGACGTGAACTGATGCCGCCCTCGAGACAGGCCCGAGGGCGCGCTTCGCTCGAAAACGCCCTAAATCTTCTGATTGTACTCGCCGACGTCCGGGTGCGTGCGCAGCACACCGTCGACGGCGGCGAACATGTCGCGCATCCGCTGTTCAGACACGGGGCTCTCGACGACGACGACCAGTTCCGGCTTGTTCGAGGACGCCCGCACCAGCCCCCAGCTTCCATCCTCGGTGACGACGCGCACGCCGTTGACGGTGACGAGATCGCGGATCGTCTGGCCGGCAACCTTGTCGCCCTTCGCCTGCGCATTCTGGAAGTGTTGCGTCACCTTCTCGACGATGCCGTATTTCTTCTCGTCGTCGCAGTGCGGCGACATGGTCGGCGAGCCCCAGGTCTTCGGCAGCGCGTCCTTGAGATCCGCCATGCTCTTTCCCGGATTGCGGTCGAGCATGTCGCAGACTGCCAGCGCCGAGACGAGACCGTCATCGTAACCGCGGCCGAACGGCGCGCGGAAGAAGAAGTGTCCGGACTTCTCGAAGCCGACCAGCGCGCCGAGTTCGTTGGTGCGGCGTTTCATGTAGGAATGGCCGGTCTTCCAGTAATCGATCTTGACCTTGTTCTGCTGCAGCACCGGGTCAGTAAGGAACAGGCCGGTCGATTTCACATCCACGACGAATTGCGCGCCGGGATGCAGCGCGGAGATATCGCGCGCCAGCATCACCCCGATCTTGTCGGCGAAAATCTCCTCGCCGTGATTATCGACAACGCCGCAGCGGTCGCCGTCGCCGTCGAAGCCGAGCCCGACATCCGCCTTGTGCGCCAGCACCGCGTCGCGCATCGCGTGCAGCATTTCCATGTCTTCGGGATTCGGATTGTAGCGCGGGAAAGTATGGTCGAGTTCGCAATCGAGCGGCACCACCTCGCAGCCGATCGCCTCCAGGACCTTCGGGGCAAACGCGCCGGCAGTGCCGTTGCCGCAGGCGCAGACGACCTTGATCCGCCGCTTGAGCTTCGGCCGATTGGTGAGATCGGCAATATAGCGGTCGGGGAAATTCTCGACGAAGACATAGGAGCCGCCGCCCTTGAGATCGAACTTCGCTTCGAGCACGATCTCCTTCAACCGGGTCATCTCGTCGGGACCAAAGGTCAGCGGCCGATCGGCGCCCATCTTGACGCCGGTCCAGCCATTGTCGTTGTGCGAGGCGGTGACCATGGCGACGCAGGGCACATCGAGATCGAACTGCGCGAAATAGGCCATCGGCGTCACCGCCAGACCGATATCGTGCACTTTGCAGCCGGCCGCCATCAGGCCAGAGATCAGCGCCATCTTCACCGAAGCCGAATAGCCGCGGAAATCATGCCCGGTGACGATCTCGGGCTTGACGCCGCGCTCGCGGATCAATGTCCCGAGACCCATGCCGAGCGCCTGCACGCCCATCAGGTTGATCTCTTTTTCGAGCAGCCAGCGCGCATCGTATTCGCGGAAGCCGGTGGGCTTCACCAGCGGGCTCGATTCATAGGCATAGGTGTTGGGCGACAGTGCGTGCCGCGGCTTGGGAAACATCGAGAGCCTCTGATGGCGGTGGCGGGCAATGGTGGAACGGATAACGCAAGCCCGATGCCCTGAAAAGCAGCCGGGATTATGGCATGGGTCGCGCGGGCCGCGCCCGATCCGTTGCCTCCCACATGGTCAGCTTCCGCGCGGCTTGGCCCGACGGGTCGCCGGCGCGGTCGTTGGGTCGTCCGGCCAGGGGTGCCGCGGATAGCGTCCCTTCATTTCAGTCTTCACATCGGCATAGCTGCCGCGCCAGAAGCCCGGGAGATCGCGGGTCACCTGCACGGGCCGGTGCGCCGGCGACAACAGTTCGATGACCAGCGGCACGCGGCCGCCGGCAATCGCCGGATGCGCGGCGAGGCCGAACAGTTCCTGCACGCGGATTGCAAGCTTCGGCCCTTCCTCGGCCTCATAGTCGATCGGCACGCTGGAGCCCGACGGCGCGGAGAAGTGCGTCGGCGCTTCGGCATCGAGACGCCGACGCAGATTCCACGGCAACCGCTCCGCGATCGCGGCGAACAATGCGTCGGCGCCGATCTGCGTCAGCGCGGTCTTGTCGATCAGCAGCGGTTCGAGCCAGTCGGCGACAGCGGCGGCCAACCCCGTCTCCGACAGATCGGGCCAGTCTTCGCCTTCCGCACGGCGCAAGAACTGCACGCGGTTGCGGAACTGCATCGCCACCTTGCTCCACGGCAACCGCTCGAGACCAAGCGCCACCAGGCCAGCCGCAAAAATCCTGGCCGTATCGATATCGGGCTCGACCGACAATTGCCGGTCGCTGAGCACCAGTGCGCCAAGCCGGCGACGAGCACGCGCCCGCAAAGCGGCGGCGGCGGGATCGAAGAACACCTCGGTGCGGGCCTCGATACGAGGGGCGAAGTCGCGCTCGATCTCCTCCGGCGCGATGGCGGCGGCGAGCAGGATGCGCGCCTGCGCTGCCGTGCCGGACAAATCGGCAACGACGACAAACGGCGCGCGCGCCAGCGACGATGCCGGATCGACGCTGCCGCCGCGGCCATTGGCGAGCAGAAACGCGCCCGAGAACATGCCCGCGCCGCCACGGTTCTTGGCCACCCGATCCGGATAAGCGAGCGCCAGCAGCGCGCCCGGGGAACGTTCAGGACCCACCGGCGACGCGGCGTTCCGCGGCAAAGACGCGACCCAGCGGGTGGCCATCGCCCGGACATCACGGGAGCGGCCGGATTGATCGCGGCGGAACCGATCGAGCCGGTGCGCCAGATCGACATCGTCGCCGCCGAGCCCGCGCTCGGTGAGAATCGCGGCGATAGCTGCGGCCTCCTCGCCCTGCCCGCCGGCAGCGGCATCGACGACCATGCGCGCCAGCCGCGGCGGCAGCGGCAGCCGGCGTAACATGCGGCCTTGTTCGGTGATGCGGCCATCCGCATCGAGCGCCTGCAGATCGGTCAACAGGGTTCGCGCCTCGGCAAGCGCGGCTTTCGGCGGCGGATCGAGAAAGGCCAGCGACGCCGGATCGCTCACACCCCACTGCGCCAGATCGAGCAGCAGCGGCGACAGATCCGCGGCGAGGATTTCCGGCCGCGTAAAGGCTTCGAGCGAGCCGGTCTGCGGCTCGTCCCACAACCGGTAGCAGATGCCCGGCTCGGTGCGCCCGGCACGCCCGCGCCGTTGATCGGCAGCGGCGCGCGACACCCGCACGGTTTCAAGGCGCGTCAGCCCGACATCCGGCTCGTAGCGCGGCACCCGCGCAAGCCCGCTGTCGATCACGATCCGTACCCCCTCGATGGTCAGCGAGGTCTCGGCGATCGAGGTCGCCAGCACGATCTTGCGGCGGCCCTTCGGTGCCGGCGCAATGGCACGATCCTGATCGCGCGCATCGAGCGCACCGAACAAAGCAACGACATCGACAGCCGGATCGTCGAGACGCTCCTTCAACAGCATTTCGGTGCGACGGATCTCGCCCGCACCGGGCAGGAACACCAGCACCGAGCCGGGATCGGCGCGCAGCACCCGCAGCACCGCAGCGACGACCTGGCTCTCGATCCGCTGCTGCGGATCGCGGCCGAGATAGCGCGTCTCCACGGGAAAGGCGCGACCTTCACTCGTCACCACCGGCGCGTCGCCGCGTTGCTTGTCGGCCAGCAATACCGCCACCCGCGCTCCGTCGAGCGTCGCCGACATCGCCAGCAACCGCAGATCCTCGCGCAGGCCCTGCTGCGCATCGCGCGCCAAAGCAAGGCCGAGATCGGCATCGAGCGAACGCTCGTGGAATTCGTCGAACAGCACCGCCGCGACGCCGGCCAATTCCGGATCGTCGAGCACCAGCCGCGTGAAGATGCCTTCGGTGACCACTTCGATGCGCGTCGCCTTCGACACTTTCGAGCCGAAGCGCACGCGCAAACCAACGGTTTGTCCGACATCTTCGCCCAGCGTCGCCGCCATGCGCGCAGCCGCCGCGCGCGCGGCCAGCCGGCGCGGCTCCAGCACGAGGATCTTCTTATCCGCCGCCCAGGGCTCGTCGAGCAGAACCAGCGGCACGCGCGTCGTCTTGCCGGCGCCTGGCGGCGCCACCAGCACGGCGGCATTGGCGGCACGCAGCGCCGCAGTCAATTCGGGCAGTACCGTATCGATCGGGAGACTTGTCGGAAAATGCTGCATGCGGCTCAATACATGAGCCCTCTCCCCCGAGGGAGCGGGACGAAAAGCGGCACCTGCCGCGCGAACGGGTATCAGCCGCGCGGCCGCCCGACGCTCTCATAGACGAAACCGTGGCGCGCCATCTCGTCGGCCCGATAAATGTTGCGCAGGTCGACCAGCACCGGCCGGGCCATCAAGGTCTTCAGCCGGTCGAAGTCGAGCGCCCGGAACTGCTCCCATTCGGTGACGATCACCAACGCCGCAGCGCCGGTGGCGCATTCATAGGCATCGCCGCAATAGGTGACGTCGACGATCTCCGCGCGCGCCTGCTGCATGCCGGCCGGATCGTAGACGCGCACCGCCGCGCCCATGTCCTGCAAGGCACGGATGATCGGGATCGACGGCGCCTCGCGCATGTCATCGGTATTCGGCTTGAAGGTCAGGCCGAGCACGGCAACGGTCGCACCGCGCACCTGCCCGCCGAGCGCCGCCGACACTTTGCGCGCCATGGCACGCTTGCGCGTATCATTGACGGCGGTGACCGCCTCCACGACGCGCAACGGCACGTCATGATCCTGACCGGTCTTGAGCAAGGCGAGCGTATCCTTCGGGAAACAGGACCCGCCATAACCGGGGCCTGCATGCAGGAATTTCGCCCCGATACGATTGTCGAGACCCATGCCGCGGGCGATCTCCTGCACATCGGCGCCGACCTTCTCGGCAAGATCGGCGATCTCGTTGATGAAGGTGATCTTGGTCGCCAGAAACGCATTGGCGGCATATTTGATCAGTTCGGCGGTGCGCCGCCCGGTGAACATCAGCGGCGCGCGGTTGAGATAGAGCGGCCGGTAGAGCTGCGTCATCACCTCTCTCGCGCGCGCGTCGTCCGTGCCGATAACGATGCGGTCGGGATGTTTGAAATCGCGGATCGCCGCACCCTCGCGCAGGAATTCCGGGTTCGAAACAACGGCGATATCGGCGTCGGGATGCGTATCGCGCGCGATGCGCTCGACTTCATCCCCGGTGCCGACAGGCACGGTGGATTTGGTGACGACGACGGTGAAACCGGTCGCTGCGACGGCGACGTCGCGCGCCGCCGCATAGACGAAGGACAGATCGGCGTGGCCATCACCACGCCGCGACGGCGTACCGACCGCGATGAACACCGCGTCTGCCTGCGCCACCGCCGGTTCGAGTTCGGTGGTGAAGGTCAGGCGGCCCGCCGCCACATTGGCGGCGATCAGTTCGGCAAGTCCGGGCTCGTAGATCGGCGTCTCGCCGCGCCGCAGCGCCGCGATCCTGCTGGCATCCTTGTCGACGCAAACGACGTCGTGTCCGAAGTCAGCAAAACAGGCGCCGGAGACAAGCCCGACATATCCGGCGCCGATCATCGTCACCCGCATCGTCGCTATCGCCCCGTCAAACCGTTAGGGTTAACCGGCCGTCGCTGACGCCGGCGCGCTGTCTCATAGCAGAGGTCGCACCGGCTGGCGAGCACAGCCGTCAGGACCGATACCCCCGACTTTCGATGATCGCGTAAACGGGGCGGCAAGAAACGCACGGCTAAAAACGCCGTTCTATGCAGGTCACCACACCAACCGCTACGACGCGCCAGCGGGTCGACTGGGTCGATTACGCCAAGGGATTCTGTATCATCTTCGTGGTGATGATGCATTCGACGCTCGGCGTCGAGCAGGCCGCCGGTCGCGAGGGCTGGATGCATTACCTCGTCGCCTTCGCCAAGCCGTTCCGGATGCCCGATTTCTTCATGATCTCGGGCCTGTTCCTCGCCGCCGTCATCGACCGGAGCTGGCGCACCTATCTCGACCGCAAAGTTGTGCATTTCGCCTATTTCTATGCGCTGTGGGTGACCATCCAGTTCGCCTTCAAGGCGCCGGGCCTCGTCGCCGCGAACGGCCTCCCCGCAACCGTGCTGATGTATCTGGAAAGCTATATCGAGCCATTCGGCACGCTGTGGTTCATCTATCTGTTGCCGATCTTCTTCGTCATCACCAAGCTCGCGCGCCGGACCAATCCGGCGGTGATCTGGGGTTTGGCCGCGGCGCTCGAAATCCTGCCGATCCATACCGGCTGGACGGTCATCGACGAATTCGCCAGCCGCTTCGTCTTCTTCTACAGCGGCTATATCTTCGCACCTTACATCTTCCGGACCGCAAAACGCATTCAGGCAGCGCCGCTCGCCGGCGTCGCCGCGCTTGCGGCCTGGGCGGCCATCAACGGCTTCGCGGTCTTCGCCGGTTACGCCGACCTGCCGTTCGTATCGCTGGCGCTCGGCCTGATCGGCGCCGGCGCGGTGATCCATATCGCGGTGCTGCTCTCGCAGGTGCCGGCCTTCGCGCCGCTGCGCTATTGCGGCGAGCATTCGATCGTCATCTATCTGGCGTTCTTCCTGCCGATGGCGGCGAGCCGGGTGCTGCTGCTCAAGACCGGGCTGATCGCGGATATCGGAACCGTCTCGCTGCTGGTCACCGCCAGCGGCGTCATTGGTTCGCTGCTGCTCTATTGGGCACTACGCCCGACGCCGCTCGCCTTTCTCTACGAGCGGCCGCAGCGCTTCTGGCTGGAGCCCAAACCGGTCAAGCCGGCGCCCGCGCTGCAGCCGGCGGAATAAGGCCTGGCTCCGCCCGCATCCCCATCCTGCAAACGACCGTTGATGGCGCCATCATCCAGTTGATTCAGCGCGCCGGGCAGCCCACATTCGGCCCATGCCAACAGCCGCAAAATCGAAAAAATCCGTCGCCTCCGCGACCCCGCCCTCCTTCGCGCGCCCGCTGAAAAAGGGCGATCACCTGTTTCTCGTCGACGGATCGGGCTACATCTTCCGCGCCTATCACGCGCTGCCGCCTCTGACCCGCAAGTCAGACGGCCTGCAGGTCAATGCCGTGCTCGGCTTCTGCAACATGCTGTGGAAATTGCTCAACGAGATGAAGCCGGAGGAGCGGCCGACGCATCTTGCCGTGGTTTTCGACAAATCCGAGAAGACCTTCCGCACGGAGATGTATCCCGACTACAAGGCGAACCGCTCGGCGCCGCCGGACGACCTGATTCCGCAATTCCCGCTGATCCGCGAGGCGGTGCACGCCTTCGAACTGCCCTGTCTCGAACAGGCCGGCTTCGAGGCCGACGACCTGATCGCCACCTATGCGCGCATCGCCTGCGAGGCACAGGCGACGACGACCATCGTGTCCTCCGACAAGGACCTGATGCAACTCGTCGGCGACAGCGTCGTCATGTACGACACGATGAAGGACAAGCGCATCGGGATCGCCGAGGTCATCGAGAAATTCGGCGTGACGCCTGACAAGGTCATCGAGGTTCAGGCGCTGATCGGCGATTCGACCGACAACGTGCCGGGCGTACCCGGCATCGGCGTGAAAACGGCGGCGCAACTGATCGGCGAATACGGCGACCTCGAAACGCTGCTGGCGCGCGCCGACGAGATCAAGCAACAGAAACGCCGGCAGACGCTGATCGACAATGCCGAGAAGGCGCGGCTCTCGAAGCAGCTCGTCACCCTCGACAGCAATGTCGCGCTGGATGTCGCGGCCGACGAACTCGCCGTGCATGAACCCGACTACAAGACCTTGATCGCTTTCCTCAAGGCGATGGAGTTCAACACGCTGACCCGACGCGTCGCCGAAAAAGGCGACATCGACATCAGCGCCGTGGCGGCCGATCCGCGCCTCGTGTCGCACGAAATCGCGATCACCAGTCCGCCGCCGACGCCGCTCGCGGACGACGAAGAAGAACCGGCCATGCCGGCCGCCGACGCGCCGGCGACCGGCAGATCGAACGGCAAGCCGACGAACAACAAATCCTCCGAAGATGCGGTCTTTACGCCGGTCGCGCTCGCGGCGAAGCGCGCCGCGATGCTGCAAAGCCAGACGATCGACCATACGAAATACGAAACCGTCAGTACGCTGGAACGGCTGGAGCGCTGGGTAGCGCGCGCCTACGAGACGGGCTTCGTCGCCATCGATACCGAGACGACCAGTCTCGACCCGATGCAGGCGCATCTGTGCGGCTTCTCGCTGGCGGTGGCGCCGAACGAAGCCTGCTACGTGCCGACCGGCCATCGCGATGGCGGGGAAGGCGGCAGCGACAGCCTGTTCGCCGGCAAGCCGTGCGAGGGACAGATTCCCGAAGCCGAGGCACTCGCCGCAATCAAGCCGATGCTCGAAGACCAGGCGGTACTGAAGATCGGCCAGAACATCAAATATGACTGGCTAATCTTTGCGCGCCGCGGCATCGACATCAACACCTACGACGACACGATGCTGATGTCCTATGTGCTCGATGCCGGGCGCAGCGGCCACGGCATGGACGATATGGCGCTGCGCCATCTCGGCCATACGACGATCAAGTACAATGATGTCGCGGGCAAGGGGAAAGCGAAAGTCACCTTCGACTGCATCCTCATCGACAAGGCCACGCATTACGCGGCGGAAGACGCCGACGTCACGCTGCGACTATGGCAGGCGCTGAAGCCGCGGCTCGCGGCCGAACAGGTGACCACCGTCTATCAGACGCTGGAACGCGCAATGCCGCGGGTACTGGCACGCATGGAAGAGCGCGGAGTCGCCATCGACAAGCCGCTGCTGGCGAAGCTGTCGAACGATTTCGGCAAGACACAGATGGTGCTCGAGCAGGAGATCAATGCGCTCGCCGGCACGCAGCTCAATCCCGGCAGCCCGAAGCAACTCGGCGAAGTGCTGTTCGGACAGATGAAGTTGCCGGGCGGCACAAAAACCAAAACCGGACAATGGGCGACCGGCGCCAAGGCACTGGAAGACCTGGCCGAGCAGGGCCACAAGCTGCCGCAGATCATCCTCGACTGGCGGCAGGTATCGAAACTACGCTCGACCTATACCGACGCGCTGCCGGCCTATGTCAACGCGCAAACCCAGCGCGTGCACACCAGCTACGCGCTCGCAGCCACCAGCACCGGTCGGCTGTCGTCGTCAGAGCCGAACCTGCAGAACATCCCGATCCGCACCGAGGAAGGCCGCAAGATCCGGCGCGCCTTTGTCGCCACGCCGGGCAACAAGCTGGTCTCCGCAGACTATTCACAGATCGAACTGCGGCTGCTCGCCGAAGTGGCGGAGGTGCCGACGCTGCGCGCCGCATTCCGCGACGGCATCGACATTCACGCAATGACGGCGTCGGAAATGTTCGGCGTGCCGGTGAAGGATATGCCGGCGGAGGTACGCCGCCGCGCCAAGGCGATCAATTTCGGCATCATCTACGGCATCTCCGCTTTCGGCCTCGCCAACCAACTCGGCATCGAACGCGAGGAAGCCGGCGCCTATATCAAGAAATATTTCGAGCGCTTCCCCGGCATCCGCGACTACATGGAGGAGACAAAAGCCGCCTGTCGCGAGCACGGCTATGTGCTCACACTGTTCGGGCGCAAGTGCCACTATCCCGACATCAGGAATTCAAACGCCTCGATCCGCGCCTTCAACGAACGCGCCGCGATCAATGCGCGGTTGCAAGGCAGCGCCGCCGACATCATCCGCCGCGCCATGATCCGCATGGAGAGCGAACTGGCGCAGGCGAAACTCGAAGCGCAGATGCTGCTGCAGGTGCACGACGAACTGATCTTCGAGGTGCCGGACAGGCAGGTCGAGAAAACCCTGCCGGTCATCGTCAAGGTAATGGAAGCAGCGCCGCTGCCGGCGGTGAGCCTGTCCGTGCCGTTGCAGGTGGAGGCGCGCGCCGCCGACAACTGGGACGAGGCGCACTGATCAAGTCCGTGCCGCCCCTGGCGCAGCGCTAACGCACAGGATCGCCGTCACTGCTCCGGCTCTGCCAGCGCCGCGGCGATGCGCGCGCCCAGCACCATGTCGTCTTCGACCCCGAAGCTGCGGTGACGGATGCCACCGTCGCGCCCGATGATCACCGCGCTCGGCGTGCCCTGAAAACCGTAGGCACGCATCGTATGCGGCAGCGGATCGGATTCGCCCGGGCGATCGACGGCGATCGGAAAGCCCAGCTTGTATTCGTGGATGAACGCTTCCAGCGCCACCGGCGTCATCGCCTGGTGATGCTCGAACACCGTGTGCAGTCCGATTACCTGGAAGTCATTGCCGTTGAACACCCGATGCGCCTTCGCCGCCTGCGGCGTGCCGTGGGCGACGCAGCCCGGGCAAAGCATCTGGAACGCATGCAGCAGCACGACGCGGCCACGCAGCGCTGCCAGCGTCAGCGGCTGCGCCGTGTTGAACCAGCGCTCGACCACCAGTTCCGGCGCCGTCTGATAGTTCGTCATCGCCTGTTATCTCTACGCCCTCACCGCACGCGCCGCTACTTCTTCTCCATGATCCGGCCGGACAGATCGAGCTTGCCGGAGGCGATGTCCATCACCTCGGTGATGCACAGCAGGGGCGCCCTGCCGGCATCGTTGACCTTGAGCTTGGCCGTGACGGCATCGAAGCCCGCGCCGGCGCTCGCTTGCGGATTGCGCGTCGTGCCGTTGACGGTCAACGCATGGCCTTTCATCAGCGGCGTATAGCCGGGACTGTCGAGCGCCAGCGACAGGCCGGGCGCGCTCGCCGGCAATTCTTCGCCGGGGGAGATATCGCGCACCTTCATCCCGCCCGCTCCGCAGGCCGGATCCTTCGCCAACACCACCCAGTGGCTGTGCCAGGTCTTGCCGTCATTCGCCGGATCGCCGTCTCCATCCTCGTCGTAGAGTGGCGTATCGTCGAAATCCGGGTGCGAAGTGACGACCAGAGTCAGGATGCCGGACTTCTTCGCAAAGCCGGCGACCTCGGGGTCAAGCGTTGTCGGCCACGCATAAGCATAGACCGCCGCCCCCGGCAGCTTGCCGGTCGCGGCCGGCGTCTCCGCGCCCGCTGGCCCGGCGAGCTGCATGTCGAAGGTCACGACACGGCCGTTCTGGCGGGCCGATGCCGACAGAATGTCGAAGCTCGGCGGTACCCCTGCCTTACGGTCCGATTTGATGTCGTGGGCCGTGGCCATTCCGGAAAACAGGCCGCAGAGCGCAGCGGTCGTCAGCAAGCGGATCATCGTCAGCTCCCATATTGTATCGAGTCGATACTATATAAGGCTGAACGATCTTGCAAGAAAATATCGAGTCGATACTTTAGTAACTCCGCCGCTCCAGGGGCTGCGGCAGGGTGCAAGCCACCTCGGGGCCGCAAGAGACCGGGATGCGAGGGATCATGATGAGCCGCCACATGCCTGCCCCATCCGCCACACCGGCGGCGACCCTCGCCGAGCTGATCGACCGGCTGGGGCGGCTGGTGCGGGCGGAAAGCCATGCCGGGGGACTCAATCCAGCCCAATGGGAGGCGCTCCGCTATCTGACCCGCTGCAACCGCTTCTCCAACACGCCGGGCGCGGTGGCGCAGTATCTCAACGCCACCAAGGGCACCGTCTCGCAGACCCTGAACGCGCTGGAACGCAAGAATTTGCTGGTGCGCAAGCCCGATCCGGCGTCCGGACGCGTCGTTCGGCTGACGCTGACCGCCGAGGGGCAGGCTCTTGCCCGGCACGATCCGGCAGCCGAACTGGAACGTGCCGCGGCGGCATTGCCGGCACCGCAGCAGGATGCGACCGCCGGCGGCCTCGCCGCCATCCTCGGACACCTGCAGCAAAGCCGCGGCGGCAGGCCGTTTGGCGTCTGCCGCACGTGCCGTCATTTCCGCGACGCCGCACCCGCCGGCGCACCACACTGGTGCGCGCTGCTGCACGAGCCGCTGGACGAGCCGGACAGCCTGGCGATCTGCGTCGAGCATCAGCCGGCCGCCTGAACTCTTGCCGCGACATGTCGCCCGCGCCTCCGACTTTTCTTGACTTGGCTCCTCGCCTGATCGAGTTTGCCGGCGATGACAATTCTCCTGCCGCGACGTCCGCTCGCGACAATTCTCATTGCAGCTTTTATCGCAGCCCCGCTGCTCGCGCCGACACCGGCTCTCGCGGCGGAAGGGCTCGGTGGCGCCACCCTGTCGATCTTATGGGCGCTGCCGTTCGCCGGCCTGCTGCTGTCGATCGCCACCGGGCCGCTGCTCTATCCGCATCTGTGGGAACATCATTACGGCAAGTTCGCCGCGTTCTGGGCGCTCTGCACCATCGTGCCGCTCTATCTCACCGCCGATGCGAACATCGCGACCGAGGCGCTGCTGCACACGCTGCTGCTCGAATACATTCCCTTCATCCTGCTGCTGCTGGCGCTGTTCACCGTCGCCGGCGGCATCTATCTGGAAGGCAATCTGCGCGGCACGCCGCTTACCAATACGATACTGCTCGCGGTCGGCACGGTGCTCGCCAGCCTCATCGGCACCACCGGCGCCTCCATGGTGCTGATCCGGCCGCTGCTGCGCGCCAACGACGACCGCGTCTACAACGTCCATGTCGTGGTCTTCTTCATCTTCCTGGTATCGAATATCGGCGGCGTTCTGACGCCGCTCGGCGACCCGCCGCTGTTCGTCGGCTTCCTCAAGGGCATCGACTTCTTCTGGACGCCGCAGCATCTCTTCCCGGAAATGCTGGTCGCGGTCGGCGTGCTGCTGACGCTGTTCATAGTGATGGATTTGTATCTGCATCGCCGGGAAAAGCGGCAGGAGCGGCCGTTCGACTTCACCCCGGATTCACCGCTGAAACTGCACGGCATGATCAATTTCATTCTGATCGGCCTCATCATCGGCGCGATCCTGATGAGCGCCTATTGGAAACCCGGCATCACCTTCCGCATTCAGGCTGTCGAGGTCGAATTGCAGAACGTCGTCCGTGACGGCGTCTTCATCGCCGCCACCGTGCTGTCGCTCTGGCTGACGCCGCGCCGATGCCGCGAAGGCAACAGCTTCGAATGGGGCCCAATCGTCGAAGTCGCCAAGCTGTTCGTCGCCATCTTCATCTGCATCGTGCCGGTGATCGCCATCCTGCGCGCCGGGCTCGACGGCGCGCTGGCGCCGCTCGTCGCGCTGGTCGGCAGCGGCGAGACGACCAACAACGTCGCCTATTTCTGGATGACCGGCATTCTGTCCTCGTTCCTCGACAATGCGCCGACCTATCTGGTGTTCTTCGAACTCGCCGGCGGCGATCCGCAGGTGCTGATGACCACGCTCGCCTCGACCCTGGCGGCAATTTCCGCCGGCGCGGTGTTCATGGGCGCCAACACTTATATCGGCAATGCGCCGAACTTCATGGTCTACGCGATCGCCCGCCGTGCGGGCGTCGGCATGCCGTCCTTCTTCGGCTACATGGTGTGGTCCGGCCTGATCCTGCTGCCACTGTTTGTGGTGCTGACATTCCTGTTCTTCCGCTAGGCATGCCCCAGACGACCTGTTGACGCGACATTTACCGGCAGCCGCCACAGTGCGGCCACGCGGTCGCCTGTTCGTCGGCCGCGCTGCCCGGCGCAACCTTCCGCTCCGGCCCGCGTTGAGTGAGACAGGTATTGCGTACGGGTCGTGGTGCGATGACAGTCGGCCGAACATGTGTTGCGTGGAGCGCTGCCGCAGGGCTCGGGCTTGCTGTGGCGCTGGCGCCGGCGACCTCCGCACATGCCGAAGGGCTGCTCGAAGCGCTGTTCGGTGGACTGAGCCGTGCCCTGAGCGGCAACACATCGACGCGCGGCTATGCGCCGGAACCCGATCCGGTCGGCCGCCTGTTCAACGGGCAGCGCAATCCAACCGCACGAACGGCAACCGCAACCGGGGCGCCTGCCGCCGGATCGTCGCGCGGCTTCTGCGTCAGAACCTGCGACGGCGCGCACTTCCCGGTGCAGAGCCGGCGCAACTTCAGCGCCGCCGAAGCCTGCTCGGCGTTCTGCCCCGCGGCCGACACCAAGGTGTTCTACGGCAGCACTATCGATACCGCGACGGCGCGCGACGGCAGCCGCTATGCGGCACTCGATACCGCCCATCTCTATCAGCAACGGCTGGTGCCGGGCTGCACCTGCGACGGCAAACCGACTGCCGGGCTGGCGCGGATCGATGCGGCATCCGATCCGACGTTGCGCAACGGCGACATCATCGTCACCGCCACCGGCCCGGTGGTCTATTCCGGCTCCGGCAGCGGCAAGCTCGCCAGCTTCAAGCCGGTCGATGCTGCGCGGTTGCCGCCGCGCGAGCGCGACAAGCTGGCCCAGTCGGCCTTCATGCCTCATGACAGCCAGGACGACATCGGGACACCGGCCCGAACCGGCGGCAACGAGAGCCTGTCCTTCGACGATATCGGCCTGCGCCGCTAGCGCCTTCTACCGTTTCAGTGAAACAGCGAGAGGGCCCGGTTTTTTTTCACTCTCCGCGTTTTCTTCCCGCGAGCCCGAGTCCGCTTCGCTCGAAAGCGCTACGGGCTCTTTCAGCGTCCGCAGAAATCAGGCCAAGTTGCTCATTCTCGTGGGATCATGTTCGCTCGCGAGATCACGCTGGCGCTGACAGCCGCCCGGCGACGTCCTCGGCCAGCGACAGCGACGAGGTCAGGCCGGGCGATTCGATCCCGAACAACTGCACCAATCCGTCGAGCCCATGCTCGGCCGGCCCCTCGATCAGGAAGTCCGCCTGCGTCTCGCCGCGGCCGGTAAGCTTCGGCCGGATGCCGGCATAATCGGGCGTCAGCGTGTCGTCGCGCAGCCCCGGCCAGTAGGTCCGCACCCGCGCATAGAACGAATCGGCACGCCGCGGATCGACATCGTAATTTTCCTGTTCGATCCATTCCGTGTCGGGGCCGAAGCGCATGCGGCCGGCGAGATCGAGCGTCACATGCACGCCGAGACCGCCATCGACCGGCATCGGATAGATCAGCCGCGTGAACGCCGGGCGGCCAGCATAGGAAAAGTAATTGCCTTTCGTCAGCACCAGCCGCGGCACCCGCGATGGCGGATAGCCGTCGATCCGCCGTGCCAGCGCCTGCGCGCCCAGTCCGGCGCTGTTGATCACCGCATCGAAGTCGAATACGTCGCCGCCGGCAAAGCGCACCGACCATTGGCCGTTGCGACGCGTCATCGCCTCGGCACGGGTGTTGAGCGCGATGGCGCCGCCGTGGTCTTCGATATCGCCGCGCAGCGCCAGCATATAGCCATGGCTGTCGATGATGCCGGTCTCCGACGACAGCAGCGCCGCAACGCAGGACAACTCCGGTTCAAGCGCGCGCGCTGCGGCGCCGTCGAGCAGTTGCAACCCTTCGACGTCATTGGCGAGCCCTTGCGCATGGATCGCCTCGACCCTGGCGCGCTCGTCATCGTTGGTGGCGACGATCAGCTTGCCGCATTTGCGATGCGCGACGCCATGCGCGGTACAATAAGCATACAGCAGCCGGCGACCGGCGACGCAGTGACGAGCGCGCACCGAGCCTGCCGGATAATACATGCCACCGTGAACGACCTCGCTGTTGCGCGACGACGTACCGGTACCGATCGCCGCGGCCGCCTCGGCGACGACGACGTCGTTCCCACGCAACGCCAGCGCCCGCGCCGCCGCAAGACCGACGATGCCCGCCCCCACCACCAGAACCTGCATGCAGCCGCCCCGTTCCCGCCAGTTTCACGGCCCCTCTTAGACCGGCGAACAGGGAAAGGAAAAGCCGCCGGAGATGCGATGCCAGGCACCCGCTCTGCGGCGCCGATATGCATGTTGATCATGGCATGCATGATCACATATTCGCGAATGGAGCACCTGTTCCGCCGAATCCGTTCGTTGTTCCTAGATGAGGTCATAAGGCCAGCCGGGAGTGACACCATGCAACCGCTACGTTTTGCGTTCGTCGCATCACTGCTGACCAGCCTGGCGACATTTTCGCCGGCCTTCGCGCAAGTCCCGCCACATCCAGGCAAACCCGCCGCCCGTCCCGCGCCCCCAAGAGCGGCACCGGCAAGACCGCCTCAGGCGAGGCCGGCACCGATGGCAAGACCGGCGCCGATGGCGAGGCCAGCGCCTCAGGCAAGACCGCCAATGGCGCGCCCCGCGCCGGTAGCAAGACCTCCGGTGGCAAGGCCTCCGATGGCAAGACCCGCCGCGCCGCGCCCGGTCCCCGCTATGCGACCGGCTCCAGCGCCCCGCGTCGCCGCACCGCCACGCGCCGCACCACCGCGTCCGCAGGCCGTGCGCCCGGCCGCGCCAGCCGCGCCCAACCGGGCGCAGCGCATCGAACAGCCGCAGCGTCCGCAGCAACGCCAGACCGTGACGCCGAACGCCGCATCGCCAAACGTCGCTCAGCCGGGCGCCGTGCAATCCAACCAGGCTTTGCGCCGGCAGCAGATCGAGCAGCAGACGCAGGAACGGCGTCTTCGTCAGCGCGAGGATCGCGCCGAGCGTCTGCGCGAGCAGCAGGAGAACCGCGCCCTGCGTGCGCTGCCGCCATCACAGCGGGCGACGCGCCGCGAACAGTTGCAGCAGCAGCGCGGCGACCGTGCCCAGCAACTCCAGCAGCAGCGCGCCCTGCGCCTGCAGCAGCGCCAGAACGCCGGGCAGACCGGCCAGCAAGCGATCCAGAACCGGCAGGCGATTCAGCGCACCGCCAACCGACGCAACGGCGCACCGCGTGTTGATCCGCAGGCGGCACGCCGCGGCCGTTTCGCCGCCGCGGCGCTAGCCGGAGCCGGCGTCGGCGCGGCCGCCACTGCCGCCAATGCAAACCAGATCGCCACCCGCCGCGCCGAATGGCAGCGGGCGCGCGCATCGCGGATGATCGCCCGGCACGCCTGGCGGCGCGGCTGGCGCGCCGCTTTCGTGCCGTGGGTCGGCGCCGTCTACTGGCCCTATGCCTATTCGGACCTGTTCGACTACACCTTCTTTCCTTACGCCTATGACGACGATTACTGGGCCTATGCCTACGACGACATGTTCGACGGCGTGTTCTGGGCGGACGGCGGGCCTTATGCGACCTATGCCGCCGCCCCGCCTTCTGGCGGCCCGCCGCGCAGCCCCGCGCCGTCGGCGGCGCAGGCCCGGGCAGTCGACACCACCGCGCAGCAGGCCTGCCGAGAGCCGGGCCAGGGCGTCACCGCCTGGCCGTTCTCGCAGATCGAGCGCGCGGTCAAGCTGACCGACGAACAGAAGAAGCTGCTCGCCGACATGCAGGACGCGGCGAAGCAGGCAGCGGACACTTTCAAGACCGCCTGCCCCACCGATACGCCGCTGACACCGCCCGGCCGTCTGCAAGCCGTGCTGACGCGTCTGCAGGCGACGCTCGACGCCGTCACGATCGTGCGGCCACCGCTCGATGCATTCTACAATTCGCTGAGCGACGAACAGAAGGCGCGCTTCAACCTGATCGGGCCGACGCTCGGCCAAAGCACTGCCGACAAGACGGTGCGGCAGGACCTGATGGCGGCGAACCAGAAGTCCTGCAAGGACGCCAAGCCGGGGCTCGTCAACCTGCCGATCGAGAGCATCGAGGATGCGATCAGGCCGACCGACGCGCAGCAGCCGCTGCTCGACCAGCTCGAACAGGCGACCGGCAAAGCCGTCGAGCAACTGGCCGCCGCCTGCCCGGACGATATCGCGCAGACGCCGCCCGGCCGGCTGGCGCAGACCGAGGCGCGGCTGAAGGCGATGGTCGAGGCGGCGAAAACCGTGCAGCCGGCACTCGACGGGCTCTACGCTTCGCTTACCGACGAGCAGAAATCGCGTTTCAATACGATGAGCAGCGGCACGATCGGCGACATGACCGGCAATACGGCGGACGACGACAACTGAGCATCAGCCGATGCATCGCCGATGCGGGACAAAAAAGGGCGGTCTTTTCGACCGCCCTTTCCCTTATCGATGACGTCCCCGTCTATTCGGCGGCGATACGCACTTCCGGCGCCGCCGCACGCACATCCGCCGTGACGTGCTTCTCGAACTTGGTGAAGTTCTCCTGGAACATGCGCACGAGATCGCGCGCCGTCTTGTCGAACTCCGCCTTGTTCTGCCAGGTCTTGATCGGGTTGAGCAGATGCGGCTCGACGCCCGGCACCGACGTCGGCACCGCGAAGCCGAAATACGGATCGGTGCGGAAATCCGCCTGCTTCAGCGAACCGTTAAGCGCCGCCGTCACCAGCGCGCGCGTCGCCTTGATCGGCATGCGCCGGCCGACGCCGTATTTGCCACCGGTCCAGCCGGAATTGACCAGCCAGCAATCGACCTGATGCTCGGTGATGTATTTGCGGAACAGCTCGCCATACTCCGCCGGCGGACGCGGCAGGAACGGCGCGCCGAAGCAGGTGGAGAATTCCGGCACCACGCCCTCGACGCCCTTCTCGGTACCGGCGACCTTCGCCGTATAACCGGAGAGGAAGTGATACATCGCCTGCGCCGGCGTCAGCTTGGCGATCGGCGGCATAACGCCGAAAGCATCGGCGGTGAGGAAGATGACGTTCTTCGGATGGCCGGCCATGCCGGTGCGCGACGCGTTCGGGATCGACTCGAGCGGATAGGCCGAGCGGGTGTTCTCGGTCTTCGACTGGTCGGTGTAGTCCGGGACCCGCGTCTCGGGATCGAAGCCGACGTTCTCGAGCACGGCACCGAACTTGTTCGTCGCGTCCCAGATCTCCGGCTCCGCCTCGTGCGACAGGTTGATCGTCTTGGCGTAACAGCCGCCTTCGAAGTTGAAGATGCCGTTCGGACCCCAGCCGGTCTCGTCGTCGCCGATCAGGATGCGGTTGGGATCCTGGGACAGCGTCGTCTTGCCGGTGCCGGAGAGGCCGAAGAACAATGCGCTCTCCTTGCCGTCGTGGCTGACATTGGCGGAGCAGTGCATCGGCACGACATTGCGCGCTGGCAGATAGAAGTTCAGCGTCGTGAACACCGACTTCTTCATCTCGCCGGCATAGGACGAACCGCAGATCAGCACGATCTTGCGGCTGAAATCGATCGCCACCATCGTGTCCGAGCCGTCGCGGCCGCCGTGACGCTTGGCATCCGGCCGGAACGACGGCAGATCGATGATCGTCAGCTCGGGCACGAAGCCGGCGAGCTCCGCGCGATCCGGACGGATCAGCAGCGTGCGAATGAACAGCGAGTGCCAGGCATATTCGGTGAAGACGCGCACCTTGATGCGATAGGTCGGATCGGCGCCGCCGTAGAGATCCTGCGCAAACAGCTTGCGGCCTTTGCAGTGCGCCAGAAAGTCCTGATAGAGATTCTCGAAGTGCTCCTGGCTGAGCTTGCGGTTGCCGTCCCACCACACGCTGTCGCGGGTGAGATCGTCGACCACGGTGTGCTTGTCCTTCGGCGAGCGCCCGGTGTGATGACCGGTTTCCGCGCACAGCGCGCCGCCCGCGACGATCGAAGCCTCGCCGGCCTTCACCGCATGCTCGTAGAGCGGCGCGTCGGGCAGGTTCCAGTGAATTTCCGCGAGTTCGTTTAAGCCGAATTTGTCAGCGCCATAAGCACTGTTACGCAAGCCGGTTTCTTTCACAGATGTCCTCCATTGCCGCGCGCATCGGCGCGCCGGCAGCACAGCTTCGGCAGCGGCTGATTATATCCCCTCGCTCCGAAAACGGCGCGACCATAGTAATGCGACGGGACGATGGGAAGTGAGGATTTCGAAGGCACGGCGGATCACAAAGCATAGCTGCGCTCATATTGCATCGCATCAAAACACTGGATGCGCGCGCAATCGCACCGAGTTTGCCGGACTTTTTGAATCCGCACCGCAACATGACCGGCTGCCGATCCAGACAGGCGGGACAATTTACCACTCCGATGATTTCGCCGCCGGAACCGCGGTCATGCCGATGCCGACTTTGTCCTCGCTGTCGCCCGGACCGATCCGGTCAGCGCGACCGCGCCTCTTCGGCCAGTGCCCGCAGAACCTGCCGCAGGTCGCCGGGCGACGTAACCCGCCGGCCGAAGGGCAGGCGCAGCGCCTGCCGCTCGAGCTGCAGATCGAGGCCGTCCGGATCGCAGCCGACGCAGCGCCATGCTCCGTCCGTCGCGCCGAGCAATCGCGTAGCATAGAGCCGGCATGCCTCGGCGTGCTCGGCATTCATATGCGCGATCACCTCCGCTTCCGCCGCGAGCAAAGCCTCCGCATCGGTCAGATCGGTGAGCACCTCGGCCGGTGCGAGGTCGACGATACGACCGAAGCCGGCGACGAGGTGCACGCCGGCGATCTGCATCCGGTAGAAGGCGAAATCCGCGAAGCCGGCGAACATGTCCGATTCCGGCTGCCGGTCGAGATAACGACGGCGCATATCGGCATCGTTCGTCGTCGCCAGACGGCCTGCAATGCTGATGCGCGCGCCCTGCAACGGGTCGCCGGGTTTGCGTTCGTCGATCATCAGCGAAGCGCGCGCGTCGGCCGCGAGGTTGCGGGTATGGACCGCGAGTCGCGACAGCAGCAGGAGCGGCGAACCGTCGGCGGCCGTCGCGACATTGACCAGCGAGCAATAAGGATCGCCTGCCGGCGGCCGCAGCGTTGCCAAAGCGGCGCTACGCGCCTCGCGCAACAGAGTGCGCGCAGCGCGGACCGGATCGAATTGCGGATCGGGAGTCATGACGGATGCTTAACAAACCAGAACAAAGACTGAAACATGCGGTTACAGGGTTGATTTCATGCTGAAATCACCTAGTTGTTGCACAATAGACACATTTCAGCCCACGTTTCGGGGCTGATCGCCGGCGGGCACCCGTCAAATGATGAACAGGGGCAATCATGCCGACCATCGCACTTGTGGACGACGACCGGAACATCCTGACCTCGGTGTCGATCGCGCTCGAAGCCGAGGGCTACCGGATCATGACCTATACGGACGGGTCATCGGCGCTCGACGGCTTCAAAACCTCGCCGCCGGATCTCGCCATCCTCGACATCAAGATGCCGCGCATGGACGGCATGGAGACGCTGCGCCGCCTGCGGCAGAAATCCGACGTGCCGGTGATCTTTCTCACCTCAAAGGACGAGGAGATCGACGAGCTGTTCGGTCTCAAGATGGGCGCCGACGATTTCATCCGCAAGCCGTTCTCGCAGCGCCTGCTGGTGGAGCGCGTCAAGGCCGTGCTGCGCCGCAGCTCGCCGAAGGATGCCTCCGCGCCGCGCGAATCCGACACGGCCAAGATCCTCGAACGCGGCAATCTGCGGATGGATCCGGAACGTCACACCTGCACCTGGAAGAACGAGCCGGTGACGCTGACCGTCACCGAATTCCTCATCCTCAACGCGCTCGCCGCGCGGCCGGGCGTCGTCAAGAGCCGCAACGCGCTGATGGACGCGGCCTATGACGACCAGGTCTATGTCGACGACCGCACCATCGACAGCCACATCAAGCGGCTGCGCAAGAAATTCAAGGTCGTCGACGAAGACTTCGAAATGATCGAAACGCTGTACGGCGTCGGCTACCGGTTCAAGGAAACGTAGCGCGTCCAGGTGGCGCGTACGGCGGGTTTCTCGTGCTCGAACGAACCACCGAACGGACAGACGGCAGCACGGCCTCCGCCACGACACCGCGCCCGACCGCGGTGGACGAGGCGCCGCCGCGACGACGCCGTTTCCGCGCCGTGCGCCGTGCGCTGCGCTTTCTGTGGGAGCAGAGCGTCTCGTCGCTGACGCGGCGCATCATCATCCTCAATCTCGCCGGTCTGTTCGCGCTGCTCGTCGGCATTCTCTATCTCTCGCAATTCCGCGCCGGCCTGATCGACGCGCGGGTCCAGAGCCTTCTCGTCCAGGGCGAGATCATCGCCGGCGCGATCGCCGCATCGGCAACAATCGAGACCGATTCGATCACCATCGATCCGGAGCGTCTGCTCGAACTGCAGGCCGGCCAGAGCTACGGCCCGACCGACGATCTGCTCTCCGGCCTCGAATTCCCGATCAACCCCGAACGCGTCGCGCCGGTGCTGCGCCGGCTGGTCTCGCCGACGCGCACCCGCGCCCGCATCTACGATCGCGAAGGCGACCTGCTGCTCGACAGCCGCAACCTCTACGGCCGCGGCGACGTGCTGCGCTTCGAACTGCCGCCGCCGGATGCCGAGAAGCCCGGCCTGATGGAGCGCACCATCATCGCCATCCGCCGCTGGCTCAGCCGCGGCGACCTGCCGCCCTATCGCGAACTGGGGCCGACCAACGGCAAAGGCTACGAGGAGGTGGCGCAGGCGCTCAACGGCCTGCACGCCAGCATGGTGCGCATCAACGAACGCGGCGAGGTCATCGTCTCCGTCGCCGTGCCGGTGCAGCGGTTCCGCGCGGTGCGCGGCGCGCTGATGCTGTCGACGCAAGGCGCCGACATCGACGACATGGTGCAGGCGGAACGGCTGGCGATCTTCAAGGTGTTCCTGGTCGCCGCCGCGGTCATGGTCATCCTGTCGTTCCTGCTCGCCGGCACCATCGCCGGGCCGGTGCGGCGGCTCGCCGACGGCGCCGAGCGGGTTCGCCGGCGCACCCGCGCCCGTGTCGAGATTCCCGACTTCACCAGCCGGCGCGACGAGATCGGCCATCTCTCGGGCAATCTGCGGGCGATGACCGACGCCCTCTATACCCGCATCGAGGCGATCGAGAGCTTCGCCGCCGACGTCGCGCATGAGCTGAAAAATCCGCTGACCTCGCTGCGCTCGGCGGTCGAGACGCTGCCGGTGGCGAAGACCGAGGACAGCCGCAAGCGGCTGCTCGACATCATCCAGCACGACGTCAAACGCCTCGACCGGCTGATCTCCGACATTTCCGACGCCAGCCGCCTCGACGCGGAACTGCAGCGACACGAGATCGCGCCGGTCGACCTGAAGCGGCTCCTGGAAGCGCTGGTCGTCGCGGGGAACGGCGTCAGCGACAGCATTTCGGTAAGCCTGACCTTCGAGGGCGACAAGGCCGCGAAGGCATTCACCGTTCCCGGCCACGATCTGCGGCTCGGCCAGGTGGTCGGCAACCTGATCGACAATGCCCGTTCGTTCTCGCCGCCGGGCGGCAGCGTGCGCGTCATCTGCCGGCGACTGAAGAACGAGATCGAGATCACCGTCGACGACGACGGCCCCGGCATTCCCGACGATGCCCGCGACCGGATCTTCGAGCGCTTCTACACCGACCGGCCGCACCAGGGCTTCGGCCAGAATTCCGGCCTTGGCCTGTCGATTTCCAAGCAGATCATCGAAGCGCATGGCGGCCGCATCTGGGCGGAGAACCGCATGGTCGCGGACGCGACGACCGAACCGCGCGTCGCCGGCGCCCGCTTCGTCGTCCGGCTGCCGGCCGTCTGATGGGCGACGAGGCCACGATCAGCGAGGCTACCATCCATGCCGGCGCGGTGCTGATCGGCACCACGGCGCTGCTCATCCTCGGTCCGTCCGGTGCCGGCAAATCGCTGCTGGCATGGCGGCTGCTGCAGAATGGCGGGGCCGCCGCCGCGTTCCGCTTCAGTAGGCTGGTCGCCGACGACCGGGCGCTGCTGACGGTGCATCACGGCCGGCTGCTGGTGCAGCCGGCGCCGGCGCTCGCCGGGCTGATCGAACTGCGCGGGCTCGGCATCCGTCGGCTCCCCTACGAGCCGGTCGCCGCCGTCGGCCGGGCGGTGACGCTCGGCGTGACCGATGCGCCACGGCTGCCGGAGAAGGCGGCAACGATCGCCTTTCACGGTATAAAAATACCTCACATGGCCTGCCGGGCTGATGTCGACCCGATGCCGTTGCTCGCCGGCTGGCTCGCCACCATAGAAGGCACCGATTGACCCGCGCGCGCACGTGCGCTACTCCGCCGCCCCTGTGCCTGGGAAAGTACTTGGGAAACGCGATCCTTTTTCGGACTACAATCCGTCTCAGCCCTAACCGGACCATAAGTCGCGATCCTGGAGCCGCAATCTTGGCCTCTCCTTCTCGCATTGCAGCAAACACCCTATATAACGGAGACGACCCGCAGCCCGGGTCAGGGGATAGCGAACGTACCCCGTTTCGCGTGGTCGAGAGCGCAGCCGCGCCCGGCGCCCGCGAGGAGTTTCGGATGATCGGCCTCGTACTGGTAACCCACGGACATCTCGCCACTGAATTCCGCGCCGCCCTCGAACACGTCGTCGGACCGCAGCGCCAGATCGAGGCGGTGACGATCGGCCCCGACGACGACGTCGAGCAGGCGCGCAAGGACATCCTGGCGGCCGTACAACGCGTCGACACCGGCAACGGCGTGGTCATTCTCACCGACATGTTCGGCGGCACGCCGTCCAACCTGGCGATCTCGGTGATGAGCCAGCCCAACGTCGAGGTGCTGGCCGGCATCAACCTGCCGATGCTGATCAAGCTCGCCAAGATCCGCGAGACCGCCTCGCTGCAGGACGCGGTCAATGCGGCGCAGGAAGCCGGCCGCAAATACTGCACCATTGCCAGCCGCGTCCTGACCGGCAAATGAACGACACGCAGCCCACTTCATCGCCCAATCAGAACGGCGCATCACCCGGCCCCGACGGCGCGCTGACCCGCGATTTGCTGATCGTCAACAAGAAGGGCCTGCACGCGCGCGCCTCGGCGAAATTCGTGCAATGCGTCGAGCAGTTCAAGGCCGACATACAGGTGACGCGCTGTCAGGAGACGGTGGGCGGAACGTCGATCATGGGCCTGATGATGCTGGCCGCCGCGCCGGGCACCACCATCACCGTCACGGCCAAGGGCGTGGATGCCGCCCAAGCGATCGACGCCATCGCCGCGCTCGTTGCCGCGCGTTTCGGCGAAGACGAATAGAACGCGATCAAAACGCCATTTTCACGGCATTGCCTGCATTGCGGCATCCTCGCCGCTTTGTTATAGCCACGGCACACCCTTCCTGAAAATTCGTGCCGGATAGGAGCGACATGACCGCATCTGCAAAATCATCCGATCAAGGGCCAGCCAAAGATTACATCGTTGCGGATATCGGCCTTGCCGAGTTCGGCCGGAAGGAAATCTCGATCGCCGAATCCGAAATGCCCGGTCTGATGGCGACGCGCGAGGAATACGGCGCCAAGCAGCCGCTGAAGGGCGCGCGCATCGCCGGCTCGCTGCACATGACGATCCAGACCGCGGTGCTGATCGAGACGCTGACGGCGCTCGGCGCGGACGTACGCTGGGTGTCCTGCAACATCTATTCGACACAGGACCATGCCGCCGCGGCCGTCGCCGCCGCCGGCGTTCCGGTGTTCGCGATCAAGGGCGAGAGCCTCAAGGATTACTGGGACTACACCCGCAAGCTGTTCGAGTGGGGCGACGGCGGCGTGCCGAACATGATCCTCGACGACGGCGGCGACGCGACGATGTTCGTGCATCTCGGCCTGCGCGCCGAGAAGGGCGACACCGCTTTCCTCGACAAGCCCGGCTCCGAGGAAGAAGAGGTGATGTTCGCGCTGCTGAAGAAGACGCTCGCCGAAAAGCCGAAGGGCTGGTTTGCCACCATCGCCACCTCGATCAAGGGCGTCTCGGAAGAAACGACCACCGGCGTGCATCGTCTTTACGAGATGCAGAAGTCCGGAACGCTGCTGTGGCCGGCGATCAACGTCAACGATTCGGTCACCAAGTCGAAGTTCGACAATCTTTATGGCTGCCGTGAATCGCTCGTCGACGGCATCCGTCGCGGCACGGACGTGATGATGTCCGGCAAGGTGGCGATGGTCGCGGGCTTCGGCGACGTCGGCAAGGGCTCCGCCGCTTCGCTGCGTCAGGCCGGCTGCCGCGTGCTCGTCTCCGAGATCGATCCGATCTGCGCCTTGCAGGCGGCGATGGAAGGCTACGAAGTGGTGACGATGGAAGACGCCGCGCCGCGCGCCGACATCTTCGTCACCGCGACCGGCAACAAGGACGTCATCACCGTCGAGCATATGCGGGCGATGAAGGACCGCGCCATCGTCTGCAATATCGGCCACTTCGACAACGAAATTCAGGTCGGCGGCCTGAAGAACATGAAGTGGAACAACATCAAGCCGCAGGTGGACGAGATCACCTTCCCCGACGGCCATCGCATCATCCTGCTGTCGGAAGGTCGCCTGGTGAACCTCGGCAACGCCATGGGCCATCCGAGCTTCGTCATGTCGTCGTCGTTCACCAACCAGACGCTGGCGCAGATCGAGCTGTTCACCAATCCCGGCAAGTACGAGAAGAAGGTCTACACGCTGCCGAAGCACCTCGACGAGAAGGTGGCGCGGCTGCATCTGGAGAAGATCGGCGTCAAGCTCACCAAGCTGCGCCCGGAGCAGGCGAGCTATATCGGCGTGAAGCAGGAAGGCCCGTACAAGGCGGATCACTACCGCTACTGAGCCTGCCAGACGGCAACGCGACAAGCATGCAACGGCCGGGTTCGTCCCGGCCGTTTTGCTTTGCGCGCCGGCATCCGCGATTTCGGCTTGCACATCCTGTCTGCTGATGCCGACAGGTGCGTGCACGGCCGTTCTCCCGCCTGCGTCTGCCGACAGGCGCTGCTGTCCCTTCCGCGCAGGCATACGCATCGTCTTGTCCCGCGCGCTCGCGCGCGGCTGCGGTCTTGCCCCGCACGCAGGCGTGCGGGTACGCCCCTGTTGTTGACGGCGCGGGGATCGCCGGCGGTTTCCTGCTGGCCCCTCCCGGCGTTTCGGCAACAGCGAGGGGCGACGGAGCGCCGAAGGCGCAACGTCTTGGTCCCGCACTCATGAGAGTGCGGAGCGCACTTCTTGCGAAGCACGCACGCCTTGCGGCGCTCCGCCCGTCCTTTGCGGAGAAAGGAACGGACTTCGTCGTGCGGCGTCTGTTCGGCTACCGGGGCCGCGCTTTTCGTTTCGGGCTTGCCGTTCTGGCGAACGACGCGCCCTCATCCGTCAGCGAACCCGTCGCGGGAGGTCCTAGTGCCTCCGGGCGGATCCCCGGCGCCGCCCGGGAGCAACGATTGCGAACCGTCGCGCGCGGGCGCCGCGTCACGGTCCGAGGCCGCATCTCCGGCCCGGACCCCGAGATTCGGGCAGACGCTTGCGCCTCCGCCCTCCCTCCGGCTGCTCCGCCATCAAGACGCCTCTAGATGGCGCCCCTCGCCGAGCAGGACACGGATAGGACTATAATCATTTAGGAATAAAGTCAAGTCTGACGACTGCGGCCCGGTCAGCCGGCAGCGCCGCCATAGCGGCCGACGATCGACCAGCGCGCGAGCTGCTGCGCCGTGACCACATGATAGGCGGGATGCAGATTGACTGTCGGATCGCAGTGGGTGACGCCGATCAGTAGCCGCGCGCCGATCGCCGGCGGCGTAGCGTCCTCCGGCAGATGGATGATGCCGTGCTCGTCGCCCCAGAAAGTGTAGTGCGCGCCCGCCGGGGCGCCGATCAGCCGGTCGGGCAGCGGCCCGTTCACCGCCAGCGCCTTGGTGCCGGCATCGACCGTCACCTGCCCCGGCCGGTTGGCGGAGACGACCGTTGCCAGCACGAACAGCGCATTGTCGAACGGCAGCCGGGCGCCGTCCGCTTGCAGAATGCGGCCGTAATCGGCGTCCATGAACACATAGGAGCCGACCTGCAATTCGCTGTACGGCCCCTTGTCGAGATCGAAAGCGCTGGTGCCGGTGCCGCTGCCGGAGACGATGCCGGGCGCCATTCCATCGTCGCGCAAGCGCGCCGCGAGCGCGCGGATCAGCGCTTCCGATGCGGTCGCGGCGGCGCGGCGCTCGGCCGCGCCGGGGATGTGCTGGACGTGGCCGGCATAGGCCTGCACGCCGGCAAAGCGCAGGCGCGGTTCGGCCGCGATGCGGCGTGCCAAAGCCAGGCCGCTCTCGACATCGGCGACGCCGGTGCGGCCCTGGCCGATATCGACATCGACGACGAGCGCCAGCGGCGCATCGCCGGGCGTCAGCGCCGCGAGCAGGCCACCGACCTGCGCCGGATGATCCGCCACCGTCATGATCGCGACGCGGCGATGCAAGGCGGCGAGGCGCGCGCATTTGTCGGCGCCGACGACCGGCGAGGTAATGAGCAGATCGTCGATCCCCGCCGCGGCAAACGCCTCGGCTTCCAGCAGCGTCGCGCAGCACAGGCCGATGGCGCCGGCGGCGCGCTGGCGGCGCGCGATATCCGGCGACTTGTGCGTCTTGCCGTGCGGCCGCAGCGCCACGCCGGCCGCTCGCGCGGCCTGCGCCATGCGCGCGATATTCACGTCGAGCGCGGCCGCGTCGATCACCAGCGCCGGCGTCGATACGCCGCGCAGGAGACCGCCGTTCGGATCGAGCGTTGCACTCATTGAGGACCTGACATTGCGGAGCTGACGCGATGTTAGAGCGCCGGAGCCTTTCACCGTTTCATCGAAACGCTGAAAGGCTCCGGATTTTTGATCTGGGCGCATTCTCTTCACGCGAACCGGCACCCGCTTCGCTCGAAAACGCATTTAACCGACCGGCGCAGCCACCGGTGTTTCCGGCGACGGCGTCGCCTCGCCCGCATAGTCCGCCATCGGCGGACACGAACATACCAGATTGCGGTCGCCGTAGACGCCGTCGATGCGGTTGACCGCGCACCAGTATTTGTCGGCCGGCGAACCACCGCCCGGCAGGCAGGCGACCGCCCGCGAATAGGGATGCGTCCACGCATCCTCCGCAAGATCGGCAAGCGTGTGCGGCGCATTGCCCAGCGGATTGTCGGTGCGCGGCCAGACGCCTTTCTCCACCGCCTCGATCTCGTGGCGGATGGCGATCATCGCCTCGCAGAAACGGTCGATCTCGGCGAGCGATTCGGATTCGGTCGGTTCGATCATCAGCGTGCCGGCGACCGGGAAGCTCATCGTCGGGGCATGGAAGCCGTAGTCGATCAGCCGCTTGGCGACGTCGTCGACGCTGACGCCGGCCGACTGCTTGAACGGCCGCAGATCGATGATGCATTCATGCGCGACGCGCCCGTTCGGGCCGGAGAACAGCAGCGGATAATGCGGCCGCAGCCGCTCGGCGATGTAGTTGGCGCCGAGCACCGCCGCCTTCGTTGCCTCGGTGAGGCCCTCGCCGCCCATCATCAGGATGTAGGCCCAGGCGATGGTCAGGATCGAGGCCGAACCATGCGCCGCTGCGGCGACCGGACCGACGCCGTTGCCGGCATCGGCGGCATTCGGATCGCCCGGCAGGAACGGCACCAGATGCGCCCTGACGCCGATCGGCCCCATGCCGGGACCGCCGCCGCCATGCGGAATGCAGAACGTCTTGTGCAGATTGAAGTGGCTGACGTCGCCGCCGCAATCGCTGAGCTTCGACAGGCCGACGAGCGCGTTGAGGTTGGCGCCATCGAGATAGACCTGCCCGCCATGCGCATGGACGATGTCGCAGAGCGTCCTGATCGTCGCCTCGTAGACGCCGTGCGTCGACGGATAGGTGATCATCAGCGCGGCAAGGCGCGGCGCATGTTCCTGCGCCTTGCGGGTGAGGTCGTCGACATCGACATTGCCGGCGGCATCGCACGCCACAGCCACAACCTGCATGCCGGCCAGATGCGCCGAAGCCGGATTGGTGCCGTGCGCCGAGGTCGGGATCAGGCAGACGGTGCGCTGATCGTCGCCGCGGCTGCGATGATAGGCGCGGATCGCCAGCAGGCCGGCATATTCGCCCTGCGCGCCGGAATTCGGCTGCAGCGACACCGCATCGTAACCGGAGATCGCCTTCAGCTTCTCCTTCAGGTCGTCGATCAGTTCGGCATAGCCGAGCGCCTGATCGGCCGGCGCGTAAGGGTGCAGCGCGCCGAAGCCCGGCCAGGTGAGCGGCATCATCTCCGCCGTGGCGTTGAGCTTCATCGTGCAGGAGCCGAGCGGGATCATCGCCCGGTCGAGCGCCAGATCGCGATCCGACAGCCGCCGCAGATAGCGCAGCATCTCGGTTTCCGAGCGATAGCGGTGAAACACCGGATGCGTCATGAAATCGGACTCGCGACGCAGCGCGTCCGGCAGCGCGCCGCGCGTCAGCGCGGCGATGTCGGCATAGCGCGGCGCCTCGCCTCCGGTCGCGCCCGGCGCGAAGCCGAAAGCCTGCCACACGCGCTCGACATGCTCCGGCGTCGTCATCTCGTCGCAACTGATGCCGATGGCAGAACCGAAGGCGCTGTCGGCCTCGTAGCGGCGCAGATTGATGCCGAGATCGCGCGCCCGCGCGAGAACCGCATCCTGACCACTGGCCACCGGCACCGTCAGCGTGTCGAAGAAGGTCTCGGCGGCGAGCGGCCAGCCCATCTGCCGCAGGCCCTGCGCCAGCACCGCGGCGCGGCCGGAGACACGCAGCGCGATCCGCGTCAAGCCGTCCGGTCCGTACCAGACGCCGTACATCGCGGCGATGACGGCGAGCAGCACCTGCGCGGTGCAGATATTCGATGTCGCCTTCTCGCGACGGATATGCTGCTCACGCGTCTGCAGGGCCAGCCGGTAAGCGGGGCGACCGCGGCTGTCGATCGCAACGCCGACCAGCCGGCCGGGCAGCGAACGCTGATAGTCGGTCTTCGTCGCGATATAGGCAGCGTGCGGCCCGCCATAACCCATCGGCACGCCGAAGCGCTGCGTCGAGCCGACGGCGATGTCGGCGCCGAGTTCGCCGGGCGACGTCAACAGCGTCAGCGCCAGCGGGTCCGCCGCCATGATCGCAATCGCGCCGTGCTGCGCCAGCGCGGCGATCACCGCGCGGTCGTCGCGGATGCGGCCGGAACTGCCGGGATATTGCAGCAGCGCGCCGAACACCGCGTCCGGCTGCAGGTCGCGCTGCGGATCGCCGACGACAACGCGGAAGCCGAGCGGCTCGGCCCGCGTGCGCACCACGGCGATGGTCTGCGGATGGCAATCGCGGTCGATGAAGAACGTCTCCGCCGCCGATTTGGCGACGCGCTTCGCCATCGTCATCGCCTCCGCCGCGGCGGTGCCCTCGTCGAGCAGCGAGGCGTTGGCGACCGGCAGGCCGGTCAGATCCGCGACCATCGTCTGGAAGGTCAGCAGCGCTTCGAGCCGGCCCTGGCTGATCTCCGGCTGGTAAGGCGTATAGGCGGTGTACCAGGCCGGACTCTCCAGCACGTTGCGCTGGATGACCGGCGGCAGGAAGGTGTCGTAATAGCCCTGCCCGATCATCGCGGTCATCACCGTGTTGCGCGCCGCGATGCCGCGCATCCGGTCGAGCAATTCAACTTCCGACAGCGGCGCGCCGATCGACAGCGGCGCGTGCTGACGGATGTCGCGCGGCAGCGCCTCGTCGATCAGCGCGTCGAGCGATGCGACACCGACCGTTTCCGTCATCGCGGCGATATCGCGTACGGAAAGGCCGATGTGACGACGGGCGAAGCCCTCGTCATCCGGGGCGAGATGATCGCACATATCAGCAGGCAACTTTGTCAGCATGTCTGCAGCCATTGGTTCCTTGCATCGGGATGTCAGCCGGAGGCCGTCGGGCTCAGCCGAGCTGCGCGGTGTAGGCCGCCTCGTCCATCAGCGCGTCGAGCTCGGACGCATTGGCGACCTTGATCCTGAACAGCCAGCCCTTGTCCATCGGATCGGAATTGACCAGCGACGGATCGGCGACCACGGCCTCGTTGACCTCGCTGACCGTGCCGGTGAGCGGCGCATAGACCTCCGATGCCGCCTTCACCGATTCGACGATCGCCGCCACGGCGCCGGGCTGCACGTCCTTGCCGCTCGCCGGAAACTCGACGAACACCAGATCGCCGAGCTGTTCCTGCGCATAAGCGGTGATGCCGACGGTCGCAACGTCGCCATCGAGACGGATCCATTCGTGGTCTTTTGTGTATTTGAGCATGCGGTTTCCTGTGAAGCTTCACCGCCGGTAGCGGTGGGGCGTGAACGGGAGATCGACGATGGCGACCGGCAGCCGCCGGCCGCGAACATCCGCGTAAAGAGGCGGGCGCGACAATGCGACGCCGGCATCGACATAGCCCATCGCTACCGGCGCATCGACGCTCGGACCGAAGCCCCCGGAGGTGACGGTACCGACCGGCGTCGTCGCGGTTTCGTCTGCATAAAGCTGCACGCCGCCGCGCACCGGCGCGCGACCGAGTGGCTTGAGGCCGACGCGCCGACGGCGCGGCGATTCATCCAACTGACGCAAAACAACATCGGCGCCGGGAAATCCGCCGGCGCGGCTGCCGCCGGTGCGGCGCGACTTCTGGATCGCGAAGGTCAGACCGGCCTCGACCGGCGTCGTCGTTTCGTCGATATCCGAACCATAGAGGCACAGTCCGGCTTCGAGCCGCAGACTGTCGCGCGCGCCGAGGCCGGCGAGCTGCACCGCCGGATGATCGAGCAGCAAGCGCGCAAGCGAATCCGCCGCGGCGGCCGGCATGCTGATCTCGAAACCGTCCTCGCCGGTGTAGCCGCTGCGCGTCACCAGGCAATCGACATCGCCGATGCGCAGACGCCGCAGATCCATGAACCGCATGGACCCGGCATCGCCGTTCAGCGACGTCAGCACATCGGCCGCGCGCGGGCCCTGCAGGGCGACGAGCGCCAGATCGTCGCACCGCTCGACCGTCGCGACGCCGGCCAGCGCCGCAGTGAGCAGCGCGGTGTCCTCGATCTTGCGGCTGGCATTGACGACCAGCATGAAATGATCGCCGTCATCGTCGGCCACCGGACGGCCGATCATCAGATCGTCGAGAATGCCACCCTGCGCATTGGTGAACATCGCATAACGCTGGCGGCCGGGCGGCAGCGCGCAGACATCGACCGGCACCAGTTTTTCCAGCGCCGTCGCGACGTCGGCGAGATCGCCGGAGACCGGCCGCAGCAGCACCTGCCCCATATGCGACACGTCGAACAGCGAGGCCGATGCGCGCGTATGCAGATGCTCCTTGAGGATGCCCGGCGGATACTGGATCGGCATGTCGTAGCCGGCGAAGGGCGCCATCTTCGCGCCGCGCTCCAGATGCAGGGCATGCAGCGGCGTGCGCTTCAGCACTTCCCCGGATTGCGCCGGCATCCCGGCTGAAACGGCAACGGTCATGCACGCACCTCCGCGACACCGCGGCGGCATGACACATGCCGGCGCGGCAACAGCGCAACGGACAACAGGTTGGGATCAGCAACGACGTTCGCAATGGGAGACGTCAGAACCAAAGGCACCTCCGCCAGCAGAATGCTGTGTTGTCGGTGCCCCCTCTGTATCTTTGCCTGAGATCGTTATCCCGTCGGCGGGCGCGACTGAGCGCCACTTTCCAGAGTTCTTGAGGATATGCCGCGGTTCTTTTGCCTGAGAGTTTCCGGGGCGGTTGCTCCTTCGGCGCTGACCGTCGAGGCCAGTCTCTCCCGCAGCGATATCAAGCCCAAGCCGGCTTCCCGACCTTGTAAATGAGCTTGTCCCGGCATGCAATGCAATTTTGCAATGCAATTTTGCCACGCGTTCGCCGCGCATGCCGCAGTTGGAAAAGAACGTGGTCTGCATCGCGCGACGCAGCGGTTGGCCAACGATCTGCAACGCTGCTCGACCGAATCAAGATCGTCGCCTGCCGTCAGTCCCCCCAGCCCGCATCCGCCACCATCGCTTCCGGGCCGTCCGGCCGGGCGGTCCACAGTTTTAGACCGTTGCCCTCGTCGCGAGCATGCAGGCAGACAGTCGCATCGTCGAACAACGGCGAGACCGAGCGGAACGCAAACTGCGCCGGCGGCACGCCGCGCAACCCGGCGGCGAAATTCATCAACAATGTCGCCTGCAGCGGCCCGTGCACGACGAGACCGGGATAGGCCTCCACTTCGGTGGCATAGCGCCGGTCGTAATGAATGCGGTGAGCGTTGAAGGTGAGCGCCGAATAGCGGAACAGCAGCGGCGACGACGGCTCGACGGTGTGCCGGTGGACGCCGAGCGCGGCCGGTGCCGGTTTCCGCGACGCGCCGGCGGCGCCACCACCGCCGCTGCCGCCGTCACGGTAGACGATGTCCTGACGCTCCTCGATCATCACTTGCCCGTCAACGGTGATGACATGATCGACCACGACGAAACACAGCACGCCGGAGCGCCCCTCCTTCACTGTCACATCGGCGATGCGCGAGGTGCGCCGGACCGTATCGCCGACGCGCAGATCGCCACGAAACGTCAGACGCCCGCCCGCCCACATGCGCCGCGGCAGCGGCACCGGCGGCAGGAAGCCACCACGCTGCGGATGTCCGTCCGCCGCCAGTTCGGCGGTCGGCGCCGCCGGCTGCGCCAGGCAGAAATGGATCAGACGCGGCGCCACATCGCCGGGACCGGGTATCGCCTCGGGCCCGTCGAATGTCGCGGAAAATTTGCGCACCAGATCGGCGCCGACGATGTCGTCTGCGTGCTGCTCGCGGCCGATCCAGGCACGCAGCGCCTCCACCTCGGATAACGGAATCGTCGATGCGTTCATGCCGTCACTCATCATCATCTTCTGGCATCATCGGGCGACGCCGCGCATCAGAACGATCGCGGCAGGCCGAGAATGTGCTCGGCAACATAGCTGAGAATGAGATTGGTCGAGATCGGCGCCACCTGATAGAGCCGCGTTTCGCGGAATTTGCGCTCGACGTCGTATTCGCAGGCGAAGCCGAAGCCGCCATGGAATTGCAGGCAGGCATTCGCCGCTTCCCATGATGCCTTGGCGGCAAGGTATTTCGCCATATTGGCCTGCGCTCCGCAGGGCTGGTGCGCGTCATAGAGCCGGCACGCCTCGAAGCGCATCAGATTGGCGGCCTCGACCTCGATGAAGCTCTCGGCGATCGGAAACTGCACGCCCTGGTTCTTGCCGATCGGACGGCCGAACACCATGCGCTCGTTCGCGTAGGCCGTCACTCTGTCGATGAACCAGTAACCGTCGCCGATACATTCGGCGGCGATCAGCGTGCGCTCGGCATTGAGCCCGGTGAGGATGTATTTGAAGCCGTGGCCTTCCTCGCCGATCAGGTTCTCGGCAGGAATCTCCAGATTGTCGAAGAACAGCTCGTTGGTCTCGTGGTTGACCATGTTGAGGATCGGCCGCACGGTCATGCCCTTGCCGATCGCCTGCCGGAGATCGACGAGAAAGATCGACAGCCCTTCCGACTTCTTCTTCACGTGATCGAGCGGCGTCGTGCGCGCCAGCAGGATCATCAGATCGGAATGCTGGACGCGGCTGATCCAGACCTTCTGGCCGTTGACGACATAGCGGTCGCCCTGCTTCACCGCCGTGGTCTTGATCCGCGTCGTATCGGTGCCCGTGGTCGGCTCGGTGACGCCCATCGACTGCAGCCGCAATTCGCCGGTGGCGATCTTCGGCAGATAGCGCCGCCGCTGCTCTTCCGATCCGTGCCGGATCAGGGTGTTCATATTGTACATCTGGCCGTGGCAGGCGCCGGAATTGCCGCCGGCCCGGTTGATCTCCTCCATGATCACCGAGGCCTCGGTCAGGCCGAGACCGGAGCCGCCATAGTCCTCCGGGATCAGCGCCGCCATCCAGCCGGCTTTGGTCAGCGCATCGACGAACGCCTCCGGATAGCCGCGCTGTTCGTCGATCTTGCGGTGATACTCCGCCGGGAATTCCGCGCACAGCGCCCGCACCGCCTCGCGGATATCCTGATGCTGGTCTGCGCCGATCGTCTGCATGCCGCCATCCTCGATTGTGCTCCGACAGACATATCTCCATAAATATCGTCGCCGCGGCAACAGCGCCGTGCGGGCATGCAGACTGCAATATCGCCGGATCGACTTCAGACCACCTCGCAGGGAAACGGATAGCCGCCGCAATCACGCCGCGAGCACGGCTGCCGGATGCCGGTCCTTGACCTTGCCACGGCACGCGCTAGCGTCCGGGCGAGGAACAGGATGCAATGACGCCCCACTTTGCCGCATGGCGGCTCCGATCATTCCCGCCGGGCGCGAGGGCCGGACAGCCATGATCCGCACACCGTCGCTGCGCTCGCTGGAGCTGTTCTCGACCCTGATGCTGACGCGCAGCCTCACCGAAACGGCAAAGCGGATCGGCATCACCCAGCCGGCCGCCAGCCTGGCGCTGAAGGAGCTGGAAGCGCAAACCGGGCTGAGCCTGTTCCAGCGCTCGCGGCAACGGATCGTGCCGACGCCGCAGGCGGAAGCGCTGCTGCCGCATATCGAGCGCCTGCTGGCGCAGGCCGAAGCGGTGCAACGGCGGATCACGACGCTGCAGGACACGTCGGTGTCGACGCTGCAGATCGCCTGCATCCCCTCCTTCGGCAGCACGCTGCTGCCGCAAGCCATCGCCGGCTTCAAACGCAAGAACCGGCATCTGCAGATCCGCGTCGACGTGCAGCACTTCGCCCGCGTCCTCGATCTTGTCGACCACGACACGACGGAGCTGGGCTTTGCCTATATCACCGAGCCGTCCGCCGGCACGGACGAGCCGCTGCTGACCGTCCAGCTCTCCTGCCTGATGGCGGAGGAGCATCCGCTCGCCAGCCGGAAGATCGTGCGGCTCAAGGACCTCGCCGACCACACGGTGATCGCCGCGACGAAGGGCTATATCCCGATCCCGCCGAGCGTGCTCGCCTATCTGCAACAGAACGACGAGCGCCCCAATGCCGGGCTGATGGAAGTCAACAATGTCTATACCGCCATGGCGCTGGCGCGCGAGGGCATCGGCGTCGCGCTCGCCAACCCGATCCTGCTGCTGAGCGGCCATGCCGGCGGCCTCGTCGGGCGCCCGTTCGAGACCGGGCACACGCTCACCCTCGGCGTGCTGCGCTCCGCCTCCGGCAAGGGCAATGCCGCGGCGGCCGCGTTCATCGAGCAGACCCGCCTCACCGCAAGGCTCGGCGCCACACGCCTCGGCGCGCTCGGCATCACCGCGAAGGCGGAGTAGGCGTGCCGATGAACGCCCGGCGGCCGGGCGTTCATGGATGGCGCGTGAACGCCCTTAGTCCATCCGGATATTCGCCGCGGCGGCAATCGCCTTCGCGTTGGCCAGTTCCTGAACCAGCAGATCGGCGAATGCCTGCGACGTCAGATCGGCCGGCTGCGGAATTTCCAGCGCGAGATCGTCGAACCGCTTGGCCGTTTCCGGCCTGGCGAGACTGTCGACGACGGTCTTGCGCAGCGTCTCGACGATATCAGCGGGCGTCTTCGCCGGCACCAGCAGGCCGCAGAAGCTGAAGCCCTGAAAATCGGCGAGCCCCGCTTCCGTGAATGTCGGCACGTCCGGAAGCAGCTTCGAGCGCGCGGTCGAGGCGACCGCGAGGATGCGCAATTTGTTGTCGAGATGCGCGCCGAGCACGTTCGATATTTCCGTCATCACCGAATTGGTCGAACCGCTGATGACATCCGGCACCGTCGCCGCGGCGCCGCGATACGGAATATGAACGACCTTGATCTTCGCCTTCATGCCGAAGTCGACAATCACCAGATGGCTGCTCGAACCGGCACCCGAACTGGCGACCGTGACCTTGTCCGGGTTGGCCTTGGCGTACGCCATATAGTCGGAGAGCGTGCGCGCGGGGAACGAATTGCTCACCGCGAGCACCATCGGCACGCGCGACGTCAACACCACCGGCGCGAAGTCCTTGATCGGATCGTAGCTGAGATTCTTGCGGACCGCCGGGCTGACGGTCATCGGCCCGTTCGAGCCGGCCAGCAGGTTGTATCCATCCGGGTTGGAGCGCGCGATCATTTCGGCGCCGATCGCGCCGCCGGCGCCGGTCCGGTTCTCGACGATCACCGACGTGCCGAGCGTCTTGCTCATGTCCTGTGCCAGGATCCGCGCCTGGATATCGATATTGCCGCCGGCCGCGAACGGCACCTGAATGCGGATGACCTGATCGGGAAACGCCGCGAAGGCCTTCGGCGCAAGGCCGGCGCTCAATCCCGCGGCGACGGCGGATTTCAACACTGTACGGCGATTCAACATCGTCATTTCCTCCCTCTGGTGTTCAGCTTTTTTCCGACCGGCGATAACTGCCGCTTTCAGGCATCGGCCAGTTCCACGGCCGGGCGCGCCCCGGATCTCCGCTGCGCGGTTGCCGCGACATCGACGGAGAAATCCTTCGGATCGACGATCACGCCGTAGATGTCGCGCGCCCGCTCGATGGAGATTTTCTTCTGCCGGACGTCCTCGGCGACCGCTGCCGCATCGCGCTCCAGCGGATCGCCGTAACCGCCCGCTCCCGGCATTTCGGCGCGGATCACCTCGTCGCGCGCCATCTTGGCGATGAACTTCGACGGCGCGATGCGCTCGTCCGCCCGGCCGGGATTCATGATGATCTTGCCCGGCGCACCCGGCTCCCCGCCGAACAGCCCATAGGGCGGATTGAGCTGCCGGTCGGAGCGCAACTGGATCAGCGCCTCCTCTTCCAGCAGGCGATATTCCCGCACCAGTCCAAGCGCGCCGCGATAGCGCCCGGCGCCTTCCGTGTCGGGCAGAAATTCGTAGCACTCCACCCGCACCGGCCCCTCGGCCTCGATCACTTCCACCGGAACGTTGGCGATATTCACCAGCCCGTACGGACCGCCATCCTGGCCGTCTCGATCCGGACCGCCGCCGATGCCGGTGACGTTATGGAATTCGAGCGTCAGGAACGGCTTGCGGTCCTTCGGATAGCCGGCCAGCACCAGCGCGAATTCGCTGCCGCCGACGCAGGCGCCGACCTTGTCCGGCAGCAGCATGGCGAGCGCGCCGGAGACCGCATGGCGGACGCGGAAGCCGGCAAGTCCGCGCGCGCCGACCGGCGCGGGGAAACGCGGATTGACGAAGCAACCCTCCGGCGTGATGACCTCGACCGCGCGGTTGAAACCGGCATTCGCCGGAATGCTCGGATCGAGAACCGTGCGCATGACGGCCAGCGACAGCCCGATGGCGAAATACTTGTTCGGGTTGATGGCGCCGCTGGTCTGCGGCGAGGTGCCGGTGAAATCGATCACCGCCGAATCGCCCTTCACCGTCAGCTTGACGTGGATCTTCACCGGCGCGCTGCCGGTGCCGTCGTCGTCGATCCAGTCGGTGAACTCGCCGGTGCCGTCAGGCAGCGCCGCGATCCCGGCGCGCGTCAGCTTCTCGGCATAGTCGATCAGATCGTTCATATAGAGGCGGACCGTGTCGACGCCGTAATCAGCGATCACCCGGCGCAGTTCCGTCTCCGCCGCCAGCAAGCTGGAGATCTGCGACTGCATGTCGCCGACGACCGTATCCGAGACGCGGACATTGTTGCGGATGATACGGAACAGCGTCTCGTTGGGCTGGTCGTTCTCCATGATCTTCAGCGGCGGGATGCGCAGCCCCTCCTGATAGATCTCGGTGCTGTCCGGCGCGTTGCCGCCCGGCACGCGGCCGCCCATATCTGTGTGGTGCAGGATGATGGAGAGGAAGCCGATCAGTTCGCCGTCATGAAACACCGGACGGAACATGAAGACGTCGTTGAGGTGGCTGGCGCCGGCATAGGGATCGTTGTTGCAGAGGATATCGCCCGGCCGGATGTTGTCGCCGAAATGATCGAGACAGCCGCGCAGCGCCGGTCCCGTCGCGCCGAGATGACCGGGCAGCGACAACCCCTGCGCCACCATCTCGCCTTTCGCGTTGAGCACCGATGCGGAGAAGTCGAGATTGTTCTTCACCACCACCGAGCGCGACGTGCGGATGACAAGCGCGATCATGTTGTCGGCGATCGTCACCAAAGCGTTCTTGATAAGCTCGCGCTTGACCGGATCGATTTCCGGTGTCGTCGAAACCGTCATGGCAGTCTCCGCATCACGATATTGCTCCAGTCGTCGACCGCGACGCTCCATCCGGGCCGCACGACCGAGGTGCTTTCATATTCCTCGACGATGAGCGGGCCGCTGCGCGGCGTGCCGTCGAGGCTGGCGCGGTCGATCACCGCGGTGTCGAGCCAGCCATGCTCGGGTCCGAAATAGACCTGACGGCTGCCGGCAGCTTTCGCGGCGGCGCGCGGGCGCTCCAGGCTCGCAGGCACGCGCGGCGTATCGGACAAACCCCGCCCGACGACCTTCAGCGCGACGAATTGCAGCTTCTCGTCCGGCGAGCTGTAGCCGTAGTTGGTCTGGTGCGCCTGCGTGAAGTCGGCGCGGCAACGGGCCAGAACGTCGGCGGTGACGGAAACGCCGGCTATCGGCACGGCCAGCGTCGTCATCTGGCCGAAATAGCGCAGTTCGCCCACGATGCCGATCTCCTGCCGCGTCTCGTCGAAACCGCTGTCGGACAGAAGCTGCCTGGCCTGACCAACCATGGCTCGCAGCAGTTCCGTCATGCCGGTCGGATCGACGTCGGCGAGGTTGCGATAGAAGGCGCGGATCACCTGATGCTCGACATCGGTGAACAGCATGCCGAGCGCGCTGAACACGCCGGAGGCCGGCGGCACGATGACCGTGCTCATGCGCAGATCGTCCGCGAGCTTGGTGCCGTGCACCGAGCCGTTGCCGCCGATGGCGAACAGCGTGAACTGCGACGGGTCGCGGCCGCGCTCCGACGACACGCCGTTGAGCGCGCGCATCATGTTGCTGTTGGCGATCAGGTGAATTCCATAGGCGGTATCCACCGGGCTCAGGCCGATGCGACGGCCGAGATCGGCGATCGCCGCCTCCGCCTTCGCCTTGTTGAGGGACAGGTCGCCACCGACCAGCGCCACCGGGCTGAGATAGCCGAGCACCAGATTGGCGTCGGTGACCGTCACTTGCTCGCCGTCGCGGTCGTAGCAGATCGGCCCCGGCACCGCTCCGGCGCTGCGCGGACCGACCTTCAGACCGTTGGCGCTGTCAACGGCGGCGATGCTGCCGCCGCCGGCACCGACTTCGGCGATATCGATCGTCGGCGCCTGCACCGCGTAGCCGGCGCCCTGGATCAGCCGGTGACCGAGCGTTGCGGCGCCGCCGACTTCGGATTCGGTGGCGACGTCGAACATCCCGTTCTCGATCAGCGACGCCTTGGCGGTGGTGCCGCCGACATCGAAGACCATGATATTGGGAACGCCGAGCCGGTCGCTCAGCCGCTGCGCGCCGACGACGCCGGCGGCCGGACCCGACTCGACGATATAGACCGGATTCTGCGCGGCGATGACGCCGGGAACGCAGCCGCCGCTCGACTGCATGATCATCAGGTCACAATTGATTCCGATGCCGGCCAACCGCTTGAGCAGCGAATCGAGATAGCGCTCCGCCACCGGCCGGACATAGGCGTTCACGACCGTGGTGGAGGTGCGTTCGTATTCCTGGATCTGCGGCAGAAGCTGCGTCGAGGCGGAGACCGAAACGCCCGGCAGCCGCCGCTTCAGGAATTCGACGGCAACGGTCTCGTTCGCCGCATTGACATAGGAGTTGATGAAGCACACGGCGACCGAAGTGACGTCCTCGCGCTCGATCTGGGCCGCGACTTTCTCCAGTTCGTCGAGATCGACGGGGCGGAGGACCGTGCCGTCGGCCGCCATCCGTTCGGAATTTTCGAAACGCAGCCGGCGCTCGGCGAGCGGATCGAGCTTGCGGAATTTCGAATCGTAGAGGGTCGGCGCACGGAAGCGTCCCAGCTCCAGCACGTCGCGGAAGCCCGCCGTGGTGATCAGCGCCACCGGGTCGCCCTTGCGTTCGATGATCGTATTGGTGACCACCGTCGTGCCGTGAATGAATTCGACGATCTGCGCGACATCGACATTCGCTTCGGCAAGAAGCTGGCGGACGCCGGTTTCGATCGCCTCGCTGTAGTCCGGCGGCGATGAAAGGATCTTCTTGGTATGAATCGTGCCGTCTTCGCCCAGCAGAACGATGTCGGTGAAGGTTCCACCGATATCGACTCCGAGCCTGAATGACGGCGTCCCGTTCGCGCTCACGCTGCAACCCCCGACTGACGGATTCTGTCTTTTGCTCAAGACGTCCTAGGCGAGCGGCGACAGCCGGGAAAATTTGAAATCTTTATGAATCCATAAGCCGCCCGACAATCGCGCAGCCCACACATCGCAGGCCGCATGCCGCTATGGGAAAACCGCATCGGCGCGACGCACGCCGCCTGCGAATGTGGACTTCTATCGGGTTTGCGCGGTGCGCCGCAGCAGTTCCAGCCTGAAGGCCAGCGCATTGCTGACGTGAATGCGCGCGGCCTTCTCGGCCTTGACCGCATTGCCGTCGCGGATGGCGCGCAAGATATCCAGATGCTCCTTGCGGGCCTGCTCGGCGCTCCCCGAAATGACGAATGTCGAATGGCGCAGCAGTCCGAGTGTATCGGCGATCGCGTTCAGCGATTGCAGCAGGTAGCGATTATGCGTCGCGCTGTAGATCGCCTGATGCAGTTCGGCATTGATGAGAACCAGCCGGTCGGGATCGTTCCTGGCTTCTTCCTCGCTCTCGGCGATGCGGAACAGATTCTGGATCTCGGCCTTCGAGGCGTGCTGCGAGGCAAGGCTGGCGGCGGATCCTTCAAGCACTTCGCGGACCGCGTACAATTCGACCAGCCGCTGCTGATCGAGCTCGATCACCATGGCGCCGTTCCACGGGCCGGTGACCAGCAAACCTTCGGAGACGATCCGGTGAAAGGCCTCGCGAACCGGCGTACGGCTGATATTGAGCCAGCGCGCAACATCGGCTTCCCGCAGATGCTCGCCGGGCGGCAGGCTGCCGCCACGGATGCCGTCGCGCAGCACGCGGGCAGCGAAATCTCCGAGACCTTCGCCGCGCCGCCGCTTCGCGGTCGCATCGAAAGGGTTCGGCCGGAGATCTGCTTTTGGCGAGGTGGCGTTTCTTTTTGGCTGCGTCACAGTCACTTGTCCGCCCCGGTGCGCTTCACCCGTTTCCTGGCGACATGGTCAATGCACAGAAAATCAATGCATGGAAAACGCCCGAACCTGTTGTACGGGCGCCCCGGCGATCGCCCGAACGGCAATTTTAGCACTCAAGCCCGGCGCGCGGATAGTCTCGCCAACGCGCCGGGCACACACGTTTTAGTCCACGGCTCAACCCGCGGCGTTCGCGACCATCGCCAGCGCCCGCGCCCCGGCCCGGACCGTCGCGAAGACGGGGAGGTCGGCGCCCTCCACTTCCTCGGTCCAGCGGGCCGCGGCGCTGCCGTAGATCACCAGCGCGACCGGCTTGTCGTGCTCGCGCCGCAGCTTTTTCAGCAGTTCTCCCATCTCCGGGAAATCGGCGTTCGGCGGCGCCAGCAGCGTGCAGAGGACGAGATCGACATTGGGGTCGGCGAAGACGGCGCTCAGGCCGGTCTCGTGTGCCTCCCGCGCGCCCCTGACGTCGATCCCGATCCAGAAGTCGTACGGGTTCGCCGGCGCCAGCCAGTCCGGAAAGACCGTCGCCATCTTCTCCAGCGTCGCCGAAGCGAAGGTCGCAAGTTCGAGGCCGTAGTCGGTCACCAGGTCGGTGGCGATCACGCCCAGCGCGCCGCTGGTCGTGGCGATGCCGACCCGCCGGCCCTTCGCCGCCGGCAGCATCGCCAGAGCCCGCAGCGTGTTGACGAAATCCTCCTCGTCCTCCACCCGCAGAATCCCGGTCCCCTGCAACGCCTTCTCGACCGCGGCATCGTCCGACGGCGGCGAGCCGGTATGACAGTCGGAAGCGATCTTGCCCGGGCCGGTGCGGCCCGGCTTGAGCATGACGATGGGCTTGCGGCCGCGCAGCGCACGCGCCTTCTCGGCGAAGGCCGGCAGGTTACGGATGCTTTCGATGTAGAAGCCGATGACTTTCGTCTGTGGATCGTCGACGACGAAATCGAGAAAGTCGACTTCGTCGACGTCGATCTTGTTGCCGACGTCGATGCTCTTGGAGATCGGCAACCGCTGGGTCGGCGAATCCATGACCTGCCGCATCAGCGCGCCGGTGAAAATCCCGGTCTGGGTGAAGAGCGAGATGCCGCCCTTCTCCCAGTGCGGGAAGTTCACGAAACTGCCCATCATCCCGCAATCGGCATTGACCATACCGATGGTGTTCGGACCCGCGAGCAGCAGGCCCGCCGCCTTCGCGGCATCGCGGATCTTGTCCTGCAACACCTTGCCGGCCGGCCCCGCTTCCGCGAAGCCGGCGGTAATGATGCACGCGGCGCGCGCCTTCGCCTCGATGCACTGCCCGATCGCCGCTTCCATATATTCGGCGGGCAGAACGATATAGACGAGGTCCACCGGCTCCGGGACCGACTTGAGATCCGGATAGGCTTTCACCCCCTGGACCTCGGGCGCTCGCGGATTGATCGGATAGAGCGGGCCGGCAAAGCCGCCGTCGCGCAGATTGCTGAACAGCACGCCGCCCGACTTCGTGGCGTTGGTGGAAGCCCCGATCACGGCGATCGATCGCGGCGCCACCAGCGGTTGGATATCACGCATCAAGTCTCTCCCTGAACTGCTATCCGGCGCGGCCGATCAATGCTCGACCCGCAGCAGCACTTTTCCGAACTGCTTTGCGGCCTCCAGATAGGTGTGCGCCTGCGCGGCTTCCTGCAGCGGGAACACGCGGTCGACGACGGTCCGCAGCTTGCCGCTGCCGAGCATCGGCATCATCGCTTCGAGGTCCTGCTTGGTGGCGCTGTTGGAGCCGATGATCTGCAGCTCCTTGTGGAAGATGTAATGGACTTCGATGTCGCACTGATAGGATTTGGTGCCGCCGACGGTGACGACGCGCCCGCCGCGCGTCAGGCAGCGGATCGACTTGCCGAGGAAGTCGCCGCCGACATGCTCGATCACGACGTCGACGCCGCGCTTCTTCGTGCGCTTCATGATCTCTTCGACGAAATCCGTCTCGTTGTAATTGATCACCTCGTCGGCACCGAGCTCCCTGGCCTTTTCCAGCTTCCAGTCGGCGCTTGACGACGCATAGACGTAGGCGCCGAGATTCTTGCAGATCTGGATCGCCGCCATGCTCACGCCGGAGCTGGCGGAATTGACCAGCACGGTTTCGCCGGGCCGCACATTGCCTCGCGCGACGATCATGTGCCACGCGGTGCCGAAGGCATTGGGGAACGCCGCCGCCTGCTCGTAGCTGACGCTGTCGGGCAGCGCGATCAGGTGATGCGCCGGCAGCTTGATGTATTGCGCATAGGCGCCGGGCAGATGCGCGCCGAGATAGCGGTAGTTGCGCGAGCAGCGGTTCGGGAAACCCTGCATGCACTGGTCGCAGCGGCCGCACGGGACCACCCACCAGCTCGTCACGCGGGCTCCGATCGGGATATCCGTCGACGCCTCTTCGCCGAGCGCCACCAGTTCGCCGCCGAAATCGCCGCCGAGGATGTGGGGAAACTTGCCCTTGTTCGGCTTGTAGCGCCCGGCCCGCGCCATCAGGTCGTAGCCGTTGAGGCCCACGGCATGAACCTTGACCAGCGCCTCCTCCCGGCCGGGAACCGGCACCGGGACGTCGGCATATCTGAGCACTTCGGGGCCGCCATATTCGTCGTAGATCGCGGCTTTCATCGTCTTCGGGATCATCGCGTTCCTCTCCTCAGCAACAGCCGAAACCAGCCCTGACGGGCCTTTATGGAGGCGAGATTGCCAGACCTCCGATTATTTGTATACTGAATTATACCAAATTATCCAAACGAGTTGAAATCGCCGCCGGACACGGCAAGATGGCGTTCGGCCGGGTCGCAGGAACGGCCGCGCGCTGGCCGGGCGGCGGGGCGACAATCCGTTCGCTGCGACAGATGCCGTCGAACAGGGACTGTCGGAGCGCGCCCCATTCGTCCGACAGGCCGCGCTCCGGGGATTGTCCGAACCGCCGCGAAGGAGACCACTTGAGCACCGACCCACGGCCCTATCCGCAGCTCAGAGACACCGTCGCCCGGCGCGACCGCAGCCTGCGCGACAAGGTGATGTCGCTCGAGGAAGCGGCGAACCTCGTCGCCGACGGCGAGACCGTCGGCATCGGCGGCAGCATGATGTCGCGCACGCCGATGGCGATGATCTGGCAGCTTATCCGGTCCGGGCGACGCGACCTCACCTGCGTGCGACCGATCACCACCAGCGAGGGAGACCTGCTGCTTGGCTCCGGGCTGAGCCGTCATATGATCACAAGCTGGTTCAGCCAGGGCATCATGTGGGGCGTGTCGAAAGTGCTGCGCCACCATGTCGAGAGCGGCCAGGCGACATTCGAGGAATGGAGCCATCTCGCGATCGGCATGCGCCTGCGCGCCGGAGCGATGGGCGTGCCGTTCATGCCGATGCGGCCGATGCTCGGCTCCGACGTGCTGCGCAACCGCCCCGAAGCACAGACGATGACCTGCCCGTTCACCGGCGAGACCATCCTGCTGGTGCCGGCGCTCAACCCCGACCTCGCGATCATCCATGTCAATCGCTGCGACCGTTACGGCAACGCGCAGATCGACGGCCTGCAGTTCATGGATGTCGATCTGGCGATGGCCGCCGATCGCGTCATCCTGACCACGGAACGGATCGTCTCCAACGATCAGATCCGCCGCATGCCCGACCAGACCAAGATCCCGTTCTTCTGCGTCGAGGCGGTGGTCGAGGTGCCGTTCGGCTCCGCGCCGCACGAATGCTACGGCGTCTACGAGCCGCTGATGCAGCACATGAACGCCTATACCAGCCTGGTGAACGCCGATCCGGTCGGCGGCATGCAGGACTATCTCGACAGATATGTGTACGGCCCCGCCTCGTGGAGCGATTACCTCGAGCGGATCGGGCTGGATGAATTGCTGGACGCCGCCCGGCGCGGCCGGAGCGTACTGAATGACTGAAGCCTATTCGGAATCGGAGCTGCTCTCCGTTCTCAGCGCGCGGGAGCTGAAGGACGGTCAGGTCGTGTTCGCCGGCATCGGCATTCCGCTCCTCGCCGCCGTGCTGGCGCAGCGCTCGCACTGCCCGGGGCTGACCATCCTGTTCGAAGGCGGCGTTGTCGGCGCGACGGTGGAGCCCGGCCGCCTGCCGCCTTCGACCAACGACCAGCGCGGCGCACGGCGCGCGAACATGGTGCTCGGTAGTTCCGAGGTGCTGCTACTGATGCAGCGCGGCTATGTCGATGTCGGCTTCATGGGCGGCGCGCAGATCGACCAGTACGGCAACCTCAACAGTTCGCTCATCGAAGCGGCGGGCGGCAAACCCGCCATCCGTCTGCCGGGCAGCGGCGGCGGCAACGACATCGCCAGCCTGACCAGCCTGATCGTTTCGATCAGGCACGAGAAGCGGCGCTTCGTCGAGAAGGTCGATTTCGTCACCAGCCCCGGCTGGCTTCGCGGAGGCGACGACCGTAACGACAGCGGATTGACTCACGGAGGCAGCTTCCGCGTGATCACCGATCTCGCGGTGCTCGGCTTCGACGCGGGATCGAAACGCATGACCGTGCGCGCACTCAACCCCGGTGTCGCCAGACAGGACGTTCAGGACAATACCGGCTTCGAACTGCTGTTCGATCCGGATCTGACGATCACGGCTCCGCCGACCGCGAACGAGCTGCGCCTGTTGCGCAGCCTCGACCCCGATCGCATCCTGCTATGACGAAGGCGCGCCTTCGCCCATCAGACGCAGGCAGGCGCGGGCATAGACCCGCGCACAATCGACGACGTCCTGCTCGTTGGCATAGTCATCGACGCCGGCGGACAATAGCGGCTGCGGACCGTAACAGGCGGCCGGAACGCCGAGATCGCGCCAGCGGCGCGCATCGCTGCCCGGCAGGCGGACGACGAACTGAGGCTTTTCACCCCGCACGGCCGTCGCGGCGTCGGCCAGTTCGCGCACCAGCGGATCGGACAAAGCCGTCCAGTTCGCATCCCAGAACTTCACCGCTTTCACCGTGATCGCCGGATCGCCGGCAGCGGCATCCAGCACGCGCCGTTCGATCTCCGCCCCCGTCACGCCGGGCGGCAGCCGCACGTCGATCTCGGCGCGCGCCCTCGTCGCCAGCAGACTGCGCACGCCGCCGGCCTCGACCGTGCCGGCATTGAGCGACACGCGCAGCCCGGTATTGCCGTCGCCGCCGGATATTCCCTCGATCTCCGGCGCGATGGTCGCATAGATGTCGTTGATCGCGTCGATCTTCGACAACAGGGCGGCAAGCTTCACCGCGGCGGTCTGCCCGCGCAGCGCCTTCGACGAGTGCCCGCCGTCACCCGACACCTCGATATCGAGCCAGAGCAATCCCTTCTCCGCCGGCGCGAGATGCATGAAGCCGGGGCCTTCGCCGCTGATCAGATATTCGCCGTGCACGTCGGGCCGGGCTTTCAGCAGGAAGACCGCACCGCGCTCGCCGAACATCACCTCGTCGCACACCGCCGTCATCGTGAAACGGCCGGGCAGATCGGCGCGGTGCCGGGCGAGCACGACGCTCGCCACGCACATGCCGGCGAGCGCGCCTTTCATGTTGCCCATGCCGAGCCCGTAAAGCCGGCCATCCTTGCGCGTCAGGTCATAGCGCGGAACCGTCCAGCGCCTCTCGTCGCCCGGCTGCATCGTATCCATATGCGCGTTGAACACGACGTGGCGGCCGCGCCCTTCGCCGACATGGGCAACGATGTTCGGCGCCTCGGGATCTTCCGCCACGCGTTCGGTCGCAATGCCGCCGCGGTTGAGGAACTCCTCGACGATCGGCGCCACCTCGACGGTGCGGCCCGGCGGGCTGGCGCTCGGCGCGGCGACGAGGCGGGCGCACAGGTCGACCAGCGTTTCACGTTCCGCCGCGATCTCGCGATCGATATCGGCAAGCAACTGTTCGGCGAGCAACTGCGATGTCACGGACATGATCCCTCTAGGTAACTACGCCGCAGCGCGGACCTGATCCGCAGAGCGCCCGACGATCTGGCGATAGATGTCCTGATCGGTCGCTCCCTCGGTGCCGAACACCAGCGCGACACTGTCCGGCCCGAGCGCAAGCCGCGCGCGCGCATCGCGATCCGTCGCGGCGAGAGCGACGCCGACCAGACCGGCGACAGCGGATTCGCCGGAGACGATCGGCTGATCGCCGAAATGGCCGTCGGCCAGGATGCGCATCATTTCCGCCGCCGCCTCGTCGCTCATGGTCATGAAGGCATCGGCGCCGGGACGCAGGATCTGCCAGGCCAGCAGCGATACTTCACCGCAGGCGAGGCCCGCCATGATCGTATCGAGCGCACCATGAACGGCGACCGGCTTGCCGGCAAGCGCGCTGCGGTAAAGGCAGTCGGCCTTCTCCGGTTCGACAACGACATAGACCGGGCGCCGGCTGCCGTAGCATTGCCACAGATGCGCGCAGACCGCGGCCGCCAGTCCGCCGACGCCGCCCTGCACGAAGACATGCGTCGGCGGCGACGCCATCTGCCGCAGCGCCTCGTCGACCATGACGCTGTATCCCTGCATCACGTCGCGCGGCACGCTGACATAGCCGTCATAGGACGTATCGGAGACCACGAACCAGCCATTGCTGTTGGCGTCCTGATCGGCCTGACGCACCGCGTCGTCGTAGTTGCCGGGAACGCGACGAACCTCGGCGCCATATTGCTCGATCGCCGCGCAGCGGCCCTCGCTCACCGTCTCGTGCACATAGATCACGCAACGGCAGCCGAACATCTGCGCGCCCCAGGCCACCGAACGTCCGTGGTTGCCGTCGGTCGCGCAGGTGACCGTCATCCGCGAGACGACGTCCCTGTAGGCCCCCGAAAGGATCTCGGCCGCATGCACCTGCTTGCCGGTCTTGCGCTCGATCTCCTTCTGGATCAGCCGGAAGACCGCATAGGCGCCGCCCAGCGCCTTGAAGCTGCCGATGCCGAAACGGCCGCCCTCGTCCTTGTAATAGACCTGCCTGATCCCGAGCTCGCGGGCGAGGCCGGAAAGACTGCGCAACGGCGTCTCCTGATAGCCCGTCCACGACGTGATCTCGCTGCGCGCCACCTCGAATGCCCGATTGCTGAGGATGTCGGCGCGGCCGTCCTCGTCATAGGCCGCGGTGCGCGACAGCCCCGGATTGGCGGCCAGTTGGAAACGCCTGGATTCAAGCACGCTCATTGTCTTCAAACTCCCTGGAGGCATCGCGCGACGCGCGCTCAATAGCCAATTGCAAGTCCATCGCGGCGGCCGTCGGCGCCGCCGCGCAAAATGCCCCGCTCGCGGTCGATCCAGATCGCCTGACCGGTGCCGAGCGGGCTTGCCGCCCGCGTCACCGGATGACCGAGTCCGCGCAAGCCCTGCACCACCGCATCCGGCACGGTGCCTTCGACCTCGAAGCTCTCGTCGCGCGCGAATATCCGCGGATGGTCGAGCGCCGCCTGCACCGGCAGGCCGTGATCGACGATATTCGTCAGCACCTGCACCTGTCCGATCGGCTGGAAGTGCGCGCCGGTGACGCCGAAAGGCATCACCGCCTTGCCATCCTTCGCCAGCATCGCCGGGATGATGGTGTGCATCGGCCGCTTGCGGCCGGCGATGACATTCGGATGTCCGTCCTCGACGACGAAGGACGAGGCGCGGTTATGGAAGATGACGCCCGTATGCGGGCAGGCGATTCCGCTGCCGAAATCCTCGAAGATCGAATTGATCAGCGCCACCGCGGTGCGGTCGCGGTCGACCACCGTGATGAACACCGTATCGCTATGAGGGCGCTGCGGGATCGTCTCGACCTGCGGCATCCGCCGCGACAACGAAACCCGCTGCCGCATGCTTGCCGTATGCCGGTCCGACAACAGCCAGTCGACCGGCACGGTCCCGGTCTTCGGATCGGCGATGAACGCATCGCGCTCCGCATAGGCAAGCCGCGCGAACTCCGCCAGCAGATGAAAACGTTCGACACTCAGCGACGGCCACGACGGGAGATCGAAGCCTTCCAGACCCTTGAGCATCAGCAGAGGAACGATGCCCTGGCCATTGGGCGGACACTCCCACAATTCGTAACCTCGGTAGCCGGTCGAGATCGGCTCGACATATTCAGGGGCAAGCTCGGCGAAATCCGCCGGACCGTGCAGCCCGCCCTGCTCACGCAATGTCGCGATCAGTTTGTCCGCGATCCCGCCTTCGTAGAAGGCGCGCGCGCCTTCCGCCGCCAGCGTGCGCAGCGTTTGCGCCAGCGCCGGCTGACGATGCAGCGTGCCCGGCACCGGCGGCTCGCCGTCGAACAGGAACAGCGAAGCGGCGGCGGCGTTGCGACGCAGCTTGCCGACCTGTCGTCCCCAGTCGCGCGCCAGCCGTTCGGGAATGCAGGCGCCGCCTTCGGCCAGCGCGATCGCGCGTTGCAGCACGCGCTCCCACGGCAGCCGGCCGTGGTCCGCGACCAGCCGCGCCCACGCAGCCACCGATCCCGGCACCGTGACCGCATGCGGGCTCTCGACCGGAATCTCGGCAATCCCGCGCTCGCGATACCAGGCGAAGTCCGCCGCCGCCGGCGACCAGCCGGAGCCGTTGAGCGCAACCGGGCGGGCATCGCCCTCGCGCATCAGCAGCGCGAAACAATCGCCGCCAAGACCGGTCTGCGTCGGCTCCACCACCGCCTGCACCGCCGCGGCGCAGACTGCCGCATCGATCGCATTGCCGCCTTCGCGCAGCATGTCGAGCGCCGCCAGCGACGACAGCGGATGCGAGGTGGCGACCATGCCATTGGCGCCGACGGCCTCCGAGTGACCGCAGAGTTCAAAATCGCGATAATCGACCATTCCAGACCCGTTCACGATCCGCGGCGCTTCACAGCATCGCCAGGCTTGCGTTGCGCAGGTCGGTCACAAGCATGGAAGACGGCGCATGGGTGATGCACAGCGGCGGCCTGGCGTTCATCACGGCGAATTGCGGGGTCAGGCCACAGGCCCAGAACACCGGGATCTCGCCGTCGCGAACCGTGCCATCGCCGACATTCTGATAGCGTTTCGACAGATCGATGCCGATCTGCTCGGGACTTCCGATATGGACCGGCGCACCATGCACGTTCGGAAAGCGCGAGGTGATCTGGATGGCGCGGATGGCATCGGCCGGCTTGAACGCGCGCATCGTCACCACGAGCGGCGCGCTGTATCGTCCCGCCGGCTGCGTCGGCAGGCTGGACACGTAGACGCCCGCCACATTGCCCTTTTCCAGGAAGGGAAGCGGGACGCCGGCATCCTGCAGCGCCTCCTCGAACGAAAACGAGCAGCCGAGCGCGAAGGTGACGAGATCGTCCTGCCAGTATGACGAGACGTCGTTGACCTCCTCGACGAACACGCCGTCGCGGAAGACATGATAGCGCGGCACGTCCGTGCGGATATCGAGGTCTTCGGCCAGGCTGGGCAGATGCGGATTACCCGGGTCCGACTGGTCCAGCAGCGGACAAGGCTTCGGATTGCGCTGGCAGAACAACAGGAAATCGTCCGCCCAGGCCTTCGGCAGAATGCAGATATTGGCCTGCACGTAACCGGGCGCGAGGCCGGCCGTATATCCCTTGTAGCCGCCGTTGCGGCAGGCGTGTCGTACCTCGCGCGGATCGCTCGGCTTCCAGGCCCGGTTTGTTTCGTTCTGCGTTATCGCATTCATCTGGTATTTCCCGTCATTCCATGCGTGCGAGCAACACTCTCAGGTTCGCACCGCCCACGGCACGCTGATCCGCTCAATCAATTCGATCGCGTAGTAGAGAACGATGCTCATTACCGTCAGCAACAAGAGCGCGGCAAACGCGACCGGCGTCTTGGCCTGCGACGACGACACCAGGATCAGATAGCCAAGACCGGATTCCGATCCGACGAACTCGCCGATCACCGCGCCGATCACCGCAAAGGTGATGGCGATCTTCAGGCCGACGAAGATGTGCGGCATCGCCGTGGGAAACCGGATCTTGATGAAAGTCTGGAGCTGGTTCGCCGAGAGCGAGCGGATCAGGTCCATGACCGGCGTCGGCACCGAGGCAAGCCCGGTCGCCGTTGCCACGATGATCGGGAAGAAGCAGACGAGGAACACCACCAGGATCTTCGGCAGCGCACCGAAGCCGATCCACAGCGCCAGCAGCGGCGCGATCGCCACCTTCGGCACCGACTGCATGGCGAGCAGAATGGGATAGATGCTCTTCCGCAGGATCGGCGAATAGACGACGGCCACGGCGAGCGGCACGGCGAGCACGATGGACAGCGCGAATCCGACCAGCGTCTCGTAGAGCGTCACCAGCGTGTGCACCCACAGATCCGACCACCAGTCGACAAAGGCGACCGCGATGGCTGAGGGCGCCGGCAGGAGCCAGCCCGGAATCTTGAAATAGGCTGTGGCGATCTCCCACAGCATCAGCAACGCGCAGAACGTCAGGATCGGCGTGATGCTTTCCTTGAGCCAGGAACCCTCGTCGATGATCTCGTCTTCGAGGTCGGCATCTGCTGGTGCAACGGTTTGTTCCGACATCGTGTCCCTCAATGGCCGATCACCGCCCGGATGCGGTCCGAGTAGGTCTTGAATTGCTGGGTGAACTCCATGTCGAGCGTTCGCGGCCGCGGCAGATCGACTTCGAGAATTTCCGAGATACGGCCCGGCCGCGGCGACATCGCCACGACGCGGTCCGACAGCAGGATCGCCTCGGAGATGTTGTGCGTGACGAAGATGATCGTCTTCTTCTCGACGGACCAGATGCGCAGTAGCTCGAAACCCAGTTCCTCGCGCGTGAAGGCGTCGAGCGCGGCGAAGGGCTCGTCCATCAGCAGAACCGACGGATTGTGAATGAGCGCCCGGCAAATCGCGGCGCGCTGCTGCATGCCGCCGGACAATTCGTGCGGATTGCGCGTTTCAAACCCGGCAAGGCCGACGAGCTCCAGCAACTGATGCGCGCGTTCCCTCGCGGCCTTCATGTCGAGGCCGAGGATTTCCGCCGGCAGCAGGACATTATCGAGCACATTGCGCCACGGCAGCAGCACCGCTTGCTGGAATACGATTCCGACGTCGTGGCTCGGGCCGGTGATCGGGACACCGTCCATCAAGATCTTGCCTTTCGACGGCTTGATCAGTGCGCTGATCAGCCGGAGCAAGGTCGACTTTCCACACCCGGATGGTCCGACGAGCGCAATGAACTCATCGTCGCCGATGGTCAGATCGACATTCTGCAAGGCGACCGTGCGTCCCGTCCGCGTGAGATAGGTCTTGTGCAGACCCTCTACCTTGATCTTGTCGCGCACTCCGGACGCCTTCGACTTGGAAGTCGACTCATTGGGGGTCGGCTCAGCGGGCACGACGGAAAAATTTCGAAGCGGTGAAGACATCAAGAAATCCTGACATTTCATTGATCATGCGAGCGCACCGAACGGTCGACCCAACGATCGGCCGGCGCGGCGGCAAACCGATCTCTGCAAACCGGTCTCTGCAAACCAATGCCTGCACGGCGATCCGGTTTCGGCGCGAAGCGTGAAGCGCGGCGGACGGCAACGGGAGGGAAGCAGCCCGCCGCGCTTGCGCGTTATGGCGTGGCGACGAAGCCAGGCACATACACCTCCGCCGGAGAGACGGAGTTCTTCAAGCCGAACGATTCGGCAACGAGGTCCACCGTGCTTTTCATGCGGTCCGCTTCGATCAGGCCGATCTTGTCCGCCGGCGAACGCACCAGCCCGGCGACCGCCTTCATCTCGGCCGTTCCGACGTCAACCTCGATCTGCCGCTGATGCTTGTGCAGGATCTTCGCCGCGGCTTCGGGGTCGGCGATGGCATCCTTCAGCCCGCGCAAGGTCGCCGCCACGAAACGCTTCACGACATCGGGCTTGCTCTTGATAATGTCCTCGGAGGCGATGATGCCGTTGCTGTAGAAGTCCATGCCGGCATCGGCGTAGACGAGCTTGACCAGTTCCTTGCCGCCGGTCGTCTTTTTCAGCAGCGCCTCGCTGATCGTGTAGTAGCCGACCGCATCCGCACGCCCGAGCGCGAGCGTCGAGGCAATCGCGTCGCTGGCGACCACCGTCCACTTCACCTTGCTGGCGTCGATCTTGGCAGCCTTGGCATAGGCATTGAACATGCGCGGGATCGAACTCGCGGCCGCGTCGGCGACGGTACGTCCCTCGAGATCCTTGGGCTTGGTGATGCCTGAATCCTTGAGCGCGAAGATCGCGTGCGGCGCCTTGTCGTAGACCATGGCGACGAGCTTGACCGGCACCTTGTCATTGGCGCGCGACAGGATGAGTGTCGCGGTGTCGGCAAAACCGAGTTGCGCCGAGCCGGCCGCGACCTGCTTGACCGCGTCGCTCGACCCCTGGCCGCGGACGATGTTCACGTCCAGGCCGGCGTCCTTGTAGTAGCCCTTATCCAGCGCGACGAAATAATAGGCGTGACGACCGAGATAGCCGAAGTCGGTCACGAAGGTGATCTTGTCCGCCGCGGATGCGGTGGAAGCGGCGGGCAACATGGACAAGGCGCCGAACGCCGCCGCCGAAACCGCAAGCAAAAACTGACGTGAAACCGTATTGAATATCCTGAGCAAATCTCTGCTCATCATCAACTCCTCCACTCATGCTCAGCTTTCTCTTTCGTCCTCCGCCTGCACGGGCGGGTTCAGGACGACCGAAGCCTTGGTTGTTTGAGTCATTCAGTATCTTGGATCATGGATCAAAACTGATGACCTGCCAAGAGCCCATCGCAATAATTACGCCTGGGCGGCCACGCACGGGCCGCGATAAACACCATAAATATTTGATATATAAATGCATTTATTCCAATGGCGGCATCGACAGAGCGACAGCTCCGCCTTCCGCACTGCATCCGGTCGACTAAAGTTTCGCGTATCTGTACAACTACAGATAGAATTTATATCCCCTGCCAAAAACTGCTGCTTGCAAAACGAGTATCGGAAGTGCAAATGAAGCACAGAGAGCGCGGCATATTTTCGATCCATGATCCAACAAATGACCGAGAAAGCGGCCACCCGCCCGACAACCACCGCAGCGTGGATTCTCGACAATCTGCGCGCGGCGATCCTGCAAGGACGCATGGCGGCGCATTCCCTGGTTCGGCAGGACGAGATTGCCACGACCTATGGCGTCAGCCGGATGCCGGTCCGCGAAGCCATCCGGTCGCTGGAAGCCGAAGGGCTGGTGATCGTACGGCCGAACCGCGGATCCTTCGTCGCGCCGCTCGATCCGGATGACGCGGCGGAAATCTTCGATATCCGCGCCTCGCTCGAAGCGCTGGCGTTGCGACGCTCGATTCCGAACATGGACGAAGCCAGGAAGCAGGCGGCGACCGACGCGCTCGCCGCGCTTGAACGGGCGGCGCCGAGCGAGGCATCAGCCCTGCATCGCGACTTTCATCTGTCGCTCTATGCCGGGGCCGGCGGCCGTCTGCTCCGGCTCATCGGCCAGCATATCGACGCCGCAGAACGCTATCTGCGGCTGGAAGCGACGCTCGTCGGCACGATGGATGAAGACCGCTACGAACATCGCGCGCTGCTGGATGCGACGCTCGCCGGCGATGTCCGCGGCGCCACGAGGCTGATCGAGCGTCACGTCGCCGGCACAGGTATCGAGATCGCCGAGATCTTGCGGGAGCGCTCGCTGCAACAGGCGTCGGCGCCGGAAGAAGCCCAGCGGTCACTCTGATCAACAGGCAGGACGATCCGCGGAGCGCGAAACCAGCTCCACGTCTGTCTTGAGGCGACCGCTTCAAAACCTCGATGCCCGCCACGAGGCAGCAACATCACCCGTCGGACGGCCGTCCGGGGCGTGGCGCACGACCGCGCGCTCCGATGCCGACGTCCTGGCGGCAACTTCCGCCAGGCTTCCGTCACCGGCGATCAGAATGCGGTCAGCAAGAAACGCCTCAGGTCGCGACCGACGGATAGTCGCGGCCGGCCCAATGTTGAAGCCGCGCCGCAAAGTCGCGCTGGAACGACAGCGGCCCATGCTTGCGCGTCCATTCCTCGTCGTACAGGCCGATGAAGATCGTCAGCGACAGGAAGAAATGCGCACCCATCTCGAACAGCGCGACATAGTCATGATTGATCAGCGCGTTGCGCTCCGCGTCGGTGAGACTGTTCACCGTCGACCGCTCGACGTCATTGAGCTTCGGGCCGATCGACTGCTCCCACGCCGTCACCAGCGACCGCGGATCCTCCTTGTAGCGCCGCATCAGCTCCGGATCGCGGTCCACCGTATAGAGGAACTTGTCGACATAATATTTGCTCATGCTGCCTCCGGCTTCGGATACCAGGTGAGGTAAGCCTCCATCGTGTGATAGAGATCGAGACTGTCCACGTAGTCGGCCTTCTCCGGACCGGCTATGCCCAGCATCAAAATCAGATCCATGAAGCCATGCGTGGCATTGCCGCTCTTCGCCATGCTCTCATGCGTGACGTTCTTCAGGATTGCATTGATGTCGCCGGTCGCCAGCCACTCGACGGCCTGACGGTCGAATTCCGGATCCGGCCCGTGCTCGCCAAACTGCCGCGGCCCGCCGAGTTCAAGCGACAGATGCCCGGTGCCGATGGCCGCAATGCGTTTGTCGGACGGATATTCGTCGATGATTTCACGGATGGCGCGACCGAGCTGCCAGAACCGCTTCGGCGACGGCAGCGGCGGCGCGAAGATATTGGTGTAGATCGGCACCACCGGCAGGTCGGCTTGCGGCCGCGTCGTGATGATCGGGCAGATGATCGAGTGATCGAGCTTCAGCTCGTTGCTGAAGGCCATATCGAAGCCGCGATCCATCAGCCCCTGCAGCATGAATCCCGACAGGTCCTCGTGGCCCTCCAGCACATATTTCGGAATGCTGAATTCCCGCTCCTCGTTGTAGAACGTCGCGTCGTAGCGCGGCGCCTTGCCGATAAGGAAGGTCGGATAATTATCGAGGAAGAACTGATGGAAATGGTCGGCGCCGACCATGACCAGGATGTCGGGCTTCGCCCGGGTGAGGGTCTCGCGGTAGGCCTCGACCTTCCTCTTCCATTCCGCAGCCTGCGGGATCTGCTCCTCCGGCGGAGCCGATACGGCTTTCAGATAGAACGGATGATGGGTGGAAGCCAGAACGGCCGAAAGAACAGCCATACATGTCTCCTATCGCAAATGTGGCAAACGACATCGGGGCCAAACAAGTACCGAACCGACGGCCGAGGTCGAATGCAACAACGTCACTGTCCCGTCGCACGACCGATGAGCGGCGCCATCATATTTCAAATCTCCCGGATGTTGTATGCGCGACTATGGTATCGGACATGCGCAAAGCCCGTTCTGATGGGCACGCGGCGCCGGCTGCCCAACCGTCACCGGACGGCTTCCGCCCTTGCACGCAGCGGAACGGCGGCGGACGCAGCCGTCTCCCATAAAAGTGGGACGCACCTGCTGCCCCGCCCGCAGAACGCCCCGCCGGCCACGTCCCGCGGATCGGCACGCTCCGCCAGGCGCGACGCGGCGGCACTTGCCGCCCCCACAGGCTTAAATGCGGCCGATTAAACGCTCGCGCCAACGTGTCAGATCGGCCAGTTGGCGCGGCGGCGCAGCGCGGCGCTGGCGGCCCCCGCTTCTTCCGCGATCTGCCGCCCGTTCATCGCCGTCAGTTTGCCGTCGCGCTTGAGGATGCGGCCGTCGACCATCACGGTATCGACATTGGCCGGCTGCGCCGCCGTCACCAGCATATGCGCGGGGTCGCCGAACACGCCGAGATTGACGTCGCGTGTCGACACCATGATCAGGTCGGCGCGCTTGCCGGCAACGAGCGAGCCGGTGATATCGGCAATGCCCATCGAGCGGGCCCCCTCGATCGTCCCGAGCCGCAGTACCTGACGCGCGGTAAGCTTGAACTCGTTCTCGCTCCTGCCGTTCTCGACATTCTGCAGCAGCTTCATGATTCCGAACATATCGGCATTGCCGGTCAGTTCGACCGTATCGACCGACAGCCCGATCGGCACGCCTGCCGCCAGGAATTCCGTCACCTTCGGCAAGCCGAAGCCGATCCGCATTTCGGAGAACGGCGACAGACTGACGGTCGCGCCGGCTTTCGCCACCGCCTGAATCGCCGCATCGCTGGCGAAGGCGACGTGGATAAGCTGCATGTCCTTGCCGAGCAGATTGGCCTTGTCGATCGCATCGATCTGGCCGGCGACGGCGCGCGAGCCGGAGGCATGCACCGAGATCGGCACGCCAAGCGCTCGCCCCGCTTCCAGCTCCGCTTTCCAGACCGACTCGGGGATCGCGGTTGCCGGGTTGTTGCCGCCCTGCCCGCGCCACGCCATGCCGAGGCTGATGAGGCCGTTATTGGAATAGGTTTCCCAGTTCGTCTTCAGCCGCTCGAGATCGCGCAGGTTCATCACCTCGCTGTTCGGCTGCCCCTGTCGCGGCCCGTAGGAGAAACGCGCCCGCAAACCCGATTCGCGCAATGCGCGGATATCAGCCTCCGCATATTCGGCCGAGCGGATATTGTGGCACCAGCTATGGACATGGGTGATGCCGGAGTTGATCGCTTCGGCGGCTGCAAGGCGGGTGCCGTGATACATGTCGTCGGGCTCGTATTTCTGCCCGAGTGCCGCGGTGGTGCGGAAATAGCCGTGATCGGGCGTCTCGCCGGAGAGCGAGCGCAGCAATGTGTTCCACATATGCCAATGGGTTTCGACGAGGCCCGGCAGCACGATCGACCCGCGGCCATCGATCTCGCTGGCGCCCGGCGCATCGAGCTTCTCGCCGACGGCGACGATCGCACCGTCCCTGACATGCACGTCGCCGTCCCTGATGTCTCCCGCTTTATCCATCGTCATGACGTAAGCGTTGCGGATGACGACATGGCCACGCGCCGGCAAGGTGCCGGATGCTGGACCGGGCGAAGCAGCGGTCTGCGCCGGCGCGCTGTCAACACCGCTGACGCTGATTGCGCCGAGGGCCGCGGCACCGGTCAAGGCACTGCGACGACTGAATGTAATCACCTGCATGATAGCTCTCCCGTAACGTGCGATCATGAAAACAGACCCGATCTTTCTTCCTTCGCCGGTCAGCGCCGGTGCTGCCCGGCCGTCCAGCCATGCGGAGCCAGATGACGTACGCCGACCGCGTATGGCTCGTCCTCGATCGGCGTCGCGAAAGTCATATTCCAGCGTGACAGAAAGCCGGCCATGGCAATCACGCCGACGAGTTCGACGATCTGCCGTTCGCTCCAGTGCATCCGCAACGTCGTAAAGAGACCGTCATCGACGGCATTGGGATGAGCGCTGGCGGCAACCGCGAGATCGAGCGCAGCCCGTTCGGCCGAACTGAAGAGCGGGCTCACGCGATAGTCGCCCACCGCCGCGAGCTTCTGCGCGTCGATGCCGAAATGCAATGCGCCGCTGGCCGTATGCGCCATGCTGTAGGCATCGCCGGCGGCGCGGCTTGCCATATGGGCGACGAGCCGCTTGAAGCCGCGATCGACCAGGCTGTCCGGGCTCCAGAGCGCGCGCTGGAGATGGGTGAAGCCCTTCACCAGATCCGGCTGACGCTGCATGGTCAGGATGCTGTTCGGAACGAAACCGAGCGTCCCGACCAGAGCAGCGAACGCTTCGGCCAGTTCCGGCGCGTGGCCGAGCGGCAGCGGACCGAGCCGCGCGGATGGACTGGATGTCTGGCCCATGCAACGCCTCCCCGATCCGCCGCGGATCGTCACATCACGTTCTGCAGCAGCAGCAGCAGGCCGCCGACGATGGCGATATTGGCGAAGAAGCCGTTCCGCATGCCCATCGCCTTCATCGGGTCGGTCATCTCCCAGAACCGCAGCAGCAGCAGCGTCGCCAGCACCGTGAACGCGATCAGGCAGAGCACGCCGACCGCCGGGTGCCAGTTGGCGAGGATCAGCGCGCATCCGACCGCCTCGAGCAGGATACCAATCCAGAAGGTCAGCCGCGGCAGCGGCGCCTTGAAGAAGGTCAGCCGCTTGACGTGATCCTCGACGCTGTCCGGCGCCAGATTCCTGATACCGACGATCACGAAGAAGGCGACGATCAGCAAACGCCCCGCCGTATCGAGCCACGACGCGTCGTTCAAATAGAGTCCGTGCATTTTCTCTTTCCCCCGATGCTCTTATGCGTATGCAGCCGCGGGCTGGTGCTTGGTGCGCACCAGCGCAATCGCGATGCCGCCGATCACCGCCGGAATGGCTGCGATCATGTAAGCCTGTTCGATGCTCAGGCCGGCCGCGACCAGCGCGGTGCCGAACAATGCGCCGGCGATGGCGCCGACACGCCCCCAGCCGATCACCCAGCCGACGCCGGTCGAGCGGATCGCCGTCGGATAGACCGTTGCGGAATAGGCGGAGAGCACGATATTCGCGCCGACCGTCAGCAGACCGGTGACGAAAGTGATCGCCAGAAGACCATGCCAGTTGGCGGCGAGAAAACCGATACCGGCCGTCGAGAGCGCCGCCAGGAAGAAGGTGAGCACAAGGAAGCGATAGGATTTGTCCTTGTCGATGATCCGGGCGAGGCCGATGGCGCCGACAATGCCGCCGACCGAGAACGCCACCGACGCCAGAATGGCGCTGGTGACCGGCATGCCGATCGAGGCGAGCACCAGCGGCATCCAGGTGACCACATAGACGATCACCAGTTGCGCGACGAAGGCCGCCAGCGACAGCAGCACCGTCGGCCGGATGAAGTCGCGCGAGAACAGTTCGCGCACCGGTTTCTTCGACACGCCGCTGCTTTCCGGCAACACATAGACATCGTCCGGCTGCGGCCGGAACGACGACGAGATCCGGCTCAGGATGTCACCGATCTTGTCGTTCGGCGCACCGCTGAGCACGAGGAAGCGGATCGATTCACGAAGCCAGAACACCAGGCCGATCGCCAGCAGCAGCGGCAGCACACCACCGAGAACGAAGACCGCATGCCAGCCATAGTGGATGATCACCAGCGCGGAGATCGGCCCGCCGACGACACCGCCAAGGGGGAACGCCGCATACATCATGCTGACCGATGTGGCGCGGGCACGGCGTGGCGCATATTCCGCCACCATGGCAATGGCGTTCGACAGCGCGCCACCAAGTCCGACGCCGATGAGCAGTCGGTAAACGAACAACGACTTGAAATCGTAGGCATAGACAGTGAGCAGCGCCGCAACGCCGAAAATCAGCGTCGGCAGGATAACGCCCATGCGTCGGCCGTAACGGTCTGCATACCAGCCGAAGAACACCGAGCCGATGGCGGCGCCGATATAATGCGCCGCGAAAATCGGACCGAAAGCCTCGCGCGACAAATTCCATTCGGCGCCGATCACCGGCGCGACATAGGAAATCGCCAGGATGTCGAAACCATCCAGAAACGACACGCCGGCGCATAGAAGCACCACCGTGACGATCAACCTGCCGATCGATGCCTCGTCGACGATACCGACCGCATCGACTTTCCTTCCGCTTGACTCCGCCATTTCGCCCTCCCTGGCGCTTGAAAACGGACCATGATCGTCAGCGGCTCGCTTGATCCCGATGCCTTCTCGCTTACGATCACGTTGATTGCGTTGCTTGCAGCTTTGCCTGCGTCTCTCCCCTTTCCGCCCTCCTCTTTCATCGGCAGCGTCAGGCGAGGTCGACACCGCTCGATGGCCGTGTCACCCCGCCTGCTTGCCTGCCGTTCGGCATCGGCATTCCTGCCGATCGCGTCTCTCATTCGACGGAAACCGTCGTATCCGTTGCCGCTATTCGGCGGCGACGGCGCGGTGCTTTCCGGAATCCTGCGCCTTGGCGTATTCCGCAGTGGCGTCGTATTCCGTCTGCCCGTGCTTGATTTCGAGGCCGACGACCTTGCGCGCGAATTCCGCGAACTGCCCGGCGCCGGTGAACTCGGCGCGCTTCATGGTCAGCGACAGCAGGGTCTGCAGCGGCGTGCCGTTGAAGTTCTCGAACATGAACAGCCGGCTGCCCCAGTCCGTCAGATACAGATCGCGGATGACGCGGGCGATCTTGACGCGGTCATAGGGTTCGCCGACCGCGCCTTTGTTGAGTTTCTCGAACCACGGCCGCATCTGCGGATGCTGCCACTGCTGCTCGGTCGGGAACATGATGGCGCTGCGGCCGCACAGATCGATCAGTTCGTCGACCATCTCGCCGAGATGCTGAAGAAAGTAGACACGACCCCAGTTGAAGAGCTGGATATCCGGCTTGTAGAGCCCGCCCGGCGTATAGAAGCCCTGATCTTCGGCGGCGAGCACATGCGCATATGTCGACTGCTGGAAGCCGATGATCCGCGCGACCCGCGACTGCACCGCGTCGATCTTGCTGGTGCCGAGATGTTCGCACATCAGGATGGCAAGGCCGCCGAGCAGTTCCGCGCGGACCGCCTGGCGGATCAGGGCGTAATAGTGGCCCCAGTCGAACACGCGCTGCGGATAGAGCTTGGCGTGTTCGGGGTTGCCGATGTGGAAGACATATTTCCACGGGATCAGCACATGGTTGAACATCACCGTCGCGTCGAGCTCGTCACCTTGCGACGAGAGCGGATGCTCGGTCGGATCCGCCATCACCAGGCTGTCGCGGCAGACAATGGTGATGCCCTTCAGATTGGTCGGGCAGACGCCGTAGATGATCTGGTCGCCCTTGGCGCCGGGACGGTAGAACACGCCGAGATGCAGGAAGTCGCTGAACGCCGAGGCCGTGCCGATCGCCTTGACGCCGTTGACCAGTATGCCTTCGTCGTTGGTTTCGATGATGCGCAACGCCGGCGAATTGGCATGCGCATTGGGGTCCGAACGGTCGGCCTGCGGATCGACGAAATGCGGGGCGACGACGAGATCGTTTTCGACCGCATGGCGCCAGAAATTGCGGATATTGTCGGCGAGCCCCCGGCCGTCCGCGCCGATCGAGGCCTTCTCCCACGGTTCGGGATCGTCGATATAAGTAACCAGCATGTAGTTCTGCGAATCGGGCGTTCGCGGGCAGGATGCCGCGACGAAGTGCTTCATGATGAATTCGTGATACCGGCGCTTTCTGACCAGCTCTTCCTTGCTGCAATGCTGCAGCCACATCATCGAGCGGCGCTCGCCGTCCTCGTCGACGAAGGTGAGCTGGTCCTGCAGTTCCGGCCGGCGATGCAGATCGAAGAACTCGGCGGTGCGCTCGGCATAGGCCCGCGTCAGCGGATGCGTCGCTACGTTATCGATCTGCGTATTGCCAACCCAGACATCGCGTCCGTCGTTGAGTGCCTTGAGATAGTGTTCGCCCGTTCGGAGCATCTTGCTCTCCCTTTTGCTGCGCGCTTTCCGTTCGACCGGCGTTACAGCGAGCGCGTCGTTGCGTAATTCCGCTGCTGGTAGATCAGCGGTTGACGATTTTCGGATTCGGCAGTCGCCAGCACCCTGACGACGAAAATGCTGTGCGTGGCGACGTCGCGGACATCGGCGATCTCGCAATCGAGCGCCACCAGCGCGTCCCTGCAGCAGGGCGCACCGGTCACCAGCACGCCCCAGTCGCTCATCGCGAAACGCTCGACCATCGGGATCTTGCCGATGCCAGCGAAGGCTTGCGACAGATGCATCTGGTCGGCATGCAGGCAGTTGACGCTAAGCACGCCGTTCGCCTTGATCACGCCGTTCGCGGCGCTTCTGGCATGGACGCAGACCGCCAGCGTCGCCGGCGTGTCACTGATCGAGCAGACCGCGGAGCAGGTGAGACCGGCGACGCCCGCGGAACCGTCGGTAGCGATCACCGATACGGCGGTGGTGAACTTCGCCATCGCGCCGCGAAACTCGATCGCAGATACGGGCTCCGGGGTGAAGATCCGTTCCGGCCGACAAGCGTGCGGCGTCAGCTCACCCGCCGGTAATGCGGCGTGATCCATTGCAGCGTTTCCTACCCTGAAGGCCGTCTCGTTCCGGCCTCTTTCATCGTTGCGGCTAGCCTAGGGCGGGAGCGCGATCTATACTATTAGCCGATGGCTATAAAATCCATAACCCGAAGTTATTCAGCTAATATCGATCTGCATCATCTGCGGGTGCTCGATATCCTGTTGCGCGAACGCAGCCTGACGCGCGCCGCCAAGGTGCTCGACGTCACGCAACCGGCGTTGAGCAAAACGCTCGCGAGCCTGCGACGCCACTTCAACGATCCGTTGTTCGTGCGCGTCTCCAACCGTATGGAGCCGACCCCGAAAGCGATCGAGCTGGCGCGGCCGGTGGTCGAGATTCTCGGCCAGATGCGCGCGCTGCGCAGCAGTCACGCCGAATTCGATCCACGCACCTCGACGCGGACTTTTCAGTTCTGCGTCGTCGATGCCGGAATCATCAAATTGCTGCCGCCGCTCGTCAATCGCGTGATGAGCGAAGCGCCGCATGTGCGGCTGCAGCTCGTGCAGCTCGACGGCGAACACCTCGAGTCCTGGCTCGAAACCGGCACCATCGATTTCGCGATGGGTTCGTTTCCGTCACTCGCCAAGGGGATACGCCGACAGCCGCTGTGGCTCGAGGAATATGTCAGCGTCATCAATCGCGGTCATCCGCGCCTGTCGGGCAATCCGTCGCTGCGCGAGTTCGCTGCCGAAAACCATGTTCTGGTGTCGACGCTCGGCACCGGTCACGCGCACAAGCGCGCCGAGCAGGCGGTCGAGGCGGCGATCCCGCCGGACCACATCATCTGTCGCGTGCCGATCTTCATCGCCGCAGCGATCGTCGCCAAACACACCAATGCTGTCGCCACCCTGCCGCTGTCGATCGCAACGGTGCTGGCCGACGACCTCAACCTGGAAATCATCCGTCCGCCGATCAAGCTGCCGAAGATCGAGATCTTCCAGTACTGGCACAACCGGTTTCATCGCGAGCCCGCCAACCGGTGGATCCGCTCCGTATTCGCCGATCTGTTCCGCACGCCCGGACTCCAGTCCAAAGGCTGAGCGTCGTTTCTGCCGACGCAATAACGCAATGGAGAGACACCGCGCGCTGCTTGCGGCGTTGCCTGCGGCGCAAAATAGCTTGACGCCAAACAGTTTTGGAAATCTATATCTAGGCCGATATTCATCCGAGTGAAGCAGATGCAAGCCAAGACGCCGCGCCGGCGCCGGAAGGCCGCGAAGAAAGCAGCCGACAGAACCGGCGAGGTCGAGCTTGGCTGGCTCGGCGGCACCATCGGATTCAATTTACGGGTCGCGCAGGAGGCATCTGTGCGCGCCTATTTGCGCAGCGTCACCGATACCGAAACACTGAAGTGGCGTTTCGGAGTTCTCGCGATTATCGATCTCAATCCCGGCCTGACACAAGCTGCGCTGGCTCAGGCATTGATGCGCGACACATCGAGCCTCACATCGGTTCTTGACGATCTGTGCAACCGTGAACTGGTCACCCGGGTGCGCCCGGATCACGACCGGCGCAGCTACGCCTTGCGGATCACCCCGCAGGGCATCAAGGCAATGGAGAAGGCGAGAACCAAGGTCCAGGCGCATGAACGGGAGCTCGATCGCCTGTTCACGCGCGAGCAGCGCTCGCAACTGATCAGCATGCTCAGGCAGATGTCGGCTGGCCTGTCGCACGGCAAAGACAGTTCAGACTAGCGCGCCTCTTTCCTCACCTGTTTTCCGCATGCACAAGGCCAAGCAAACGGCGCCCGAGCAAACCGTATGGATTGCCGAGCGTCTCCAGAATATCGAAGTGATGATAGGTTTCGCCGACAATGACGTTTGCCGGCACCCCTGAACCGGCCACCGCCTTTGCGTACTCATGCGTCTGGCGCTGGAATTCAGGGGACTCTGCAGACCCGACGGCGAGAAGAAGCGGCGTCGCCAGGCGGCCGATCTGATGCAAGGGGCTTAGCAGACGTTCGACGTCGTCATCGATGAGGACCTGATTCGCCCGCGAAGTGCAGCGCAACGGGCCGAGATCGTAGATGCCGCTGACCAGCAGGGCGCTTCGAATGACGTTTGCGGACACACCATCATCCGCCCAATGTGTCGAAAGCGCCATTGCGGCAAGATGCGCGCCGGATGAGTGGCCAACCAGATGCAGCCGGCTCGGGTCGCCACCGAAGCTCCCGCAGTTCGAGCGGACCCAGGCAACGGCGCGGCGCACCTGCTCGACCAGAATCGACAGATTGCCGTTTGTGTCGGCGGCGCTGGAGAAATCGAGTGCGACAAAATGAACGCCGGCCGCAACCAGCATCGCGGCCGGGAAGCCATATTGTCTCGCGCTTCCCTCTCGCCATCCGCCGCCATGCACGAAGATCACGACCGGCGCGTTCTGCCTGTCTGTCCGATAAAGATCGCATCGTTCCTGATCGCCGGTCCCATAGGACATCCGGGCCGGTTCGCCGGTCGCCGACCGCGCCGCATCGCTGAGAAGCCGATAGCGGGCGATCAGCGCCTGCATATTCGGCGCCCAGTTCGATTGATCGTAAAACCGCTCCAGGTCTTCCGCACGGATCGACGGGTCAAGCATATCGGCGGCCTCTTATATCGCTGCCTTCTTGAGGATCGGGATCACCCTGCGGCCGAACAATTGATGAGCGGCACTCACTTCGTCAAATCTGGCACCCCAGTGCAGAACTGCCAGGAAATGCTGTGCGCCCGTGTGCCGACATTGCTCGATGATGTTCTCGGCGACCTGACCGGGCGTTCCGGAAATGAATTCGTCGCTGCTGACGGAGAAACCAGCGCCTTGACCGGGCGCATCCGGAACAGGCGAGAACTTCATGCGGGAATCGTTCGCCACGAACTTCTTGTATCGTTCGACAGCAGATTGCGACATCTCGCTGGCTTCGACTTCCGACTCGGCAACGATAACTCGCCGCCGAAGTCCAAGGTGGTCGCGCCCGGCCTTGAGCCCCAGGGTCTGGGTTTCGGCGAGATAGGCGTCGAAGACCTCCTTGACCTGCCCGGTGGAGGTAAAGCCGGTGCAGATCTTGCTGTGCCGGCGCGCCGCGCGACGCGCGGAATCCGCGCTGACGACCGTCGACCATTTTGGAGGATGCGGCGTCTGCACGGGCCTCGGGAGCAGGCGGAGATCGCGGTACTCGAAGTGCTTGCCGTTGTAGTTGACGACTCCCGATTCCAGCGCGAGGTCGAGAATCTCGATGGCTTCGTTATAGATGGCTCGCGCCTGATCCATGCTCAAGCCGACCTTGGCGAGTTCCTGAGGAACGCCGACGGCCGTGCCTATCTCCAGTCGCCCGCCCGAAAGCTGGTCAAGCAGGCCGATTTCCTCGACGATGCGCGCGGGTGTGTAATACGGGACCACGACCCCCATGACACCAAGACGCAGCGTTTTTGTCCGCGCCGCCACCGCAGCGATAAGCAGGTTCGGCGAGGGACTGAACGATCCGCCGAAATGATGCTCGCTGAAGAAGATGCCGTCGAATCCCAGCGCTTCGGCGTTCGTCCAGAGCGACAGATAGTTCTCTGCATATGATGAGGCGGTCTCGCCGGATGCGACGGCTCGATCCGGCAGTTCCGGAAAGAATTCAAATATCCACGTTCTGATCATGTCGTCTCGTTCCCAGACCAGAGCCTGCCCCGCAGACGAACCGCGCGACGCGCAGCAGCCAGACCGCGTTTTTATAGGGGCGCAGAGCCAGACTCTCTCGCGTGCGTATCGTTATTGTCGTGCCGGAACCCGCGCTTGCGGACCGGGGCCCGCGCAACCTATTTGATCGCAGATAGCTTGTCTACAAATAGCTTGACGCCAAACTATTTTGAGACATACATTTTCTTGTCTCCGGCGCCTGCGATGGCCGACCACGCGCCTAGCATAGGTGGCCTATTCCGCTGCTGCGGCTGCTTCTTCATGGAATCCGAATGACGAACGCCGACGTGACCGACAATCTCGCTGCCGACTTCAGGCTGGCGATGCGACGGCTTGCGGCGACCGTCAGCATCGTCACCTGCGGGGCAGGAGCAAGCCGCCACGGCATGACCGCCACCGCGGTCACGTCGGTATGCGCTCACCCGCCGACGATACTCGTCTGCATCAATAGCGAGGCACGGCTCTATGCCAAGGTGACCGAGTTCGGGCGCTTTTGCGTCAATCTGCTGAAGACATCCCATGTCGCCCTGTCGCAACGCTTCGGCGGCCAGCAAGTCGCCCAGGATCGCTTCGCGGTCGGCGATTGGGGCGAGTTCGACGGGCTTCCCTATCTGAAAGACGCCCAGGCCAATCTGTTCTGCTCGATCCAGCAGGTTGTCACCGTCGGCAGTCACGGCATCTTCGTTGCACGGATCGACCTGATCAATGTCGCAGAGGAGATCGAGCCGCTGATCTACCGGAACGGTGCCTATGCAACGGCGCTTGAAATGAACGGCTAGAACGATGCGCTGTCAAAGCGTCGAAACAACAGAACACCTCGTCAGGGTGTCTTCGATTGGGAGGAAGCGGAATGTCGAGACTTGCAAAGGCCTGGTATTGCCGCGGTTGCGCGCGGCGTGCACCGGACGGCCGGGAGCGGCGGCAATGGCATGCGGCAAGGTCGACGCGCGGCGCTTCGCTGCTGCTCGGCCTGATACTGGGCCTGTTTCCCCTTTCAAGCGTTTCCGCCCAGGATGCCAAAGGCAGACTGATTACCATCATCGTACCGTTCACGCCCGGCTCCGGCCCCGATGTGATGGCAAGAGCCCTCGCCGATCCGCTTGGCGAGGAGTTGAATCAGACCATCATCGTTGAGAACCGCATCGGCGCCAGCGGCAATATCGGCACCGCCAGCGTCGCGCGTGCGACACCGGACGGCACGACGCTCCTGCTCACGGCCAATACGATCGTGCTCAACCCCGGCCTCTTCAAGACAATCGGATACGATCCGATTGCAAGCTTCACGCCGATCAGCCTCGTTGCCAACGCCCATATGGCGCTGGCTGTATCGACGAGGATACCCGCCAACTCGCTCGCCGAATTCATCGCCCTCGCGAAAGCAAGCCCGGGCAAGATCAACTATGCCAGCCCCGGCAGGGGCACGCCTCATCATCTGGCGATGGAACTGCTCCAGAACTCCACCGGCACGAAGATGACCCATGTCCCCTATAGCGGGCTCGCCAAAACGATCACCGACCTGACCGGCGGCCATGTCGATGCGATGTTCGTCGGACTGCACACCATCGCCCCGCTGGGGCGCGCAGGAAAGGTCAAGGTCATCGGCGTGAGTTCACTGCAACGCGCGCAATCCGCCGCGGATATTCCGACGATCGCGGAGCAGGGGCTGCCCGGTTTCGATGTCGAAACATGGTTCGGGCTGCTGGCGCCGGCCGGAACGCCGCGCGAAGTGGTGCAACGCATCAACACGGCTCTCGACAAGGTGCTGCAGCGGCCGGCGATTGTCGACAGCTCCAGGGCGCAGGGCCTTCAACTCGTCGGCGGACCGCCGGAGCGGCTTGCGGATCTGCTCAAGAGCGATCAGGCCAAATGGCTGAAGGTGATCCGGGACGCCGGCATCACCGCCGAATAGCGCTATCGTTCCAACGGTGCTTCCATGCGGCCAAACGGCATCATCGACTTTCACGCTCACGTCGTCGATCTTCGTCTTCTCGATGTCTGCGGCGCGCACAGCGTTCAGACCGGATTTGGCCGACGACCATTTCCCCGGCCGGGGGATGGCTCAACAAAAGGCCAGATCTATTCAAGGATGGCCGATCCGTATTTCCATATCGCGCATATGGATGCGACCGGGATCGACGCATCGGTGATTTCGGTCAGCAGCGTGTTGCAGAACACCTGGTGGGCCGACGCCGAAAGAGAACTCCAGATGACCCGGCAATTGAACGACATGGTCGCCGACTGGACGGCGCGGCACCCCAAACGCTTCATCGGCAGTTTCACCGTGCCGATGACGGACATGAACAACGCGCTGTCCGAGTTCGATCGCGCCGTGACCCAATTAGGATTCGCCGTCATCGGCCTGCCGGCGAGCATAAACGGCGCGTATCTGGGCGAAGCCCGGTTCGAGCCGTTATGGGACGAAATCGAGCGACACGGGATCATCGCTTTCATCCATCCGCATGGCACAACCGATCCGTGGTTTCAGAATTACCGCATGTGGAACTCGATCGGCCAGTCGATCGAGGAGGTGAAGGTGATGTCCTCGCTCATCTACGAGGGCATGCTCGACCGGCACCCGCAGCTCAAGATCGTGATGGCGCATGGCGGCGGCTACTTCCCCCATTATCTCGGGCGACTAGACCGGAACGTCACCAATTATCCGGATACGATGGCAAATATCGCCGACAAGCCGAGCAGCTATCTGCGGCGCTTCTATTACGACACCTGCGTCTACGATCCTGCGGTCCTGCAGGCGCTGATCGAAAAGGTCGGCGCCGACCGTCTGATCATGGGGAGCGACTTCCCGGTCGGAGAAAACGACCCGGTGAACTTCGTCGCGTCGCTTCCACATCTTTCCCGGCATGATGTCGAGCTGATTACGAAACACAACGCGGCGGCCCTCCTCCGGAGATAACCGGAGACCTGTCACATGCCATGGGGAGCAGCGGCGGCAGCAGGATGCGCAACGCCATCAGAACGATCCGGTTCGTACACCTTCAATCCAGCTCATCCGCCATGACCCGCGCCATCACGCGCAGCGCCTCGCGGAATTCCGCATCGCGATCCGGCGTGAAGCGCACGGAAGGAACGGCGACATTGAGCGCCCCGATGAGAATGCCCTTGCGGCGAACGGCGACGGCAATGGCGGTGATGCCCTGCGTGAACTCGTCGTGGGAATAGGCGAACCCCGTCTCCCTCACCGACTCGATCTCCTGCCGCAACCGGGTCTTCGACCGGATCGTCTGTGGCGTCGCCGGCGTAAAGACAAGACCGGCAAGATAGCGCTTCAGCTCTTCGCCGCCGAGTTCTGCGAGCACGATCTTCCCGGCGGAGACTGCATAGAGCGGCGCACGCGCCCCGATCTTCATCGTAAAGGACAGCGCCTGCGTGCTGATCGAGGAGCCGATCACCTCCACGGTATCGCCGTCATGCACATAGAAACCGCAGGTCTCGTTCAGTTCGCTGCTGAGCTGGCGCAGGAACGGCCCCACCCGGTCGCGCAATGATGGGTGCGGCGCTGCTTTCAGCAAGCCGGCGATGCTCGGGCCGAGGTGATAGCCGTCAGCCTTCGCGTCACGCGCGATGAAGCCGCGCGCCTCCAGATTATTCAGGAGATGAAAGAGGCTGCTGCGCGGAATGCCGAGATCCGCAAGCAGACGCGGAAACGAAGGCGACCGCTCTGCCGCCGCCACATATTCCAGAATATCGAGGCCGCGGTCGAGAGACTTGACAGCGGAAGTGTCGTTTCGTTTCATATTATGGATTAGTTCACATATATGAACTATATGCCATGGCGAAATCCGCCTGGCAAGGGGCAATCGAGAGCCGACGCAAAACCTCGGCGCATTCGACAGAAAGACCAGACGATGCCGCTGCCTCCGAGCGAATGTTCTGTGCTGATCGTCGGCGGCGGCCCCTGCGGACTGATGCTGGCGAATGAACTGGGGCGTCGCGGCATCACCGCCGTGCTCGTGGATCAGAAAGCCACCACGGCGTTCAATCCGCAGGCTAATGCGACCCAGGCCCGCACCATGGAGCATTTCCGGCGTCTGGGCTTCGCGCATGAAATTCGCGCGCTGGGACTGCCGCCGGATTTCCCGACCGACATTGCCTATTTCACCCGCTACGCGCGCCACGAACTGGCGCGCTTCAAGCTGCCTTCGTCGCGCGAGGCAACCGACCGCATCAGGCAGCTTTCGGGCTCGTGGAGTGCCGCCGAACTGCCGCACCGCGTCTCGCAGAAATTCGTCGAGCAGGTCCTGCGCCGGCACGCCGAAGCGCTGCCCGGCATCTCGGTGCATTATGGCTGGCGGCTCGTCCGCTTCGTCGAGACGAAGCAGGGTATCGAGGCCGAGATCGAGCGGGTGAGCGACGGCGCGACGCAGCGCATCCGCTCCGCTTTTCTGGTCGGCGCCGACGGGCCGCGCAGCACCGTGCGACAGGCGCTCGGATTCGGTTATGCCGGCGAGGAAGGCGCCGTTCGCGACTTTTTCGGCGGACGCATGTTCGCGGTCTATCTGCGCGCGCCGGACTTCTATCGCATCGTGCCGCATCCCCCCGCCTGGATGAATGTCACCTTCAATCGGGAACGCCGCGCCTTCATGGCTGCGGTCGACGGCAAAGGCGAGTTCGCCTTCCACACGCAGCTTCGCCCGCATGAGGAGGAGAGCGAGATCACGCCGCAACGGGCACTCGCCATGTTCCAGGAAGCCGTCGGCGCGCCTGTCAACGGCGAAGTCCTGTCTCATGGCACCTGGATCGCCGGCTATGCGCTGGTCGCGGAACAATTCCGACATGGCCGTGTCTTCATCGCCGGCGATGCAGCGCATCTGTTCACGCCGGCCGGCGGTCTCGGCTACAACACCGCGATCGAGGATGCAGTCAATCTTGGCTGGAAGCTCGCCGCCGCCATTCGCGGCACGGCCGGTCCGGGACTGCTGGCGAGCTACGAGGACGAGCGCCAACCGAATGCCCGGCGCAACACCGGCTATGCACGGCAGTTTGCCGATTCGCTCGGCCTGTTCGTGCCGGTTCCGGAGATCGAAGACGACACCCCGCAGGGCGCCGAAGCGCGCCGCATCGCCGGCGACTATCTCGGCGCACACGGGAAGGCTGAATTCGACATCCCCGGCATCACCTTCGGCGCCCGTTACTACGGCTCGCCGGTCATCGCAGCGGACGGCACGACACCGCCACCCGACGCCGCCAATCTCTATAGTCCGTCCGCTTGTCCCGGCGGCCGCGCGCCGCATCTGTGGCTCTCCGCCGATCGTTCGCTTTACGACACTTTCGGGTTTGATTGGACGCTTCTGCGACTTTCGCCTGCAGCCGGCGGGCAACGAATCGTCGCCGAAGCAGCCAATGCGGGGCTTCGTTTGCAGGTCGTCGATCTTCGCTCGGATGATGCGCGCGATCTTTACCAGGCCGATCTCGCTCTGATCCGGCCCGACCAGATCGTCGCCTGGCGCGGCAACAACGATGTGTCAGCAGAAGAGATTGTCCGGCAGGTGCTGGGCTTCGAGCCTGTATCCGTAGCCGCGCCGGCGTGACGGCTACCTGTCCCCACCAGGAGAGTCTCCATTTTCCGACGGTCAACAAGCAGCGAATGTCAGCGAGGCGAAGATGAGAAATTTCAACGAGCACACCATCACCGATGCGGTGATCGATCGCATCAAGAATACGCCGGATGCGCGGATCAAGCAGATCAGCGCCTCGCTGGTGCGTCATCTGCACGACTTCGTTCGCGACGTGCGGCTGACCGAAGCCGAATGGGCCTACGCCATCGACTTCCTGACGCGTACCGGCAAGATGTGCGACGGCAACCGGCAGGAATTCATCCTGCTGTCCGACACGCTCGGCATCTCGATGCTGGTGGACGCCATCAACCACGCCTCGCCGCTGGGGACCGAAACCACCGTGCTCGGCCCGTTCTATGTTCAGAGCCCGCCGGAATATCCCCTCGGCGCCGATATCCGCGGCGCGCTGGAGGGCGACCCGCTCTATGTCTCCGGCCGCGTCACCTCGGCAGACGGCAAGCCTGTCGGCAATGCCATCGTCGATGTCTGGCATTCCGACAAGGACGGCTTCTATGACGTTCAGCACATCGAGGAGACCGGCGGGCTTGCCGGCCGCGCGCGCTTCCACACCGATCAGGATGGCAGTTACCGGTTCTGGTCGATCAAGCCGGCGGCCTATCCGATCCCCTATGACGGCCCGGTCGGCGACATGCTGACGGCGCAGGCGCGGCATCCGTGGCGTCCGGCCCATGTGCACTTCATGATCGAAGCGCCCGGATACGAGAAGCTGACCACGCATGTGTTCGTCAACGGCGACCAGTATCTGGATTCGGATGCCGTCTTCGGCGTGAAGGATTCGCTGATCGCGAATTTCGTCGCGCTTGATGGCGGCGTTGCGCCGGACGGAAAGAACATGAACGGCCTGTTCTACACGCTGGCCTATGATTTCACGTTGCGGGCCTAAGCGCGACATCCCGGCTTGTCCGATAGCTGCCGGTGCGCAAGACCGGATCACGGCCACGCCGCGAATGATGGCTCGCGCGCACGTTCCTTCAATCGTTCGCGGCGTCGATAGGCGCCGGGCGACACACCGTTATATTTGCGGAAGAAACGGCTGAAATAAGCGGGGTCGCGAAAACCGAGCCCGTAGCCGATCTGTTCCACCGGCAGATCCAGTTGCAGCAGCCGGGTGCAGGCTTCCTGCACCAGCCGGCCATGGATGATCGCCAGCGGGCTGCGGCCCTTTTCCCGCTTGCAATGGACATGCAGCTTGTCGCCGGTCACGCCCAGCGCTGCCGCATAGCGGGCCACCGGCCAGCCGTCGCGATAATGCAGTTCGACCATCTGCAGGAAATTGCCGACAAGCCGCGGTCCGTCGCCGCGCGCCGGCGCTTCGTCGTCCGTCTCCTCGTGCGCTGTCGCGCGCCACAGATGCAGACACATCAGCAGCAGATGCGAAGAGAGCAGCGCTTCGCCGCCGCGCTGCGGATGACGCAATTCATGCACGATCGCATCGCAGGATCTGACCACCGCGCTGAATGCGCCATCGTGCTGTCGACCGTCGAGCAGGACCAGGCGGTCGACCGTGCGCCGCAGATGCAGCGCCTCCGGGCTGCTGGCCATCGTCCGCGTCAGCAGATCCTCCGAGACCGAGACCAGATGGCCGGCGGCGCCGGCTTCCACTTGCAGCACTGCTTCCGTATCGGCAGGCAGCCACACCAGCGTCGGCGCCGCGAAGGCGAGGTTGAGGCCGCGTACCGCCGCCGTGCCGCGTCGCGCCGTCATCGCCAGCATGTGAGCACGCCGCCGGTGCCGCTGGCGGATCACCCAGTCGCGCTGCGCCAGCGCCGGCACGAACGTTTCCCCCAGCATCGCCGGAAGCGCGTCGGAGGCAAATGCCGCAAGCGCCATGCCACCCTCCTCCCGAGGGGTCGTATCGCCGGGCCACCGGAGAGCGCCGCGCAACGGACGACGTAAGCGGGGTGGAGCCCCGACCAGTCACAAGCGTGACAATCCGCCGCGATTTTCCCGGAAAATATCCAGAATTATACAATCAATCTCCATATCTGTCCAATCTCACCGCTCTGCGCCTCTCCTAGTCTTGATGCTGTTGAACGCCCCTTCGCAACGGGCGACGGACACACTCGTTCAGGGAGGAGACCATGGTGTCGCTATTCACCCGCCGCGCCGCGGGTTCGATCGCAATCGCCGGCGCGATCGCTTTCTGCATCGATGCGCCGGCGCCGGCGCAGGCACAGTCATCGGTGAAGATCGGCTATGCCGTCTCGCGCACCGGACCGAATGCCGGCGGTGCCGCAGTGACCACGATCCCCAATTACGAATTGTGGGTGAAGGAGGTGAATGCCGCCGGCGGCCTCAAGCTCGGCGACAAGCGCGTGCCGATCGAGGTCGTCCAGTACGACGACCGTTCCAGCGCCGAGGAAGCCGCGCGGGCGCTCGAGCGCCTGATCAATCAGGACAAGGTCGATTTCATCCTGCCGCCCTGGGGCACCGGCCTCAATCTCGCGGTCGGACCCATCCTGCACCGCGCCGGCTATCCGCACATCGCCGGCACCGCCGTGACCGACCGCGCGCCGGAACTGGCCAAGCGCTGGCCCAACAGCTTCTGGCTGCTCGGCACCAGCGCCGGCGCGGCGGAGAGCCTTGTCGAACTGCTGGTGAAGCTGCGCGGCGAAGGCAAGATCGGCGACAGCGTGGCGATGACCTCGATCGCCGACGGTTTCGGCATCGACCTGTCGTCGGCGGCGCGTCCGGCGCTGACCAAGGCCAAGTTCAAGCTGGTCTACGACAAGAGCTACCCGATCGGCACGCAGGACCTCGCGCCGATCATCAACGAGATCAAGGGGCTCAACCCCGACGTCTATATTTCCTTCAGCTATCCGCCGGATACGCTGGCGATCACCGAACAGTCGCGCATCGCCGGCTTCAATCCGAAGATCTTCTACACCGGCGTCGGCACCGCATTCCCGCTCTACAAGCAGCGCTTCGGCGCCAATGCCGAAGGCGTCATGGGCATCGGCGGCTGGGACGGTGACAGCCCGGCGATCAAGACCTATCTCGCCAAGCATAAGGAAGCCAACGGCGGCAAGGAGCCGGACCGCTGGGCGAGCGCCGTCACCTATGCCGGACTGCAGATGCTGCAGCAGGCGATCGAGCGTGTCGGCAAGATCGACCGCGCCGCGGTGATCAAGGAGTTGCAGAGCGGCAGCTTCGACACCGTCATCGGCCCGGTGAAGCTCGTCAACAACCTGCCGACGCAATACTGGTGGGTCGGACAGTGGCAGAACGGCGAGTTCTACGGCATCGGCCCGGCATCGAACCACGGCGCGAAAGCCGCGGTGGTGCCGAAGCCGGCCTGGAAAGCGCAGTAGGCTTCCCGGTCGGGGATACCGATGACGAATGCGATCCTCACCGGGCTGATGCTCGGCGGCATGTATGCGCTGGTCGCCATGGGGCTGACGCTTCAATACGGCGTCGCGCGCATCATGAACCTGTCCTACGGCGAGTTTCTCGTCGCGGCAGCGTTCGCCGCCCACTGGCTGTTCACAGCCTGGGCACTCAGCCCGTTCGTCGGACTCGCATTCGTCATCCCCGTCAGCTTCGGCGTCAGCTATGCGATCTACCGCATCCTGCTGACGCCACTGGTGCGGCGCGCGCCCAACCGCGACGCGCTGGAGGTCGACAGCATCCTCGCGACCTTCGGCCTGATGTTCGTCGTGCAAGGCATCCTGCTGACGGTGTTCGGCGGCGCCTATTACAGCTACTCCTTCCTCGCCGTTCCGATCACGGTGCTTGGTGAAACGCTGGCACTCAACCGCATGGTGGCGCTGGCGCTTGCCGTTATCGCCGGGTCGGCGCTCTATCTGGCGCTCACCCGCACGCGCATCGGTACGGCGATCCGTGCCGTCGCCGTCGATCCGTCGTCGGCGCGGCTGGTGGCCATCGACGTGACGCAGATGTCGGCGCTGGCCTTCGCCCTCGGTGGCGCGATGGTCGCCGCCGCCGGCGTGCTCGTCAGCATGTTTCTCACTTTCAGCGCGACGACCGGCGTCGTCTTCACGATGAAGGCGCTGATCGTCGTCGTCATGGGCGGCATCGGCAATCTGCTCGGCTGCCTGATCGCCGGACTGGCGCTCGGCCTGAGCGAGGCGCTGGTGGCGACCTATGTCGATCCGGGGCTGACGCTCGCCGTCAATTACGCGCTGTTTCTCGGCGTATTGCTGATCAAGCCCGCCGGTCTGTTCGGGAGGGCGCAGCGATGATCGGCGCGCCCGTCGCCATACCGCTCGCGCTGGCCGCCGTCGCCGGGCTGGCCGCAGTACCATTCGTCGTTGATGCCTATTACCTCGCGCTGGCGATCAGCCTGCTGCAATTCACGGTTCTGTCGACCGCCTGGGGGTTGTTCTCCGGGCCGACCCGCTACATCTCGCTCGCCACCGCCGCCTTCTTCGGCATCGGCGCCTACACCGTGGCGGTGCTCGGCGAATTGCTGCCGTGGCCGCTGGTGCTGGCAATCGCCGGCATCATCGGCGTGCTCACCGCCGCGGTCGTCGGCTTCTCGACTCTGCGTCTGAGCGGCGTCTATTTCGTCATCTTCACCTTCGGGCTCGCCGAGCTGATCCGGCAGCTGGTGGTCTGGTACGAGGTCAACAAGAGCCGCGTGCTCGGGCGCTATGTCTTCGCCGACATCACCCAGACCGATATCTACTGGCAATTGCTGGCGCTTGCCGTCGTTACATTCGTCATCGGCTGGGCGATCGCGCGCTCGCGGCTTGGCTTCGCGCTGCGCATCATCGGCGAGGACGAGACGGTGGCGCAGCATTGCGGCATCAACACCACCGTCGCCAAGGTGGCGCTGTTCACCGTCAGCGCCACGATCATGACAATCGCCGGCGCGATCATGGCACCGCGCTGGACCTATATCGAGCCGTCGATCGCCTTCAATGCGATGATCTCGTTTCAGGTGGTCATCATGGCGCTGCTCGGCGGCGCGCACCGGTTGTGGGGGCCGGTGCTCGGCGCCATTCCGATGACCTTGCTGTTCGAGTTCCTGTCGGCGCGATTTCCGAGCACCTTCACCATCATCATGGGCGTGGTGTTCCTGCTCATCGTCTATGCGCTGCCGCGCGGCGTCATCGGCCTCCTGCAACGCCTCGCGAACCGGCCGACCAAACGCTCGGAGGCCATATCGTGAGCGGAGCCCGGTCGACCACGCCGATCCTGGAGACGAAAGCGCTGACGCGCGCTTTCGGCGGCCTCGTCGCTGTCGACCATCTCGATCTGTCGGTCCATCCCGGCGAGATTGTCGGCCTGCTCGGGCCCAACGGCTCCGGCAAGACGACGGCGCTCAATCTCATCTCCGGCCTGCTGCGCCCGGATTCCGGCGCGATCCGCTTCGACGGATACGACATCGCCGGCGCCGCCGCCTATCGCATCGCCCGGCTCGGCATCGCGCGCACCTTCCAGCTCGTGCGCGTGCTCGACGGCATGACCTGTCTCGACAACGTGAAAGCCGGCCTCGCCTTTCACCATCCGCCGCTGCCGCATGGCGAGATCGAAACGCGGGCCCGCACGCTGCTGCAACGTGTCGGTCTCGAGCGGCACGTGCAGCGGGCGGTGTCGCAGATGACCTATATCGACCGCAAGCGGCTCGAACTGGCGCGCGCGCTGGCGCTGGCGCCGAAGCTGCTGCTGCTCGACGAATGGCTCGCCGGGCTCAACCCATCCGAATTGCAGACCGGCATCTCGCTGATCCGCTCGCTGAAAGACGACGGCCTGCCGATCCTGCTGGTCGAACATGTCATGGATGCGATCCGCTCGCTTTGTGATCGCTGCGTCGTGATGAACAGCGGCCGCAAGATCGCAGAGGGCACAGTGCATGACGTGCTCGCCGATCCGGCGGTGATCGAGGCCTATCTCGGAGCGCCGGCTCATGCTTGAGGTCGCACGGCTCAGCGTCGTCTACGGACAGCATCGCGCGCTCGACGGGATTGATCTGACTGTCGACCGCGGCGAGACCGTTGTCATTCTCGGTGCCAACGGCGCCGGAAAGACCACTTTGCTGAAAGCGATTGCCGGCATGGTGCCGGCGCAGCCCGGCTGTTCGGTCAGGCTCGACGGCAGCGATCTGTCCGCCCTGCCGACCCACCGCATCGTCGAATGCGGGCTGGCGCTGGTGCCCGAAGGGCGCGGCATTTTCGGCGAGCTGACGGTCGCGGAAAACCTGCTGCTCGGCGCCAATCCGAAACGCGCGCGCAGCGGCGAAACCGAACGCCGCGAACAGGTGCTGTCGCTGTTTCCGCGATTGCGCGAGCGCCTCGACCAGACGGCGCGTACGATGAGCGGCGGCGAGCAGCAGATGGTCGCCATCGGCCGCGCGCTGATGTCGAAACCCGACATCCTGCTGCTCGACGAGCCCTCGCTCGGCCTGTCGCCGCTGATGGTGCGCGAACTGTTCGCGGCGCTGCGCCGGGTCTGCGATTCGGGCGTCGGCCTGCTGCTGGTCGAGCAGAACGCGCAGGAGAGTCTGGCGATCGCGCATCGCGGCTATCTGATCGAGAATGGCCGGATCGTCGGCTCGGGAACCGCGCAATCGCTGAAAACAGATCCGGCCGTGCGCCGCGCCTATCTCGGCGCAATGGCCGAGGGGACTTAACCCGGTATCACATACCAAACGAAGGAGGTCGCGATGAACCAGATCAATCTGTTGGTCGAGAATCAGGACGTGCAGGCGCTGGACGGCGTCACCTTCGATCGTCTCGACCCGCTCACCGGCAGCGTCGCCAGCCGCGCCGCCGCGGCACAACTGGCCGATGCGAAGCGGGCTGCCGATGCGGCAGCCGCCGCCTTTCCCGCATGGGCCGCGATGGGCCCCGGCGAACGCCGCGGCATCCTGCTGAAGGCGGCCGACGTGCTGGCCGCGAAGGCACCGCGTTTCATCGAACTGATGGCGACGGAAACCGGCGCCACCGCCGGTTGGGCCGGCTTCAACGTGCACTTGGCCTCGAACATGCTGCGCGAGGCGGCAGCGATGACGACGCAGATCGCCGGCGAGGTGATCCCCTCCGACAAACCCGGCAGTCTGGCGATGGCGATACGCCAGCCGGCGGGCGTCGTGCTCAGCATCGCGCCGTGGAACGCGCCGGTGATCCTCGGCGTGCGCGCCGTGGCACTGCCGCTCGCCTGCGGCAATACGGTGATCCTGAAGGCGTCGGAAATCTGCCCCGGCACGCACCGGCTGATCGGCGAATGCCTGCGCGATGCCGGCCTGCCGCCTGGCGTGCTCAATGTCATCACCAATGCGCCGGCGGATGCACCGGCGCTCATCGACGCCCTGATCGCGCATCCGGCGGTTCGCCGCGTCAATTTCACCGGCTCGACGCGGGTCGGCCACATCATCGCGCAGCTCGCGGCGAAGTATCTCAAGCCGGTGCTGCTCGAACTCGGCGGCAAGGCGCCGATGGTCATTCTCGATGATGCCGATATCGACGCAGCGGTGGCCTCCGCTGCGTTCGGCGCATTCATGAATCAGGGCCAGATCTGCATGTCGACCGAACGCATCGTCGTCGACGAAAAGATCGCCGACGATTTCGTCGCGAAATTCGCGGCGAAGGCGGAAACGCTGGTGGCCGGCGATCCCCGCAAGAACGAGGCCCCGCTCGGCTCGCTGATCGGCAAGGATGCGGCCGAACGGATCCAGGGCCTGATCAAGGACGCCGTCGGAAAAGGCGCCAAGGTCGTCGCCGGCGGACGGGTGGACGGCACGCTGATGTCGGCGACGGTGGTCGACCGTGTCACGTCAGCCATGCGGATCTATGGCGAGGAAACGTTCGGGCCGATCGTCGCCGTGGTGCGCGTCAACGGCGTCGACGAGGCGGTGCGGGTTGCCAACGATACCGAATACGGTCTCTCGGCGGCGGTGTTCGGTCGCGATATCGCCCGTGCGCTGAATGTCGCTAAACGCATCGAATCCGGCATCTGCCATATCAATGGCGCAACCGTGCACGACGAGGCGCAGATGCCGTTCGGCGGCGTCAAGGAATCCGGCTATGGCCGCTTCGGCGGCAAAGCCGGCATCGCCGAATTCACCGAGCTGCGGTGGATCACCATCAACACCGAGAAGGGCCAGTACCCGATCTGACGATGCAACGAGGCGGCGCGAAGCAGAGTGGCCGGCTCTGCATCGCGCCGTCATCACGAAAACGCCTGGCATGCGTAGAACGTGGCATCCGTAGGCAATTCAGACCAGATCCAGCCCGACATGCCGGTGAAGCATGCCGGGGTCCTGTTTCAGCATCGTAACATCGCCATCGAAGATGACCCGCCCCTTGTCGAGAAGGATGGCCCGGTCCGCAAAATCCAGTGCGACGCGGACATGCTGCTCGACGAGGATGATCGTGTGCCGGCGGCCATTTGCCAGTTTCTCGAACACCTGCATCAGCGCCTCGCGAATGACCGGCGCAAGCCGGATACCGCGCCGACCGAACCCGATAGCCGCGGCCAGGCCTACAGGGCCCGCCCCGACGATCAGAACCTCGGCAGGTTCATCGCGCATCGTCAGTCCCGCACCGCATAGCCAGCACTCCCTGAAGACCACACGGGAAAATAAGCGGGCTAGACCGGCAGGCCGATATTCGGAATCGGGTCAGGCAGATAGGATCCGCCACGGATCGCCTTCTGCAGCGTCGCGAACGCGACCCCGGACTTGTAGGCGTCATAAACCTTCGCCGGATCGAAGAAGGTGCCGATCGGATTGGCGGCAAAATCCGGTGAGGTTCGCATGAACTCGCCAGACTGCTTCCAGTCCGAAAAATTGTCGCTCTGCAACTCGACGAAATTGCCTTCCGGGTCCTTGTAATACAGCGAGATGGTGAGCCCGTGATCGAGGCAGAATGCCGGTTCGACGCCGCCTTTCCGCATTCGGTCGTAAGACGCCATCAGGTCGTCGAAGCTCTGATACTCGAAGGCCGAGTGATGCATGCCGTTGTGACGGATCTTATCCGTATCATCGCTCAGACCGGGGACGGCCAGGAACGCCACGCGGTGATTGGCATCGTCATTCGTCATCCAGGCAGCTCCCGCATCGCGGAACTGAACCTGAGCCCCCACCACGAATGAGTACCATTTGATCATTTCGTCGAGACGGCTCGTCTTGAGCGTCACATGGTGCAAGGTTGGCTTGATCATCGACATTGCGTTCTCCCGGGCCCTCGCCACCGGCTTTTTGGCCGGTCTTTTTCCAGCCATTACCCCAGTGACGCCATTGCACAAGATGGCATTGTATTGAAAGTGATATTAAAACCGTATCAGCGACCGTAACCGACGACCGATCTTGCGGGAATGCCGAGGAATCGTCATGAAACTCCAGCACCTGCGCGATCTTGTCGCGATCGCCCAGCAAGGCAGCATCCGCGGGGCGGCGCGCGATCTCGGTACCGTTCAGCCGACGCTGACGCGCAGCCTGTCGGAGCTGGAGCGGGAGCTGGGAACGCCTTTGTTCGAGCGGCACTCCAAAGGCATGCTGCTGACGCCGCTCGGCCAGACATTCATCAAGCGCGCCACTGCGATCCTCAACGATATCCGCCGGGCAACGGACGAGATCGAGCAGTTGAAAGGCAATACGGTCGGCCTGGTGACCGTCGGCCTCTCCATCGCGGCGCATTTGCGATTGCTGCCGAAAGCGCTTCAACCATTTCGTCGCCGCTTTCCAAAGGCGCACCTACACATCATCGAGGGCTTCTATCCGACACTTGAATCGAATCTGAAAAACGGTTCGGTGGATTTCTATATCGGCCCCGACCCGGGGCTGAAGCTGCCCTCCGTCCTGCAAAAGGAAACACTTCTGTCCGGACAGCGCGCCGTATTGTGTCGCACCGGACATCCGCTGGCAGGTTCGACATCGCTCAGACAGCTTGTCGGCGCGGAATGGATCACAACTTCCATTACTTTGCGTGCGGAGAGCGAGATCGGCGACCTCTTCCGGCGATACGGATTGCCCGAACCGACACTGGCGATGCAGAGCCAATCGGCTCTGACGCTGCTGACCTGCCTTGCGAACTCCGACTTGCTGGCCATGGCCCCATCGCAATGGATGGATTCGCCGTTCGCCAATCACGTCCTGTCGACGATTCCAGTCGAGGAAGAGCTGTCTGCTGCTGCCATCATTTCCGTGACGCGTTCGGATTCGCCGCTGGCGCCGGCAGCCGGCTTTCTGCTCGATCTGATGCGGCGAATTGCCGGACGCGAAAATCAGGGCATATCCCAGCGAAGCGGGAGCCGATCCGCCGCAAACAATGCGACCACATAAAGATCGAGCAAGCCGGCCGGAGCACGATTCAATCCAGCCTGAGCGAAGAACGCGGCTCGACGCTCTAGTATCCGACAAAACGCCTGCGCGCGCCGACAAAACCCGCGCTTAGAAACGGCCCAATCTCCAGCGACTCGAACATCCATCTCTTCGTCCCCCGCACAACGGTCATATGGCAGATGCCAATCACCGTCGGCAGCGGCACCGGATAAGGCGGAGGATCGCTCGTATCCCGTCGATAGGCGACGAGATAGAAACGGCCAGCACCGCGGTCATCCGACTGTTCGTCGACGCAAACATTGGAGACGAGGTGATAGTCTTCACCGTCTTCGACCGGTTGTCGGTCAGCTCCTTCAGAATCGCGACACGGCCGCCCAGCGGTTTGCCGAGCCTGATCCAGGTTCCCTGCGGTGTAAAGCATTCAACGACTGCCGGATAATCCGCTGCATCGAGCGCCATGCAGAAACGGCCCAGAAGGCTATCCGGGGGAGCGTCTGCGATGACGGGCAGAGCCCGCTCGGCCCGCAAAACTGCAAACACAGTCCCTCTATCAGGCGCGGCTGATCGTGCAGCAATAGGGGCAGAGCCACACGCGTTCAGAACCTCAGTGCGGACAACATGACGCCATCTGCGCTCTACGCCATAGCTTTCCGATCACCGGCTTCTGTCACATCGCGATCGGCACAGCGCTGCTGCAAAGGTCTCACCGTGCTCCCTTAATGGCTATCTGGCGAATGTCGGCCAGCCGATGGGCGCGCGGCGTTGCACGAGCTTTGACAAGCCCAGAATACGCGGCTCGGAAAACCGAGGACCAATAATCTGCAATCCGACCGGCAATTCCGCGCTCGTCTTTCCGCAAGGAACAGAACCGGCTGGAAAACCAACCAGCGTCACCAGGAAGTTGGACGCCACCCAATCGATATAATTCTCCAGGCGCTTGCCACCAATCAGATCGGGAAAATTCTTCTCGACAGGATACGGTGTCACGGGCGCGGTCGGCGTCAGCAGAAAATCGTAGCGTGAGAGAAGACTTCGAAATTTTCTCCAGACGCTCTCCCGAACCGCTTCCGCTCGGGCGATACTTTCGGCCGTCAGCTTCAAGCCGTCACGAATATTGCCGGCAAGGTTGGGACCGAAATCCGGCAACATCGACAATCGCTCAAGCTGCTGCCCCACCATCCATTGCCCCCGCAAAACCTTATAGGCCTCGATCCCTTCGGAGACATCAAACGCGATATCCTCAACGATCGCACCGTCATCTTCCAGACGCTGGGCCGCCGCACGACAGAGATCGTCGACATCCCGATCAACGCCAAGGCCGGAGATATCCGAGACATAAGCAACGCGCATGCCCTCGGCGTTGTCGGTTTTCTCCACTGCAGCGAGCGCACTCTCCCACGGCGGCATCACCGACGTCGGCCAGAACGGGTCAAGGCCGGTCATGCCGTCGAGCATCAGAGCAGCGTCTTCTGCTGATCGCGCCAGCGGCCCATGCACCTGGCCGGTATCCCACGGCAAACGCATTCCTTCATTCGGAATGAGCCCGCCGGTGGTGCGAACGCCGACAATGCCGCAGAACGAAGCCGGGATACGCACCGAACATCCGAAATCAGTGCCATGTGCCAGCGGCACCATTCCGCTGGCGACCGCCACCGCGGAGCCGCCTGAAGAGCCAGCAGGACTCAACTCCGGATTCCACGGATTGCGCGTTGCACCAAACAGTGCGTTGACCGTGTTTGCCCCGGTGGCAAATTCAGGCGTGTTGGTCTTTCCTAGAATGATTGCTCCCGCTTTGCGCAGGCGCGCGACTACCGCTGCATCCTCAACTGGAACGAAATCTTTATAGAGCGGCGAACCATAGGTTGTCCGCATGCCCGCGGTGAGCGTGACATCCTTGATGACCACCGGCAGCCCGTGCAGAGGACCTAGCGCATCGCTATTCGAAATGGCCGCCTCGGCAGCCTTTGCGGCCAAACGCGCTTTGTCTTCCGCCAGCGTGACAATCGCATTAAATTTTGGATTCTGGGCGGCAATAGTCTCCAGATGCGCATCGAGTACCTCGACAGGAGAGATTTCCCCCTGCTTGATACGGGCAACCAATTCGACGGCGGAGCTGCGTGAGACATTCACCATGATACTTCGGCACTCCAATTCTCGAAGCAAAGCTTTTCCCAGCCGGTCGACCCTGTCCAACAACAATTGATGATGCGATTATCGGGTCGCCCGATAGCCATCTTTCATTTCATACTCAAACGGACGAGAAATGGCCTCACAGATCGAGCTTTGGACGGAAATCAGACAGATCCGCTACGCACTTGCCGTCGCCAGCGAACGCAGCTTCACCAAGGCCGCCAACCAGCTCAACATCACCCAGTCCGCCGTATCCGAACAGATCAAGCTGCTCGAGGCTCGCATCGGATTCGACCTGTTCCGCCGCACCAGCCGGGGCATCGAACAAACCGAACGTGGCCGGATGTTTCTCTACGAAGCCGAGCACGTCTTTTCCGATCTGATGAAGCTCGGCGATATCGCCCGTCGCCTCAGCGGCGCAGACGTCGAATCCCTTATCCTCGGCATGGGGTCCGGCCTGGCTCCCGCGCTGGTCCCTCGGCTGTTTCCGCGATCCCCCTTCCCGTCAAATCTCCATCTTGAGATCCGAACCACGCCGACCCGGCTCGTTTTTGACGCGCTATGCGAAGACAAGGTCGACCTCGGACTGGTCGTCGACATCGGCCAGGATCGGGTTCCAACCGGACTGGTGGGAACACCTCTGCTCACCCTGGAACTCGCGCTCATCCTGCCCAAAGCGCATCCACTGGCCGAAGAGAGCAACAATATCGACATTGCCATGCTCGCTCACGAGCCAATCATCATGAACGAACTGTCGATCGGCTACGGACAGATCGTCCATAAGATGTTCACCGATCAAGGTATCCAACCTCGCATCCGCGCAATCGTCGACAACGTCGAAACCATCAAGATGATGGTTCAGACCGGGACCGGCATCGCGATCATTCCGACAGGCTCTGCCGACGACGCCATCAAGCTGGGCCTGATCGAACAGCGCCCGATCGGCAATGCTGCGACAATGACGATCAGCGCCTATCACTCCCGACAGGCCCTCTCCCGCCGCAAGAAAACCCTGATCAACTGGCTGCTGCAGCCGGCAGCCAAAGCCTGACGGAGCCGGGCAATCCGCCATCTGGAACATGGTGTCCGTTCCTGCGACGGAAGCGCCGGCCACGTCATTGCTCCAAACCGTCACCGCAACATCCGCGAGAGAATGGATGCACTCGGGCCGCGCGCTTTTGACTCGCTCAGTCCGGCGAGACGCTCGTCAAATCCGCTCCAGGATATAGAAACCGCGCGTACGATCGATCAGGTAGATCAAACCCCGCGAATCGTAACAGACATCGTTGCTCTGCACGCGGGTTGCACCTTCCGGCACTGGCGGCATGAACGAAGCAACCTGCTTTGGCGCATGTGGATTGGCGATATCGACGATCCGCAAGCCTCGCGCGAACCACGCGATCGGAATCTCGGTACTGCGGATATCTTCACAGAATTGATGGAGGCCGGTGTAATCCTGCTTCGGCAGGCCATCCTCATCCTCGACCTGGAAACTCGCGAATGGAACCGGGCGGGTTTCGTCGGTGATATCGACCAGCCAGAGAAACGACGGCGACGTAGGTCCGGCCAGCCTGACGACATCCTCATCCGCGACCAGCATGACCCTGCGGCCACGCAGCAGGAAAGGCACGGGCAACGCCGTGTGCGTCGGCCACGGGAACGGCGGACTCCAATCGAGACCCGATACGAATTTCGGCCTGGTCATATCGTCGATATCAAGAATGACGAAGCCGCCGTGCCAGTAGCTGGTGTAGAGGCGATTGCCGACGCGCATCGGATGATGGCAGCGATGGTCCGTTCCTTGCCAGGTCGGCGTCTCGCCACCCGCAGCCCATTGACCCGGCATCCACCACCGGCCGACCTCTTCCGGCTTATCCGGCTTGGCAAAGTCAATGATCTGGACGATGTTGCCGAGATATCCGTCCACTTCCGGGGATCCATAGACATAGCGTCCATCGAAAGTGAAGCGGTGCATTCCGCGCGTCTGCCACGTCGCGATATGACGTGGTTTCGCGGGGTTGGACACATCGAATGCTTCGAGGCCACCTCGGAAGTCCGGGTCCTTGCGGCCGATCGGGAACACCTCCCGGTTGACCAACATCACGTCATTCTCGACACGGACCTTGTGCGACAAGGCGCCTTCCGGCGTTTTGACCTCAGCAACGAGACGCGGCTTCGATGGATCGCTAACGTCAACAATCGACGTTCCATTTGGCGGCTTGATGTGGCCAACATAAGCGGTGTTCTTGTTGACAACGATCTGGCCACCACCAGGACAGTCGAAGTAGCCGACGACGCGCAATCCATCAATATGAGACACTGATCAAGCTCCACATCTTTTCTGTTGTTGATTTTTCAGAAAGCGGCGTATCGCCTAGAACCATTTCCTATCAAGCGTGTCGAGGAAACCTTCCTTTTTCAGGTCGGCCAGATGCTTGTTGAGCTCTGCCATCAGAGCCGCATCTTCCTTCCGCGTGTTGATGCCGACGTCACTATCGACCCAGATTCCAGTCACCTCGATCCCTTTAAGACCCTTCATATTGTATTTAATCGATGGCAACGGATTGACGACGGCCTCGACACGGCCGATCTCAAGATCCTTGAGCGCCAGAAGGATGGTGTCGTAGCTTTTAACTTCCTTCACCCCCTTGAGCTGGCCGCGCACGAAGCGCTCACCGGACGTCCCGATCTGGACACCGACGATCTTACCATCGAGATCCGCCGGCCTGGCAATCGGCTGCCCGGCCTTCTTCGCCGCACCGACACCGGCGTTGTAGTACGGCATCGAGAATTCAATTTGCTCCGCGCGCTCCGGCGTCTTGGTCAAAGCCGTGATCAGCAGATCGACACGTTTCGACCGCAGGCCCGCCACAATCCCCTTGAAGTCGATTTCCACCCACTGGATTTTGACACCCATACGGCGGGCAATTTCCTCGCCCATATCGACATCGAATCCGACAAGTTTCCCGGCTTCGCGATATTCAAAGGGGGCATAGGCGGCGGAGGTTCCAACCACCATCACCCCCGCTTTCTTGATCTTGTCGAGGGTATCCTGAGCCGACGCCGGCCGAACAAAGATGCTGCCTACGGCGAGGGCAAATATGCCAGCCAGCAACGCAGCCGGTCGGCTGGACCTGATAAGCCAAGACAGTATCCGTCGCATGGAAAGCTCCTTCCCTATATCATGATGTCAGACGCGCTTGTTTTCGTTGAGCGAACGCTCAGCCCGCCTGCCAATGCAACCGGCGATCGGTCACCGTTTCCGCGACGACACGCCCATTTTTAATGACGCAAACCCGGTCAGCCTGCTGCGTGATCGCATCGGCAGCGGAAACAGCATCGAGAATGACGAGATCGCCACGACAGCCCGGCGTCATGCCATAGCCGTCGAGGCGCACGAGTTTGGCGGCATTGCGCGTCGGCATGGCAAACGCTTCCTCGATTTCCTCCGGCTGACTCAGATGTGCGGCATGCGCGGCGATCAGCGTGACTTCGAGAGGATCTGCCCGGCCGAACGGATAGAACGTGTCTTTCACGCAGTCCTGACCGAAGGACACATTCACGCCGGCCGCCAGCAGCTCCTTCACACGCGTGATGCCGCGTCTGATCGGCTGCTTGTCGTGGCGCCCCTGCAGCATGAGGTTGGTAGCCGGATTCATGATCATGTTCATGCCCGCCTCCTTGACCAGCCCGATCACGCGGGCAGCATAGTCGTCCGGATAGGCAGCAAGCGCACAGGTATGACCAGCGGTGATGCGGCCGTGCCAGCCCCGCTCGATCGCTGCCTGCGCAAACATCTCCAGGGTCCGCGCCTGAGGATTGTCCGTTTCGTCGACATGCATGTCGACATCCGCGTCGTGCTTCTGGGCAATATCGAAGGCGATCCGGATATGCTCGCGGCTGTCGGCCGGAGACGCCTCGTTGAACGGCATGCCGCCGACGACATCCGCGCCCATCTCCATGGCCTGATGCAGCAGCTTTTCGGTTCCCGGGTTCTTCAGGATTCCTTCCTGCGGGAATGCAACGATCTCGATATCGATCAGGCCGGCATAACGTCTCCGCGCTTCCAGCACACCTTCCAATGGGCGCAATCCGCCGATGTTATCGACGTCTACATGCGAGCGCATGCGGGTCACGCCATTAGCTGCCGCGGAGCGAATGACGCGTCCTGCCCTTTCGACGATATCCTCGACTGTGTAGCGCTTCTTACGCTCCCAGATGATCTCGATGGCCTCGGCCAGCGTTCCAGATACATTAACCCGGACATCCTCGTTGATGAGCGCCTTGTCGAGATGAATATGCGGCTCGACGAAACCGGGGATCGCCATCCTGCCCCTGGCATCGATCACGCGTGCGGCATTGGTCGCTCCGGCCTTGCCGGCGTCGATATAGCGGCCACCTGCGAAAGCAAAATCCTGCGGCTTGTCCTTGCCCCAGGCGCGCGCATTCTTGACGATAAGATCAACAGGAGCCTGCTCTGTCATTTCATCACCTACGAAACCGGCCGAGGAAATTGCGCAGCCGCTCGCTATGCGGATTCTCGAAAACTTCCGAGGGAGGCCCCTGCTCGACGATCTCGCCATCGGCCATAAACACCACGCGATCCGCCACTTCTCGTGCGAAGGCCATCTCATGGGTGACGACGAACATGGTCATCCCGTCACGGGCCAGACCTTTCATCACGCCAAGCACCTCGCCAACCAGTTCCGGGTCGAGAGCCGAAGTCACTTCGTCGAACAGCATGACCTTCGGCTCCATCGCCAGCGCCCTGGCGATGGCAACCCGTTGCTGCTGGCCACCTGAAAGCTGCGATGGATAGGCATTGGCCTTGTCGCCAAGCCCCACCTTGGCCAGGAGCTCCCGCGCCTTGTCGCGTGCCTGCTGTGGCGCAATCTTGCGCACCCGAACGGGCGCCTCGATGATGTTCTCGATGACGCTGAGATGCGGAAATAAGTTGAACTGCTGAAAGACGATGCCGATCGACGTGCGCGTCGCATTGAGCTTATGATCGGCGACCCGGACCATGGTGCCGTCCGACTTCTTCTCGTATCCGATCAGCATGCCGTCGACCCAGACCTCGCCCGGGCCATAGGGCTCAAGAAAATTCAGACAATTCAGCAGTGTGCTTTTTCCCGAACCGCTCGGGCCGATGACGCAGACCACTTCCCCCGCCTCGACCGTCATGTCGATGCCTTTCAGGACGTGGACTTGACCATATGACTTGTGCAGGCCGGATACGCGAATGAGATGTGACATGTTCACTTCCCCGCCTCACCGAACCACTTCACCTTGAGCGCATCGAGTTCACCATTGCCCTTCAGCTTCGCAAGAATGCGATTGATCTCCGCAAGCAGGGCCTTCTCGTCCTGGCTCACATTGATTCCGACCCACCCCGCGTCATAGGTCCCGGTCACCCGAACACGCTTGAAGTTTTTGTGTATGAGATATTGCAGCGGCGGGAGATTGCTGATGATCGCATCGATCCGGCCAATCTCAAGATCACGCAAGGCCAGCATCAGCGTGTCGTATGTTTTGACCTCTTTGACGCCATTGACGCTGCGAGCTTCGCGTTCGCCCGTTGTCCCCAGCTCGGCGCCCAACGTCAGGCCGGCCAACTGATCCTTAGCCTTGAGGCTGACCTTGTCTTCACGGACAGCGATCGCGACCGCCGTATCGTAGTAAGAATCAGAGAATGCCACCTGTTCGGCGCGCGCTAGCGTATGCGTCACGGCGGAAATGAGCAGGTCCACTTTTCCGCTTTTCAACGCAGGGATCAGACCCTTGAAATCCACTACTGAAATATTGGGCTTCGCGCCCAGTTCACGCGCGACGAGATTCGACAGATCGATATCGAACCCGACCAGGGTGGCGCCTTCCTTGAATTCGAACGGGGGATAAACGCCGGAATTTGCGATCCTGACCTCCCCCGCTTTCTTGATCCGTTCAAGCGCGTCGGCGTTCGCAGATTCAATCAAAAGACCGAAGAGAACAGCGCTCCCCAAAAGCGCCGCGACGAATCCGAGTCCTCTCCTTCGCTGCGTTGTTGTCATACTCCCTCACATGTATTTTTTCTGTTGGAAGGCACGAAAGCCATCCGCTTCGCGGAGAAGCGCTTCTTCGTCGAACGTCTGAATTTTTCCGTCGCGCACCACCACCCGGCCGTCGATGACCACATGGCGCGCCTGGACCCCGGCACCCGCAAAAACGATCTGCTGGTGCACATCGTTGAGCGGATGGAAGCGCGGCTCGTTTCCTTCAAACACGACGATGTCGGCCTTCTCGCCGGGAGCGATCACACCGACATCTGTCATGCCAAATCGCGCAGCGGCCCTGCCGGTCGTCATGGCAAGGATATCGAGCGCTGTCGGACGCTGGGTTACGCCTGACGTTCCGGGCAGCAGGCTCGCCAGCTTCATCACTTCGAGCATGCTCTGGCTGTCATTGCTTGCGGCGCCGTCGGCGCCGAGCGTTACGGCAATCCCCTGCTGCAGCATCTCGGGGATCGGCGCAACACCGCTGCCCAGCCGCAGATTGCTCACAGGGTTGTGCACCACCGTTACATCGTGACCTGCAAGCAGACTGAGATCCACGTCGTCAACCCAGACGCAATGAGCCAGGCTCAGGCGCGAACCGAGCAGGCCGATCGAATCGAGATGCCTGATGCTCGAATGACCGTAGATTCCGTTTGCCTCGTGACGCTGCGACTGATTTTCGTCGACATGCATCTGCATGAACAGATGATGGTCTGCGGCAATCTGTCCGACCTGCAGGAGAAGCTCGTCCGTACAGCGATGCGGCGCCGACGGCGCCAGCATGATGGAGATGAGGCTCTCCGGATCGTGCCATGTGCCGACCGCGGCACGACAGAGTTCGGCAATATTTTCACCCGTGTCCGTGACCCACTTCGGTACAGACCGGTCGCGGACCATAATCGCGATCGCGCAACGCATGCCGGCCTCGCGATAGGCTGCCACTGCCGCCTCCACCGCGTCGAGCCGCATCGGCGTCTGTCGAAAGTGATCGACGACCGCCGTCGTTCCAGAATGCAACATCTCGGCACAGCCAAGCAGCACCGCAATGCGAATTTGCTCCGGGGTCAGCCGGTCGAGTGGAGGCCAGATCGCGCCGATCCAGTCCTCATAAACAATGCGGTCGACCACGCCGCGGGCCAATGTTTCCGGGGAATGACAATGCGAGTTCAGCAGGCCCGGCATAACAATGCCACCCGCCGCATCCAGCGGATCCCCGCTGACATTGCCGCCGCCGACGGAGACGATCCGCCCCTCGTCGATTCCGACGTTCTCGCGCATCAGTACCCGCGCCGACGAATCGAGCGTTGCAACGATCCCGTTGGTAACGGTCAGGGGCTTGCGAGAGGCTTGCTGGTTCACGGGATGGCAAACCGCTTTTCGAGACGCGAGACGAACCAGATCATCGGCATCGTCATCATCAGATAAATGAGCGCGACTCCGGCGAACGGGCTGAAAGTGTTCGCCTTCCAGGTCATAATCTCGAGACCGGATCGCAGAAGTTCGCTCAACGCGATGGTCGAGACCAGCGCCGTGTTCTTCAACAGTGTGATCGATTCATTGGTGATCGGCGGCAACACACGGCGCACCACCTGCGGAAGGATGATCCGGCGCATCGCCAGCCCATAGGACATACCCAGCGAGCGGGCGGCGCGCATTTGCCCGCGGTCAATCGACTGGATGCCGGCGCGGATAATCTCCGCCACATACGCCGCATTGGTCACCGCCAGCGCGATGACGGCAACAGCGAATGCGGAAAGCTGAACCCCGACGGACGGCAATCCGTAATAGAGGAACATCAGCGTCACGAGCAGCGGGATGCCACGCATCGCAGTGGTAAACGTCACGGCAAGCTTGCTGGTGACGGGGTTGGCAGACACCCGGCCGAGCGCAACGAACAGGCCCAATGTGAGGCCGATCACCACGGAAACGACGGTGAGTTGTATGGTCAACCAGGCGCCGCCGAGGAGCGCAGGGATCGCTTCAACGAAAATATCCCACTGAAAATCCATGCCACGCCTCCCTCAGCCGGAACGTCGCCTCGGCGAGCGAGGCAACGTCCAGCCCGAATTGTTCACATCCGGATGTTATTCACCTGCGTTTATGATTGCGATGACGGGTCCGCCGCCGTGGGGTCCCTGGTGCATGGCGTCGACGGAGACGAACACCGCCGGATCGCCGATCGCCGCGGCGGCGACGCCGCCCACCGCGGCCTTGGAGTGGCGATGGTGATGCACGTCGGAATCGT